>ERZ1066116.9-NODE-9-length-192236-cov-18.041357_pt1 | contig 192236 bp, 165 predicted proteins | sample MGYA00382763_ERZ1066116 | MGnify/ENA primary metagenome ERZ1066116 (study PRJEB33369, sample SAMEA5778346) | biofilm metagenome | biome: Industrial cooling water; feature: Water cooling tower basin; material: Biofilm | place: United Arab Emirates | collected...
TGCAAGGGGTGTCCCAATTTCCGGTGCGCATCAAATGTGCAACGTTGACCTGGCACACCCTCAAAGCCGCAATTGAAAGTAGCTTGGCCAACCAAGCCCAGGAAAGTTTCGTTACCAACGAATAAAACCGCAGCCGTAAAGCGGCTCATAAGGGCGATCGCCGCTGCATCGCTGCCAGGCAGTTTACTCACTTGGAGCCGCTAAGATTGCTTGGAGGCGGCTCCGAAACTCACCTTTTGGGTGGCCACCTTTAACCTCACCAATAATTTTGAAGGTTTCGCTAGCAGGATCTTCACACACAATGTAAGTTGGCCAGCCCATGTCAACCTTGTTGGGATATTGCGCCAGCAGCACCTTGCGGTATTGGCGATAGGTGGCCGTATCCTGCATTTTGCAGTCAATAAACGTTAATCCTAATTCTGCTGCCACTTTTTGGTCATAAAAAGCCATCTTGTGGCAAATCCCGCAGTCTTCTGAAGAGAATTTAATAATGGTTCGATCCATGATGACGTAACTTCTCGGGACGTAGCGATGTGGGTGTCGCGCGGTGGCGATCGCGCTGCTGGTCAGGGGCACCGGAGGGTTACCGTTGCAGGGTCGCAGCGTGTTTGTATTCTACGCCGACTGGGTGCCCCCCATGAAGAAACCCCGACCCATTGCTGAGCCGGGGTGCCAAATCAGGGTGCATCTACCACTTACTGTTTCTTCAGTGTTGAGCAGATGTCCGGAGAGTTCGGTGCAACAAGTTTTCTGAAACAAGTTTGAGGACATGAGCTTGGTGAAAATAAGGTTGGCGCAAGGACTGGGGAGCGATCGCGCGCGGGTTTCTCATAGGCCAATCAATCCAGTTTTTTGGGGTGTAGCGGTTGTGTGCAGGGTGGGCGATCGCGGGGCCAACGTCCAAGTTTGAAGTTTCGGTAACGGGGTGAGCGCCATCTCCCCGGCCTTGAATGAGATATGCCAAGATCACAGTGGTTTAGTCTCACTCTGGGGGCTGGGCTTGGTCAGCACACAATCCCCATTCACCAGGGCAAAATTAGAGTATGGTTGGAAGCGATTTCACGCAGAAGAATCACCATTAGACTCGTGCAGTACTCAAATGGTTTAATTTGTCGAGCATTGAATTTTCGGCCTGATTGGCAGAGGCGATCGCTGATTATAAAACAAAGGCCCACTGGGTACTTTGCATTGGGCTGGCAGTTGTTGGCCCACTCACTTTGTCAAGCTTGGGAGCAAAATCTTCAAGTTCAACGCTGTTTGTGGCCTGGTGCCTGCTGCTCTAACTGCTCTACTCACTGTTTTCTGGGAGAAAAACTGTGACCCAGGAATTTCGCCTGTCTGTAACCCCAATTCGGAATGACGAGTATCTGGTGCGCACTGAAGATGTTGCGCCCGGTGTGCCGTTGGCAGAAGAGCAGGTCATTTGGCGGGTCGATGACTGGTTGATGGAAGCCAGTTTGTTGATGGACGATCCGTTATCGGGGTTGCTGCGCGGGGCAGTGCCGGGGGGCAAACTGGGCGGTGGGTTAGACGCCATTGGGCAACAGCAAGCCGTGGCGAATTTAGTGGCTTTTGGGCAGCGGTTATACGGCGCTTTGTTCCAGGGCACCATTCGCGATAGCTGGATGATGGCTAAGGCGATCGCCCAACATCAGCACCATCGTCTGCGGTTTCGGTTGGGCTTGAAAGGTACTCAACTCCATCGCCTGCCGTGGGAAGTGTTGTACGAGGGCGATCGCCCCTTGGCCGCCGGGACAGACATTATCTTTTCCCGGTATCACTCTAGCTTTTCGGTGACAAAGGCATTTCAGCCGAAGCCCATGCCTGCTGGCCCCGATCATGTCCTCAAAATTTTGATGGTGTTGGCCGCCCCCAGCGACCAGGCCATGTTGGCCTTGCAGCAAGAAGCCCAATACCTCCAACAAGAATTGCAGCGGATGCCGACCACCGGGGGCAGTCAGTTTGCCGCCATTGAGTTAACCACCCTGGAACAACCCGGACGGGAAGAACTTACCCAGGCTTTGGAACACAATGCCTATCACGTCCTCCACTATGCGGGGCACAGCAACCTGGGGCAAGCGGGGGGCAGCCTATCCCTGGTGAATAACCGCACGGGGTTGACGGAAATTTTGAGCGGGGAAGATTTGGCTGGGTTGCTGGTCAACAATGGTGTGCGGATGGCAGTGTTTAACTCCTGTCGGGGGGTATACACCGCCACGTCGGAATCGAACCGGATTGCCGAGGGGAATTTGGCTGAGGCGTTGCTGCGGCGGGGGGTGCCTGCGGTGTTGGCGATGGCAGAGCGCATTCCCGATGAAGTGGCGTTGAACCTGAGTCGGTTGTTCTATCGCAATTTGCGCCAAGAGGCCCATCCCATCGATCTCAGTTTGGGGCGATCGCGCCAGGGTTTGATTTCTTCCTATACTTCCGATCAGCTCTATTGGGCCTTGCCCATTTTGTATCTCCATCCCGATTTTGATGGGTTTTTGTTGCCGACAACAGCCCCGCCTACCGGAAATGGCTATTACCCCACGCCCGGAGGGACGGCGGGGTATGACACAGCGGAAGCTACCGTGTTTGAACCAGCGGCTACAGAGTGGCCCGCTGCCTTACTCCAGACGACCGGGCCGGCGAATGGCTCTCCGACGGAAAGTTGGCTAGAGGAAGATGACGTTGAGATTGATGATTTTTCTCTGGATGCGTCTGGTTTGTCGGAAGAAGAGCGCGTGGCCCAGTTAGCCCACGAAGTGTCCCATAGTCCTACGGTGCTGGAGCCGGAGGAGTCGCGCTTGGGCGGAACAGAATTTGGCCGTGGAGCGATCGCTAATGATCAGCCTTCAGCCATGCCAGCGGTGGCCTCGAACGATCCCAGAGTCTATGCCGAACTCGAAAACGTGTTGCAAGACATGGGCAAACTGACTCCAGCGATCGCGGCGGGGAGTCAGGCGATTCAGGCCAACCCCAACAGTGCAGCGGCCTATACCGAGTTTGGCTGGGCGTTGTATCAGCAAGGCTATTTGACTGAGGCCATTTCAACCTACAATCAGGCGATTCGCCTGGATCCAGACTATGCCACTGCATTCAACCGCTTGGGATTGGCGTTTTATCAGCAGGGGCGGGTAGACGAGGCGATTCGGGCTTATAGTCGCGCGGTGCAACTCGATCCGACGTTGACCGAAGCCAGTACCAATCTGCGGACGGCCCTTTATGGGGATGATCTGCCAGGGCCATCGGGCACAAAAGCACAACCGCCGCTGCCCGTGCGCGATCGCCCCCAAGGCACGCGGGTATCCCGTGGCTTCCGGCGACGGTGGCTTTGGGGCGGGGTGGGGGCTGTGGCGATCGCGGCTTTGCTGGGGGGCTGGTTTTATCGCGAACCCCTGACCCGGTTTTTGGCCGCCCCCTGGGAGTGGCTCTTTCCCGATCAGCCTAATTCTTTGCGCCGCTACCCTGACTCAGAACTGATCGCCCTGGCCACGACAAACTTGGATCAGCAACAGTTTGAGCCCGCCCAAGCCGCGATCGCCGAATTGCTCGATCGTAATAACATTGATGCGGCGGCCAACTTGCTCACCACGGCCACAGCTACAAACCCAGCAGCGGATTTCAAATTCTTGCAAGGGCGGCTCGAATGGCAACGTCGCTTAGCAGGCCAACCCAACGCCAGTATCGACACGGCCCGCCAATTTTGGGAACAAGCGGCCCAAACGCAAAAGTCGCCCCAACTGCAAAATGCCTTGGGGTTTGCTTATTACGCTCAGGGAAAGCTCGATCCGGCTGAACAGTCCTGGTATAAGGCAATTCGGCTTTCCCAGGGGGAAGGCGCAACGACGGGCACCCAATCAGAAGTCTTGACGGCCCATGCGGGGCTGGCGCTGGTCGCTCGCAAAAAAGCTGACCAATTCACACCAAATTCCGCCGAACAGGCAACCCAATATGCTGAAATGCAACGCAACCTTGAAATTGTCCTGAGTCAGGATAAGGTGAACTTCCAACCCGATCGCCTCCAACAAAATTGGCTCTGGCTGGACTCGGCGATTCAAGATTGGCAGGCCGTTCTGGCCAGTCACAAAGGAGCCTGAGGGCAGCGGTGCGGAAGCCAACGGGGCGATCGCCCTGGTCTGAGTGCTTATCCGGCAGGCAATAATTCCCGGAATTCATACATCACAATGCCAGAATGCACATCGTTATACACGGCCACATAGCCTGTCTTCACCAAATTCTGTAAAGCCCGTTCAACTGTTTGGAACTCTGTTTCCGTATCCAGCACCGCCTGGGTGACAGATAGGCGACCACCCCGACGCTCGGCAGCTTGGACTAATTTCACGATGAGTTCGTTCCGTTGGAAGCGGGGAGCGCTGGCCGTAGGGGGCGTGGCAATCACTTGGTGCGGGGTGGGGTAAAGTTCCGGGGCATGAGGCAACGTGCCATAGCGCGATCGCCACTTGGTATTGTGTTCCTCGACCATCCCCGGAATGAGCACCAAATCCAGCAATTGCCCAAAACCTAGCAGCCCAAAGGTACACAGCCACAACAAGCCAGTAAAAATCTTGCCATTATAAAGCCGCTGCAAGCCGTGGAGCTGGAAGAGGCAACCCAGCCAGAGAAGATAAGCTGTGCCAACATTATTCATAACGTGGTTGCACTGTGTGGGAGGCATTAGCTCCCTATGATAAAGAGTTTTTTGGAGAATGGGGGATGGTGCAAGGCCAGCAACCGTGATTCCCAAGAGTCTGGCGATCGCCCCCAGCGGGAGTTTTCCCGTTGTCCCTGCGAATAGAGGCAAACTGATATTTCCGAACGCAAAGTTTGCAAGACTTAATGTTTTGAACGGAGTTTCCCGCATCACAGCTTGGTAGACTGTGAGACATGGCGATCGCGGCCTTTTCACACTAGAGGGATGCCGCCTTGCCGAGTTACCACAGGCAGATGTTCGCTTCTAGCTAACATCAGGGAAGACACATCTGGCGATTGGTTCACCACCTCTGCATTATCAGAATCTAAGAAAACGACTCATGGTAGATTCCCTTAAAAAGCCCGCTTTTGAAGAGATGCGCCCCGGTGTGAAAGTTCCTTCCAAGGAAACGATTCTCACTCCCCGCTTCTATACAACGGACTTTGATGAAATGGCAGAGATGGATATTTCTGCCAACGAAGACGAACTGCAAGCCATCCTGGAAGAGTTCCGGGCTGACTATAATCGCCATCACTTTGTCCGTGATGCAGAATTTGAGCAATCTTGGGATCACATTGATGGTGAGACCCGTCAGCTCTTTATCGAATTCTTAGAACGCTCGTGTACGGCAGAATTTTCTGGCTTCTTGCTCTACAAAGAGTTGAGCCGGAAGCTGAAAGGTAAAAATCCTGTTCTGGCCGAGTGCTTTGCCTTGATGTCGCGGGATGAAGCCCGCCACGCTGGGTTCCTCAACAAAGCCATGTCCGACTTTAACCTTCAGTTGGATTTGGGCTTCTTGACCAAGAGCCGGAAGTACACCTTCTTCAAACCCAAGTTCATTTTCTATGCCACTTACCTTTCTGAAAAGATTGGCTACTGGCGCTACATCACCATTTATCGTCACCTCGAACAGCACCCCGAAGATCGGATTTACCCCATCTTCCGGTTCTTCGAGAACTGGTGCCAGGATGAAAACCGCCACGGCGACTTTTTCGATGCCATCATGCAAGCCCAACCCCAGTTTTTGAATGATTGGAAAGCGAAGCTGTGGTGCCGTTTCTTCCTGTTGTCGGTGTTTGCCACCATGTACTTGAACGATGTGCAGCGCTCTGGCTTCTACCAGGCCATTGGTTTGGATGCACGGGAATACGACAAGTATGTGATTGAAAAAACCAACGAAACCTCGGCGCGGGTTTTCCCGATTGTCTTGGATGTGCAAAAGCCTGAATTCTACGATCGCCTTGAAGTGTGTGTGCAAAACAACGAAAAACTGACAGCGATCGCGAATTCCAACGCCCCAGCACCAATCAAGCTGATCCAAAAACTGCCTTACTACATTTCTAACGGTTGGCAACTTGCGCGCCTGTACTTCATGAAGCCGATTGACGTTGCTGCTACCCAAGGTATGGCGCAATAAACGTTTGCTTGGCTTGTGCTAAGTTGATCGACTAAATCCCCCTATCCAACTCAGGGTACGGGGATTATTTTTTATGGGACACTATTGCAATGTGAGGAAGGAAGCGTTGTATGCAGGTGTTGATTCCGTCGTTGAGGTGGCTCGGATGGCCGACTGGCGCGAGTTTGCTGTTAGTCTTGGGGAGTGTGGTTGCGCCGCCGACCTTGGCTGAACCGACCCCGCCGATTTCCTATCGAGCGAGGGATTTAGTCCAACCTGACTTGCCTAACCTCCCTAGCAGCGCGGCTAACCTGGGCGAGGAACCAAAGGACATGGGCCTAGCTGGTGCAAACTGGGAGGCCGGACAAGTGCCTGGATTGCCCGCTGCGCCCCGCCCCGCGATCGCAGCTTCCCTATCTCTCTCCGGTAATCTGCCATCCTTGCCGGAGCGAACAGATTCCCCATCCGGGGCGATCGACCCTGTCGCCCAAGCGGACTCAGAGCCCCCGGCAGTGGCACCGACCGATCCCCCAACCCCAGAGAACCCCAGTGACCTGGACAAAAGCCCGGTTTACCAAAAGTGGCGGCAACGGGTGCCCAATGTGCTGGAAGATATCAAGCACGATCCCAGTTTTCGGACACGGGTGCGTTTGGGTTTGTCCTACTTTCCCTCGACGTTTGACTCGTTAGGGTGGAATGTGGGTGTGGAAGATGTGTTTTTGGGGAACACGCCCCTGACCCTGAGTGGGGATTATCAGGCGACGTTCACGGGCGATCGCAAAGCCGGCGGCGCAGAATTGCGCTATTACATCCTGCCCTTGGGGAGCTACTTTAACGTCACTCCCGTTTTGGGCTATCGCTATCTTGAAACGCCCCGCTACACGACTGACGGGCTGAATGTGGGCATCAAAGCGCAATTTGTGCTGTCCCGGACGGGTGGTGCCGATATCGCCTTGAGCCAGACCTGGGTGGCACCCCGACAAAGCGAGGAAGTCGGCATCACGAAACTGTCGTTTGGCTATGCCCTGACGAAATCATTGCGGTTATCGACGGATATTGAAAAGCAAAACTCCAAGCAAAAAAAAGATACCCGGTTTGGCCTCTCCCTGGAGTGGATGTTTTGAGGCAATCCCCGTGCTAATGGATGTGATTTCAGTCACAGATCATCATGACGGAAGCCCACTAATTTGGGCGATCGCCTCACCTGGGGCTGTGCTGATGTTCACGACTATCGACTGATTCAATCATCTATCTATAGGATGAATTCTGAAAAGATTAGTCAAGTAGGGGGATGCGATACCCATCCAGCATCTCCCTTTTCTCAGACTCTTCTTAGGGGCTTTTCAGGCAAAACTGAGCCATAGGCCGCGATCGCCGGAGCCGCAGGAATGAGGCCATCGCGGAACTGCCTGTGAGGTTTAAACAGCAAAAACTGACCTCAGCGCGATCGCGACTCAGGCCGTTATCAGAGCAGGGGCACCCTGGCCAATCGGCATAGTGAAAAGACTGGCGACAGGGATGGCAATCGCCCTATTCAGCGTAGCTAGAGGGTAATTCCGGGGCAGCGCTTTTGAGCGGTGGGCTACCCGGTAACGTTGCGGTATGGTTGCCAGTCTGCTCCGGCGGGACTAAGCCTTTGACCTGACGCATGAGACTTGCCATTTCCAGGGCGCTCATCGCATAATTCCAGCCCAGATTGCTCTTAATGCCAGCCCGTTCCAAGGCTTGCTGCATCGTATCAGTGGTGACAATGCCAAAAACAACTGGCACCCCAGTTTGGTAACCAGCGGCGGCAATGCCTTTCGAGACTTCGGCGGCAACATAGTCGAAATGGGGAGTTTGGCCCCGAATGACAGCGCCCAGACAAACGATCGCGTCGTAGCGGTTGCTCATGGCGAGTTGCCGTGCGACTAGGGGCACTTCAAAGCTGCCGGGCACCCACACATAATCGACTTGTGTTCCCTGGGGGTCTACATCAACGCCGTGCCGCTTCAAGCAATCTTGACAGCCTTCTAACAGTTTGGTGGTGACCAGATCGTTGAAACGCCCGATGACGATCGCAAACCGAAAGGAACTGGACTGGGTGAATGAACCTTCAAAAACTGCCATGATGCTTTGTTAATTGAGGAAAATGATGCGCGCGATCGCGGTGCCGCTATGCACGAACAAAACCGAGAGAGATCATAACGCGAAATCTGCCAAAACAATTCCCGCAAGCACCACGCCTCGCTCGCGGGAATATCGTTGTGATGTTATGGATTGTTTGTAAAACAGATGATCCGTTGGGGGAAATAAATCGACGCAACGGGATCGAGCAGATGCGGTTTAGGCAACGAGATAGTTCAACAAACCGACCACAATCACCAATGCGGCCCAAGCACCCGAACCCAAGAAAATGAAGCGGCGGGATTGGTCCCAACTTTGAGGTGTGGCCAGTGCAACGGGGGTGCCAATCACCAACGCGAAGGAGAGGAAAACCAAAGCAGCCAGAGCCAATTGGAACAAGATTGTGAGCATATTTGCGTCTCCCGATACGGCAATAAACTAGGCAAATAGGGTTAATCATTAACCTATCAGAAAACTGGTCGGAATTGTTAACGCTTCTCCTGCGGGCATGGTTGCCGCGACGGGGGCTGGGTGCGGTGGCATAGCAGACGCAGGAAAGGGCCAGAAATTTGTGAGAATGGGGGCAGACGGATTTAGGAGCACAACCGCTGGCAACCTTGATGGATCTCATTCTGTGCCATACGACGGCTGACTTTGATACTTTGGGGGCGGCGGTGGGCCTCACGCGCTTGCATCCAGGGGCCAGAATTGTGTTGGCGGGTGGCCTGCATCCGGCAGTGCGGGATTTTTTGGCGTTGCATCGGGATGAATATCCGTTGATCGAGCGGCGATCGGTGAACCCTGAACGGGTGCGATCGCTCATTGTGGTGGATACGCAGCAGCGATCGCGCCTGGGCAAAGTCGCGGAATGGTTGGATTGCCCCGGTGTGGGCCTCACGGTGTACGACCATCACTTAGAGGTTGAATCCGATTTGCGGCCCCAAACGGCCTATATCGAAGCGGTGGGTGCGGTAACAACCCTGGTGGTGGAGCAATTGCAGGCACACCACATCCAACCCACGGCGATCGAAGCGACAGTCATGGCCTTGGGGATTCACGTTGACACAGGCTCTCTCACCTTTGCCCACACTACACCACGGGATGCGCGGGCGTTGGCCTGGTTGATGGAGCAGCAAGCCAGTTTACGGGCGATCGCCGACTACATCGATCCGGGCCTGTCCTCGGAATTGCAAGAGTTGCTGACAGTGGCTCTGGAAACCCTCCAGACTGAAACCATTCAGGGGTATACGGTGGCTTGGGTGTTGTTAGAGTTAGACCACTTTTTGCCCGGTTTGTCGGGGCTGGCTTCCCGGTTGATGGATCTCCTGGCGCTGGATGCGTTGTTGTTGGGGGCGCGGTATCACCGGAAGCTGGCAGATGGTGCAGGGGATGAATCCTTGAGTGTGATTGGGCGATCGCGCATTGACGGCACCAACTTGAGTGAGTTGTTTCAGCCGATTGGTGGGGGTGGGCATCCACGGGCCGCAGCGGCGAACCTCCACCATGTGCAAGGGGAACAGGTCTTGGCCCAACTGGTGGCCCAATTCAATGCCCAACTGCCCCAACCCCCCACCGCGCGGGATTTGATGTCGTCGCCCGTGCGGACAATTCGCCCTGAAACCACGATCGCGGAAGCCCAGCGCATTCTCTTGCGGTATGGCCATTCGGGGTTGTCTGTGGTGGATGAACTGGGGCAACTCCTGGGCATTATTTCCCGTCGAGATATTGACATTGCGTTGCATCACGGGTTTAGCCATGCGCCGGTGAAAGGGTACATGACCACAAACCTCAAGACCATTACACCGGATACCCTGCTGCCGGAAATTGAAGCCTTGATGGTGACTTATGACGTGGGGCGGCTGCCCGTCATGAAACAGGGCCACCTGATTGGGATTGTCACGCGGACGGATGTGTTGCGGCAGTTGCATCAGCAAAGCCTGGAGACTTACCATCATCAGTTTCCCGAACGGCGCGATCGCACCGATCAGCTCCAGCTTGCAGCGACCCTGCTACCCATGTTGCGGCAACGGTTGATTCCAGAATTGTGGGAATTGCTGGCGATCGCGGCCCAGGAAGCCGAACAGCGGGGTTGGCAATTGTACCTGGTGGGCGGTGCCGTGCGGGATGTCTTGCTGACTCGACTGGCCGAAGCAACTGGGTCAACAGCCATTCCCCCTCGGTTGATCGAAGATATTGATCTGGTCGTAGACGGCTTTCATGAAGCGGCGGAAACGGAGGCCGGGGTGGCTCTGGCGCGATCGCTCCAGGCCCGGTATCCCCAAGCCCGGTTAGACATTCATGGCAAGTTTCAAACTGCCGCTTTGCTCTGGCACAATGACCCCATTTTTCAATCCTTGTGGGTGGATGTGGCCACGGCCCGCACGGAGTTTTATCCCTACCCGGCGGCAAATCCAGAGGTTGAAGCCAGTTCCATTCAGCAAGACCTCTATCGGCGGGATTTTACGATCAATGCGCTGGCTGTGCGGTTAACCCAGCCCAAGCCGGGGGAATTGCTAGACTTTTTTGGCGGGATTTTGGATTTGCAAGCAGGGCAAGTTCGGGTGCTCCATGCGAATAGCTTTATCGAAGACCCAACGCGGATCTATCGGGCGGTGCGGTTTGCGGTGCGGTTGGGTTTTCAGCTTGAACCCCAGACCGAACGGTATATTCACCATGCGATCGCCAGCGGGGTTTACCAGCGCGTCCATGATCACGCCGATCCCCATTTTCGGGCTCCGGCTTTGCAAACTCGTCTGAAAGCGGAACTGAAATACATTTTGCAAGCCCCCTACTGGGAGGCCGCGCTGAAGCTGTTAGATCGGCTCCAGGCCCTCCAGTGCATTCACCCCAGTTTGGAGGTCAATGGGGCCTTGTGGCGGGAACTGCACTTGGTCGATCGCTGGCTCCGGCGGGCTAATCAACTTGCGACCCAGGCTGGTAGCCCTGACCGGGTCGCTTTGCCCCAACCGCTGAATTGGTTGTTGCGGTTGGAAGTGATTTTGGCGCACGTTGCCCCGGAGTATCGGGGGGCGATCGCGATGGCGTTTCAACTGCCAGTAGATAGCATTGCGTGTTTGACCCAGTTGGCGATTGCCCAGACAACCATCACCACCCAACTGCCCCAGATGACCCTGCCCAGCCAAAAGGCCCAGTTACTCCAGCACTACGACACACCCACGTTGATCTTGGTGGCGATTCGGGGCGATCGCGCGGTGCGGCGGACGATTTGGCAATACTTTACTCAGTGGGCCACGGTGAAACCGCCTTTGGATGGTAACGCTTTGAAAACTTTGGGGTACAAACCTGGCCCCCAATTCAAAGCCATGTTAGACCAGTTAACGGCGGCCACACTCGATGGGGTGGTGCGATCGCGAGCGGAAGCCGAAGCGTTTTTGCAACAATCCTTTCCAAGAACCCACACCGAGAATACAGCGAAACGACCCAAGTCGCTGTAGAGTTGAGTCAGGCCAGTTAAAAGATCCCAGTCCGGATTGGTGCCGGATGGTGTTGTTCCCATACTGTTTTGGTGTCGGGTCTCGCTTGTTTTGTCCGAAGAAAGCCGATCCCGACTATTTTCTGTGGAGTTTTTTTTACGACATGCTATCTAATTCTGAGAGTTCTACCCTTACACCGGATGAGTCGCCCCGCCCGACCACGTCCGCTTACCGCGATCGCCTCAACCATTGGGCGATCGCCCGTGTTTTGAGCGGCCAAACCCTGGAAGTCGTGGCCCGGTTTCGGAGTTATTCCGATGCGGAAGGACGTCTGAAGTTTGTGCAACGGCAGTTTCCCAGCGATCGCCTGTTGGTCATCGCCGACAAGCAGCGGTAACCGGAGCGGTATTGCACGCTTGAGACAACCAATGGTGTGACCGGGCTTAGTGCAGGGGCCATAACAACTCCCTCGTCGCCGGGAGTCTGTCTCCCTTCCCGGCTCCAGCAACACTAGAGCGATTAGGCCGCAGCGGCATGACTGGAGAGTCCCCCCTGGTTTAGCGATCGCTCGCAACCTGGCCCACCATTCTGTTGCCTTAGTTTGGTTAAAGGAAAAAACCGCGCGATCGCTGCCCCGGTTGTCGGTTTTTCCCATTACTCCCAGCAGCTTCACCATCGGTTTGGGCCAGGGAGGTGCCCCACCGAATTACCATCAAAACAGCGCCAGGAAAAGCGTCGTAATTTCCAAGCGTCAAGAATATTGTTGTAAACCATCGACACGCGAATAGCCTCCCCGTGGTGCGGTAAAGTTGTTTGTATGTACGACGAAGATGAAGACCTACTGATCCTCAGTGACGATGAGGAATTAGAAAGCCCCCTGGATAAGCTGGAGCCAGTGGACGCTGAATCGGCGGAGCCAAAGCCCGATCCGGAGGCAATGTTGGCTCTGCTCGAAGCGCCAGAATCCAACCAGCGAATGCTGGCTGCCCGTGCCTTTTGCGAGCTTCAGGATAGCCGCGCCATTCCCCATTTGATCCGGTTGTTGGCGGATACGTGTCCGTTGGTGCGAGTCAGTGCGGCCTATGGGTTGGGGCGAAACCCCAGTCCGGTTGCGGTGGATGCGTTGATTCAGCAATACAACACGGACTGGAATGGCTATGTGCGCAAAGGGGTAGTGTGGGCTTTGGGCAATTGCCACGATCGCCGCACCCTGGACACGCTGATCGATGCCTTGAAAACTGACATTCCGGCGGTGCGCTTGTGGGCGGCTAGTGCCCTGGCACAAATGGCCCAGGTTGGCTATGAATCGGTGTTGGGGGCGATTCCTCCGTTGATCGAAGCCATGCGCCGTGACCCAGTGCCAGCCGTGCGGAGTAACTGTGCCTGGTCGTTGGGCCAATTGAGTCGTGAGCTGCCGTCGAATGTGGTGTATGCCACGGCGATCGATGCCCTGCTGGAAACCATCGTGGAAGACGAAGATTTGGGAGTGCGGGATGATGCCCGCTCCTCGTTGCTGAAAGTGGGGGATACTCGCGGCTTGCAATTAATCGCAGAGTTGGAGCAAGAGGGGTTGCTGTAGAGTAGGCGATCGCCGGATTGGCCCTGCATTGCAGCGGGCGCTGGAAACAAGTCTGCTCAATCGCTTTGGGTGAGGGGAATGGTGATCACAAATTCCGTCCCCCGACCGTGCTGCGATCGACATTTGATGGTGCCCCCGTGTTTTTCAACGATGATTTGGTAGCTGATGGAAAGGCCCATGCCAGTGCCGCTGCCAACTGGTTTGGTGGTGAAAAAAGGATCAAAAATGCGATTGCGCACACTAGTAGGCATCCCCGTGCCATTATCGGCAATGCGAATTTCGACTTGAGCGGCGGCGGTGATTTGCGTTGTGATGGTGATGGTGGGTGGGTCGGTGTTGGCGTGACCTTGTAGCAACGCTTCTTCCAGAGCATCGATCGCGTTACTGAGCAGATTCATAAACACCTGGTTCAGTTGGCCTGCGTAGCACTCCACCAGGGGCAAGTCGCCGTAGTGTTTGGCGATCGCAATTTCGCCGCGATCGCTTTTAGCTTTGATGCGGTTGTGCAAAATGACGAGGGTACTGTCAATGCCAGCATGAATATCAACCGCTTTCATATCGGCCTCGTCCATGCGGGAAAAGGTGCGGAGCGAAGCCACAATAGCCTGGATGCGATCGGCCCCCACCTTCATGGAGTTCAGCAATTTGGGTAAGTCTTCTAGCAAAAACTCAAAGTCGATCGCCTCTAATTCTTCGGTGATGGCGGCTCCAGGGTCAGGAAATTGCGCTTGATAAAGCTGGATTAAGCCGATCAAATCTTTGGTGTATTCTTGGGCGTGGGTGAGATTGCCATAAATAAAATTCACGGGATTGTTGATCTCGTGGGCGACGCCGGCAACCAGTTGCCCCAAACTCGACATTTTTTCTGCCTGGATCATCTGGGTTTGGGTGCGGCGCAATTCTGCCAGGGTTTGCTCCAGGGCTTGGGCTTGCTGGCGTAAGTCGGCTTCGGAGGCTTCCAGGGCGACCTGAGCTTCCACCCGCGCGGTGACATCTTGGAAGGTGCCCAACACCCCAATGACCTCGCCGTCGTCATTATGCAGCGGAATTTTGTTGGTTTCTGACCAACGCCGCCGTCCATCTTCGTGGTACTGCTGGGGTTCAATCACGCCAAAAATTGGTGTATCGTTGTCCATGACGCGGCGATCGAGTTCCCGGTACCAGTTGGCCTCGTCAAGGGGATAAGGCAAGTCGTAGTCGGTTTTGCCAATAATTTGGTCAGGATGGCTCAGCCCACAAAGCTGGGCATAGCGTTTGTTGCAACCCAAATAGACAGACTTTCGATTTTTCCAAAAGGTGTTTTGGGGGAGGGCATCCATCACAAGTTCCAACAGTTGTTTGTTTTGTTGGAGTTCTTCCTCGATTGCCTTCCGCTCACTGATATCCCGTAAAATGCCCTGGAAGCCAATGATTTGCCCACTGGTATTGGTCGTTGCGGCGACTTTAGATGCGACCCAAAAATAACTGCCATCTTTGCGGCGGTGGCGAAACTCAAAGCTGCTGTGATCAGCGCCTGTAGTGGCGATCTTGTCCAAAAATGCGAGTGCGGCTTCCACTTCTTCCGGGTGGATTAAAGGGGCGATGGACGTGCCAAGCAACTCGTCGATTTCATAGCCGAGCCAATTCCTGGCATTGGGTGAGAGATAGGTGAGAACGCCTTCCAAAGTGCACGACCAAATTAAGTCATGGGCATTTTCCACCAGTTGTCGGAATTTGGCTTCGCTGGCTTGCAGCAAATTGGCCATGGCTTGGCGATCGCTGATATCAGTGATGGAACCCACATAGCCGGTGATTTCTCCCTGACCGTTGCGTTCGGCGACGGCTTGCGTATAGACCCAAGAAATGAGGCCATCGGGCCGCTGAAACCGGCCTTCTAACTGAAATATGGTGTGGCTAGCTAAGGACTGTTGCCATGCGGTGATTACCCCCTCGCGATCGTCGGGATGCACGGCATTGATCCAACCCTGCCCCAAAGCGGCTTCGGTACTGATGCCCGCAATTTCACACCAACGCTGATTGACATAGACACATTGCCCCTCGGCATCAGTGCGGAAAATGCCCACGGGCACCGCCTGAGTGAGGGATTTGTATTGATTTTCGAGGGCGGTGGCGGTGGCGGATTGCTGGGAAAGGCGCTCGATCGTGGTGGTAGCCTCGGTCAGTGCCACTTCCAGGTGCTGGTGTGCGGTAATGAACTGCGTCCAGAGGAGAATGGCTTGGACGTGACCATGCTCGTTGAGCCAGGGTCGTGCTTCCCATTGCACCCATTGGGTTGGGCCGTCTGCCTGCGTAAACGCGATATCAATCCCTGTGACTGTAGCCTGGGCAAGGCATTGCTGCTGGATCTGTTGCCATTGGGGGGCCGTAGCGGGAAACAGGATGTGGTGGGCAGTGGCACTGATGGTTGAGGCGGGGCCATAGTGACGGTGCCATTGCTGGTTCACCATGAGGCACTGCATCGCTGGGTTGAGAACGGCGATCGCCGCAGGCATGAGTTCGATAAGGGTTTGTAAGGTTTGCACGGTCGGCTGCGGCAAACAATCTACTTCTAATGATTCGGCAGTCAACACATCCATAAATCGTTACTCGGAACCACAACGCGTGAATTGGAACTGGCCCTGGGCACAATGTCCACTTAGTGTGCCCTGTTCTTTTGAAAACTATCAGTCTCCGTAAGGACTGCCCGGTTGCCCTTGGCCTAACTGGGTTGTGCCAGAGGGCTTGCCGAAAGACCATGTGGTCTTGGGCTAAGTGCTATACAGTTAACGGTGTAAGTTGGGACGGGTGATATGCTCCTGAGAAACCTGATTTTTTATGGATTATTAGTCTTTATTCCAATTTCAATTGGCGGCCACCTGGCCCATTGGAATGCGGTGACAATCTTTCTCACTGCCGCGATCGCCATCATTCCCCTGGCCGGTTGGATGGGCACAGCCACCGAAGAAATCGCCGTGGTCGCTGGGCCAACCCTGGGTGGTTTGCTGAATGCGACGTTTGGGAATGCGACGGAACTAATTATTGCGATCGTGGCCCTCAATGCCGGGTTGATTAACGTTGTGCAGGCCAGCCTCACCGGGTCGATTATCAGTAACCTTTTGCTGGTGATGGGCCTTGCTATGTTTTTGGGGGGCTTGCGGTACAAAGAACAGGAATTTCAGCCGATTATTGCTCGGGTCAACGCCTCATCAATGAATTTGGCCGTTGTGGCGTTGCTGTTGCCCACGGCCCTGGTCTACACCTCCGAAGGGTTGATTCCGCCCTCCTTGCAAACCTTGTCCGTGGCGGTGGCGTTTGTGTTGATGGGGGTGTATGCCTTGACGTTGCTGTTTTCCATGCGTACCCATACCTATCTCTATGAGGTTGGGGTGGCAGAGGGGCCAACGGCAGCGGCAGAAGTGGCCGATGCAAACTTGGCGGTGGATGATTCTGAGACGCGCCCCAATGTGTGGTTGTGGATTGGGGTTTTGTTGGTGGCCACCGTTTTGGTGGCGGTGGAATCGGAACTGCTGGTCGGGACGCTGGAAGTGGCAACCCATCAGTTGGGCTTGACCGAACTGTTTGCTGGGGTGATTCTGCTGCCGGTGGTGGGGAATGCGGCAGAACACGCGACTGCTGTTACGGTTGCCATGAAAAATAAAATGGATTTGTCTGTATCCGTAGCGGTGGGTTCTAGTTTACAAATTGCGTTATTCGTAGCGCCGCTATTGGTGATTATTGGTTGGGTGATTGGTCAGCCGATGGATCTCAATTTCAGTCCGTTTGAGTTGGTGGCGGTGGCAGTGGCGGTTTTAATCACAAACTCGATTAGCTCGGATGGGCGATCAAACTGGTTAGAGGGTATTTTGCTGTTGGCGACCTACGTCATCTTGGCGATCGCGTTTTACTTCCATCCCGTATTGGCCTGAAGGCGAGGGGCCAGGTTTTCCGCCTTGGCAATGGGACTGGGCGGAAGCCTTGCCAACGCGATTACCTCGGTGGGCAGGAATTTTCCACCCTGGGCAACTCGCCTGAACCACTGGCGCTGGGGGCGTGGCGCGATGCGCCTGAGTGTTTATCCAGTCAGGGTTCTTGTGCAAATACCCAACAAAAAACTCCGGCTGTGGTTCCCAGGCCGGAGTTTTCAATCCTGAACTGAACTTACGCTCGTAGCACGGTCTGGCGATCGCCCTACTTAGACTGCGGCCAGGACTGGTGTTTGGGCAAAGTAAGCATTTTGCTCGGCCCGCAGTTTGTCCGACAACCGCCCTTCTGGCAATTCCACATCGTCGTAGGTCAAGACCTGATCTTTCGCAATGTCACGCTTGAGGCGGCATCCTTCTGCCAGACCCATCGGCAACAGGTTCTGTGCAGCAGTGATGGGGGCTGTTTCGCATTGGCCATAGGTCATGTAGCCGCCGATGCAATCGATGGTTTCACCCGCTTTGAGATCAATCTTGGCGGTTGTCACCACATCCACCAGCGGGCCGCCGAGAGGCGTCAGGACGGGATCCTGGAACAAGACCAACCGTGCGAGGGACAACGGCACCTCAAAGTGGCACAGGTGGTAGGGGGTATAGAAGCTATACAGTGGGCCTTCACCGAGTTTGTACAGGTTCAGGTAGTGCTGTTGTTTCGGATCATCATGGGTCGCAAAGACAAATACCCCTGGCCCCGGCTTCACGCCAACCACGTAATCCACAATGCCGCCCAATTCTTTGAGTTGGTCAACGTCATACATTTTGGTCAGATCGTCAACGTGCCCGGTGTAGTTGAGGTTGAATTTCTCGACCAGTTCGTCTTTGTGCAGATTGAAGTCGTAGCCCAACATGCCCCGTTTGGCGATGCTCATTCCTGTGGCGTTGGCCACGATCGCCTGTTCAATGGAAATTTTGGTGCCATCGGCAAAACTGGTGACCATGTAAACATTTTGGCCCCACTTGTCGGCAAACCCTTTTTGGGTTGTTGGGTTTCGGTAAGCATCTTGCAAGCCTTTGATGTTGCCACAGAGCAACGGCGTTAGCCCAATGCTCTTGACAAACCGATACAGGTTCACTTCTACGCCGGGTTGGTCGCCGTCGCAGCCAGAGAGCACAACCCCAGCTTTGTCCGCATAGACTTTGAGGATGGGGCCAATAGTGGCATCAAGTTCGGCGTTCATCAACACCAAATGCTTCTTGTGGGCGATCGCTTCCATCGCCACATGGGCACCAAACTCCACCGCGCCAGTGACATCAACCAGGGCTTCGATCCCCTCGGCCCGGCACAATAACATGGCATCATCCGTCACGGCATACTTGCCCTGCGCAATGCACGATTCTAATTCGGCCACGGTATTGACTACCTGGACATCCTCAATCCCAGCCTGATGGTAAGCTTTGAGGGCTTTCTCAATGTTGCGGTTATAGATCGCCACCAGTTCCATACCTGGCACCGAATTTACGATTTGATTGGCAATGCCACTGCCCATGAAACCAGCGCCAATCATCCCGACGCGCACAGGATTTCCAGCTTCCTGCCGAGCCTTCAAAGCGGTATCAACAATAAACATTCGTCTGTATCTCCTTATAACGACTTAAATTCACGAAACGTTTTCCTCAGCGGAAAGGCTTGGGTGGTGGATGGGGTATCCACAATTCACAAAGGGGGAAACTGGTTGCGATCGGATGCAGCAATTTCTACAGAGCGATCCGTGTAACCATGATTTGAAATCATTCCTTCCCAGTTACCAGTCCAGGTTTGGACCGCGAATGCCTTGAATTGAACTGCAAGCATATCAGCATCATTAAAATAGGGAAGACTCACACGGATGTTCATAAGACCTTAGGACGCAGTTTGTATGAAATCAAAAGCTGATCAATCGTGTAAAGTGATCAACTCTTTGTATAAGACAGGGGTTTGCGGAACACAGCGGACTTTTGTCTCTGGACGAACCACGGAACAATGAAGTGCTGAATTAACCCTTCAATTTCACCCACTTGCCAGCCTAAATCAAATAAACTGCGTGCAAGTTTAGCCTTGTCATTCAACGCGAGAGGCAGCCTTAACAGAGAGAACAAGACTGTTCCAATTCTGTGCGGTAATTCAAGTTTACCCATCCCAACTCGATAGCGTTTGCGGATCAATGCGCTATCCCGGCCCCAATTTCGGCTTTGGCGAAAAATTGCTTTCAGCTGATGACGAACCCGATAATGTACGACTGCGCCTCGCTGAAAGTGCAAATCAAAGCCAGCCAATTGTGCTCGAAAGCTATAATCCATGTCCCAAGCACAGGGAAAGGATTCATCAATTTCGCCAACGGTTTCGTAAACTTGCCGCCTCAGGCCCAAGTTGCACCCATAGGCGAAAGGCAGGTAGGGAGCATGGTTGACTCGCATCAGTTCTTCGCTTTGAGCGCCGCCACCGTGCATTTCCTGAATCCAGGGTTCATTCAGGCGGGTGTAATCGAGGGGGCCTGTAACCAGAGCATGGCTCGCTAGGGCCTCTGCCATCATTTGAAGCCAGGTATCAGCGATTTCATCGTCGGCTTCACAGAAAACAAAGGCCGCTCCTGTGGCCGATTGAAGACCCACGTTATAGGAGTGGGACACCCCCAAGCGGGGACCGGGCGGAACGTAGGCATCAACGATACGGATGTTGGGCAGGCGATCGCGGTAAGACTGCACAATCTCCATGGAATTGTCAGTAGAACCGTTATTCACAACAATTAATTCCCACTCGCCTGCATAGGTTTGACTGGCTAAGGCATCTAACTGAACTGCGATCGTGGCTCCCCCGTTATAACAAGGGAGAATAACACTTAGCTTCATATTGATCCTTGAAACAAGCTTCCGGCATTAAGCTGTTACAATCCTGAAACGTAAAGTTGAATCAAACGCCTGATAGCGATTTGTGTAGCCATCTAGCGATTCAAAATCACGTTTCCCTCAAACTCAAACCAAGTCAAGAATTGGAAGCCGATGCAACCATTCTTTTGTGCTAACAAACTCGAAAAAACAACAGTCAGGAATCCAAATAAGAACGAGCTAAAACATAATTCTCACTTCAAATCCTGACTGCTAAATCCAAATTTTTCAATTTAGACATTTATCAGAGTTTCACAGTTTGAACTGGTGCAACCATAAGAAAAGCAACCAGCGCACCATGAAACCGACTTAACTGGCACAGGCTTATACTGCAACAGGCTCATACAGTGCCCATGCTGCATCTTTCTCAGAAATAACGGTTACAGGCATTGGCCATTCAATGCCAAAGGCCGGATCGTCATAGCGCAAGCCCCGTTCATAGCCTGGAGTGTAAAATTCGCCTACCTGGTAAACAACCTCCGCTCCATCGGTCAATGCCTGATAGCCATGAGCAAACATTTCAGGAATATAGAGCGATCGGTGATTATCAGCGGTTAATTCAACTCCGATATGCTGCATAAAGGTGGGAGAGTCTGGACGCATATCAATGATTACGTCATAGATAGCCCCCTTCGTGCAACGAACCAATTTAGTTTCAGCCGCAGGAGGAACCTGGTAATGCATTCCGCGCAATGTGCCAGCCTTGTAATTGAAAGATAGGTTACACTGTGCGACGCTGGGCTTCAGACCGTGCTCTTCAAATTCTTTGGCACAAAAGGTGCGAGCAAAAGCACCACGATGGTCTTCGCGTAAATCCAAATCAATGATGAAAGCACCTTTTAACTTAGTCTCAGTAAAAATCATTACTTGCTCCAGAAGAAGTCTTTGTCAATTTGTTGAGTCCGAATCAGATACTCAAGCTGTTTGAGCCGAGTGAAACCACGATGTTCGAAAACATCCTGAGTCATGTCAATTTGTGAAAACACATCGTACAGTTGTTGGGCTCCACGACGGGCATCCCAATCGCACTTAAAGCCAGGAAGCTGGGTGTTGATTTTGTCGAACGATACTCGATAGCTGCGGTTATCTGAACCGTTGTCTCCAAAGCTAACTTGACAGCCTGTGAAAACATCAGCAACAATCTCAGCGATTTGTTTGACCTGATAGTTGTTCGCGCTATCGCCAACGTTGAAGATTTGATTGTGAATAATTTCACGCGGTGCTTCTAATACGCAAAGCAATGCTTTGGCAATGTCTAGTGCGTGCACCAATGGTCGCCAGGGCGTTCCGTCACTGGTCATTTTGATTTCTTTCGTGGTCCATGCCAAACCGGACAAATTGTTTAGCACAATGTCAAAGCGCATCCGGGGTGAAGCGCCAAAAGCCGTGGCATTTCGCATGAAGGTGGGCGAAAAGTTATCATCCGCCATTTTGGTCACATCCCGCTCTACCAGCGCCTTACATTCGGCATAGGCGGTTTGGGGGTTGACGGGGGTGGTTTCGTCTACGTCTCCAGCGGTGGTGGCAATGCCATAAACGCTACAGGAGGACATATACACAAAGCGCTTGATTCCCGCTTGTTTGGCGAGTTCGGCAAGGCGAATGGAACCTTTGTGGTTGATGTCGTAGGTGATGTTTGGTGCGAGTTGTCCGGTGGGGTCGTTGGAGAGTTCGGCCATGTGGACGATCGCGTCTACCCCTTGGAGATCCTCTAGCGAAATGTGCCGAATATCTTTGGTCAGGGTTTGGGCGGTAGTTTGGGTGCCGTTGTAGAGCCAACCCGACTTATAAAAGCCCGTGTCTACCGCCAGCACATCATGCCCATGCTCAAGCAACAACGGGGCAAACAAACAGCCGAGATACCCCTCGGTCCCAGTTACAAGTACTTTCATGAAAACGTCCTATGCGCTAATTGCAATTTGCAGGTTTTTGGGAGCAGGGACTTGCTCAGCGACGGCCTTCCCGATTTCTAGCGATGAGGTCGCCGCAGGGGAGGGAGCGTTGCAAACATGAACAGAGTGTTCGCCCTGCACAATTAAGAAATCATCTACCAGGTTGCCATCGGCTTTGAGGGCTTGGGCGCGGACTCCGGCATGGGTGGGGATTACGTCATCCATTTGGACTGCTGGAATTAAGCGTTGCAAGCTTTGCACAAACACCGCCTTGCTGAACGATCGCACCATTTCTTTGATGCCCTCATCAGCAAATTTGGATGCCAGTTTCCAGAAACCGGGATAGGTCATCACTTCCATAAAGTCTCGCAGATCGAAGTCGGTTTTGGTGTAGCCTTCGCGTTTGAGGCTCAAAACTGCATTCGGCCCAGCGTGGACACTCCCATCAATCATTTTGGTGAAATGAACCCCTAAAAAGGGAAAGGCCGGGTTGGGGACGGGATAGATGAGAGTGTTGACGAGATAGCGTTTTTCGGGGACTAGCTCGTAATATTCGCCCCGGAAAGGCACAATCTTGGCCTCTGGGTCAACGGTGCTCATTTTGGCGACGCGATCGCTATATAACCCAGCACAGTTAATGATCACCTGGGCCTCAAACGTGCCCTGCGTGGTCTCCAGGACTTTGCTTTCCGGAGTGTTGACGATTTTCAGAACTTTTGTATTGAGCCGCAGTTCGCCACCTTGTTGCTCAATCAACTCAGCGTATTTGTAACAGACTTGTTTATAGTCCGTAATTCCCGTTGAGAAGACGCGGACACCCGCTAAACAACTGACATGCGGTTCAATTTCTTTAACTTCTTCAGCCGTAATTCGGGCAACTTTGATCCCGTTTTCTAAACCCCGTTGATACAGGTTTTCCAGGAGGGGCAGTTCCTTTTCTTCCGTTGCAACAATGACCTTGCCACACACCTCATAGGGCAGGTTATGTTCCTGGCAAAAATCTACCATTGATTGTGCGCCGTCGCGGCAGAATTTAGCCTTGAAACTACCTGGCTTGTAGTAGACTCCGGAGTGAATGACCCCACTGTTATTTCCCGTTTGATGGAAAGCCCAACTGCTTTCTTTTTCGAGAACGAGAATGCGGGCATTAGGATAGCGTTTTCCTAGCGCCATTCCCGTTGAAAGACCAACAATGCCACCACCGATAATTGCAAAGTCGTACATAAGATTGACCGATGAAGAAACAATACCAAATAAACCCGTTGGTTGCCTCTAAGGGGTTACCATACTTTCCAGGGCGCTACATTTTTGGCCCACAATCCTTCGAGATAGTTCCTATCTTTCAGCGTATCCATTGGTTGCCAAAATCCATCATGTTTAAAGGCTGATAATTGGCTTAAATGGGCCAGCTTTTGTAGGGGTTCTTCTTCCCAGGTGGTGGAATCATCGGTGATGTAGTCGATGACGGCAGGTTCCAGAACAAAGTAGCCGCCGTTGATGTAGGCTCCGTCGCCACCGGGCTTTTCATGGAATTGCGTGATTTTGGTTTGCTCTTTGCCTAGGGCGATCGCGCCAAAGCGTCCGGGGGGCTGTACAGCCGTTAACGTGGCTAAGGTGCCCTGTTGACGGTGGAATTTGACCAATTCTGTAATGTTGACATCACTGACACCATCACCATAAGTAAAACAAAATGTTTCATCGCCAATGTGTTCCCGCACCCGCTTCAAGCGACCACCAGTTAGGGTGCTTTCGCCAGTATCAACCAGCGTGACACGCCACGGCTCCGCATTGCCAGCATGAACATCCATTTGGTTCGTACGCATATCAAATGTCACATCAGACATTCTTAAGAAGTAATTCGCGAAATATTCTTTAATGACATAACCCTTATAACCGCAACAAATAATGAACTCGTTAATGCCGTGGGCAGAATAAATTTTCATGATGTGCCAGAGGATCGGTTGCCCTCCCACCTCTACCATCGGCTTGGGCCGGATGGCGGTCTCTTCACTCAAACGTGTGCCTAACCCACCTGCGAGAATGACTGCCTTCATGTGTTATGCCCCTTGAGATTACGGCTATATTCGCTGTGTTAAGTGATATACGCACTAACGTTACAATCGTAATCTTCGTGTCTAGGTATGTCTATAAAGCAACAATGAGCTGAAGTCATGGGTATGTAAAAACTTCAGCAAGAAGTCATGAAATGGAGGCTGATTTCGGCTAGAGAAACGCTATTCAATAGCGGCTTCAAGAGGAGTACGTCATCCTTCTATCAGGCGAAATAAAAATTTTGTTTTAGTTGAAAATACGTAAATTGCGATCGCAGTGACTTGGCCTCCCTTCACATTTACTTGATGCTGCCCCCAGTATGCCCAGAACTTTGCCAGCACTAACGAGCAAGTTAGGCCGGAGTAGAACTGGGGCGATCGCCGACTTGTCGGGGGCCACTGGAGCCGTCGGGTTGGCTCTGAAATTTAGGCATAACAAAGGTTCCGCCACCGCAAAGCTGGAGACGCTGGTGCTGCAAAGTTGCTCCCTGTGGCGATCGCCGGCAGGCTGGGGGATTAGGGCTGTTGTGGCTCCTGACAGGTGGCGATCACGGCATAAAACGGATCGCCGCTGCCCATTCCCAGCCATTGCAACATCGGGGGCGTGGGCGATCGCCGCACCACCACTTCCGGCGGGCTAAACCCAGGAGTACTCACAAAATAGTGTTTGACCAACTCCACTCGACTGCTCTCGCTGCCATCCCGCCACGCTTGAATCGCTTTTTGAAAAAACATACGATTGGAAAAACTAATAATCGCGATGCCGCCCGGTTTGAGAATGCGGTGAATTTCGGTAAACAGGGCTTCTGGATACTGCACATATTGAATGGATACGGTGTTAAGCACGGCATCAAAGGTCGCATCCGCGAGGGGGAGTTGGGGCGTTTGATTGAGATTTTGCACAAAGTAATGATTCAGGCGCGGATTTTTTGCCAACTCTGCCGCATTCAAGCCGTGGCCTTCAACGTGCTCAAACTCCATGTCATCGGGCAAATGGGAGACCCAACTGCTCATCAGATCTAAAATGCGCGATCGCGGTTGGAGCCGCTCTTTATAAAGCTCAGTGAGTTGATCAATAAACCCCGCATCAACATGGGTGACCAACCGGGGATAAGCATAAAACAGGGTATCGTCTGTATCGTCTAACTTGGTGCGCTGCTGAGGGTGAAGCATTATCATCGGTCTCGCGGATTGGGCTCAACAAAGCAGGGTGCTCTATCGGTTCAATTATTACGCAATGTAACGGAGTTAGCCGCGATCGCCCGGAGTATTCCCCCAGCCCTTGCAACAATCCGTCAAAAAGTGAAGGTCGGCGAGTCATCTAAAACTTGCCCAAAATCCAGCAGACTTGTTTCCTGTGACTCTTGCCAAGAATGCCATCCCGTCTCACACTAATGGAGAGAATGGCAAAGGAGAGGATGTTGTGAAGCGTGTATTAGCAATTATTTTGGGCGGTGGAGCCGGAACGCGACTATACCCCTTGACCAAATTGCGGGCTAAGCCAGCAGTTCCTCTTGCTAGCAAATACCGGTTGATTGACATTCCGGTGAGTAATTGCATTAATTCAGAAATTTATAAGATTTATGTCCTCACCCAGTTCAACTCGGCTTCGTTGAATCGCCACCTTGCCCGTGGCTACACCTTCTCAGGATTCAGCGAAGGCTTTGTGGAAGTGCTAGCAGCGCAGCAAACTCCCGAAAATCCGAACTGGTTCCAAGGCACCGCAGATGCGGTTCGGCAATATCTCTGGTTGTTTGCCGAGTGGGATGCTGACGAATACCTGATTTTGTCTGGCGACCATCTGTATCGCATGGACTATCGCGAATTTATTCAGCGGCACCGTGAAACCAACGCTGATATCACCATTTCCGTTGTCCCGATGGATGAACGCCGGGCATCTGACTTTGGCCTGATGAAGATTGATGCCTCTGGCCGCGTGGTTGACTTTAGCGAAAAACCCAAAGGGGACGCGCTGAAGCAAATGCAAGTTGATACGACGGTGCTGGGCTTGACGCCCGAAGAAGCCAAACAGTCGCCTTACATTGCCTCTATGGGGATTTACGTCTTCAAGCGAGAAGCGATGCTGAAGTTGCTTAAGGATGCACCCGATAGCACAGACTTTGGGAAGGAAATTATCCCGGCATCGGCAAAAGACTATAACGTCCAAGCCTATCTCTACAAAGGGTATTGGGAAGATATTGGAACGATCGAAGCCTTCTATGAAGCGAACATGGCGTTGACCCAACAGCCCAGCCCGCCGTTTAGCTTTTACGATGAGAAAGCGCCGATTTATACTCGCCCTCGTTATCTGCCGCCCACCAAACTGCTGGATTGCACAGCGAAAGAGTCGATCATTGCAGAGGGCTGCATTCTCAAAGAATGTGCGATTACCCATTCTGTATTGGGAGTCCGGACGCGGGTTGAGTCGGGCTGTGTGATCGAAGACTCGATGTTGATGGGGGCTGACTATTATAAGTTACCCACTGAGCGCAATACTGGGGTTGGGTCAGAGCGGATTCCGTTGGGGATTGGCAAAGGCACCACTATTCGGCGGGCGATCGTGGATAAGAACGCTCGCATTGGGGCTAATGTCCAGATCGTCAATAAAGACCGTGTGCAGGAAGCCGAAAAAGAAAACTTAGGGTTCTACATTCGGAGTGGCATTGTGGTGATTGTGAAAGGGGCCACTATTCCTGACGGCATGATTATTTAGTCATGGCGTGCGATCGGGCCTGATGCGCTGAATCTGGCTCAAGCTTCAAGGGGGTTCTGTTTTCCTCAGCTCTCACTGCTTTTGGTTCGGATGTAGGGCGGCGATCGCGCCAGTGTCCTTCTCTATTGCAATTGGGGTCAAAGGCTAATGACCCAACGCATGGCCCGTTTAACCCTGTTGATTGGGATTCCGGGTAGTGGTAAATCAACTTTGGCGGCTCAGTTGTTGCGCGATCGCCCCGCTTGGCGGGTGGTAGCAACGGATGAGATTCGGGCGGAGTTGTTTGGTGCTGCCCACATCCAGGGGCCGTGGGCACAGGTTTGGCAACAGGTGGAATGTCAGTTGCGGGCGGCTGTGCAACAGATCCAACAGGGCGACCTGGATGGGGTTGTGTATGATGCAACCAATGCGGTACGGCGGCAACGGCGGGCAGCGATCGCTCTGGCGCGGCAATGTGGGTTTGAGCAGATTAGTGGGATCTGGCTGAATCCTCCCTTGGCGGTGTGTTTGGCCCGTAATCAAGCCCGCGATCGCTCCGTGCCCGAAGCTGTGATCTGCCGGATGTATCGCTGTTTAACAGGTGCGCCGCCTTCAGTTGCGGATGGCCTAAACACCCTCATCATTTTCGATAACGCTGCCCTGACGCTGGGCTATGGGCGATCGCGGCCCCCAGGTTCGGAAATTGCGCCACGCAGCACGGCTGAAACCGAATAGGGTTTTCCGAGGGTTTTTGTTAATGTTGAATTACGATGGCGACAGAAGGTACACCCGTGAGGTGAGGGTTGATGGCTGCGACAGATTTCAAAGATTATTACGCAATTTTGGGGGTCAGTAAGTCAGCAGAAGCGGACGAAATCAAACGGAAGTACCGCAAGTTGGCTCGTCAATATCACCCCGATATGAATCCTGGTGACAACCAAGCAGAGGCCCGCTTCAAAGAGGTGAATGAAGCCTACGAGGTGCTCTCTGATGCGGATAAACGCCGTAAGTACGATCAGTTTGGTCAGTATTGGAAGCAGGCTGACCAGGCGCGATCGCCCTACGGCAACACGAATATGGACTTTGATAGCTTCGAGTTTGGGCGCTACTCCAGCTTCGAAGACTTTATCAATGAGTTATTGGGCCGGATGGGGAGTGGTGCTGATCCATTTCGGGGCCAAACTGGTTACCGCACGACCACCGGGCCAACTGGGGGCGCGACCCGCGATCCTAACTTCAACACGACTGGCGGCGCTCCGGGGTTGGATAGTGAGTCCGCCCTTTCGCTAACCCTGGCCGAAGCGTTCAATGGGGTGCAAAAACGGCTTTCTGTCGGCAATGAAGTGATTGACGTGCGAATCCCACCGGGGGCAAAACCCGGTAGTCGCATTCGGGTGCGGGGCAAAGGGCGCTTCAGCCCGTACTACACGTCCCAACGGGGGGATTTATATCTTGTTGTAGAGATTACGGCCCACCCCTTCTTCCAGTTTGATGGCGACAACCTGGTCTGCGAAGTGCCGATTACGCCGGATGAGGCGGTGTTGGGGGCACAGGTTGAGGTGCCGACGCCCGATGGGTTAGTGACGGTCAATGTGCCGCCGGGGGTGAAGTCGGGCCAAACCTTGCGCTTGCGGGGCAAAGGGTGGACAAACCCGAAAGGAGGCCGTGGCGATCAAATGGTGCGGGTGGTCATCACGCCGCCCAAAGAATTGACGGCAACCGAACGGGAATTGTATGAGAAGATCCGGGCGAGCCGAAGCACAAATCCCCGATCGCACTTGCAGAATATTAAACTTTAGAGAGTCTGGGGCGCAGGGTTAGGCTAAGGCGGCTAGCAGGGCGGTAGAGGGGGCGATCGCGCCAAACACGCCGCCCTGCATCGTAATCATTTTGAGGGCAGCAAGATAGTTGCCATAATCTGTTGCGCCAGTACAGTCAGATAACAAGAGGCATTCATAGCCGCGATCGTTGGCATCGCGCATGGTGGTGTGAACGCAGACATCGGTGGTAATCCCGGCCAGCAGAATATTTTGGATGCCCCGTTGCCGCAACAGTAAGTCTAAATCGGTGGCGTAGAAAGAGCCTTTGCCCGGTTTGTCGATGATGGGTTCGCCGGGAAGGGGCGCTAGTTCTGGGATAATTTCCCAACCGGGTTCACCCCGGATGAGGATTTTGCCGCAGGGGCCAGGCTCACCAATGCCAGCCCCGATGCACTGCGATCGCCATTGTTTGTTTGGGGGCAGATCGGCTAGATCCGGGCGATGGCCTTCGCGCGTATGCATCACATGGAACCCCTTGGCCCGCATCACCGCCAAGACATTTTGGATAGGGGCGATCGGTGCCCGTGTGAGGGTGAGATCGTAGCCCATTTGGTCTACATACCCCCCTGGGCCGCAGAAATCGGTCTGCATATCGATGATGAGAAAGACCGTGTTTTCTGGACGGAGATCCCCGTTGTAGGGATAGGGGTAGGGTTCGGCCTCAACATAGCGACCCACGGCTTTTCCTCTGAACGCTTAGTATTTACTCTAGCGCTTAACGCGGACAATTTTTGGGCTTGGGATTTTGCTGGCAGTAGCGGGTGAGTTCGTTAAAGGTGGAAACACTCATGCCGCTCCCGGTGATAATCTCGCGGGATTGATCCTCGAAGCGATCGCAAATTTCCCGCACCTTACCGGGAATGCCACCTTGCTGGCAGACATTGGCAGGAACATTGCCACCCATAATTTGCTTGACCTGGTTATATTGGTCGCGGCGATTGCGTTCAATTTTCCGCGCAATATCTCCATACAGATTTAAATCATTGGGCGACTGAGCTTGCCCCGCATCCGCAATTAGCAGCGTCGCGCACAACCCTAGCACTGAAAAGCCGCCTAAAACAGCAGTTCGCAGTAGTGAAACCGTTGAAACAGGCCGGAGAACGATAGAACGATTCATCATGATTCTGTAGTTGTTGCCAAATGATGTAAGCACATCAGAGGTTGATAAAAGATTTGAAGGTATTTTGCCGCAATAAGTTCCGGGGGCGTGGCGATCGCTCAGGCAATTTCTCGTGTTGGCATACCTTATCGAACTCGTTACAAAGATGCAAGCAGCAATTCTAGCGGTTCTTGGGATGCTTCAGGCAACTCCCCACCGCCTCATCTTATATCTTCGTATTTTTTATGAAAAATTAATACTAGCCCGGTCAGGCAAGTTCGGGTGGGGGCGGGGGTGGGCGATCGGGCGTTACGCCTTGGATTGGCACAATGTGCATAGTTCGATGACTTTAATTTGCAAGGTTTGGAGATCGTCGGCCCCCCGTTTCAGGCTGGCCTCCAGGTCGAGCAGCACGGGGAGGGTTGCTAACAACGCGGCGAGAGACAAGGGCTGGACTTCTTGGCGCAAAAAGTAAACTCGTTTGGGGTTTTTGAGTTCAGCGGCTTTCGCAATGACGCTGTTGTCCCGTTCGCCAGTTTGGAGCATGAGCTTGACCCACAACCAGGTGCGAAACTGGCCGACCAGGGCACTGACAATGCGTAAGGGGGGTTCGTTTTGCTGCAATAACTCGGTGACCAGTTCCAGCGATCGCTCGACTTGCCCCAGGCGAATGGCCTCTCCAAGTTTGAGCGCACTTTGGTTGGTGGCCGTCACCAACTGCTCAATATCGGCGACATCCAGCGATCGCCCCAGGCTGTTGGCATAAAGCCACAATTTGTCTAATTCACTTTGAAGCTGGCGAGTGTCGTTGCCCACACTATCGACCAGGGTTTCGACGGCGGCGGCAGTGAGTTGGAGGCCCAGGGTTTGGGCGCGATCGCGCACGACTTTGGCAATGTCATCGGTCTTCCAGGCCGCTAGGAGGCTAAATTCTTTGACCGTGCCATATTTCTCAAATAACTTTGTGCTTTTCAACCGTCCGTCGGGTTTGTTCCCGCTGGTTAGCAGTAAGACGCTCGTCTCTGGTAAGACGGGGAGGGTCCGTTCTAGTTCGTTGAGTTGGTCGGGGGGGCACCGCTGGGCCAGGGGGGTGTCTGCTAGCCAGATGAGGCGTTTCCCACCGCCAAAGGGAGGCGTTAGAGCTTGGTTCAGGGCTTGGTTTAGGGCATCGGAGCCGTCTGGCCCAATTTTTTCAAAATTAAAACTCTCCCAGGTTGGATCCAAAATGGTGGTCTTGAGTTGTTTGATAGCTTGAGCGATCGCAAATTCATCGTCGCCCCAATAAAAACACACAGACATTTGGCCGTTTTCCTTGGCGTAGGTCATTGTTTTGTGCGATCAATCCTGGCAGACTGGATTTAAGCGCAACATGGGCATACTATCGGTAATGCATTCGTTCCTGAACGAAGCTTTCCTTTTGTCTGCTTTCCTCTGAATTCAAGTTTTAGAGGCTGGCTGGGTCTAGGATCTGAACGGGTTGGCGGCCATTTTTTGGGGCCATCAACAGCAGTTAGATTGTAAGTGCTTACTCTGTTTGAGTGTGGTGTGGTTGCGTGAATTAGCACTCGGTTGGCAGGGGTCAGGAAACGCAGGCGAGGATTGAATTAAAGTTACCCAGACGAGGGACTGAAGATTGGACGAGAACTTTCAGACTTACCTGAATCGGGCGATGCGGATGACATTGCCAGAAACCTATCGATCGCAGGTGCAACATATCCAAGATTCCCCGAAATATCAGCGTCATGCCGAACTTGGGCTGGAAGCTTTGCCATTTCCGGGCTATACCATTGTGTCACCGCCGGGGCTAGACGATAGTGCGGAAAATCAGGTGCTTTTCCCATTCTTAGAAAGAATCCAGCAGCAGTTGCTCAAGCGGTTGGGGCCAGAAGTCTTTGCCCCTGTGCCGTCTGCGAGTTTTCATCTGACCCTGGCCGATTTGATTTGGGACAGTGCTTACAAACACGCGATCGACACCAGTGACCAGTTTGAAGTGCAACTCCGCGATCGCATTGCCCAAATTTTTCAAAGCTGTGACGGGATGCAGCAGGGAACGGCCATTCAGTTTCAGGTGTTGGGGCTGATGGTGATGACGCGGGCGATCGGGGTGTGTCTGGCCCCGACGGACGAAGGCTCCTATGAACGCATTCTGCGCTTTCGGCGGGCCTTGTACCAAAACCGGGAATTGATTGGCCTGGGGATTGAACAGCAATATTACTTCACCCCTCACGTCACGCTTGGCTACTTTGGTACTACCCCGCCGATCGATAAACGGGCGACCTTGGCGGAAGATATTATTGACCTCAACCAAGAATGGTTAGACAGCGAACCCCAAATGTTCTGGGTGTCGCAGGCGGAATTGCGGAAATTTGACGATATGACCCGCTATTACCGTGAGTCAGATTGGCCGGTCTTTCAGTTTTAGGGTTGTCCGGTGGAGTGGTGGTGGCCCGCAGGCTCTCACCACTGGCTCCGGTTGTTGCGTGGCTCGGAGTCCTGGCTCCAATCGGTTAGTCTACGCTTTAATGAGTTTGTTCATTCGAGTTGGCGATCGCCATCGGTTTTGTTGTGTCCTTGTTGCATCCCATCCTGGAACAAAGTTTTGCGGTCATTGACCAAGAGATTGGAGCCCATTCCTTGGGGCCAGCGGAATACGCGATCGCCCGCCGAGTGATTCACAGCACAGCCGATTTTGAATTCAAAAATTTATTGCGGTTTAGTCCTGGGGCAATTGAGGGGGCGATCGCCGCTTTGCGCCAGGGAACGCCGATTGTTACCGATGTTTCGATGGTCAAGCAGGGGATTCAAACCCTGGTTAAGCAAACGTTTCAAAATCCCATCATCAGTGCGGTGGCACAGGTCGAAACCGCAGCCCCAGGGGCAACTCGTACCGAAACGGGATTGCTCCAGTGTTTAACCCAGTATCCCCAAGCCGTTTATGTCATTGGGAATGCACCCACGGCTTTACTGGCCCTGTGTCGGCAAGTGCCCGCGATCGCCCAACCAGCGGTGGTGATTGGTGCGCCAGTGGGGTTTATTGCGGTGGAGGAAGCCAAACGAGCGTTAGCCGCGACGCCTGTGCCCCAAATTCGGGTGGAGGGCCGGAAGGGGGGATCGCCAGTGGCCGCTGCCATTCTGAATGCGTTGTTGGTCTTGGCGTGGGAACAGGCATAGGTGGGCGTAGGGATAGGCGAGAGCAGGCAGACGATGACGACTCCGGTGCATGTCGTGGGGATTGGGCTAGAGGGGGTGGCTGGGCTGGCGCTTGGACTCCAAGCGTTGATTGCTCAGGCCACGCTTTTGGTCGGGAGCGAGCGGCATTTAAGCTATTTTCCGGCCCATCCGGCAGAACGCTTAGTCGTCCGAGATTTCATCACGGCGATCGCGGATTTGCGGGCCTACCTTGCCCAGGCTACCCACCCAACCGTGGTGATTCTGGCTTCTGGCGATCCGCTGTTTTTTGGCTTGGGGCGGTTGTTGCTGGCGGAGTTGCCACCCGATGCGTTGACCTTTCATCCCCATGTCAGCTCGATCCAGCTTGCGTTTAGCCGCCTGAAGCGCCCCTGGCAAGATGCTCAGTTGATCAGCACGCACGGGCGATCGCTGGATGAATTAATTCGTGTACTTCAGCAAGGGGCCACCAAAGTTGCCGTCTTGACCGATCGCCACAACTCGCCTCTGGCGATCGCCCAATTGCTAGAAGCTTTGCACCTGTTTCCAGGCTATCAAATGTGGGTTTGTGAAAATTTGGGCGGAGCTGAGGAACGTATCCTCCCGGTGGCCGCCGTGGCTGACCTGGAAGCGATTGCTGTGGCCGACCTCAATGTGGTGGTGTTGGAGCGTCATGCCCCGACGGCGGAACCCCTGGACGAGGCAGCGTTGCCCATCTTGGGGCTTGCCGACTCTGCCTTCCTGAGTTTTCCCGATCGCCCCGGCCTCATGACCAAACGGGAAGTGCGCACCTTTGCAATCGCCGAGTTAGCCCTCCAACCCCAGCAGGTCATTTGGGATATTGGCGCAGGCACCGGATCCGTAGCGATCGAACTCGCACGCCTTTGCCCCACTGCCAAAATTTATGCGATTGAAAAGACGGCGATCGGCTTTTCCTTAATTCAAAAAAACTGTGAGCGCTTTCAAGTCACAAACGTGATTCCAATTCATGGCCTTGCGCCAACTGCTTTGGCTGATTTGCCTGCCCCCGATCGCGTTTTTATCGGCGGAAGTAGCGGGCAACTCCCAGCCATTCTGGCGACCTGTCAAACTCAGCTGCGGCCCCAGGGGCGTATTGTGCTGGCCTTGGCTACGTTGGAACACTTTTATACCGTGTTGACCTGGTTTCAAACTCAAACCCAACTGGCAACCGCCGATGAGCCCCCGCCAGAGGCCCGTCAATGGCATTACCATGCGCTCCAGGTGCAAGTATCGCGATCGCTGGCCGTTGCGGCCTTAACGCGCTGGTCACCCCTAAATCCAGTGACTTTAGTAGTGGCAGAGCCAAGGCAACCCCGCTTCCCGGCCAATAAAAGCGAGTAATTGAAAGCGAGTAATTGGCCCCGTAGGACGTAATTAACTCGCTTAACAAGTGCCCAAATACTTACCCAAATGTTGACTAAACTCCCCGCATTCAACGAATTGATACGGCGGGGGCGATGGAGTGACTAACCCTACTGTGGCTATTGGCGATCGCTGGCTATTGGCGCGATCCCATTTTTCCCTGACCTGGCTGGAGCTCGCGCCCCTACTCCAATGTTCTTGCCATGCTCTGGTTGTCTAATTTTGCCTTCTGAATTTCAAGATTGAATTTCGAGGCTAAATTTTGACTTCTGAAGGTTGCTATCAGCACTTCAAGAACTGGCTGCAACGTAGGGGCGACGAATTCGGTGTAGACCGTTCCTAGCAGGGGAGAACAAGTTTGAATGGCTCAATCCCATTGACATCATTTAGCCAGCGCGATCGTTGTCAACAGGTCAAGAGTCAGTCATCAACGATGTCAATCAGACTAATCTGTCAGCCCGAAAACAGCTTGACCAAGCGGGGTTATTCCTCTGGCTCTGCCCCATTTTTCGAGCTTTCTCCACCGTCGAGCTGAATCAGACGAATGTGCTTGTAGCCTAGCTTGATTTCAAATTCATCTCCTGGTTTTAATCCCATTTCTTGAGTGTAGGCAGCACCAATGACGATCTGCCCATTTTTATGGACGCTGACCCGATAAGTCGGCTCGCGGCCACGACCATCTTTGGTGCCTTCTGGATCGAGGGGTAACCCTTTTGCGACGAGCAACGCATCATAGAAATCAGTGAGGTTTACCCGAGTCTGCTTATTTTTTGTAACGGTGTAATACCCACACCGTTTAGCAGTTTCTCGTCTTGGAAGATGAGAAAGTTCTTTCACTTTTTGGAGTAAGGCTTTCCCAGTTAACGGGGTTGGTGAAGTGTCTGCCATTTGCTTTTAGGTTCGAGAATCTTCTGAAAATGAACTTAGTTTGATTCATTACTATAAAAATATATCCTTAATACCCAGGTTCTTGGCAAGAATGCAATGGCTGTTTCTGGTAAATATTTTTATTTGATTGTTTCACGTTTCGATTGGGAAGTGATTATGAGGCAAAAGACTGGCGTTTTCCTAGGAGATGCACCCAGAATGTGGTAGTCCTGAGACATCAAAAAATATTGCTCTGCGTTGATTTCTGTACTGTCAAATCACAAAAACTGATAAAGCATTGCTCGTTGAAGGAGGCTGCCTAATCGGTGGTGCTACTGTTAAATGATGGATTTTTTTTGAGTGAAAATTACGGATTTTAAAGTGGGAGCGCTGGGCTGTGGTTGGTTGGTGGCTGGGGCGATGGGCGGCGACCAATGTTGTCGATTGCGCTCAACCTTTTGGTTTGGGGCTAATGGGGGTGGGGGAAAAGTTGGGACTTAAAGGGGGTTGTGGCTCCAAAGGGGCGATCGCAGATGAGGGGCGTGCACGCGAGTTTTATCCGCTGTGGGGTGGAAACTGGGACTGGTGAGGGAAGGGAATTGTGGCTGCTGCTGATGGCGCGATCGCGGTTTTGGCTAGGCTTGGGTGGGGGGTGGGGGGATCTTAAGCTGCTATTTAATATTGCTAGTTTTGCAAGGGGTTGAACTATCGTTAAAACAGCTCTTCAGTTAGTACGCACTTCCCCAATGCAGGTTATTTTCAAGATTTTTCGGAAAATGCCAGACGGCCCTCCAGCGTTTCAGGAGTATGGTCTGGATGTGGAGCCAGGAACCACAATTTTGGACTGTTTAAATCGGATCAAATGGGAACAGGATGGAACGTTAGCATTTCGTAAAAATTGCCGAAATACGATTTGTGGTAGCTGTTCAATGCGGATCAATGGGCGATCGGCTTTGGCGTGTAAAGAAAATATCAGCAGTGAAGTTCGACGGTTTCAACAGGCGGGGGCGATCGCCAGTTCTGCGGGGGCAGCCTTTGGTTTGCGGCCCGATGGTGTGCCTGTGATGTTAATTGCACCGTTGGGAAATTTGCCGATTATCAAAGACTTAATTGTGGATATGCAACCCTTTTGGCAGGGTTTAAAAGCGGTGGATCCGGCAGTCCAGGCGACTCCGCCAGAGGGAATGGTGGGTGAGTTTTTACAAAGCCCAGCCGAGCGATCGCGCTTGAATCAAGTGGGCAATTGCATTCTCTGTGGGGCGTGTTATTCGGAATGTAATGCGCGGGAGGTGAACCCGGAGTTTGTCGGCCCCCACGCTTTGGCAAAAGCCTATCGGATGGTGGCTGACTCCCGCGATCGCACCCTGGATGATCGCCTAGAGGCATATAACGAGGGAACCGCCGGGGTTTGGGGCTGTACACGCTGCTATTACTGCAATGCGGTGTGCCCGATGGAGGTGGCCCCGATGGATCAAATCGGCAAGATTAAATCAGCGATTTTGGCCCGGAAAGATGGGCAGGCGAGTCGCTCGATCCGGCACCGCAAAACCCTAATTGATTTGGTGAAACAGGGCGGTTGGATTGATGAACGGCAGTTTGGGCTGCGGGTCGTGGGCAATTCCTTCCGCGATTGGGGCGGGTTGATGAGTTTAGGGCCACTGGGATTGCGTATGATAGCTACGGGGAAGTTTCCGCTGTCCTTTGAGAAATCGGAGGGCACAGCGACGGTGCGATCGCTGGTGGAAGCGGTGCAAACTCTCGACCCAGCGGCCCAAGTGGAAATGACTACTGATACTCCTGAACCTGTAGGTGGTTAACGAATGAGCGAAATGCCAGAGAAGCAAACACCGTCTACCCCACCTCAACCGGGTGCCAAACAACCTGAGCCGGGGTTTGGCTGGAAGCCCTACGCTGAGCAGTTGAATGGGCGGTTTGCCATGATTGGGTTGGTGGCCCTGCTGTTAATTGAAATTTTGACCCGGCAGGATTTATTTACCTGGTTGGGGTTGCGCTAGCCACGGTTCCACGTTAGCCATGAGTTTACGTGAGCCATGCTTTCACGAACAGAGACTAGAGCTGCGCTTTAGCCTGCTTTATTCACGAGCGTGGGACAAATGCCTCAAACACCTGAAGCCATCTGTGCTACCAAGCTGCTTCAGCACACCAGGCTGGCTTTTGGTCGGGGCAATTCCTTGCGGTAGCCCTGCGTCCTAGAGTGGGGCGAAGGCACGCTCCCGACAAAACTGAACCAGGGTGAATGATCCAGGTTAGGGGCTTGGGGGTGGCGGTGTTGGCCAGCCTTCTAGCGGTTGCCCAAAGCGGTTGTAGACCACAATATCCCACTGGCCAGTCGCGCTGGATTCAAAGGCGATCGCATTCCCGTTTGCACTGATGCTGGGGTTGCGAACTTTGCCGTTGAGCTGGGCTGTGAGGTTGCGGAGTTGGCGTGTGGTGCGATCGTACAGGTAGATGTCGGTTGCGCCGTTCCGGGTGCCTGTAAAGGCGATATAACGGGCATCATCAGAGAGGGTGGGGGTCTCGGCTACCATGTCGCTGGCGTTGAGTCCTGGAAGTTCCACAATGCCGCGATTGACCGTATCGTACAGATAGACGGCCTGATTGTTGCGGCGATCGGAGACAAACACGATGTAGCGGCCTGCGATCGCGGGATTTTGTTCCGCAAATTGACTATTGAGGCTGCGGCCAGATGGGTCGTAGGGAAAATTAAGCAACCGTGGCCCCGTGCAACTGGCGAGGCAACTCACGCTGGTCAAGGCAAGGATCAAGCGAGGGCATAACTTCACAGCAGTGGATATCCCTATGATGGCGCGGCGGTAGGGGTAGGGCGAGGTCGCTGATAGTTGGGCAAATCTAATTCCACATTGGGGCCACGATCTAAAACTTCCAGATCCCATTGGCCCCGATTGCTGGTTTCAAACACTACGTAACGCCCATCGGGACTAATTTTAGGGTTACGAAACCAACCCCGATAGCCAATAGTCAAAATTTTGGTTTGCTGGGTAGCGCGATCGTACATTTCCACTTCAGGACGGGCACTGTCACTCGCCATGTAGGCAATGTAGCGTCCGGTGTAGCTGAGACTGGGATACTCGGCGATCGCATCGCGGCGGTTGAGGCGTGGTAGGGGGATATAGCGTTTGTCGCGGAGGTCGTAGAGCAAAATGTTACGCATTCCATCGCGGTTGGAGACAAAGGCCAAAAATCGGCCATCTCCACTGAGGGCGGGTTGCTCATCGTTATAGCGGCTATCCAGGGCAACGGGGCCAGTCGGCACAGCCGTTTGGCTACACCCAGCAAGCGCGATCGCACTAGCTACCAGGCCCGCTCGTTCGAGCCAAGTCTTCCGCACCGAACGATGTTGAACGTGGCCATTCATGACGAAATCGTGTCCGGTCTACCAATGGGTGTGTTCCGAGTCAACGAGGGTGTGGGGGCTTTGACCTTGGCCCGTATCCGAGCGACGCTCATGCCCCTCAACTGGCTCGACTATTCGTCGCCCCAATTGTCGTCATCTCCACCATCGATAGGCCGATAGTCTACATACTCCGAAGGGGGCGCATCGTCGCGGGTGGGACGGCGATCGCGACCTGCCCGGACGGGTGGAGTATCTAGATCAGGCCGACGGTTGCGGGTTGGGGGTTGATTCCCAGCGCGGTTGGGGGGCGCATTGCGGTTGGTGCGGGGTGGACGGCGGGGTGCACCGGGGTCATCGTTCATGGGTGGATACCCAGGTGATGCCATTGGATCGTCAATGGGAGGCCGAGGGCGACGACGGCGATCATCGGCCTCATAGCGGTCGTCTAAGCTGGCTTTAGGTGGGCCAGACCGCCGCCGAGGTACTTCATCGTACTCATCTCGGTTGGCACGGTTATCTTGGGAGCCACGAATCCGGCGGGTGCGGGGAGCGCGATCGTCCAAGGCCCCAAATTCGTCCAGTCGCGCTTCGTAAACGCGGCTTACAGGCCGTTCTTCATCCACAACCGGGGTGTTGCGCTTGGCTTGCTCGGTTGCGGCTCCCCGCAGGCGAATGCTTTCTACGGCAAAAAAGATGGCCGTCCCGGTCAACATGAATTGGCCGAATTGCAAAATGGGGTCTTGTCGCCATCCCTGGAAGAACAAAATGCCGCCACATAGCAACGCGACAGCCGCAAAGAAAATGTCGTGATCGCGAGCGAGTTTGGGGCGTAGGGAGCGTAAGAAGTAGAGTGATAGCCCAGCAGCAGCCAAAACGATGCCAACTAGACTGCTCCAACCTAATCCGACATTGACCATTGCAAATCTCTCCTAAGTACATCCCATGTTAGCGAGTTGTGCCCAATTTCATCAAAAATTGACTCTGTGGTCTTGGCTTGCGCTGGAGTTGGGCTTGGGGGGCGATCGCCCCTGGGCTAACAATGCTCACGGCCCGACCCGGTTGATGTTGTGTATGCCGCATGACCGCAGTGTAACCCGAAACTCTGAGCAATACAAAACGGCCCCCAGTCCCGCAACCCACGCGATCGCAATGAGAGTGAGGACTAAGGGCTTGAGCCGGGTTAGAACAACCTGACGGCTGAACCAACACCATCGACGATGAACGTAGACTACAGCCGTTCAACTTTGTCTTTTTGGCTGATGAAGATTAATCCAATCAATGCCGGAACAATCACGATCACGGCACCAGCGACCAAACTCAGTAAAAAGTTTGACAATGAGGGAGTCATAAATCCTGTGGCCTCGCTATTAAGACTTAATTTATTGCTTATTGTAAGGGGCTGTTACAACCCTTGAAAAGCCGAAATATAAATAGATTTTACAAAACATGGCTGGGTTTTCTGCGGAAGCAGGGACGGGGTTTTGACTTGGCGCTTCCAAAATCCCGCTAAGATCATGAGAGACTGTTTACATCACTTAAAACTAGACGGTTATGAATACTGCTGACATTGCGGCTTGGGTGTTGGGGCCAATCCTGGGATTAATGATTTTCCTGTTTATCTTTCGGATTGTGTTGACGTGGTATCCCCAAGTGGATCTGACCCAATTTCCGTTTAATGTTGTGGCTGTGCCAACCGAGCCGTTTCTGGCTCCTGCTCGCAAAGTGATTCCGCCGTTGGGGGGCGTAGACATTACCCCGGTAATTTGGGTCGGAATTTTTAGTTTGGTGCGCGAAATTTTATTAGGTCAACAGGGCTTGTTGACGATGATGACGCGGTTGTGAGGCAGGGCAGCTGCCAACCTCAGAGGCTTGACCCGAAATCTGGGGGAATTCTCTGGTGATTTCGCTGCAACCTCCGAGGCTGTAACCAGGAATGGGGTCAGCCTATAGTGCGTGATGGTTAGAGCGCGATCGCTCCAGGCAAGGCGTTGGCTTCGCTACTTGCGGCCCATCATCATCACCTGTTCCACAAAGTTGGTGTATACGTCCCCCCGCTGAAATTCTGGGGTTTCTAAAATGCGCTGGTGGAACCCGATCGTCGTTGGGAGGCCCGTGATCGCGCACTCGCGCAAGGCCCGTCGCATTCGTCGCAAGGCTGAGGTGCGATCGCTCCCCCAGACAATCAACTTGCCAATGAGCGAGTCGTAATAGGGCGGAATTTCGTAGTCTGTGTACACATGGGAATCCATGCGAACTCCGGGGCCACTGGGCGGTAAGTAGCCACTGATGCGACCGGGGTGGGGTCGAAAGTTTTGATCTGGGTCTTCGGCGTTGATGCGACACTCGATCGCATGGCCCCGCAGCAGCACTTCTTCCTGGCGCAGGCTCAGCCGTTCGCCCTGGGCAATGCGAATCTGCTCAGCAATGAGATCCAGGCCCGTCACCATTTCTGTCACCGGATGTTCAACCTGAATCCGAGTATTCATCTCCATGAAGTAAAAACTGCCGTCCAGATCCAGCAGAAATTCTACGGTGCCAGCACCAACATAGTTGATGGATTGGGCGGCGCGGACTGCGGCTTGGCCCATTTTTTCCCGGAGTTCGGGAGTCAGGGCTGGGCTGGGGGATTCTTCCAATAACTTTTGGTGGCGACGCTGAATGGAGCATTCCCGTTCGCCTAAGTGGATGACGTTGCCATAACTATCCGCCAAAATCTGGAATTCAATGTGGCGGGGGTTTTGGACGAATTTTTCGATGTAAACACCAGGGTTCCCAAAGGCGGCTTCGGCTTCGCCCTGGGCGGCGGCAAACAAATTCCCCAGTTCTTCCTCTTCTTTGACCAGACGCATCCCCCGGCCACCGCCCCCAGCCGTGGCTTTGATCAAAACGGGATAGCCAATTTCGCGGGCGATCGCGCGGGCTTCGGCTTCATCTAACACCAGCCCTTTGCTGCCGGGAACTGTGGGCACACCGACGGCTTGCATCGTTTTTTTCGCAGTAGATTTGTCGCCCATCGCAATCATGGCTTCGGGAGATGGCCCAATGAAAGCGATTTGATGATCGGCGCAAATTTCGGCAAAGCGGGCATTCTCGGCCAGGAAGCCATAGCCGGGGTGAATCGCAGCGGCATTTCGAGTGAGCGCGGCGGCGATGATATTGGGAATGTTGAGGTAGCTTTTGCTGCTGGGTGGTTCGCCGATACAAACGGCTTCGTCGGCCAATTGCACATGGAGCGAGTGGCGATCGATGGTGGAATGCACGGCAACGGTGGCAATCCCGAGTTCTTCACAGGTGCGAAGAATCCGCAGGGCGATCTCTCCTCGGTTGGCAATTAGAATTTTGGAAAACTGCATTGTTGGTGGTCTTTGATCCGTATTCAGTAGAATAGACGGTTCTGGAGACTCGCTGAAAGATTTTGCACACGAAATGTCGTAAATTCCCTTGACGGGGCAGACAGAGAATCTCGCGATCGCCCATCCTGGCGGCTATTGCGGCGGATTGGTGGTCACCGGGGTCGAGCAGTCGCAACCGTTGCGTAATTGTTGCATCAGGGGGTTTGCCAGTCCGGCCCAGAGGGGGGTGTTGACTTGGGCCACCCGTAGCCCATCGGCAGTCCACGAGTTGCAGGTATTGAAGGCGGAGTAATGGCCCGTGGCGGCGTAGAAACTGCTTTGTTGGTCTTGGCCACTGGCAATCCGTTGTTTTTGCCCTTGGGGATCGAGGTCAAACGATCGCTCAATAAATTGCATTAAGGCTAAATAGTCTGACTGACTGAGGCGCACACATTTGATCGTGTCGCTGCTGGGGGTGGGTAGGGTGGCATGACCTTTGACAAAGAGGGCGGAAGCATTTTGCCAGTAAAACAGGGCGCGGAGAGCGTTGGTGGGTTTGACCTGATCCCACGAGGGGGTATCGATATAAAAGATGCGATCGCCCCAACCAAACTGCAAGTAACGATAAGTCGCGGGATTTTGGGGGGCAATTTGGGCGAGGTCGAGGCGCTGTTGCCAATCGAAGCCAGCAGCCTGCACCGGGACAAAAAAATTGGTGTGAAACCCGTCACTCGTCACATAAACGGTAACTTCGCAGGGATAGTTGGCGGGAAACTGCCATAGCCGAGGGGTGTTCGCCGCGATCGCCAGCAATCCAGCGAGGCCCAACCCGCCCCCCGTGACTAGGCCCAGCCCTAACCCCACCCGTTTGATCCACCGTTGCATTATGCCTATGCCTCCATCCCAAGTCTGTCTTTAGGGTGCGACCCCCCGCAGGATTACACCCCGGCCACCTCCCAATCTATCCTTTTCCGACGGTGTAGCCTCTATTTGGGCTAGAACGCATACTATTAAAGCTACCCATCTGGAATGGGATAGGCCGCTTTGCCAGAGGACGGTTGCCAATGTCAAATCCGTGGTTGATTCTAGGAACTTTGGCCTTTTGGGTCAGCTTTGGGATGAACCTGCTGATGAGTCAGAATTTGGGGGGCTCGCTCGTTGCGGGGATGACGGCATTGGGCACTGCCTTTGCAACGGCGGCGGTGGTGAATCGCTATCACAATCGGTCGAGCGAAAGTCGGTTAGCGGGGTTGAAGCACCAACTGCGGCAATTGCAGCGCCAATACCAACTGGAAGAAGAAGCTTTGTGGGAGTTGGTGGCGGAGAAAGAACGGGTGGGCACATCCCTGAACGGGCTGCAAATGCAGTTGCGGCAGTATCAGTTGGCGGGGGCGGGTGGCCCGATGGCGCGGCCTATGCTGAGTTGGGATTTGTCGGCGGAGGCAGAGGAGGCGATCGCGGATTTGCCCTATGGACGGGCGATCGCCCCCGGCGGGGCAGGGAGTTATGACCCGGTGGATGGGGGCTATGGACAGGCGGATGGCGTGATGGCATCACCCCAGGCCCAGGCGATCGCCCAGGCCCAGCACTGGCAGACGGAGTTGGCCCAATTACAAGCCCAGGTCAGTGATCATCGTTATTTGCGGGAACAATTGATTCTGGAGATGCAGCAGTTGGGCCAAAAGCACGAGCAGCTTGAGGTTCAGGCGATCGCCCTCCGGCAAGAAGTGGCCGAGCTGGAACGGTGTCGGCAGGAAGGTGACCAGTACCTCGCCTATCTTGAGAGCAAGCGCCAGGAGATTGAAACGGGCACCAATCCGCTTCAAAAGGCGTTGCAACAGTTGCAGAACCAGGTGGATGCTTCGCGGGCCGAGTTGCAAACGTTGGAACAGCGCATTGCGGCGACGCGACAGGAAAAAGTCTTGCTTGAGCGGGAACTGGCCAATACCAAGCAACACCAGAAACGGGTCACTATTTTGCAAGAGACGGTGCACGAGTTGACCCAACAGCGGATTACCTTGGAACAGGCGATCGCGACCTGCAAACAGCAACATGCCGACCAACAAACGGCCTTAGACCAGGCGATCGCCGCCCAGACCCAGGCCCAAGCCGACTTGCACACTATCCAAGAACAGGTGCGATCGCTCGGCCAGCAAAAAACGGAACTGGAGCAACACCTCAGCCCCTTGCAGGAACAACAGGAGCATCTGGCACGGGTGCAAACGGTGCTGCAAGAATTGGATCAACAAGTCAGCGATCGCCGCCAAGAGAAAGAGCAATTGGAGTTGTATCTAGCGCAACTGATGGCGGCTCCACTGATGGCAGATCCCCTGATGGCGGCCCCACCGATGCCTGACTCGCAACCGGGGGCAGCAGACCCGGAACTACCTGAGCCCCCAACAACTGCCGCCCCCGAAACTTCCGAACTGTTTGAACTGCCAGATCTGCAACCGACCCGGCCCAAACCTGCAAAAGTCGGCAAAGCCAAGCCCAGCCAACCCTCGGCGATCGCCCCCAGTGGGCCTGCTAAACCTTCATCAGAAAGCGCACTGACGGCGACCAATGGGGCCGCAAAAGCGAGCCTGAAATCCCGGCCCCAACCGACCTTAACGATCCCCGTTGCGGCTGATGACGGGGCCGAACCTGCGCGACCTGCCGCCAATGGGTTGCCGGATCTGTGGACGGATTTGATGGTGCAACTGCCGGATTATGAATTGCAAGCGTTGCAGACGATCGCAAACCGCAAAAACGTGTTGCAAACGTTGGGCCAGTTAGCCCAGGACAATTTTGTCTCTGTCGATGAGTTGCTGGAATTGATCAATCAACGGGCGCTTCAAACGGTGGGGGAAGCGATTATTCATGCGCCGTCGGGTTTTAATCCGCCGAGCATTGTGCGATCGCAAACGCGGCTGGTGCAGCGCTTGATTGAAACCTACGAATACCTGACCCAATAACCTGGGTACAATGGCGATCGCTAAAACTGGCGGCGCGAAAAAATGACGGTGGCGATCGCCAACAGCACCAGAATATATAACCCGGCATAGCCCGCGTTGACCAGCAGGATATCAGGCGCAGGCAAGAGGCCATACACCGCTTGATTTTTCAGATCCAGCCGCGACAAATCGGGTAATACCAAATAGAGACCCTGAGTGACGGCGGCCACAGTGGGATTTTTGCTTTGGGCACCGAGTTCAACCAGGTTGGCACTGGCACTGCCCATGAGAAATACGGTAAAGGTCAGCAGGGTTGCCAACAGGGAACTGGTGAAAACCCCAAAGGCGATCGCTACGGCAGTCATTAGCGACAGTTGCAAAACCAGAAAACCCGCAGATACCAAGATGCTTTGGAGGGGATAGGGGATTTGGCCAACGGCCAGCACACCCAGGTAAATCGCGGTCATCAAGGCGACGAGCAGAGCCAAAACCGCCGTTAGCCCAAAGTGTTTGCCGACAATGAATTCGGTGCGGCTCAACGGTTTAGCCATCAACACCAACACCGTGCGCTTTTCAATTTCTTTGTTGACTAGCCCGGTGCCCACAAAAATGGCAATCACCAGGCCCAAGATTTGCATTCCGGCCAGCCCCACATCCAAGATAATTTTGGTTTCGGTGTTGGCGGCGACTTCGGGCAACAGGCGCAAACTGGCGACCATCAACACGGCATACAACCCCACCAGATAGAGGACGCGATCGCGAATCACTTCCCGAAAGACGTTAGTGGCGATGACCCACACCCTCGCAATGTTCATGCTGGCACTCCTCTCGAACCCCTTGATGGCTACGGCTGGTCTACACTGGCCGCAAGTAGTTTAATTTATCGCAGATTTTGTCTCTGGTTGACCTTTTTCCGGGCCTTCTACTGGGCCACATTCCACTTTGGCATTGCCCACTGCCGGGACGGTGCTGGCCGCTGCCGCTGATTTCCCGGCAATGTCCGCAGGCACCACCTGGGAAATTTGGCAGGTTTTGGCGTAGTAATAGCCTGCGGGATCAGCGGCTGGCCCTTGCCAGGTGGCAAACAGTTGCACGTTATATTCTCCCGCGAGGATGCGCCCCTCGATCGCCCAGTAGTTATTCTCGCGGGCGGCAGGTAAGTCATCTAAGACGGTGATTGCGAGTTGTTCTAGGTTTCCTTGAAAGTCGAGGAGCCACCGTTCGACCTGCGACCAGGATTGGCCTTGCAAATTGGCTTTCAGTTGGGCTTCGGCCCGATTCAGAATATCGATGCCCCGAGATTTGAGGTCGGCGTTGGCCTGGGTGGTGACGACAAAGGCGCTGTTGCTCAAGTCATCGGTGCGGAAACTGGGGTATTCTGCTAACCAATCTTGGGTGGTGAACGTGAGCTGAATCCAGCAACTCAGGATGAGATTGAGCAGGGTTAAATTCACTAGATATTGGCGATCGCCCGCACCGGGTAGTTTCCAAATGGGGGTTTGATAGGTGCCATCGGAGCCAATAAACTTGGGCAGACCCGCAATGACCGCAGACAAGGGCGGCCAGACGACAAAGGCGATCGGCGGAATTTGGTTGGGAGTGGCAAACAAAAAATAGCAAATCAGCCACCCGGTAATCCACGGCCCCAGGAAGACACTGGCAACGGTTAAGAGGTTTTTCAGGGTCTTTTCTTCGTGCATGACCCAGTGCACACCAGCGATCAAAAAAATCCAGCCCATGAACGCGATCGCGGCTTGCAAAATGGGCCGCACACCGATAGACATGGCCCACGAAAAAATACTTAACCAGATTAAAGTTTTGGCGGAATCCCACTTTTTGGGCAGCAAAATTTTGAAGAGTTCTCCCAGGAGTTTGCTGACTTCTCCAAGAAATTTTTGAATCGCTAAAACGTTAAAGGCAAAATAGCCCAGACCCCCTAAAGCCGCGATCGCGACCACAATCACAATCCACGAAATGCCAAAGGGAATTAAGTTTTGGATAAGATCAAGCATGGGGATAACTAACGGGGGAAGAAGTAATTATCCGCCCAACGGACAAATAACACGAAGAGAATAAAGCTAAAACTGATGGAATTTGCTAAGAGAATTGTATAGGTGCGATCGTTCCGTTTGAAGAGAAAACTATGGCCCTGGAGTCGCTGAAATCGTTGAGGAACACGATTTTTGATCACACTGTCTTCTTCTTGAACTTGTTTGCCGAGTAACCGTTCTAGCTGGTTTAATCCTTGCAATTCTACAAACACAACGCCCAGAAATACGAGTAAGGTCAGCAAGACGACTGAAGGTGCAATACTATTGGCCCAGATATTTGGAAAAAACTTTTCAAAGAAGAAGAAGCTAATGAGTTGAATGCGTAAATCTTCTGGGAGCAAGGGTTGAGTAATAAAAAAGATCATCCACCCCAGAAAGGTGGAAAAGAGATTCATGGACGTGGAGTATCGAACGCTGGTGCGAATATCGAGGCTAAGGCGTTGATGCAAAATCACTGCTTCTAGCGCGATCGCGATGAGTAAAAACAAACCCTGAAAGGCGATCGCTCGTAGTGGTAAAACTCCTAAGTCCATTGGGCAAGAACTACAATTTTTTTCCCCATTGTAGGGCTGCCCCGATATTCCCAACCATTTTCCTGGTGGGAACTGGTCGCTGGCTTTAACCTGGTGGTTAGGCCGTGGGGCTGCTGTCGGCTAAGGCGGTTTTCAGGGTTTCGGCTTGGGCGGTCAACAATTGGAGTTGGTGATGCCGATAGGGATCGATCGCTGGGGTCGTCTGGGGCTCGTAGTGCAGCAGGCGATCGCTCTTTTGCTGGTATCGGCGTAATGCGCCTAAATTCAGGTCACTGAAATGGACTAAATAATCTCGTGCGATATCGAGATACTGGTAAGGCGCGACGGAGGCCGTAGGCTCGGCAGGACGCGATCGCCCTTTGGCTGCATCCCAGGTTTTGTTGAGTAAATAGGAGGCACCGCCCCCAATCATGGCACCCACCGGGCCACCGAGCATGAATCCCACTGCGCCGCCCGCGATCGCCTCTGGGGGTAAATCGCTTTTTTTCGAGGCGGGTGGGTCGGCAGGGGGTGGGCTTGCGGGCACCACGGGTTCTGGCGGAAAGTTGACCAAAAATTGGTGGATTTTGTCGCGCTCAAAAAACTCGCAGGCTTGATTTACCCACTTCACTACCGCTTGCTGGTGGTCGATCGCCGTTTGCTTAAACTCGCCCATCATCCAACTTTTGAAGGTGCCTGTTTGGAGCGCCTGCGCGGCGGCGGTTTGGTATTGAGCCAGCAAGTTGGGCACAGCCAGCCACTCGGCACAGGCTTGGACACTTTTGGCAAATCCGGTTTGGAGCAAGGGGGCCGCTTGCTGACGAATTTCGTTTTTCTGCCGTTGTTTGTCGTTGACGGGGTTAATCTCGTGCTGGAGGGTGGCGATTTTCTGCTCTAGCGTAGCCTGCACTCGGTGAGCGATCGCCCGTAAGCGGGGCAATCGGGTTTCTGGCTTGTCTTGGAGGGACTGCGCAATGGTGTGCAAGGCCGATTCCAACATGGGTAATCCCGATTCCTGGGCCGCCGCCATATTTCCTTTCAACCGGGCCCGCAAGGCTGGCAAGGCATCCACGCGATACAAGTTACTGACCCCCGGCGGCAACCTAGCCCGAAAACTCTCTGCGACAAACCGCAACCGATTGTAAACTTGCTTCTGGTCTTCCGGCTCCAGCAGATTCAGGAAATTCACCACAAACACCACGGTTTCAATGCCGCGATCGAGCAACCAATCCCGTAAATGCTCCCGTTCCCCCAGAGTCATTAATTTGCGCCCATCCAACACTTGCACCACCAAATCGGCGGTGAGTAACTGGTCTTTCACCAGGGCATCCTGAGCTTCCTGATCGTCGGTACCGGGCAAATCCACCAGTTCTACCCCCGTGCGCAGCCACGGATGGGGGCAACTGACCGCAACTGAAGCCACATCATTCCGCATACGGCGATCGCCATCCAAAATGGCAAACTGCTTCAAGACATCGGTGCCTGCTTCGTGAATGACAGCTCCATCCCTCAGGTGAATCTGGGTGGCCAGTTCAGGGCCATAGCGCACAGCGATCGCGGCCCCCGTCGTCGGAATCAGATCAATGGGTAGCGCCCGCTCCCCCAGCAGCGCATTTAACAGCGTGGACTTGCCATAGTTAAACGGCCCAAACACCACCACCCGCACCACTGGGCTGTCGGCTTGCTCCGCCACCGCCCGCACATCGCGACTCAAGGGATGCTCTGGTGGTAATTCCAACGCTCCCACCGTCGATCGCACCGTTGCCAATAACTGACTGTATGCCGCCGTGCTGCCTGTGCTCATGGTTCAATCTTGCTTGCGATCGCCTTCTTTGATCAATACCCCATTCCCTAACGCCGATTCCGGTCAACTGTGCCACCTCTTCTGCACGCTTGACTATCGGGTCAGGGAGTGTATTGTCGCGAGTTGGGTCAATCCCAGGCTTGGTGTTGTCTGCTGCGAACGCACGATTGCGCATCTATATTAATTGCTCCAGCCCTATGGGCGCAGTGTCGGGCGATCGCTCAGGGTGCAACTGAGGCCGCTGGAGGCCAGGTAGCCGGAGGCCAGGGGCGATCGCCGTGCCTGGAGTCCTAGATATCCAGGTCGGTGAGGTTGAGTTTTGGCCCGTAGGTTTCGATGAATTCCCGGCGGGGGGCTACGCGATCGCCCATGAGGACGGTGAAGACGCGATCGGCCTCGACAGCATCTTCAATCTCAACCCGTTTGAGGGTGCGGGTTTCTGGGTTCATGGTGGTATCCCACAGTTGGGCTGGCATCATTTCCCCTAACCCTTTGAAGCGCTGGATTTCATATTTAGCGTTTTCAGGGAATCCGGCAATAATGCGATCCCGTTCGCGATCGCTGTAGCAATAGTAGTGGTTGCGACCGCGTTCAATTTTGTAGAGAGGCGGACAGGCGATGTAGACAAAGCCCTGATCCACCATTGCCCGTTGATAGCGGTAGAAAAAGGTGAGTAACAGGGTGCGAATGTGGGCACCATCCACATCAGCGTCGGTCATGATGACAATTCGGTGATAGCGCAGTTGTGACGGTTCAAACTCCTCGCCTTTGATGCCCAACCCCAAGGCGGTAATGAGCGCCTGAATTTCGTTGTTTTTGTAGATTTTGGAATCGTCGGTTTTCTCAATGTTCAGGATTTTACCGCGCAATGGCAGAATAGCCTGAAACTGGCGATCGCGGCCCTGTTTGGCACTGCCTCCGGCGGAGTCCCCTTCTACGATGAAGATCTCTGATTCAGCGGGATCGCGAGAACTGCAATCCGCTAACTTCCCCGGTAATGTGGAGGACTCCAACACCGATTTACGGCGTACCAGCTCTCTGGCTTTCCGGGCTGCTTCTGCCGCTTTGAAGGCTTCGACCGCTTTCTCGATAATGGAATCAGCTACCCCAGGCCGAAACTCCAGATATTCCACCAACACTTCGCCCACCAGGGAATCGACAATTCCTCGGACTTCGGTATTACCGAGCTTAGTTTTGGTTTGTCCTTCAAATTCCGGATCCGGTACTTTGACGGAAATTACGCCCGTTAGCCCTTCCCGAATGTTTTCTCCGGCCAGGTTCGGCTCGTTTTCTTTGATCTTGTTGCGCTTCCGGGCCATCGAGTTGAAGGTACGGGTGAGCACCGTTTTCAGCCCTTCCAGGTGGGTGCCGCCGTCGATTGTCCGAATGTTGTTCGCAAAGCCAAACAGGTTGTCGTTGTAGGCATCAGCAGACCACTGCAAGGCCACTTCCACTTGCACATTGTTGCGCTCGCCCTGCACGTAAATGATTTCGTCATGCAAGGGTTGCTTTTCCCGGTTCATGTAAGCGACGTATTCCCGGATGCCGCCTTCATAGTAGTAGGTTTCGACTTTGGGTTCGTCTTGTTTCAGCAACTCCAACCGTTGGTCGCTGAAGTTAATCCGCACGCCACCGTTCAAAAAGGCGAGTTCGCGCAAGCGTCCGGCCAGGGTGGCATAGATAAAGGTGGTGCCGGTGGTGAAAATGGTGGGATCGGGCTGAAAGCAAACAGAGGTGCCTGTGCGATCGCCTGCTCCTCCTTCAGCTTTCATCGTGCCGATGGGCACACCCCGCTCAAACCGTTGGGTGTGAACTTTTTGGTCGCGCCAGACGGTAACTTCCAACCATTCCGAAAGGGCGTTAACCACAGACACACCAACCCCGTGCAACCCCCCCGAAACTTTGTATCCACCACCGCCAAACTTGCCGCCTGCACCTAATACAGTCAGCACGGTTTCAACGGCGGATTTGCCCGTGCGGGGGTGGATATCGGTGGGGATGCCCCGGCCATCATCGATGACAGTGACCGAGCCGTCGGCGTTCAACGTCACATCAATATTTTTGCAATAGCCCGCCAGTGCCTCGTCAACGGAGTTGTCAACAACCTCGTACACTAGATGGTGGAGACCACGCTCCCCGGTGCTGCCGATGTACATCCCCGGGCGTTTACGGACGTGTTCAATCCCTTCAAGGACTTGAATCTGCTCCGCACCGTAACTATTCGTTGTCATGCAACTTGCGCTCCCACCGAACGATTTAAGCCTTAAATTAAACTTAGGTTACTGGATACCAAAACTATCCAAAATTCTAGCACAAAAGCCTTATAAGCGATTTTAGAGACATCTCCTGCCGTTTTTATAGAAGGGGTGAACCACCTTAACCTCAATGGTTGATCTTAGTTTTAATTTAACAAATTTTAGTGCAAGTGTACCAGGTTTAGTTGTTGTGTGCGGGCCAACGGCTGCGGGGAAGTCGGGTCTGGCGATCGCGTTGGCGAAACGGCTAAATTCTGTCATTCTTAGTGCGGATTCACGCCAAGTGTATCGAGAATTTAACATTGGTACGGCCAAGCCGTCGGTGGCCGAGCAAGCAATGGTGCCCCATTACCTGGTGGATATTTGTGATCCGACGGTCACGCTGACGGTGGCCGATTACCAAGATCAAGCCCAGCAGTTGTTGAGCCAGGGGTTTGTGCCCGCTGGTAGACAGCAGCCTATGCCGTTGTTGGTGGGGGGGACAGGGCTTTATATTCGGGCGATTACGCGGGGGTTGATGATTCCGCGTGTGCCGCCCCAGCCTGGTTTGCGATCGCAGTTGGCGCGGTTGGGCCAAGGGTTTTGCTATCAACTGTTGCAGCGGGTTGACCCGATCGCGGCGGCCAAAATTCACGAGAATGATGCGGTGCGGACGGTGCGATCGCTGGAAGTGTTTTACACCACCGGACAACCGATGTCAGCCCAACAGGGCGAAAATCCGCCGCCCTACCCCATTTTGCAGATTGGCTTAGACTGTGAAACGCCAGCGAGGTTGGCAGCCCGGATTGCACGGCGCACTGCCCAGATGTTGGCGGAGGGTCTGGTGGCCGAGGTGGAGACGTTATGCCAGAAGTATGGGCCAGAGTTACCGTTGCTGGAGACCTTGGGCTACGCAGAAGTGAAGCGCTATCTGGCTGGGGAGATACCCCTGGCGATCGCCGAACAGGAGATTGTGGTGCATACCCGCCAATTTGCCAAGCGCCAGCGGACTTGGTTCCGGGCTGATCCGACGATCCAGTGGTTTGATGCGGATGCACCGGATTTGCTAGAGCAGGTGTGGTCAGTGGTGACGGAGTTTGAACGCGCGATCGCTGTTCGGGGGGCGGTGGGTTGAGAGGGCCGGGGCGGTTAGCGCCGGGGACTCGCAGCAGAAAATTCCCCAAAGTAATGATTGAAGCGTTGTTGCAACTGGGTTGTTGTCAGGTTTTGTACCCAATACTCGGTGACGGCGTGCCCAAAGGCCCAGGCATTGCGGTCGGGTGGGGTGGGATTGTCGAGCAAGATGGGCCAGAGCGCCAATAGGTCAAATTTGCGGGGTTCGGTGTCGCGATCGCCCAATAAATTGAATAGGTCATAGGCCATTTGCAGTTTGCCAATCACCACGGGCAATTGTTCGATGGGGATTTGTTCCGCCAGGAGGTAAGCCAGGGTGGGGCTACCCGTGGTCAAGGTGGAGATGAATTGCAAGACTGGGGTTTTTAATAACTGGGTTAAGCCCTGGGTGGTTGCCATCTGAAAGGTGTAGTGGTCGATGATCTGGGTGGCGGCGAGGGTGCGGGCTTCCAGGTTCCGCAGAAAGCGGGCAAGGCGCAGTTGTTTGGTGGGGCCGATCGCCTCTACCAGACTCACGGATAAGTCTTCTACGCCCCAGGCGGTGCGGTCGGTTTGGCGATCGCGCGTCACGATGGGCAAGACAAAATCGCACCATTCGCCCAATTGTTCGGCCCGGTAGCGCACGGCTTCCCGAATGGCAATTTCTTTGGGTCGCTCGCCCCATTCCCAGTCATAGGGGGGTGTCCACTCTCGGATTGGCCGCAGTTTGTCCACTTGGGTGACGATGGCGATCGCCGGGAGGCCGGGAACGATCGCGTGCACTTCTTTGAGAAAGTCCGCATCCATTTGTAACGTCGGGTCGAGGGCCGGAGTCACCAGCAGCAACAGATCGGCCTGCTCGATGTGGGCCAAAACCTGCGATCGCAAATCCTCGCGCTGGGTTTGTTCATAGCCCGGTGTATCCCACAGTTGGAGCCCTTCTCCTGTGGTAGCTTGCCAGTGATAGTCTTGTACCTGGTCGGTGCTGGGCAGCACATCCACCGTGGCTTTGTCTGCCTCAAACAGGGTATTAATCAAGCTACTTTTGCCTGCGCCCGTCCGCCCCACCAACAGCAAATTGACGGGTTGTTGTTCCACCCTTTCCGGGGGTTCCGCCTGGGTCAAAATGGCTTGTAAGGTCTGAGTCTTAGCAGCGGGGATGGCTTTGGTGGTGGGTGCGACTGTTTCTAATCCAGGCAATTCTCCGCTATACAGGGCGATCGCCTGCCGACTCAGGTTCCGCAAGGCAGCTTCCCGGAGCAACTGGCTGAGATTTACTAACAATTGCTGGGTGGCCTGGTTGCTGGACTTTTGGGTGGCTTGCCGCGCGATCGCCGCCGCCGGATTGAACACCCACTGCGCCCAATTCCAGACTTTCAAAATCTTGCGGGCCGAAGGTTCCAACCGTTGATACACTTCGTAGGCTTGCACCGCTTGCCCAATGGTGACTTGATTCAGCACCGGCGATAGTTTGCCCATCCACTGATCCATGTCGTCCGTTGTCCCCCGAATTAAGCTGTAGGCCTGGGGAATATAGATATTCAAAAAAGGCCGTTGCACTTCGGGATGGTAGGCTTGGGCGATCGCCACTACCAAGCTCTGGCACCGTTCCCAAAACAAGCCCCAATCTTCCCAGGCTGGGGGATCGGTCTGAGCGGCGGCCAAAATGCCTTGTAATGCGGTTTCTGCCACTTGTGCCGCATTCGAACTGGCTCCTGCCTGGGCGATCGCCCCATTCACTGCCGCTTCGGCGGCGGCCAGCTCTGCCTCCACTTCAGTCACCACGGCCTCAAGCTGGTTCAACGCGGGGCGCGTCCACTGCACCAAGAGCCAGCGCCACCCCACCAACAGCACAGTAAAAATGGCCCAAATCCAGTTAATGCCCCAGGTGTGAATTTGAATGCCTGCCGCGATGACAAAAAAACCGACAATGAGCCCCACTGGCAGTGCCAACACGATCCACTGCCACACTTTTAACCGCATGGCCCCATACTCCTTCGGCCCAAAACGCTATTCCCAGTCTAGGCAGAAACCCTAGAGGGCGTTGGACAGAAACCCAAATTGCAACATTATGCGCGTGGGGAGCAATGGCGATCGCCCCCTAACGCCGCAAAAAACTTTGGGTTTGCAGGAACGCTTGGAGTTGGTGCATCGGGTTGAGATTGGAGGGTTGATACCCCGATACAACGGCCAGGGCCACGGTAATGGCGATCGCATTCACGATAATGGCGCATTTGGTGGAGACGCAGTTGGACATGGCGGCTAGGCTTGGGGAGATGGGACTTTGGTCTTTTCAGTCTGGCCGATGACATCTATCGCAGGGGTGATAAGTCGGACGATAGATGGTGATCATCGTCACAATGAGTACCAGGTGCCACCTGCGAGGGCTCCCACGAGCACCCACCCCGCCGATGACTCGGTTACTGTATCAGATCCCCCGCCGCCGCGCAGGCAAAACTCCTTGAACCTGGGTGCAGTTGTGATGAAAGCGTTACAAATCACTGTAACCCTGAAGATTTTCGGGTTCGCACTGACGCAACACCCCCGTTGCCTGCCGGGTCAATGCGGCGGATCCCTGCACCACGACCAAATATTTTCCCTGGTCTAGCCGATTGCGGTAGGGCAACGCATCCCCACCGCCACTCGTGAGGCCCACGCCTCCACCCACAAAAAAGCTGCCCATTGCCCCCGACACGGCCCCCAGCAAGCCCCCGATGATGTGATTGCCCACCTCGCCAGCCCAGGCAAAGGTGTTGAGATTGGTGATCAGGCTAAAGGTGAACCCAGCCGCAAAGCCAAAGGGAATCAACCAAAAAGACATGAGTTTGGCCAACCGCCCGGCCCGCGCTTTGGGATCGATCAGCCCATACTCATCTGCTGATTTGTAGCCTTTACCGAGAATTGATACTGTGTTTAAGGGAATGCCAGCTTGTTCTAGCGCGGAGTAGGCGGCTTCGGCCTGGATGCGATCGCTCAACACCGCAATCAAATAGTTCATAAAATCAGGACAATGTTCCCAGTACGTTACCTATTCAGGATATAAGACTTGCTACGCCGATGGGCAGGGCCGTCGTTGTTCTTGCATTGGTGGTGGTCAAGTTAAAAAAAACGGCAGATCCTCCAATCCGGTTTCAAAATGCCGTAAGGTTAAAAATCGGTTTCTGCGTTGCTCGCTCACATTTTTATTGCCTTTCGGCGTTGTTCTCATTCCCATAGTTCTCATCTCGATTAGTTTACTTGTGTTTGCCCACTCAGCTTCATGCCCGCTCAGCCGCAATCCCGGCCTTGGCGGGGCACCAGTTGGTACAAGGCTCGACCGGCTGTTGGCTCCTTGGACTCTCGACGTTCGCTTTCCCTCCCAACACTGAGCTTTTTCCCTGAACATCCAAAGTTATATTTCACCATGCCAAAGGTTCTTGTTTCTGACCCAATCGATCAAGCTGGGATCGATATCCTGTCGCAAGTTGCTCAAGTTGATATCAAAACCAACTTGCCAGTTGATGAACTACTCAAAATCATTCCAGAATACGATGCCTTGATGATTCGTTCTGGCACCCGTGTGACCCAGGCCATGATTGAAGCGGGGGATAACCTCAAAATCATTGGTCGGGCTGGGGTTGGTGTTGATAACGTTGACGTGCCAGCGGCAACCCGTAAAGGGATTGTGGTCGTCAATTCGCCGGAAGGGAACACGATCGCCGCAGCGGAGCATACCCTGGCCATGATGTTGGGGATGTCGCGCTATTTGGCCGATGCGAATCAATCCGTCAAAAGCGGCAAGTGGGATCGCAAGAGCTTTACGGGCGTTGAGGTCTACAAAAAAACCTTGGGTGTGGTCGGTCTGGGTAAGATTGGTGCTCATGTGGCTACGGTGGCCCATGCGATGGGGATGAAGCTGCTGGCCTACGACCCCTTTGTTTCCCTGGAGCGGGCGGAGCAGTTGGGCTGCCGCCTGGTGGAACTGGATATTTTGATGCAGGAAGCGGACTATATCACCCTGCATTTGCCGAAAACCCCAGAAACGACGAATTTGATCAACGAGGCGTCGATCGCCAAAATGAAGCCCACCACCCGGATCATCAACTGTGCGCGGGGTGGAATTGTGGATGAGGCCGCTTTGGTCAAAGCCCTGAAAGAAGGCAAACTGGCCGGGGCTGCGCTCGATGTGTATTCCTCGGAACCTTTGGAAGCGGAGTCGCCGTTGCGGGAACTGGGCAAAGAAATCTTGCTCACGCCGCACTTGGGGGCTTCGACGGAAGAAGCTCAGGTGAATGTGGCGATCGATGTGGCGGAACAAATTCGCGATGTGCTGCTGGGGTTACCGGCGCGATCGGCAGTGAACATTCCCGGTTTGCGCCCCGACTTGTTGGAGCAATTGCGCCCTTACTTACAACTGGCGGAAACCTTGGGGAACTTGGTCGCACAGTTGGCGGGTGGCCGGGTAGAAGCCTTAAACGTGCGTCTGCAAGGGGAACTGGCGACGAACCAAAGCCAACCGATTGTGGTGGCCGCGCTCAAAGGGTTGCTGTCCCACGCGTTGCAAGAGCGGGTCAACTACGTTAATGCCAGCATTGAGGCGAAAGAACGGGGGATTCGGGTCATCGAAACACGGGATGCGGCCATCAAAGACTATGCTGGGTCGTTGCAACTGACGGCGACTGGCTCTTTGGGTGAGCATTCGGTGGCGGGTGCCCTGTTGGGGAATTCGGAAATTCGGATTACCAGCGTGGATGAGTTTCCGGTGAACGTGCCCCCCAACCGTCACATGCTGTTTACCATGCACCGGGATATGCCGGGGATCATCGGGAAGATTGGCTCGCTGCTGGGCAGCTTCAATGTGAACATTGCCAGTATGCAGGTTGGCCGTAAGATTGTCCGGGGGGATGCGGTCATGGTGCTCAGTATTGATGATCCCTTGCCAGATGGGTTACTTGCTGAAATTATGAAGGTGCCCGGTATCCGCGATGCTTATACGGTGACGCTGTAGTGTGATGGTACCCGTGCTGTAAGCAAGTGTGGCGTTGGGGTTAGGTCGGTGCGCGATCGCCCTAATCCCAAGCGCATCTCAGGCTCAATTCAAATCCAATGCTGCCCCAAAACGCATGGCCAATAGTTGGTGGGAAATTCAGGTTTTGTGCGATCCAACGCTGGAAGATTCAGTCTTTTGGCGACTAGGAGAGTTTGGTAGTCGTGGTACTGCAAGCGAGTTTCATGGCTATTCCAATCTAGTTCGTGGCTATTTGCCACAAAGTCAGGCCAAAATGCTTGATTTGGCGGCGCTGGCGTTGTGGTTACGGCAAGATGCGCTGTGTATGGGGTTGACTCCCCCGGCAATGCAATGGAACTTGATTGATGAAGAAGACTGGGCCAGCAGTTGGAAAGTGCATTGGCAACCCCAGGAAATTGGCGATCGCTTTTTAATCCATCCGGCTTGGTTGCCGTTACCAGAGCACACCGATCGCGTATTGATGAAACTGGAACCAGGGGTCGCGTTTGGCACAGGGGACCATGCCACGACCCAGCTCTGCCTGGAAGCGTTGGAAATGCGGTTGGGGCCGTCGGCGATCGCGGAAGCCGCAGAGCCTTTGGTGTTGGCTGATATTGGTTGTGGGTCGGGCATTTTGTCTGTCGGTGCGTTGTTGCTGGGGGCGGCCAAAGTGTATGCCGTGGATACTGACCCGCTGGCGGTGCAATCTACCCTGGAAAATCGGGAATTAAACGGTATTGAGCGCGATCGCCTGGTTGTCGAGCAAGGCAGCGTTGACCGGGTGATTGAGCAAATTGACGCTCCTGTGGATGGCATTCTCTGTAATATCTTGGCGGAAGTCATTATCGACCTGATCCCCGCTATGAGCCAAATTGCTAAACCTTCCACCTGGGGAATTTTGAGCGGCATTCTGCTGGAGCAAGCTAAACTCGTGGCCGACACTCTCGAAGAAAATGACTGGATTGTCGCGGCCTTATGGAAACGGGGCGAGTGGTGTTGTTTGAATATCCGGCGATCGTAAGTTGGCGATCGCGCCCCTTCGGTTGCCCAGCGGGAAGAACAGCCTGTTACAGTATTCAAAATAGAGCAATCCAAGCTTTGCCAATAGCGCTGTGGGCTTTTGGCGAGCGATCGCATTCCCTTTTTACATTGCTGGTGCCACGCTGATCTATGTCTGACTATTCCATTGCTGATTTGCGGCTGAACTACACCCGCCAACAGTTGATCGAAACCAATGTTGCGCCCGATCCTTTCCAGCAGTTTCAAGCCTGGTTTGACGAGGCACTACAAGCGAATATTGTGGAACCCAACGCGATGACCCTCGCTACCGTTGGGGCCGATGGCTTGCCGTCAGCCCGTATGGTTTTGTTGAAAGGGGTAGACGCGCAGGGCTTTGTGTTTTACACCAACTACGAAAGTCGGAAAGCACAAGATCTCGCTGCCAACCCCGCTGCGGTGCTGGTCTTTTGGTGGGCACCCCTGGAACGGCAAGTCCGCATTGAAGGGCGCGTGGAAAAAGTCTCCGCCACAGAGACCGAAACCTACTTCCACAGTCGGCCACGGGCTAGTCAGTTGGGGGCTTGGGCCTCTGATCAGAGTCGGGTGATTCCCGATCGCGAATTTCTGGAACACCGGCTGCAACAACTTACCGAGCAATACCAAGACCAAACTATCCCCCGTCCCGACTTTTGGGGCGGTTATCGCGTCATCCCCACCCAAATCGAATTCTGGCAAGGTCGCCCCAGCCGCCTCCACGATCGCCTCCTTTATCGCCGAGAAACCGACCACTGGGCGATCGCGCGGTTATCGCCCTAAGCGATCGCGGTGTACGGTTGTGTTAACGGTGCTTATTCAACCGTGTTCAGCAAGCAGCGCCAAAAATTGCCGAAAGTGCCCTAAATCTTGCAGAAATTGTTGATGACATTCCCTCAGCGTGTTCACATTTTGTTCAATGAGGGCCGGGTCAAGGCGATGGGTGTAGTTATTGCGAACAACATGACGAAAACCTAAATAGATTTTCAGAAAATGATAGGTCGGCCCTTGAATGACGGCAGGCCGAACGTCAGGAATCTCAATTCGCATTTGTTCTAAAAGTTCTTGATGCCAGCGTTCCGTTTGTTTGCTCAAGCTCGCATCCACGACCTGCGCGATTTGCTCAAAGATGCGCTCGATTCCGGTGTAATACCCTTGTAGGCCGAAACCTGCGGCAATCCAATAAGCTTCAATGTGCGTAGACTGGGCTAAATTCGCTTGCTCTAGCGCATAGTTGTACTCCAGTTGCAAATCCTGCAATTGCTGTTGGATGCGCCCCAATAGAACCGCATACCGACTCACAAACGGACTCCTTGATGCATCACGCAATCCAGCAAAGAGCGGGGTGCTGTTTCCAGCCTAATTAGGTCAACGTTGAACCCATTCACGGTACAGAGCAACGTGCCGATCGCTGCGCAATAGCGATCGCGGTCTAACCCCCAAACAGCCAGATCAATATCCGATTCTGGGTGGACAGATTCAGGTGTGAGCAGCGAACCAAATAGCATCACCTCTTGCACGCCAAACTCTTGTTTCAACAGCGCTGCTGCCCGCTTCGCTTGCTCCAGTCCAGCTTGCTGGCGCTGCCTCATCTGCTGCTGGCGATCGCAGTTTCGCTGTCGCGCAGCGGCCACATACTTGCCAAATTGTGCAGCATTAATAGCAGTCATGGTCATTGCGAGTTCCGGTGCACTTAGCCGTTGTGTACGCTGATTCTAGGATCGCCTCTTGTATCGTCGGGAAGCAGACCACTGGGCGATCGCCCCCAACACTGTTTCAACTCAAAACCTCCTGAAGCCTCTCGCCTCCTCACCGATCGCCTCTCACTACCACCTCCACCCCTGTCTCCTGAGCGCCTTGCAACACTACCACTAGCCTTGAAGGACGGTCACAACAATAGTCTCCTGGGCGCTCTCGAACTCATAAACAGACTTTAAGAATGAGTGCAACATCTCTGTGCGGAGCCAGCTAACTTCCCCGTTCACCCGCCGCTGGTAACCTTTCGGACTCACCAACCAACTTAATACGGTCGGTGTGCAACGGGATTGTTGGGTGGCGCTATCTGTTTCTGACTGCTTCAATGAAGTACACCAATGAGGGAAGCCCATCCGATTCGATTTCGACTCGATCAAACACCATCCCAGCTTTTTCAACAACCCGTCGTGAAGCTAAGTTTTCTGGAGCAATGGTAGCAAGAATACGTTGCATTCCGCAGTGTTTCAGCCCATAGTCAAGCATAGCAGGTACAATTTCGCTAGCTAAACCCCGTCCCCACCAACAAGGCTCAAAGCTATAAATAATTTCTGGAGTTTCTGGCTCAATCCCCTCTGGATCATAAATAAGTCCACAACACCCTACAAACTCGTCTGTACTTTTCATTACAACTGCTGAAGCACCAAAACCCTGGGTCTGATAGTTCCGCAGCGATGTCTCAATCCACTTCACGCAACGTTCGTAGGTCAGTGGCTTTCCATCGCCCATCCACTGCGCTACATTGGGATTGCTGTGTACATTAAATAGTGCTTCAGCATCCTCTGCCACAAAGTGGCGAACTAGCAAACGGGAAGTTTCTAAGAATTTCAACCATTACCTCTGCGGTAAATGCAATTTAACACTCAGGAATCAATGGCTCTAACTAAGCTTAACCGTAATAGACAACACACTTGTTCTCACAGACTAAACTTAGCAGCCCAACGACCCCGTTCACCCGCCGCAAACAACCTTTTGACCTCAATGGAGAGACTGGAAACGGTCGGTATGCAATGGGATTGTTATACAGATTCGCCAGCGTATGCTTGAGCACAATATTACTTTGGCTTTCTAGCAACCATACTGAAAGTCATTGGAATTTTGGACTTGTCCTGAGCATTTAGTTTAGGAAATCCAGACCAGTATTCGTCAGGATGTTCGCCGAGATACTCTACCACCAACCCAGCTTTCACAAGTGCTTGGAAAACGTCTGCGATCGTCCAGAGTCTCTCATACTTGATAGCGTGTTCAGTCACGGGTTTCCCAAGATCTCCAATGTACTGGTCTGTCCAACCCTGATTTGCTTCAGCGTGAGCAAAATAGTTCAGCCCAGAGGCTTCCAATCTCTCGCTTTCCTGAGAAAATAGCCATGAAGCTGGATGATCGTCCAGTAAGCTCAATAAACCTCCCTTCCGTAGAAGCCTCGCAACAACATTCGCCCAAGCATCAATGTCGTGTATCCAGCAGATTGCACCTTGTCCCGTGTAAACAAGATCTGCTGTTTCGTTAAGTTCAATTGGAGTATCTAAAATATCACAGCAAAACCATTGTGCGGACATACTAAGCTGCTCTGTCGTCCATCTCGCATTGTTAATCTGAATCTCACTGATATCTACACCGACCACTTCTCTAGCACCTTCAAGGATGAGAGAGAGCGAGTCGTAACCACTGGCACATTGAAGATGGATTACCCGGTTACACCATTCGCTTAACCTTCCAAGCCGTTCCAAATTCCTACGCTCAATTGGATGTATGCTACTCTGCCCATCTCTCAATCGCCGAACCCGTTCTTCATTCTCTTCGGTGTAAGTCTGTGCCGCCTCGTTCCAGGCTGCTCGATTGCTCTGGTGGCGAAATCGAACCTCATCGATAGTATCGGCAATTTTTTCGCTTCGCAGTTCCATAATTCTTGCCTAAAAGATTTAGTCGATCATTTTATTGCAGGGTTTGAGCCATCTGTAAAAAGTAAATGTAGTCTTTCTGTATAACGGTCGTGTTCAGCGGACGCAGATAGCTTCTCAAACTTAACGAAGAAGACCGAAACGTTCTGCTGCAACACGGTTGTTAGACCGCTGAACGCGGCTCAAAGGTTGGTTCAATAAATTCTTCAGGTGCTTAATCAGGTGACGGAAAAGGACTTTTGAAATTGAACGCCCATTCACTAGCGCCCTGTTCGTTTAGATGATCTAACCTTTGCTTAGCCTCCATGACACTCGGAATATATCCTGCTTCTACCCACCACAGAGCGAAATACATTCCCTCGAACTTCTCAAACCACTGACGGCGTTTTTGCATAACTTCCCCATGTGCGCTTTTGTACACATAGGCTTGAAGTTGTTCAAGAGATTCCCAAACTGAAAGATTAAATAGTATTCGGTCATCACCATAGGGTCGCAAGTCTGTAGCGTTTCCTTGATCACTTTGAAGTCGCCAAACAAAGCCCGGACTGCTATCAGCCAACGCATTGATTTCATCAAGTGAAGCAACAAACTCTTCCATTAGAGGATCATCAAGAGGCGCTCGCATTAGAGCAATGTTCACTTGTGCAATGTGATACTTTTTAGCTGACACACTCAAGTTCCAAACTCACTACATCTAAGCTACAACAAAGCTACTTTTTAATGCAAATTTAATCTTTCTTGCTTTTTTGATGAACACAAACAGATAACTTTTCAGCTACATCCTTATCAATCACTCAAGCGGTCTAACAATTTATTGTACAGAGTAATTCTGTAGATCCCCCCATGTTGGGTAAATGAATTAACCTTTCACTGTAGATCCACCCCAAAGAGCGGGATCTACAGCAAAGCTGCTGTGTATTCCCCTCAATCAAGGGGGATCTACAGCAAAGCTCCGTATATTCCCCCTGGCAACCCCCCGATAGAACACTTATACTATTTAGATGTATTTTATACAAGGGTGTTGACCATTCGATGTTGGAACCTCGTCCTCGAAAGCTGCTCGACCAGGTGCGCGATGCCATCCGGGTCAAGCATTACTCTTATAGTACTGAAAAGACCTATGTTTACTGGATTCGCCGCTTCATTTTGTTTCACAATAAACGGCATCCCAGTGAGATGGGGACACCTGAGGTGACGCAGTTTTTAACCCATCTTGCTGTGACTGAACATGTGGCATCCACCACTCAGAACCAGGCGCTCAACGCCATCGTGTTTCTGTACCGAGTTGTTCTGCAACAAGAGTTAGTGGGAGTGGATGCAGTCCGGGCAAAGAAATCACGCTATCTGCCCACTGTCTTAACCCCAGACGAAGTGCAGCGTATCCTTGTTCATCTGTATGGGGTCTACAAACTGGTCGCGCAATTGCTCTATGGTAGCGGGTTGCGCCTGAGTGAGGGGTTGCAGTTGCGGGTGAAGGATGTTGATTTTGCTCAACACCAGTTGGTGATTCGAGATACCAAAGGCAAGGAAAGCCGGGTAACGATGCTCCCCAATCGCTTAATTGAACCCTTGCAGGCACATTTGCAATGGGTGAGAGGGCTGCATCAACAAGACCTCGATCGCGGCTATGGCTCGGTTTACCTACCGTTTGCACTGGAGCGCAAATACCCTCACGCCGATCGTCAGTGGATTTGGCAGTATATCTTTCCTGCGGATCGCTTGTCTCAAGGCCCACGCAGTGGGGTGACGCGACGACATCACCTGCACGAAACAGGCATTCAACGGGCAGTCCGGGATGCAGTGAAGCTGGCAAGGATTGAGAAGCGAGTGACTTGCCATACCTTTCGCCACAGCTTCGCCACACATCTTTTGCAAAATGGCTACGATATTCGCACTGTGCAGGAATTGTTGGGGCACAAGGATGTGAAGACAACCATGATCTACACCCATGTGTTGAATCGGGGTGGGCATGGGGTAAGGAGTCCCTTGGATGGGTGAGAGACAAGGAGGCGCGATCGCCCCACTCAAGAGGCATCACTATTTGGAAGCATCTGCGCGACTTCCCGCCATTCCCGGACGGCGTAGGGCGGAATTTTGAGGGTGCGATCGCCCCCGGTGGTAGCTAAGGTGATTTGCAAGGGCGAGTTGTTGGGTAAGGCCGCGATCGCGGGTTGCACATCGTATTCCCCGGTACTCAGCGGTAATAGTGGGACTTCAGCGGTACAGTCGGGGGCTGTCCAGGCGGCGGTGGAACTGGAAATTCGCAGGGGATCTGGATGTTGCACAATCACTTTGCCCGGAAACCCGACCAATCGCAAATGGACGCTTTCGATCGCCCCGTGCTGACTCCGGTTAAACAGCACCAATTGCCAAGCTTGATCCCGATCATCCCGCAACGTTTGCAGCGATCGCACCATGACCGCCCCCGCCCCCTCTGGATAGGTATGCACCGAGGCCCAAGTGGGCTGCACCCAACCCAGCCAACAGCCCAGGCTCAAGGCCATTGCCAGGGCGATCGCGCTTATCTTGCTTCCCATTGCTGACTGTGATTCCTTCCCAACTGCACAAATACTCTTAACAAATGTAGTCAAAAGTCAATGGATAGGGGGATGCACCTCCATACTTTGGTAAGATTAAGAGTTTGCAAAGGAAGTGAACGCTGCAAGGAGACACCCACTATGGCGCGGATGTATTATGACGCAGATGCCAATTTAGATTTGTTGAATGGTAAAACAGTTGCCATCATCGGTTACGGTTCCCAGGGCCATGCCCATGCCTTGAATTTGAAAGATAGCGGTGTCAACGTCATTGTGGGGTTGTATCCAGGGAGCAAATCTGCCGCCAAAGCGAAAGATGCTGGATTGACTGTGCATTCGGTTGAAGACGCTGCCAAGCAAGCTGACTTCATCATGATTCTGTTGCCCGATGAAGTGCAAAAAACCGTCTATGCGAACGAAATTGCCCCCCACCTCACGGCGGGTAAGGTGTTGGCCTTTGCTCACGGGTTTAATATCCACTTTGCCCAGGTGGTGCCCCCCAGCGATGTGGATGTGGTCATGATTGCACCCAAAGGCCCCGGTCATTTGGTGCGCCGGACTTATGAGCAAGGGGAAGGCGTACCCGCGTTGTTTGCGGTGTATCAAGATGCCAGCGGTCAAGCTCGCGATCGCGCAATGGCCTATGCCAAAGGGATTGGCGGTACCCGTGCCGGCATTTTGGAAACCACCTTCCGGGAAGAAACCGAAACTGATTTGTTTGGGGAACAGGTGGTGCTTTGCGGTGGCTTGAGTGCGCTGATCAAAGCTGGGTTTGAAACCCTGGTGAATGCTGGCTACCAACCCGAACTGGCCTATTTTGAATGTCTGCACGAAGTCAAATTGATTGTTGACCTGATCGTGGAAGGCGGCTTGGCTACTATGCGGGATAGCATCTCGAATACGGCTGAGTATGGCGACTTGACCCGTGGCCCTCGGATTGTCACGGATGAAACTCGCGCCGAGATGAAGAAAATTCTCCAAGAAATTCAAACTGGGCAATTTGCGCGGGAGTTTGTGCTGGAGAACCAGGCTGGTAAACCGGGCTTTACCGCGATGCGCCGTCGCGAAGCCGAGCACCCCATTGAGGAAGTTGGCAAGGACTTGCGGGCGATGTTTAGCTGGTTGAAAAAAGCTTAGTCGGCTAGTTTCAAGGTCATGCATTGTAAGAGGGGCTAGGATTTAGGGAAAGGCGATGGTGCGGCGTGATGGTTGCAGTGCGCGGAAATCTCTGTCTATGCCCTAGCCCGTTTCCCTCTTACGATTTTGGATAGATGCAATGTCTGATAGTTCGAAAGTTGCTTCGATTTCTGCGCCAATTCCGCAATACTCAGTCACGATTTGGGAAACGATCGCGATCGGGGCGAGTGCCATTCTGCTCATGCTGATTGGGTTAGCGGGTTTGGTCTACAAGTTTTTTAGTAATGCGGCGGATCCACAGCGGGCGATGTTGATTGCCCAGTCGTTGGTCGATTATCAGTTGCCGGGCGGTTCCCAGGGGGTGTTTGGGGCCAATTTAGGTGGGGCGAAGGTGGCGATCGTGGCGAGTTCGGCTTTCCCAAAAGGGGATCTGGCCCTGCTGAGTGCAGACCAGGTGGCCAAGGCCACGGGGGTGGAATTGTTTGTGGCGCGGGTGCCTCTGGATGTGGATACGGCAACGGGCGACCAACCGAATTCAAAAGTGGCGTTGTCGCCGAAGAAGGGTGCGGAAACCTATGAGTTGTTTTCGTCACCGGATTTTTCCTTTTCCTATCGGTCTGGGGAGGAGTTCCAGGTGCAGGCCGATCGCTTGGATGAGCTGAGTTTTTGTGGCTCCCAGGTGCCCGTGCGAATTCAGACGGGGAATTTTGTCTTGAACGCGCAATTTCCTCCGATTCCTGCGGTGAAATATGATGCGATCGCAAATTTTAATGACAGTAAGCGCCAGGTCACGTTATTTGCGATCGGTAAGAATGCCCCCCAGATGGCTGCAACGGCGTTTCAGTCGCTCACTTGCAAGTAGTGCCAGTTCATTGCGGGGCTGCTCGGTAGTTGCGGGGGGAAGCGGGCGGATCGGGAACGGGCGATCGGGTTTATTGTGCTTGTCTGGCGTTAACCACCTGCATAAATTCCTCTGCATGGACGTTGAAGGAAGGAAAGTCGTGCATGACCTTCGTCGCCATGATGTTATCTCCTACCCTCAAACACGCGATCGCGATGCTTGAACCAGTAACCCTAGAACTGGGGGCGTTGGGCTGCCATGTCACTGACTTGCAACGGGTGCTGCTGTTGTTTGGGTTTGCGATCGCGCTGAATGGCTGTTTTGACGCCACAACGCAACGGGCAGTGCAGACATTGCAACGGGCCTATGGCTTGCCCCCCTCCGGTCGGTTTAATCCCCAAACATGGTATGCCCTCAACTTTGGGTGGCCAAACCGGAGCGAGGCACAAAATTAAACGGCCCTCACCCGGCTTTCCCTGAGGCAGTGGTTGGCAACCAGGCGATCTCTGCTGGGAGCCAGGATTCCAGGCCAACCCGCACCATCCATTAAGTTGTACCAAGCTTCATGAACATCTCATTTCGGCTTGCCCCATTTGCCAATTGAACCTGCCACACTGGGAGTTCAGGTTTTCCCCTGGGGAGTTATTTTCTGGATATCGACAATGAAAACAACCTTAGTCTGTGGTCTTGCCTTGGTGTGGGTCGGGGCGTTGTTCGTCCCCAGTAGCAAAGCTGCGGAAACCCGATGTGGCTGGCTGCAAAATCCGACTCCGGCGAATTGGTGGTTAGTTGATAATGCGGGCCGGTGGACAATTTCGTTGCAAGGTGGTGTGCAGGCTGCGGGTTTAGATAAGATTCCTGATCTCAGTCGCAGCCAATACGTGCGCACCAATCGCAGTTATGGCTATGCCTGCGCGTGCCTGGAGGTGGCGACGAATGCCAAAACTCGTCGGATTACCCGCATTTATCGTGTGCAGCAGCAGCCTTTGCGAACCTGTCGCGAAGATCCGGCTTTGCCACGCGAGTAACGGGTTGTTGGTTTGCCCCTTGCCGATCGCCTCTGGTCTAGGGCGGCAGCTCTTGCTAGGAACAGGGCACAACAGGTTGGCTACTACCGGCAGCAGCAGCTTCTAGCAGGCGGCTGGTTTTGGCCAGCGGCTCGATTTGAACCGCACAGGCTTTGAGTTCCGGTTGGTTGGAGGCGGGACACGCTTTGGGATGGGTGAGGGCGTTGGCTTCGGCTTGGTCAGCCCAGAGCGCGCCCCAGTGCATGGGCACAAAGGCTGTGCCTTGGGCAATTTTCCGAGTGAGGACGACGGGAAAACGGGCTTGGCCCCGGCGCGATCGCACTTCGACCCAATCGCCTTCTTCCACCCCCAACAGCGCCGCATCGACCTGATTGAGTTCGATAAACGGGGTGGGGTGCATTTGTTGAATTTTCCGAATGCGCCCTGTCCGTGTTTGGGTGTGCCAATGACCATAGAGTCGCCCATTGGTGAGAATGAAGGGATAGTCACTGGTGCAGGGTTCTGCTAGGCCAATGGAACTGCACGCGGCAAAGTGGGCTCGCCCATCGGGCGTATGGAACTGAAAATCGGTATACAGGCGTTTGGGGGTGAAGGGGGTTGGTGCGGTGGTGGCCGCCGCTTGGGGATAGGGCCATTGCAGGGGGCCGTGCTGACGCAGATGGTCGTGGCTGAGGCCCGTGACATCACAGGGGCGATCGCGGGTGGTTTGCACATACTCCGCATACACGTCGGCGGGGGTCGTGAAGGGGAAAAACGCTGCGAACCCCAGGCGGTGGGCCACATCTGCAAAAATTTCCCAATCAGGCCGCGCGGCTCCGGGTGGCTCCCGAAACGCCTGACAAAGGGTGACCATCCGTTCTGAATTGGTCATGGTGCCAGTTTTTTCCCCCCACTGGGCGGCTGGCAAGAGGACGTGGGCATAGTGGGCAGTTTCGGTGGGATAGTAAGCATCTTGATAGATGGTGAGGGGCGATCGCTGCAACGCCGCCTTCACCCGTTCCAGATTTGGTAAACTCACCACCGGATTTGTGGCCACAATCCACAACGCCCCGACACCGCCGGTTTCCAGCCCTTCCACAATCTGCCATGCTGTGCGGCCCATTTTCGCAGCAATCCGACCCTGCGGTAAGCCCCACAAGTGTTCGAGTTCGGCACGGTGCTCTGGATTTTTGACTTGGCGATAGCCCGGTAGCAGATTGCACAGCCCCCCTACTTCGCGCCCGCCCATCGCATTGGGTTGCCCCGTCAGGGAAAAAGGCCCACAGCCCGGTTTCCCAATTTGCCCCGTCATCAAATGCAAGTTGATGATTGCCCGGACTTTGAGCGTCCCTTCGCTGGATTGGTTTACGCCCATTGACCACAGGGATAAAACCCGCCGCGATTCGCCCCACCAACGGGCCGCTGTTTCTAAATCTTGCACGGTGATGCCACAGCACTTGGCCACAACATCGGGCGTGAAGCCTGCAAGATGCTCGGCAAAGGGGGTGAAATCGGTGGTGTGGTTGGCAATAAAGTCGTGATCAAGGTAGCCCCAGCGCAGGAGTAGGTGGCCAATTCCATTCAGCAAGAAGATATCGGTGCCGGGGCGAATGGCCAGGTGGAGGTCTGCGTCTTGGGCGGTTTGGGTGCAGCGGGGATCGACGACAATAGTTTTGACGTTGGGGTTGCGCTTGTGGTGTTTTTGGAGGCGGTTGTAGGCAATGGGGTGGCACTCTGCCGCGTTGGCTCCGATGATGAAGGCGCAGTCGGTGAGTTCGAGGTCTTCGTAACAGCAGGGTGGCCCGTCGGAACCCAGGCTTTGGATGTAGCCGGTGACGGCGGAGGACATGCACAACCGGGAGTTGGAGTCGAAGTTATTGGTGCCCAGGCAGCCTTTGAGGAGTTTTTGGGCGACGTAGTAGTCTTCGGTTTGCATTTGGCCTGACCCATACATACAAATGCCGTCGGCCCCTTGGGTGGCGAGGACGTGCTGCAAGTGGGTGGTGATGTGTGCCAGGGCGGTTTCCCAGGTGACGGTTTGAAAGGGTTCGTCAAGGGAGTGCCGCAGCATGGGATAGAGCAAACGATTTTGGTCGATCGCTTCGGCAACAGTGGCCCCTTTAACGCAGACCATGCCCTGACTGGAGGGATGGGCGCGATCGCCCCGCACTTTCCAGAGGGCCGGAGGATTTGCGCCACACTCAGTGGTGGTGGCAGGTGGTGCAACTTCCAGGCCACAGCCGACCCCGCAATAGGGGCACATTGTCCTCGTTGGCATTGTTGTCATTCGTCCGTCCAATCTGTGCGTGTTCGGGCATCGGGTTGACTGGTTCACTCCGGCTGGGCGTGTTGCCCTTCGTGAACCTTTAACCGCAAACAGGGAATTTGTTTCAGCAGGATTTCACCCAAGCCAGAAGACCCGTGGATTTCTAAGAGGGCATCGGGTTGGGCTTCGAACAGTAACCGTTGATTGGGAAAGATAACGCGCTCAAACATCCGGTCGGGGATGCTGGTGATGCAGGCTCGCTGGGTTTGGGCGGTGGAATTGGTGTAGTAGCAGAGAATGCGATCGGGCAAGTGGGTAAGACGTTGGGAAGACAGGGAAGGCATTCCAGAAATCCTTTGCTTGCAATCATGGATGGGGACAATTCCGCAAACAGTCGTGTGCTGCCAATGCTTTCTTAAGAACTCGGCGGTGGGTTGACCTGGCCTTGCCGTCGCCTTGCTGGGTGGTTCCTAGGTTGGGGGGCGAGGGGCGTTGCTTAGTCGTCCGCGTGCAGGGCGTGGGTGCCGAACAGGAAGTCGAGGGCATGGTTCCGCAGGGTGTAGTATTCGGGGTCTTCGGCCATTTGGGCGCGGCTGCGGGGATGGGGGAAGTGGACTTCCATAATTTCGCCAATTTTGGCGGCGGGGCCGTTGGTCATCATGACGATGCGATCGGCTAAGAATAGGGCTTCGTCGATGTCATGGGTGATCATCATGACGGTGAGTTTGTGTTCTTCCCAAATCTTGACGAGTTCGTCTTGGAGTTCTTCGCGGGTGATGGCATCCAAAGCCCCAAAGGGTTCATCCAGAATCAAGACATCTGGATAAATGGACAGGGCGCGAGCAATGGAAACCCGTTGTTTCATCCCGCCTGAGAGTTGGCCGGGTTTTTTGTGGGCTGCATCTTCGAGGCCGACCATAGCCAAGTGTTGGCGCACGATGTCGAGTTTTTCGGCTTTGGACTTGGTGGGATAAACGGAGTTGACGGCGAGGTAAACGTTATCGAAGGCAGTTTTCCACGGCAGCAGGGAGTAGTTTTGGAAGACAACCATGCGATCGGGGCCGGGGCTGGTGATGGGCTTGCCTTTGAGCCGTACTTGGCCGCTGGTGGGCTGGGTGAACCCAGAAACCATGTTCAGGAGGGTGGATTTGCCGCAGCCAGAGTGACCAATGACGCAAACAAATTCGCCTTCGTTGACGGTGAGGTTAACGCCATCAAGGACGGTAAAGTCGCCGTTGGCGGTGGGATAGATTTTGGAAACGTTGTCGATCGCGACAAAGGCGTTGTGTGTTTGGGGCACCGACTGAAATTGAGGCGTTGTGAGGGTTTGCATGGTGTTCGTCAGGGATAAGGCGCGAATGAATAGGGAAAGCAGAGAATGCTGAGGGCGGCAGTTTGGGAGCAGGCTTATACCTCTTGTAAGGGGCTGCTCCCAAATTGGTTGTCTACGCGGCTACCGTTTCAGCGCTATCGATCGCAATTTCTGCAATTTGAAGTTCTCGTTGGATGGCGAAGTGTTGGAAATAGCTCAGCGGATCATCAGGATTGAAGACAATCTCGTCGAAGAGGGCGAACGGGCTGCGATCGGGCTCGATCGCAGGAAATCCGATGGCTTGGGCTGCTTCGCGGTAGACATCAATCCGATGGATGCGCTGAAGAATTTCAACCCAGTTTTTCGGGAAGGGGGTGACGCCCCACCGGGCGAGTTGAGTCAGGATCCACAGACTTTCGCTTTGTTGGGGGTAGGTGCTCTGGTCAACGTAGAAACGGTTAAAGCGATAAACGGGTTCGGGTTCGTCGCCATAGCCATAGTTGTAGGGATCGATGAACCCAGGCCGGGTGTAGGCGCTGGCCGAGCCGATGTATTGGGGTTGGCACAGCCATTCCAGGATTTCGTCTCGATTGCGGCGATCGTCGCAATATTCGCAGGCTTCGAGCAGGGCTTTGGTGAGGGCGAGATAGGTTTGGGGATATTGGTTGGCCCAGTCTTCCCGGACGCTGAGGACTTTTTCGGGATGGCCTTTCCAGATTTGCAAGTCGGTAGCGATGATGTTGCCCAAGCCTTCGTGGACGGCGCGGGAGTTCCACGGTTCCCCGACGCAGTAGCCATCGATGTTGTTGGCCATGAGGTTGGCGACCATTTGGGCGGGGGGGATGACGGCGAGGTTGACATCCCGATCGGGGTCGATGCCGCCAGCGGCGAGCCAGTAGCGCAACAGCAAGTTGTGCATTGAGGTGGGGTGCACCATCCCGAAGGTGTGGGGTTCGTCGGGGGTTTGCTTCACGAGGTTGGCCAGGTCTTCGAGCGATCGCACCCCTTTGTCAGCAATATCTTTGTCGATGGTGATGGCGTTGCCATTGCGGCTGAGCACCATCGAAATCACCATCGGGAGGGGGGCTTGGCCGCTGTAACCCAGGGTCATGGCCAGGGGCATCCCAGCCAGCATGGAGGCTCCATCTAACCGTTGTGAGACGATGCCATCGGCGATCGCTTTCCAGTTGGGTTCGCGGGATAGGGTGACTTCTTCCAGCCCGTATTTGGCGAATAATCCCTTTTCCTTGGCCACAACCAGCGGGGCGCAATCGGTCAAGGGCACAAAGCCCAACTCCAGGTTGACCTTTTCCAAACCGTGTTTGGCCACGGCCACGGCTTTCTTGGCTTTGCGTTTCTTCTCGCGTTTTTGCTGGTTCAGGAAGTACACAATTTCGCCCCGCAAGGCGTAATAGCTGGGGTGATTGACGATTTCTAGCCGTTTCCGAGGATGTTCAAAGGGCACGTCCAGAATTTGCCCAATTTGCGCTTCGGGGCCGTTGGTGAGCATGACGATGCGATCGCTCAACAGCAGGGCTTCGTCCACATCGTGGGTGACCATGACACAGGTCATGTGGTTTTCTTCGCAGATTTGCATCAACTGTTCTTGCAAATTGCCGCGAGTGAGGGCATCCAACGCGCCGAAAGGCTCATCCAGCAGCAACAGTTTTGGGCGAATGGCCAAGGCTCGGGCGATCGCCACCCGCTGTTTCATCCCGCCGGATAGTTCTCCGGGGCGCTTCTCTGCGGCATTCCGCAGGCCAACCATTTGGATGTGATGATCAACGATTTGTTGTTGTTCGCTCGCGGGTAAGTGGTGCATGACCTTGCTGACGGCGAGGGCAATATTTTGCCGCGCAGTGAGCCAGGGTAAGAGGGAATAGTTTTGAAAGACCACCATGCGATCGGGGCCAGGGTTGCGGACTTCTCGACCTTCCAGGACGATGCCCCCCACACTGGGCTGATCCAACCCGGCAATGATGTTCAGCAAGGTGGATTTGCCGCAGCCCGAGTGCCCAATGAGGGAAATAAATTCCCCTTGTTGGATTTTTAGCTCAATGCCTTTGAGGGCAATGTATTGAGTGCCATCGGATAAATCAAAGACACGATCAACGTGATCAACTTCTAAAAATGCAGACATAGGGAAAGCGAGGAATGAGGGTGATTCAGACAGTCAACAAACGGGCGTTGGGGTGGCAACGCGATTAGCGATCGGAGGCGATCAGCTTGGACAGAAGACCAACCAGGCGATCAAGCAAGAAGCCAATCAAGCCGATGTAGAACAGAGCTAAAATCACTTCGCTCAAGTTCCCACTGTTGTAAGAGTTCCAGATGAAGAACCCAATACCCGTATCCCCTCGCAACATTTCCGCCGCTACGATCGCCAACCAGGCTAGACCAATCCCCAACCGCAACCCGGTGAACATGTAGGGCACAATGGAGGGCAACAAAATGCTGAAGAAGTACTCTTTGCTGGACAACCGCAACACTTTGGCGACGTTTTTGTAGTCTTGGGGCGTTTGTTTCACACCAACCGCAGAGTTGTAGATGATGGGCCAAATGGCGGTCACGAAGATGATGAAAATCCCGGCGGGGCCAGAGTCTTTGAAAATGGCCAGGGCGATCGGCAACCAGGCCAAGGGGGGAACGGTACGCAAGACCTGAAACATGGGGTCTACGGCATCGTAAAGCATTGGGCTGGCACCAATGACGACACCGACTAAAATCCCCACGATCGCGGCCAGAAAATACCCGATCGCGACTCGAATTAGACTGGCAACCGCTTGCCATCCTAACCCAACATCACCGCCGGCTAACCCATTCCAACCAAAGGCTTCATCACCGACAAAAAACGGACAAATGATCAGGGGATCCCAGGTATCTTGCAAGACTTGGATTGGCCCTGGCAAGGATTGTGTGATGGCAGAAAACAGTTGCCACAACACCAAGGCGATCGCAAGGGCCGCAACGGGTGCCACGAAGCTGTGACTATACTTTTTGAGCTGGTTGATGATGCCAGGTACGGGACTGCGTCTGCTACGAGCGATTGCCATAAATTAGTCTGTCCTAAATTATTGAGTGAGCTAAAGGGAAGGCAAGATGAAGTCTGAGCATAAGGATGGGATTGAGCTGTAATGAGATTTTTGGTCGCTCAATCCCTGAGTTTGGGAATGATGCCAGACGGCGATCGCGCTTAGGCTTTAAGGGCTTTAATCTTGAGTGAGTCGAGATAGGCTTGGGGATCTTCGGGGTCAAACTTCGTCCCATCAAAGAAGGTTTCAACCCCCCGTGATGTGCTCTTGGGAATGGCTGCTTTTTGGCCGATCGCTTCTGCTGCTTCCTTCCACAGGTCTTCCCGGTTGACTTTGCTGATCAACTCTTTCGCATCAAGATCCGCAGGGAGATAACCCCAACGCTTGTCTTCGGTGATGAACCACAGGTCGTGACTTTGGTACGGATAGGACGCTTTGCCGTTATCCCAAAACTTCATCACCAAGGGGCTGTCTTCAACGACTTTGCCATTGCCGTAGTCAATGTTGCCTTTGGCGCGTTCCACAATATCTTTGACCGGAACTTTGAAGTAGTTATTCTTCGAGACGATTTCCGTCATTTCGTCTTTGTTTTCTTTCTTGTCGCACCACATTTGTGCTTCGAGCACCGCCATCAGCAGGGCTTTAGCGGCTTTGGGGTTCTTGTCTACCCAGTCTGCCCGGAGCGTAAAGGCTTTTTCGGGGTGGTCTTTCCACAGTTCACCCGTTGTCAGTGCGGTGTAGCCAATCTGTTGGTTGACCAATTGGGCGTTCCAGGGTTCCCCAACGCAGAAGGCTTCCATTTGACCTTCTTTCATGTTGGCGACCATTTGTGGTGGCGGAATGACAATCAGGTTGGCATCTCGATTGGGGTCAATACCACCGGCGGCCAGCCAGTAGCGCATCCACAGGTCGTGGGTGCCACCGGGGAAGGTGACGGCACACTTTGACTCTTTGCCAGCCGCTTTGGTTTTAGCTATCGCTTCTTTCATCGCATCGCTCTTAAGGCCAACTTCCAAATCTTTGTAAGTGTTGGCGACCGAAATGCACTGCCCGTTCAGATTCAACCGCGCCAGGATATACATGGGAACGGGTTTGCCGTCGGTGACTGCCCCTGTGGTCATCAAATAGGGCATGGGGGTGAGGATATGCGCCCCGTCGATGCCGCCGCCTTGGGAGCCAGTAACCAAGTTGTCGCGGGTGGCGGCCCAGGAGGTCTGCTTGACGACTTTGACATTTTTCATGCCGTATTTGGCGAAGTAGCCTTTCTCTTTGGCAATGATGAGGGGCGACGCATCGGTGAGGGCAATAAAGCCCAAGGTGGCGGTATCGGTTTCGGGGGCATCGCTACCACTGACTGTGGTGGCCGCGGTGGTTTCAGCTTTTTCGCCGCCTGCTTTAACTTTGGAGCTACAGCCATTGATGAGGAGGGTGCCAGCGGCAGTTGCGCCAGCGAGGGAGATAAATTTACGTCTAGATACGTTGCTCATGCCGTAGCCTCTTGTTCTGATTCTGGAAATAGTGCAGTGTGTGGGGAGCGAACTCCCACCAACCCAAAGTGGGGACTGTGACGGGTTGGGAAAAATGGTGGAGGGTCGAACCAGCGATCGCTGGTGGGTGCTTGCCGGATGTGGGTAGCCTATTCAGGGACTTGGGTGGTTTTGGGGCTTGCCCCAAAGTGCTGGGTGAGTAGGTCAGTTAACACGGATTTCAAATCATCACAGGCAATTCCTTTCATCACGCAGGTCCCAAGCTGGGCATCTTTGCCCACGGTGCCACCCATGTAGATGTCAACCCCTTCGACGGTTTTGCCGTCTTTGCGAACTTTGGTGCCCATGAAGCCAATATCGGCTACTTGGGGCTGGCCGCAGGAGTTGGGGCACCCTGTCCAGTGAATCCGCACGGGTTTGTCGCATTGCAACTCGGCATCGAGTTCTTTGACGAGGGCCAAAGCGCGATTTTTGGTTTCGATCAAGGCAAAGTTGCAGAACTGTGCGCCTGTGCACGAGACGAGCGATCGCACCAGGGGCGTGGGATTCAGCGTGAATTTTTGCAGGATGGGTTCCTGTTGCAACAGGGCCAAGCTGGTATCAGGTACGTGGGGGATGATGACGTTTTGCTCTACGGTGAGCCGCAATTCGCCCGTGCCATACACTTCAGCCAAGCGAGCCAGTTCGTTGAGATCATCGGCATAGAGCCGCCCGACGGGGATGTGCAACCCGACATAGTTCAAGCCCCCTTGCTTTTGGGGATAGATGCCCAGGTGGTCGCGCTTGTCCCACATGAATTCATCATGCTCGGCGGCAGGCAGCAGCGATCGCCCCAGTTCTTGTTCTACGGCTTGGCGGAACCGATCAAGCCCCCACTCATCTAGGAGCCACATCAACCGAGCTTTCTGCCGATTAGCCCGCAAGCCATGATCCCGGTAGACCACCAAGATGGCACGGCACAACTCAACCACATCGCTGGGGGCAACCCAGGCGTTGAGGGGAATGGCCGCTGCACAGCGCTTGGCCGAAAAGAACCCACCCACCAGAACATTGAACCCAAAGGTGCCGCCTTGGAATGCTGGCACAAAGGCAATGTCATTAATTTCAGCGTGAACGGAGTTGTCGCGACAGCCTGCGATCGCAATGTTGAACTTGCGTGGCAGATTGGTAAACGCCGGATTCCCCTCGCCACCATTGGTCAACAAATCTTGCACCTGTTGGCACAGTTCCCGCGTGTCATACAGTTCGTCTGCATCTAACCCGGCCACAGGCGACCCAGTGATGTTGCGGATGTTATCCATCCCTGATTGAATGCTGGTTAACCCAACAGCAGTAAACCGCTGAAAAATATCGGGAATATCCTCGATGCGAATGCCGCGTAGCTGAAAGTTTTGGCGAGTGGTAATATCGGCGTTGCCATCGTCGCCATAGCGCTGAATGACTTCGGCTAATACCCGCAATTGCTGGCTGTTGGTCACCCCATTGGGCAGGCGCATCCGAATCATAAACTTGCCGGGAGTCACAGGCCGGAAGAACACCCCCAACCACTTGAGCCGATGTTCGCGATCGGTAGCATCCATTGCTTCCCAGCCGATCTGGGCAAAGTGCTCCAACTGCGCCTTAACTGCTAACCCATCCTTTTCCGCCTTAAATTTCTCAAACTTATTGAGGCTTGCCGCTGGAATCGTGCTTGTCATGCTCTTTCTTTCTCCCGGACAAATAAACTCAAAACTGATTTGATACCCGCCTAAATGGAGGGCAAATCGCAGCGTAAAACCCGCCCGGATCTGCCTCCCGCCTCTTACCCGATACTTCGAAAATCAAGACTAGATTAAATTCTTGTAACCGAGCTGACCGTTCACCGTTAACATAACGAACTGGTCAATACGCTCGTATCTACGCCGTTTCGCTTCAGTCGTTAGATACAAATTAGAAGCAAGCAAGGGCAAAGTTTGTATTTGGGGTTACAAAATATTTCTGTTTATGAACTTTACGCATATTGTTTATGCGGCTTGGGCATTAATCCCCAGTCACTAATAACCATAGAGGGGCGAAGATCGTGCTTTTGAGCCGGGTTGGTGGCGTGGGGCGATCGCGCCTGAAATTCCCAAAAGAATTTGTGTACAAAAGTCAAGCTAGATTTTTCTGAATTCAAGGAAATGGTTGCGAAGGCAGTTGCCCAGTTGGTGCCCTCACGGGGCAAGGGCCTATGTCAATGGGGGGATCCCAGAATTGATAGTTTTTGATTATGAGTTAAAAGTGGCAGTTGTGACCTGCGATCGCCCCAGAGCGTAGGAATTACTGCCTATCCCATCCGGACGAAAGCGGCAGACTGGCCTATGAGTTTTTCAAACGAGATTAAGAAATATAAAATTCAATTTTGTTGCTTTTGATACAGAAATCTGTTTATACTAAATGGAGTAAGAAGCAATTCGACCTTCCTGTTTCCATCACCTTACTGAGGGAGAACCCAAAATGACGATTCAAGATCAAGCACGGGCGTTAATGTTGCGGCATCAAAATATGATCAGAAATCGGGAAAATTGCATGTTGAGTCGTGCAGCAGATACGGTTGGGATGCCTGCTGAAGCCGCTCACATGAGCCACGGGAAAACTTCGCCAAATCGCCAAGGCTACGATCGCAGCCACGTTGGTTTGAGTTAAGCAACCGATTGAACTGTAGTTGTCGGCTTGGTTAACTCGTTTAGCTTGAACGACTTTGGTTGAATTTGAATGATATGAACTCAAAAAAATGAGCGTGCCCTTCTCGGAGGACACGCTCTTAGGTTTTAAAGCCAGTCGCTTGAACTGTAAAAGCTGGACTTACAACACGCTATGGGGACTCTGGGTGCCGCGCCTGTCAAACTGGGGAGGGCAACCCAATCGAGGATTAGCGAGGATTTAGGCAATCATTTGCTTGGGTTGGTTGGCCTGCCGCAGGGCTTGGATTGTGCTGACGGTGGTGTCGGCGATCGCGTCAATTTCGGCTTCGGTGTTGAACCGACCGATCCCAAAGCGGATGGAGGCATAGGCCAGTTCGGGCGATCGCCCCAGGGCTTGTAAGACATGGGAAGGGGCCGCCTTGGCCGACGTACAGGCTGAGCCAGAAGACACCGCAACGACGGGTTGCAGACCCACCAACAAGGCTTGCCCATCCACACCTTCAACACTGATGTTCAAGTTGCCAGAAAGGCGTTGGGTGGCGTGTCCATTGAGATAGATGCCATCCAGTTGGCTGAGCCGATGCCACAGGCGATCGCGCAGGGCCAAAATCTGGGTGTTTTCTGTCTCCAGGTCGTCAATGGCCAATTGCACCGCACTGGCAAACCCAACAATCTGGGGCGTATACAGCGTGCCCGATCGCATCCCCCGTTCGTGGCCACCGCCATGTAGCTGCGGAGCCAGTTGCACTCTGGGATTCCGCCGCCGGACATACAACGCGCCAATGCCTTTAGGGCCATAGATTTTGTGGGCCGTCAGCGACATCATATCAATCCGCATCGCTTCCACATCCAGGGGCACTTTGCCGATGGCTTGGGCCGCGTCGGTGTGGAACAAGATGCCGCGATGGTGGCAGAGTTGCCCAATTTCGGCAATGGGCTGGAGCACACCAATTTCGTTGTTGGCCGTCATCACCGAGACCAAAATGGTGTCTGGGCGCAGGGCATCTTCTAAGGCGTTGAGGTCGATCAGGCCATCAGGTTGTACGGTCAAAAAGGTAATGTCAAAACCCAGCGATCGCAAATAACGACAGGGATCAAGAATGGCATTGTGTTCCGTCACAACGGAAATAATATGCCGCCCCCGACTGCAATAGGCTTCGGCAACCCCTTTGATCACCAAATTGTTGGCTTCGGTGGCCCCGCTGGTAAAAATAATTTCTTCAGGTGTCGCGTTAATTGCTGCGGCCAGCATTTCCCGTGACTGTTGCACAGCGGCATCTGCTTCCCAACCGTATTGATGGCCGACACTCGCCGGATTCCCAAAATAGTCAGTAAAAAAAGGCAGCATCGTCTCCATGACGCGCGGATCGACGGGCGTGGTTGCGTGGCAATCCAAATAAATCGGACGTTGGGAAGTCTCCATAAGCCTTATTGCTCAAGTCAAAGTGTGGTTATTTGCGGTTGCTTGTTAGTGTGCCCAGAGTTGCTTTGTGCGAAACAGGGACACCTCAGCAGAATTGCGAAGCCGAACATGAAGAGGGGATACCTGTTCACCAATCTTACGGATAGATTCCCACGAGAAAAGACTGACTTCGTAGGTTTCACCAAATCCACACATGGTAAAGCGCGATGAGAAGGGGGCGCAGGCGGTGAAAAGATAGTGGGCTGTGGGCTCATTCTGGCCCTAGGGCAAAATGGCGCTTTATGAAAGTTTGGTAAGCTTCACAGTGGCGTTACGGTGGCAGCGCATACAAAGTTGAGGCCACCTAGCTGCAAAGTTTGGCGTGCCGTGGGTGGCTTGGCGGCAAATACAAGCTGCGATTAAAGTTAGTTTTGGGCTGAGGAGGCGGGCGACAGTTCGGTTTCTTCCTCCGGTTGCGACTGTCGAACGATAAAGGGAAGGTAAGCCCCCTTTAACCCCCGTTTGATCCGTTCTGGTGTGTCTTCAAAAATAACGAACAATGGATAGGTCGATTCTGCCCCTTCGCTGAGAATGTGGCGATGTTTGAGGGGCATATCCCACTCGTAGCCCTCGCTTAAGTAAACCTGGGTTTGTCGCCAGCGGCTGAGTAAATCGGAAAAATCTTCATTGGGGCGATGGATGAAAATAAAAATCTCTACCCCAGTTTTAATTTTCCATTCGGGATCACACATCAAAATGGCAACATCACAGGGCAAACACAAGGTGTTGCTACACGCGATCGCCGCACCACTGAACGACTGCACCTGCCGCAACCGCACAACGGGCAACGGAATGGTGATGACGCTTTCCCCCGGTCGCCGCATACTGGGGATCATTTCCAGATAGGGGCGATATTGTTTGAGGAGGGCGATCGCCTCAGTCGAACGACTAAACTCGGCCAGCGCCTCCTCATATTGCACTTTTTGAATGGACATACTTTCCAAAGGCAGACGGAGTTTGCAACCTAACCTAACTGTTCAAAGACCGCGAACATCGGCAAATACATCGCCAACAAAATGGCCCCAACCATACCCCCAAGTACCACAATCATAATTGGCTCCAAGATACTGGTGAGCGCCTTCACAGCCTGCTCCACTTCATCCTCATAAAAATCGGCCACTTTGGACAACATCTGATCCAATTCCCCAGTTTCTTCACCAATGCTAATCATTTGAATGGCCATCAGCGGAAAGACCTGTTCCCGCTGTAACGCAATACTGATCATGCCCCCGGTTTGAATTTCCCGGCGGGCTTCGTCTACCGCATTGGCAATAATCTGGTTCCCCGCCGTATCCCGCACGATTTCCAAACAGGTCAAAATGGGTACCCCAGAACGGGTCAAAGCCCCAAATGTTCGGCAAAAACGAGCCGTCGCACTCTTTTGGATCAAATCCCCAAACAAGGGCATTTTCAAGGCCAACCGATCAATGACTTCGCGGCCAGCCCGCGTTTTGTAATACTGCTTATACGCAAATACGCACCCACCTACTACCACCACAATGAGCAAGATATTTTTAATATCCTGCACAAAAGCACTGATGTTCATCATGACTTGGGTGAAGACGGGTAGCTCTACCCCAATTTCTTTAAAAATATTGGCAAAAATCGGTAGCAAAAATCGCACCATCGCGAAGAAGATCAACACGGCCAGCGAACCAACCGTAACGGGATAAGCCATCGCTGACTTAATTTGGTTTTGCAAGCGGGCCACATCTTCCAGCAACTTGGCAAGCCGACTGAGCACTTCGTCCAACACCCCGCCCACTTCCCCAGCCTGCACCATGCTGGTATACAACCCATCGAAGCATTCTGGATACTTCCGCATGGCATCTGAGAGGTTAACCCCCTGTTGCACATCTGAACTCACGCCCATCAATGCTCGTTTGAGTTTGGGGTTTTGGCATTGTTCCGACAGGACACCCAACCCACGCACCATCGCCACACCGGCACTAACGAGGGCCGCAAATTGCCGCGAGAAGACAGCCTTGTCTTTGACTGTCACTTTGGTCATCGCTTCGTTCAGCGCTTGCGGACTCAGGTTTAAGGAGAATTTTTGCTCTTGTTTTAAATCTTGAACAATAAAACCTTGTTCTCTCAATGTTGCTCTTGCGTCTCGCAGAGAGTCCGCCACAATCTTTTCTTTGCGAACACCACTAGCATCTTGGACTCGGGCAGTGAAAGTAGGCATTGGTAGTACCTGCGACGATTAGAGAGTAAGTTTGGCCAAAGGGGCGGTGGGCGATCGCCATCAGCACGCAACTAAGCAGCCGCACTGACTGGCGAAGGGTGTGTCACGCGCCGTCCAACTTTGGCCACAACAGACTAACAACGATAATAATCGGTATTAGCGTCTGGCAGCGCCAGCTCCTGCGTTACCCACCGGAGCATTGCCAATCAGGCGTTGAAGCTCGTCTTGCTTAGAGGTTTTTGACATAGCCGCTTCAAACGTGATCAACCCTTGCTTGTACTGATCCGACAGCACCTTCTCCAGGGTCTGCATCCCTAACTTGCCTCCCGTTTGGATCGCCGAATAGATTTGGGCCGTTTTACCTTCCCGAATCATGTTAGAGATAGCAGGCGTTACAATCATAATCTCTTGTGCCATAACGCGCCCATATTCACCAGGCTTCACGTTTTTCTTGGGAACCAGCGTTTGGCTAAAAACGGCAACCAAAGAGTTGGAGAGTTGCACCCGTACTTGGGTTTGTTTGTCAGCGGGGAAAACGTCAATAATCCGGTCTACCGTTTGCGCCGCAGAACTGGTGTGCAACGTCCCAAACACCAAGTGCCCCGTTTCCGCCGCAGAAATGGCCAGGGAGATGGTTTCCAGATCTCGCATTTCCCCCACCAGAATGACATCTGGGTCTTCCCGGAGAGCTGCCTTCAAGGCGTTGGCAAAACTCTTCGTGTCTTCTCCGAGTTGCCGCTGGTGGATCAAGCTTTTAATGGGTTCGTAGACGAATTCGATGGGATCCTCGACGGTGAGGATGTGTTCTGCTTTGGTGCGGTTAATCAAGTCAATGACGGCAGCCAGGGTCGTGGTTTTGCCGGAACCCGTTGGCCCCGTTACCAGGATCAAGCCTCTGGGTTTGTCGGCCATTTCCCGCACAACGTCGGGGAGGCCCAACTTATCAAAGTTCGGAATTTTAGAACTCAAGGCCCGGAGACAGGCCGCGTAGGTGCCCCGGTCTTTGTAAACGTTGACCCGGAAACGAGCCAAGCCGCGCACGCCGTAGGAACAATCAAGTTCCCAGTTTTGTTCGAGGTTTTTGCGCTGGGTGTTGTTCAACATACTGAAGATGAGCCGCTGGCATTCTTCAGAAGTCATGGGTTGGTCGCCGATGGGCTGCAATTTACCGCTAATCCGAAAATAGGGAGGAAGACCGGCGGTGAGGTGAAGATCCGAACCGCCCATTTCGATGAGCTGTTCCATCAGGTCTTCGATCATTAACTCCATGAGGCTGACTCCTTTCGCGGTGAGGTGTGGTCGGGCAAGTAAACGAAGCTGAATCCTTGCCTTACTCTGGTTTGTGATCATTCTGGAGCAGTGTACCCATTTTGCAGGCCAGAATTAATCACTTGCAGCGCAAGACAAGGATGGGGGGAAGGTGAGGTTAGTCTTGGAATCTAGGGGTGAGGCAGTACGGACAATCCAACCATTCTTGTTTGAGGTCGGCGCTGCATGTGCGGCACGTCAGGGAGGTTTTCCGTTTGGCCTTCAGCTCTGCTTCCAAGCCAGAGTCGGTAAAGGTGACTCGTTCTACTTCTTCTAGGGTGGTTTGACCTTCTTGGACGAGGTTGAGGCTGTAGGCGAGGAGGGTTTTCATGCCTTCTTCGACGGCAGCTTCTTTGATGGCATCGGTGGTGGCACCTTGGTTAATCATGGTTTGGAGGCGCTCGGTGATCCGCATGACTTCGTAGACCCCACAGCGGCCTTTGTACCCGGCTCCTTTGCATTTGGGGCAGAGTTGGTTCCGTTGGTTGGCGGCTTGAATCTCTTGGGGTTGGAGGGTGTTGGCTTTGTAAAGGGTGAGTTCGCCATCCCGAGAGGCAGAGAGGCCGAAGCGGGCCAGTTCTTCGCGGCTGGGGGAGTAGGGAATGCGGCATTCGTCGCAGACACGGCGGACAAGCCGCTGGGCCACAACGCCGAGGAGTGCCCCGGAAACCATGAAGGGTTCAACGCCCATTTCATCGAGGCGGGCGATCGCCCCGGCGGCATCGTTGGTGTGTAAGGTAGTTAAGACGAGGTGCCCTGTGAGAGCTGCTTCAATGGCCGTTTTCGCGGTCTCGCGATCGCGGGTTTCCCCCACCAGAATGACATCCGGATCTTGGCGCAAAAAGGCCCGCAGGATCATGGCAAAATCCATCCCTTTTTCCCGAATGACCTGCACCTGGGTTAACCCATCCAGGGTGTATTCAATCGGGTCTTCTGCCGTGCTGATGTTGACTCCGGGATCATTTCGTTCCGCCAGGGCTGAATACAAAGTTGTGGTTTTCCCGGAACCCGTCGGCCCCGTTACCAAGATCAACCCAAAGGGCCGTGCAATCATGTCATGCACAATTTTCAGCGTGTCTGGATCGCCAATGAGCTTATCTAGACCTAGCTGAGTTGAGGAGTTGTCGAGAATCCGCAGTACAACCTTTTCCCCGTGTTTGCTGGGCAAGGTGCTGACCCGGAAATCAATGTTCCGGTTGTCATAGCGGCGGCGAATTCGACCATCTTGGGGCATCCGGCGTTCCGCAATGTCGAGCTGCGACATGATTTTGAAACGGGCTGTGATGGCTGGAATGATCTTTTTGGGGAATGGATCAAAGGCTTGGCGCAAGACCCCATCTTTCCGAAAGCGAACCCGGAGAAACTCTTCTTGGGGTTCGATGTGGATGTCGGATACGCCTTCTTGGAGGGCCTTAATCATGATTTTGTTGGCTAAGGCGATGACGGGTGCGGCTTCTGCGTCGGCAACGTTGAGATCCGCCTCGGTATCGTCGGGCGCATCTTGCAAGTCCATGTAGTCGTCTAGACCTTCCAGATCTGCCGCTACGTCAACAGCTTTCGCCTGATCCATCTGGTTTTGGCGTTCGACTTGTTGATCGAGATAGCCAGAAATTAAGCGTTGGTAATCTTCATTGGTGATGACGAGGCGTTGAAGCGTGAGGTTTTGGCTCCGCAGAATTCGGTTGAGGTCATCCTGGGCGCGGAGGTCATCCGGGTTGACCATCGCGATGAGTACGGAGGGAGGATCACCTTCTGACTTGGATAAGGGAACCAATTTGTGGTTCCGACATAGATCAATTGAAATGAGGGTATCAATTAGATCGCCCACATTGTCTGTGGGAATTTGACTCAATTCTGGGTCGAGGGATTCGACTCCATACAGAATTTTGAGTTCAAATAACTGTTGTTTCTTGTACTGCCGGATGAGGTCGGGGGGCAGTTGTTGTTTGGTTAACTCTTCCAGAACATTGAGTAGGGAGCGACCGCTTTTCCGGCTTTCGACCAGGGCTTGTTTCATCTGGTCGCTATTGACATAGCCAGATTGAACAAGTTTGTTGCCGAAGGGAGAGAGGTCGTTCTGGAGTGTGATGAGCGCGCGGCGGGAAGATGAGGCGTTAGTCATAGTGGCTGGAAGATGAACTCCTTATAGAGTATTCCCAAAGTTATGGAATTAGAACGGAACTGCACGAATGAACGGATTTGCTGGAAACAAGGGAGCCAGCGGGCGGGCGGACGGTGGCACAAGCGGTGACGGAGCAGAAACGCGGGTCAGGATGAATGGCTGTGCGCTGATGGGATGAATTAAGGCATTGGGGCGAGGGCAGGCGGGCGATCGCCCGTGTTCACCCATGCACAACCAGATTCAGACTTTGTTCGTCTGGCGGATTGTATCCGTTTAAGTGGCGCTGGGGAAATGAACTAAATCTTGTTTTGGGATTGCTTTTGGGGCAGTTAATATCAGCCGTTGTTTGATAATAACTTTTGTAGCCCTTTTCCGGAGATTCTGCCGCAGATTGTTGAAAATTAGTCGAATGTTTGTAAGGTAATGTTAAGTCGAATGACTGGGTGAGGATGAATTAAAGCGAAGGCAATGAATGTGGTGTTTGGCACTAGAGTTTGCAGGTGACGTTGCTATGAATTTCTATGGGTTGAAGGTGGAAATTGGGCAGAGATGAATTGAGCGACGCGACTTTTAAAGCATTGAATGATGGCAATAAAACGGCTGGGATAAATCTTTGATACAAGTATAATTTCGGATTTTCTATGTTCGAATTATTACTTGCCAGGGGGCGATCGCGGGAGGGGGTTGGCCCAGAGGTGTGGGTGTTTGCTTGGCTGGTGGCGGCGGCAGTGGCTTGAAGGGTAGAAAAAATTTGTTTAAATGATTTCAATACTGCTTTCGTGGGGCAGACTGATTAAGGGCAGGTTTATTTCACTGCAATCTCGCCTGTTGTGACGCTTGGGTAGAGTTATAAGATCAATGTAGCGAAATTGAACAGTTTGCATAGTTTGGGAAGCCCATAATGATTGACGAAGAAAATCAGGTCGCAGAAATGCAAGATTCAACGGCTGAGGTTGAAACGCCTGAGCCAGCGCCGCAGGGTGAGGTAGAAGAAGCCGTGGCAGCGGAGCCTACGGGGGAGGCTGCTACTCCGGTGGTGGACGCAAGCGCAGTGCAGGACGCGCCTGAGGTGTCGGGTGCGGATGAGGCAGTGACGAGTGCGGCGGCGATCGCCTATGAAAAAGTTGCAGCACTGGAAAGTGAAATCCAGACTTTGCGGGCGCAATTAGAAGATCGCAGCGGTCAGTACATGCGGATTGCGGCAGATTTCGACAACTATCGGAAACGCACGCAGCGCGAGAAAGAGGAATTTGAGCAGCAGGTTAAATGCTCTACCATTAATGAGCTGCTCCCTGTGGTCGATAACTTTGAACGTGCGCGATCGCACCTGAAGCCCCAAACCGAGCAAGAAACCACCATCCACAAGAGCTATCAAAGCGTTTATAAGCAGCTTGTAGATTGCTTAAAGCGGATTGGTGTTGCACCTATGCGGGCTGAAGGGAAAGAATTTGATCCCATGCTCCACGAGGCTGTAATGCGCCAACCCACTGCCGACTACGAGGAAGGCGTTGTCATCGAAGAACTGCAACGCGGCTACATGCTGGGTGAGCGGGTGTTGCGCCATGCCTTGGTCAAGGTTGCGGCTCCACCTGAAGAGTCGGACGCGGCAGCAGACGCTGCTGAAGCTGACAATACAGATGGCTAATGCCAGTGGTTTCCTTGCGGGCGGTGTGTTGCGCCGGCCCAAGAGCCTTGTTCTTGCTCCTTCAGCAGAGCAAACCACCATTTTAACGAGTCATCGGGGGGCGTTTGGTTGACCTTCCAGCCCCCCACCAAAGTCGCGAATAGCGCGCTATTCCATTCACCGCCTACACTTTAGCTGCCACGAGTCATGGGAAAAGTCATTGGGATCGACCTGGGTACAACCAATAGTTGCGTTGCTGTTTTGGAGGGGGGCCAGCCAGTCGTGATCTCCAACTCGGAGGGTGGGCGAACAACCCCGAGTATGGTGGGTTTCGGTAAAGCGGGCGATCGCCTCGTTGGCCAACTGGCTAAACGGCAAGCCGTAACTAACGCCGAAAATACCGTCTTCAGCATCAAACGCTTCATCGGTCGGCGGTGGGAAGATACCGAGCAAGAACGGGCCCGCGTCCCCTATAACTGCGTGCATGGCAAAGACGATACCGTCGAAGTCCAAATTCGCGGCAAAAACTACACCGCCCAAGAAGTGTCGGCTATGGTGCTGCAAAAGCTCAAGCAAGATGCAGAAGCCTATCTGGGTGAAGAAGTGACACAAGCGGTGATTACTGTTCCGGCCTACTTTAGTGATGCCCAACGGCAGGCCACCAAAGATGCGGGCACGATCGCGGGTCTAGAAGTATTGCGGATCATCAACGAGCCTACGGCTGCGGCCCTTGCCTATGGCTTGGACAAGCAAGACCAAGATCAATGTGTCCTCGTGTTTGACTTGGGTGGTGGCACCTTTGATGTCTCCATCTTGCAGCTTGGGGACGGCGTGTTTGAAGTGAAAGCCACGTCTGGTAACAACCACCTAGGCGGCGATGACTTTGATGATGTGATTGTGCGCTGGATGATCGAAGGCTTTAAAGCCCAGGAAAATATTGATCTTTCCATCGACAAAATGGCCCTGCAACGGCTGCGGGAAGCGGCGGAAAAAGCCAAGATTGAACTATCTGGCACATCTATCACGTCGATCAACCTGCCCTTTATTACTGCGGACGAAACCGGGCCAAAGCACCTTGAAACAGAACTGACCAAAGCGAAATTTGAAGAACTTGCTAGTGCGCTGATTCAAGGCACGATCGAGCCTACCGCCCAAGCCCTCAAAGATTCCAACATCAAAGCAGAAGACATCGATCGCATCATTTTGGTCGGTGGTTCAACCCGGATTCCGGCAGTTCAAGAAGCCATTCGCCAATACTTCGGGGGCAGAGAGCCCGATCGCTCAGTCAACCCAGATGAAGCCGTTGCTTTGGGTGCGGCGATTCAAGCCGGGGTATTGGGCGGTGAAGTGAAAGACCTGCTGTTGCTGGATGTGACGCCCCTGTCCCTGGGGATTGAGACTTTAGGCGAAGTCTTTACCAAAGTGATTGAACGGAACACCACGATTCCCACCAGCAAAACTCAAGTTTTTTCGACCGCAACAGATGGCCAAACTTCGGTTGAAATCCACGCCCTGCAAGGGGAACGGCCAATGGCTAAAGACAACAAGAGTTTGGGTAAATTCCAACTCACCGGAATTCCACCTGCGCCTCGGGGTGTGCCCCAAATTGAAGTTGCCTTTGATATTGACGCTAACGGCATCTTAAAAGTTGCGGCGCGGGATAAGGGGACGGGCCGTGAACAAAGTATTTCGATCACGAATACAGGGGGCTTGAGCGCAGCGGAAATTGAGCGGATGCGCCAAGAGGCCGAAGTCTACGCTGAAGAAGATCAATCCCGGAAGCAGTTGGTGGAACTGAAAAACCAGGCCGACAGCTTGTTCTACAGTTATGAAACTACTGTGCGTGAGAACGATGAAGTCATTAGTGCGGAGTTGAAAGAGCAGGGTGCTCAACGGGTAGCCGCATTGAAAGAAGCGATCGCCAACCCGCGCATTACCGTCGAAGAAATGCAAGCGCGCCTGGATGCGTTGCAACAAACCCTGCTATTGGTTGGGGCTTCCGTCTATCAAGGGGGCCATGCTGGGGGTGGCAGTGCCTCAGCCGGTGACTACACCTACAATAGTGAGGGAGAAGATGCGACGGTGCAGTACTCCTACGACAATAACGACGATCTGTTAGCGGAGTCCTATCCTGACAGTGATTCTGATTCTCCCTTTGGTGATTTGGATTTTGATTCCGATGCCACGATGACCGCCGACTACGAAGCTGTCGATTAACCTAGTACTGGAGCGCGAATCCAACGGCGCGATCGCGCGGTCAGCACTGGAGACATGACTCTGGGGGCAGAGTTCCGGCGATCGCAAAACTCTCAACGCCTGGGGGCCAACTCAGGCAGAGCGAAACGCCGCGAATTCGCTAAGGTTAAGAAAGGGATCGGGCTGCCAGCCCAAAAGGATAACCTGAACACACAACGTAACGGTAGGATTAAGAGAACGCAATCATTGCTGCATCGGCTTGGCTCTAGCCACCGCACCCATCGCTTCCCGGCGACTTTCACCCCTCTATCTCCATCTCTCTAACTCTCTAAAGCAACCCGTTATGGCTGATTATTACGATATTCTTGGTGTTTCTCGTGATGCCGACAAGGAGGAAATTAAAAAAGCCTACCGTCGGTTAGCCAGAAAATATCACCCCGATGTCAACAAAGAAGCGGGGGCCGACGAACGCTTTAAAGAAATTAATCGGGCCTACGAAGTCCTGTCTGAACCTGAAATGCGAGCCCGGTACGATCGCTTTGGTGAAGCTGGGGTCAGCTCTGGCGCGGCTGGTGCGGCTGGCTTCCAAGACTTTGGGGACTTTGGTGGCTTTGCCGCTGATATTTTTGAGAGTTTCTTTAGCGGATTTGGCGGTGGCATGGGCACTCAAACCGCTTCCCGCAAGCGTGGCCCTACCCGAGGTGAAGATCTCCGCCTCGACCTTTCCCTTGATTTCCGAGAAGCCGTGTTTGGTGGTGAAAAAGAAATCAAAATCAACCACTCGGAAACCTGTAACACTTGCTCTGGTTCTGGGGCCAAACCGGGCACCCAACCCCGCACCTGCTCGACTTGTAACGGGGCAGGCCAAGTGCGCCGTGCAGCCAGAACGCCTTTTGGTAGCTTTACCCAGGTTTCGGTGTGTCCAACCTGCAACGGCTCTGGACAGATGATCGAAGAAAAATGTGAGACCTGTGGGGGCCGGGGCCAGCGCCAGGAAACGAAGAAGTTAAAAATCAACATTCCGGCAGGGGTCGATAATGGGACGCGGCTCCGGGTCACGGGTGAAGGCGATGCTGGTCAACGCAACGGCCCACCGGGAGATCTCTATGTTTATTTGTTTGTGAAACCGGATCCCGAGTTTCGTCGGGAAGGCATTAACCTGATGAGTGAACTGAGAGTCAGTTACATTCAGGCGATTTTGGGCGCACGGGTCGAAGTGAATACCGTTGATGGGCAACCCGAAGAAGTGTTGGTGCCCCACGGAACGCAGCCGGGTACGGTCTTAACCCTGGACGGCAAAGGAGTGCCCAAGCTTGGTAATCCTGTGGCTCGTGGCGATCATCTGATTACGGTGCAGGTGGAAATGCCGACGAAACTGGCTCAAGAAGAGCGGGAACTGTTGGAAAAAATTGCCAAACTGCGGGGGGAGCGGCATGAGCGCGGCGGTTTGGGCGGTGTCATTGGTAAGATGTTTGGTGGTTAGTATGGGGCGTGACTTTGAAACAACCAGATGCCAAACTTGACTTGCGGGGAACCCCCTGCCCGATTAACTTTGTGCGGACGAAACTGCGGCTGGAGCAGATGGCACCGGGAGCCTTACTAGAGGTGTGGCTTGATCCGGGTGAGCCAGTGGAACAGGTGCCAGATAGTTTGCGAATGGAGGGGTATGCGATCGCGGCCCTGATCGACCAGGGTGAATTTTTTACCTTGCAGATTCAGAAACCTGAGCCCGGCGGTGCCGAGGCTTGAGTATGCCGGAAGCACACAAGGCGCAAGGCATGGATTCAGATGTTCCCCTGGTGGGGACTGTGCTAGCGGTGCAGGCTAATTTTTACCATGTGCAGTTAGAGGCCAGCCAAGATGCAGGCCAGCTTTTTGCGCGGGATAGTTTGTTGTGTACCCGGCGATCGCGGCTCAAAAAATTGGGGCAGCGGGTAATGGTGGGCGATCGGGTCGAGGTGGCTGAACCGGACTGGCAAGGAGGCCGAGGGGCGATTTCTGGCATTTTGCCCCGCCGCACCGAACTCGATCGCCCACCCGTGGCCAATGCGGATCAAATCGTGCTGGTTTTTGCCCTGGCTGAACCTACCTTGGATCCCCACCAACTAACTCGCTTTTTGGTCAAGGCCGAATCAACGGGGCTGCGTGTCCAGCTTTGTTTAAGTAAGGGCGATTTACTGGCAGCAAGCGATCGCACGCAGTGGGAACACCGCTTACAACACTGGGGCTATACGCCCATCGTGATGAGTGTGTTAGCAGGTTGGGGCATCGAGCCGTTGGCAGCGGTTTTGCACAATCGGATGACTGTTGTGTCGGGGCCTTCTGGGGTGGGTAAGTCGAGTTTAATCAATCAACTTGTGCCCCAGGCCCAACTGCGTGTTGCAGAAGTGTCTGGCAAATTGGCCAAGGGCCGCCACACCACTCGCCATGTTGAATTATTTGAATTGCCCAGTGGGGGCTTGCTGGCTGATACGCCAGGGTTTAACCAGCCTGAGTTGACCTGTGGGCCAGAAGCACTTGCTGCCTGTTTCCCAGAAATTCGCCATTTGTTGCAGCAAGCAACCTGTCAATTTAGTGACTGTTTGCACCGGGATGAACCAGGTTGTGCTGTCCGGGGTGATTGGGAACGCTATCCAGACTACTTGCTTTTGCTAGAGGACGCGATCGCCCACCAAACTGCGATCGCGCAAACGGCGGATGATGAAGCTGTTCTGAAAGCCAAATCCGCTAGTCGGGGTCGCCAAACCTATGAGCCCAAACTGGCGACTAAGAAATATCGACGGACTTCCCGCCGCACCCAGCAACAGGAACTCCAAGTCTTGCGGGACGAGGAAGAAGAACAGCTCATTGATTTGGATTAGAACCTGAAGGCGTTTCCTGGCAAGCGATCGCGCAGCGCATTTGGAGGTGCAACTCAAGGCTCATGGTTACAGCCACCTGAACGCAACACCTTTGCGCCCCTAGCCATGAATAAGGGCACCCAGGTGGATGCCCCGATCAGAGAAATCTCGCCGATTGGCTTTGCTCAACTCCTGATCAGCAGTAATCTGTGGGTTCGGAGCTGACTAACTGCGCCTTCCCGATTACAGCCCCAGGGTGCTGTTTTGAACGGCTCCAGTTGGGTCAACCCCCATCGGTGCGACGATATCCCGGAACAGGGTGATCTGGCTATTAAACTCAAGCTGCTTGATGGCTTCAAACAGGCGCTCCGCTTCGGGGCTGAGTTGGTAATTTTCGGGATAGGGGATGACTTGGCCGTTATCCATCCCCTGAGCCAACCGATACCAGAACAAGAGCTTGGTGGTGTCGCTCATAGCACCATACTCGCGGCTAATCAGCGTGTTGGTGTTGTTGATCAAATCCCGTTGGACTTGCAACTGCTCTTCAAAGGACAGCTCAGTCACTTGGTCAAACAAGCCCTCTGCGATCGCGGGCGAGGCGGTGCTAGCTCCAGGAGCGGCTGGCGTAATGGATTCGCCCATTTGGGTATAAATGACCCAGAAAAGTGCCAGTTGTTGATCCGTCGAAAGCTGACGAAACTGATTGACTAATTCTTGGTTGGTTTGAGATGTGGTGATTGTCATGGCGTAACCTCCGTTTCACTGTTCCCAGAGTAAGCAGATCTGGCTAAGACCCCAACCAACCGGGGAAGGAAACGAACTGTTACCAAATGTTTCGGAAGACAGAGTTATGACTGTTCGCCGAAGGGCACGATGCGAGCGATCGCCCCCCCGGCTGGACACGCCGAACCAGATGTTCAAAAACTCAAGTAATGCAGCAACTTAGCAGTTAGCTCTGCCGACAGTCCCAAGCGACGTTGTAAGTGCGGCAAATTGCGGTACGGCCCCTGGACACGGTTTTGAACAATCAGTCGGGCCAGGTAGAGATCAATGGCAGGCACCCGCAACAACTGTCCTGCCGTGCTTGTGTTGGCGTTCACAGGTTGGATTGTGGTGAGACTCTCTGCGCTGTAGTAGCAAAATAACAATACTGGGGTCAGGGCTTGCAGCCGTTGCACCGGCAGCGTAAGGGCCGCTGCAATATCCTCCAGGCAGTGAAAGTAAATGCCCGCCTGGGTCAACTCGGTGAGCGTGCGGGCCTGGTGAATTGACAATCCCGGCAATCGCAGCCAGTCATCCACCCCGGCCCGGTTCACATCAATGCGAACGCCAAGGGCCGCCGCTTGCTCAACTTCGGCAATGGATTGGAACCGATAGTAGGGATCGGTGAGGTGGCGCGATCGCGGCTGGGGCGCAGGGGCGAGCTTGGTGAACCAATCAGGCAGGGGCATAGGTCGTTCTTATCCAATCCGGTCTAACAGTTGCCGCCGTTTTTGCTCAAATTCGTATTCCGAGAGTAGGCCATCTGTCCGTAATTGATCGAGCTGGCGCAATGCGTCGGCGATCGCCCCCACCTGCCCTGGGATAATCTCCGGTTGGGCTAGCGGTTGAGAGCCTTTGCCGCTGGGAGGTTGGTCGGGGTTAAACCGCCGCGCAAATTCATCTGAATCTTGGAACAGGTACCATGCTGCTTCAAGACCACTGGCAACTCGGGGAATCGGCGTCCAAGATAGCAGCAAATACAACATGCCCCAGACGGGTTGCCGGAGGTAAAACTTGTGGAACCCGGAAACGGGCGCGATCGCCCCCGCCAATGCCAGCAACGACGCGACCCGCCGATCCTTCGGCCCATTTAATGTCGTGAGCCAACGGCCCTGTTCTGGTTGCATAGTGCCCCCACCCCTGTCCTCTTGCTGTTGCTATTCTAGTGATTGTTGGGCCTTTCGGGCAGTTCCCCTTTCACAATTCCGGCGAGAACTGGTTTACTGCTGGCTTGTTGCTGGTCTATGGCTGATTGGGGGTGCCATCTTGGGTTTCGAGCCAGACAAAGTATCGTCAGCCCGCGCAAAAGCTAACCCACCATCTTATAGGCTCTGGCAGCCTCAACGCTGGCCAAATTGCCCATTTACCACCGCCACTGAAGCAACCATGATGGTCAACGTCGTTATATGTAGAAACAATAAACCTTAAGTGGCCCGATCCGGGTGCCAAAAAACAGTTCCAGTACACTGAAGAAGGAGGGTGCCTCTAAGCAATTATTTTGCTTGGCAAATAAAAATCTTTTGTCAAAAGCTAGTGGAACAGTCGTCTAGGTGTTGATACGCTGGAAGCAGATTCAGTTCACTCACCTGCATTCAAAAAAGTTGTCCATAAATCATAGTCAATGCGTCAATTCTTGTAGTATAGATTTCAACGCATTCTCCCTGGACACGTCGGGTTGCTTCCTTTGGTGTTGGCCTCTTGCAATTGCAATGTATTGCACCGATTGGTCGGCTGAATTAGCCCTTAGCTTTTGTGCTGCATTGGTTGATCGTTGTGAGTTGTTCGTTTACCTGTTGATTTCGATTTAGGGGTGGTCTGCGATCGCCGCTGGTCTACTACACCATTCCCCGCTGAACATAACGGCTGATTCTAGAGCCTCAAACTCTAGCCTTGGTTGCGTTGCTTCCCTTGGGCCCCAGAACTACCGTGCTGTAGCAAATTCAGATTCAAAACTCATAGGGTACTGTTGTTTTAATGTCACAAAGCTCGCTTATCTCAGATTGGGTGACTCAATTCACGGATCCATTTTCGGTGCTGGGTGTTTCCGTGACTGCTGACGATCGCCGTGTGCAGAAACGCTACCGTAACGTTGCCATGCGTTTGCATCCTGATCGCTTCATCGATGCTGACGCCCCCACCAAAGATCTCACCGTCAAATTGCTCGCCCGGTTAGTGAATCCAGCCTACGAAAAAATTCAGCAGGAAAAAGGCCGGAAAGAGCACTTAGCCCTGCTGCGCCTCAAAGTGCGCCAACTCACCAAAAAAGGGCCGCTCACGCCCACCAGTGACATTGCCCGCCAACTGATGACCCATCCGGCCAGCCAAGTTGATGTGTTTTACGAGCAAGCGGTGGAGCAACTCGCAACGGAACAGTTTACCCCCTGCGACCATTTTCCCTCCATTGTGATGCGCCTGACCGAACTGAATTTGGTCTACATTCAGCTCAAGATGGGCGACTCTGTGAAACTGGGGGCCGGGGTGGTAAGTGAGAAGCGCACGGGCCTGGTTTCTGCGACAGAGGCCCGTCCGTTGCAGTTTACGCCAGCAGCAGCCAACCCCGAGGTTGCCACAGAAAGCTATGACCAACGGCACTATCGACGGGCCCAGGAATACGCCAAAAAAGAAGCTTGGACTCAGGTCGTGCAAGAACTGCGAGATGCCATCAAAATCAAAGCGGACAAAAGTCAGTACCATTCTCTGTTGGGGGTGGCTTACCTGCGCTTGGAGAAGCCCATGCTGGGGATGGCAAAAGTACATTTAAAGCGGGCCTTGGAACTTGATCCAACGGATTCAGCCGCTTTGAAGTTTGCCCCTAAGGTGGGCTTACCGTTGCCGCCCCAGCCAGGGAGCACCACGAATGGGAAAACGGCTCCCCAACCTGGCCAACCAGCACGGACCACGGCCCAAGCTGCAAAAGCAAAGCGGGGTGGGCTGTTTGGTTTGTTTGGTGGGCATTAACGGGTAGGGAAGGGCGCGATCGCGCGGATGCCCAAAACTATCGGTGGGCCTGGGGTTCAAACCGACGAATGGCAACTCTGTTTGGCTGTTAAAAGGTAGTGAAACCACTACTTAATTTCTCTTGAACACCTCTACTAGAATTGTGACAACGGGTTCAGTTGAAATTCACCTTAAATTTTCATTTAAGTCAAACAGCAGTTTAGAGCATTAGCGGTTGAGTACGGGTCATGGGATTTTTTGATTCTGAAATTGTTCAGCAAGAAGCCAAGCAACTCTTTGAGGATTACCAATCTCTCGTTCAGTTAGGCGGGAGCTACGGTAAGTTTGATCGGGAAGGCAAAAAAATGTACATCGATCAAATGGAAGCCTTGATGGATCGCTACCGAATTTTTATGAAACGATTCGAGCTATCAGAAGACTTCATGGCGCAGATGACGGTAGAGCAACTGAAGACTCAGCTTGGTCAATTTGGGATGACGCCTCAACAAATGTTTGACCAAATGAATTTGACGCTGGAGCGCATGAAATCAGAAATTGAGCGGTAGCGATCGCGCTTCTGGGGCGAGAAAAATGCTGGTAGTCCTGTTATGCAAAAACGGGCTTACCACATGCGGTTGCCCACTTTCTTATAGGCTGTGATGGTTGCCGCATTAGTGTGGACATTGGCGCGGCATGTGAACTGATAACGTTGAAACATCCGTTGTCTGCCGCTCCAGTTGCCAGTGCCTTGCAGTTGTACCATTGTATTCGAGACGAATTGCTCGGTCATTGTTTCCACGATCGCTTTGAAACTGGTGCCCCCCAAGGTTTTGACCATTGCAGCTTCGCAGGCACGCAAGCTTTGCATCTGGCTGACATTATTGGGATTGACGGGGTTCGTTTGTTTGGTTTTGGTCGGCAGATCCACAGTCCAGGGGGCGGCTGATTCCACCCTGGTTGAGGGGGCTTCCTCTTGAGCCAGGGCCGGAACGGTGGCAACCAGGATCACTGCTGCGATCGCCGGAACTAGCCCAAAACCGTGAATGCGTGCCGAGTGTTGATAGGGAGCGATCGCGACCATGATCGGGTTCTTCCTCTCTGGCTAGGATTATCCATAGGCATCGTACCAGGTGCAGCGGAAATTGCCGTGTTAATTCCCGCGATCGCCCGACAGGCCAACGGTTGTGTATCCCAGGCACACCACCCAACTGCCACCCCCAGCGGGCCGCCTGCTATGACAACCTGCAACAATCTATCAACTTTCCGCAGGATTGAAACTTGGCCCAAATCAAGATGGTATGATGGCACCCTAAAGCTAGGGGTGCCCGGTCAACTGGCAAGAAATCCTCCTACCGAATCTCTGGTACAGTGCCTTGCCGTTTGTGCCACAGGCAGGAGAGGATTGCGGGCTGAGATTACACCCTTAGAACCTGAGCCGTGGTCATACCGGCGGAGGGAAGCTCTTTATTTCAAGGATGTAACACTATGCGGACAGAATGGGTTGCCAAACGGCGTGGGCAGTCTAATGTGACGCAAATGCACTATGCGCGTCAAGGGCTGATCACGGAAGAAATGCAGTATGTTGCTCAGCGGGAAAACCTGCCAGCAGAGTTGATCCGGGATGAGGTGGCGCGGGGCCGCATGATTATTCCGGCCAACATTAACCACACTAATTTGGAACCGATGGCGATCGGGATTGCCTCCAAATGTAAGGTGAATGCCAATATTGGGGCTTCCCCCAACTCCTCCAACATTGAGGAAGAACTGGATAAATTGCGCCTTGCCGTGAAATACGGGGCCGATACCGTGATGGATTTGTCCACGGGGGGCGGCAACCTGGATGAAATTCGGACGGCGATTATCAACACTTCCCCGGTGCCCATTGGGACAGTGCCGATTTACCAGGCGTTGGAAAGCGTCCACGGGCGCATCGAAAATCTGACTCCTGATGATTTTTTGCACATCATCGAAAAGCACGCCCAGCAAGGGGTCGATTATATGACCATCCACGCGGGCATTTTGATTGAATACTTGCCGTTGGTGCGCGATCGCTTGACTGGCATCGTGTCCCGTGGTGGTGGCATCATTGCCCGGTGGATGTTGCATCATCACAAGCAAAACCCGCTGTATACCCACTTCAACGACATCATTGAGATTTTCAAGAAGTACGATGTGTCCTTTAGCTTAGGAGATTCCTTGCGGCCTGGTTGCACCCATGATGCCTCCGATCGCGCCCAGTTGGCCGAACTGAAAACCCTGGGAGACCTGACGCGCAAAGCCTGGGAACACAACGTGCAGGTGATGGTTGAAGGGCCGGGACATGTGCCGATGGATCAGATCGAGTTTAATGTCCGCAAGCAGATGGAAGAGTGTTCGGAAGCGCCGTTCTATGTGCTGGGGCCGTTAGTGACGGATATTGCACCGGGCTATGACCACATTACCAGTGCGATCGGTGCGGCGATGGCGGGCTGGTATGGTACAGCGATGTTGTGCTATGTCACGCCAAAGGAACACCTGGGTTTGCCGAATGCGGAAGATGTCCGAAATGGGTTGATTGCTTACAAGATTGCGGCCCATGCAGCGGATATTGCCCGACGGCGACCGGGAGCCCGCGATCGCGATGATGAACTGTCGAAAGCACGGTACAACTTTGACTGGAATCGGCAGTTTGAGCTATCCCTCGACCCTGATCGCGCTCGGGAATACCATGACGAAACCCTGCCCGCCGATATCTACAAAGAAGCGGAATTTTGCTCGATGTGTGGGCCAAAATTCTGCCCCATGCAAACCAAAATGGATGCGGATTCCCTGACGGAACTGGAAAAGTTCTTGGCGAAGGAAACTGTAGCCCAAAGCTAAAATTGAGTCTGCGACTCTAAATTCAAATTGAGTGAACCGGGATCGCGATCGCCATCCCGGTTTTTTGGTGGGGAGACTCCCGCTTACCCTGGTGTTTAGGTGGCGATCGCGCCCAAGGCTTGCAAGGTTGCCTGTTGGGCTTCGGTGAGGCCAGTGGCCTGGGTGATGATCATGCCTTCATATAATCGGGGCGATCGCAGGGTGGCCCATTCGGTTTGTGTACTCAAATCCCAGACTTTGATCGTCTCATCCTGACTGCCGCTCAGCAGTAAATTGGCCTGGGGCAGATGCACCAGCGACCAACACCAACTTTGATGGCCTTGCAAGGTGCTGTGGCACTCGCCCGTAGCCAGGTTCCAGACGCGCAGGGTGCGATCGGCACTGCCACTCAACAAGGTTTGGCCATCGGGACTGAACACCAGCGAGAGCACACGGCTGGTATGCCCAGTCAGGGTTTGTTGGCAGCGGCCCGTGGTCAGTTCCCACAGTTTGATGGTATGGTCGTCGCCGCCGGTCGCCAGGGTTTGACTGTCCGGACTGAACGCCACCACCCAAACTCGGTTCAAATGGGCGTGCCAGGTCTGCAAGCATTCTCCGGTTTTGGGATGCCAGAGTTTGATGAGTTGCTCGTAACCGCCGCTGGCCAGCCATTGCCCATTGGGGCTGAAGGCCACGGAGAGCACCGAACTGGTATGGCCTTGCAACGTGTGGAGACATTCCCCCGTGGGCACTTCCCACAGCCGCACGGTGTGGTCATAGCTGCCGCTGGCCAGGAGTTGACTGTGGGGATGCATGGCGATCGCCCAGACCCAACTGCGGTGACCATGCAAGGTGTGGAGACATTGCCCCGTGTGGGGGTTCCAAAATTTAATGGTGCGATCGCTGCTGCCACTGGCCAGGAGTTGGCGATCGCCGGTGAAAGCCAGGGAAAAGACCCGCCCTGTATGCCCCCGTAAACTCCGAAAGGGCTGGGTGGCGGGAATGGCCTGGAGGTCTAAATCCCACAGTTTGATGGTTTCATCTTCGTGGCCGCTGGCCAGGAGCAACCGCTGGTGGGTGGTCGCTGCCCGATCCGGGGGCGGCAGGGCGATCGCGTAAATTGAATTGCTGTGGCCCTGGAAGGTTTTGGTGCATTGCCCGGTGGCCAAATCCCACAGGCGCGCGGTGTAGTCTTCGCCCCCACTGACCACCAGCGATCGCAACGGATGAAAGGCAACAGCCATCACGAGATTGGTGTGTTTCTGGAACGTATGGATACACTCCCAGGTGGCGGCTTGCCAGACTTTGACAGTGCGATCATAACTGCCACTGACCAATTGCTGCCCATCGGGACTAAAGGCCAGGGAAGTCAGGGGTTGATGGTGGCCCATGAGGGTAGCCTGACACGCACCCAAGGGGTCTTCGCCAGACTCGCAGGGGGCGATCGCCCAGAGCTTAATGGTTTGGTCAAAGCTGCCACTGGCGAGAAGTGTGCCTGTGGGATTCAGCGCGATCGCCCGAACCCAGGCCAGATGTGCTTTCACTGTTTGCAGGCATTGGCCACTGCCCAAATCCCATACCCGAATCACATTGTCTTCCCCACCGCTGAACAGGCGTTGCCCATCGGGATGAAACACCGCACTCCACACACAGGCTGCATGACCATGCAACACTTGGGTGCAGGTGCCCGTCGCCACATTCCAGATCCGCACCGTTTGGTCGCCACTGGTACTGACGAGCGATCGCCCATCGGGACTAAAGGCCACCGAAGTCACAATGCCTGTATGCCCCGTCAACACCTGGAGACAGTGCCCCGTCAGCGGATTCCACAACCGTACGTGATGATCTTGCCCGCAACTGGCGAGGATTGGCTGCGTCGGACTAAAAACCACACTCCACACCCAACTGTCGTGACCGTTGCAAGTAGCGCAGGGTTGGCCCCCACCCAGGTGCCAGACTTGGATACTGCCGTTGGTGTCGCTGGTCGCCAAATGGGTGCCATTGGGGTCAAACGCCACCGCTGTCACTCCGCCAAACGTCGCGGCAAAGGCACAATCCACAAAGCGGGCCTGGGTGAAGTTGACCTGGTGCAAACTGACATCCTGCAAATAGGCTTGGCGGATGCTGAGGCCGGAAAAGTCATATCCTGTCGTGTCGGCTTCGAGATGGCGTAACAGGTTGAGCAAGTTACCTGCGCCATAGTGGGGTTGTTCCGAGGGATGGGCACGGGCGATCGCCAGTAAGCGTCTGAGTTTATGCACCACTTGTTTGGGGGAGCCGAGTTGCATCAACAGGCGATCGACCAGGGGTTGCATGATGATGCGGGCTTGACTGTCGCGAATGTAGTCTTTGACCTGGGCCTTCATCAACCCGTGAGTGAAGAAAATTTGGGGTTGCTCGGTCACAATTTCCGTGGCGACGCGCTCAATGAGGGATTCGGTGATGTATTCCATCACAACGGGTTGTTGGGTGAAGCCTGCTGCGCTGCTTTCGATCAAACTGCGCCACCGCAAGGATTCCAGGATTTGCAGCAGGGTTGCCGTGGGGATTTCGGTAATGCCGTCGGCCTGGAGTTCGCTGAGGGGAACCGGTTCCCGATTGATGGCCAACCAATTCATGATGCTTTGTTCGGCGGCGGTGAGGCGATCGCACTGTTGGTGCAACAATTGGCCAATGCCGCTAAAGGCGACGGTGCCCTGGGCGAGAAATTGAGGAATGTCGCCAGCGAACAGATCCCGAATGGAGGTCGCTGCCATTTTAAGCGCTAGAGGATTGCCCCGATAGTGGACAATCACCTGTTCCAGATCTTCGACTGCTCCCTGCAACCCTTTGGCATTGAGAATTTGGTGGCCCGCAGCCACATCCACGCCTGTGAGGGGCAGAGTGCGGACGGGGAAGAGATCGCCTTCTTGGGTCGCGACTTCTTGGGGTTTTTCGCGGCTGGTGAGCACGAGACAACTCTGGTGAGCCATTTCACCGACTTGTTTCAACAGTTCGCCATAGCCTTCGTAGCCTGCTCGATAGGTGCCTGCCCACCGTCCGCTTTGCAAAACTGCATCGAAGTTATCGAGGACGACCAGGCAGCGCGATCGCCGGAGCAGTTCAATAAGCCGGGTAAACTTGCCGCTGAGGCTGTCGGGCAATTCTTTGTCTTGGTGTTGGGACAAAAATTGGATGAGTAGAACCAGTAATTCTTCAATGGGCGGGGCGTTGCGGAGCGATCGCCACAGGACAAACTCAAACTGGGTTTGGCTCGTTTCTGCCAGTTTGATGGAGAGGGAGGTTTTCCCCAAGCCGCCCATGCCCAGCACCGTCACCAACCGACAGCGATCGCCCTCAATCCACTGGTGCAGGCGGGCGAGTTCATGCTCACGCCCATAAAAAATGGAAACATCGATCGCTTCTCCCCAGTCTACGAACCGGGGCAAGGCGGTGGGCACAGGTAGAGGCTCAGGGAGGGCTGGAGTGGCTTGGGCCAGCGCCCGGTGCAACACGCCATGCACATTTTTCTTGGTCACTTTTTCGCCTAAGGCACGGGAGAGCAATCGCCATAACTCTGACCCAACATCTTTTACGTGGCCAGCATCGTAGCCTGCGGCCTGGGCAATTTCGAGATAGGTTTTACCCGCCCAGGCTTCCCGAAACACAATCAGTTGGATGGGGGTGAGGCGGCCTCGTTCGAGACGGGGTTCAATCAGCGCGATCGCGTCTTCAACAGTCATGGCTACGGACAGACAAACGTATTTTTTCTCTATTCACAGCCTGTCCTGGTTTTCAGGAATTGGATTCCGTAGATTCACGGGTTAAACCTCCGACTTTTTCCCGACCTTTTCCGACCGACAGTTGTGTAGGTAACTCAGTACAGTCATAACAGACTACTGTTCAGTGCTATTGCGGAGATGACAGCCTCGAACTGGCCTTCGGGGTGTCTGTGCAACCGTCGTGTTTCCCCCAAGCACGCGATCGCGGAGACGCGGCAGGTTCGTTGCCCCTAGCCTGCCCGCAAACTGCACTCTGGGAGAGGGTTGCATCTGCCATACCCACTTGGGTTGACCAAATGGTTACGTCGAGGAGTTCTAAATTCATGTCTGACGGCTCTACACAAATACGCAAACTGTATCCTCTGGTTATGCGCTCTGGCTTGCTTGTGAGTTTAGCCATGAGTCAACTGCTGGCGATCGCCCCTGGTTTTGCTCAGTCCACAGCCAGCGATCGCATCGACTGCATCAAAAAATTCCGCGACTTTTACTACAGCCGCGAAGGTGGTGATCTCAGTGGTAGAGAAGCTCTTGCTAAAGCTGAGCAAACCTGCGCGGAAGAAAGTCGGCGCAACGCTGGGCCATCCAACCCTGGGCTAATGATAAACCCAAATCCGGGCTGGCCAAATCAACCGGGTGGCTCTCCAGCGGCGATCGCGGCCTGCATGAAAAAACTGATGTATGAGCGGAAACTGGTGTGTACCCGGACAGGTTTTCCCAGTTGTAGCAGCATTCCATCAGAAGGTTTTGCGGGTTGGGAAATGCAAGACGTGCGGACGGAGATTAGCGAAACTGCTGCCGTCCAAGCCTGTCAAAACGCCCGGTGATTTTCCCATTTTGTAATGAGCTTTTCACTGAAAGGAAGACCAAGCTATTTACTGGCTTTAGTCTAGTGAACTTAAACGAGAGTCTGCCTAACTCCGACAAAGGGCTTAAGCCCTTTGTCGGAGTCTCAAGATTAATCCCGTTAACTGTATTTCTGCCAGAGGCTACTAGGGTGAAAACCACTATGGCCAAGCTAGCTAATTTCTTGCTGACTATATCTATCTTCCTGTCCATCTGCAGCGTAAAAACCTAAACCTAATCGTCACTTTAGCGAGATTAATATGCTCTCCGATTCTCTAAGTATTCAACTCGATTCCAGCAGTGCGACGTTTTTTCCCACAAACGCTGGATTAGATGCAAATATGGCATCGGTTTCTCTACTTGATCCAACCAATGTAAATATCTTCAGATCGAGTAGTTTTAGCGCTACTAATTTACCTGACGGGATTTTTACGGTAGGTCGTAGTGGGCAAGTTGAACTTGACTATATTCTGGATGGCGGAGCTTTTGAGGGAGAACTTGCAGTCTTCAGCCTTTCTGGCTTGAATAATACGTTGTCTGCAAATGATGTGATTCAAGAAGCTGCACGACGGGCACTTAGCAACTCAGAGTTGGGATATATCGCAATTTCTGATCATACTGAAGCCGCAAAGTTTTATGGTTCTTTTCCCGGAGATAGGCAAGACTGGAATACTGGCATTTATCAGGGTATCAAAACGTTAAACCTCCGCCCAGGGGATCAGTTCGGATTAATGCTCGTTCCGAATGGGACTGTGCAAGAGGTGTTAAGCGATCCAAGTAAAATAGGCGATCGCCGTCCACTACTTTCTTTTAGTTTAGATTCTGCAAACCCTACGCAATTCGCTGACTTAACTGGAGACGACAGCTTCTTCGCTTTCGAAGATTTAGCTTTAAAGACTGGTTCAGATCGTGATTACAACGACCTTAGCTTTCAAATCATTGGCGCAACAGGCACCGCAGCAACACTAGATGACTTGAAAATTAAGCATAACCAAGATTGGCAGAAAACCTCTCTGGGTAAAGAAGTTCAAGAATACGTTGAAACTCGGCTCCTGCAAGAAACCATTTCACTCCAAGATATTTCCTCCGGTGTATTTACAGTTGATGCGACAGGACAGGTTGGGATTGATTACCTCTTTGATGGCGGTGGTTATAACGGGCAACTGGCTATTTTTAGCCTAGAAGGATTAGATCAGCACGATTGGAAAGTCGTCGATTTCATTCAAGAAGCGGCACGTCGAGCATTAAGTGATTCTGAACTTGGGCATGTGGTTATTGCTGATCGGGATGAAGGAGCTAGGTTTAGCGCTAAATTGCCCTGGGAAGCAGACTTCAATGAGGGGATCTATGGCGGAGTAAAGACCTTCTCTATGAAGGCGGGTAGCCAGTTTGGTGTCATGCTGATTCCGAATGGCACAGTGCAGGAGGTATTGAATGAACCGACCAGTAGAGGGAGTGTGCGACCTCTATTTTCTATTGCTTCTGCTAATCCCAGAGATGGATTTCATCTAGGGCAGATTGCCGATGTCACCGGAGCAGGCAACACGTTCACAATGGAAGATCTGCGCTTTGATAAAGGATCTGACCGCGACTACAACGATATTGTATTTCAGGTCAGAGGCGCGATCGGGCAGGCAGGTTTGTTGGATGACTACATTGATTCCTACAAAGATTGGCGTAGCACCGATATTGGGCAGGCATTAGCGGAATACACTAAGCCCTACGTGTCAGTGAGTAACCCAACTGTTGGAGAATCAATTTCCAACGAGTTGTTTGCCAGCATATTCAACCTCACAGACAAAATAACAATTGAGGGAATGACTGCGATCGCTCCATCAGACTTGATGACTATGGTTAATCCCCAAGTTATGGACTCCGAAGGTATTGAAAAATTAAGATCATTGGCGATCAATTCAATTGATTCGATCGCTCAAATCAATCCTTCTGTTACTAGTAATTCCAGACTTGCCACCTTAGGATTGCCTGAAAATTCACAAATCTTAGGCAACAATGAAATTTCAATAACCGGAAATTTTGGGAATAGAAATTCATCTTCAGGATTAGTGAATGATTGGTTTTCTCAGCTCAATAATGAATTAGATAGTTTGGACACTGATGTAAAAAAAGAACTTGCAGATCGTAGCCGCACTATCTCTGAAATTACAGATCCGGTAAACAGGCAAGTTGAAGACCTGGGAAAGAGCATTGCAGAAACTGAAACCAGTATGGAGGGCTTAGTAGAGTCTACAGAAACTCAACTTTCCAGTATAAAAAACTACGGTAGCGGCTTCGTCACATCTACCCGTAGTCAACTCGATATGACTAAGAAAAGCCTGAATGACCAGATCAACGGAGTTGAAGCCAAACTATCGAATGGTCGGACTCAGTTGAATAGTGCCGTGGGTAGTTTAAGATCTCAGCAGAGTAGCGATCAAACCTTAATCAATGGAAAAGCAAAGGAAGCTAATGATAAAGTATGGTCTAATCCAATGGATGCTTTTAATAGTCAACGTCAACAAGATCACGTTGTCACAGTGAATGGAAGGCTGCGTTTTGAATTTGGGGGCGTTAAGTTTTACGAGCAAATTCCTTACACAGGTGGAACACCTGAACAGAAGCAAAAAATAGCCACTTACACGGCAAAAATTCAGGACGATAAAACAGAGGCGAGAAAGGCTGTAGAAACAGCAAAAACTGAGGCGATTAATAGCTCTAAAAAACAAGTTGATGCTTTGTCGCAAGAGAAAGACGAAGTCATTGCGAATGCTGAAGATCAATTGGCTCCTTTGAAACAAGCTAAAGATACCGCCATTCAGGATGTAGAAAATCAGCTTACTGATATTACAAGCTCTATCAGTGATTGGGATAAAAAGTTCGCTGACGCCCAAGAGTATAAAACTAAGCTCTTTGAGGATATCAATAATGATTTTGGCGCTCTCCAAGGTCTTAAAAATGAGGTCATTACTGATGCCCAGAATCGCTTCAACACACTCTCAAGCTCCTGGGACAATTGGGTCAAAGATACGCAGGAGCAAATAAATGTTTGGACGAAAATTACAGGCTCCAACGATCGATGGTTCAATCCAACCCCCACAAACCCAGCCTTAAAGAATGGGTTGCCGTTGATTGGTGTCATTGATACAGAATTTAGCGCCAATCATCCCGATCTAGATTATTCCCGAATCAGTTTGGGTAAAGATTGGGTGGATGGGGATGATAATCCCTTAATGCCCTCTAGTACGAATCAGGAGCATGGAACACAGATATTAGAGATCATTGCCGCAACCCGCAATAACGGTATCGGCATGGATGGTATTAATGACCAGTCACCCCTTTGGTTAGGACGTGCTGTTGGTTCTAACAATTGGGCGCAGTCCTTAATTGAATTTGTCGATGCTGTTAAAGCAGCAAACCAGCCTAATGCGGTAGTGAATCTCAGCTTTGACCTGACCCAAATAAACCCAGACGGTAGTGTTACAACTCGCTATGAGTTAACACCTATAGAACGGGCAGCTTTAACCTATGCCAAGCGAAATAACATCTTGATTGTTACCTCTACCGGGAATCAGGGTACGACCATGTCTGCTCTTGCTCAAGCCACTCAGGAGTTTGACAACATCTTTGTCGTAGGGGCGGCTGAAGGATGGCAACGGGCTAGCTATTCCAGCTATGGCGAAGTAGATTACGCCAATTACGGCAAAGGTGTAGATATTCTGGCCCAGGGAAGTGCCAGCAATGGGGCTTCTGGTACTTCTGTAGCAACTGCTAAAGTGACGGGTGCGGCCTCTTTAGTCTGGGCAGCAAATCCAGGTTTGAATCATACTCAGGTCATGGATATCCTCCGGCGGACTGCAACGGATTTGAATACGCCAAATTGGGATGCTCAAACGGGTATGGGGTTGTTGAATATTCCTGCTGCTGTTTATTTAGCAAAGGCAACTCAGCCGGAAGTTTATGTTCCCCGTGACTTTCAATTAGTTCAAGACACGCTAAAAGCGCATCAAATTTCAGAAGCTTACTGGCCTCAGTTCTATGAATACTACTATCGGGCAGCACTGGAAACTCAATTCACAGGTTCCAAGTTTGACTTTGGCCAATCAGCCTGGACAAATTCGGCTTGGAGTAATTCTGTTGGCATTCTCGCAACAGAGCGCGCTACAAAAACAATCAATGGCCCCAATCATGCAACAATCAAATGGGATGCAGGCGATTCGTTTAAACGAGAGTACAGTTGGAGGCCCGACAAAACTTCTCAAGAGGATGCTGAGAGACAAGCGATTAGTAGAGCAAATGAACTCAGAAAACAGCTCACACTACCTGAGCTAGTTTATGTCCGCTATAAAGTAACATCCAGCGACGGTAGCAGTAGTGCTAGAGTTTGGCGGGGAATCGATACGGCGGCTAAGGCAGAGTACGATCGCAAAGTCACTGAACTCGATGCTGCCAAAGCATTTGTTGCTAAAAAAGAGCAAGAGATTAAAGCAATTCAGGATGCTACCCAGAAGAAAATAAATTCTTTGTCAAACCAGATTGATGCTAAAGAACGAGAACTGCGAGTTGCGATCAACATTGCTCAGAAAGGTCAGCCCGCTTATCTGAAAGAATTGAACGATCGACGCACGAGTCTTTATCGACAGCTCAATAATGCTCCTCCCCAGAGATGGTCAGAACTACTGAGTGCAATTGGAAGAGTTGACAAAGACTTAAAAGAAGCACAAAAGTTCGATTCTCAATCATCTCAGACAAACCTAATTGAAGCTTTAAGAAGCCAATTGACAGGACTTAAAACACAACTGGAAACTACTCAAAAAGAAGCCAATAAGTTAATTGGCGGTCTAAAGTCTCAACTAGAACAGGCTAAAGATAATCTAGAGAGCAAAACTAAGGCTGTCAAAGACCTCATCACAACTGCAAAAGAGAATTTGGAAAAAGAAATTAAAGAGGCTGAAGCCGCCATTGAAGCTCGCAAGGGTGGATTTTTCGATAAGTTGAGCAGTAGTGTCCAACAGTTTTCAAAGAGCCTTGGTGAACAAATTAAGAGCACTTTGCAAGGTATCGATGTAGCACCTGTTCTCGATGCCTTGAGGAAAATCCCTGTCGTTGGTACAGTCGTCAATGGCATCGAAGGACTGATTGCCCTGCTTCAAGGAGATTGGATCACAGTGGCAAAGAAAGGCATCAATGCAGCTCTTGATCTGATTCCGGGTGGCTCAGCTATTCCAGAAACACTGGTCAACATCTCAGTCAACGTTGGTTGGGCGCTGGTAGATAAAAAGTACGACCAAGCTCTGGCAAATACATTGAAAGACTTCCAAGTTGAACCCACTCTTGCTGACACTTTGGTTGGAACTGCCTGGGCACTCAAAGATGGGGATTGGAAGACCGCACTTAATAACGGTTTATCCAAAGCTGGATTTGAGAATGCTGATAAGTTCGTGCAGATGGCATGGAGCTTGAAAGATAACCAGTATGAGCAAGCCTTCAAAACAGGGCTAACCCTAACTGGGTTTGATGCCACAAAAGTAGATGCCTTTGTCAACATCTCCTCTGCTTTGAAGCAAAACAAGCTTAATCAAGAACTAGTAACGGTTTTAACGAATGCTAAAGTTCAGGACGCCCAGCGGATTGCTCAAATTCTCAGCAATAACGATCCAAACGACGATCGAGGGGCACTGACTCAAGCCTTCACGTCGATCGGTTTTCAAAGTGCAGACCAGTGGGCAGGCATGGTTGGGAAAGTCAAGACAGGTAACTTGTTCCAAGCTCTCTCAACAGGCTTTAACCTGATTGGATTCAATAATGGTCAGAAATGGGTGGATATGGCGCAAGATTTAAAAGAGCAGAGATACGACGAAGCTCTAGCAACTGGATTCCAGCTTTCAAGCAATCCAGACATCGCGAAAAAGGGTGGCAATCTGGCGAAAATTGCCACAAACCTGAGAACAGGGGATTATGTTGATGCTTTCTACGCAGGCTTATCATTGGTTCCTGGCTTAGATAGCTTGATCGCAACCTTCAAAGCAATTCAGAAGACTGACTTTAAGGCAGTAGCAAAATCTTTGCCCAAAGCAGCCGAGGCTCTAGCTAGCTACTTCTAACTCAATTGGGTGGCAGTTTTATCATCAAGCTACCACCCTAAAACTTTTTGACCATACACTTCCATTTATCAAATCAAGCGATGTCCTCTATTCCATTTCTCACGATTGATGACCAAACGCTTTCTCTGGAAGAGTCTCTAGAGTGCCTACGAATTGCGGGTAAGTTACAAACAGTGTTAGTAGAAATTACCCAACAACATTTACTACAGCAAGAAATCCAAACATTAGGCATTCTAGAACCAACTTCTGAACTGGTAGAACAGTTTATTTTAGAGTTTCGTTTGCAACAGCAATTAACAGATCCAGGCAGCTTTCAACTTTGGCTGGCTACCAATGGCATTACCTATTCCGACTTCCGGCAACAAGTCAGTTTTCGACTTCAACAGGAAGACTTGAAGGAGCAGGTGACAGCCTCCAAGGTTTTAGAAGCCTTTGAACAACAAAGGGAAAATCTCGATCGCGTTGTGCTATCTCGCATTGTGGTAAATTCTGCGGAAGTTGCCCAAATATTGAAAGAGAAAGTCGAACAAGGAGCTGATTTCAATCAATTAGCCAAAGAACATTCGATCGTGGATGATGCGATCGTTGGTGGTGTTATGGCTCCTATCATGCGTGCTCAGATGCCAGATGTGATTCGAGAATCAACGCTATCTGCTCAAGTCGGACAAGTTATTGGTCCCATTGAAATTGACCAACGGTTTTGCTTATTAAAAGTCGAACAATGCCTTCCTGCTGTTTTAGAAGGTACTCTTAAACGTGAAATTGAGGAGCAAATTTTTCAGCAATGGCTTACTGAAAAACTACAGCATGTAACAATCAAGCTAACTGACTCCGTAATTGATTGACCAATACTTTAGTCACTTACCTGAATCGATAATATCTAAAGTTAAGTATTATCAATTTTGCTACTCAGCTTGTCGAAATTTTGGCCCCGATGCTGCAAGTTTTAGCAGCGATCGTCGTAAAGGTTAGGGTGTGTTGAACGACGGAGTTATCTGATTTAGCACAGCTTGGCGATCGCCGACAACCCATCCGGTGGGCGATCGCTTTTTCTCATCCCGTTTTGAGCAATCTGGAGTGCATGACCCATGCTTTATGAGCAAAGCTACGAATCGCAAACCGCTTTAGTGGAGTGGTCGCCCTTATTTGATGGGGATCAGCCTTTGTATTCGGTCTATCGCACAGCCGTTGCGATCGAGTTGCGCCGGGGCTGTGCGAAACGGGAATCTGCCCGGTTGGTGTGTACCCAGGCGTGCTATGACGATGCGGAGGCGCTGTGTGAGATTTTGGCAGAGGAATTTGACTTGCCCATCAAGCGTTATCAATAGGCGCAGGCTCACGGCTTCACTACCGATCGCCTTTGGGTTGGCTGGGCTGTGGGTGGGATGACCGCGACAGCCCTAATGTCCTTACTGAGCGCACTCGCTTAGCGCAAAAGTTCCTGCGATCGCTGCACCAATGTCTCTGCGGAAATGCCGTTGAGGGCCATGAGTTCGGCGGCACTGGCGGTGGTTTCGCCCCGTTTCCAGGAAAAGGTATCCCGCTTGACCGTACTCCGCAGCATCACGGGTTCCAGCATGGCACTGGCCCCGCCCGTTACGCCAAGGAGGGCATCGCCCCCAAAAAGGCGATCGAACCCAGCATCATCCAAAAAGCCACCATCCGCTTCAGAGCAGAGATCCCAGGCCACATCCGTCGGGCGATACAAGCGACGCGGGCTGATGATGGAGACAATCCGCACTCCAAATCCGGCGGCTTCTAGTTGGCTGGCAGCGGCAAAGACAGGGGCCAAGACCATATCCCCAATCACGGCAAAGACAATGGTTTTGCTACCTTGACTGTCGTGGAGGGCGATCGCGCCATCGGTCAAGGCTTGCCGAGTTTGGTCAAAGGTCGTGCGGATGGGGAGGGGCGATTTGCTCGCGGTGATGACAATCCCCTTGTTGTGGGTGCCCAAAGCCCACTCGTAACACGCTTGAATGCTGTTGGCATCGGGCGGGAAGAGGGGAAAGACATTGCCGTTGCGCATCATGGCTGCAAAGTAGGCTTCGATTTCCGGGCGTTGGTGCGTCCACCCGTTGCGCCCTTGTTCTAAGGCTCCGGCGGTAAACAAAGTGATGGTGGAGGGAGTGGGGCGGCGCAATTCAGCCATTGCCTGGGTCACGGTCTGCCAAATGGGTAAACCGTTGATGGCAAAGGATTCATAGGAACACCAGAGCGTCCGGGCACCCATCAGGGCCAAGCCAGCGGCGAGTCCGGCACAGGCATCTTCGCTGAGGGGCTCGTAGACTTGCCCGTTGGGAGATTGGTTGTAGAGGCTGTCTTCTGTGGGGTGAATGATCTTGAGGGCTTGGTTAATGTTGGCAATCCCAGAGGCTTCGTTGCCGTCGGCGTTGGTGACAATAAATTGGCGATCGCGCTGACCTACATAGGCAACCAATTGCCCCATTGCGGTGGTGGAAATTTTGGGATCTCCGGCGATCGCGTACTCTTCCAGGGGCAAATTCCCCAGGGGCGGAACGGGTAGGATCGCTTCTGTGACGGCAATTTGGTTGGCAGGGCCACCCCCCGCCCGCACACAGTTTGTCCGCACCAGTTCCCATGCTTCTACTGACAATGCCCGCGTCTGCAAAGCATTAACAATATCGTCATTCTCCAGGGTGTGATGGCCATAGAGGTTGTGGGCTTTGGCTCCTCGCGCGTGTACCCCAGCCCCTTTCAACTGCTTGATAATGAAGACGGTGAGTTGGCCATTAAATGCCGCTTGAGCCGCTTTGTTTGCCCCCGTGAGCACGGCTTTGGTGAAGGCGATGCGCTGGTCAATGGAAAATTCAGTGCTGTCTACAAAGGCTCCGGGTTGGTTTTGGTCGTCAAATTCTTTGGCATCAATCAAGATCACTTCATCAAAGCCATTGCCTTTCCAGTAGGCGGTCATTTGCTCGTTGGACAGCAGGGAGACCATGCTGTGATGCTCCTGGGAGAAGCCATTCCAGACCAGGATCGGCAGAAAATTGGTGACGTTGGGATAGGCGGTATGGAAGTGGCCAAAAGCACTCATGACGTAGGGTTCGCCTAAGCCGCCATCGCCCACGGTGAAGGGAAACAGCTTGTCGCGATGGAGCAGGGCGCAGGACATGGCGAAGTGCTGACCCTGACCTAGCGGCCCCGCCGGAGCGAGGAGCCCCGGAATTTGGCCAGACAAATGACCCAGGAGCCCGTGGCGTTCCCGGAAGCGATCGCGCATGTGTTGCACAGAATCAATGCCCATCGCCTCCAAGGAGCGATCGAGGAACATGGCACTGTAGAAACCGGGCGCATGGTGTCCCACTTCGGTAATGAAATTCTTGTGGCCCAGCATCACAAAAGATGCATAGGCTTCTGCTTGGCTGGCAAACCCACCTGGATGGCCAGAGGCTTTACTGCCCGTCACTTGCAAGGTTAAGTAGCGCAGGGCATCGGCATACAGCAAGGTTTGGTAGGCGGTGGCGGTGTCTGTGGTATCTGCGATCGCGGTCTGTCCCTCTGCAATCACTGGCACCTGGCCATAGGTCGCAAATTCAGCCGTGGCATCCCCAAAATACTGAATACCATCACAAAATGCCGGAACGGACTGGAGGTTCGGAGAGACTGCGGTCATGCGAGAAATACCTGCTGTGTGGAAACTACCCGTTACCTATAGTACACAGCCACGGCCCCTAAAAATGTACCTGCTCCCTATACAAACCCCGCAAGTCCTCAATTGACTTCAGCCTATATGTGGGCCAAAGCCAGCCTTAGTACGCGCCATTGTCCACCGGGCACGCCATCAAGACCACCGCCGATCGCCCCTCCACCACATAGACCGGATCATTCACCGTCACCGCCTTGGCTGGCAGGTTGAAGTCATCCGGTGTGGGCAAGCTGGTGTCTACAATGCGTCGCCACGTCAACCCGCGCATGAGATTGGGAATGGCAAAGGGCAAAGCCTCCCAATACGCATTAAAAATGACATGGAGATGTTCCTTGGCATCGGGATGATACAAACTAAACGCCAGACTCCGGGAATTTTCGCTCCAATCGGGTTTCCCCAAATTCACCCCATGCCAGACGATATAGGGCTTGTGGGCAGAATAGAGCTTGTATGGCCCGGTGAATACTTCCAGCAATTCTTCGTGGCGGAAGAGTTCCAGGGATTGAATAAACTCGATCAACCCACTGGTGAAGCGAAAGGTATCTTGATGTTGATCGACCAGATCCCAATCAAACCAACTGATTTCGTTATTTTGGCAATAGGCATTGTTGTTGCCGCCCTGGGTGCGGCGCACTTCATCGCCCATCAGCAGCATCGGCGTACCTTGGGACATGAATAACGCGGTGAGGAAATTTTTGATTTGCCGTTCCCGCAAGGCCACAATCGTCTGATTTTCCGTTAGCCCTTCTTCGCCGCAGTTCCAACTGTGATTGTCGTTGGCCCCATCCCGGCTTTCTTCGCCATTTTCTTCGTTGTGTTTTTCGTTGTAGGTCACCAGGTCATTCAGCGTAAACCCGTCATGACAGGTGACAAAGTTGATACTGCGGTTGGGTTCGCGATCGGGATCTTGGTAAATGTCGGGACTGCCCAGGAGTTTGGCCGCAAACTGATCGATCACTTCTGTATCGCCTTTGATGAAGCGGCGCACGTCATCCCGGAAGGGGCCGTTCCACTCGGCGAAGCGATCGCCAATAAACGAGCCAACCTGATACAAGCCCCCCGCATCCCAGGCTTCTGCAATGAGTTTGATGCCAGCCAACACCGGATCAGACTCAATCATCCACAACAGCGGTGGATCTTCCAGGGGATGCCCTGTTTTGCCTCGGGCCAGCGCTGAGGCCAGATCAAACCGGAACCCGTCAATGTGCATCACATCAACCCAGTAACGGAGACTATCCAACACCATGCGGGCAACGACTTCGTGATTCGCCTTCATGGTGTTGCCGCAACCGCTGTAATTACTGTAGTAAGTCGGGTTTTTCTCCAGAATGTAATAAGCTCGGTTTTCCAACCCTTTGAACGACAGGGTAGGGCCTTCGTGGTTGCCCTCAGCGGAATGGTTAAACACCACATCTAAAATCACTTCAATCCCCGCCTGGTGGAAGGCTTTCACCATGTCGCGAAATTCGTCTACAGCGCCCAAGGGCGACTGGTTGGAACTGTAGGCCCGGTGGGGGGCAAAAAAGGCCAGGGTGCTGTAGCCCCAATAGTTACGCAGACCGGGGCGGGCATCTTGTTCATCAAACTCGTGGATGGGCATGAGTTCGACGGCGGTAATGCCCAGTTTTTTGAGATAGGGAATTTTTTCGATGACTCCGGCGTAGGTGCCGCGTTTGCCTGCGGACACGCCGGAATTAGGATTGCGGGTGAAGCCTGCGACGTGCATTTCGTAGATGACGGTTTGGGAATAGGGAATATACATGGGGGTGTCCCCTTCCCAGTCGTAGGTGGAGGGATCGAGCACTACGCCGCGTAGGGCTTGGGGGCAGTTATCACCGGGGCGGATGGCGGCTTCGCGACTGTAGTGTTCCCAACCCACCACAGCGGTGGCATAGGGATCGAGCAGGACTTTATTGCCGTCAAACCGATGGCCTTTTTCGGGGGCGTAGGGGCCATAGACGCGATAGGCGTAGACTTGGCCAGCGCCCGTATCGGGAACGAAAATGTGCCAGTAGTAAAAGGTTCGGTGAATTTTCGGATCAAGCTTGATCACACGATGGGGTTTGGGATCATCGTAGGCATCGAAGAGGAGCAACTCAACGGCTTCGCAGCTTTTGGAGAAGATGCAAAAGTTTACCCCGTCGGGATAAACGGTTGCGCCCAAGGGAAAACTTCGACCGGGCTGGATGTCGTGACTGCGGGTTCCCATGCTGAAGATGCTCCGGTGAAGTGGATCGTGCTGTTGCCTTATCATGCCCTTGATTACAGGGGGCGATCGCCCTTTGCTTCATGGTTTGAGACAATTTGAGACAAACAGTAAGTTGCGATCGCGGGGGCGGTTGGTGGGGCAACGGTGGGTGCAGGCCGGATTGGGGTGAACATGGGCACTGGACTCTGGGTAAGTACGCTTGCGATCGCGGATTGATCGATATCACAAAGCCAAGTGGGAAATATCACCCGTAATTTAACGGTATTGTCACAAGGTCAACCGAATTTTCACGGGATACTAAATATTGACAATCAAAAGCCCCTTAGGAAATTATGACTACCCAACTTATCGCTACGGTTTCAGTTGAGCAGTTAGTCGCCCGAATTTTGGATACTCGCCAAATCACCCGCGCTGATCAACAGGTGTTGTTGACGTTGAGGCAGTTGGAACCCCGTGACCAAGCGTTGATTAACCGCGTGGCCGAGCGTCTCCACATGGGGTTGTTGAGAGTGGTGGACTAGCTCGGTCGTGTTAGTAGCCGGCGGCGCTCCCTTCTCCTCGTGGGTCGGCGGCTCCTTCTAACAAGCCATTGGGTTGGCGAAGAATCAGCATGGCGTTGCCCCAAGGCTCTTGTTCCTGAACTTTGTGGCCCCGGCGTTGGAGTTCTGCCAGGGTGAGGCGATCGAACCCGTTTTGCTCAACTCGCACCGTATCGGGTAGCCATTGCTGGTGCAGGCGAGGAGCGGCGATCGCCTGTTTGGCATCCAGGTCATAGACCAGAACATTCAAAATAATCTGAAGCACGGTGGTGATGATAGTGCTGCCGCCGGGTGCCCCTACAACCATCCGCAGCGCATTGTTTTCAGTCACGATGGTCGGGGTCATGCTGGAAAGGGGCGTTTTGCGTGGCGCGATCGCGTTGGCTTCGCTGCCGACTAAGCCAAAGGCATTGGGCACACCGGGGGCACTGGCAAAGTCATCCATTTCGTTGTTTAGGACGATGCCTGTTCCTGGTGCCACCACGCCAGCCCCAAACCACAGATTGACCGTGAAGGTGAGGCTGACAGCACTCCCTTGAGGATCGACCACGCTAAGATGGCTGGTATCGCCGGATTCTTTGAGTTGGCTGTAGCGACTGAGTGTTTGGCGATCGCTGGCTTTGACTTCCTGCGAGGAGCGTGCCCGTTGGGGATCGATCTCTTGGGCGCGACGGTTGGCATAGGCTGGATTGATTAATGCGGTGACGGGCACCTGGACAAAATCGGGATCGCCCAAGTGTTCGGCGCGATCGGCATAGGCAATGCGCATGGTTTCAATTAAACGGTGGAGCCCATCGGGATGGTGCCACCCCAGCGCTGCCAGGTCGGTGCCGCTCAACATATTCAACATTTGCACCAGATGCACCCCACCAGAGGAGGGCGGTGGCATGGAGCAGACCCGCGCTGTGCGGAACTGGCCACAGACTGGATCCCGCCAAATGGGGCGATAGCTTTGCAAATCTTGCTGGGTGATCAAGCCACCGCTGGCTTGCATATCCTGGGCGATCGCTTTGGCAATGGAACCACTGTAAAAACTTTGAGGATTGGCGGCCAGGGTGCGGAGCGTTTGGGCTAAATCGGGTTGAACGAGGCGATCGCCCACTTGTAGCGGTTTGCCCTGGGGATAAAAAATGGTGGCTGCGGCCTGATTTTGTTTGAGGCGCTGTTGCCCGGTGATGGCAGCGGCTAGGCGCGGACTGACCCGAAACCCCTCCTCGGCCAGTTGGATGGAGGGAGCCATGACCTGAGCCCAGGGCAGTTTGCCATAGCGGCGGTGCACGTCATACAATCCGGCGACGGTACCGGGAACAGCCACCGCCAGATAGCCCGTCGTGCTGGCCCCTGGTTTGATTTGCTGTTGGGCATCCAAATACATATTTTGGGTGGCCGCGAGGGGTGCTCGCTCCCGAAAGTCGAGGGCTTTGATGTCTCCCTGGGGCGATCGCAGCAGCAAGAACCCACCCCCACCAATCCCCGCCGATTGGGGTTCCAACACGGAAATGGCAAAGGTTGTGGCCACTGCTGCATCCACGGCATTGCCGCCAGCTTTGAGCAGCTTTAATCCAGCCTCACTGGCTAACCCATTGGCAGAAACAACCATTCCCTGGGTGCCCCAGGCTTGATTGGCGGCTTGGCTAGCCTGCTGGAGGCCCAGAACCGTGACCGAACAGACGGTTGTGACCGAACAGACTGTGGCGATCGCAAGCTGCCGAAAAAAGAATATCCCCATCATGAATTCTGTCAACCAACGAGTCAGCACGGAGCGAGAACGTCCGCTCCCTCAACCCTACACTGGTTTTGCCCCGGATAACGCATCCACCTCAAGTCCCCATAAAAAACCCTCTGATCGTAATTTCAGAGGGTAAATCGCACACAACCAAGGAGATGAACGTCGTAGAGGGCACCCGTAACGGTAGAGACAGAGGATCAGGAGACAGCAATAGGCATAAAAAACAGGGGCGGCAAGGCTAAGTTGATTTTTTTTGAGTGGGACAGTCTGAACAACCTGAAATCTGAACAATCTGAAAACGGATTGCAAGCAATGCGCTGAGGAGAATGGGCGATCGCCTATTCTTCGCTGGGAACAGCTTCGGCTGAACCGGAACCAATGACCTGATTATTCAACGATTTCTGCCAACAAACAGGTGTATAAGCTACAAAAAGAACAGAAACTTGCACTGCTGAAGCGCGATCGCTATGCCTACCTATCCCGGAATTTCGAGTGCGGCCTTTCGGCACCCCTTGGATTATCAAGCGGAACAGACCTTGCGGAGTGTCCCTGGGTTTGACTTGGTTGCCCGTAAATTTGTTGAGTTTTTGACCGAACGGCCCCAATACGTTTATCAGATGGGCAACAGTATTCAAGTTGGCCCCCGGCAATATGCCTCGATTTATCAAATCTTCCGGGAATGCCTGCGGGATTTGGATATTTACCCCGAACCCAATTTGTTTGTGGCCCAGAGTCCGCTGGTAAATGCATTTGCCTTGGGGCAAGAATTTCCGTTTATTGTGTTGAATTCGGGCTTGTTGGATTTATTGAGCGAGGCGGAATTACGGACAGTGATTGCCCATGAACTGGGGCATCTCAAATGTGGCCACACCACGCTGATCCAAATGGCGATTTGGACGACTCAAGTAATTTCGGGGCTGGCGGAACGAACGTTTGGTTTGAGTTTGTTGGTGAGCACGGGCTTGGTCATGGCGTTTTATGAATGGCTCCGCAAGGCGGAACTGTCTGCCGATCGCGCGGCCCTGTTGGTGACGGATGACCTGGATCCAATCTTGCACAGCATGATGCGGATTGCGGGGGGCAGCAGCAAATATGACCACGAGTTGAGTTTGCCTGAATTTGTGCGCCAGTCAGCGCAATATCAAGGCTTGGATGATGACGGATTGAATCAAATTTATAAATTTTTCTTGTATAACAATCTGTCAGCCGGAGTGTTTCTGAGCCATCCGTTTACAGTCGAGCGTGTCTCCTTCCTGCAAGATTGGGCTGCTTCCGCTGAATATCAGCACATTAAGGCGGGCAACTATCGGCGGGCTGGGGCTGAAGGGGCGGTGGATGTGGCGGTGGAAGCGCCGGATAATGGGCGATCGCCGACTTCCCAACCAAATGCCGAGGTGCCTGAGGTGGGCGAATTGCGTCGCCAAATTGATGAACTGCAAGCAGAAATCGATCGCATCAAACGGGGTGAGTAAGCGCCTCATCAGCAGCCGTCAGTCAAAAATCAAGTTCATCTAAAACGAGTTCATCCCCAAAAAAAAGTCAATAAAAATCCCCCATAGCCCAGAGAAGCAGGGGGAAAACTGAGGGTGACGCATTGGGCGATCGCGACGACGAAGGGGGTTGCCTAGCGAGGCGACTCCGCATCCTGGGGCGATCGGGCCTCACTGGCCGCTCCGTGGGCTGCCCCATTTTTGCCGTTACTGGTTCCGTTCATTGTGCCTTCGGTGGCAAGGGCTGGCTGTTGGTGAGGGTTGCGCCGCTCAATCAGCGACTTAATCACCACATACAGCACCGGAACGATAAACAAACTCAAGAGGGTTGCGACGACCATCCCACCGACGACTGCCGTACCCAGGGATTGCCGTGAGGCGGCCCCGGCCCCCGTGGCCAGTAACAAGGGCACAGCCCCGATGATGGTTGAAATAGCCGTCATCAAAATTGGGCGCAACCGTTCGCGGCAGGCTTTGAGCACAGCCTGGTAGATGCTCAGTCCTTCATCTCGGCCCTGGTTTGCAAACTCCACAATCAAAATACTGTTTTTGCTGGCCATCCCAATCAGCATCACAAAACCGATCTGGGTATAGATATCGTTAGAGGTGCCTTTCAGCAAGACGGCCAGCAATGCCCCCAAAATCGCCAGGGGCACGGTCAGCATGATGATCACCGGGTCGATATAGTTTTCGTACTGGGCGGCCAAGGTGAGGAAGACGAAGACGATGCCCAGCCCAAAAATGATGAAGGAGGATGACCCCGCTTGCACTTCTTCCAGGGATAACCCCGACCATTCGTAGCCGAAGCCTTTGGGTAGGGTTTCTTTGGCCACTGATTCCATTGCGGCGATCGCCTGCCCAGAACTGACTCCCGGTGCCGCTGCCCCGGTGATGTTGACGGCCCGGAATAAGTTGTAGTGGGTGATGATGGATGGCCCAATGGTTTGGGTGACTTTGACCAGGTTCGCCATCGGAATCATCTGGCCCGTTTGCGATCGCACATAGAGCCGCTTAATGTCCGCTGGATTTGCCCGAAACTGGCTGTCTGCCTGCACATAAACGCGATAGGCCCGGTTGAACTGGTTAAAGTCGTTCACATAAGTAGACCCTAACAGCACTTGCAGGGTGCTGAAGACATCTTCAACGGAAACCTGGAGTTGGTTGGCCCGGATGCGATCGACTTCAACCGTAATTTGGGGGGTGTTGGCGTTGAAGGTTGGCCGCAGCCCAGTTAACTGGGGATTGGTTTCTGATGGGTAAGTGGCGGCCCGTCCTAAAAACTTCCCTAACACTTCCCCAATATTGGCAAACCCAGCGCCAATGCGATCTTGCAAGTAAAAGTCGAAACCGCCAAATTGGCCCAAACCTTGAATGGAGGGCGGGGTAACCGGAATGACGGTCGCTTCCTTAATGGCGAGCATTTTGGGGAACAACCCGAAGGGTTGGGGGAAAAAGCCCCCGACCACCCCCTGGACTGATTGGCCTGGCCCGGAGCGTTCTTCCCACGGTTTCAAAAGGGTAAAAATCAAGCCATTGTTGGGGGTTGCGCCACTGAAGCTAAACCCACCTATGGCAAAGATACTTGCGACTTCGGGGCGTTCCTTCAGGAGTGTTTCTGCCTGTTCTAGCACCTTTTCGGTGTAGTTTAACGACACCCCTTCCGGGCCTTGCACAATGGTGATGAAGTAGCCCTGGTCTTCTTCGGGCAAAAAGCCACCGGGCACAATGGTGTAAACCCAGTAGGTAATAACGAGTAGCGCTGCGAAGGCTCCCAAGACGAGATTTTTGCGCTTGATGATGCCGCGTACATTTTGGCCATAGCGATCGCTGGTGGCATCTAAAATGCGGTTGATCCGCCGGAAAAACCAGTTATCGGGCATATCCCCCTGTTTCAGCAACAAGGCCGACAGCATGGGGGTGAAGGTTAATGCGTTGAAGGTGGAGACGGTGATGGAGAAGGCGATCGTCAAGGCGAACTGCCGATAGAGTTGCCCGGTGGTGCCAGGAAAGAAGGCGATCGGCACAAACACCGTGATCAACACGAGAGACGTGGCGATCACCGCTCCATACAGAGCATTCATCGACGCTAGGGCAGCCTCCAAGGGGCGCTGGTTTTCTTCGTTGATCCGCCGACTGATATCTTCCACAATGACGATCGCGTCATCCACGACCAACCCCGTCGCCAGGGTTAGGGCAAACAGGGTCAGGGTGTTGATCGAAAAGTCGAAGAGTTTAACGAAAATGAAAGTCCCGATGAAGGCGATGGGGATGACCACAGAAACGACAACGGCGGCCCGCCAATTTTGAAGGAAGAGGAAGATGACCAAAACCACCAACCCAACGGCCTGAAGCAAGGACAGGACAACTTCTTTGGCCCCGGCTTCGATGAAGGTGGTGGTGTCGAAGGCGATCGCATACTTCATGCCTGGGGGGAAACTGGCCGAGAGGGTTTCCATTTCTTGGCGAACCGCATTGGCCACCTCCAGGGCATTACTGCCAAATTGCTGGGTAATCCCCAGCCCCACCCCTTTGTGGGGCACGCCATCGGTTGCAGTAAATCGCAAGACTGAACTGTAATTTTCAGCTCCCAGTTCGGCCCGTCCGATATCCCGGAACCGAACTAAAACCCCGCTCTCAGTGGTTTTGACGACTAGATCGTTGAACTCCTCAACGCTTTTGAGGCGACCTTGGGCCGTCACGGCATACTGATATTGCTGGCCTTCGGGGCTGGGGGGTTGGCCGATTTGACCGGCCCCAACCTGGAGGTTTTGTGACCGCAGCGCGTTGATCACATCCTGGGCAATCAGCCCCCGACTGGCTAACCGTTCTGGATCCAGCCAAAGGCGCATGGCATATTTCCGTTCGCCAAAAATCTGAACTCCGCCAACGCCGCGAATCCGTTTCAGGGCATCGCTAATGTACAGATCGGCGTAGTTGCTCAGATAGATATCATCGTAAGTATCTTGTTCAGCATTGGGTTTGCGTTCTGAATACAGCCCGATCGCTAGCAAAAAGTTGTTGTTGGCTTTGGAGACTTGCACCCCGGTTTGGGTGACTGGCCCCGGCAAGCGCGACTGCACCGCAGAAACCCGGTTTTGCACATCAACGGCGGCAATGTCCTGATTGGTGCCCAAGTCAAAGGTCAGGTTGATGGTGCTGGTGCCGTCGTTGGCGCTGGTAGAAGAAATGTACTTCACACCGCGAATCCCATTCAGCTCCCGTTCCAGAATGTTGGTGACGGTAGACTCAACGACTTCGGCGCTGGCCCCAACATAGTTGGAGACGACGGAAACTTGGGGCGGGGCGATTTCGGGATATTGGGCGATCGGTAAGGAGGGAATGCAAGCAAGCCCCAGAAGTGTCACCACCAGGGAACACACCGTCGCAAAAACTGGACGTTTGATGAAAAAATCTGAAACGGAGAAAATCATGGCCGAGTAGAAGCAGGGATAGCGTCAATAACGGGGGAGCAATGCCAAACGAATGACTAAACGACCGCAAACCCGACCCAATTGGTAGGGCGTGGTTGTTAGGGTGCAGGACTAGAGGTCGCTTTAGGTGCTTCGGCGATCGGCATACAGTTTTGGAGTTGCAGAATGCCGGAGGTGGCAATGCGATCGCGGGCTGTAATGCCTTTGGTCACTTCCTGGTTGTTGTCCACAATTTTGCCGAGTTCCACTTCGGTTTGCACCATGGTCAACTGGTCGGGTTCAACGGTTTTTGGCCCGCCAAAGCCAGTTTGAGCCGGAGCCTCGCACCCCGAATCTTTGAAAGGCTTCGCAACAAACAAGAAGTTTTTGCCACCCAAGCGGGAAATGGCCGTGGTGGGGACGACGACCCCAGTTTGGCGTGCCCAGATAACCCGTGTCCGGACGAATTGGGCGGTGCGGAGGCGGCTGCCATTAGAGAAAGCGGCTTTGGTCAAGACCGACTGCGTGTTGGGATCAACGGTGGGGGAGATGAAGGAAATCCGCCCGGTTTGCAGCACTTTATCCTGGGTATCCAAGAGTTGCACTGGCAGGCCCAACCGGAGATCCGGCGATCGCTCCAGGGGAATGGCAATTTGAATTTCGAGCTGATTATTTTGGGTCAGGCTCAACAGTTGGGTGGTGTTGCTGACAAAATCCCCCACTTTGGTTGGGATATTGCCGACTACGCCAGTGAACGGCGCTGTAATGGTGTAGTACTGCAACTGTGCTTCTTGAGAATCGACATTGGCCCGCGCCTGGTCAACCGCCCGCCGATTCCGTTCAACGTTGGCTTGCTCCCGGTTGATGCTGGCTCGCTGGGCCTGCATATCGGCTTCGGCCTGACGCAGACTGGCCTGGGCTGTTTGCAACGCATTCAGCTTTTGATCCAGGATTTGCCGACTTTCTGCCCCCTGGTTGTAGAGGTTGAGGTACCGTTCGTATTCCCGCTGGTTAAGTTGCACATTGGCTTGGGCCGTGGCCCGTCGTGCTTCCAAAGATTTCAAGGTGTCGCGGGCACTGTCTGCGGCGGCTCTGGCTGTTTCGACTTCGGCGATCGCCGTTTGCACTGCGGCGGTCTGACTAGCGACCTGGGCGCGTTGTTCTCTGGCATCAATCTGGATCAGGGGTTGACCCTCTGCCACCGTGTCTCCGGCTTCTACATAGATGGCTGCAATTTGCCCTGATACGCGCGGTTGGAGGTTGACGGCTTGGCGCGAATCGAGGCTGGCGGCATAGTCAGAACTATCGGCAATGGGGGCTGTGGTTGGGGTCGAGAGTTCCACCTGGGTCAACTGGGGTTTCATCTGACTGAAGACCAAGATCGGGTAGATGATCCGATTAAAAACAACCCACCCCACCCCACCCAGCAAAGCCAAGACAATGAGGGCGGGCACAATGAACCGCTTCGGCGATTTGGCCTGAGCCTGGTCTGCGTCGGTGGTTTGGTTGGGGCCTTCGGGCGGATTTGAGGGCGTGTCAGCGATCGCCGTTGCTGCGTTGGTGTCCAAATTTTGATTGTCTGTACTCATGATTCAAAGCCGATAGGGTCTGCAACCTGGGTCTACCAAGAGGGCGAATTCAACACAATCCAATCAGTGGGGCGCACCGTATTCAACTCGTAACTGCCCTTGCCGGGATGCGCTGGAAAACTAATGCAAGCGTATTTGTTTTGTTCAGTGTAAGAAAATGCAGGGCTGCTTACTTCCCCTAGTTGGGTCATCTCATCTGATCAAAACTTAAGAAAATGATTAAGGTATGTTACTACGGGATGGAAAGTCATGTCTTCATCCTGAAGGCTAACCTGATGGGGCGATGATTCATTACCATGACAATGGTGTTGCTTCCCGTGATTCATGAGCCTGTTGACGCTGCAATCGGTCGCCAAAGATTTTGGCATTAAGGAAATTCTCAAAGCTGCGAGTTTTAGCCTGGAAGAGGGCGATCGCGTTGGGTTGATTGGCACCAACGGTTCGGGAAAGTCTACCCTACTGAAAATCTTGGCCGGGCTAGAGCCGATCGATAGCGGCGATTTATGGGTAAATTCCAGCGCCAAAGTGGTTTATTTGCCCCAACAGCCTGATCTGGATGAATCGAAAACAGTGTTGGAACAGGTGTTTGCCGACAGTGGCGAACAGATGGCCCTGGTGCGCGAGTATGAAGCGGTGTCGGATCAGTTGGCCCACGGGCATGGCGATGCAGATATTTTGCTGAGTAAGCTCTCGGCGCTGTCCCAACAAATTGAGACGATCGGCGCGTGGGAACTGGAAACTAATGCCAAAGTGGTTTTGACAAAATTGGGGATTCAAGACTTCGAGGCGCGCATTGGCGATCTGTCGGGGGGCTATCGAAAACGGATTGCGATCGCGGCGGCCCTGTTGTCTGAACCGGATGTTTTGTTGATGGATGAGCCCACCAACCACCTCGATGCGCTGTCTGTGGAATGGCTGCAAAGTTACCTCAATCGCTATCGCGGAGCCTTGTTGCTGATTACCCACGATCGCTACTTTTTGGATCAAGTCACCAACCGCATTTTGGAACTCGATCGGGGGGATCTGTCGGCCTATTCTGGCAACTACGCTTACTATCTAGAGAAAAAAGCCGAAGTTGAAGAGTCTATTGCCAGCAGCCAGAAAAAACACGCTGGGGTGTTGCGGCGCGAACTGGAATGGCTCAAACGGGGGCCAAAAGCACGGAGCACCAAACAAAAGGCCCGCATCGATCGCATTCACGAAATGCAAGGTCAGGAGTTCAAACAGGCTCAGGGCAAAGTCGAAATTGCCACCGCTGGCCGCCGCATCGGCAAAAAGGTGATCGAACTCAACAACGTCAGCAAAGCCTACGGCGATCGCACCCTCATTCGTGACTTCACCTACAGCTTCAACCCCGAAGATCGGGTGGGCATCATTGGCCCCAACGGAGTTGGCAAATCCACCCTGATGAACATCATCACCGGGCAACTCGCCCCCGACACGGGCACCGTTGAAATTGGTGCCACCATTCATATCGGCTACTTTGACCAACATTCCGATGACATTCTGGCTAACGAAAATCAGCGCGTCATCGAATACCTCAAAGACGTGGCCGAACTGGTGAAAACTGCCGACGGTAGCGTGATCACGGCTTCTCAAATGCTGGAACGGTTTTTGTTCACGCCCAACCAGCAATACGCGCCTTTGCACAAACTGTCTGGCGGGGAACGGCGACGCTTGTTTCTCCTGCGGGTGCTGATGATGGCTCCCAATGTGTTGATTCTGGACGAACCGACAAACGATCTGGATGTGCAAACGCTCGCGGTGTTGGAAGAATATCTCGAAGATTTCAATGGGTGCGTGATTATCGTCTCCCACGATCGCTACTTTCTCGATCGCTGTGTAGATATGCTGTTTGCCTTTGAACCCGATGGCACCTTGCGCCAATATCCCGGTAACTATTCGGTGTATCTGGAATATCGGAAACAGGAGGAGCAAGCGCAAGCTGCCCAAACTGCGGCCCAGGCCAAACCCGCCAAAGGGCGATCGCCGGAACCTGCGGCCAAATCCCCAGATCCGGCTTCCCGGAAACTGTCCTTCAAAGAAAAGCGCGAATACGAAGGTCTAGAAGCCAAAATTCTGGAATTGGAAACGGAAAAAGACGAACTGGAAACCTTGCTGTATAACAACCCCCCCACAGATTTCACCGACCTGCAAACCCTGACCGCACGACTGGCCGCCGTCAGCGATGAAATTGACACTGCCACCGAACGCTGGCTACATCTCGCGGAACGCGCCACTTGAGGGGGCAGGTTGCTTTGCGGGTGGTTGGCTGCTTCCATCAGGTTTGCAGCAAGAGTTTTGGGTCAAATAACCGTATTTGGAGAACGCAATGGCGTGGTTGGCAGTGGCGATGGATGTCACCCAGGAGGCGGTGGATTGGGTGCGGACGAGTGTGGCGGGCACGGCCTATACGGGGCCAATGCATCTGGTCGTGTGGGAGGCCGAAGGCGAGGATTCTGCGGCGGCGGCACCTTGGGCCTATACGTTGCGGTTGTACGTACCGGATGATGGGACAGGCCAACGGCTGCTGGCTGCGATCGCGGCCCAATTACACCCCTTGCAACGGACTCGCTTAATTTCAGAGTTAGCGATAACGGACTGTGCGGAGTTGCCGCCGCCCGATGCCCCGCCAACCAGCCAGGTGATTGGCGATCGCCTGGTGTTGGTGCCCCCTGGTGCGACTGAGTCTGCCGAGGCTAATCAATTAACGATTCAGTTGGATCATTCGTTGGCGTTTGGGAGTGGCTTTCATCCGGCGACTCGCTTGAGTTTGCAGTTGCTCGATCGCTATGTGCAGCCGGGAATGCAAACCCTGGATTTGGGCTGTGGGTCGGGAATTTTGAGTGTGGCGCTGGCCAAGTTGGGGGCGACGGTGTTGGCGTTAGATAATGACCCGATCGCGGTGGCTGCAACCCAGGCGATGGCGACCCAAAACGACGTTGCCGACTCTATTACCGCGCAAGTGGGGAGTTTGGGCCAGGGCAGCACACTGGGGCATTGGCTGGGGGAAGAACTGACGGCGATCGCCACCATTCCGGCGACGGCCACGTTTGATCTGATTGTGGCCAATATTCTGGCCCGCGTACATATCACCCTGGCTGCTGACTATGGGGCCGCCCTGCGGTTGGTCACTCCCCCAATGCCCCAACTCATCACGGCAGGCTTTACCACCGATTACGAAGCCGATGTGGTGGCGGCGTTGGGAGCGGCGGGTTTTGCCGTGGCCGATCGCGTGATGGATGGGGAATGGGTCGCGCTCGCGTGTCAGAGAAAAATTTAAAATCGCGATCGCGGCTTGCTTTCTGGGTACTTTAAGGGCAGCTCAGATTCCGCCATTTTGCTGAAAGTTATGATTAATCGTCGGAGCTTTACTCACTTGGTTTTGGCTACTGTGGCCTTAGCGATCGCCGTCGGTTGTAGCCCTGCCCAAACGCCGGATCCCCAAGCCGCTGCGTCGGCTTCTGGTACCCAGTTCAAAGTTGCCATGTTGCTATCTGGCGCAAAAGATGACGGCAGTTGGAGTCAGGCTGGCTATGAAGGGTTGAAGTTGGTGGAATCCAAGTTCAATGCCCAGATCGCGTTTACAGAAAATGTGACGAAGAGCGACAGCGTGGCGGTGATGCGGAAGTATGCGGACGACGGCTACAACTTCATCATTGGTCACGATGGTTTGTTCATTCAGCCATCGGAAACCGTGGCCAAAGACTATCCAAGAACCAAGTTTGCCGTTGTCAATACCTATCCCGGCAACAACACGAACTTAGGCGCAGTCGCCGTGCGATCGGGGGAATCGGGCTATCTCACCGGGTTGCTGGCTGGCATGAAAACCAAAACCAACAAAGTGGCTTACATCGCCGGGGATAAATATCCTGTGCTTGAAGAAGAAGCGACGTTGTTCGCGCGGGGGGCCAAAGCGGCCAATCCCCAGGTGCAGGTATCCGTGCAGTATCTAGGCTCCTGGACGGACACCACCAAAGGCCAGCAAACCGCCCAAGCCCTGATGGCTCAACAGGTCGATGTTTTGGCGATTAATGCCGATGAAGCGGGTTTGGCCGCGATTAAACAAGTGGCCCAAACGGGGGACGTGGAGGTGATTGGCTGGATCAAAGATCAATACGAGTTGGCTCCGAAACAGATCATCACCAGTGTGTTGCAAGATATCCCTCAACTGATTGTGAATGCGGCAACCCTTGTCCAGCAGGGCCGTTGGGAAGGCAAGTTGTATAAGTTTGGCCTGCGCGAGAAGATTTATGACTTTGCTCCTTTTCGGGGCCAGTTAACCCCCGAGCAAGAAGCCCAGTTCAATGCAGCCCGCGAGCAGGTCACTATCGGGGCAATTGACGTCACGCCCTGAGCGATCGCGGTTTGGTTTTCTCGGTCTAGCTACAGCGTCTCTTCCCCAGTTGGTTAAACCCGTTTATGGCCCATTTTGCTTCAGTTCGGCACCAAACCCCAGAACCCGTCATGCGTCCTCGGCGGTGGCACTTGTCGATCGCGCGGCAACTGTACCTGAGTGTCATGCTGTTGGTGCTGTTGAGTGTGTTGCCTATTGGTGGTTTGCTGACCTATCTCAGTTACCAAACCCAGCTCCAGGAAACCAAAGCGTTGCAACGGGAGCGATCGCGGCTGGCCGCTAACCAAATCGAAAACTATCTTGATGATTTGCAACGGAAACTCAGCTACTTGGCGCGGATTAAAGGCTTGGCCAATTTATCGCCGCGCACCCAGCAACACATTTTAGAGGGCCTCACGCGCCACAATGCGGCCTATGAAATGGTCGCGATCGCCGACCCAACTGGCCAAACCACAGCGATCGTAGCTCCGTTTGATCCAACCTTTCGTCCTCCATCGCCCGATCGCCTACGCCAATCTCCCTACTTTCTGCGGTCGTTGCGGCAGCAAGAAGAATTTGTTGGGCCAGTCGAACGCGATACCCAGACCCAGCGCCCGACCACAACGATCTCAGTGCCCATCCGCGACGAAGCCGACAAAATTATGGGAATTTTGCTGGCCCGGATTAATCTAGATTTCCTTGGGTTTGTTGTTTCCCAAACTCAGGTTGGGGCCACTGGGGATGTTTATGTGATTGATGAGCGCAATCAAGTGATTGCCCGCAAACACCCCCAAGCAAACGCCGCCACGTTTGCCGTTGTGACCGATCCGGCCTTGCTCAAAAACCTGCAAGCCATCAGTGGCGATCGCGTGCCCGATCGCATCTATGCGGGTCTTGGGGGATACCCGGTTTTGGGTTCCGGCACCCAAATTCCAGGGGTTCACTGGTCAGTCATTGTTGAATCGCCCACCTCGGAAGTGTATGCCCCCGTCCGTCGGATGGTGCTGGTCATGGGCGTGGCTTTGATCATCGTCACCGCCCTAGCCGTGGTCGTTGGCTACAGTTTGTCCCGCAAATTGGTGGTACCGCTGCAACGGTTGACCCAAGCTGCAACCAAAATTCGGGATGGCGATTTTCAGAGCAAAGTGGAGATCACGGCTGCCCAAGAACTCGAACTGTTAGCCCAAACCTTTAACCACATGGGCACCCAACTTCAACACCTATTTTCGACCCTCGCCAACACCAACGAATCCCTGGAACAACGGGTTAAACAACGGACGTTGGAGCTGGAACAGGCTAAACAGGCCGCTGATGTCGCCAACCAGGCCAAGAGCGAATTTCTCGCCAACATGAGTCACGAACTGCGCACCCCGCTGAATGGCATTTTGGGGTATGCCCAGATTTTGCAATCCGCAGAACCGCTGACAGAACGGGGGCAACAGGGCGTTAGCGTGATCACCCAATGTGGCACGCACTTGTTGAATTTAATCAACGATATTTTGGATTTAGCCAAGATTGAAGCCCGCAAGCTAGAGCTGTGTCCTACGCCGGTCTGCTTGCTCTCTTTGCTCGAAGGGGTGGCTGAGATGTGCCGGGTTCGCGCGCTGCAAAAAGCGATCGCCTTTGTCTATGCGCCTGATGCGGCCTTACCGGCCACTGTCAATGTTGACGCGAAACGCCTGCGGCAAGTGCTGATCAATTTATTGGGCAACGCCATCAAGTTTACGGATCAGGGCCAAGTGACGTTTACCATTCGAGTTGTGGAGCCGATGGAACCCCACCCCCAGGCCCGCGATCGCGAGTTGGGCGATCGCCCCGACCAGGCAACGACTGCTGCCCCCTGCACTCGTGTGCGGTTTGAAGTGGAAGATACGGGGGTGGGCATGACCGCAGCCCAGGCCGAACAGATTTTCTTGCCGTTTGAACAAGTGGGCGATCGCCGGAAAAAGTCTGAGGGGACTGGCCTGGGGCTGGCGATTAGCCAACAAATTATCACCCTGCTAGAGAGCGAACTGCACGTTCAAAGCGAACTCGGCCAGGGCAGCCGCTTTTGGTTTGAGCTAGATTTGCCTGCCGCCGATGGCGCAGTTCCCGCTATCCTCCCCGCAGACGATCGCGGCATCCAGGGCTATGAGGGCGATCGCCAAACCATTCTCGTCGTTGATGACCGCTGGGAAAACCGCTCCGTGTTAACCAACTTGTTGCAGCCCTTGGGGTTCACCGTCGTCGAAGTCAGCAACGGCCAAGAAGCCCTCGATGTGCTCCAAACCCAGCCCCCTGATTTGATCATTACCGATTTGATGATGCCCGTTTTGGATGGATACGAATTGCTCCGGCGCTTGCGGCAAAACCCCGATTGGCAGAAAATCCCCGCGATCGCCTCTTCTGCCAGCGTCTTTTCATCCAACCAAAACCAGAGCTTTGCCGCCGGGGCCACCGCTTTTTTGCCAAAACCCATTTCCACCCAAGGCTTACTCACTCTCCTCGCAAGCCATCTCCCCATCCAATGGCGCTACACTCCTCCCGTCAACCTCTCCCCGCCCTCCAGCCCGCCCCCCGCCGCCCCCGCCACCCCGCTCGTCTTGCCCCCATCCGAGGTTTTGGCCACTCTCCACAACTTGGCTTTACAAGGCCGCATCAAACTCTTGAAAGACCACCTCAGCCAACTTGAAGCTGAATTTCCTGCCTTTGTTCACCATCTGCATCCCCTCATCAAATCCTTCCAGATTGAGCAAATTCAAACCCTGCTCGCCCAGTATCGTCAACCCAGTTCCATTGCACCCCCGCAGTGAACCGCTCTACCACCGCCCCATCCTGTTTGATCGCTATGTTGTTTTTGAATTGCGTGTGAAATTTCAGGGAGTCAAAGCCATGCAGCCCATTGAATCAACTGAAACTATCCTGATCGTTGATGATAATCCTCATAACTTAGAGGTCTTGTCGGAAACCTTGCTTGATGCCGGGTTAGATGTGGCAGTCGCCACCAGCGGAGAAAGTGCACTACGCCAGATGGAATATAACGTTCCATCGTTGATTTTGCTCGATGTCATGATGGCGGGGATGGATGGATTTGAAATGTGTCAGCGACTTAAAGCAAACCCAGCAACGCAAGATATTCCTGTGTTGTTTATGACCGCTTTAACAGATTCTGTTGACAAAGTGAAAGGGTTTAATTTAGGGGCAGTTGATTACATTACCAAACCCTTTCAACAGGAAGAGGTATTGGCTCGTGTCCGAACGCACTTAAAACTCCGCAGTTTGGCTAAACATCTGGAAGACAAGGTGATAGAGCGTACGGCAGAGTTGTCAAAGTCTTTGTACGAATTGCAGCAAACTCAATTGCAATTAGTTCAAAGTGAGAAGATGTCTACGTTGGGACAGTTGGTGGCGGGGGTGGCCCACGAAATTAATAATCCAGTGGGATTTTTAGCGGGCAATCTGGGGCCAGCACGGGAATATGTGCAGGATTTATTTCGATTGTTAGCGCTGTATCAGCAAAAATATCCTAATCCAGATCCGGCGATTCAAACTGAAATTGAGGTTATTGATCTGGACTATTTACGTGATGATTTACCCCAATTATTAAACTCGATGGAGTTAGGTATTGAACGGGTACGTAGTATTAGCACTAGCCTCCGTACTTTCTCTCGAACGGATAAAGATTATAAGGTTAATTTTGATTTGCATGAAGGCATTAATAGCACAATTTTGATTTTGAAACATCGCTTAAAAGCAAATGAACAACGCCCAGAAATTCAAATTGTTAAAGCCTATGGCCAATTGCCGCGAGTGAAATGTTTTCCGGGGCAGTTGAATCAGGTGTTTATGAATATTTTGGCAAATGCGATTGACGCGATTGAAGAACAGAATCAGTCTCGCTCTTTTCAGGAAATTAGTGCAGATCCCAATGTGATTACGATCAAAACAGAATTGAACGAGGACGACTCGGCGGCGCTGATTCGAATTGCGGATAATGGTGCAGGTATTCCAGAGGCGATTCAACCGCATATTTTTGACTATTCGTTTACGACGAAAGCGGTGGGCCAAGGGACAGGCTTGGGGTTGGCGATCGCCCATCAAATTGTGACCGAAAAGCACAGTGGCACCCTAACGGTTACATCCAGTCCGGGCCAGGGTACGGAGTTTGTCGTGCGGTTACCCTTGGCCGAAGCGGAACCCCAACCCGCGAGTGAGCCCAACGCTGACAGTGCGCTTAAAACGGCGTTTCCGCGTGCAGCCGCAACGGTTGGTGGGTCTGGGGATGGTGCACTGTAAGGTCGCGGGCATGAAGGTGCAAGCGGGGGGCGGAGGGGGCGGGACCATATAGGCGATCGCCCACAATGGGCGCGTTCAACCCCTGGGGATGGGCGCTGTGTACCCGGAGTTGGTGGGTGCGTCCGGTGTGGGGGTGTAGTTCCAACCGGGTGGTTTGGGCTGTGCGGTCTAAGACCTGAAATGTCGTTTGGCTGGGTTTGCCATGCTGCCAGTCTACGTGTTGGGCGGGGCGGCGCTGGGGATCGGGGGCGAGGGGTAAATCGATGTGGCCGCGATCGCATTCCAGCACTTTGCCCACAATGGCTTCGTAGATTTTTTCCACTTGCCGGTGCTGAAACTGCCGATGGAGGTGGCGCAGACTTTGGCGATCGCGGGCAAAGAGCAAGATGCCGGATGTCGCCTGGTCTAAGCGGTGAACGGGAAAAACTTCGGTGGTCAGGCTGTGTTGGAGTTGCACCCAGGCACTCTCGCCACGATCACGACCGGGCACCGACAACAGACCCGCCGGTTTGTTGACAGCGATGAGCCAGTCATCTGCGTAGAGGATGGGCAAGGTTTCCAGGAGGCGGGGGCTTTCTGTGGGCAATCGCAACCCAGACAGCAAAAAGCCCAGAATAGGTTGGCAGCGATCGGCGCAGGGGCCATAGAACTCGCCCGCTCGCTTGTCTCCACTGGGATTCGTTGGCCCCCACCAAAATTCGGCGATCGCCACTGGTCTGAGGTGGTGGCTGGCGGCGTAGTGCAACAGTTTTGGCGCGCAACATTCTCCGGTGCCAGTGGGAATGCCCCGGAGACTAGAGAGCGTACTCAAGCTAGCCGATTGACCCGCAAAGTTGCTGAGGGTATAGGCCGTGTGCATTTGAGCTTGGAGTTGTTGGGAAAGCTGTTTGCGCTGGTGCTTCAACGTTCGGATCCGTTGCTCTAGCTCGGTGACTTGTTGTTGCAAGGGGGCCAACACGCGATCGCGATCGCGCTTCCAATACCGCCGTTCCAGGCCATCCCGCCGACTTTCCTCATCCAACGCAGCCATTGCGATCGTCAAGGTCTCGCCGGTGGTCGTGGCTAACAGTGCTTGGCGGCGGTGCTGGCGGGCTTGTTTGCGGCTGGCATGGGTGGCAGTCAGGGTTTGCCATTGGGCGGCAAAGGTAGCAGTGGCCGCCTGGAGGTGTTCTCGTGCGGGCGATCGCTGGCATTCCATTAATTGCCGTTTAATTTCGTTGAGTTGGTGTAACGTATAGTGCTCTGCGACTGCCACCACCTCGCGGCCTGGAATCGGCGGTACCCAGCCTGCCACCCTTGTACACCCATTGAGTAAGCCAGAAAATGCTTTCAATACGCCCACCGTGCCCTTTGGCGTTTGCACGATTAACACCCCAAACATTTTGCCTTCCTGGGGCAAGTGGGTCTGGGCCAGTGCGGCCATTAAGCCCTGAGCGATCGCCTCAGCCCCCTTTGTGCGGGGCAATTTGAGCTGCATCCCCGACTGGGGACAACGCCCGGTATACCATTCCGTCACCGTCGGCTCCAGCCCACACCCATCCTCACAAAAATCTCCAAATTCGCGGATAGAGTGTAAAACATTCACCGGATCATTCCTTTGCAACTGCGTTTAGCACTTTGGGATGGTGGCTCGCCTGGAGAGTGTCACTTTTGTCGCCCTCACCCTCAATCCCTCTCCCTGGGTTAGAGGGACTGCCGATCCGGCTTCCCTTCTCCCTGGGGAGAAAGGGCTGGGGGATGCGGGCAATTTGCCAAGGCGACATCCTCCCAATGCGGTTGGGGCAAGAGTGTCCACCCCAGGGCGGATAGCGAGGCTCCCAAAATCTCCCGTGGGTGGTGGGACTTTGCTGGGAAACTGGCCTATAACGTCATCCATACTAAGCCAAATCCTGGTCGGTCTTCGTTTGGGCGGTGGCTGGCTAAGGGTGGCCTCCCAGCCCGGAACAAAAACCGGGTAAACCAGTCGAAAGTTGGGAAATTTGGTTGGGTTTTGCCCGCCCGCTGTCGCTGGTCTGCTGATGGTCAAGGAGATGAACCGTACGATCGCGGCCTTCCGGCCTCCTGGGGGATGCCCACTGGCCCCAGCTAGTGATGGTGATCACCCTCACCCTTGAGCGAGATCAAGCCCAAACCTGATATGCCTCACCTAAAACCACGCATAAAATCACGCATATTTCTCTGACACATCACCGAAAAATCAACGACAACAGTGGATATTAAACTCAACCCAATTCCTTCGCCCTCACACACACCGCAGAGTAAACCGATGACAACTCCTCGCTTTAATCGTCTCCTCCAGTTCTTGCAAGAAGACCTCCGGGTACCCTCGGAATCAATCCAAATTGCCCTTCGCCAAGAAGAACGTACCCCCAACTTGTTCCCGATGGTGCTATGGCAGTATGGGCTGATTACCCTAGAACAACTGGATAAGATTTTTGATTGGTTAGCCGCCGCTTAGGCTGATGGGGCGGGTTAACGATCGGCGGGGTTAGCCGCGATCGCGATTCCCACAGTCTATGGTTTCTGGTTCTTTTCGCTCGGCTGTTTGCTCCTGGCTGGCTGCTTGGTCTGGTTGATTTTGGTTGGTATGACTTGCGCTCCTTCCGGTCGGCGATCGCCCTTCCTCCGGCTTGTCCTGCTGGCTGGCTCAGGGTTTGTGCCACGCGCAGTGTCCCACGGTGGTGATGGCTCAACAGTTTTTTGGTCTAGATGTCTGGTTTCGCGACAGGATTCCTGCGGAGACTGCCCTCAATCGCTCCTGCGATCGCTATAGAATACCAGGGCACTTCTAGTTCTGTAAGGTTGAAGATTATGGCAGGTCCCATTCCCGTTTTAGTCAATGGTGCGGCTGGCAAAATGGGCCGTGAAGTGGTGAAGGCGGTCGCCCAGGCCGATGACATGGTGCTGATGGGGGCGATCGACACAAGCCCGGACTTGCAAGGACAAGATATTGGTGAAGTGGTTGGTTGTGGCCCGTTGGAAGTTCCCATTACGAATGATTTCCAACCCATGCTGGCCTACGTTTCCCAACAAAAAGAGCTGGGAGTCATGGTCGATTTCACCCATCCCGATGCGGTGTATGACAACATTCGGTCGGCGATCGCCTATGGCGTGCGCCCCGTCGTTGGCACCACTGGCCTCAGCCCCGACCAAATTCAAGAACTCGCAGAATTTTGTGACAAGGCCAGCACAGGCTGTTTGATTGTGCCTAACTTTTCAATTGGGATGGTGTTGCTGCAACAGGCCGCGATCCAGGCTTCACAGTATTTTGATCACGTTGAAATTATTGAACTCCATCACAATCAAAAGGCCGATGCACCCAGCGGCACCGCCCTGCAAACTGCTCAGATGTTGGCGGAGATGGGCAAACCGTTTAACCCGCCCACGGTGATAGAAACCGAGAAATTGGCTGGAGCGCGGGGCAGCGTGGCGGAGGAAGGCATTCGGATTCATAGCGTCCGCCTTCCGGGGCTCATTGCCCATCAGGAAGTGATTTTTGGAGCGGCTGGCCAAATCTACACCCTGCGCCACGACACGAGCGATCGCGCCTGCTACATGCCGGGAGTGTTGTTAGCAATTCGTAAAGTTCTCAATCTGAAATCGTTAGTCTACGGCTTGGAGAAAATTCTATAACCCCGATTTCCCTAATGGCCCTGCGGTGCATTGCCTGCGTCGGTGCCCATGACCCGCAAAAAAAAATCGCCTGACCCCTTAAAGCCCCCAGGGTCAGGCAAGTCTACCTGTAAGGACGCTTTCCTAGCCGAAAAAACTAAACCAACATAGTTGCCCCCTAGTTGTTTAGCTCTTCCGAGTGCGTTCCTCAGATGTATCTTAATTTTGCTCTATTTCTTGAGTTCGAGCATCCGCAAGAGCCGAATTTTTTTCTAAATCTCACTTGAAGTAGGGTTGCGACTTTGCGTAAATTTACTTTTGCCAAACTGAATCTAGTTCTGGTTCAGGGGGGTAATCGCACGGATTCAGCGGAAATACATGAAGATTCTGGCGTGATCTGGCCGCGCGATCGCCGAGAGGACTGGGTGCAAGCAACCGACTTGGTAGAGTAAGTGCTAGGCTCATAACAGCGATCGCGGGTCTGCACTGGTGAACGTTGATAGCCGACTGTCTCCCTTTTGGCCTCCGTCCAGGCGGTACTGCCCATCGCTCATGCTCGCTCACTGCTGTTTGTATTTGTCTCTATGCTGATTCCGCTCACTCGTAAGACCTTCGAGACGCTGGTGCCCTTGGTCGCCACTGGGAATCAATATGCTTACTACTGGGGGAAATTTAGAGATGTGCTCCAGCGCGTCTTGATCTCCGTGGTCGGCATTTTTGCCATTATCCTGGTGCGCGTTTTGCTCTTGCAGGAAGGCTTTGACGAGATTTTGCTGTTAGTTGGCATTGTCGTCGGGCTGTATTGGCTTTGGGGGCCGGTGTTGTGGGCTAGTCGCCGAAATATTGATTGTCGTCGGTACGGCTATTGCGGCTTCTGGCAGGGCAAAGTCTTGGATGTGTACATGACCGAAGAACTGGTTGGCACCGAGGAAAATGTCAACAATCGAGGTGAGCTAGTCATTGTGGAAAACCGGGAACGTTGCCTGAATGTCGAGGTTGGCGACGAGCTGGGCTATCTGACTCAAATCCGGGTGCCGTTGAAGCGGAGTCATCGGGCGATCGATATCGGTGATAGTGCGGAATTGCTGGTGTTTTCGAACCGGAGTGACCTCCGGCGAATTGTCAAAACATCAGATATCTATATGCCGGATCACAATATTTGGGTGAGTGACTATCCCTATGTGCAACGGGATGCGTTTGTGGATGTTAGTCGCCGCATTAACCAGGAGCTGACGACGGCCCCGCCGCCAGTGGAAATGCCCCCTGAGCCTGCGCCGCGCCGCTCGAAACGGGTGCCTCGGAGTCAGCGATCACCCGGTAGTAGCTTGGCCCGCACAGATGAGTATCGTCGGGAGGCACAGGGACGGGAACGGCGATCGCCGGCTGCCCGCGATCGGGGTTACTCGCGCTATGAAGACAATGCGGGCTATGACGGTGCAGACTATGGGCCAGACTACGGGCCAGATTCGGAGTATTCCGACTACCCTGATTATCCTGACTCTGGGGCTTCCCCTCGTCGCCGTTCTTCCTCGCGTCGTTCTCGTTCCAATCGATAAACCTGAAGTGCAATGCGGGCCAGTGCTAGTTCACGTTGCCTTGCTCTTGCCCGTAGGCTTGCCAAGACAGATCAACTAAAGCATTGACGATCGCCGCCGCGACAACCGCACTCCCTTTGCGACCTTCCACATGAATATGGGGCACGAGCGACTCGGCCAGTTGGGCTTTGGCTGCTTCGACCCCCACGAAACCAGAGGGTGTCCCAATAACCAAGGCTGGGCGGATTTCTTCTGAACGCACTAATTTGGCGATCGCGGTGAGAGCCGTTTGGGCTTGCCCCACCACAAAAATGCCTTCAGGGTAGCGGCGAGCCAGGGTTTCGATGCCCCAGGCCGCTTTGGTTTTTTCTTTCTGGGGCCGCGTGAGGGCATCCAAACTGCAATACACCGGATTGGCAAAGGTCTGCTGAATGGTGCGAATAATCCCAACTTGTACCATTGGCACGTCCACAACAATCGTTGTCCGGGCGGCCAGGGCTGCGGCCCCCGACTGTAACGCTAGCTCTGAAAATCGGATGAGCGACTTATATTCAAAATCTGCGGTGGCATAAATCACGCGCCGCACAATTTCGTATTCTGCGGGTGAAAATGTGTGTTCGCCGACTTCCTGGTCGATAATTGCCAGACTTTGGGCATCACTAATATGCCATTCCATGCCATTTCCCATTGTGACGACGGGCCACGCTCAATACGTGCCATAGGATATTAGCAACAGAATAGGCGATCGCGTCCCTCTTCCAGCGGAATTCCCTCAATCCCCAGCGAAATCGACTCTATTCCTCGCTGGGACGATTATTTTGGGCGAGAAAACGCCATTTGCTCAGAGTGGTCGCCCTCCTGGCGCGAGGGCAGGGACTCTCGATCGCCAAAGTGTGGGAGGGAAGGAGCACGCGATCGTCCTGCCCCCATGCCATGCCGCCGTTTGCCAGTGTTAGCCAGTTCTAGACCTTCCCAATCTCGCTTGCCTAAGTTTCCGAGGGGGAAGATTGGTTAAAGGTGGGCGAAAGATAAGCAACCAAGGCCCCAATCAAGAATCCCGCAATATTGCGGAAGAGCGGGAGCCAGTCTGAAGTGCGGGTAACCACTGGGCCAATGCCAAAGGCAATGAACAAAATCCCCCAGAGTGGCGAAAAAATCAACATCCACTGCCAAGAGAAGCCTTGACCGGGTTTCCGTGGATGGGCCGCAAAGCCGCAGACCACACCGCCAACGATCGACGTAACTAGGGTCAAAATCCACTGTTCCCGTGGTAAACCGGGGACAACCTGGCACCCTCCCTGGACAATGCATTCTTTGACCGAGTTGAGAGCACCGAGAATGGCCTGGTCTTCGCCATTGTCGCGAACATAGAATTGATTGCCATAGCGGGTTTGCAACTCAATCCAAAAGACCCGTGGCATCAGTTCATACAAGTCATCGCCAACGCTGAAGTTAAGAATGTTGCCACCACGGGGGTCGGCCACCAGCAGCAAGCTGTGGTCATCCAGGCCCCAGAATTCCTTGACGGCGGTGCCCGGTGTGCGATCGAACTGAGTTAACACCCGTAACTTCCACCCGGTGGTTGCTTCAAAGTTGGCCAGGTCGTCCGATAACGCATTTTCTTGATCTTGAGATAAGAAACGAGCCAGATCAACAACATTTGTTGGCGCGTCGGGCAGGAGTTCTGGATTGTTGAAGGCATAGGCGGTCAGGTGCCCAGGCTGGAAAGGGGCCAGCCAGGTGGCGATCGCCAGCAGCACCGCCAGCAGACCCATAGTGCCCCGTTGAGTGAGCCATTGCCCCAGGTGGGAGGCACGAACGAATTCAGTTCTGAACATAGTCACGCTGAATACACGATTGAAGAAAGAATACGAGACGATTAACAAAAACCGTATTTGTTAACATTTTTTAATCTCACTCTAATCTTAGAAAGCCACCCTCCTACCCGTCAATCGTTTCCATTGCCATCTTTCTAGGTTAAGACGCGGGGTTTTGAATGCAACAGTTACGCCAGTGGTGGTTTATGCTGGATGAAGTACTTTGCAGAACTTAACACGCTCCTCGATCGCACCTTTTTATGAAATGCACCATTAATCGACGGGCCACCTTTTCAGCGAGTCATCGCTACTGGTTGCCCGAACTGAGCGAAGCTGAAAACCTGCATCGCTTTGGGCCATGTACGCGAACGCCGGGGCATGGGCACAATTACGAATTGTTCGTGTCGATGTTGGGTGACTTAGATGAATATGGCATGGTGCTGAATTTGTCGGATGTGAAGCACGTCATTCGACAAGAAGTGACCAGCCAGCTTGATTTCTCTTACCTCAATGAGGTGTGGGAAGAGTTTCAAACCACCTTGCCGACGACTGAAAACATTGCCCGTGCCATCTGGCATCGGCTGGCCCCCCATCTTCCGCTAGTCCGCATTCAACTCTTTGAACATCCTGAACTCTGGGCAGAATATTACGGAAACGCTATGGAAGCTTATCTCACGGTTAGTACCCATTTCAGTGCGGCCCATCGTTTGGCTCGGCCTGATTTGAGTTTTGAAGAGAATTGCGAAATCTACGGGAAGTGTGCGCGACCCAATGGCCACGGGCACAACTATCACCTGGAAGTGACGATTAAGGGTGAAATTGATCCCCGCACGGGCATGATTGCGGATTTGGTGGCATTTCAGCAGGCGATCGCGGACTATGTGGTGGAACCGTTTGACCATACGTTTTTGAACAAGGACGTGCCCTACTTTGCCGAGGTGGTGCCAACGGCAGAAAATATTGCCGTCCACATTCGCGATTTGCTGCAAGCGCCGATCCAAGCGATCGGGGCGCAGCTCTATAAAGTGAAACTGATCGAAAGCCCCAACAACTCTTGCGAAGTCTATTGCACGGAGCCTCAAGAAATGGTGCAGTTGCAGGCAATGGCAACGCCAGCTTTGGCTTCGGTCTAGCGATCGCCCGGATTCAAGATTCACGCTAAGGGGGGCTAGGGATAGCGCCTCTTTTTTAATGCGATCGCCACCACCACCCAGGGATAGGGTTGGGACAAAAATGGAAAGATTGTTCACAAAGCTTGCGTCTACGGCAAAGCTGCCCTAGACTGTGAGGCTGATTGGGGAAGAACTGGTTTAACGCCAACCAAACTGCTGGGCTAAATTGTGAAACTACGTCACCTAATTCCATTTTTTGACACTACCGCCCAAGATTGGTCAATGGAAGCCCGGATGCTTCGTTGGCTGACCTTTGTGTGGTTGTTTATTGGCTTGGCGATGGTTTTTTCTGCGTCTTACGCGATCGCCGACGCTGATCATGGTGATGGATTGTATTACTTCAAGCTCCAGATCTTCTGGATTTTGGTCGGGTTAGTCGCGTTTAACGCCGTTGTTCATCTGCCCATTCGCTTCATCTTGGGCATGGCCGACTGGTTTCTCTTGGCTGTGCTGGGCATGATTTTGGTAACGCTGATTCCCGGTGTGGGCATTTTGGTCAACGGGTCAAGTCGGTGGTTGTTCATTGGCCCCATTCCCTTGCAGCCTTCAGAGTTAATGAAGCCTTTTTTGATTTTGCAGGGGGCACGCATTTTCGCCCAGTGGGAGCGCCTGCGCTGGCGGACTCGGCTTTTTTGGTTGGGTATTTTTGTCGTCTGCGTGGCGGCGATTTTGGTGCAGCCCAACTTGAGTACTGCGGCCTTGTGTGGCATTACCCTGTGGTTAATTGCCTTGGCGGCGGGCCTACCCTACAAACAACTGGGGGCGACGGCACTGACTGGGATCGCGATCGCGACCATCAGCATCAGTATGCGAACCTACCAGCTCAAGCGAATTTTATCCTTCCTCAATGCTTGGGCCGATCCCCACGGCAACGGCTACCAGCTTATCCAAAGTTTGCTGGCGGTGGCTTCGGGGGGCTGGTTTGGGACGGGGTTTGGCCTATCGCAACAAAAACTATTCTTTTTGCCAATTCAATATACCGACTTTATCTTTGCCGTCTACGCCGAAGAATTTGGGTTTGTCGGGTCGATCATGTTCTTGGTGTTGCTGCTGGTGTATGCCACCCTCGCCTTGCGGGTAGCCTTGCGGGCTAAAACGATGGTGCATCGCCTTGTTGCCGTTGGGATTATGGTGTTGCTCATTGGCCAGTCCATCCTAAACATTGGTGTGGCGACTGGGGTGCTGCCAACCACGGGCTTACCCCTGCCGTTTATGAGCTATGGCGGCAGTTCCATGATTTCCAGTCTGTTTACGGCGGGGCTCCTCATTCGGGTTGCTCGGGAAGGCAGTGAGGCCAATGTGATTCAACTGGATGACCATCGCCAATCGCGTTCGATCGCGCCACCCTCGGCCACCACTACCCAGTTTGCTAAAGGCCCGCAAGAAACGGCAGGGCAACGGCGACAAAAGCGCAAGATGGGGCGAGTTTACTAAGGTGATGCTCAAGAAAGCGGCTCTGGCTGATTAAGATAAAGAAGGTGGCTAATGGGCGATCGCCCCTTCGATAAATGCTTGAGACTTTGCAAACCGACCTCTACCAACTGGCCCAATTTGCCGATCACCTGGTGGCTTCCCAACTCACTCACCTGAGTCCTGTCAGCGTTGGGGTCATTTTTCTGGCCGGGTTGTTGACCAGCCTGACCCCCTGTATGTTGTCCATGTTGCCGATTACGATTGGGTATATCGGGGGCTACGAGGCTCAAACTCGCCTCCAGGCGGCGGTGCAATCCACTTGGTTTGCCCTGGGTTTGGCGACGACCCTGGCGGGACTGGGCATTGTGGCGGCGATCGTTGGGCAAATCTACGGCCAGATTGGTTTTGGGTTGCCGATTGTGGTGAGTCTGATTGCGATCGTCATGGGGCTGAATTTGCTCGAAGCCTTGCCTTTTCGCCTGCCCAACTTTGGGGGGATGGACTGGATTTCAACGGATTTGCCGATGGGCCTGCGCTCCTATTGCATTGGCTTAACCTTTGGCCTGGTGGCCTCGCCGTGCAGTACTCCGGTCTTGGCCACATTGCTCGCCTGGATCTCTGCGACCAAAGATCCCATTCTTGGCGGCGTTTTGCTGCTGGCATATACCGGGGGGTATGTGGCTCCGCTGATTCTTGCGGGCACCTTTACCGCCTCCATCAAAAAGCTATTAGAAGTGCGCCGGTGGTCGGCTTGGATTACCCCAGCCAGCGGCGTATTGTTGGTTGGGTTTGGGGTGTTTTCCTTGCTGACCCGCGTGACAAATTTCTAGGTTGACGGGCGTACTGTGGCTCTGGCTGCTGAGTTGAGTGCTCTCCGGTTTGACTGCTGTTTTGATGCTTTTAATATTTTGATCCCATCAAGTGAATGAATGACTCTACGAGTTGGCAAAAGCGTTTCTCTACCTGGATCGCCGCCCCTAAAATTTTTTTCAAGCGTGAATTAATTCCGGTCTTGGCGGATTTGCGGTTGGCGATCGCCCTATTATTGGCGATCGCGATCTTCAGCATTACGGGCACCGTCATCGAGCAAGGCCAATCCCTTGCGTTTTATCAAGCCAATTACCCTGAAGATCCGGCCCTCTTTGGGTTTCTCACCTGGAAAGTTTTGCTGATCCTAGGGCTCAACCAGGTGTATCGGACGTGGTGGTTTTTGGCGTTGCTCATTCTGTTTGGCTCCAGCCTGACGGCCTGCACCTTCAAGCGGCAACTTCCGGCCCTGCGCTGGTTTTCCCGCACCTGGAATTTTTATACCCAACCCCGCCAATTCCAGAAATTTGCCCTGAGTGCCGAGTTCCAAACAGGCTCATTTGACCAACTAGTGCCCCTGCTCGAACAACGGGGTTATCGGGTCTTCCAGCAGGATCAATCTCTCTATGCCCACAAAGGGCTGGTCGGGCGGATTGGCCCCATTGTGGTGCATCTGGGAATTTTGGTCATTCTCCTGGGAGGCATTGCGGGAGCATTCACAGGCTTTTTTGCCCAAGAAATGGTTCCCAGCGGTGAGACCTTTCAAATTCAAAATATTACGGAAGCCGGGGCGCTAGCCGCTCCCCAATTCCCAAAAGATTGGTCGGTGCGGGTCAATCGGTTTTGGATTGATTACCTTCCCGATGGCAATATTGACCAATTTTATTCCGACTTATCCGTGCTCGATCGCCAAGGGCAAGAGGTCAAACGCAAAACTATTCACGTCAACGAACCCTTGCGGTATCACGGAGTCACGTTGTACCAGGCGGACTGGGCGATCGCGGCAGTGCGGATTCGCCTTAACAACAGCCCCACCTTCCAATTTCCGATGGCCTTATTGGATACGGGGGGCAAAGGTCGGTTTTGGGGCACTTGGCTGCCGACCAAACCCGATTTAAGCGAAGGGGTTTCTCTAGTCGCCAAAGACCTGCAAGGTACCATCCTGGTCTATGACATGGCGGGCAAACTGGTGGCTACCGTCCGGGCTGGCATGGAAACCCAGGTGAACGGTGTAACCCTCAAGATCCTCGACTTGGTAGGGAGTACGGGCTTGCAAATCAAAGCAGATCCTGGCATTCCAATTGTCTATGCCGGATTTGCCTTACTCATGGCAGGCGTGGTGATGAGCTATGTTTCCCATTCCCAGGTGTGGGCGCTCCAGTCCGGTACTCAATGGTTTGTCGGTGGCAAAACCAACCGAGCCCAAGTCACGTTTGAGCGGGAAATGTTGGCCCTTTTTGATCAATTAGCAGCCAGCCCAGAAGCCTCAATGGGTTCCAAACTGGCGGTCTAGAGTCCTGCCTTGAGCCAAATTCCAAATCCTCATATTTTCCTCATGCCTGTGCGCTAGCCTGCTGACTGAGGGCCTTGTTGCTCCAGCGATCGCCCTGTCGCCGCGCAAACTCCCCATAACCGCACAACGCCTGAGGACAACACCTGTCACAATAGAACTTCCGCTACCGAGGGATGGCGCAACCCAGCATTGGCACCGGGGGATTCCAACCTATGAAAGCGTGACCGACCCCTCGCGCTTAAGCCCAGTTTTGAGCCAGCATTTTGCCCTATGACGGATATACAACCCCTACCCACACCGGATCTTGACGATTCCTCCCGTGCGGAGCGAACGATTCACTTGCAGGCGCTGATTGAAGCCCTCCGGATTGCCGACGAAATTGCTGAAAAGGGCTATCTCATTACCAGCGCGGAACTCGCTGATTTGATGGCGGTCAACGCCAGTGCCGTGACCAGCCGGGGCGATAACTGGGTCTGGCGCAATTGGGTTGTGTCGCGGGTGCGCCGGGAGGGGAACCAGATTTTGTGGCAACTGGAACGGGTGGACTAGCCCCATTGTGAGCGGGTGGGGGGAGGACTGTCCGCCCTGGGCTAGGTGGGGGCAAGGTTTGGGCCGTTAGACAAATCAGGAAAAAAGCCTAATTTTCTGGGGGGAAACGACGCAAACAGTCTAAAGTCCAGAATCAACACCGAATTGCAAAGAGGTTAATATGGAAGACTTTCAAGACTTTTTAACCCACAAAATTGCCCATGTGACCGTTGGTGAATTCCAAATCGGCAAATTTGATGAAGCTCGCCAAATTTATCAAGAAGCGGTGAGTACTTACGGTGATGGATTTCAGGGGGCGTATTTGTTGCAAGAGCAAGACAGCGAACGGGGGATGGCGATTTTGCTGTGGGATAACGAAGACAGCATGAGAGCGAATGAAGGCACTGAAGCCCATAAGACGGTGCTCCGCAAAATGATGCCTTTGTTTGCTGAAACACCAAAAACGACCTATTACGAAGTAGTGACGGAGATTGCCCCCACGTCCTCTGAGAGTCCGGCGCAGAATGTGCTCTAGTTTCTGACGGGGCTTCTTGCCCTAAGCGGTTGAGAGTCGGAGGTGGGATGGCTGGAATAGGACCTAAGGCACGAACTGATGTGGCCATCTCACCCTGGTTGGCAGGAGATGGCCCAAAGTTTTTTCGCTAGGCTCGTTAAGCAAACGCCCGCTTGAGTCGGGGTTGGATGCTGAGGAGGGCGATCGCGCAGAACCCAATCAACACTAACAAGGCGGCTCCCAAGGTGACATCACCAAAAGGCGCGTGCAGCACAACACTCTGCCAAGACCATTCTGGATGCAGATAGACATAGCGAATGGGCTCGATCGCATAGCTAAGGGGGTTCAGGGTGGCGACCCACTGTAACCAGGGCGGCATAAAGGATAGGGGCACGAGGGCCGTGCTGGCAAACAAAAGCGGCAAGTTTGTGACAAAAATAACCGCAATCAGCTCAATATGGCCGGGTAAGGAGAAGGCTAACCCCAAACTCAGGGCCGTTACCCCAACGACCAACAGCAAGACGATCGCGCCCACCAATACAAGTCCTGTTGCACTGGGTAACCCCGCCCCCAGAAAGGCACTCATGGCAATGATGGCGATCGTTTGGATCGTGCTCATGGCGGTGATAAAAATGGCCGAGGCCATCACAATGGAATAGCGAGAGGCCAACGGTGCCACCAACAAACGGTTGAGAAACCCAAATTCGCGATCGAACATCACTGGTAAGCCAGCATTGAGCGCGCCACCAAACGCCGTAAACACAATAATGCCAGCGCCGATAAAGCGCCCATAGCTAATTTCGCTACCCAAAAAGCCTGTGGGGGCATTCTGGAACAAGGCCCCAAACAAAATTAACCACATCAGCGGTTGAATAATGCCAGCGAGGAGGGTCGAAGGCCGTCGTTGTAATTGAATAAACAGGCGACGAGTCAGGGCGCTGGTTTCTTGGAGAAAATCTGCCAGAACCCCGTGAGTGGAGTCTGCCGGTACCGTGACCGGGCTGTTGAGGGTTGAGGGGGTTGTGCTACTGCTCATTAAGCGTTACCTCATTTGTTTCTTGCGTTCGGCTTTTTCATCGCGGGTGCCTGCGGCGGCAATTTCAGCATCGAGCAGGGTGCGCCCGGTGGCTGCCAGGTAAACATCATCCAAACTGGGGCGAGATTGGGCAATGCCAAAGATGGGTAGGTTAGCCTGATGTAATGCGGTTTGGACGGCGGTGAGGGCATCGCTTTGGGGGCGCACAACCAGGTTCAGCGAGTTGCCTTGGGCCGTGTTGATGATGACTTCTTGCACGGGGGCGAGGTCTGCCAGCAGGGTTTTGGCGGTTTCTGCTTCGTCAAGGGCGGTGAATTCGCGAATGCGGAGGGTAATGCGATCGCCCCCAACTTTGTCCTTCAAATCAGACGGGGTGCCCGCTGCGATGACTTTGCCCTGGTCAATAATGGCTACGCGATCGGCCAACATATCGATTTCTTCTAAATAGTGGCTGGTGAGCAACACCGTGGTGCCTTCGGCGCGAATCTTGCGAAGAAATTCCCAAACGGCTACCCGACTTTCGATATCCAGCCCCACCGTGGGTTCATCCAAAACCAAAACATCGGGTTGATGCAACAAGCCCGCCGCCAGATCCAACCGTTTTTTCAGGCCGCCGGAATAGGTACCGCTTTTTTTGTCGGCGTAGTCTTTTAACCCCAGGCGTTGAATGACGGCTTCGATTTGGCTTTTGGCGATCGCGCGAGGCAAATGGTATAGCGCCGCTTGCAATTCCAAGAGTTCCCGCCCAGTCAGCACTTTGTCGATCGCCACCTCTTGGGCCACATAGCCTAATTTTTGGCGAGCTAGCTTTGGTTGCTCTAATACAGAAATGCCAGAAACCTCAATTTTGCCAGCGTTCGGTTCAGCCAAGGTACACAAGCAGCGCAGCGTTGTGGTTTTACCGGCCCCATTTGGCCCCAACAACCCAAAAATTTCGCCCGGTTCAATCCGCAGCGAAACATCCTTGACGGCTTCGACCGCACCGTACTTTTTCTGTAACTTTTCAATCAGAACCGCAGGAGCCATACTCCCCCCGATCGATACAAATCTCAATCATTATTCTAATCGTCTGGGTTAATCCTGCGTGACTAAATCCGCTAAGCGGCGCGATCGCCCCCCACCCCCTGCCCTACCCTATAGGTGACCCAAACCAAGCCTGGAGAGGGATTGCACCGAATCGGTGTAGACGCAAAATCGCCCAAAAACTGCCCCCAGCGAACTACGGAACCCCAGAAATCAGTAGGCGGAGACCGCCATCCCAAAAGCAGCACCAGGGAACTATTGAAGATTCTAATCAGTCTCAACAATCAATCCCCTGAATGCAGCTTCAAAGTCAAGATGGCTGATTGTTTCAGCGGCGATCGCTCAATTCCTTTGGTGTCCCACACAATCCCATGCCCACACGTTATAACAAGGCTAGATTGGCCTCTGTTCAAGAACTTGCGAGTTTCGGCGTAGCCTACTCTTGCATCTTGCAGCGTTCATCCTATAATGTGGCGATGAATTTACAAGATGTCGTCCATGCCGCAAAATAAGTAGGCATAAATTCTTAGTTGAATAGTCGAGCTACGCTGATATTGCTGTTGGGATGAGCGCCAAACACTCAGAGGTACACGTTCGCTTCTTTCTCTAACCTTATAGTATTGCCAGGAGCAGTCATGAAGTCGTTGATTCGCTGGAGCACAACCGCTGCCTTAATTGGAACCACCCTTGCGGGTTCCCTATTCACCGGGGCTTTGCAAGCGCTGGCTCTGCCAAAAGAGGAACTGCTGAAAACGTTGCGTCCCGTTCCGATGTTCACGATCGCGAATGCGGAAGGTGCGCCCCTGGTGGCTTCGCCTCAAAAAGGCCAGACTGGCAATCCAGTCGCAGGTGTATTCATCAGCCAGCAAGATGCTCAAACTTTTTTGGCTAACCTCAAAAATCGGAATCCAGAACTGGCGAAAGGGGTTCAGGTTGTACCCGTTTCCTTGGCAGAAGTCTATCAAATCAATCTGGACAACAAAGGCAAAAAAGATGGTTTAGACTTTGCCTTTGTGCCGTCTAAGCAACAGGTGACCGCCGCCCAAACCATCCTTCAAAAGAGTGGCCAGAAAAATCAGTTTGCAGGGACTCCCCTGTTCGTCGCCCGAGGTGGCCCGGAGAAAGGGTATCTCACCATCCAACAAGGGGATAAGGCTGTGATTCCCATGTTCTTCAAACAAGAAGAATTACAGGAATTGATGGCTCGGTTCCAAAAGCAAGATCCGAAATTGGGCCAAACCCTGGAAGTGCAGGTGCTGAATTTGGAAGGGGTGATTGAAATTATGCGGACAAAAGATGATCCCCAACTGAAGCAGATTGTCTTGATTCCCCCGAAAGACTCCATTGAGTTTGTGCGTTCCATGAGCAAGACTGCACCCCAGGCGCAACCCAAGAAGTAAGTTTGCGAGAATGGGGATAAGTAACGTGTACCCCTTCTCGTGAAACAGCCATGCATCAGAGTGACGTGAATTCGAAGGTGTCCTTGGTTCCGGTTGGGAATCAGGGACATTTTGTTGCGGGGGAGTGGCTGTGGGACTGGTGGCAGCAGGGGCGATCGCAGGCGGTAGCTTACGAGGTGCCGTTGGTGGAATTGGAGTGGTTGTTGCACCAGGTGGCCGGGGTGGAGCGGTTAGAGTTGCGGTTGGGGACGCTGCGATCGCGCCCGCAGATTGCCCTAACGCTGCCCCCCGCACAGTTGGAAGCCCTGTGGCAACAGCGTTTGCACGAGCGCACCCCCGTGCAATATTTGGTTGGCCGGGTCGCCTGGCGCAATCTGGAGTTGCAGGTTTCACCAGCGGTGTTGATTCCCCGGCCTGAAACTGAGTTGATGATTGATCTGGCGATCGCGGCTACCGCTGACCCTCTGACTCAACCTCTGCGCCAAGGCCATTGGGCTGATTTGGGCACGGGGAGCGGGGCGATCGCCCTGGGTTTGGCGCAGGCGTTTCCGGCGGCAACAGTTCATGCGGTCGATTGCAGTCAAGCCGCATTGGCGATCGCCCAAATGAATGCTTCAGCCTATGATATGCTGCCTCAAATTCAGTTTGTGCACGGCAATTGGCTCGATCCCTTAGGCCATCGGCGCGGCCAACTCAGTGGGTTGCTTTCAAATCCGCCCTACATTCCCAGAGCAATAGTGCCGACCTTGCAACCAGAAGTGGCGCACCACGAACCCCATTTGGCCTTAGACGGTGGCCCCGATGGTTTGGATTGTTTGCGGCAGTTGGTGGCGATCGCCCCGGCCTATTTGCGATCGGGGGGCTTTTGGCTAGTCGAACTCATGGCTGGCCAAGCCGAGACTGTGGCCGATTTGCTCGCGGCTCAGGGGGCTTATCAGCACATCCAAATTCACGCTGATCTGGCCGGAGTTCAGCGGTTTGTCTCCGCCTATCGTGTCTGAGGCGCAGGCGATGCTGACGGTTAGGCTTTGCTGAAAGTCAAAATATGCTGCTGGGGCAACAGGTTTTGGGTATTTTGCCACTGTAAGCCGATCGCGGCCATTTCCTTTTTCACCTGGGCCTGGGTCATTTTGTGGAGCGGTTTAATCATCACTCTGGGATCTTCGCCGCGATATTCTACCAAAACCACACGGCCCTTGGGTTTCAGCGATCGCGCGATCGCCTGCATCATCTCGTGGGGGAACTCAAACTCGTGGTAAGCATCCACCATCAGCACCAGATCAACGCTATTGGCTGGTAACTGGGGATCGGTGGCGGTGCCTAAAATCGGTTCGAGATTGGCGAGTTGGGTTTGGTGTTGCCGCTCAGCCAAAATCTCCACCATTTCCGGTTGCAAATCCACGGCTAGCACTTTGCCTTGGGGGAGGCGAGGCGCAATCCGAAAGCTGAGATACCCTGTTCCGGCCCCAATATCTGCAACGACATCGGTGGGTTTGAGGCGAAGACTGGTCACGAGTTTTTGGGGTTGTTCCTCGCTTTCGCGGCGCGATCGCTCTAGCCAGCCAGCTCCCCGGTGGCCCATGACCTGGGCAATTTCCCGGCCCAGATAAAACTTGCCAATCCCATCGGGATGGTGCAATGGCCGTTCTTCATATAGGTTCTGAACGGTTTCTGGGGCGATCGCCGATGGGGCAGTGGTTAGGGGGGCCGCTTTGCCTGGGCTGGGCTGGGTGAACAAGAGCAGCATCATACCCACCAGTGACAACAGGACGATCGCCAAATTGATCAAGAGTTGTTGCGATCGCGTACTCCAAGTGCTTAAGGTTTTATTCAAAGACGGATTTGGCATCGCATTTGTACACTGAAAGGGTGAATTGGCAGGGGGAACAGCACGATGGCTTATGTCTGCGAAGTGGGTTCAGGCCGGACATTGTATCTGGATCAAGTCGGCTCTCAGACGGTCATTACCGTGGCCAGTCACACCGCTGGACAACAGCAACAGGCCAGCAGCACTTTCCCCACGGGCGATTGGCAAGCCACGCCAGAGGTCTATCTAACCACAGATGGCGCAGTCGTAAAGTTAACCACTGATAAAGGGATTCACTATATTCGCGTACATGGTAGCAGCATTGGTGTGAGTGAAGCCCTTTCTTTAGACTCGCTCCAACAAATTCAGATGCAACAGGCAACGGGCGTGACAACTGCGGCCCCGCCGATGCCGCCAATGGCTCCGATGCCGCCAATGGCTCCGATGTCGATGGGCAACATGCAGATGAATGCGAATCCGATGGAAATGCAAATGGGGAATATGACCATGCGGATGGGGGAACCGCCGACGATGGGCGCACCAACCCCCGATCGCCACTTTTGTAGCCAGTGTGGTACCGCAGTTCGATCAGGCGATCGCTTTTGTAGTCAATGTGGGCACAAGTTAGTAGATTAAACCCTGGTGCTTTGCGGTAGTGGTTGCGGAATGAGCCGCCTGGAGTGTGTAGTATGCGTAGTAATTGACTACATGCTGAATTTTTATGGCTATTTTGCTATCGAATATTACGGCCCGTCCCTACGCAGGAGTGCAGGATTTGGCCGCGATCGCCGCTTTGATTAACACCTGCATTGTTTGCGATCGCCTGGATGGTCTCTCCACCGTTGCCGCCCTGGAGCATGAATATAGCAGCCCCGATTTTGACCTGGTTCAAGATCTCCGCCTGTGGTTTGACCAATCGAATACCCTGGGAGCGGTTGCCGAATGTTGGTTGCCCAAAGCCCCAAACGAGCAACGGGCCTATCTCACCTTCTGGGTAAAGCCAACTGTGCGTGGCCAGGGGATTGAGACGGAAATTTTGGCCTGGGCCGAGCAACGCCTACGCACCGTAGCTTGCGATCGCCAACTGCCTGCGGTACTACAAATCATGGTACGGGAAACCCAAACTGATCGCCTGGATTTGCTGAAGCAACAGGGTTTTACACTGAGCCGCTCCTTTTATCGGATGGGGCGATCGCTGGCAGCACCCATCCCTCACCCCCAACTACCAGTTGGCTACACGGTGCGGCCTCTGCAACCCACTGAACTGGAAGCGTGGGTCGAGCTATTTAACCAGAGTTTTGTTGATCACTGGAATTTTCTGCCCTTGACTGTCCGCGATCGCCAGCACTGGAACGCCGAACCCGACTATCAGCCTGAATTAGATTTAGTCGCGATCGCCCCCGATGGCACCTTTGCAGCCTTTTGTTATTGCTTCGTCGAAACGACCACCAACACCCAGCGCGGCGTGAAGGAAGGCTGGATTGCGGATCTAGGCACCCGGCGCGGTTTCCGGCGGCAAGGCTTGGGCCGCGCCATGTTGCTCACCGGCTTACAGGCTTTGCAGGCTCAATCCCTGAATACTGCCCTGCTCGGAGTCGATACTCAAAATCCCTCGGGGGCAATGGGGTTGTATGAATCCGTGGGATTTCAGCCTTACTATACAAGCCTGGTATGGACGAAAAAACTGCTCTGAACGGGGTTGGGGCGCGATCGCCTGGGCCACTGCCACCGATGATAAGCAAAGTAAAATGTAGCGATAGCTACAAACATAGAGTGATGGCACCCATCAGGGCTTAGGATGATAAATGGCACATTTGCGGCAATGCCAGAGATGTGTTGGCCTTCATCGCGATGAATCATGAGCTTTTACGTTTCCCCCCGCTTCCTCAACAAAGTCGCAATTCACATCACGAAAAATTATCTCACTTTGCCAAATGTCAAGGTGCCATTGATTTTGGGGATTCATGGGCGCAAGGGGGAAGGAAAGTCTTTCCAGTGTGAGCTCGTGTTTGAGCGGATGGGCATCAACGTGGTGCACATGTCGGCGGGCGAGTTAGAAAGCCCTGATGCGGGAGATCCGGCGCGGTTGATTCGGTTGCGCTATCGAGAGGCGGCGGAACTGGTACGGGTGCGGGGGCGGATGGCCGTGCTGATGATCAACGACCTGGATGCGGGGGCCGGTCGGGTGGATCAGTACACGCAGTACACGGTGAATACCCAGTTGGTCAACGGGACGTTGATGAATATCGCGGACAACCCCACCAATGTGCAGTTGCCGGGATCCTATGAAGCGGAACCGATTCAGCGGATTCCTATCATTGCGACGGGGAATGACTTTGCCACGCTGTATCAGCCGTTGATTCGGGATGGGCGGATGGAGAAGTTTTATTGGGAGCCCGATCGCCGCGATCGCCTTGGCATTGTCGCCGGAATTTTCCAGGTTGACGCGGTGAGTCATGGGGATATCGAAAAGCTGGTGGAGCGCTTCCCGGAGCAATCAATTGACTTCTATGGCGCGTTGCGATCGCGGTTGTATGACGAGCAGGTACAGCATTTGATTGAATCGGTTGGGGTGGAGCGCATTTCGCAACGAGTGGTGAATAGCAAAGAAGCGCCGCCGGAATTTCGGAAGCCGGATTTTAGCCTGTCCCATTTGATTGAGGTGGGCCAGCAGATGGTGGAAGAGCAACAGCGGGTGCAGCGGGGCCAACTGTCGCAGGAATACAACAAATTTCTCTACAATCGGCGGTTGGGCGAAGTTGAGGCAACGGGCGATCGCGAAATCCCTCCGGCTGACACCGCCTCCTTCTTTCGGGATTATACCGCCCCCCCAAACGGCCCTGGCTCTACTCCTGCCCCGAACCCTGGCAATACTCCCCCGGCCAAAAGTTACGCAGGGCAACCATCAAGTACGCGCCTCACCCCTGACCTGGTGACAGAAGTGAACCGTATTTTGGCGCAGGGGTTGCGGCTGGGCGTGGAATACGTAGACAAACGACGATTTCGTACGGGGTCGTGGAATTGCTACGGCACCTATGATGGGGATGGGGCAGCGGCGATCGCCGCGTTGGATACCTGTTTGGCTGACCATGCCCAAGATTACGTGCGGATTGTGACGATTAACCCCCGCGATCGCCAGCGGCAAGGGGAAACGATCATCCAGCGGCCCTAAGGAAGGTGCGATCGCCTGCGTTGGCGGCAACGGTCACGGGTAGGCCGTTTTGGCACGGTGCAGGGCGTTGAGACCGCCTATAATCAAAACGGTTCGATTCCCCAAGGGCAGGGTGCAACGTTCTGGGATGAATGGTTGGCAGATTGGAGTGGAAGCGTATGAAGTGTTTGATCGGAAGTGCAATGGCGATCGCAACCCTGATGGCGATCGGCCAGCCTACTGTCGCGCAGGTCGCGGAAGTCCCTAGACCGACCCAACAAGGTGATTTTCGGACGGCAAAAGTGAGAGGTAATCGCGGCTTTTATGCCAATACTTCCTGGCTGGTTGTTGACCAAACGCCGCTGAACTGCCGGGTTTCCCCCAATGGCAAAGTGCAGTCTACGTTGATGCCTGGTGCGGTGATCAAAGCCGTGTTTACGGGGCAAAACCAAGAGGCGATCGTATTGCAGCAGGGGAGCCCCTGGTTGCGGGTCGCACCGAAATCTCCCAACATGATGTCAGGGCCAGCAGGAACCTGTTATGTGCGGGCAAATCTGCGCCATGTGGCCCCCATCAGCGAAGATTACATCCAGAGTGGTGGTGTCCGGTCTTGAGGCTGGGGCCGGAAAAAACTGAATTCTAGCCTGCATTATTCATGAGGATTGGATAAACTCCTCGAAAGCCTTAATTTATCAACCATACCAAGCTTGTTCAGAAAGACAGGCTGTATTTGGGTAGGGGCAATCCCTTGTGGTTGCAATGCGTCCCAGACCAAGGTGGCACAAGGGATTCGCCCTACAAAACCGAATCAGGGGGCATTAATCCAGGCTAGGGTGATGCTGGCATTCCCCCGCTCTGTTCTGGCCTTCGGGAAATGAGAGCGGGGGGAAGTCGCAGGTGCGCCGTCTGTCATCACTACTCGGGAATCTGGTTATCTTCAGGGCCGGCGATCGCCGTTTGGGCCAGGTGGGGCGATTAGCCTACAAGACTGGTTGGGAGCCTTCAGGACACGCGATTTTTGTGGGGGATGAAGGGAGGGCGATCGGCATCTGTGGGGCGACCATGCTGGTTTCAGTCGATTCGCAGAGTCTGGCTTTTGTGATTTCTTGGTTTTGGGGGAAGGCAAACACAACGCCGCTATAGCTCTTTAACCCGCTTTTGGTAGGGGTTGCTGTGATGTGAAAGGCTGTTTTGCTGGGTTTGAGGACGTACTTGTAGTTGGTTGAAGCTTCGGGTAACGTCACAGCGAGGTCGCTGAGGGATTGGGTGAAGCGGTTATTATCTAAGAAGTAAGCTTGTTCGCTACGGAGGATGGCCCCCAGGTACTGTTTGGCTTCGGCTTGGCGGGCTTTGTTGGCCTGGTTCAAAAAGCTGGGGAGGGCGATCGCAGCGATAATGCCTAAGAAAAAGACCACAAAACTCAAGCCACCCACGCCAACCAAAATCCAGATCAGAACTGGGATCCCTTCTTTGGCGCGGGGTGGGGGTGGTTGGTCTAGCATGATGGTGCTTCTCCGAATAGACTTAAGGGTTTAATCGGGCGATCGCGGGGCAATTATGCAAGCAGGACGGTGGTAATGGTGATCTGTTGGGGCGATCGCGGCGGGTCAGGGCTACGAGCGCCGCGTGGGGCGTTGCCACCACCACATCCAAATCCCCGTAATGGCCATTGTCAGTAAGCCCAAAGCATTCAAAAATGGGTAAATCATTTCCAAATTCAAGGGGCCAAACTTGCCGCGATGCAAGGACATTAGCCACCCCACATACTTAGCGTTGCCATTTAAATGGGCAAATTGATAGAGCGAGCCAGTGATGACGGTCAGCAGCAGGGGCAAGACCAAAATGGGGGCTAACGCTTTGTGCAAGTGTCGCAGTCGAACAGGGTTGATGGTCATAATTCCCAACTTTAAAGGAAGTGTAGCGAGGGTCGGCTGGTGGTGCAGGTGGTTGTGAAGAGGGGCGCAGGCGGCGATCGCGGGTCGCCTGACTTGCGCGAATTTTTAGCGGATTTTGATGTGGATAGCCTGGAACGCCCGCGCGATGTCTGGATCTTGGATGAGATAGGCCCGAAAGGGTTGGCGCGAGGTACTGGTGACAAAGGGAAAGGGGTTTTGGCGGGTGGGGCCGAGAAAGACATCAATATGATTCCCCCGGATGGCACTGCCCACATCAGCGGCATAAAAGAAGCCATCATGGACGACGCGATCGCCACTGGATAGGGTTAAGACCTGGCCTCGGGCAGCGGGGATATACACAATGGAACCGAGGGGGATTTGATCCGGGTCAACGGCGATCGACCGAAATTCGACGAGTTGGGTTTTGCCAGCCCCATAGCCCAGGGGCGTGGGACTGAGGGAAAAGCGGGCTCGCCCAACGCGGTCAATCATGCTCCCTGACAAACTTTTGAAAAAGTCAGAACAATCGACCTGGACATCGCTACCCCGTCCAGCAAAGTTGAAGGTATTCAAAAAAGCCGTCGGGCTGAATACCTGGACGGTGCCTTGCATGGCGGCGTTGCACCAGTCGGCTTTGGCCAGTTTGATGCCTAGCGATCGCCCATCTAGATCGAGCAACTCTTCGCCTTGCCCAGTGGCGCGGGCCTGGTGGATGTAGTAGTAGGTCGCCCACAGGTTGAGGGCGGTGGCATTGGTTTTGCTGCCAAAGGAATTCACTTGGAGCCACAATCCCTGCTGATGCAAGGAAAAATATTGCACTTTGGCTGGTGTATAGGCAAGGCGTTGGGGGGGCCTGGTTTGGGCGTGGGCGATCGCCGCTGGCAACACGGCCCCGATCGCTGTTCCCGTTGACCCAACCAACAAAGAGCCTAGAATCAGGCGGATTCTCGCAAGCAACATAGACCAGTGGGCAAACGTTTCTTGTGCATTATGATCGCCAACCCCCAAAATGGCGCAGGGATTTTTGGGGAAAGGCGGCAAACTGGCCGGGTGCGGGTGGCGGGTTCAGCGTTGGGCGGGGGTGCTCAGGGGCTGATTGGGGTGAAAATATTCCGGGGGCCAGCGATCGCGCAGGTCAACGTGCTCCCCAGTAACGGAGATTCCTTCGGCTTGCAGTAACCTGGCCTGGTCGGGCAGGTGGCGGGAGAATAACTCCCCATTTTTGCTGACAATCCGGTGGACGGGACATTGGCCCTGGGCGGCTTTCAGCAAGGCAGGAAAGGCCCGGTAGTAAGCCGTGGATACACCCAGGGCCACCACTAGGTCAGCAGTGGTGACGATGACTCCCGGCGGAATCCGGGCGACAAATTCATAAAACCGTTCTCGGGCCGTATAGGCTAAGGGCGGGTAGCATTCGGGGCCAAACTCGCCGCGATCGCCCACCTGAATTGAGCCGCTGTGAGTAACGATGCCAAGCCAGCCCCGTTGATTTTTGAGGCGTTGGGCCAAGTTGGGCTGAATCTCGTTGAGATAGTGGCAGGGTTCACACAAAAAGGTCAAACGGATGTGGGCGCTGCCAATGACCAGCGATCGCCCCGAGGCCAACCCCGGCGGCAGGGCATCACAGAGAATGTTTTCGCGCAGGCAACCGGGCGCTAGCGCAAAGCGATCGAGGGTCTTTTGATCCAGCAACAAGACTTGGCGGGGACTCCCGATCCGACCATTGCGATCGCCAACGATGCCCTGGGGCGCGACGAGGGTGATCTGTTGGCGGGGCGAGAGGGGGGCATCGGCCTCGACTTTGACAAATAAATGGGTAATCTCCATCAGTGGGCGATCGCGGTAGACTCCATCCCCAGTTTTCTGTATTTCCTAAAAGGGTTGGTTTTGGCAAATTTCCTTCGCCCGACGGCTTTCAAAATCCACGACGGCCTGGTTGCGCACCGCCGGACACCATTGCTCAATGGCATTCAACGCTTGAGGCCGCAACTCGAGGTTATCCGCTGGAATCTGATCCATTGCCATGATGGCGATCTTCCATTGGTTTTGTCTAGCCCGTTGCTGGCCGATTTCGTAAATCATCTGGCTCCAATTGGCGATATCCGCTTGGGCCGCCGCATAGGCCGGATCTGTGGGAGGAATTTGCTTCGCCGCGTCGATCGCCGTTCGATAGGGGGTAGCCTGGTCGCTTAAGACGAGTTTGCGGGCCGCATTTAACCGGGTTTGACCATCCACTGCGGCCTCTGTTGGGGGAACGGGGGCAGGGAGAACGGGGGCGATCGCGGTGGTTGCGACGATGGGCGGGGCGGGGGCCGATGCCGGAGCCAGGGTGGGTGTTTGGGCGGCTTGGGTGGGCGTGCCTAACAAGGCCCAGTTGCGCCACAGGACACACCCGATTAAGCCCAGCGACAACAACCCCACCCACCCCAACATGGGGTGCCACCGCATTACCTCGTCGGTTCCGTCAGCCTGATCTTCCGCTGGGGTGGGGGCTGTCGCCGCTGTGGTAGGGGGCGTTGAATGTTGAGCTTGTGAGTTTGTGGTCATAACAGATCCTGTCGGTGAATTACACGAATTGGGCACAAAGCGATGGTTGGCTGTGACATCCTGGGTGGTGATGTCTAAGGGAACGGCTGGGGGTTGGGGCGGTGGGGCGGTGGCCCCATTCCTCGAAAACGGTGGTGGGTTGGGCTGCGATCGCGGGGAGTGGCCGTTAGTGGCGATCGCGGCTTGGGGCGGGGCCGTGGTTGCGACGGGGGCGGCTTGGGGGTGGGCCGACGCAGTTGGGGACAGGTGGGCCTCGGTGCCCTGGGCCAGGTCGTGGAACGGGGTGGTAACGGGGTTTGGCCTGTGCCCGTTGTTGCTGGCTCCGTGCCCGTTATTGCTGGCTCCGTGCCCGTTCATGGTGTGGTCTTCCAGCTCTGTGACCAGGGCCAGGAGGGGTTTGTGCAAGCGTTTGGCAGGGCAGATCGGAAAGGGGGTTTGGGTGGGCTGATAGTAATACTGGCTGAGTTCGGGGACGCGATCGGTCAGGAACCGAACCAGGGTGGCGAGGGTTGCCCCTTGCTCATAGCGCAGACTTTCGAGGAGGGCGACAGTAAATAGGCCATGCCCCAAACTCGAAATTTCTCGGGAATATTGACCGGGCTGGCAAGACAAAATGGTGGCAATGCCCGCCTGGTAGGTGTATTGGGCTAGTTGCATCCCAATCACTTCGTTGTTGACGGCGCTTTGGATGCGGCTCATGTCCATCAAAGCGAGGGAGGTGCCGAGGCCCAAGTGGGCTTCGAGTTTAGTCAGGAGGGGAACAATGGGGATGCAGGTTTCGGCGATCGCTTGGGGGTGGCCATCCAGCGGCACCCAATAGTCAACGCCGTGCTGACAAACGCCATACCCACTAAAAAACAGCCACAGCCGATCATCTGGTTTGAGGCAACTGTCTGCGAGTAATTGGATCCAGCCGACCAAATTGGCATAGGTGGGGACTGTCGATCGCCCCCATAAGGCGGGGGAATTGTCCGTGAGGAGTAAGCAATTTTCGGGGGCAAAACCCGCTTGCTGAATGAGCAAATCTTGAAACGCTTGAGCATCCTGTTGGGCAAAGCTCAAAGGTTGAAAATGTTGATAGTGATTGAGTCCAATCGTGATTGCCCAATGTTTCATCACCGATGCCCCATCGCTCGATTAACTTAGCATTCCCGTGCTTGGCTGGAACCGACACAATTACGACTTGCGATTTTGGTGCTGGCCGAGTTGTGTCTTACCAATTGCTGCGGACGAATCGGTAAATGCCACGGAGGATTTTGCTGTGCAGTTCTTGATCCTGCTTTTATTTTAGTAAAGTCGGTGGCTTGCTCGAAGGTTTTTGCGATCGCCGTTGGTGGTTGAAGGAATGCAAAGATTTTTATCGGCCTAATTTTTGTCAACTTGTTTGAGCAATCAGAGGCAAAATGGATGGGTAATGCCAGCGGCAGGTCTGGTGCCGCCCCTACGCTCATGCCATCTGGCTTGGTGCAGGGCGATCGCCCGGTGGCCACCACAGGCTTGAACCCTAAATCTTTGAAACTCACTAAATCTTTGAAATTCAATCTTTGCTCCCTCGTACTGCTTTGAACCCTCAGAATGTACCCCATTCACCAATAGGACAGCGGCCAAATCCGGCCCTGTAAAATTCAGTTTTGATGCTGATAATTGCTGGGATTCGTGTCCTTAAACTGTGAGGGATAATGGCAGCCTGCGGCGATCGCAGCCACCCTTTGCTTGCCTTTGATCTTCCATCGATCTTTTCGCGGTTAAAAAAATCCCCTTAAAAAAATTCTAACTTTTGTTCCACCTTGTGCCGACCCTACCCAACGAAGGAAACCGAGTTATGTCTCAGCGCTCTTGGCCCCGTCTGTTTGTGATTGCCCCCAGCTTTGCGCTGCTGTGTCTCACGGGGGGCTGGCTGGTGACCAGCGCGATCGCCCCACCCCCTGCCCATGCCTATGTGTTTCGGTTGAATGTGACCCTCGATGTCCAGGGAGACGAATCCTATCGGGCGTTTATCCAGCGGGCAGAAACCGTTGCCCGGGCTGCCATCCAGCGGAGCTTGAATCGCGATATTCTCATTTCTGAGGTGTATGTCATCGTCACGGGGCAGCGGCGGGGCAGTACGGTGCAGGTCTTGTCGGTGCAGGTGAGCCGGAAGCAATGGCGCGATCGCCCCGATCCTCAATATTGGGCGACTTACTATGCCAGTGCGAAATTCCTTTTGGGGTTTGGTGCCGCGCCCAGCACCAGCCCAACGACAACTCGCTCCGCCAGCCCGCAACCAGTGGTGATTCAGACGGTGCCCACCGCCCCAACAGCAACCCCAACGCCAGCGAATGAGTTGCCCTTTCCGCTGGAAGAACCGTCTCCGCGCCCTGCCACGACAACGCCGTCTGCCCTGCCAAACGCTACTCCAAACCCAGGATCGCCCACTGACGGCCCAACAACGCCGCTGCCCCCACCGGGCGATCGCTAAAAGCCTCCAGAATCGTCAAGGTTGCTTGCCAGAGCTAACAGCCACCCGGAGTCACGCTGTTGATCACAACTTTGTCGGCATCTCCCACATAGGCTTTAAACTCTGTTGTTTGGCCAGCAGGGAGATCATCATCAATGAGACAAATGCGCCGTCCCGGACTCGATTTCCAATTCACTTTGTCTTTACTGAACTGGAGGACATAGTTAATCGACAAATCTTTTAGTTCTCGTCGAGTTTTGTTTTTTGCCGAACCGGCTAACACATCGTTTGTGTAAGAAACTCCAGAGAAGTCCAGAAGTTTTCTGGCTTCGGGCTTAATCGTGTAAAACTGTTTTCTTTCCTTCGGAGCCTGCGCTTGGGGGCTGGAACTGACCGCCGCTGGTTGTTGAACTGTGGCAGGGGCTACTGATGCAGCAGGGGATGGGGCTGGTTTGGGGGGTAGGGGTGGTGTTTGGGCACACAACGGATTGAGATTGACTAACCCTTCGGGATTGGCAACTTGATAGCAAAAGTAGTCGGGTTCGCGGGGGAATGCTTGGACAACACTGACCAAGACCAATGGGCAAACTGCTGCGCCTAGCGCGATCGCCCAATGTCGAGTTTTGCTTGTCATTTGACGTGGCCTCTTAATAAAACTACCTCAGACAAAAAGGTCTCCAGTTCACTCCTGTCCTGATCCAGGGCTAGCCAAGCCAGCCCCGCCCCCACAGCACCAAAGCGCGATCGCAATGGTCAAGTCCGTGGAATTTTGCTAATCTGACCCGACCCAGCTTTTATTGAGCTGTTGACGTATTGGGGTTTGTGGCGATCGCAGGCTTTTCGCCGACAGCCTTCGCGACTTCTACCCCGTTTTCTTCCAGAATGACGATCGGCTCAGAGCCATCCCCTAATTCAATTCGTTTTACTAAGACTTTGCCGCCTGACAGGCGTTGCCCGACAGAGACATAGCGGCTGGTAGCATCGCCCGGAGCCACGACGATCGCTCTGGGTTCGCCCCCGACGACGACCACTCCTGTCACTTCAACGGCCTTGGCTGTATCGCTTGAGGGCGGCGGCGGCAGGACAACTCTGGGCGGAGCCCCAGGAATAGAACCCCCACCCGAGGGCCCAGCCCCAACAGTCGGTGCTTGAAATCGGGGTATGGGCGGCAAGCTAAATCCTAAGGGTGCATCCTGATTTTTGGGAATAGTTGGAGTTTCGACATCTTTGGCTGGCGCTTCAGGTGGTCTTGCTGCTCCGTTATTAGGCCGGGAGCCAGGAGGAAGTTTTGAGACGTCAGGTACAGTTCCTTTGTCCGGTTTAGGCAGAACGGGTGGTACTGCGGCAAAGGGATCCTTGGTCGTGTCGCCTTTGATCCGCGTGTCTACTTGCTGTTGGCGTTCTTGAATATTGGTGGACGGAATCAAGCCCGGAACTGCCGCAGGTTGTTGCGCCATGATTTTGGGGGTGACACCGGGAGCCGGAGCGGTGACGGCGTTGGGGGTGGGACTGGCGGCGACGGGACTCGGGGCAGGCGCTTCGGCAGCAGGGGGTGTTTCTTCTGCGGCACAACCGACCAGCGCGATCGCCAGCGTTCCTACAATTCCTAAAAGCTGCTTGCGTCCCATTCCCATACCCTCCCAATGCGGATTAATTCCAGAATAACTTGCTACCGAATCCCATGTCGAAACCCTGAGGTTTCTATGTGTTAATCTAACCAATTTCCCTCGAAAAAATAAGCCCCTTGTCCTGAAAAGCCAGCGTGAAAATGGGCGCGATCGCACCTATCATTCCTGCCCCCACTTTCTAGGAATACCCATAACTCGCATAAACTAAACAAGTCTGAAATTTTACTGCCTGAGATCTCGATCCACTTCTAAACAAAATTTTACATAACTTGAGGAGTGGCGGATTGTTTGCTTTCTCGTCCTACAAAAAAGCCCTAACTTCTGCAACTTCAGCTTAAAAGTGATTGCAACAAAGGAAACAGTTTCGTATTCTAGGACAGAGAGACTTTGCCAATATGATTCTTGCCAAAAGCCACCCTTGATGGAGCGGTCTCCCGTTTGGAATTGCGAATAAATGCTCTGAGGAGGTATGCATGAATAGATTTTTGAGTCAGCCGAATCGCGTGTTGTTGGGCGGGGCTGCGATTTCTGTGATTACTGTCCTGGCTGGATTGGGGACTGCTGCTCCAGCCTGGGCGGAGTATGGTTTTATCACCATTGGGAATGACGAAGGTGGTTTTTGGCAGTGTGAAGGTAACTTTCAGGGAAATAGCGGTAACGGGCTCTGTGTGCGACGGGATGAAGTGAATCCGGGTGAAGCCTACAAATATTATCGGGGTGACATTCGGAATGGAACGTTTTCTGGGCGCGGCAAACTGGTTTACGAAAATGACGATCGCTACGAAGGTCAAATGCTAAATGGTCGGCCTAATGGTTATGGCACATTTATCAGTGCGGAAAACAACCGTCGTTATCGCGGCTCCTTCAAAAATGGCGAATTTTATGGCCGGGGTGAATACACTTTTGCGAATGGCAGTAAATATGTTGGCGAATTTGCTGGGAGCCAACCCCACGGGCGCGGTGTTTTCACTGCTTATGAAGATGGCAAGCCAGATCGGCCACTGTATACCTATACGGGGCGGTTTTATTTGGGCACCATCAATGGCAATGGCGTGGTTGTGAGTGCGGACAATGTGCGCTGTGAAGGTGTTTTTTATAGCAATACGCTGACGGGCCGCGGTATCTGCACTTATCCCTCGGGGAGCGAGTTCCGGCGGTATGATGGCGAACTCCGCAATGGGCGACCTGATGGCCGGGGCGTTATTACCTATTCCGATGGCCGGAGGCCCTATGCTGGGGAGTTCCGGGAAGGGAAGCCGGGATTGCCGAGAACACCGAATTCCTGAGCGTATCAACGCAACACGACCCGCGATCGCTGGATTTGGCCTGGGGGTTAGCGCGGGCTGGGTAATGTCGTCGGGTTTAAAGCCAGGGCTGGGCAGGCATTGGGAACCAGGCGCAGATAGCGTAAACACTCTTCGGGGGTGAGTTGGCGGAGGCTGCGATCGCGGGCCAGTGTTAACAAGCCGGACCAGTTCGCGGCCCACAGTTGTAGGGTGCCGTTTTCGCTGAGGGTAGCCACATATTGACCATCGGGGCTGAAGAAGGCACGGCGGACAGCACGCGGCACCGGCCCCTGGTCGGAGGGGCGCAAAATAGTTTGTTCAACGCCTGTGGTGGCGTTCCAAAGGCGGGCGGTGCCATCGGCTCCGGCAGTGACCACGGTTTTGCCATCGGGGCTAAAGTCCCCATCCAACACTGCGCCCCGGTGTCCGGCGAGGATGACCTGGGTGGCCTGGGTGGTGAGGTCGATGATGCGAGCGGTGCCATCCAAACTGGTGGTCAGAATTTTGGTGCCCTTAGCGTTGACGCGGACGTTGGTGAGGGCATCGGGATGGGCGATCGCAGCGATCGCTTGTCCCGTTTTGAGATCCCAGATCCGGGCGGTTCGATCCCAACTAACGCTTACGAGCCGTTGCCCATCGGGTGTAAATTGGGCTTGCTCGACCAGGGCTTGGTGCCCCCGCAGCAGTTGGTGGCGATCGCGGTTGTTAACGTCCCAAAGATGCAATGTGCTATCCACGCTAATGCCGACCAGTTGTTGCCCATCGGGGCTAAAGGCCAACTGCCGCAAAATTTGGGTGGGTGCGGGGGCGGCGTTGGGGGCCGGGGGCTCTGAGGCAACGGCCCACGATCGCACCAACTGAAACGATTGATCAGCTTGACTTTGCCACACGGTGACTGTCCCCAAATTTGTGGCGATCGCCACCAGGTTGCCATCCCGACTGAAGGCCGCCGCCAATAACCGTTGTGCGTCGTCGCCCGTGGCCAGCAAATTTTTGACCGCTGCCGGGGGTGCAATCGAAGCCGCGATCGCGCTGAAGGTCGGCACCGTAGGACTCCACTTGCCCCGCAACACAACCTCATTCGCCGTCGCGAGACCGTCTGCTTTTTGGCTGAGCCGTTGCCAGAGGTGGGTGAGCCTTTGCTGGAGTGGGTGCCACGCGCCCCCAGCAGCTTGATGAATTTCTGGTTCCAGCGGACAGGTGACCTGGGGTTTGGGCGGGTCGGGCCGCTCTGCACCCACCAGGTTCCATTGATGGAGTTCGCTCTTCTCCGTCATCACCCGGAGGCCCAGTGTGGGAGGGGTGGCACAGGGGGCGGAGGCCGCAAAGGGGGGAACTGGGCGATCGCCCTGGGTCTGTCCCGGTGGCCAGACAAACGCCGTACTTTGCAGGGGGGGCAAGGCAAGGCGCACCGTGGGAAACTCGCTCGTGGGTTGGATTGCCCACAGCCGCACAGCTCCATCCAGCCCTGTGCTCAACAACAAACTGCCGTCCGTTGTATATTGCAGGCCAGTCAGGGGTGCCCCGTGCCCCACCAGTTGCCCCAAGGCTTTACCCGTTGCGGCTTCCCACAGGCGTAGAGGATGAGCCGTCGGGAGGTCAGGTCGATCGCGGCGATCGCTCACCCAAACCTGCTGACTATCAGGACTAAACCGCAGTTGGGGCAGGCTAACCTCTGTTGGTGCGGCTTCGGCCTGTTGCTTGCCATTCCAGGCGTTGCCCGTTGGCCACTGCCACACCCCAAACTGCCCTCGCCCATTGCTCCAGCCTAACTTTTGGCCATCCGGGCTAAATTGCAACAGGGTCGTAAATTGGGTTGCCGTCGTTGGGGCGGTGGCCACCGTGGCCGGGGTGGGTTTGGGTAAGTTCAGGACGTGCAGTTGCCGTCCAGTGTCGAGCCGCCAGATGCCCACTCGACCAGAGCGTTCTGCGATCGCGACTTCCTGCCCCCCTGGACTCAGCGCCACCCCATCAAAGGTGCTGCCCAGCCCAAAAGTCTGCTGGCGTTTTGGCTGGGCCACCGTCCACACGGCCACTGCTTGCGGACTGGCGACCAAAATACCCCGTTCATCGGCGGTAAAGGCCAGGGTTTGGATGGTGCCCCGATGCTGGAATTGGCCGTGGAGTTGGCCCGTGGACAATTGCCACACCCGCACCGTGTTGCCACTGCTGGCCGCAAGCCAATGCCCCTGGGGACTGAGGGCGATCGCCTGAATCGGGTCGGTAAATCCTTCAAACCGGTGTTGCACTTGGCCTGTTGCCGTTGCCCACAGGGTGATGTGCGTGGCCGCTCGCCCGACTGCAAGCAACGAATCCCCCGCCGGGGTGAATAGCACTTTCCTGATCGCTGGCGGCTTGGGTGTTCCCTGCTCGGCGCGATCGCCCCCCTGATCATCCTGCAACACCCGCTCGATTTGGGTCGTCGCCAAGGCCCATAGGCGCACTGTGCCCTCCGTATCCACCGTGGCGATCTGGGTTTGGGCCGGATTCACCGCAAAATCCTGAATGCCCGCTGGCCCTTGCACCAAGTTGGCTTGCAATTGGAGCTTTTGAAGGGCCGATCGCACACTGGACTCAGCCTCCATCGTTTGGCCCCGTTCGGCAGCTAACCGACTGATCAAAAGCGCGGCCATTGGGTCGCCCTCTGGTTCCTGCAAAATGGATTGGGCGATCGCCGACCACTGCCGCGACGTGGCAATGTGCAACTGGTAGTCTTTTTCGCTGCGGCTATCTGCTGCTACCTTGTATTGGGCAAACGTCACCCCCAGTGCCACCAGCAAGGTCAGCGGAATCGATACTTGCAAAAGCCGCAATTCATGGCGCACCCGCCGACTTTCCTCCCGGCTGATGGTGAGATATTCCTGGGCCTGTTGCGATAGCTCGTGGGGATAGTGATGCCAAAAGTCTTCCGCATCGACTAAGCGGGAGCCATGCAACAAAAATTCCGGCGATCGCGGTTGTTGGGCACTGTGCCATTCCTGGGCTGCCCGTTCAATCCGGCGTAGTCGCCGCAGCACTTCGCGGTTTTCATCCAACCACGATCGCAACAACGCCCAATTCCGAATCAGCGCCTCGTGGGCAATGTCTACCGTTTCCTGGCTGCCCCCATCCAGACTGTCCTGAGAGGCTTTCAGATCAAACGACTGGGTTAACTGAATGACATTGAAATCATACCCCTTAGTTTCGGCCCCGCCCCCCGTGGCCCAAAGTCTTGATGGTTCCACCTTGGGAGATTTCTTCCGAGCAACTTGAGCCAACCGGAGCGCCGTCGAAATATTGGCAAACCGTTGATCCACCTGCCCCTGATGACTCCCCCCCGTCATGATCTGGTTGGTCACAATAAGCTTAGCCCGCACCAACTTTTCCACCACGGTTTCCACCAGCGTGGGCGGAAACTGTCCCCCCACCAATTCCGATTTCAGCACTCGTCGTCGCGTGTCTTCCGTGCCTTCGCCCAGTTGAGTCAAGGCAATAAAAATGCGTTTGGCTACCTGCTGCTCTTCGAGTTCCAGACTGTAGAAGATTTCGTCAGCCCGTTTTTGCAACGTTCCTCGTACCCCGCCCAGGGCGGTGTAGGCATCCAGGGTTAAGTGGGGGGCACCCCCTTCTGGGGGATAGTATCGCCGTTGCCACAGTTCCATCAAGGTGTATTGCAACAGGGGCAGTTCCCCCGGTGCGCCCACAATATCCAGCAAGATGTTGTAGACCAAGTTGGGGTCGCAGACCAGGCCAACCTTGGCGGCGGGTTTCAGGATGGAGGCTTTGATCTGGTCATAACTGAGGGGGGTGACCATTACCAAATGTTGTTCGATGTGTTCGGCCAACCCTTTGTAAAAAGAGCATTTGCTGAAAAAGTCGGCTCGCAGCACAATCACTAACTTGAAGCGATCGCCCAACTCCCGCACTCCCGCCAACAAACAATTGAAAAAGCGATGGCGAATATGCTCGGTGTTGTGCCCCTGGCATAGGGTAAACACTTCTTCAAATTGGTCAATGATCAACACAAAACGGCTGGGGCTGGCCTCAGATTTTTTGTCGGTCATGAGGCTGGCCCGGATGAGATGGCTTAACCCGGCGCTGCCATCTTGCAAAAACAGTTCCGCCCGTCGCAGTTGCTCGGCCCGTTCCACGGGGGGCGCATCCGGACTCACAAAAGCATTGGCCAAACTCTTGAAGGGGTGTTCTGTGGGGGTCATCAGGCGAATTTGCCAGCGATCGCTCCCCGAAATGGCCTGCCCCCGCTGCAACTTGTGGGCTAACCCGGCCCGCACAACCGAAGACTTGCCACTGCCCGAAGCCCCAATCACCGCCAAAAAATTGCCCGTCCGGAGGCGATCGAGCAGTTGATCAGTCAGTCCTTCCCGGCCAAAGAAATACTCTGCGTGTTCTTCCCGGAAGGGTTGCAACCCGCGATAGGGGCACACATCTTCAACTGGGGCTGGCAGCATCAGCGTGAGTGGATTTTGGCAGCGCGTTAAAACAATTTCACTCCCCGAATTCTCGAACAAGGGTTGTTGCGATTCGCCTTTGAGGGCATTGCTGACCCAATCGGTCAGGGCGTAATTGGTCACCACGCCCGCTGGCAACCGCCGTGCATCCAACCCGGCTAACAACGCTTCCGTAAAAACACTGTAGGGGCTGGTCAAGGATTCATAGGCAGTTTCATATTCCCGCGACGCCGCCATAAAGAGGCGATCGGTGCCAGCATGAGCGCCTGGATCAGCCTCCAAAAAGTTCAAAATTTCGCCACTATGGCAACAATCCAACAAAATAATGCGCTGTCGCACGGGGCTTTCTTGCAACAACCGCCGCAACCAAAATAAGGACAACCCATAAAAATTTGTCTCTGGATTGGCATCACTCGTGGCTAAATAGCCTTCGCGGATGCCAGCTTCTTTTTGCAGGCCATGCCCGGAAAAATAAAACAAGGCTGTATGGGGGATGTTGGCTCCGCTGGGTTTAAACAACCGCACCAACGCTGTTTCGAGGTCAGTTAAAGTGACGGGTGTTTTTTGGCCGACCCGTAGGCGACCGTCTTGCACAATTTCGGGCAACCGTGCCACCTGAAAATCGCCATTGGTTTCCAGTTCGTGGGCGATCGCCTCCGCATCATGTGCCGGGGCATTCAGGGATGGCAAATGTTGATAGCGACTAATTCCAACTACTAACGCATCTCGCACCATTGTCAACCTCTTAAATGCCCATACCCATCCATTAAAAAAATGAGACTTGATTCTGCTAAAGATTAGGATTGCGATGCGGCGATCGCAATTACTCAGCCTCAATCAAGCGAAAAGCTACTTCTAATTCGATCGCATTCTCTGGCCTCGCCTAATCAGAAGTAATTGCCAAATCAACTGCTGCGAAGCGTTTGAAGTCCTAAATACTTCGTTCTAGCCTTAGAGTAAAATTTTTAAATAATTCTGTAAAAGGGGGGAAGCCCCTTATTTCAAGGTGTTTATTACGGAATTTATGTCCGATTTTTCAAGCTAGCTCATCCTGTCTAGATTCAGTTGACAGATTGCCTTTTTGATCTAAAAAGTAATTGGGTGACTAGATCTCAGTGAAATATCTGAACCGTTTAATTCGTGGTGATAATGGTAGGATCTTCGTGTTTCTACGGATAACTTCATAAACTTTTTGAGGTATTTAGAGACGCCACGATTTGTATCGATTGAAACTTTTAAGATCCCAATGGGGATCTTATTAAGGCTCTAAATAGGCACTTGATCAACTGGCACAAATTGAGTATCGACTGAGGGCAAGGCGATACACGGGATTGTTGTTGACGGCTGGTTCACGCAAGTGGAACTTATCGAACCCTGGCTTGCCAGTGGCCATGACTTTTATATTGAGCAGCCGTATTTCAAAATCGGTAATTTGTCGGAGTGCCTACTTCTGTGAGGGAATGCCTTGCCTGGGAAAAAGTATTTTGCGCTGCCCAACTGGGTTCGGACGGGTTGCATTCCGTATCGCGATCGCCCGTTCGCGATCGCCCCGTTAATCTACCAAAATGTAGATTGTGCTAGCTGTGGCAAACTATGCTAGATTTTCTAGAAATCCATTGAGTCAGTCAGCTTAATTCACCCCGCGTTAGATCTTGAAAGCAATTGGGCTTTGCTAGCGACGGTGTGAAACGGAGGAACCAACTTCTTGGGGCGAACTGCTTGCAGTAGAGTTTTAGCTCATTTCAGCTTTGGTCTGAAGTGGGGCCACAATTCCTACCAACACCCAGAGAGCATCTCTCAGCTCTAGCCCGTCAGCTAACTCCGTCAGCATTGAGAGAGGACTGAGAGCCAGTTTTACCTTAATTCCGGCTCCCAGTGTCTCTATCCAGGACTGCTCGCTTCGTGTACCTGCATAGAAGATAAAGGTGCTGATATGTCACTTATGCATGTGGCAGCAGTATTTGCTGCGATCGCTCAGACCACTTGGCAACGTTCCAAGGTGCTTGTATTGCGTGATGTCGTCCTTCTGCCGGCCCTCGGCTTCTTCGGCATCATCGTCTTGTGGTGGGGCGTTGCCTTACTCCGGCGCGACCTAATGCCCACCCCCCCCGAAGCCCTGATCAACAATCTGGACTTTATTCTCCATCCCTTTTATCGCCGTGGCCCTGGGGATCTGGGGTTGGGTTGGCTGCTCATTGCCAGCCTCCGTCGCGTCGTCATTGGGTTTCTGTTGGGGGCGTTGGTAGCCATTCCCATCGGCTTTTTGATTGGGATGTCGCGCCCGATGCAGTTGGCCTTGAACCCGTTGATTCAGATCTTCAAACCCGTTTCACCGTTGGCCTGGTTGCCGATCGCGCTGGCGATTTTTAACTTGGCTGATCCATCGGCTATCTTTGTCATTTTCATTACTTCGCTCTGGCCAACAATCATTAACACGGCCTTGGGGGTATCCAGTGTTTCCAAAGAATATTTGGATGTGGCTCAAGTGCTAGAAATGCCCCGCTGGCGACAAATTTATAAAATTATTCTGCCAGCCAGTTTGCCCTATATCTTTACGGGATTGCGGATCAGTTTGGGGATCGCCTGGTTGGTGATTGTGGCGGTAGAAATGCTCACGGGTGGCATTGGTATTGGGTTCTTTGTGTGGGATGAGTGGAGTCGCTTAAATCTCAGTTCGGTGTTTCTGGCCGTGTTGGTGATTGGGGTGACTGGGTTGTTGTTGGATGTCACGATTTCCCAGGTGCAGCGGCTTGTCACCCATCGTCGGCCTACAGCGGCGAACTAGTTCAACAGTGGCCCTGCCCGGTGCAATGCTCTGAACGGCTTACTCTGTTTCGCCTGCCAGGTACAGGATACCGCGAGTATTTGGCGTTTGCCTGGATAAGGGTTTGTGGGCTGCGTTTTCTTGCTCATCTTTTTTGATAATTGCCATGAATACCAAATGGACTCGCCGAGAATTTATGCTGGGCGCGAGTGCGGCGACGGCAACCGCGATTTTATCCGCCTGCAATGTGGGGGGCGATCGCTCAGCTACTGGACTTACAGAAGAAGCGCGGGCGATGCAACCGCTGATTCAACCGGGTGAATTGGAAAAGCCCGATTTGACCATCGGCTATGTTCCCGTCAATGATTGTGCCCCGTTTGCGATCGCCTGGAAAAAAGGCTTCTTTCGCAAGTATGGGTTAAATGTGCGCCTGAACCGCGAGGCCAGTTGGGCAACCTCCCGCGATGGCCTGATCTTTGGGCGTTTAGATGCGGCTCCGGTAGTATCGGGAGCGGTTACCAATGCGCGAATTGGGGCAGAAGGTGCCCGTCAAGCGCCCCTCTGTGCGGGGATGACGATTCATCGCCACGGCAACGCAATGACCATGAACAAAGCCATGTGGGATTTTGGGCTGCGTCCCTGGTACGAATACAACGGCGATCTGGAAGCTTTTGGCACCCAGTTTCGCAACTTTTTTGCCAGCCAACCTCCCGAAAATCGTGTCTGGGCTGTGGTGCTCAGTTCTGCTATTTACGAATACTTTGTGCGCTATTTGGCTGCCGCAGCGGGCGTGGAACCGGATAAAGAATTTCGCATTATCATTGTGCCGCCGCCCCAAATGGTGACCAATGTTCGGATTGGTGCCATGCAAGGATACATGGTGGCGGAACCGTGGAACACCCGCGCGATCGCTGGCAATGCTGGAGTGGGCTTTACCTTTGCCCAAGGTAAGGAGATTTGGCAGGGGCATCCCGATCGCCTACTGGGAGTCATGGAAGACTTTATCGTGCAATATCCCAAGACTTATCGCGCCCTCCTTAAAGCCATGATTGAAGCGTGCCAATATTGCAGTAAGCCAGAACACCGAGAAGAAGTGGCTGAGCTCATCACCGATCGCGCCTTCACCGGCGCAAAACCCAAGACTGGCCCTGTTGATCGCTTTACCCGACCGGGCATTATCGGTGACTACGACTACGGGGGGTTTGACGGCAAAAAACGGATCATTCAATCCGATGATGCCACCCTATTTTTTGATATTCCCAAGTCTGTTTCTACGGTACCGGGTGAGCACTCGACCTTTTTGTGGCGATCGCGCAGTATTTGGTTTATGACCCAGGCTGCCCGCTGGGGCCAAATTGCAGAATTTCCGAAAAATGCTGACCAACTGGCGGCGGCAGCATGGCGCACCGATATCTATCGCGAAGTTGCCCAAGAACTGGGCATTCAATGCCCCAGTGATGATTACAAAGTTGAACCACCTGAAGTCTTCATTGACAAAAAAGGGTTTGACCCAAGTGATCCCGTGGGCTATCTCAACAGTTTTGCAATCCGTGCCCATCGTCCTACCGCGATTTACTTATCCTAGCGTTGCCATGAATAGATAACTCTAGAACGCGATCGCGGCTACATCTCAGACTTAATTCTTCAATCTACTGGTACTGACTTATGACTAAATCAAACTTGCGACTCAACAATCAACCTCGTTCATTAGAAACAGCAAACTTTCTTGTCATCGAAAACTTAGTAAAAGCTTACCAAACCCCTGGCGGTGAACCGTTTGTGGTTTTGGATGATATCAACCTCACGTTGCAGGCCGATGAATTTGTCGCGTTGATTGGGCACTCTGGCTGTGGGAAGTCCACGTTGCTGAAAATGGTCGCTGGCCTTGAACGGGCAACCTCTGGCCTGATCACCCTGGAAGGTAAAACCATCCGTAAACCCGGTGCCGATCGCATGATGGTCTTCCAGCATTATGGTTTGTTGCCGTGGTTGACCGTGCGCGAAAATATCCGCTTGGCTGTAGACGAGGTGCTGGATGGCCTCTCCCACGCTGAGAAAAAAGATCTGGTGAACGAACACCTGGCGATGGTGAACTTAACTGCCGCCGCGAACAAATATCCCGATGAAATTTCGGGGGGGATGAAGCAACGGGTGGGGATAGCCCGCGCCTTGGCAATTCGGCCTAAGTTGTTGTTGATGGATGAACCCTTTGGGGCGTTGGATGCGCTGACTCGCGGCAAGTTGCAGCGGCAGGTGTTGGAAATTTGGGAGAACCATCGCCAAACAGTGCTGATGGTGACTCATGATGTAGACGAGGCGTTGTATATGGCCGATCGCATTGTGATGTTGACGAATGGGCCTCATGCCAAGATTGGGGAAATTCTCGATGTGCCATTTGACCATCCCCGCGATCGCCATGCGCTGCGCGAAGATCCCCGCTATTACGAACTGCGCAACCATGCCTTGAATTTTCTGGATCACCACTTTAGTTCCGATGACTAATGCCCCGGTCAAGCGCTGTTTCCGTGGCTGGTAAAAACCGCTCTGAGTGGGAATTGAACCTAATCGGATTGCCTTAGCAGCCCGGTCAAACGGGAGCCGGGTGGGGCTGGTCTGCGCTGGGCGAAGGGACTTTTGTCGTGCCGATCGCAACTCTGGGTTGACCGTTGGGGGTGACTCTGCTGGGTGGGGGATTGGAGCGCGATCGCCAATGCCTCGTCTAGTCGCTGTTGGCTGCAAGTTGGTCATTCTATCTTTGTTCAAAAATTAAGGTTCAGCTTGGGCTTTTGCGGGTAGTTTGGATAGCTGAACTGTTCGGGCTTGGCAGGATGAAGACGCGATCGCTCGTGTGGGCTTTTCTCATGGCGTTGGTTTTAGTGCTGATGCTGGCGAGTCGCGATCGCGCTTGGTCTCGTCTGCGTCCGGCCCCGCTGTATCCCGTGCCCCAGGCGATCGCCCCACCGTTGCACCTGGCTGCTAAAACCCCCGTCAAGGCCAGCGAACCGACCCGCTATCTCCAGCAATTTCAGCAAGCTACCCAAAACTTAGAGCAATTGGATGGGTTGTTCACCCTCTATCGCGATCGCCAGGGCAACAAACTTCTCGCTGAAGTCCGGGAAGATCAACTCAATCGCTACTTTCTGTGTGCCATGACGTTGGAGTCGGGCATTGGTGAACAAGGGCTGATTAGTGGGCTTTCCCTGGCTGACTTTGTGTTTAACTGGCGCTGGGTCAATAACTCGATTCAGTTTGTCGCGTCGAATATCTACTTTCGGGCACAACAAGGCGATTCGTTACGGCAAGGCATTCCGCGATCGTTCAGTGACTCGGTGCTGGCCACCCTCGAAATCAAAGGCTACAATCCCCGGCACCAAGCCTATCTGGTGGATTTGGAACCGATGCTGATGGGGGATTTGCCCGGACTGGTGCCCCTGTTAACCCAGGCCCTGGGCACCCCCTATGAACTGGATCCCCACAAATCTCACCTGGGCCGCACCAAAGCCTTTCCGCTCAATGTGGAATTGGAATCAGTTTATGGGTTTAACGGAGCCGCCTCCCCCGAAGCCCTCCCGGTTTATTTCACGACCCTGCCCGACAGCCGCACCTTTAACCTGCGGGTGCGCTACAGCTTTTCCCTATTGCCGCAGAATAATGGCTATCGTCCCCGCCCTGCGGATGAGCGAGTGGGCTATTTCATCAGCGCGTTTCAAAATCTGTCCCTCAAAACGCCAACAGCCCCGTTTGTGCGTTATATCAACCGTTGGCAGTTGGAAAAACAGGAACCCGCTGCGGTGTTGTCGCCTCCGAAGCAACCGATTGTCTTTTGGTTAGAAAATACCATCCCCCAAGAGTATCGGGCTGCCGTGCGAGAGGGGGTGTTGATGTGGAATCAGGCGTTTGAGAAATTGGGGTTTCAAAATGCGATCCAGGTGGAGCAGATGCCCGATCGCGCCAGTTGGGATCCGGCGGATATTCGCTACAACACGATTCGGTGGGTGTCCTCCTATGAAGATAGTTTTTTGGGGGTGGGGCAAACCCATGTGAATCCGCTGACGGGGCAGATTTTAGATGCAGATATTTTGATTGATTCCGGGTTTATTCATGCTCTCCAGCAGGAGCGGCGGAGTTTGGTGGAACCCAGAAGTTGGCGATCACTCCCGGCTTTGGCGAAGTTGGTGGGTGAGCCGCAGCTTTGTTCCTATGGGGCCTTGGGGCGATCGCTGTTGCCCAAACCAGACTCTGCCCAGGGGGAGGCGCGATCGCCAGTGGCCTATCGGGGCTTGAGTAACTATGACTTGTGCTATGGACTGGAGTCGGCCCACCAGTTTGCAGTGGGGTCGGTGGCGTTGTCTCTGGGGCAGGGCGGTGCGGTGAACAGTGGAGACATGACGGCTTATACTCAAGCTTTTTTGCGATCGCTGATTGCCCACGAAGTTGGCCACGTTTTGGGCTTGCGACACAACTTTCGGGGCAGTGCCATGCTGTCTCCGGCGGAACTGAATAACACCGAGATTACTCGCCGCAAAGGCTTGGTCGCGTCAATCATGGATTACAGCGGTGTGAATTTGGCCCCGTTGGGCACTCCCCAGGGTGACTATTTTCCGCAAGTCATTGGCCCCTACGACGAGTGGGCGATCGCCTATGGCTACACGCCAACGACGACCCTCGGCGGCAAACCGGAAGCCGAAACCCTCGCGGCGATCGCCCGCCAAGCCCCTACACCGGAGTTGGCCTATGCCTCCGACGAGGATGTTTATGCCGAACTTGATCCCCAAATTCAGCGGTTTGACCTCAGCAACGATTTACTGACCTATGCGCCCCAACAACTGACCCTGGCGCGGCAACTGTGGACGAAACTGGATCAGCAATATCCCAAACTGGGCAACAGCTTCAGTGATGTCCGTACCATCTTTGACGAGATTTTTAGCTATTACTTTCACTACGCTACGCTGTTGAGTCGCTACGTGGGGGGGCAGTATTTCAACCGTTACTATGGGGGCGACGCGATCGGGCGGTTTCCCTTTGAAAGTGTGCCTCTCAAAGACCAGCACCAGGCTTTGACCCTGCTGAGCCAATACGTGTTTGATGCCGATGCTTTTCAGTTTTCGCCCCGGCTGATTAACAAATTAGCGCCATCGCGGTGGTGGCATTGGGGGCAAATGCCCCTGATCACGAGGCTAGACTACCCGATTTATGAGCGCATTTTGTTGTTGCAACGGACGGTGTTAAGCGATTTGCTCGATCGCCAACGGTTGGCCCGCCTGCGGGATGCCGAGTTCAAAACGGCCCCAGACCAAGCGCTGGTATTGCCGGATTTGTTTACCACCTTGCAACAGGCCATTTGGGAGAAACCGCTGGCAATGGAAAAACAGTTGCGGCTATCAAGCTTGCAGCGGGGCATTCAGCGGGAATATCTGGCCCAACTGAGTGAGATGGTGTTGGGGCAAACGTCGGTGCCAGAGGATGCGCGAGTGTTAGCGTGGTACAACTTGAAGCAATTGGGGGGCACCCTAGAACGAGTGCTGAAGCGCCGCGATCGCGAGATGGATCTGGCGACCAAAGCCCATCTCGAAGCAACCCGCGATCGCATCCTCAAAATTTTGGAGGCCCAACTGTTGACCCAGTAAATTTGCCACAATAAAACGGGGCCTTGGGGTGTGGTCTGGTGGGTCTTGCAACCGGAGCCTGCCCCACCTGCTCGTGATTTGAGCGGTTGTCCCAGTCCTTGGCCTGCGTGAACCGTAGCGCTACATTTGCCTTGCCATAGCCTTCCATTTGGAGTTCATCCCCCATGCGCGATTTCCTGAAATACACCTTTGCCAGTCTGGTTGCCCTGCTGATTTTTATGGGGCTGAGCATTGGTGGCCTTGTGTCGTTGATTATTCTGGCAGCCTCACGGGATTCAGGCCCCCGCGTCAAAAATGAATCGGTGTTGACGTTTGATCTCGGTTTAGATATTACCGATTCAGAACGGAGCGCCGCCGGAGCCATCAACGAGCCAGTGTTGGGGGGAAGTGAACCCAGCATTTCTCTGAATTCGGTGATTCAAGCGATCGACGAAGCCGCCAAAGACAAACGGATTGTTGGGCTGTACCTGTATGGCCAAACTGAAACGGCGGGCAACCCAGCGGGCTATGCCATGCTCAAGGAAGTGCGGGAAGCGCTCCAACGGTTCAAAGCCTCAGGCAAGAAGATTGTGGCCTATGACACAGACTGGCGGGAATCGGAGTATTACCTCGCGTCGGTGGCAGAGACGATCGCCCTCAATCCGGCGGGAAATTTTGAATTTAACGGCTTGCAGGCGGAAGGCACCTTTTTTGCCGGGGCGTTGGAAAAATTGGGGGTAGGGGTGCAAGTGACCCGCGTGGGCAAGTACAAATCGGCGGTGGAACCGTTTTTGTTGAAACAACGGAGTCCTGAAAGTCGCCAGCAGACGCAACAACTATTGGGGGATTTGTGGTCTGAAATGTTGACGGCCATTGGGAAAGACCGCCAACTCACCCCGCCACAACTCCAGCAAATCGCCAACCGTTCGGGGGTGGTGGAACCGCAGGAAGCCTTGCAGCAAAAGCTGGTGACGAAACTGGCCCATCAAGACGAAATGCTGCAACAACTCCAGCAAATTGCCGCCCCTGAAAATGACAACAAGTCTTTTCGCCAAATTAGTTTGGAAGAGTACGCGCCCCTGGCCGATCGCGCCAGTCAGCGGGGGCGCAACCAGCGGAACAAAGTGGCGGTGGTCTATGCCGAAGGGGAAATTGTTAGCGGGGAGGGCGATCGGGAACAAGTCGGGGGCGATCGCTTTGCCAAACTCCTGCGGAAACTGCGGCAAGACGACGACGTGAAAGCTGTGGTCTTGCGGGTGAACAGTCCGGGGGGCAGTGCCTCAGCTTCGGATATTATTCAACGGGAGATGATCCTCACCCGTAAGGCGAAGCCCGTGGTGGTGTCGATGGGGGCGATCGCGGCCTCCGGTGGGTATTGGATTTCGACCTACAGCGATCGCATTTTTGCGGAACCTAACACCATCACCGGCTCCATTGGGGTCTTTGGCCTGCTGCCCAATGTGCAACAACTGGGGACCCGCCTCGGCATTACCTCGGATGCGGTCAAAACAGGCCAGTATGCTGACATCACCACAATCCGCCGCCCGAAAACGCCCCAAGAAATGGCGATGATTCAAAAGTCGGTGGATCGCATTTACAACGAATTCATTACCAAAGTGGCAGAGTCGCGCAAATTAGACAAAGCCAAAGTGGCAGAAATTGCCCAGGGGCGGGTGTGGTCGGGCAAACAGGCGAAGGCATTGGGCCTGGTGGATGAATTTGGGGGGCTGGAGGTGGCCATTCAGGATGCGGCAAAACGGGCCAAACTGGGCGATGACTGGTCATTGGATGAATATCCGCGACCGCTGACGTTCCGCGAAATCTTGTTTGGTAACGTGTCGAGCCATATTCTGGCGAATCACCAACCCGCGTTGAAAGGCCCGCTCATGGCGGAATTGAAGCAAATGCAAGCAGACCTGGCCGTGCTGACGACCCTGAATGATCCCCGTGGGGTGTATGCCCGGATGCCCATAACGTTGCGGATTGACTAGGGGCTTGGGGCTTGCCTAGGGGGGCAGTGGTGGGGCTTCCGTAGGGTAGTCGGTCGGGGGCGGGGCCTGGGTTTGGCTCTGCCGCTGGATAGATTGCTGCACTAGGGATTAGTTTTTCTAATGAGCGATCGCAAAATCTTCATCACTCCTCGGCTAAAGCCTTACACTTCTGCTCCCGTCAGCGCTTGACAACCTTGGCGGCCAACGGTAGCAAATGAGACTCATTGAACGAAAGGTTAAGATAGTATTGGCAATGTTAACGTCTGTATCAAGGCGTGAGACGGCCCACTCTTCCTTTCGAGGCGCTTATGGTTAATCTGGTTGGAGTTTCAAGCACTCGTGCGGCCCAAGACGCTTTGGCACTCAGACGGGTTTTTGAGACCGTTCATTTTGAAAGTTGTCCCACTACATATAACTTTCACCTCCACACCGTTTGTTCCGACGGGCAACTCACGCCTGAAACCGTGATGCATCAGGCGATCGCCATTGGCCTTCAGGGGCTCAGCGTGACTGACCACCACACGCTCGATGGCTACTATCAGGCTCAGGCATGGCTGGCCGAGCGGCAAGCGACCCATACCGACACGACAACGCGCAATCTCCGCTTGTGGACTGGCATTGAAGTGACGGCTAAGTTACTGGGGGTGGATGTGCACATCCTGGGTTATGCATTTGACCCCACCAGTCCTTATCTCACGCCCTACCTTCAGCACCAGGCTCCGGCCCTGCCCGATGCCCATGCGGCCCAAGTGATTCGGTGTATCCAGGTGGCTGGTGGTTTGGCGGTGTTGGCCCATCCCGCCCGCTATCGGCGATCGCCAGAAGAACTCATTGCCGCCAGTGTGGATCTGGGCATTGACGGGGTCGAAACCTACTATGCTTACGACCATCCCAAACCCTGGCGACCCAGCCCCAAGCAAACTGAACAGATGCAACGGCTGAGTTCCAAATATGGCTTGCTCAATACCTGCGGGACGGATACCCACGGTTCGAACTTGCTCCAACGCCTTTAACCGCGAGTGCCCCAGCCTTCACGGCGAAACCTGTGAGCTGCCGCTGGGCTGGATAATCCGCAGCAGTTCCAGGGTTTGTTGATAGCCCACGGTGTCGCCCTGGCCCTGGAACAGTTGCGCGGCCCGTTGTAAGTCGGCGATCGCGGCGGTGCCATTGCCCAAGGCATGGTGGACTAAGCCCCGCCGTCCATAGGCTTCGGCAAAGCTGGGCACTCGTTGAATCACCTGGTTAAAGTCGGTCAGGGCATTGGCAAAATCTTTGAGCCGATAGTAGGCCAACCCCCGATTGTAGTAAGCATCGATATAGCTAGAATCGAGGGTCAGCGCTTGCCCAAACTTGGCGATCGCCCCAACTAAATCACCGCTGCTGGCCAAAGCCGTGCCCCACCGCGCATAACCATCCACATGGGCCGGATCAAGTTGCACTGCCCGTTCAAACCCGGCGATCGCTGCGGTTAAATCCCCGGCCAACGCATAGGCCAAGCCCCGTTCGCAATAGGCTTCCGCATAGCGGGGGTTCAGCTTCAATGCTTGGCTAAATTGCTGGATGGCCGTCTGCACCTGCCCCTGAGCCAGCGATCGCGATGCCGTGTCAAACAACTGCTCGGCCTGGGTGGTAGTCGGTGGTGAGGCTGTGTATCCCGGTGCGACCATGCCTGTTAGGGCGATCGCGATCGCCCCACTCAAGCCCAGCCACCATTGCCGCCTGTTGCTACCTAATCGACTCATTTGCACTCCTTGGATCCGTCGCATGGATCGCACACATCCCCTTCACCCTATCGCTCTTACTCTGATTTGGGGGCGATTCCATCGGGAATGTCCACATATACCGTCACCGCTGCTACGGCCATCAGCATTTCATCGTTCTGATCGTGCAATTCGGCGATCGCCCGCCCCTGCACCACCATGCCCCCAGCTTCCACCTTGAGCGTCTTTTGGCCAAAGGGCAACACCGCCAATACCTCTTCCGCCCGCACCCGCTCTGGATAGGGCACCCCCACTTGCACCTCCACGATCATTTCGTTGGGATGGCTCAACCCCGCTACCTCCCAAATTCCCGGTAACGCATTGTGGGCGATCGCATTCCGCACGGCCCGCGCCGCCGCCACTGTTGGCTCCTGCCCATGCTGATCCAACCCCATCCCCATCTCAATCACAAACCGCTTCAACGCCATTGTGTTACTCACAAAAATTCTTCCCAACTATAGGCTGTGTTGAGCCAAATGAGGCAGTTTGGGCAATGGGGCGATCAACTCTATAAGAAATCTGAACTTATGCGGAAAGATTCTCGCGAATCAGCTTAAACAGCGTATTTTGCGGAAATAATAGGCATAAGTAGTAATTTAGGATCTTAGGCTGAATCATTCTGCCTATCCGTCCATTCTGGGATCTTAGGCGGAAAAATTCAGTCTACTAATAGTTGGGCTGCTTTATGTTACTTGTGGGGACGGTACTTAGAGCTTTTTAATAAGAGTTTTTTCGTATATGAGGGAAGATGTGTGCACTTTGGAACCAATCTTAAAGTACATCTTCTATAGACATTTGTTTTTCAATGCTGGGTAATGGTTTAACATCAATGTAGTCTTGTGCAAACTTTTTAAGCCCTACATCCTCGCTGTAGATACATTTTGCGCCTCTTGCTATTGCTATAGCAGTAATCATGTAATCAGCTTTCATTTCTGCTCTTGATATCCCACTTTCATCTTTAAGTTGCTTTTTATTTCTCCACATTTCTGCAAAGTGAAGAGCAGCTTGTGTATCAAAGGGGGGAACAATGAATTGGCGATGCATTAATTCGCTTACAGCACTGTGCAGTCTTGGCTCTAAAGCACACAAAACTTCCGCAACAACTACTGACGGAACCATTATCTTGATTCCGTCCTTATCACACTTACTGATTAAATACTTGGCTTTCTCTATTTTGTCTTCTTGTCCAGAAGTTGCTTTTCCCCTAACGCCCCAAATGATTATATGCGTATCGAAACAGACTATATCCATCTACGCCTCCGAAAGTCCGTACCGTATTTCAGAGACAAAGCGATCTACGTCTTTTATGCTATCAAACGAATCTCCAATTAAGTTTGCCAATTCTTCAAAAGCTTCTGATGAAGAAGCTTGCTCATAATCAGAGATATCAATTACGTGAAAATTTTCAATCTCAAAAGTTTCTGAATTCCACTCCGCCAGTCCATACAATTCCACGTTCGTGTAAAGTTTAGCACCTGCTTTTTTAGCTATTGCTTTACTCGTACTACAGTAAATAATTTGACCGTCTAAAGTCTTAAATTGAATTTTAGGCTCTGCCCCACCAACACGAGTAATTTCTCCATAAATACTTGTTTCTCCTGCCAAGGGATAGATATCAGGTATCTGGGTCTCAGGAGTAAGAACAGCTAGTGCTTCTAATTTGCCGTTCTGTGTAAAGAACTCAGCATTGCATTGGTGCCTTCGTGTAAAAACAGATAATTTTCTTAAAGAATTAAGAGCACCACTTGGTAGTATACCGAAATCATTTTCTGCTATTGATTTTGCAATACGGCGGGTAGCAGGCAAAGTTAGCTCTGCTAAGTTTGGAGAGAATTCTAAGCCAATACTGCCTTGTCGAATGCCCTTTAAGCCAATGATTATAACTTCTTTCTTTAAGTCTGGATGGTCACGAACCACCATAGAGGCTATCATGTCCTCAACGGATTCAATAACCTCCGCAATCTCCTTAGATCGAATTTTGCCTGGTGACATTCCTTCACCAGTCAGCAATATTTCTACAGTTACATCGTGAGCCATAAATGATCTCACCACCTTCAAGTATAAGAAGATCTTATTATTATACCAGACTTGAGAATGAAGACAGCTTCTATTTCAGGTTTTTTCAACTAATTCGGGAAAGTGGCAGTGCTGTTAGTTTCCACGCCGCCCAACACTGCGTTGGTGCGGGCGGAACAGAGGTTATTGGTGAGAGTTCGGTGTTATCTGCCACCGCACAACTTCACCGTTAGCTTAGGTTCAAACACTGTTTGCTATGAGCATTGTTTGAGAATATGGGGTGGATGGGGCAACGAGGGGCTTTGGCTGTACTGATAGCGAAGCGAATTGTTTGAAATGCTTCTATCCTTGCCAGGTCGCAAAGCTTAACAATTTGAGGGCGGCGGATACTTCTGCATTAGACTACCAAGTCATCCTGCGGCAGAAATCAGTGAAAGGGGATGGTGTCTTGAAGGGAGGACGGCTTGAGGATAAAACACGATGAAGAGTCGTAGCTTTACAGTCATCCTTCATAAAGAGGAGGATATGTATATCGCTGAATGTCCAGAGGTTGGCACAGTTGATCAAGGCGAAACGATCGAGCAGGCGATCGCTGGACTTAGGGAGGCAACGAGGCTCTACTTAGAAGAATTTCCATTACCTGAGACCTCCCCTCGATTCGTGACTAGCATTGAGGTCAGCTATGCCTAAATTGCCACGAACTCAAGCAGAGAAGCGATTCGGGCATTGGAACGGTTAGGCTTTGAGCAAAGTGCGTCAAACGGGTAGCCACATTGTGATGAAGCAGGAAACCGAAGAAGGCGAAGTCGGTTGTGTTATTCCTATTCATCGAGAATTGAAGGTTGATACGTTAAGGGGCATTCTCAAGCAAGCGCAAATTACGGTCGAGGAGTTTATTGAAAGTCTATGAAGTCTAATAAGACTGTTGTAGCTGCCTGGTTTGTGCGGTTGATCTAAGAGGTTTTCTGTTGCGGGTAAGTGGAAGCGCTTTCTTTCGACCGACTGAATCCAGCCGCGATCGCTAGGGCTGTGAACTTGGAAGCGACGCTAAAATTTTTTCTGAATTCTTGCTGGTATCCATGCATCCAACTCAGGGGACGGCGGCGTACTATGCCTGAACTCTACTTGATTTGAGGTTAGGTTTGCATGAGCAAGGCAAAGCGAACACTGTTCAACGTTGTTCTGGGCGCGATCGCCTGTATCTTTCTCGTTGGGTTGTCCACCTCATGGAGCCAAGCGGTTTCTCCTGCTCCTAACAATTCGGCGGCTCAACCATTAATGGCGGATTTACCAACCACGGGAGCTGGGCTGATGGCACAGCGATCCACCGGGTCAATGCAACTTTATTCTGTGATGTTGGTGAATCAAAATGTTGTCCCCAAAGCGCCATCGACGGCGGCAACGGGTATGGCTGTGGGGGCTTTGATGGGCGATCGCCTGATGGTGAAGGGCGAGTTTAGCGGCCTATCCAGTGCCCTGCGGGATTATGCCACCGATCCGGTTGATCCCCCAAACCCCAAAATTACCTCGGCGGTTCACGTCCACCGGGGCGACGCGAGCCAAAACGGCCCCTTTCAATATCCATTGACCGTCACCTTAGATATGACTGGCATGGCTGGTAAATTTACCGGGGAATATGCCCTGACCCCAGAGCAGTTGCAAGCCCTCGCCGATGGCAAACTTTACATTGACATTCACACCAAACAAAACCGAGCAGGTGAATTGCGCGGAATTTTCCGTATGCTCTAAGTCCACTCAGGAACAGCAGAGTTTACGTCGCCTTTTGGGGCAAGCGTAGTATACTTGCGACGGGATATTGCAGAAAGCCACGGATACTTCTGCCGATGGGCGGCTGGGGTTTACCAGATCTAGTCCTCTGGTCGAGGTTATTTGTGGCTTTCAGGATTGCTGAGGCAATAACTGATATTCCGCAGTTTGTGAAGCTATGCGTTGGCCGCTCACCTGAATTTTTGTTGGTATGTCGTCGTCTGAGCCTTCTGCGAATCCAGTTTCTCCCGCGTCAACCTCGACCGATGCCGAACTGATTGCGCTGCTCCGGCAAGGCCAAACGGCGGCCCTGGGTGTCCTCTACGATCGCCATGCCAGCTTAGTGTATGGAATTGCCCTGCAAACCTTAGGCAATGCCCAAGAAGCCGAAGACCTGACCCAAGATGTGTTTTTAACCCTCACCAAAGGGACGACCTACGATCCGCAACGGGGTGCACTCCGAACTTTTTTAGCGATTTTGACGCGATCGCGGGCACGAGACCGATTGCGATCGCGCCACAACACCCGCCAAACCCTTGATCGGTGGCGACTGGGCAAACCCGCTGACAGTGCAATTAATCCCCCGCTAGAGCACGCCTTTCAGCAAGAGCAATCCCAAGAAGTCAAAACCGCTCTCGCCCAATTGTCTGACCAACAACAGCAAATTTTGCAAATGGCCTACTACGAGGGCCTGAGCCAAACTGAGATTGCCACCCAACTCGGCATTCCCCTCGGTACGGTGAAAGCCAGGGCCAGACGGGGATTGCTCAAATTGCGCGAAACCCTCACCCAGTTAATTCCCCAGTAACGAGAATGGCGATGCCTTCAGACGAGTTACAACTAATCATGGCCGGGTATATTCTCGGTGATCTTAGCCCCGAGGAAGCCGCCGCCTTGGAAGAATTGTTGCGCCAAGATCCGGCGATCGCCCAGGAAATGACCAACCTCCAAGCCGCCCTGGAACTGTCCTACGATCCGCCTGCCGTGCCGCCCCGGCCCCACCTGCGAGCGGCCCTCCTGGCAAAAGCCCAGCCCGTGCCACCCCAAGCACCGCCTTTAGCCCCAAGCCTTTCTAGACCGCGTTTTCCTCTCTCCTGGCGCACGGGGCTAGAACTTGCCGCTGCCGGATTAATTGCCGCCTTGGCCATCAACAATTACCGCTTAGAGCAAACCCTCCAAACCCGCCAAGCCACCCAACCTGATGCCGCCGTCACCTATGTGTTGGATGCCACCAAGCCCAACAGCCCCGCATCGGCGACGGTTGTCGTCAATCCCACCACCCTCGAAGCCACCCTTTCAGTCAAAAACTTGCCGCCCTTACCCCCCGGCAAAGTCTACGCTTTGTGGACGGTATTGAAACCGAATGCACCCTTTACGACCGACGAAAAAGCAGCCATCTTAACTGATGTGTTTCAAGTCGATGCAGCAGGGAATTTTGCAAAAACTATCCCTGTGCCCCACGCCTACCGCACACAAGAAATTGTCGTTAAAGTTGCTGTCACCATCGAGGATAGTCAAGCCCCACAAAAACACCTGGGTAGCCCAATTATGATCACAGGTTTGTGAACCCTAAATCGCCGCGATCGCCCTCCTGCTACCATTAGCTCACCCTCATCTCAATCCCAAATCACTTCAACGCCCTTACACCACCTTGCTGAAATTCACCCCCCAACGATAGGCCGTGTTGAAATGCTTAGGGCAATTCGGGCGATCGCGGTTCCCATTCCCATAATTAGCACCTCACCCCACAAACCCCAGGCTAACTGCCGCGATACAATTGAATGACAGAGCAGTCTTAGCAAGATGAACCCCATCCTCGCTCAAGCTAATATTTACCAACGTTTAGGCATTACCGCTGGAGATTTAGCCACCTTTTGTCAGCGGTGGCAGGTAGCTGAGTTATCACTGTTTGGTTCTGTTCTCCGCGATGACTTTACCCCCACGAGCGATGTGGATATCCTGGTGACGTATCTACCAGCGGCACAGCGCGGCTTGTTTGAAAAAATGCAGATGCAGGAAGAATTAGAAGCATTGCTGCATCGCGAGGTGGACTTGGTGAGTAAAAAGGCGATCGCCCAAAGCCGTAACTGGCTACGCCGCCGCAACATTTTGAATTCAGCCCAGGTCATCTATGTCGCGTGATCAAGAAGCTCTGGTGGATATTCTGGAATCGATCAGGCTCATCTTGCAATATGCTGCTGATCAAGATCTAGCGACCCTTGCGACTAACATGGAAAAGCAAGACGCGATCTTACGCCGTATCACAATTATTGGTGAAGCAACAAAGCGCCTGTCTCACGAGTTTCGTTTACAGTATCCTGCAATTCCCTGGAAACAAATGGCGGGAATGCGAGACGTTATTACCCATAATTACGATGAGGTAGATCTCGACGAAGTGTGGGTCGTGATCCAGCAAAACCTGCCTCAACTTTTGGCAGCCATCGAACCGCTCATTCCATCAGAGCCATCCTAAAAGTCGTTTCCCCTCTGCCCGCCCGCCCCGCTACCACTATTAGCTCACCTTCATCTCAATCCCAAATCACTTCAACGCGATCGCTTTATCCTGCGCTTAATTCCTCCAATAGTCAGTACTGAAAAAATTGAGATAGTTAGGGCGATCGCGTTCTTGCCAAAATGCCGCAACTTACAAAGAAAATGCAAAGAATCAAATTATCCTGAACGTCAATCGATATGGAAGCGTTTAAGCAACAATAATCCTCCCATCACTTTCAGAGGTAGATTATAGAAAAATTTTCTAAAAAATTTATTCGATTTCACGGCAAGTCCTTGCAATTGGTGCGTAAGACAACTGACTAACGAAAGAAACCCATTACAAAATATTTTTTGTAAAAAATGAAATACTCCCAATGTCGCGATCGCTCCCAATCATGCAGTCAGCCTCCAACCAAAACCAGTCCTATGACAAGTCTGATGCTCCTCCAGGCTATGCTGAACAACATCTAATTCCCCCCACCTTGACCAGTGCGGAAGCGGGGTGGAGCAATGTCAGTTTGGAGTACTACAATCATGTCGCGGCAGGGGAAACGCCGCAACTTTGTTTCGATCACTACGCGATCGCGGTTACTCTTGGACAAGGGTTCCAACTTGATTGGCAAATCGCGGAGGTTGCCAGAGGTCGGGTGCAGCGACAAATGCTGTTTCACGGTGGCATGACCCTAGTGCCAATGAAACATGTCAACTGGGGCGCATGGAATCAACCCTTCCAAGGCTTCAACCTCAGTTTGAAGCCAGCGCTCTTGGCTCGCAATGCCGCCGAATTGTTAGCCGTTGATCACGTTGAGATACCACCGCAGCAGCCCTTTTATGATCCCCTCATTCTTCAGATTGGGCTGGCACTCAAAGCCGATTTAGAATCCCAGCGACCCGGCGGACGGCTGTATGCAGAAGCGATGGCAAATGCCTTAGCCGTGCACATCCTGCGAAATTATTCAGTTCACACCCATAAGCCTATCCATTATTTGGGTGGCTTATCTCCCACCCAGTTGAAACAGGTGACGGACTATATCAATGATCATCTCGCTCAGGCGTTGAGCTTAGAGGAACTAGCCGCGATCGCCCAACTCAGTGTCTTTCACTTTTGCCGTGCCTTCAAGCGATCGACAGGCTTCACGCCGCACCAATACGTGATCCGTCAACGAGTCGAACGGGCCAAGCAGTTGCTCAAAGACGGCAAACTAGGCATTGCAGAAGTAGCATTTATCTGCGGCTTCACCCACCAAAGCCACCTCAACCGCCACTTCAAACGCCTGACAGGCGTAACCCCCAAAAAATTTTCCCAGGCATAGTAATTTTGTGCAAAAGCAGCAGGATGTACAGGGTTGTGCCAATGCACTCGATGGAATGTAGCTCGGTGATGCGATCGGCGGTCTAACGATCGCGGCTGTTCAGGTATTAGACAGCGGAGCTACATCCGCTTGCGTAAGGGGCAGCAAACTGCCTGGAAATGGCGGTACACTATGAATACTTATCCTGAGTGTGTATTGATAGTAGATGGCATACCAACGCATTAACATCACACTGCCTACGGAAACACTGCAAGCGCTTGATCAACACGTTGCTAAGGGCGATCGCAGTCAATTCATTCATGCGGCGATTCAGGCTTACCTCAGCCAAATCCAGAAGGAGAAACTGCGGCAGCAGATCAAAGAAGGGGCAATACGGCGGGCCGAGCGCGATCGCCAACTGGCGGATGACTGGTTTGGGCTTGAGGAAGAAGGATGGCAGCAAAACGCAAATTAGCTCAACCTCAACGAGGAGAAATTTATCTGGTGAGCTTTGACCCAACTGTTGGGGCTGAAATTCAAAAAACACGCCCTGCCCTCGTTTTGCAAAACAACATCGCTAATGAGTATAGTCCGATCACCATTGTTGCTGCCATTACGTCGAAGTTTGATGACTCTTTATATCCAACTGAAGTGCTAGTTCAGTCACCGGAAGGTGGGTTGACGGTTGACTCAGTAGTGCTGCTGAATCAAATTCGCTCAATTGATAAACAGCGTCTGGTTAAGCGGCTTGGCAAATTAACAGATGAAACGATGGCACTCGTTGATCAGTCCATACAGATCAGCTTGGGGCTGATTGAAATCTAAGCAGGAAGAATTAGCCGCGATCGCCCAACTCAGCGTCTTTCACTTTTGGCGCGCCTTCAAGCAGTCAACGGGCTGCACGCCACACCAATACGTGATCCGCCAACGAGTCGAGCGGGCCAAGCAGTTGTTAAAAGACAGCAAACTAGGTATTGCAGAAGTAGCATTTGTCTGCGGCTTCACCTACCAAAGCCATCTCAACCGTCACTTTAAACGCCTGACAGGCGTAACCCAAAAAAATTTTCCCAGTCATAGCAATTTTGTGCAAAAGCAGCAATCCCATGCAAGATCTTGTCAATGCATTTGACTTAGTTTACTGAGGGATTCAGCTATTTTTCTGAGGAATTGAGGAAATTCTAATGAACACCAATTTCTTTCAAGGTGGAATCTTCAAAATCGTCGCAGTTCATAGCAACAAAGTACTTGATATTGATGCTTCAAATAATGGCTCAAATTTATCTAAGGATGGCACAAAACTTCAGCAATGGGGGTGGTTGAATAGAGCAAATCAAAAGTTTATGGTTTTTCCCACTGATGATGTCGGCAGATATTTTGTAATAGCCAGTATAGCTAGCGGCAAGGTTTTGGATATACCAGATAGCGGAAAGTACGAAGGTGCAGAAGTTATACAACGTGCATTCACAGGTAATGATACTCAATTATTTGAATTAGAGAAAGTCCCGAACAAGCCTGATACCTATCTTATCAGAAGTAAACAGAGCGGTCGAGTACTGAATGTCTCAGGAGTCAGAACAGATGATTCAGCACCAATTCTCGAATATAGTCTTTCTATATCGGGTGCTCAGGCAGGAAATATCCAATTTAAGTTTGAGAAAGTGGCTGAATTAAAAGATAGTGCCAAAAGCGTAATTCAAGAGGTTCTTGATCAATCTCCTGCTCTACCTTCTTTTGAGTTTCCTGCACTAAGTAGTCCACAAAAACCTCAATCTACTCGTGAATGGAGAATGGTAGGGAAGCCTTTTCTACTTCCTTATTTTATGGTTCAAGATAATAATTCATACTGGCAAGTCAACGAGTCGCCCTATTATCTGCTAACTCGTGAGGTTTGCTACACGTTGAATGATGAATACTTTACCTACAACAATACCAATTCAGAGCAAGAGTATGAAGTAACAGTTGTAGCTGGTTTTACCACGGAAGAATCTACAAGTTTTAGTAGAAATACGGGACTTGAAATATCAGGTACTATTGAACATAAGGTAGGCGCGGAGGCAGGTGCAGAAGTAGGTGTTGCCAGCGCTAAGGTTAGTACGGAAACCTCTATAAGCTTTACAGCTACAGCGAGTCTTGATCTAGGCTACTCAACATCAACAGCCCTTTCTAGACACGGTGAAACTGCAATTAGACGGTTAGTAAAATGTCCTGCATACACCAGTCTTGCAGTGTGGAGTCAAACTAGCAAATTCACCTTGTCACGTGTAGATAAAACTATTCTTAAACGCTGGGAGGTACCTGAGGGGGGAATCTTTATTGATGACTTCAAAATTCCTCAGTAGGAAGATTTTTGCCTTTCTGGACAGCTACTAATGTAGGGGCGTTCCTAGAATAATATAGAACTTCTTCTAAATCCATTGATCGCTTGTATGCGAAGGCACCATGCCCACGCCTTTCCTGACACAAGCGATCGCCCGCTTCCATTCAAATTAACCACCAGACCTGACAACCAAAATTTTGCTTCATTGATGTAGGTTGCTAACAATAACGTGCAGACTTCTGCTTGGTTGATTTAGGCGATCGCCTATCCCATATGTTGTGAAATAACAACAAATGGTAAATTTGAAGCAAAACTGACCAACGAAACCTGATCCTACATCTGATGACCGTCAACGAACGCCTGCAAGAAAACCGAGCAGAAATCCTTGGTCTAGCCGCAAAGTATGGTGCCTATAACGTGCGTGTTTTTGGTTCCGTGGCTAGGGGCGAAGCGGACTCCGATAGTGACGTAGACTTTCTGGTGGAACTAGAACCAGGACGGAGCTTACTCGATTTGGGTGGTCTGCTGATGGAGTTGCAAGAATTGCTTGGTTGTCCAGTCGATATTGTCACTATTCAAGGCTTACGCAGCCGAATTCGCGATCGCGTGCTTTGTGAAGCCATTCCCTTATGAGAAGCGATCGTGAAAAACTACGCGACATTCTCGACGCGATCGAACGGATTGAGCGCTATTCTATCCAGGGAAAAGCCGCATTTGAGTAAAATGAATTGATCCAAACCTGGTTTACCCAAAACCTACAGGTTATGGGCGAAGCCGCGCGATCGCTCTCATTAGACATTCGAGATCAGCATCCACAGATACCCTGGACAAAAATGATTGGGATGCGCAACATTCTCACCCATAACTATTTTGAGATTGACTTGGATATTGTCTGGGTTGTTGTCGATCAAGAATTGTCAGACATCAAACAAAATGTTGAAACTATTCTGCAATATTTGTAATACGTTGGAAGATAATTGAAAGGTAGTCAGGAATATGGCGCAGGTATCGATCGGTGGTATGGCTCATCTTCGTCCGTAACGCGCAGACTCATTACTCAGTCAGTTCAGGCGATCACAAGCCATATCAAACTGCGCTGAATGCTGCTGAAATGCACTTCTATAGAATGGCCTGAAAGTAGGCCTGCGGAGCAAAAGCTGCTCAATCATCCCCATCTGCCGTAGACTGAGGGATGGTCATACACGCTGAGCGATTTTTGGAAGGGGAAAGCAAGCCATGCGCCTGTCTCAGATGCTTTTTGTCACATTGCGGGAAGATCCAGCCGAGGCGGAAATTCCCAGTCACAAACTGTTGCTGCGGGCAGGGTACATTCGCCGGGTCGCCAGTGGGGTGTATGCCTATTTGCCGCTGATGTGGCGGGTGTTGCAAAAGGTCTCGCAAATTGTGCGGGAAGAGATGAATGCGGCGGGGGCGCAGGAGTGTTTGCTGTCTCAGTTGCAGCCAGCGGAGTTGTGGCGAGAGTCGGGCCGCTGGGATACCTACACGAAGGCGGAAGGGATCATGTTTTCCCTAATCGATCGCCAGCAGCGGGAAATGGGTCTGGGGCCAACTCATGAGGAAGTCATCACCGCGATCGCCCGCGACATGATCCGGTCTTATCGTCAGTTGCCGCAAAATTTGTATCAAATTCAGACCAAGTTTCGGGATGAAATTCGGCCTCGGTTTGGGTTGATGCGGGGGCGAGAATTCATCATGAAAGATGCCTACTCCTTTGATGCGGACGTGGCAGGCATGAAAGCGACCTACGCCAAGATGGATCACGCCTATCGGAATATTTTGAGCCGCTCTGGACTGGCGTTTCGGGCCGTAGATGCGGATTCTGGGGCGATCGGGGGTTCCGGTTCTCAGGAATTTATGGTGCTGGCAGAAGCGGGGGAAGACGAAATTCTCTACACCGATGATGGCCAGTATGCGGCCAACGTGGAAAAGGCGGTGTCCTTGCCTGTGGAGGCGGTGAAGTCGCCGTTCAAGACCTACGAAAAGCGGGAAACTCCCGGCACCGACACGATCGCCACCTTATGCGAGTTCCTAAAATGCTCCCCGACCAACGTAGTCAAAAATGTGTTGTACCAGGCGGTGTACGACAACGGCATGACGGTGCTGGTGTTAGTCAGCATTCGGGGCG
>ERZ1066116.10-NODE-10-length-188096-cov-19.045059_pt1 | contig 188096 bp, 156 predicted proteins | sample MGYA00382763_ERZ1066116 | MGnify/ENA primary metagenome ERZ1066116 (study PRJEB33369, sample SAMEA5778346) | biofilm metagenome | biome: Industrial cooling water; feature: Water cooling tower basin; material: Biofilm | place: United Arab Emirates | collected...
CCCTCGCCCCCATTCCGGGCCTGGGGAGTTGTCTGTATCCGGACAGGATTGGGGGGAGCCTAATGACTAAAGCTGTTGTTAAGTGATTCAATGCATCGGGAAAGTTGACTGTAGTGTTTGTAATCTACTTTGCAAAGACTTGAAATGCTAAGTAGGTGAGTGATGCGGATGCAAAAAGTTGCTGTATTTGGCAATGCAGGCGGTGGTAAGTCAACGTTGAGTAGGCGGTTGGCGGAACTAACTGGTTTACCGCTGTATGTTTTGGACAAAATACAGTATCTGGCGGGTGGGGTTAGGGTTGCTTCGGATGTTTATCAAGAAATCCATGCGCAGACGATCGCCTCTGACCAATGGATTATCGATGGGTTTGGTAGCATGGATACGCTATGGGGGCGATTAGATGCTGCTGATACTCTAATTTATGTGGATTTGCCGATCGCTGTCCATACTTGGTGGGTGACGAAACGCTTGCTGACAGGACATATCACCCCACCGGTGGGTTGGCCAGAGAATAGTCCGATTTGGAAAAGCTCAATGCAGAGTTATCGTGCGCTGTGGTTGTGTCATCGGTACCTTACACCCCGCTATCGGGCGTATGTCCAGCAGGCTCAAAGTATTAAGACGGTTTATCATCTCCGATCGCCTGCTCAGATCAATCAATTTTTGACTGAGGTGGCTCAGACGATTGTAAGTGCTGACAAAACTCTCGATAAAACGGACGATTGCCTGAGAATATAAGCGATTCGTGGCAGGATAGGAAGAAGACTTTGGGAGTGACAGGAATGTCAGAACGTTCATCGGGCGAGCGCTCAGTGGCTCAGCGACTTAAAGAGACCGATCCGGAGGCTTACGCGCGGTTGAAAGCTGAGGCTATGGCACCGTATCGTGGGTTACGGAAATTCATTTACGTCGCCTTTGGGCTCTCTGGCTTTATTGGTGGATTTATCTTTTTCACCCAACTGATTGCAGGCCAGAATGTGGCTGAGGTTTTGCCTAACTTGGCAATCCAAGTCGGTGTTGTGGGGTTAATGATTTTCCTGTTTCAATTAGAAAATAAGGCAGAACGTAAACCCTAGCGATTTCTCCCTACTTTAAGCATTTTCTGGCAGGGTTATCGGGCATAATGGGTAAGTTTGCGCAATTGAGCGAAACCGTGCTGCATAGCTTTTATGTCGCCCTTTTGCTTGTTGAATTGATTTTTGTCTATTGGATTTGAAGACACCGGAAGCCATGCGAACTCATTACTGCGGCCAACTTCGTGCTAGTCATCTTGGCGAAACTGTGACCTTGTGCGGTTGGGTTGACCGCCGTCGCGATCATGGGGGTGTAATTTTTATTGATTTGCGCGATCGCACGGGCATTGTGCAAATTGTGAGCGACCCTGAGCGGACTCCGGATTCCTATTCTCAAGCAGAAGGCTTGCGCAATGAATATGTGGTTAAGATTACAGGGCGGGTGAGTAAGCGCCCTGACGAATCGCTCAACCCTAAATTGGGAACCGGGGAAGTTGAGATTTACGCTGACCAGATCGACGTGCTGAACGCTGTCCGAAAGCAATTGCCTTTTCAGGTTTCCAGTGCCGAGTCAGAGTCGGTTCGAGAAGATTTGCGCTTGAAATACCGTTATTTGGATCTGCGGCGGGAGCGACTGAGCCAAAATCTGCAACTGCGGTTTGAAGTGATTAAAACGTTGCGGCGTTACCTGGAGGATGAGCAGCAGTTTCTGGAAGTTGAAACTCCCATTTTGACGCGCTCGACCCCGGAAGGCGCACGGGATTATCTCGTGCCGTCACGGGTGAATCCGGGTGAGTGGTTCGCTTTACCGCAGTCGCCCCAACTCTTTAAGCAATTGCTGATGGTGGCCGGGTGCGATCGCTACTATCAAATTGCCCACTGTTTCCGCGACGAAGACCTCCGCGCCGATCGCCAACCTGAGTTTACCCAACTGGACATGGAAATGAGCTTCATGAGCCAGGACGAAATTCTGACGCTCAACGAGCAATTGGTCTGTCATCTGATCAAAACCATTAAAGGGATTGACCTGCCTCGGCCTTTTCCTCGGTTGACCTATGTAGACGCAATGGATCGCTATGGGTCTGACAAGCCAGATACCCGCTATGGTTTAGAACTCGCTGATGTTTCCGAGATTGTGAAGGATTGCGGCTTCAAAGTCTTTACCGACGCAGTCCAAAAAGGTGGCGTTGTCAAAATTCTTCCCATTCCAGGTGGCAATGACTTGATTTCCAACGTGCGAATCAAGCCTGGTGGGGATTTGTTTAAAGAAGCCGAACTCTGTGGGGCACGGGGCTTAGCCTATATTCGTGTGCGCGACGGAGAAATTGACACTATTGGTGCCATCAAAGACAACTTAACCGACGAGCAAAAACAGGCGATTCTGCAACGCACGAATGCTGAACCTGGGATGCTGTTGTTGTTTGGGGCGGGGCCAGCGGCAACCGTTAACAAAACCCTCGATCGCCTGCGTCAAATTGTTGCCAAAGAGCTGCAAATTATCCCTGCTGATAAATTCAATCTGTTGTGGATTACAGATTTCCCCATGTTTGAGTGGAATGCGGATGAAAAGCGTCTGGAAGCCCTGCATCATCCGTTTACTGCCCCCTTCCCAGAAGATTTGGCTGATTTGAAAACGGCCCGCGCCCAAGCCTATGACTTGGTGTTTAATGGGTTTGAGGTTGGTGGTGGTAGCCTGCGGATTTACCAACCTGATGTACAACAACAAGTTTTTGAAACCATTGGGCTGACGACAGAAGAAGCACAGTCAAAATTTGGGTTTTTGTTAGAAGCCTTTGAATATGGTGCGCCTCCCCACGGCGGAATTGCCTATGGTATTGACCGTTTGGTGATGTTGTTAGCAGGGGAAGAGTCGATTCGGGATGTGATTAGCTTCCCCAAAACGCAACAAGCTCGGTGCTTGCTGACGGGTGCCCCCTCTAGCGTGGATGCCAAACAACTGAAAGAGTTGCAGGTTACTTCGACCTATAAACCTAAGCCGGGAACTGTGGATTAGGTACTGTTATCCGTTGGGAATAGCACCTCAATACCAGTTGGCATCCTTGATACCACTGGTTTCTGCAACGAGAAAATGCTTTAGGCCGGGGTTACTTTGTGTCTACCGGGAGAAGACACGCTGCTGGCACTGGCGTATTCTAAGCTGGGGACAGCGATCGCCAGCTTTTTGGGCACAATTTTGGAGTTGTTCCGAATCGATCACCTTCCCTGAGATGTGCTAAACGTGGTTGCAGAGTGTCATTTTAGGGGTAGACCTGCTGTGTGGAATGCATTGCGCGACAGCTTACAACACCTGCCATTGGTGTTAGCGGGGCCAATCTTACGCCGAACGACCCCTCAGGGGGTGACGGTGTGGGTGGCGTTGCAGGCTCCTTGCACAGTGACCTTGAAAGTGTGGCAAACAACAGCACAAGGGGCAACCCTAGGGCCTGTGGTTGCCCAAGGCCAGGGACAAACAGTGGCGGTTGGAGAATGTTTGCACCTGATCGCTGTGACTGCCAGCCCAAGCGCCCAAGCTAGCTTTCACCCCGATGTGGTCTATGCTTATGATTTAGAGTTTGTTCCGTTGCAGTCTGACGCGCGATCGCCCCAAACGTTGCAACAGGCACTGACAGCGACCCTCTTACCATCGGCTACGGTGAGCTATTTTCCCCACCAATTGCCAACCTTTGTGTTGCCCCCCACCGACTTACACCACCTGAAATTGGTGCATGGTTCTTGCCGCAAACTGCATGGTAATGGGTATGATGCGCTGGCTCTGTTGGATGAGTTGGTGGGGCAGCAGGCAACGGCCCCCCGCGATCGCCCCCACTACCTCTTTCTGACTGGCGATCAAATTTACGGTGATGAAGTGGCCGACCCGTTGTTATGGGCGTTGTCTCGCCTTGGTAACACGGTGTTGGGTTGGGAAGAACAATTACCAATGGCTTCCGGTTCCCCCGCTCCGGAGCAGGGGATTGCGCCCCAAGCACTGGCACCGGGCCAGCGCAGCCAAATTGCAGAAACCCAGGGTGGATTTACTGCCGGTCTGCACGGTGAACCGGAATGCGCCAAGAGCCATCTTTTTAGCTTGGGCGAATATTGTGCGTTGTATCTCTATGCCTGGTCGCCCGTGCTGTGGACTTTGCCACTACCAACGGCCCAGGAACTACAATTGCAGGGGAAAGCGGCCAAACGTTGGCAACAGGAACTCAAGGAGATTCACATTGCCGCCCATACCGTGTGGAAGGTGCGACGGGCTTTGGCAAATGTACCAACGTACATGATTTTTGATGATCATGACATTAGCGATGACTGGAATCTAAATCAGGCGTGGTGTGCGCGGGTTTTGGGCAAAGCCTTGGGGCAGCGAACCGTGCAGAATGGGATGCTGGCTTATGCGCTGTTCCAGGGGTGGGGGAATACGCCAGAGCAGTTTGAGCCAGACCAAGTGGGCGATCGCCTGTTGCAAGCAACGGTGGATTGGTCAACTTCACAGGGGACAGATTGGCGTGCTTGGACTGCGATCGCCGCTTATTTAGGGTTGCCAACCCCATCCTTAAACCCTGATCTTCCTCCCATGCAAGTTGATGGTGATACGTTAGTTTTGGATCGAGCGTCGGAGCCGTTGATTTGGCATTACACAGTTCAAGGGCCGCAACATCGGATTCTTGTGCTTGATACACGCACTTGGCGGGGCTATCCCCTTGAAGATCAGCCAACAGCTCCTCCAAAACTGCTTAGCCCAACTGCGTTTCAACGGCAATTGGTACAGGCGCTGGAGGTCGCACCGTCTGATGATTCCGCGATCGCTGAGTCAACTGTTGATGAATTGACCTTAATTGTTGCTCCAACGAATCTCTTTAGCCTCCAGTTGATTGATCAAATTCAACACTGGAACTTACGCCAAAATCAAGTCTATAAAAACGACGTTGGTGATGCTTGGAATATTCATCGGCAAGCCCTAGCTAATTTTTTGTGGACTGTATTTGCCCATTGTCAGCAAGTCGTGATCTTGTCTGGAGATATTCATTACGGGTCGGCAGTCTATTTAGAGTATTGGAAGCAAACACCAACTGCCGTACCAACGGCGAGTGCTCATAGTGTCGCTCAATTTGCTCAACCCCAAATCTTGGTGCAACTCACAGCGAGTGCTTTCAAAAACTCTGAAGCCAAAACTCGTATGGTGCACACCAAGTTAAAGAACTTGTTACCAGAGCGCATCCGTACTTGGATTGGTTGGCTTGAGCCCTTCGAGCTACAAGAAGTCACCCCTCGCTTTTGGACTCGTTGGTTTAAGTTTGCTGCCCCCAAGCGTCGTCGGTCAGCCCCTCCGGCTTGGCATTACCAGACTCAGTGGATTGTCCGCCAGCCCGCGCAGACCCCAGATTGGGGAAAAACAGTGGAGTGGCTGCCTCAACCCTCGCGCCGAGTCAGTCGGCGATCGCGGGTTCAACAATGGCTGTGTACCCCGTGGCGGAGTCGTTGGTTTCAGGATGGACGGGAAGTGGTCGGTCGCAACAATTTAGGCGTTGTCCATTTTGAAAATTACCATCACGCCGATCGTTCGCTGGTCATGCAAGATTTGTATTGGTATGCGCCCTGGCATGGTGGTCAGATTGTCTATAGTCGGTATGCGGCTCCGCTGACGAGCACCCAATTACCCGCGCCAAAGGCTCGCTCTGGTTCCAGGGTACACTCAGTCGATCCTGTCTCATCGGTGACTAGGCCATCCAACTGGGACTTGTAACGTCTAGGGGGTGGGCCTGGGGACGTTTGCTTGACCAATTTTTGGCTATTCATACAGGACTGACTAAAGTCGCTCTAAAGGGCTCTTTGGGGTCGTGAACTCGACTAGGTTGTAATTGCGGTCACAACTTGATCGCTCTATTCGTCACGGATAAAGAGCGATATTAGTTCTATTTTTGGGTTCGCGGAGTCACGCAAAATAAACTGAAATCTCACGGTAGGACTGCGTTTCTGTCACTTTGTCAGATGGGTAAAACCAGGATGATAAATCATGTAAGCCCCATCTAGGAGTTCTAATAACTATGAGACTGTCTTATCGCGGTACTGCCTACGAAGCTGCTAAGGCCGAAGTGGATGTGGTTGGAGTTCAGCCGATCGGATGTTATCGCGGTGCACCATTGATCCGTAATACGCTGCTGGTGTATTCCCCGCCGGCGGGCAACACAACCTTGAAATATCGTGGTATCCCCTACAATTCGCAAGCTTAGAAGCTGGTAATCCTGGTTTTCATTACCACTGTCAAAGGTGCGATCGCCTCAATCTCTTAGGCCCAGATCAACAGAGAATGCACTCTAATTGAAGGCTGCACCAACTCAGAATTAGTGTACTTGTTTACTTATCCTATCTTCACTTCTGCAAATCTTAAGGAATACCGAAATGTACAGTACGGTTTATTGTAGTACATTGATGTCAGACGCTGTAACGACTAAAGTTCAGACTGCAAAACAGAAGCTACAAGAGACAAATATCCCAAATCAACTGAAATATATTTATTACTTACGAATTACTTCCTTAGCATTAAGTAAAGTACAAAAAATTGAACAGAGTCACTTGATTACAACCTATCAAGCAAGACCCTACTCAGAATTAATTGCGCTTTTAACTCAATACAATCCAACGTGGTGGGAACAGTGCTATATTAACCCGCTCGGTTTACTTGACTCCGATGATCCAATCATCTATCAATTACTTCAGCCCACGATTGAGCTTCATTATCTTGTGCAGCTTCTAAAAATTACTTATCCACAAACACCCAATGTTGTCTTTCTGAACTCGGCAATATCACCCTCGGAAAAGCAGGCGCGGTTCAAACTGATTCAGGCCGTTCATTAACGGTAAAGTGACGGAACAGGGTGGATCTATTCTTACTGCGTTGAATGAATGCATCCTGTTCCAAAGGCGGTCTAAATGACTATCTAATGGTGGCGGACTAATGATGGCGGACGGCGATCGCGCTCTAGTCAGGGTAACAGCAGGGGATAGCGCTTGTTCTGGTTTTGAATTGGAATTAAGCCAGTTTGCGGTATTCGCCTAGCTGGAAGCTGCCACGATAATTTAGTGCAATCAGACCAAAAATCGACCATACTGGAGCTAACAGCATCTAGGACAAAAACTACTTTTGGGTTTTCTGGGTTCAGAAGGTTTTGGATGAGTCAACAGGTTAAGACTCGTTTGGCCAGTTTGGTTTTGGATTGCTGGGGTGCGTTGTTTTATGCCGGCCTTGACTAATCACAACTATGTCAATCGTTCAAACTCCTGTTATGAAACGTGCCATCTTCCATGCGGTATTCGTGCCAACGATGTTACTGATGGGTAATGTGCTAGCGGAGGTGTGCTCCATGCCTCGCCTGGGTGTAATAGGGCAGGTAGGCCGTGAAGTTTTTAGGGCGGCCGCGATCGCGGCTGAACCTCCTGTTTTGTTGCCAATAGCTCAGGCGCAGTTTCCGACGGGTAATATTTTGTTCAGTCCACCACCGGGGCAAGATGCACCCAAAAATGCCCGTGGTGCAGGTCGCCGCCGCCCTGAAAAAATTTGTCCTAAACCAATTTCGATTTTGGAGACGCCGGTTTCTTCAAGTCCAGATACGACTAAAGCTTGGCCGACTATTTTGACTCCTGTGGATGCTAGAGGACTTACGATCGCATCTCACCCAACCTTCTTGATTTACATTCCAGAAACAACAGCACGGACTCTAGAATTTGCTTTAGTAGACATCACGAAGCAAGGCGAACAAACAGTCTATCAAATGCAAATGCCCATTTATCAAAAACCGGGTATTGTACGCATTAGCGTACCTGAAACAATTCCTGATCTGGAAGTGGGTAAAGAATATGAATGGTACGTTACGTTAGCCTGTAAAAATGAGCAATCTGATCCGAATGACTATCTGATTAAGGGGAAAATTCAGCGTCAATTGATGGCTAAAGACATAACCTATCGGAGTCAGAAAATTTCACTCGAAGAGATTCAACACTATGGTAAGAATGGACTCTGGTTTGATGTCTCTGCGGCATTAGCTTTACTTCGTCGGACGCAACCGCAAGATCCTGCGGTGAAATCACTGTGGGTGCAACTATTGCGGGATGTGGATTTAGAGGAATTATCCGATTTTGCAGTGCTGAATTGAGGGCGATCGCAGCTTAACTCATGTGCTCTAATCACAGGGAAATGCTAGGCTGTGAGCTGGGCCAGTGAGTTTTGGGTTAGATAGCCATCTTCCATTTTGACAATGCGATCGGCAACATCCAAAATGCGGTTATCGTGAGTGACAAGCAAGATTGTGCAACCTTGTTCTTTGGCCAGAGTGTGCATCAGGTTCACTACGTCGCGACCAGACTTGCTATCAAGGGCGGCGGTGGGTTCATCGGCTAACACGATTTTAGGGCGACTGACCAGTGCACGAGCGATCGCAACACGTTGTTTTTGGCCACCAGATAAATCATCAGGATAGTAATCAAGGCGATGGCCTAAACCGACATGTTCTAGCATTTCGGTTGCGCGTTCGTTCATAGCTTGGATCGATAGGTTGCTATGCAGTTCCAGGCCCATTTTGACATTTTGGAGTACGGTGAGGCTATGGTGCAGGTTGTGGGCTTGAAAAATATAGCCATTGTTGCGACGAGCCAGGGTGAGTGTTGCATTGTCAGCACCGCATAGTTCTTGTCCCAAGACTTTAAGACTACCTTCTTGCGCTGATCGCAACCCACCGGATAGGGTCAGCAGAGTTGTTTTACCTGAACCGGAGGGGCCAGTCATAATCACAATTTCACCCGCATTAATTTCGAGATTAATATCGAATAAAACTTGTTTACGAAGTTGGCCTTGTCCAAAAAAATGGTTGAGATTTTGGACGACGATTATGGGTTCACCATTGGTTGAAGTATGGAATTTAGGTTGGGTAAAAGTTTGAGTCATGATTGATTTTTTGTGAGTCTGAATCTGAGATTTTTTGAGTCAGGATTTTACAGCGTAACGAGGCTAGAACATATCTGCTGGATCGGCAGACTGTAGTTTACGAGTTGCGATCGCGCCAGAGATGATACACATGGCGATAGTGAGTCCTAAAACGGCGATCGCGCGACCTGTTTTCATCACAATTGGTAAGGCCGTAGCATTGGCAGCAAGTTGGTACAAACCAAGGGGTAAAATAAAGCCAGGAATAAAGCCAAGTAAGGCGAGAATGATCGCTTCTTCAAAGACGATGGCCAGGAGGTATTGATTGCGATAGCCCATTGCTTTGAAGGTTGCATATTCTTTGAGATGGCTATTAACATCTGTCGAAAGCACCTGATAAACGATGACCACACCGACGACGAATGCCATTGCAGTACCGAGGCCAAAAATGAATCCAATCGGACTTTCTTGCTGCCAATAGCTTTCCTCAAACTGGACATATTCTTGATGGGTCAAAACTCGGACATCATTTGGTAAGTAAGCTTCTAGCTCTGCTGCCACTTGTTCTGCTGAATAGCCTGCTTCCAGGGTGATTAGCCCCAGACTAATGCTGGCTGCATCGCGCCGAGGAAAGAAATGGAGAAAGGTTTGGTCACTGGCAATCAAAATCCCATCTGCACCAAAAGAGGCTCCTAGACTAAATAAGCCTGATAAGGTGACTGTGCGGCGTTCGATTTCGGTGGTGACGGGTTGCCCTTGTTCAATCTGGGCGATCGCGGTGGAATAATCACCACGGGATTTGCGATCGAACAACACGCGGTCTGGCAATTTTAGACGTTCTAATTGTTGAGTGACCTCTGGTAACGCGAGGGCTGTCTGATCTGGATCAAACGCGATCATTTGAATGGAGGTGTCTTTGCGGGTATCTGGATGTTTCCAGGTGATGACATTGGAGTAAAGTGCTGCCGTTGACTGCACTCCGGCAATATCTTTGGCTTGATACAAACGGCGGCGGGCAAATAGCCCTAGATTTTGGGTATTTTTGGCTTGGGGACTGACGAGAACAATATCTGCGTCCAGGCTGCGGCTGAGTTTGGTATTACTGTCGTACAAGGCGCTTTGAAAACCGAGTTGCATAAACATCAGAACATCGGCAAAGGCAATGCCAGAAAGCGCGACCAGCAGACGGTTCCGTTCTCGACTAAGTTGCAACCAACCAAGGGGGGTGCGGCGTTGCAAGGTGCGCAATAGCTTATTCATAGGTGATTTCTGTTGTGACTTGGAGGTTGGTCAATTTGGCGGCTTTGCGGCTGGAGGCGCTATCTAGAGCGATGTGAACTTCGACGACACGCGCATCGACGTTGGCACTGGGGTCAGTATTCACAACGGTTTGCCGACGGATTTGGGAATCGATGCGCTCAACTCGTCCGGTGAGGTCGCCCATGAAGGATTCGCCGGAGACGATCGCGGCTTGACCGGGCTTAATTTTTTGGATGTCACTTTGATAGACTTCGGCGATCGCGTACATTTGCTGGGTTTGGCCGATTTCGGCGATTCCCTCTGTGCCGACAACTTCTCCCGCTTGGGCGTGAATATCCAACACTTCGCCGCTGATGGGCGATCGCACAAAGGCGTTGGCTAATTCTGCTTTGGCTTGTTTCAAATTCGCCACTGCCCGATCCACTTCGGCCTGACTGGCCTGCACATCAACTGGGCGCACCTCGGCAATGCGAGCTAAGGTGGCTTTGGCCTGGTTCAGTTGGGCGGGACTGGTGGACTGAATTCGGTTGAGAACAGCCTGAGCCTCCTGCACATTTTTTTGGGCGGTTTCCCAGGTTAGCCGCTTGCTATCTAAATTGGAGGCAGAAATAGCACCTTGCTGATACAGCGATTGATAGCGGGTGTACTCTGTTTCTGCATTTCGTAGTTCTGAACTGAGGCGGGCCACGGTTACTGCCTGGGCTGTGATTTCGCCTTGCTGTTGGGCGGTGAGGCGTTCAATTTCGGCCTGTTGTGCTGCAATTTCGCCCTGTTTGGCTCCGGCTTGGGTAATGGCGAGTTTGGACTGGGCTACGTTTACCTCTTCCAGGGCTTGTTCGTAGGTGGCTTCTAGGCGATCGCGACTGTCGAGAATGGCAATCACCTGGCCAGCCTGAACGCGATCGCCCTCTTGCACCAAAATTTGTTCAACACGATTACTGCTGTTGTTGGCGGGTGCGGAGAGCTGAATGATTTCGCCTTTGGGTTCGAGGCGGCCTAAGGCTGTGACCGTGCGCGTGGTCGGCAGGGTCGTTGTGACCACCGGAGTTGATTGCGAGGAGCCGGGCGATCGCCCCACCCAGTACGCCGAGCCACCAGCCACCACCAAAACCATTGCGGCCAACCCCAGCCAGCGTCGCCCTTTCCCCGCCCCATCGAACGCACTTTGAACCATGATTTGACTCCTGATTAGTCAAGTAAACTAAACGGTTTCGTTTCGATATGACTAAACTAAACTGTTTCGTTTCGCATCGTCAAGAGTATGCTGAAAGTAGATTAAGATCGGTGCCTTGCCCCCAATGGCTGTACTGCTATGGATGATGTGATGAGTAGGTTGAGAAGTGGCGACCTGTCGCCAGAAAAAACTGCCGCCGTGCTAGATGGTGCCTTGCAAGAATTTTTGGCCCACGGCTATGCGGCTGCCCGAATCGACCGAATTGTGGCGGCTGCCGGAGTGTCCAAAGCCACGGTCTACCGTCATTTTGCTGACAAAGAGCATTTGTTTATGGCGTTGATGCAACGTCTTGCCAGTCGCAAAAAACTCTTCTGGGACGAAAACATCGAACGGTTTGAAGAGGAGCCAGCAACCTTTCTACGGCATTGCGCCCTCAGTATGTTGGAAAATGTGGCTGAAGATCCCCAAGTGTTGGCCTTTTTCCGCATTATTTTGGGCGAGTCAGGGCGCTTTCCCCAGTTGGCCCAGGCATTTTTGACCAATATTGAAAAACCAGGCTTGGAGTGTTTGACCCAGTATTTCAAAGTGCACCCGGAATTAAAGCTCCCTGACCCGGAAGTGGCGGCCCGGATGTTTGTGGGGACACTGACTCATTTTGTGGTGACGCGGGATATTTTGCATGGTCAGGAGATTATCCCCATCGATCGCGATCGCCTGTTGAATAACCTGATTGCGACTCTTGTGCGGTTGGAAGCCGCGCCCTCAACCTGACCGGACTGTGCCCCCCAATGCTTTAGGCCAGCCCGTGCTGGTGGGCTGCTGTGCGCAAATGCTGCTGCACTGTTGAATTCGCCGCAATCAATAACCCTGGACGCTCGTAGTTAGTACAGGCGTGCAAGGGGGGTGGCACGGCCCCAGCGTGCGTTGTGACGAGGCAGCCAGCTTCCTGCGCTAAAAAGGCCAGGGCGGCCCCATCAATGAATTTGCCCACTCGAAGCACCGCCCCCGCCAGTTCGCCGCTCAACAGGCCGTTAACGTTGGGGATCTGAACTGTTTTGGAATAATCTTCGGCAACGGTCAGCACGGTGTAATGATCGCGTAGGGTGGTGGCTAAGTGCTCCATGCCCCAGCCCAGCAAAATGGTCGATTTGGGCTCAGTGATCTGTAAGCGATCGCAGTCTTCCAATGGTGTGCCGAACTGCCCGTGCCAACAGCCCTCACCCCGCAGGGCATAGACATAGGTCTTGGTTGCTGGCGTTAGGGCGATCGCGGCTTCAAACTCATCCGCATTCAAAATCCCCAAAATAATTTGGTAGTTTCCATGCCCGTCTAAATAAAACTGGGTGCCATCAATGGGATCCAGCGTAATCAAATAGTCATCCTGTGGCCCCAGGGCGATCGCCCGAAAATACTTCGTGTTGTAGGACTGTTCGTACTCCTCGCCATAGAAGCGCAGCGCGGGAAATGTGCCTAACAACGCCACTTCGACAAAAGTTTGGATGGATAGATCCGCATCACTCAGGGCCGCCCCAAAAAAATTGGCCGCATCCTTGGCGGGCTGGGCGGCAATCCGGGGTTGAATTTGCCGCGCGTAGTGTGCCGCAATTTCCAACTGGGGCAAGAGGACGGTTAACAGGTCGCGGGGGGTGGGCCGGGGTGTAATTGACATTGCAAAAAACAAGGAGAAACATTTGCTAGGATGAGAAGGCTGCCGTTGGTAACCCTGAATCTAATTTGGGAACGCTTGGACTAAAAAGGGGACACGACGGGTCAACCGATCGCAGTGTAGCGATTTGGCGAGCGTTTCGCTAGATCCGGATAGCACATTGCGATCGCGAAGGTTAAGCGCTGGTGAGTCGGCAGCAATCCTGAGCCAAATCCCCCGATTCTGAATCGTTTGCTGGTTTCCTTGTCCTCAGGGAAACGGGCGATCGCCAGCACCACCAAAGTCATCGGCTCACCCATTCCGCACCTTTGGTATCTTCCTTTACAAGCAAGGGCGGTTTTCAGCCTCTTTTCACTGTTACATCAGGTAATTTACAATTGGCAATGTTGCCTATAGGGACAAGCCAGCGTCTCAACGATGACTCATCGGTGTCCGCTCTGGTCTATGCCGATAGAAAGGGCAACGCCTGAATTCACTGAACAACACTGACACAAATTTCGTTGATGTCATCTGTGGTTTAGCACTTAATCTAGAGAGCAAATATGAACAAAGACCTCACTCGTTATCGGAATATCGGCATCTTTGCCCACGTAGACGCGGGTAAAACCACCACAACAGAGCGGATTTTGAAGCTCACTGGCAAGATCCATAAGATCGGTGAGGTGCATGATGGTGCGGCAACCACAGACTTCATGGAGCAAGAGCAAGAGCGGGGGATCACGATCCAATCCGCTGCAACCTCCTGTTTCTGGAAGGATCATCAATTTAATGTTATTGACACTCCGGGCCACGTTGACTTCACCATTGAGGTCTATCGCTCCCTGAAAGTGCTTGATGGTGGGATCGGGGTTTTCTGCGGTTCCGGTGGGGTTGAACCCCAGTCAGAAACCAACTGGCGTTATGCGAATGACTCGAAAGTTGCTCGGATTATCTACATCAACAAACTCGACCGGACTGGGGCGGACTTTTACCGGGTTGTGAAGCAGGTCAACGATGTGCTGGCGGCGAAACCCCTGGTGATGGTATTGCCCATTGGTGTGGAAACTGAGTTCAAGGGTGTGGTTGACCTGCTCACGCGCAAAGCTTGGATCTGGGATGATTCGGGCGACCCACTGAACTACGAAATCCAAGATGTCCCTGCGGACATGGTGGATGATGTTGAGGTTTACCGTGAGCAGTTGATCGAGTTGGCGGTTGAGCAAGATGATGCGGCGATGGAGAAGTACCTCGAAGGGGAGGAACTGACGATCGACGAGATCAAGCAGTGCATTCGGAAAGGGACGCGGGAACTGGCGTTCTTCCCCACCTATTGTGGGTCGTCCTTCAAGAACAAGGGCGTGCAGTTGGTGTTGGATGCGGTGGTAGATTACTTGCCAAACCCAATGGAAGTGAAGCCGCAGCCGATTACTGACCTGGAAGGAAATGAAACGGGTGAATACGCGATCGTGGATCCCGAAAAACCTTTGCGAGCGTTGGCGTTCAAGATTATGGACGATCGCTTCGGGGCGTTGACCTTTACCCGGATTTACTCTGGGATGTTACGGAAGGGCGACACCATTCTGAACACGGCTACGGGCAAAACCGAGCGGATTGGTCGTTTGGTGGAAATGCACGCCGACTCGCGGGAAGAAATCGATGAAGCCCAAGCCGGTGACATTGTGGCGATCGTGGGCATGAAGAACGTCCAAACTGGACATACTTTGTGTGATCCAAAGTATCCGGCCACTCTGGAACCGATGGTCTTCCCCGATCCTGTGATTTCTATTGCCGTCAAGCCGAAGAAAAAAGGCGGCGACGAGAAAATGGGCATGGCGCTCAGCAAGATGGTGCAAGAAGATCCCTCCTTCCAAGTTGAAACCGATCAGGAAAGTGGCGAAACCATTATCAAAGGGATGGGCGAGCTGCACTTGGATATTAAGGTGGACATTCTGAAGCGAACCTACGGGGTCGAAGTGGAAGTGGGCAAGCCGCAAGTGGCCTACCGCGAATCCATCACCAAAGTGTTGCAAGACAGCTATACCCACAAGAAACAGTCGGGTGGTTCGGGTCAATACGGCAAGATCGATTATGTGGTCGAGCCGGGTGAACCGGGTAGCGGCTTCCAGTTTGAGTCTAAGGTAACGGGGGGTAACGTTCCCCGTGAATATTGGCCAGCGGTGCAAAAAGGCTTTGAAAGCTGTATTGGCAAGGGGCCGTTGGCGGGCTATCCGGTTGTGGATTTGAAGGTGACGCTGACGGATGGCGGGTATCACCCGGTTGACTCGTCGGCGATCGCTTTTGAGATTGCAGCCAAAGCGGCTTATCGGCAGTCGCTGCCGAAGGCTGGCCCCCAACTGCTTGAACCGATCATGAAGGTCGATGTCTTTACTCCCGATGATCACGTTGGAGATGTCATTGGCGACCTCAACCGCCGTCGGGGCATGATCAAGTCGCAAGACGCTGGGGTCATGGGTGCGCGGGTGAAAGCTGATGTGCCTTTAAGCGAAATGTTTGGCTACATCGGTGACTTGCGGACGATGACTTCGGGCCGGGGCCAGTTCTCGATGGAATTCTCCCACTATGCACCTTGCCCAAACAACGTGGCGGAAGAGGTGATTAAAGAAGCCAAGGAACGGCAAGCCGCTGCCTAATATGCTGAACTGGAGGAGCGGTGAATGGACTGCCTCCTCCAGAACGGATTCCAAGCTCCCTAGAACAAATTGCGCCTTGTTCCTCTAAGGGGAACAGGGCGCGTTTTTGGGTGTTTGCAGGGGTGGAAAAAGAGTTCGCTAGCACAAAACCGTCGCGATCGCTGAAGGAAAAAGGGGCGATCGCCCGCCACCGATTGCCGTTACCTTGGTGGTTGCATGGAAACTGGGCCTCGTTGACCTTGCTCGGCATACATGGCGCGAAGCACCAACGCGGGATCAACCCACTGTCCGGCATATTTCAAACCCCAGTGGAGGTGGGGGCCAGTGGTGCGACCCGTCATGCCAACTCGGCCAATCCTCACCCCAGCGGGAACAACCTGGTCTTCCCGGATTTGGATGCTACCTTCGCGATCGACCATTGTGCGTTGACCATTGACCACCTCAACATGCCCCTGCATGTGACAGTAGATATGCTCCCAGCGGGCTGATTCCACTACAACCGACGTGCCACAAGCGCTGTCATCGGATACTTCCACGACTTTGCCCGCCCACCAATTACGGATGTAACTGCCTTCGGGTGCGGCCATATCCAAGCCCCGATGATATTCCTGGGTGTATGACCCATCTGGTGACTGGCGTAAACCAAACGGGGAGGTATAGGTTTGAAAGTTTTCGACGGGAAAAGAAGCCCCACGCCAAACTCCCATAGCAAGTTGCTGGGGCTGGAATTCTACTGCCTGCACAGGCGGGGGCGCAGTGAAGTGGGGGGAAAGGAGCGCGATCGCACTGGTAACCAAAAGCCCCAAACCAATGAGCTGGAGTCGCTTCAACAGGGCCGATCGCCACTGGGTGAAGCGGTCAAAGTTGGGTAACTTCATCATGCCATCATGCCTCGAAGCTTTGAAGAGTTCACACTGATTAACGGCAAGCAAGCTGCGCGCAGCTAAACCAAGCGTTTCTGCACTGTGGTAAGGCTAGTTGCCCCCCAAGCAAGATGCCCAAAGGAACAAATCGCCTTCACCCTATCGGTGTTCAGCAAGACATGGCCAGAAATGGCGATCGCCCTTGCGCGTCAGCAGGGGCAACGCATCCTGACTTCATCAATCTTTCCTGACTCTGGTTGCATAGTAGCCCAGTTCATTCAGATGGCACGTTTTTTTGAAGAACCCTGCCGACGGGCGATCGCCTCTGCCCGTTCCAGCGCCACAATGACCACCCCCAGCCACACCATCCCAATCAACCACCCCGCCACAACATCGCTTGGCCAGTGCGCCCCCAACACCAAGCGGGCGCTACTCACAATCCCAATCCACAGTAGGCTAAACCCCACTGTGATGCAGCGTTCTGCCCAGTGGCGCGCCGCCCGCCACCAGAGATAAGCGAGAAAGCCGTACACGACCCAAACAACTGTTGCATGGCCGGAGGGAAAAGAGTGCAATGCTGGAGCTGCAATGCCGTTAGCCACGAGGTCTGGACGATCGCGATTCCACAGCAGCCAACCCACCCAAACTAAGGCCACCTGCCCAAGATAGGCCACCAGCCACGTTGCCGCCCAGAGCGGTCGCGATCGCCCAATCATCCAAACCAAACCTGTGATGATAAGGGGGCCTAGGTAGACTAAATTTCCTGGCGATTCCCAGGTAATTCCATTGGCAAACTTGAGCGGTAGGTGCGTCACTAGCAGCGATAACCAGTGTTCATCCCAGGCTTGTAACCCACGGGCATGGAGCGATCGCGCCACAAGTGTCAAACCTGCCGTTAGCAGGGCCGTTCCTCCAAAGCCCAGAACCAAAATCGTGCCCCATTGCTGCCACACTTGGGGCGAAAACTTGCGTCCATCCTGCCGGAATTGCTGCCAAGCTCGCCGCCCCATTTGCCCAACCCACCACTGTTGCATCGTCTTTTTGCTACCCAACTCACCGACTCAACGGCAAATCAATTGCTGCTGATTGAACCCAACTGCATTGCTCCCCGAAACGATCGCGACTCCGGCACAGCTCTGCTTTTGCCATGCTGTCTGTCGGTGTGACTTAGGTTGGATCAATCCGACGATACCGGGCTTGCACAAGAAGATGCACCCCATAGGCGACTAAACCCAACGCCACCAATCCCAAGAGCACCCCGCCCCACGGGTCATTTTGCTGCAATGCTTGTAATGCCCCTTCAGATGATTTCGCTTCGCTGGGATCGGCCTGCCGCGCCGCTTGGATTAGAAAAACACCAATGATGGCAAACACAATACTCCGTGCTGCCATCCCCAGCACCCCCACCCGCATGGCCCAGGTTTGCTCGGCAGGACTCATGCGATGCAGCTTGAGCTTATCTCGAAACTTGGTTTTAACCGCTCGATAAAAGTAATAGAATCCGAAGCCGATGGTGAAGGCTCCGACCGTGCCGACGAGCCATTGCCCGAAGGGTTGCGCCATTAATCGGGCTGTCCACAGTTGGGTCGAATCTCCCTGGGAACTCTGTTGCGTCTTGGCGAGAATTTGCACGGCGGTATAGGCCACACCAGCGTAAACCAAGCCATTCATGCCGTACCCTAAGCGCCGAAAAATTGCTTCTGCCCCCTGACTGTTGGGATGTTCTGGGTCTTGAATGGCTTGGATAAAGCGCCACAGGACATAGCCCGCAAGCCCGATCGCGACAATGCTGAGGAGTAGTTGGCCAAAGGGTTGACGGGCGATCGCCTCCAGGGCTCCGCTGGAACTTGTTGTTTCCCCCCCCAGATTAAACGCTGCCAGGGTTGCTAACAACCCGACAGTAATGTAGACAATCCCTTTTGCGGCATAACCCAAGCGGGCCGATCGCTCAACCCAGGTGGCAGTCTTTGGTTGCATTGATTTGTGGCTAGAACAGTGTGAATACCCTACTTTTAGGCGATTCGCCGGGGGTGGGGCATCATTCTGGTGATACAGTGCCTTCCTATCGTTAGAGGGAAATCTTGAGGCTGAAAGAAATCATGCTACGGTTGAGGCGTAGTCTGGTGGGGTGGCTGGTGGCCCCCGGAGTTGAAGCGCGGATGAGACGCAACTTCGCTCGCTTAGCCTGGTTTTATCAGCGGTTGCCCCTGGGTGGACGATTGTGGGGCCGCTGGGTTGTGGCGACGACCCTGGCCGCGAGTGCCAGTATGGGCTTGGGGGGCGTGGTCTTGCTGAGGGCGGGGAATTTTTTGTTTTGTGGGCTGGTGGTGGGGTTGGCGGTGGGACTGGCGCAATGGTGGGTTCTGCGCGATCGCGATCCTCGTAGTGGCCACTGGTTGTTCATGACGGCGATCGCCACAACGGTCTGGATTACCCTCGCGCCCCTATTGACGTCTGCCAGTCTCATGATTTTTATGGATCTTTTGTGGCCGCCTGCCCCTGCCGATCCCCGGTGGGCCATGAGCGTGATGGGTTTGTTTGGTAGCTTGAGTGGATTGCTGACTGGGGTGGGGCAGTGGTTGGTGGTGTTGCGGCCTCGCCCTGGTGCCCGCTGGTGGCTGGTGCTGAGTCCGCTGGGCTGTGGTTTGGGGTTGGCCGTGGGAAACCGACTGGCGGCTTTTCCTCTGGGTGCTAGTTTTGAGGCTGGGGCCAATCCCAGTGCCTATCTTGGGCCGGGACTTCTGTTTGGCGGGATTGCAGGTTTGGTGCAGAGTGGCTTGACGGGCTGGGCGATCGCGCGTCTCTTCAGCCGCCCCTATTCTCCGTAACCCAAGCAGAAATTCCTGCACTGCTGTCACAGGCGCAACTCGGCTAAGCCCAAAAAGCGCACTCCCACCGGTGACACCTCAAAGCGACAGGGCAATACCTGCACGCCCTTGGCGATCGCCGCTCGCAACAACTGGCCATAGGTTGGGTCGGTCTGGTCTCCTGGGGCAAAGGCCAGACAATCCCCCCGGTTAATGAAATACAGCATCACTGGCATCGCCTCAGGCACCAGGGCTGTTAGCTCCAGCAAATGCTTTTGGCCCCTTGTCGTCACCGTATCGGGAAAAACCGCCAGCTCTTGCTGCGCCCAAGTGGTACTTTTCACTTCAACGTAAACGGGCTTCTCGCCCCCAGTCAGCAAAAAATCAATGCGACTTTTTTTGTCTTGGCCATAGGGCACTTCATGGCGAATGGTGTCATAGGGGCCTAAGCCCGGAATCACATTGGCAGCCAGGGCCAAATGGGTCACTTTGTTGGGCAACCCGGTGTTGATCCCCACCCAGGTCGGGGCATTGTCATAAACTTCGATGAGTTCCAGGGTGTAGGCTAGTTTGCGTTTGGGGTTGTCGCTTTGGGAGACATACACTGGGCTGCCCAGGGTGGAAACGCCAGTCATGGGGCCAGTGTTCGGGCAGTGGGCCGTAATCAGTTCCCCGGTGGCTAGTTCCACATCGGCAAAGAACCGTTTGTAGCGTTTGACCAGGCGACCGGGTAACAGGGGGGGATAGTGATACAGCCATTCAGAATCGGACATACAGCAAGAGTAAGGGGAATGAAATGTAGTGGTTGTCAAGCCAGCAGTGGTACAGAATCAATCGCGATCGCCTCAGGTGGCTGAGGGGTTGGCCAGTTGGCGATCGCGATTTGGCGATCGCCTCAGGTGGCGTGTTGTAATGCGGCTAAATCGGAGCCACAAATCGCGTTGAGATTGCGGGTAATTTTGGCAATATCCCAATCCCACCAGCCCAAGGCCAACAGGCTTTGAATGGTGTCTGGGGGAAATCGCAACCGAATTTCCTTAGCTGGATTGCCCCCCACAACGGCATAGGGTGCAACGTTTTTGGTAACGACGGCGTTGGTTGCGACGATCGCCCCGTCGCCAATGTGGACCCCAGGCATAATCGTTGCCCCGTACCCGATCCACACGTCGTTGCCGATGATCGTATCGCCTTTGTAGGGCCATTCGGTGGGCATGGCTTTTTCCCAACCGGCCCCAAAAATGGGAAAGGGGTAGTTGGTGAACCAGTCGGTGCGGTGGTTGCCCCCGTTCATGATGAATTTCACATCGGAGGCGATGGAGCAAAATTTGCCGATGATTAATTTGTCTCCGATGAAGTCAAAGTGGTACAGAACGTTGCGTTCAAAGTTTTCGGGATTCTCAAAGTCGTCGTAATAGGTGTAGTCACCAACGATGATGTTGGGGTTGGTGATGATGTTTTTGAGGTAGACCAGGCGGGTTTGGTCGGGCAGGGGGTAGCGTGTTTGGGGATTGGGGCCAAAGCTCATGGGTGGATTCAGATTCAGAAGGGGTAGGCACGGTGGATGGTGGGTAATTTGCTACAACTCGGTTCAAGTTTGCAAATCGCCTCAATTTTAATGGATGGACGGGGAGCCGTACTTGGGTTGCGTCGTGATTCTGGGGGAGATCTGACAGAATAGGGGTGTATTAACTGGGAATGAAGGTTGGGTTAGCAGGCCCAGTGGGGCGATCGCCCGCATCATTCTGTTCCATTCGCAGAGAAACAGCATGGATAACAACGATTGGCTGACGCAAATTTTGATGCTTGGTGTGGGGACAACTTCCCTCGTGGCTGAAAAGTTGCGAGAAGCGAGCGATGAACTGGTAAAAGATGGCAAGCTGAACCCAGAGCAGGCCAAAGCGGTGATGGATGATTTGGCGAAGAAGTTGCAGGGTGAGCGGGGTAATTTTGAAAACCAGATGCAACGCCAATTGCGAAATTTGTTGCAGGATATTGGGGTGCCTCGGCAAGCGGAGATGGATGAATTGCGGGGGCGAATCGATCGCCTAGAGCGCCAATTGCGGGATTTGGAGAATAAGCTGTGGCGATAGGTGGGGTGCCGGTCAAAGAGAAAGGAGCCATGCTTTTGTTGCGTGTTTTGGATACCAACTTGCGATGTTAATGCCGCCTGGATTTGCCCAGCGATCGCTGAATACGACTCTGGGCCGTATGGTTTACTACACGGCGGCGGATGCTGAGGTTCCTGACACGCTGCCGCCGATGGTATTTTTGCACGGCTTTGGGGGTGGTTCCTCGGCCTATGAGTGGTCAAAAGTGTTTCCGGCGTTTGCGGCAGACTATCGGGTGCTGGCTCCGGATCTGATTGGCTGGGGGCGCTCGGCTCATCCGGCGCGATCGTACCGACTGGAGGATTACATCACGACGATCACGGAGTTTTTGACGGCAACGTGTCCGACTCCGGCGATCGCGGTGGCTTCTTCGCTGACGGCAGCCTTTGTGATTCGAATTGCGATCGCCCGTCCGGAGCTCTTTCGGGGCTTGCTGCTGGTTGCGCCCTCTGGCTTAGCCGATTTTGGGGAGAACACTGGGCGGAACCTGTTTACCCAACTGGTTAAAACCCCAATTGTGGATCGGTTAATTTACACTTTTGGGATTGCCAACGCGAATGGGATTCAGAGTTTTTTGGAGCAGCGCCAGTTTGCCCAGGCCGATCGCGTGACGCCGGAAATGGTGACGGCCTATTTGCAATCGGCACAACAACCCAATGCCGAGTATGCAGCGCTGTCCTTTGTCCGGGGCGATCTCAGTTTTGATCTCGCCCTTGATCTACCTCAGTTGCAAGTACCAACGACAATCTTGTGGGGGCAAGCGGCGCAATTTACTCCGGTTGAGTTGGGCGATCGCTTGGTTGCCCTCAATCCAACAGCAATTCGTGCATTGACTGTGCTGGAAGGGGTGGGCCTAACGCCGCACTTAGAACTGCCTGGGGTAGCGATCGCCCTGCTGCGTCGTCATCTAGCGCTAATCTAGGATGCGAATATCCCGCACGTTCAAGTTGGCAAAGCTGTAGCTAAACCCTTCGAGTTCGATCGGCGTGCCAATCTTAATCTTGTTGTTGCTGATGACAGGGCCATCGTCCCGAATTTGAGCATTGCCGGATAGGGTCAAAATCATGTTTTTGCTTAAGGCAACTTCCGGGCGAGGATCGGGAATATAAGTGCCTTTGCCACCATCCATTGGGACAAACACTGTGTCTGGCAACTCTTTTACTTCTTTGATTTTGAGTGCGCCAGCGGGTTGATTCCGAATGATGATCTTGGTTTGTTCACCTGGCTTGAATAAGGTGTTGACGTTTTGGGCGGCGACGCGCACTACCACTTCTACTTCCACGGGTTTTGTCGTTTGGGCGACTGAAGTGGTCGCCCCTGGAAAAACAAAAATGCCAATCAGCGTAAATAAAATGATGAGGCCCGCGCCAATATCTAAAATGTTGATTTTGCCGAAGAGGCGACCCTGGGAGTCGATCACAGCCATGAAACCATACCTCGAATCTGCGAGAAAATAAGCTTTAGCAATTTTAGTGTAGACGGTTGCGGGGTGGCACTGGCGGGGCTGTTGTGGGCCATGTCGCCGGGGCGATCGCTCGGATGAAAAGCCATGCCCCCCACCTGATGCAAGAAACCTGAGCCAGAATACCATGCCTGGGGCCAGGTCCGGCGGTGGGTTGCCAGCGCTGGGCGATCGCGGCTGGGTTGGCCGGGTGCGGGGCTTTCCCTCGGAGGCGTGGGTTTCCTGTTGTGGCCGCAGGGACGGTATGGGGTAGCGGGCCGTTGCGATCGCGATTCCCCAAAAAATTAAGTTGACAGGTGCGCCACGCCTTCGAGATAATGGGAAGCTGGACATTTATACAGCTCGGATCAGGTTCTAGAAAGCTACAGGATTTCCCCAGGGCTACCTGTACGGCGCTCGTGAGGCATAGGTTATGTACGCAATTATTGAGACAGGTGGCAAGCAACTCCGGGTAGAGCCGGGGCGGTTCTATGATATCAACCGGCTGCCAGGAGACCCTGAGACAACTGTAAGCATCGACAGAGTTTTGCTTGTTCAAGACGACGGCGACGTGCAAGTTGGGCAGCCCTTCGTTGAAGGCGCTGTGGTGGAAGGCACGATTATGCGCCATCTGCGGGGTCGCAAAATCATCGTTTACAAGATGCGCCCGAAAAAGAAAACCCGCAAAAAGCAAGGGCACCGTCAAGAACTGACTCGCCTGATGATCGATACCATTAACGTTGGTGGCAAGTCGATCGGAGCTAAGGCTGAGGAAAAATAGCGCTGATTGAAGTCAGGTCGGCGATCGCGTCCGACCTTTGTTCGCGCTCAAGATTGTTTGCAACGGCGAACTCAAGCAACTGACTCAAATATTTGTGATTGAGGGAAAGCAACAATGGCTCATAAGAAGGGAACTGGTAGTACACGGAACGGACGTGACTCAAATGCTCAGCGCTTGGGCGTCAAGCGCTACGGTGGCGAAGTCGTGAAAGCGGGCAACATCATCGTTCGTCAGCGGGGCACGAAGTTTCACCCGGGTCAAAACGTTGGTCGGGGCAGCGATGACACTCTGTTTGCTCTGGTCAGCGGTATTGTGCAATTCGAGCGGTTTGGCAAATCTCGCAAGAAGATTAGTGTTTATCCCGTGGCGGCGGAATAGCGATCGCCCTCGGCGTTCTCCAAACATTGCTGTTTGAGCATTTTTAGGTATAAGCGCTTTAACTGGAACGAATCAACCGTAGCCCAAGGGTTGCTGTTGGTTCGTTTTTTGTTTGGGGCTAAACCGGGTAACTGCGCGATCGCCCTCAATTCCCGCCCATCTCTGGAACCGCCCCCGGTTAGGTACGGTAAATACCCCTTCAACAGAAGTCCATTTCCCAGACACTATAGAAGGAAGCGTGCTGTGCAAATCGTGCAGCGCTGACCCAAGGTGTTTGTGGACTCTACTAAACCATGACCGTTTCGTTCAGCGCGATTAAAGCCACAGGCGTTCATCCCAGCTTGTTTGTAATTTCACGTAGTTAATGGAGCCGAAGCACTCATGGCGAAAGTTGTTGGAATTGACCTAGGTACCACAAACTCCTGCGTTGCTGTTATGGAAGGTGGCAAACCCACTGTAATCGCCAATGCAGAAGGGTTCCGGACGACTCCATCGGTAGTCGCCTATGCCAAAAATGGCGATCGCTTGGTTGGTCAAATTGCCAAGCGCCAAGCCGTCATGAACCCTGAAAACACCTTCTACTCAGTCAAGCGGTTCATTGGTCGTCGCTTTGAAGAAGTTTCGAACGAGTTGACCGAAGTCTCTTACAAAGTCCTTAACGTTGGGAACAATGTCAAACTTGATTGTTCCGCCAAAGGGGATCAATACGCCCCCGAGCAAATCTCTGCCGAAGTCCTGCGAAAACTGAAAGAAGATGCCAGCAAATACCTGGGCGAAGACGTGACCCAAGCGGTGATTACCGTTCCTGCTTACTTCAACGACTCCCAACGCCAAGCCACCAAAGACGCAGGCCGCATCGCAGGCTTAGAAGTTTTGCGGATTATCAACGAACCCACCGCCGCTTCTCTCGCCTATGGCCTCGACAAAAAGAGCAACGAAACCATCCTCGTTTTTGACCTTGGGGGCGGTACCTTCGACGTTTCCATTCTGGAAGTGGGCGACGGTGTGTTTGAAGTATTAGCTACCTCTGGTGACACCCATCTCGGTGGTGACGACTTTGACAAAAAAATCGTGGACTTCCTCGCTGAGGAATTCAAGAAAGTGGAAGGCATCGACCTCCGGAAAGATAGACAAGCGCTGCAACGGTTGACCGAAGCGGCAGAGAAAGCCAAAATCGAGCTTTCCAGCGTGACCCAAGCCGAGATCAACTTGCCCTTTATCACCGCAACCCAAGATGGGCCAAAGCACTTAGACACAACTCTGACCCGTGCAAAGTTTGAAGAAATCTGCTCTGACTTGATCGATCGCTGCCGGATTCCTGTCGAAAATGCCCTGCGGGATGCCAAGTTGAGCAAAGACAACATCGACGAAGTGGTTATGGTGGGTGGTTCTACCCGAATTCCTGCGGTTCTGGATGTTGTGAAGCGCACCCTGAAAGAGCCAAACCAAACCGTCAACCCGGATGAAGTAGTTGCAGTTGGGGCAGCCATCCAGGCTGGGGTCTTGGCCGGTGAGGTGAAAGACATCTTGTTGTTGGACGTCACGCCGTTGTCTTTGGGTGTGGAAACCCTGGGTGGCGTAATGACCAAAATCATCACCCGCAACACCACTATTCCTACGAAGAAGTCGGAAGTGTTCTCCACCGCTGTGGATGGCCAAAGCAATGTGGAAATCCACGTGCTGCAAGGGGAACGGGAAATGGCTAACGACAACAAGAGCTTGGGAACCTTCCGGCTCGATGGTATTCCCTCTGCGCCCCGAGGTGTGCCGCAGATCGAAGTCACTTTTGACATTGATGCCAACGGGATTTTGCAGGTAACTGCCAAAGACCGGGGGACTGGCAAAGAGCAAACCATCAGCATTACGGGGGCATCGACTTTGCCGCACGATGAAGTCGAACGCATGGTGAAAGATGCAGAGCAAAATGCCGCATCGGATAAGGATCGGCGCGAGAAGATCGACCTGAAGAACCAGGCTGAAACCTTGGCTTACCAGGCTGAAAAGCAACTGAGCGAGCTGGGTGACAAGATTTCTGGGGACGACAAAACGAAGGTCGAAGGCTTTATCAAAGACTTGCGGGATGCGGCGAGCAAGGAAGATTTCGATCGCATCAAGACCTTGACGACTGAGTTGCAACAAACGTTGTATACCATTGGCAGTAACATCTATCAGCAAGCGGGTGGTGCAGCTCCGGGTGGCCCTGAGGCTGGTGCGGCTCCGGGGGCTGAGGCTGGCCCAACCACTGGTGGTGATGACGACGTGATTGATGCTGACTTTACAGAATCTAAGTAAGAGTCTTCTGGCGGATTCACGTTAATTCGCTGAGTGGCTTCAGTTTTGACTCCATAACTCAATCAGAGCTAGAGTGGCGATCGCCAGCTAGCTCTTTTTTGATTGGGATGGGCAAACAGTCTAGCCTGGAGACTTCCCCCCGATGGCTTGGTCGGGGTTAGGGTTTTTACCTTGACTGATCAGGGTATCCACCGCCAGGGCACCCACCGCCAGGGTATCCCCAGCCAGGGGATCCACAAGGAATGCCCCTACCGTCCACTGACCCGGTTAGGTATGGTCTTCGTAGCTGATTTGATCAGAGTGGTAGGCGGGCGGTTCGACGTGGATTGTGATTCGGGCTGGCCCATAGCGATCGAGCAGTGCAGTCTCGACGGTTTCTGTAATTTGGTGGGCAGGCTCGATGTCGGTGGCGTTCACAATTAAATGCATTTCAATAAATATCTGTCGCCCTACCATGCCGCGGGAGGCAATGTTGTGGCAGTTCAGCACTCCTGGCACTTGCATGACCAGGGTATGAATTGCTTCTGGCGCGATCGCCATTTCATCAACTAGCCAGGGTAAATTGGCCCGAATGACAGACCACCCACTCCAAAATACGAGCATGGCGACGGGAAACGCCAACGCAATATCCAGCCATTGGATCTGCCAAATCCAGATCCCGATCAACCCACCCAAGACGCTAATTGTGACCCAAATATCGCTCATCGTATGTTGGGCATCGGCGATCAGAATGGGACTGTTGACCCGCCGACCCATCCACCGCTCATAAAAGGCAACAAAAATATTGACCCCCAACACCACGAGCAACAACCAAAGTTCGTTAGCCGCAATTTGGATCACGGTTCCTGTTGGATTGAGTAGGCGATCAATGGAACTTTTGACAATTTCAAAAAAGGCAATGCCCAAAAAAGCCGCAATGCCCAAAGCGCCGATCGCTTCATATTTTTGATGCCCATAGGGATGGTCGCGATCGGGGGTAGGGGAAGATAACCGACTAGCCACTAATCCCAAAACATTATTGGCACTATCGGTCACACTATGCAGCGAATCAGCCAGCAAACTGAGCGAACCTGTGGCCAAGCCAACGAGCACCTTAATCGCCATGACTAATAGATTCAACAACAGGGTAATGAGCAACACACGGCGAACGGCAGCGCGATTGTCCAACATCGGATGATGGGGGGGAGAATTTTTTGTCACAGGTTGACCTCTGGGCTTGACCATACAAAATGTGAGGCGCAGGGGCGATAGAAGGCTCAAAATCCCGGTTGACAGGCGGAATAAACTTCCTGGGATTGCCGAGGTGATGGTGGCTGTCCCGCCCAATACATTACAGGAACATTACAGGCGCGATCGCCCTTCCCAACCCCCGCTACGATAAAAAGGCTCTTTATCCAACACCATCGCATGGCAGCCCCACCGCTAACCTTAAATCTTGCCGAAGGCTCTATCTCTTTCCAGTTCAGCCCAGACGCGGCCCAAGCGCTGCAAACGGCGCTGAATCAACTCATGGCCACCCTCAAGGCGACTGCCGCCCAGGGTGGCTCTACAGCCAAAGCCACTCCGCAAAAGCCCATGGAATATCAATACACTGGCGAGGTGTTTGTCGAAATTTTTTGTAATCCCAATATTTGGCCATCGCCGTTTGCGGCCAAGGCACTGCTCACGGTGCGTGACGATCGCATTCGCCTCACCACGGAAGCCGAGCTTAGCCGGATTGTTGAAGCTGTGAGTCAATACTTGGAGCAGGTTGGGTAAAACGTTGGAGTTTGTTCACAGCTAACCTGGAACGTTCTGGCAATACAGTAGAATCAAGGCAAATCATGGAATCTGAGGGAGCCGATTCGTCCTGGGGTGCTCCCTTGCTTGAATGGTTTGCAGTGGTTCGATGAGCGAATTGAACGAGCCAATACCTGCCGAAATCATCCTTAAGGACGGTCTTGCCAATGAATTCTGAAACTCTGCTTCAACTCGTGCAAAATGGCTTTCGCCTAACGCTGGGTGCAACGGCATCTTTGGTGGAAGTCTTACAAGACCCAGCCAAACGCGAGGAAAGCCTGGCTAAGCTCCGGCAAGAATGGAGCCATTTGTCGGAAACTTGGGTGACGAAGGGGGCAACGACAGAAGCTGAAGCCCGAACGTTGGTTGAAACGTGGTTGAATCAACGACGCTCAACCACATCTGCACCGAGTGATACTGGGGCTGCGCCTCGGCCAGCGTCAACAGTAGGTCGCCCCGCAACGGCCCAAACAGAGTTGCAAGCGCTGACGGCCCAAATTGCAGCAATTAGAGCTGAACTAGAGCAACTACGGAAGCCTCAGTAGGGCCTGGGAAGTTGCGTTGGGTTCAGCTCTAAGACAGAAATATTAGTTGACTGAAAAGCTTGGTTGAAACCAATCTGGATTCAAAAAATGGCAATCAAAGGGTTGACTTAAACACAGGAGCAAAGCTTCTGCGATCGCCACGGTTTCGTTCATTTTTCTGAGATCGAGTTTGAGGCGATCGCAGAAAACACAGCCTAGTTATTTAACTTTTTAGGGGTTGGAATCTATTCCATTTAGCTTCAACAAAAACCTCAATCATTGCCCCATTCTTCGCGGCCCATCAAATCTCCGATGCGATCGCGCAACAGGAAATTGCACCGTTCTAATTCACACTCAACACAAGCCCACTCGCGTGCCGGAATATATTGGCAAAGGATGTAAATTGGTTGTTGGCGACTGACCAAGCCCTTACGAACTAGTTCACGCGCCTCATCTCGAATAACATCTAAGGAATACTGAACAGATTGAAGCATAATCACCCTTCCGTTTCTTGTAGCGAATTCAATGTGCAGCGGGAGTTCTTGCCGACAATTTTACAAAACCAAAGAACCGAAAGTCGGCCAGGGAACTTTCTCTAAACGCGATACGTGGGTAAGGAAAAACTGTAGTCTCATATACTGAACATTTTGTATTTTCAGGCTAAATCCCTCTTGATTATATTAAGAAGGATTGCGAAAGTCATTAAACTTTGACTAAAGAGTGGTTAATTTTTTGAGGATATAAACAAACTTGGCACCGAATTTATTGGACTTTAGGGTAGGTCTCAAAGCTCATTGTGGTCTGGGTTTGGTTGAAAATCGCTAAAGTTTTAGTAAATCTTTCGATAGTTTGGTCTAGCGGTTTTTGGGAAAAATGTCAAAGCGATCGCTGACCTGTTGCCGCGTAGCACAAAACTCTGCCCCAAGATAGATTGCTGACTTCATGCTAGTTGGGCTAGCCCGCCCCAAGGGCGCAATGTCAAAGGCCGTCCCATGATCGGGGGAGGTGCGCACAAAGGGTAACCCAATGGTGGTGTTGACGGCCCGGTCAAAGGCGAGTAGTTTCACTGGGATCAACCCCTGGTCATGATACAGGGCTAAATAGGCATCCGCGATCGCGACCTCGGCGTTTTTCAACCAGGCTTGTCCCGGATTGACCCACAGCGTATCGGGTGGTACTGGCCCCATCAGGTGGGCTTGGGGATGGCGATCGCCCATCGTTTGTAACCAGGGAATTAACCACTCCTGCTCTTCGGTGCCTAACTTGCCGCCTTCGCCACTGTGGGGGTTCAACCCGGCGATGGCAATTCGCGGCGTGGTCAGGCCAAACTCCTGGTGGAGGCAGGCGATCAACAGATCGAGTTTTTGGGTTAACAAGGCGGGCGATAAACTGGTTGGTACGGCGCTGAGGGGAATATGGGTGGTGGCGAGCAGGGTGCGCAGTACCCAGTTAGTGTGGGGCGATCGCGCGACAAATAGCATCCCAAATTTGGTCACGTTGGCGGCTTGGGCCAGCAATTCGGTTTGGCCGGGATAGTCATGACCAGCGGCTTTCCAGGCGGCTTTGGAAATTGGCCCGGTGACAATGCCATCAAAGTCGCCCTTGAGGGTTTGGGCGATCGCGTAATCTAACCACTGAAAACTGGCGGCACCACTGGCAGCGCTTTCCTGGCCCAGGGCGATCGCGGCCCGATCAGTAGCAGAAACCGCTAAATCGATCAGCGGAAGGGCATCGGGTGGGGCCAAGGGGGCTGTGGGGGCGACCTGGCGCAAATGGTCATAGGTGCGGTAGAGCAGGGCGCGATCGCCAACCAGGGTAATGGCCCCAACCTGCTGCACGGCGGGATCGGCCAATGCCCGCAAAATCACTTCGGGGCCAATGCCACCAGGGTCACCCAGGGGAATCACCAGGCGTGGGCGTGGCTTGGTTGTGGGGTTGGGCGTGGGAGCCGTTGCTATGGGGTTCATCACATCTCGTCGGGGTTGCAAGCAACTGGGTGGGAGGGAAGCATCAACTCAGCGCATCTCATTAGTTTGGGGGGTGGATATGGCTGTGTGGTGACGATCGCGTGTCGGCGGGGTGGGTGGTGCGGTGCATCGGCTCGGCTCCCGGTGGGGTTCCCGTCAGAAGTAGGCGCAATCTGGTTTAGAATTCTTTATGCAGGCTTAGAATTGTTTCATCAAACGCCGTCTAGGCTGGGCATAATCAATCAGCAACTATCCTACAGGCGCAGGTGTCGCGCGATCGCATAAGGAGTAATCATGGGAGAAATCTTTACATCCGCCGTTTTGGCTTTTTCGCTTATCCTTGTTGGCCTTAGTTTAGGCTTCTTAATGCTCAAAATTCAAGGTGGCGAAGAGTAGACTAACCAGGCTTTGATGAATCCTGGAGGCTAACTTTGACATGATGTTTTTTTGATTTTTACACAGAGGATGAAACCCTATTTTGAGGTTTTGTCCTCTTTTAAGTTAAAACTGCTTTTAAGTTAAAACTTCAAACTGAACCTTTAAGTTAAAAGTTCTCTTGGAAGTTCAACTAGCAATGTTCCAAAATTGGATGCTTCAAGGTTGTGGCTCTGGTTCGCGATCGCCCCACAAAGGCCCAGAGTTACCACAGGGAGATCCATCTTCGGGTTCGTCCAAATGTTCAGCCACTTCCCGATACAAATTGAGAATATGGCGATCTTTGAGGGAATAAAAAACATTGCGTCCCTGCCGTCGATAGCCGACTAAGCGCATGGCGCGGAGGGCGCGGAGTTGATGGGACACGGCAGACTCTGACATTTTGACGATCGCTGCCAGGTCGCACACACACAATTCCTGGGCCGCCAGGGCCGATACGATGCGAAGCCGGTTGGGATCACTCAGCACACTAAAGAATTCGGCCATCCGCTGGGATTTTTCTAGGCTCAACACCTCTTTGTGAAGCTGCCGAACGTGATCTAAATCGACTGGATGCGGCACGGCGCAGCGATCGCCCCCGCCGGCCTCTGACGACACCCCACCTGTCTTCAAGGCGATCGGAGTTGATTTGGGCAGGGACGGTCGCAACTTAGACATATTTCCTCAACAGATCCTGAGCGATGGCTTATTCTGACACAAACTGTTTAGGGCGCAACAATTGCAAGAATGGATAGTCGCCTTGGCGTTTGACCCTATCCCTATTGTATCGTGGCGTTCAAAATGTGAATTTTTTCATCAATTTTGTCTCTTTTCTGAGAGGAAAGGCGATCGGCGTACGCTTCCCCGGTTGGAACGATGGATAGGCCAGATTGCAAAATTTCCTGCATGACCCCTGTCTGAGCGATCGGCAATTCTGATAGACTCTTATCAAAAGTTAAAGTTTTGCTATTCATCCCTCATGAAAATACTCATTGTTGGTGCCACCGGTACATTAGGCAGACAGGTAGCCCGTCGCGCTCTAGATGAGGGATACGAGGTACGGTGCTTAGTGCGAAGCCAAAAGAAGGCCGCCTTTCTGCGGGAATGGGGAGCCGAACTCGTATCGGGAGATTTGTGTAAACCCGAAACTTTGGGGCCTGCCCTGGAGGGCGTTTCTGCGGTGATTGATGCTGCTACGGCCCGGGCCACAGACGCACTTCGCATTCAGCAAGTGGATTGGCAAGGGAATGTCAATCTGATTCAAGCGGCTAAAGCGGCGGCGATCGATCGCTTTATCTTCTTCTCTATTCTGGATGCCGAAAAGTACCCAGATGTGCCGTTGATGGAGATTAAGCGCTGCGTTGAGCAGTATCTGGCGGAATCTGGGCTGAACTACACGATCTTACGGTTGTGTGGATTTATGCAAGGACTCATCGGTCAATACGCCATCCCGATGTTAGAGGGGCAGTCGATTTGGGTGATGGGGAAAACCTCGCCGATCGCTTACATGGATACGCAAGATATTGCAAAGTTTGCCGTGCAAGCGTTGAAACTACCAGCGACGGAAAAGCAAGCCTTGCCTGTGGTGGGGCCGCGCACCTGGAGTGCGGATGAGATTATTCGCCTGTGCGAGCGCCTCTCAGGCCGAACGGCCAAAATTACGCGCGTGCCAATTGGGGTGTTGCGGGCGACTCGGCAACTGACTCGCTTTTTCCAGTGGACTTGGAATATTTCTGATCGGTTGGCGTTTTCTGAAGTGGTTTCAACGGGTAAACCGCTGACAGCCGATATGACGACGGTCTATCCCGTGTTTGAGCTTGCGCCTCAGGACACCACAACCCTGGAAGGGTATTTGCAAGAGTATTTTGAGCGCATCATGAAAAAACTGAAGGAGTTAGATCTGGAAAAAGAGAAGCAGAAAAAGAAGAAATCTCAGAAGAAACGATATCCCAGATTCTAGAAAACTGGAGCGATCGCCATTTTACCGGGGCGATCGCTTTGTTCTATGGTCTTTGTGCGCCTGCCCTAAACTTTCCTTTCAGTAAAATCTCTCACTGGAAGTTTGTTTCACTGCTTAATGGTGCTGTGCAGGATGCTATATTCCCTTATACTTAGCCTAATCTGACCCTCAGCCACCATCGTTAACGTGCCTAAAGCTGGCATCATCTACAACAATATCAAGCCTGTCGCCTGTCGTACTGCCGAAGAAATTGGGGAAAAACTCCGCTCCAACGGTTGGGATGTGTGTTTTGCCACAGGAGAAGGCGGAATTCTTGGTTATTCCAGTCCTCACAGTCCGGTTTGTCATACTCCGATCGACCGCCTAAACCCAACCGGGTTTGATGAGTCGATGGCGTTCGCGATCGTCCTGGGGGGCGATGGCACTGTGTTGTCTGCCTTTCGGCAAATTGCACCCTATAAGATCCCAGTGCTTGCAATCAATACGGGGCACATGGGGTTTCTGACAGAAACCTATCTGAATCAATTGCCCCAAGCGATCGAGGCTGTTTTAACAGCGGCCTACGATGTGGAAGAGCGGGCCATGCTCACGGTACAACTGTTTCGGGATGAGTACCTGTTGTGGGAAGCTCTCTGTCTCAACGAAATGGTGATTCACCGGGAGCCCCTGACCAGCATGTGCCATTTCGAAATTGAAATTGGGCGGCACTCACCGGTAGACATTGCCGCAGATGGAGTTATTATCTCAACTCCGACGGGGTCAACCGCATATTCCCTCTCCGCCGGTGGCCCTGTGATTGCGCCGACTGTGCCAGTGTTGCAACTGGTGCCGATCTGCCCGCATTCCCTGGCTTCTAGGGCGTTGGTGTTTGCGGATAGCGAACCTGTGACGTTGTACCCGGCCCATCCGACCCGGTTGGTTATGGTGGTTGATGGCAATGCTGGGTGTTATGTGTTGCCGGAAGACCGTGTGCGAATTCAGCGATCGCCCTACAATGCTCGGTTTATTCGGCTGAAACCACCGGAATTCTTCCACGTTTTACGCGAGAAACTGGGCTGGGGATTGCCTCACATTGCCAAACCAACGTCCGTAGAACTGCCCTAAACGCCTTTTGTGTCTGGACTAAGAGGCCAATGGCGCTGGGGGGGCGTTAACCCTACGGTGGGGCGCAGGGCGCTGTGAGGCACTCCGTCGAGTTCCAGAGCCAAGGATACCCTTGTTCGCTCAAGCGATTGTGGTAAAACTATTTAGAAGCGGTTTGGTGAGACATCCTGAGCCACACACAGGAGAAAGCCAGCTCTGGGTTATTCCATTTGGGCCGAACTTGTCTTTCTATTCGTTCTGCCGAGCGTCGTTGCCGATGAATGGCGCGATCGCGTTGCTCTCTCTCAGGCTGAGTCTGGTTATGAATACTGCACCTTCTGATTCCTCTTGCATTTTGGTCGTAGAAACGGACGAAGGGCTAGCCCAAAGCATTAGTGCAGATCTCAAAGGGGCAGGCTTTGAAGCGATCGTCGCCCCAGATGCTGCCAGTGGCCTGCGCCAGGTAACGGCAGTGCAACCTTTACTCATTGTGGTTGATCGGTTGTTGGTCGGTGAATCGGGGTTGTGGTTTTGCCAGCGCTTGCGGAGCAATGGGGTGCGCGTACCCGTCCTGATGTTGATGGCCAAAGACACCGTGGAAGACCGCGCCGCCTGCCTGGAGGCCGGTGCCGATGATTATTTCCTCAAGCCCTATCGGCCAGATGAGTTTCTGAAGCTCATTCGCTTGTACTTGCAGCCAGATAATCAAAGTGCTGAGAAACTCCGCTTTGGTGATTTGGTGCTGGATCTGGCAACCCGCCGCGCCAACCGCAACGGGCGGTTAATCGACCTCACCATGAAAGAGTTTGAACTGCTCAAATACCTCATGGAACACCCACGCGATGTGTTGACCCGTGAACAAATTTTAGAAAACGTTTGGGGCTACGATTTTGTGGGCGAATCAAACGTGATTGAGGTGTATGTCCGCTATTTGCGGCTCAAGATTGAAGATGAAGGAGAGAAGCGCCTGATCCAAACGGTGCGTGGTGTTGGCTATGTGTTGCGCGAAAATTAACGGTAAGGCTGGGAACTTTGGCTGGGGTTGGAGGCTCAAAGGGGCTTGGGTGTTGCTCCAGGCGGGTGACTTGGCCTCATTGACCTTCTCAGTGTTCTTGTTCAGGCCCAGAGCCGGACTGCAAGGCTGAACGGGACGGTCAAAGGCGAGGCAATCTAATCCGGAGCCGATTACAATTGACTGAATTAATTGATTTGGGTTTTGCATGAGATCTGCTGAACAACCTTTTTGGACGCGGTTAAAACGATGCTGTTTCGGGCTGGTGTTGATGAGTAGTGTATTGACAACGGGCTGTTCTGCTTCCGGCTCATCAGATTCGGCGGTTTCTCCAGCGGCAGGCCCAGTGGAATCGGCACCAACTACGGTTGAGACCTCGACGCTACAAATTCCGCAGCAGGGCCAAGAGCTACCCATTACGGCGGATGTGCAGGTTGGCGCACAACAGATTCAGCTTGAGGTGGCAAAAACACCGGAGCAACTGGCGACTGGGTTAATGTATCGGACGACGTTAGCGGCCGATCGCGGCATGTTGTTTGTGTTTAAGCCAGCTCGTCCGGTGAGCTTTTGGATGAAAAATGTGCCAATGAATTTGGATATGGTGTTTTTGCAGGCGGGGACAGTTGTGAAAATTGCGGAGCAGGTGCCGCCTTGCACGACGGAACCTTGTCCGGTTTATGGGCCAGCAGGGATTGTGGTTGATCAGGTGATTGAGCTGCGCGGGGGGCGGGCCGCAGAGTTGGGGCTGCAATCAGGCGATCGCTTAGAGATTAAGTATCGTAAATAAATTGTCAACAATGTTTGCATGGTGACCTGGGTGGGGCGATGGGGGCTGGGCTTGGGGGCGATCGCAGAGCCCATGAGCCGTCTGAGTTTGTCGCCGCTGCAAAATACTTATTAAAAAATTCATATATATTTAAGGCTTCTTTAAGCATTTGGGCTAAATATACGCTAATCTTTCGTGAGATAGAGTTCTCTACAGATTATCTGTTTAGGCTTGTCTGATACCGCCGCCGCGATTTGGTATAGGGTGTTTGCCATTCTGTTTGCAAAAGGTTAAGAGCCCCTAAGGCTGAACTGAGTCTTTTTGCAAGGTACCAACAGCAGTTGGGGTACGACTTGGTGGTGTGAGCCGGATAATTCAGTCGGATTGTGATTAGGCCAGAGCGTTGGTCGCCGTAAATTTGGTTGCCCGGAGGTGGTCAGCAAAAATGCGGTGGGCGATCGCAGAAAATCCGTAAGAAGACTGAAGTTTTCTCAGCTAACTTTATCTAGCTCTGTACATTTTCAGATGGCAGATGCTGGGGAAGCCTGCTTTAGTGGGCAATAACCGAACGACTTATTCGCAAAAATGTCGTTGGCAGCTTGGTTTGAAGCTGGTAGTGGCTGATGGCGAGGTCAGGTAGGGGTGCATAATCCCTCTGTTGACTGAGCCAGACTGATGGCGATCGCACCTACTCTTGGTATTCAGTTCATTGGTGTCCTGCTTAGGAGGTGAGAAATATGGGACCCTCGACGTATGCACGCTTAATTCGGTTCTTACAAGATGACTTGGCGATTTCTGCTTCGTCGATTGACATTGCATTACGGCATTCAGCACAAGATCCGGGGCCACTCCCGATGATCCTTTGGCAGTATGGCTTAGTGACTTTGGAACAACTTGATCGGATTTATGATTGGCTGGAAACGGCTCAAACGGGTACGGTTGTTCCGGGAGGACGGTAAGCAATGGTGTTGTTTGGCATTGATCTTCGGGATGATGTTCGGCGCGACTAGTTCGCGATCGCTTGACTCCAACGTTTCACTGCAATCGGCTGAAAGTCAAAGGTGGTAACCGCTTATGACAAGTTATCTTTTGGGCCAACAAGCCCCAAGACTGAAACAACTAAAGCAACCGAATACGGAAAAAGAGCGACACTGAGATTCAGGCCGCTCTTTTTTAATGGATCTTGTTTAATGGATCTTGAATTTGGCTCAAGCTTGAATAGATTGCAGGCGATTAGGCCGTTGAGCGCTATTATCGCTGCCGCTTTGCCTCGCTGGGCACGGCTAGAGATCGCGCTTGCGAGGTCGGTCAGGGCGAATTGCTCACCGCCGACCAACCTGACAACACATGCCCCTTAGGCTGGCAGACCGATCGCTACAGACCACCCAACACCTTGGCCGCAGCGGTGGTGCCAGCACCAGGTGTGAAGCGATCGTAGTTGAGTTCTAGCAAGGTCGCTTCCAGGGCGCTGATGGCTGTTAACAGGTCGCGATCGCACACAAACCCCAGGTGCCCGATGCGGAAGATCTTACCCTTCAGATGATCTTGGCCACCGGCTAAGGCAATATCAAACCGCTTTTTCATGATGGAGCGCACTTTTTCGGCCTCTACCACATCGGGCATGACGGCGGTAATCGCTGGACTGGCGGCATCATCGGGGGCATAGAGGGGCAACCCCAGGGCTTTGATGGCGGCGCGGCAGGCTGCTTGCAATCGCTGATGCCGTGCAAAGATATTCTCCAAACCTTCTGCTTTCATCATGCGGAGAGCGGCCTGCAACCCAAAGAATAAGTTGACGGGAGGGGTGAAGGGGGTTGTATTTTTGGCGGCATCTTTACGATATTTGCCCAAATCCAAATAGTACTTAGGCAGTTTTGCCGTTTCATAGGCAGCCCAGGCTTTGGGGCTGACCGCAACAAAGCCCAGCCCTGGCGGCAGCATGTAGCCTTTTTGCGACCCGGAGGCGACGACATCCAAACCCCATTCATCGACCGGAACGCTGACTGCGCCCAAACTGGTGACGGTATCAACCATCATCAAGGCTGTTCCGTGGGCTTTCACATGGCGGTTGATGGCTTCTAAATCGTTCAGTACGCCTGTGGAGGTTTCGCTGTGGGTGACGATGACGGCTTTGATGGTTTTGCCCGTATCCGTTTCAAGGGGGGCACGGAAGGCTTCGGGATCCAGGGGTTTGCCCCATTCGGCGGTGATCCGTTCGGTGGCTAGACCGTAGGCATCACACACTTCGGCCCAACGCTCGCCAAATTTGCCGTTAGAGCCAACCAGAACGCGATCGCCCGGACTCAGGAAATTGATAATCCCCGCTTCCATTGCCCCGGTTCCACTCGCAGTCAGCACCAACACATCATTCTGGGTTTGGTGCAGCCATTTCAAGTCTTGCACTACTTCTGCCATGATGGCGGAAAACTCGCCGCTGCGGTGCCCCATTGGGTGCTTGGCCATTGCCAATAACACGTTCTCGGGGACGGGAGTTGGCCCCGGAATCATCAACATCAATTTGTTGTCCATGTGCGTTCTACGCCTCTTGAAATTTCGATAGTGTGAATGCGTGATCGATCATAGCCCCTTGCCCTTCGTCCTGAACGGGCCAAAATCGTACACTATTGTCTGGGAATTGGCTGAGCAACCTGACCGACGATCGCGGTAGAGGGGCGATCGGGGCCTTTGAATAAACTTTTGTAAGGGGATTCAAAGAAAACGGTAACCGGGGTGTGGCCTTGGCGAGGTGGCATGGGCACTAAGGGTGCGCACACGGAGAAAAAATTGCGGGAAGGCGGATTCTGGGGGGCGATCGCAAAGGGCGGCGGGAGAACTGGGCGCAGGCGCTAGGTAACCAGGCAGCAAAGCCCAGGACTCAGGGCAGTTCGGCCCAGGCAACGGCCACCACTTCGCCGAGCCATCGTCGTTGTTGCGAGTCGAGGAGGGCATCATCGGCCAGAATTTCGGCCATCAACTCATCCAGGGACTGGCCACTGGAACGCGCACTTTGGACAACCCCAGCGATCGCGGCGGCAATCAACTCTTCATCGACGGCGTTGTGGCTTAGATTGTCAACGGGAGAAGAATTCACGGGAGTGGGATAATTCATGGGAGCATTAAACGGAGCGAACACAGGAATAAAATGAGAAAGGTGTAAAGCTTTGTAGCATATCGAAAAAGAAATTTGGACTGGTTTAAGCGATTCTTAATTTACTTTTCGGATTGTTATGGGAAATCCTGGGAGCGAGATGAAGGAAATTCTTTATATTGAGGTGCCAACGCCCGACACGTCGGCGGTCAAGACCTGGTTGCAACAGACGTGGCAGCCCGCCCTGGGGGAAAAAATCCTCACCCCGGCTGGCGTGCGGCTCAGAGTCACCCAAACTACACCGTTACCTCCCTCGATTTCTGATCCGTCATCGAATTTATCGCCAGAAATTTTATCGCCAGAATTGTCGATCTTTGTTTGGTCAGTCCAGCGAACGACCTACCTGAAAGTCTTTCGGTGGGCCACAGAACCCCTGCCAAACGAAAAGAACATCCTACGATACCTGATCAATGAGATTCGGGCACACTTTCCCAATGAATATCCTGCGCCGCCCGAAATTGATCTAAGCCAAATGTCAATTTTTGAGGCGTTGGCCGATCACTATCCGCTGACGGTCAAGTATTTTCAAAAGATGCCCCAGGGGGAATATGACCTGACGCGGGTGTATTGGTGGGAAAAGCGGTGGCGGGCCAGTGTCAAAAATCCTCAGCAACCTCAGCAAGTGGTGTTTGTGGCAGAGCCAGAGGGGCGATCGCCCGGTGCGCCAACCTATGACCTGATTTACCTGGGGGGTGCGTTGGGGGTGATCCATGCGGCGGCGATGGCGCGGTTGGGCTATCGGGTGTTGCTGGTGGAACGGATGCCCTTTGGCCGAATGCACCGCGAATGGAATATTTCGCGCAGTGAGTTCCAGAGTTTGATCGATCTGGGGTTATTCACGCCGGAAGAGTTTGAATCGGTCATTGCTAGAGAGTATTTGGATGGGTTCAACAAGTTTTTTGATGCGAACAATCCGCCCCAGGCAAAGGCCCCGGTGCTCCATACGCCCACGGTGTTGAACATTGGGATCGATGCAGAAAAGCTGCTGCGGGTGTGTGGCCAGAAGTTGCGCGAGGCTGGGGGCGAAATTTGGGATGAAACGGAGTTTGAGCGGACGGAGATTGGGCGATCGCAAGTCACCATTCACTGTCGGCATTTGCCCACCCAAACGGAGAAAAGCGTCACTGGACGTTTGTTAGTCGATGCTATGGGGACAGCTTCGCCGATCGCGTGGCAATTGAATGGTGGTCGGACGTTTGATAGTGTGTGTCCGACGGTGGGGGCCGTGATTGCCAGCGGGTTTGAGCCGGGTATTTGGGACCGGCGGTATGGCGATGTGCTGAACAGCCACGGGGATATTTCGCGGGGGCGGCAGTTGATTTGGGAACTGTTTCCGGCAGAAAACGATGAACTGACCTTTTATCTGTTCCACTACCACCAGGTGCATCCCGACAATCCGGGGTCGTTGCTGGAAATGTACGAAGACTTTTTCACGATCTTGCCGGAGTATCGACGGTGCGATATGGATGCCCTCGTGTGGAAGAAACCCACCTTTGGGTATATTCCGGGGCATTTTAGCGTGGGGAGCCGCGATCGCAAGATTGCAGTGGATCGGCTGATTGCGATCGGCGATGCGGCCTCGTTGCAGTCGCCCCTGGTGTTTACGGGCTTTGGTTCCCTTGTGCGGAATTTGCCCCGGTTGACTGATTTGCTGAACACGGCATTGCAACACGATTTGCTTCAGGCTAAGCATTTGGAGCAAATTCGGGCGTTTCAGAGCAATATTGCGGTGACGTGGCTGTTTTCCAAAGGCATGATGGTACCGACCCATCGGTTTATTCCACCGGCCCGCATTAATTCGATGCTGAATACCTTTTTTGGGATTTTGGCCTCGGAGCCTCCGGCGATCGCCGAAGCGTTCATCAAAGATCGGGTGAGTTGGCTGAACTTTAACCGGATGGCCCTGAAAGCGGCCCGCATTAACCCGGCGCTCCTGCTGTGGATTTGGGATTTGGCGGGACCAAAGGATTTAGTTCGCTGGGTGGCGAGTTACCTGGATTTCACGTTCCGGGCCTTTATTAGTGCGTTGCTGGGAACCTGGTTCCCTCAATGGGTGCAGCACAACCAACCCTGGCTAGAAGCTAAGTTGCCAGAGTTGTGGCTGTGGTTATTGGCCCAGAGCTATGCTGTGACCGATGGCATGGGGCGGCCTCAAGCGCCGCGATCGCCCTTCCCCAAACGGAGTCAAGCTGCTGGGCCACCAACGGTGACTCCCATCCCCGATCCTCACTAAATTCGACTGCCAGCCGACCTCGATCGCAAGGGCAACAAAGCTAATTGCGAGGAAAGGTCGGCAAATCTACCGCTGCCATTGAGGCAATTTTTTTCGTTGGACGGAAAGGATAAACCACGGGGGCGGGCCACCCGGTTGAAATGACGAGTTCGCGGGAGGATTCGGGGGCGGTCTGGTGGTCGGTCTCTGGGGGTGTGCCGTGGTCTTGAGCGACGGCACCTTCTTCCCGCAGGTTGAAGGAGGGGAAGGGATTGGGAACGGCGATCGCGGCAGGTACAGGGAGGCGATCGGGTTGATGCGCTTTGGCTCCTGTGGGGAGGGAGATGGGGGTGGTTGGTGCTGGGGTGGGTTCACTCGCGCGGGGTGGGGTGGTTTCCCGCACTTCTGGGGCGGGCGCACTGGGGGCTTCGCTGGCGGCTAATTCGGGTTCAATCAACCGGGCCAGGTCGGCCCACAACCCTTCGATATTGGCCTGGAGTTCGGCAGATTTGATTGTGGGTGGGTTGTCTTGGGTCGCAGGTTGGGGGGGCACAGGTTGGGCGATCGCTGGCATTTCCCCGGCTTCCACAAAGGGGCTGAGATCAAAAACCGCTGCTTCTGGTGGAACAGCGGCCACAGGAATCTGCGGGGCAAGGCTCGGAAAAAGCTGATGTAAGTCTGCTGATGGGTTTTCCGGGGTGGCTGCACTGGCGGGCTCGCCCTGTTGGCGATCGCTCATTACCTTGCCCCGATCAACGTTTGGCAATTCCAGACTCGGTTGGAGGGAGGGCAGCGCTGGTGGCGGGGCGGGATTTTCGTCCGTGGGCCTGCCCGGTTCTGGCCCTGCGGCAGGGTCTGTATCTAACAAGTGGGAGAAGAAATTCTGTAAGTGGCCCTTGGCCGATCGCGAGATCGCGTAGATTTTGGCCCCAGAGCTTTCGTTCCCGTTAGACCACGGTTGCACAGGTTGCGCTTTGGGGATGAAGTCTTGAGTGTCGTCGGTGGTAGGCTCAACGGTTTCCATCCGGCTCGCTGCCGCCATTTCAATGCTTTTTTCCAATGCAATCTTAAATTGCAGGGTTTGTTGCTGTTGCCGATGGAGCCGCATCCGGAGATCGCGGCAGTTACTTTCAACTTGGGACACGAGTTGCACTTGCTCGTTGTAGCGTTGTTGGCTCAGGGCACAATCTCGTTCCAGTTGGGCAATCCGTTCCTGGCTGCCTTCCAATTGGCGAGACAAGGTTTCGATTAAAAGCTCTTGCCGCCGACTGCTTTCGTGCGATCGCTCCAAATCATCTGTGAGTTGTTCGATTTGAGCTTGCAGGGCCGGATCGGGAGAGGGCGCAGCCGTAGAAGGTTCGGGGGCTGCCTCTGGGTCTTTGCAATAAAACCGGGCGACTTCCAGTTGCAAATCAATCTGAGCTTGGGATAAATCGGCTTCTAGTTGGGCAATCTGGGCGCGAAGCTGGGTATTGTCGGTTGCCAACTGAGTGAGGCGATCGCCCTCAACAAGGCTAGGGGCCGCTGGAGCCGGGATTGCGTGGGGAATTTGGTCAACCCGCAACGCGCCGGGAAAATCCACCGTTTGCCAGTCATCTTTTGAACCAGCCGCAGGGGGTGCCGCTGGCTCAGCCGCCTCGGACGATTGCAGCGCTTGGGCACCAGTGGCTTCGTCAGGGGTCGGGATGGGGTGGACAGAATCACTCATAGCTTCAGAATCCTGAAAGTCAGCAAGGGATTAGCGATCGAGATAACGCGATGCTTATGATATACCCGGTTCGAGAAACTGCAACGTCGATTTCGCTGCGAATCTGGAAATTTTTTAGGTGAACGACCAGCCGCGCTTTATCAGGCTAGAGTAGCGTTCTGCTGACATTCCCTCAACGGGGTCGCACAAAACTTTAGATTCTGATCCAGAAATGCCTGTTGCGCCGGGGCGAAATCTCCAGCCCAGCCTGTTAGCCTGCGCGATCGCCCAAAACTTGTTGGAGGACGGCTTGGTGAATGAGGGCGCGATCGACGAGATAGTGAATTTGGTCGAGGGAGAGGGCATCGCCGTTGGCATAGTGGTCGAGCCAGGTTTGGCAGATGGCGTTGGGGTTGGCGGGAATGTGGTCGAGTTCCCAACCGGGGAGGGCGAGATCGTCCATAAGGCGGCTCACTTTGGGATCGTAGCTGAGGGCAAAACACCGACATTCTTCGGCGGCGGCCATGATGAGCCCGTGTAACCGCATGGCGATCGCCATTTCGACCCCTCGAAACACACCTTTGAGTTGGCGGGGATTTTCGATCATCAGCAATTTGTTTGGCCCAGGCAGGCGCGGCTGAATGGCCTGGGCGATCGCCAGATCTTGGGAGGCTTGGAAGGGCAGGAGCAAAATGCAGGCTTGGGTGGCTTTTTGGAAGGCAATCAGGGCTTGGGTCAGGGCTTCCAGGCGATCGGGCGTGAGGTGGCGATGGGAGCGCAAATTCACGGCTACGCGGGGGGCGGGTAAGTCCCACAGTCCTTCAACGGGCTGGGAGGTCATGGCCCAAACTGGATCGGGGGCCAGGGTAAACGGCAGGTTCCACTCTTTCAATAAGGCGGCGGAACCACTATCGCGCACACTGATGGCCGTACATCGCTGAAAGGTTTGACGGGCCAGGGTTTGAATCCACGATCGCCGCAAGGGGCCAATTCCCTGTGCCCAGGCGATCGTCGTGAGGCCCAGCCGTTGGGCGGCTTGCATCAAGCCCAGGTAATAGAGGGGGCTAATGGCACTGGTGGCATCTTGAATGAGGCTCCCGCCGCCCCAAATGAAGATTTGCGATCGCCGTAAGGCTGACAAGACGGCCCGAATATCTTTTCGGTGAATGGCTTCAACCCCTTCGCGATCGCGAGTTTGGGCCGGATTGCCCGACAACACCAGCGGCGTGATGTGGGCTGGCAACATCTGCAACACCGAAGCCAGCAATGCTTCATCGCCCCCATTGCCCATGCCATAGTAGCCACACAATACTGCCCGCTGATTTACCATACAAAATCCGTGATATAAGCTCAATTGGTTGTTAGTCTACTAACAACTGGCCTGCATTACCGAAATTACTAAGCACCTTCCGCCAATGAACGCGCTTTCAATTCCAACCTGGGTGATTCATGTTTCGAGCGTGATCGAATGGATCGCCGCTATTTGGCTCATCTGGATTTATGGCGAAGTGACTCAAAACCGGGCCTGGTGGGCGCTGTCCTTTGGAATGCTCCCGGCCTTAGTGAGCGCGATGTGTGCCTGCACCTGGCATTTTTTTGATAATCCGGCCTCGCTGGATTGGCTGGTGACGTTGCAAGCCGCGATGACGGTTTTGGGCAATTTCACATTGATGGTGGCGGGGTGGTGGATTTGGCGCAGCGCGAAGGTGGCTGGCTAGGCGTTTCAGGGTAGGGGGCGATCGCTGAAGGGATAGGGGCGATCGGGCCATTGCCCACTCCACCGCAAGACCACCACTTCTTCGCGCATTTGTTCTTTGATCTTTGTGGCGGCACGAGTCCGGAACAAGTCAATATTCACGACTTCATAGCCGAGGGCTTGGGCAATGTCGGCTAGTAGCTCTCCGGTGCGAATGAGGACTTGTAAATAGGATTTTTGATCGCCGACGACATAGGCCAACTGGGCACCGGGCCGCAACACCGTGCGTAAATCGGCGAGATGTTTGGCCATGCCCCCAAAATACAACCGCACCGCCCGATGGTAGAGCCGCTCGAAACCGCTGGTTTTGCCCAGTTCGATCCGGCGAGTTTCAATTTCTTGGGCCAACCGTTGGATTTCCGCATGGTGGGCCACCCATTGGTCGTCGGTATCGGCTTTGTAGACGTTGCGACTGTTCGATCGCAAAAGGTTTTGTTTGAGCGATCGCAACTCAGCTTTGTTCCGAATGAACCCCAACAACACCGATTCTAGACGGGTCGTGCGGGTGTAGTCTTTTTCGTTGGGGTAAGGGGGCGACGTAATCACCGCATCAATGGAATTGGGAGCCAGGACAGAAAGCAGTTGGCGGGAATCGGCATGGTGGATAGTGGCCGGGGCCGGGGGCAACTGCTGGAGATAGGGCAGATCAGCGGCGATCGCTTCGACTTCAGCTAACCAACTCGCCACCACCGGGGCATCCGCTTTGGCTTTCCCGATGCCCACTTCTGGCCCAAATCGTAAATTGCTGATTGCCGTGACGACGGCCTTGGCCAGAGCCAGTTGTAGATGCCGTTGCAAGGGGGCAGGGGCGTGGTGCCGCAGATGGTCAAGCAAAACGAGGGTTTTGTGCAAGGGCAAGGGACTGATGGAATTGGCCAAAATCACCTTTTGGGCCTCTTCGGGTAAGCCCCTGAACGGTTCATTGGTCGGATCAAATTGCTCTAAGTGAGTTTGGGTGGCGGCTCCAATGGCGATCGCGGCGGTGTGCAGGGCGGTTGCCGGGGGCGTCCAATCCACTTTTACCGAACCCGCAAACCAGGCCATTGGATTGGCTTCTACGCCAACGCTAGCAATCCCTTGTTTTTTGCATTCAACTACCGTTGTCCCGGTTCCACAAAAGGGATCGAGCACCTGTTGCCCTGGTTGGATGCCAAATTGCTCTAGATACGTTTGCACCAGATGGGGCGGGTAGGAAAGGATAAATCGATACCACTCGTGGGCTGTGCGATCGCCATCCCGTACCTGATTTAACACAGGATTGCTGAGTGCGATCGCCGGAGAAATAGCGCTGTCTGTAGCCTTCACAACCAATAACCCACACCAAGTCTAGTGTCGTCAGGGGACTCCGCATTATACTGAGGGCTGCCCCCCAACGCAAGCGATCGCCCTGGAAGGATAGTACAAGTATTCGCTAAATAGAGCAAGTGTATTTCAGTGTGAATGGATGGGTGGCACTGGGTTCAATTGGGCGGGCTTTGCTCCTCTTCCCCCTCGGAAGAACTTGCATTGGCTGTTGGTGGATTGCCTATACTGAATGACGGGTCTGCGCGATCGCGATCGTGGCAAATTCGTTTAGTCCTCACTTACCCACACGCTGATGCTGTCGAAGGATACTCTCTTTGCGCTGTCTCTTTTCCCTTATCTGGGTTTTCTGTGGTTCCTCACCCGGTCAAAACAAGCTCCCCGGTTGGCGCTGATTGGGTTTTATATGACGTTAGTATTTGTCGCTGTCACTATTCCGGCAGGCATTTATGCCAAGGTGGCCTTGAATGAACAGCTTGCGAATGTGGATTGGTTGCATGGTGGTGCAGAGTCGTTCCTCACCTTGTCGAACATTTTGGTCGTGTTGGGGTTTCGGCAAGCAATCATCAAACAACGGGGGGCGATCGCGGCAGGCAAAACGGATAGCTCTACCTAAACGCAGGAATTTTTCTAAAATTAAGAAGAAAATCCCAAAATTGCACCAAAGCGGTAGATACTTTCAGCAACTTTCTTTCTACACTTAATTGAGACCATGCGCCTTTAAGGATCAAACCCATGAGCAGTAACGGCAACAAACCCCCTTTGCATCCGACTCGAATCGACATTCCAGAAGCGACTCGGGCTGAGATTGTTGACCTTCTCAACGAAACCCTGGCTTATACCCTAGATCTCAAAACCCAAGTCAAACAAGCTCACTGGAATGTGAAAGGACTTGATTTTTATCAGCTCCACGAACTGTTTGACGAACTGGCCGGGGAATTGGAAGAGTACATTGATATGTTTGCCGAGCGCGTGACCACTCTGGGCGGCGTTGCAATGGGGACAGCCCGCGTGGCGGCGCAAGTTTCTCAATTACCTGAATACCCCTTTGATATTTTGGATGGTAAGGCTCACATTACCGCCCTAGCCGATCGCTATGCTCCCTATGGCAAGCTGTTGCGCGATGGCATTGCCAAAACTGATGACTTGGGTGATGCTGACACCGCTGACTTGTATACCGAGGTTTCTCGCAGCATTGATATGCGCCTGTGGTTCCTCGAAGCACACTTGCAAGCCGGAGACGCGAGCCTTAGCGCGAATGGGGGCACGAAGGTAAAGGCGACTACCAAAGCGACTAGTGCGGCGAAAGGTGGCGCTGCCAAAACCGCAGTGACCAAAGCCAGCACAACGACAAAGAAAGCAAAGAAGGCTAAATAGCTTTTCGTCTTCCGGTCGCTCAAATTGCATTGTTTTGTCTGGTTCGGGATAGTCAGCAGTTGGGGATTTCCCCGGAACAACTGCTGACTTTTGTTTTTTGGGGTTTAATAGACCCATTGTTGCTGTTGAAAGGAGTGGGGCGATCGCAATGGGGCTATCAATCACCACAGATCAGGCTAACTTTGCCCACGATGTATTAGAAGCGTCTTACCAAAAACCCGTATTAGTCGATTTTTTTGCAACCTGGTGTGGCCCTTGCCAAATGTTGAAGCCACTTTTAGAAAAGTTGGCTCAGGAATACGATTTTGTGTTGGCCAAGGTGGATATCGATCAAAATCAGGAGTTAGCCCAAGCCTACGATGTCCAGGGGGTGCCTGATGTGCGGATTGTGCTGGACGGTGAAGTGACCGAGGGGTTTGTGGGGGTTTTGCCCGAACCGCAACTGCGGGAACTTATGGCCCAACTCAATTTGAAATCAACGTTGGAGATTGGGTTGACTCAAGTTTATGATGCGGCGGTGATCGGTCAAATGGAGCTTGCACAAACTACACTAAAAGCTTTACTAGACCAATATCCCGACAATCGTGAGTTACAGTTGGAAGCCGCAGAATTCATGATTGAAGCAGAACAATTTGATGAAGCCGGGAGTATCTTAAAATCCATTCAAGACCACGAAAAAGGCTATAGTCAACGGGCAAACGCCTTGAAAGCAACGATTCAATTTAAGCGGGCTTCGACTCAATCAAGTCATGGTACTGAACTTGATCAGCAATTCCAAAAAGCCGCCGAACTGGTGGTACAGAAAGATTACCAGGCGGCGCTAGAGATCTTGCTGGAATTGGTCAGTCGCGATCGCACCTATCGTGATGACGGTGCTAGAAAGGCCATGTTAGATGTCTTTAATTTACTGGGGAATGAGCATCCCTTAACGACTGAATATCGCAAACGGTTGATGCTGATCTTGTATTGACAGACAGACTTTATTAGAGACTGATTGGCGCAACCCCTTCTAACTCTTCATCTGCGAGTTCATAGAGTTCTTGCAGTTTGTTGAGGCGATCGCCATCTGCATTCCAAAATCCGCGACCGTGGGCTTCTAGCATCCGTCCGATAATATTGCGAAAGGCTTCGGGGTTGGCTTTGCGGAGTTGTTCTGCGATCGCCGGATCAAGGGCATAGGTATCTGCGGCCTGGTCGTAGACCCATCCCTCCTGAAAATCGGCGGTGCCCCCCCAGCCAATCAACGCCGTCATCCGCTGAGAAATTTCGTAAGCACCCCCGGAACCCTGAGCCACCATTGCTTCAGCCCATTTGGGATTGAGTAATTTTGAGCGATATTCTAAGCGCAACAGTTCATCTAGTTGTCGTGGCGTTGTGTCTTTAGAAAAACTTTCGACAAAACTTGCAGCAATCTTTTTCCCTTGGTGCTGCTCTGCGGCTTTTTTGAGTCCGCCCGTGTTGGCATAATACTCCTGAATATCAGTCAAACCGTATTCTACAGAATCAATTTCTTGAACAACCCGATGAGTTGTTTGCAGCAATGTTTGTAAAACCTCTGGTCGGGCTTGACCTTTGTCTTGGCGGCCATAACTAAAAGTATTGCGTCCTTGCCAAGTTTGGGCGAGTTCTTGGCCATCCTCCCAATTGGCAGCAGTCACTTGATCATTCACCAGGGAACCATAATCCCCTGCTGGATTAGAAAAGAGACGGGCTGAGACATTCTCAATGCCTTGCGACTGAAGGGCGATCGCGTGTTTCCGAATAAAGTTTTGGTCTTCCGGCTCATCGATTTCTGCGGCCCGTCGAAACAAATCATCCAATAACTCAATCACATTCACAAAGCTATCGCGGAAAATGCCAGACAAATTCCCTAAAATATCAATGCGGGGATGACCAACCTGTTCCAGGGGCATCAGTTCATAGCGCACAATCCGGCCCGTTCCTTCTTTAACGGGTTCTGCGCCGACCAGTTCGAGCAAAATGCCCAGGGATTCTCCCTTGGTTTTGATCACATCCAGGCCCCACAGCATTACGGCAACGGTTTCGGGATAGGTTCCCTGTTCTTCTAAATGTTGGGCAATGAGCTTGCGGCCAATTTCTCGGCCTCGCTCGTAGGCGGCTGGGGAGGGCATTCGGTAAGGGTCAAGGGCATGAATGTTGCGTCCGGTGGGTAACACGCCGGGGCCATCGCGCAGGAGGTCGCCCCCCGGTGCCGGAGGAATATATTCGCCGTTGAGTCCCCGCAAAAGATTGGTGAGTTCATCGGATGTTTGTTGGAGTAAATCACGAATTGCGATCGCCTCTTGGACGCTGGTGGATTCTGAGTCGGATAGTGATTCACCATTGGCGATCGCGTCAATCATTTCTGGAGTTAAAGTTTCTCCTAAATAGGCTTGTAAATAGGTTTTGAGTTGATCTGGAGTTGGGGCTTGACCCAGGATGTGTAGTCCTGACGAAAAGAGTCGATTCTCTAGTACTTGTAAGTATTCATAGAGTTTGACCAGATAGTGATTGAATACATCGGCACTAAATAAACGTGCGCTTTCTGGTGTGAATTCAATACCTAAGTGACGGGCTTCATCGAAAGGACAATCAGCCTCTAAGCCGGTATCCACAATCTTCTTACAAATGACTTCTTTCAAGGCGTAATTCTTGTCTGGATCATCACGATATTCGGTAATCAAATCTCGCAAATTCACGAGTTCTTTGTAGAGTCCAGCCCGACCGTAGGGGGGCACATTATGGGAAATCAACACCCCATAGCCTCGCCGTTTGGCCAGAATTGATTCGGAGGGATTGTTGGCTGCGTAAATGTAGAGGTTGGGCACATTTCCTAAGAGAATGTCGGGCCAGGAATAGCCGGTATTGCCCAGCGGCGAACCAGGGAGCCATTCCACGGTGCCGTGCATCCCAAAGTGGACGATCGCATGGGCCTGAAACTCTTTTTGGAGCCATTGGTAAAAGGCTGTGTATTGCGGATGGGGCGTCAGGTCGCGTTCAAACATCAACCGCATAGGATCGCCGTTGATGCCGAGGGGGGGCTGTACCCCGATCCACAGGTTGCCTAGTTGCACACCGCCGAGGAGATAGCGCGAAGTTTCGGGGTGTTCAGCGATCGCCACCGTGCGAATGCCGGTTTCTGTCAGCGTTTGCCACTGGTGCTCAACCCGCGATGTGAGCAAATAGCCCAGCCACCGTTCCAGGGTTTTGGTGGTGACGGTGGTAATTGGGGCTTCCTCCAGGGAAATTCCTTTGGGCACCTGGCTCACGTATAGTTCATCCGCTGCTTTCACTTGTTGCAGCAAGGTTTCGCCATCGTCAGGCAAGTCGCCAATAGTATATCCCTGGTCTTTGAGGGCACGCAGCAGGTTGAGCAATGATTCAGGCACATTGAGCAAGGCCGCTGTTCCCGTTGCGCCATAACCGGGCGGAAACCCGTAGAGAATGACTGCAATTTTGCGATCGCTGGGCGGTGTGCGCCGCAGTTGAATCCAGGCATGGAGGCGTTGGGTTAAGCGATGGACTCGGTTGGGCACCAGATAGATGCGATCGCCCACTAACCCACCCAGGGGAATCGTATCAATGGCCCCATCCAGTTCTGGCAGCGCATACAACACAACACTTTGCAAGCCGCCAATGCCTTGCCGCGTCCAAGAGTGAATATCCTGAATGAGCAACGGAGCCGCGATCAGATAAGGAATATTTTTGGCAGTCAGAATGCGTTTAGCAACTTCCACCTGTCGCCCCGCTTCCATTGAACCCGCAGGGCCGCCCACGAGGGGAAAGCCAATCGTTGAGGCGATCGCGTCTACCTTGACTGCTTCTGGAGACAAGGATGGTGTGTCATGAATCCCAACGGCTCGACGGGCTTGTTCATACTCTGTGGTCATCCAATCGCGCACTGCAACGTGACCTTCTACGCCATTGATAAAAATCGGCACTGGAATTAATCCTGCATCTTCCAACGCCTGAATTAATTGAGGAATATAAGGCTGTTGGGTAATAACGTGTTTACGATAAAGCAGTAGGCCCACAGTTGGCGCTGAAGGACTAAGTTTTGATTGGCCTTGATACCAGCTTAAATAATCGCGAGGTGACTCGAAATAGCCCGAATAGCTGGGATGAAGTAAACCCATATTGGGCGTTTCTAGCGGTGGTGGAATTTCTCCTACGGTTAAACCCAAATATTTGTCAGCGATCGCCCAAAATAACGCTGCAACATTTTCTGTGCCCCCCGCATTCCAATACCCATAAATAATCAACCAGTTGCGTAAATCCTGTACTTTCCCGATTGGGATGTATTTCAGCAGTTTTGGCCCCGTTTTCAAAAAGCTGATATATCCCGCTAACTTATCTTCTTCTCGACTGTTGCTAAACTTGCTGAGAATAAATTGCACGGGCTTGGGCATTCCCTTCGGTTTATCGCCGATCGCAAACTTACCCAACTGTGTGAGACTCATTAACTCTAACGCTGACTCAAACACTAAGCGAATGGGAATCTGTTGAGTGCGTTCACGTAGCCACAACACTTGGTCATAGTCAAAGATTAAACTGGCAAAAAAGACATCTGCCTGTTGTAATGCTGCTTCAATCACATCGGGTTGTGTGGCTAAATCGCGATCGCTGAAGACTGCGATCGTCAAGTCAGGACAACGCGCTTGGGCCAAATCGGCAGCCTGTCGATACAGCCCGGCATTGAACGACTCAAACCCCGCAATTAATACAATCCGCTTCATCCCATCTGCCCACAACGCGCCTCATCCCAATTGTAGAAAGATTCGGCTTAAGCAGGCTTCAGAATGCCAGTTTCTTTAGATTGTATGACTTGGCTAAAGTCCTGGTTCCCGAAATTGTACTTGCTGGTAGATTGACGACGCAGCTTGAAAACTGTATAAATCACTACAAAACGAGATGACTTTTCCCCTTTGAACGACGTGCCATGAAACTTTCGACGACCCTTACCCGTGCAGTGCTGTTGTGGGCGGCCCTTGGCCTTATCTGTGGGCTATTTGCGGCCATTTATTGGATTGTGTTGGCACACCTGATGCACGGCTTTGAACAGATTGAAGGCGTGGTGCTATTGGGGGTCATGCCACTGGTGGGGTTGCTCATTGGGCTGGTGATTCATTGGGTAGGGAATCCTGGGGAGATTGGCCTGATTATCGACAATATTCATCTCAAGGGCGGTCGTTTAGCAATGCGCGAAAATCCGTCAATGATTTTGTCTTCCCTGCTGAGCATTGCCAGTGGTGGCAGCGCAGGGCCAGAAGCGCCAATGGTGCAGGTTACAGGGTCGATGGGGACTTGGTTCGCCGATCGCCTTGGGTTGCATGGAGAAACGCTGCGCACATTAAGCATCGCTGGGATGGCATCGGGGTTTACAGTGTTGTTTGGTGCGCCGTTGGGCGGCACGTTTTTTGCCTTAGAAATCTTGCACCATCAGCAGGTTGTGCTGTACGGTGAGGCGCTTTTGCCCGCAGTGGTGGCCAGTTGTGCCAGCTACACCGTTTTTGTGGCAATTACTAAACTTGGGATTGGCCCAATTTGGCATTTGCCGCAGTACCACGTTTCCAGCCTGTTCGATTTTTCTGAAGCGATGATTTATGGCGTTGTTGGGGCGATCGCGGGTTGGCTATTCATTGCTATTTTTCGGCTGTGCGAACGGCTGTTTGAGCGGCTACCTCAGCCCATCTACTGGAAAACGACGATCGCTGGCTTGCTGTTGGGGGGCTTGGCTTACTGGATGCCATTGACTCGCTTTTTTGGTGAACACCAACTCGAAACGGTTATCGAAGGAAATTTTTCGCTCTCATTTTTGCTCGTTTTGGCGATCGCTAAAATGTTGGCAATTACGGTCACAGTTGCTGGCGGTTGGCGTGGCGGTATTATTATCCCCCTCTTTTTTACTGGGGCTTGTCTCGGTAAGGCGATCGCCCTGTTGCCCCTGGGGGGGAGTGCCACCCTCGCGATGATTTGTGTCATGGCTGCCCTCAACGCAACGGTGACACGCACTCCCATCAGCACAACTCTCCTGTTGGCGAAACTCACTGGTTTTAGTACCTTTACCCCCATCCTATTTGCAAGCGTCGTTGGGTTTTTCCTTGCACCTCGCCATCCTTTTATTGCCTCCCAACTAACGACTAATCGGGAAACCTAAAGTGTTCTTCAAGCCTTCTTCAAGTATTCTTGACGCTGTTTCAAGCACACTCCAATTTTGGCGATCGAGTAAAGTCGTTCTAGTGCTGAGGATGGATCATTGAGCGAGGAAAAACCATCAAGATGGGGGCATCAAGCGTCCCAATAAGAGTGTTAACGCTCTGAGAGTTGATTTACTTTTAGATGCACTAAGGTCAGTCTCAATAATCCTTGATAGCCAATGCTAATCGAGTCTTATTGATTCTTCTAATTAAGGCTAATGTATTTTCTTGGCCCCTCTTCCTGTCCGTCTTTCAAGAATTTCTTTAAGCACCAATGTTACAACGGCTAAAAGTGCCAGAAGCACAGAGGCCGCATAGGCTGCTTCTGTGTTGTAACTTTTGTAGGCTTCTTCGACGAACAGGGGTAAGCTTTGCGTTTGCCCCATAATATTTCCCGATACCACAGAGACAGCGCCAAATTCTCCCATGGCTCTGGCATTCGTCAACAGCACCCCATAGAGCAAACCCCAACGGATATTTGGTGCTGTCACACGCCAAAAAGTTTGCCAGGGTGTTGCGCCTAAAGTGTAGGCGGCTTCTTCCTGTGATGTGCCTTCTTCTTCCAACACTGGAATCACTTCCCGTGCGACAAACGGCATACTGACAAAGGCAGTTGCAAGCATCATGGCGGGAAAGGCAAAGACGATCTTGATGTTATGCTCGATTAGCCATGCCCCAAACCATCCTTGTCGCCCATACAACAGCATAATCATCAAACCTGCAACCACGGGAGAGATCGCAAAGGGGAGATCAATAATGCTTAGCAACAAAGTCCGGCCTCGGAAGTGTTTGTTAGCCAGTGCCCAAGCTGTACACAAACCAAAAATAGTGTTGAGAGGAACTGCGATCGCTGCTAGTGCTACCGTCATCCGAACTGCATATTGAAAATTTGGTTCACTCAAGTTGTGCAGAAATGGCCCTAAGCCTTTGTGAAATGCCTCATAAAAGACATTAATCGCTGGGATATACAGAACAAGCGCTAGAAATATCAACGCAATCACAATGAATAGAGTTGGAATCCAGCTTTCTTTTGTTTGAGTACCATAGCGCGGGGGTAAATCAGAAGTTTGCAAAACTGGCTCAATTCCTCTATCCGTCATATCGTTTGCCCCACGCTTGAATAAAGTTAATGACAAGTAGCATGAATAACGAAATCATCAATAGCACCATGCCAATCACCGTTGCACCAGCATAGTCATACTGTTCCAAGCGTTGAAAAATCAGTACTGGTGCAATCAAATCTTTAAATGGTGTATTTGATGAAACAATTACCGTCGAACCATACTCACCAACTGCACGGGAAAAGCCCAAAGCAATCCCGGTCAAAATAGCGGGAAATAAAGGTGGTAAGAGGACTCGCCAAAATGTTTGCCAAGGCGACGCCCCAAGTGACCATGCCGCTTCTTCGGTTTCTTGCTCCATTTGCATGAGGACTGGCTGAACCGTACGCACGACGAATGGCAACGAAATGAACATCATGGCGAGCCCTACACCAAACCGGGTAAAGGCAATTTTGATGCCCAGGGGAGCCAGCAAAGAGCCAATCCATCCCTGATCGCTGTAAACCGTTGCTAAGGTTAACCCGGCAACGGCTGTAGGCAGTGCAAAGGGTAAGTCAATTGACGCATCAATAAGCTTTCTGAACGGAAAGCGATAGCGCACTAAAACCCATGCAATCAAAACGCCGAACACGCCATCGATCAAAGCAGCAAGCAAAGAGGTTGTAAAGGTGACGTTGTAAGTGGAAAGAGCGATCGCACTCGTTGCAATTTGCCAGAACTCAGCAGGCTTCAAAGTCAATGATTTGGTGAGCATGGCGGCGGTGGGTAGAAATAGCATAAATGCTAGATAACCGAACATGATCCGCCATGTCCAGGGCATGTGGATAAGCGAGTGCCAAAGTACAGTCCAATATGAGTCTGATTTTGCTGGGGAGAGCCTGTTTCCTATTGTCATAAATAGACTAATCCGAGAGTAATCATTAAGCTTTAAGTATGAGTCTTGAGTGATTATTGATGAGATAAAGCTGCTGTCTGATTGACTGCAAGCCTTTATTCTTAGTGCTCACTCTGTCTTTCTCGTACGGGCATAGGGACTGTCTGCAAAAAGTCTGCGGCAACAGTCCCTTGCGTCCAACAGTGAGGTAAGGTTTATGCGAGAGTCTGGGTGCTTTAGATTGTCACTTCATCAATAATGCTTGGTGACTAATTTATGACTTTGCAAATTGAGCCCGAATTTGGTCAAATTCACCGCCATCTTCAAAGGCTTGCTGTGCTTTTTGCCAGCCTCCAAACTCGTCAATTTTGCCCAGTTTTTGTACGGCAGGAAACTGATCCGTAAATTCTTTCTCTTTTGCCAAGTCGCCTAAGGGCCGGAAGCCAACTTTAGCAAACTCCCGTTGGGCTTCTGGGGTAAATAGGTACTCAACAAACGCTTGGGCAACTTCTCGTGTCCCATGTTTGTCTACATTTTTATCAACAATTGTGGCTGGCGTGTCGATAGAAATGTTGATGTCAGGAATGACGTATGATAATTTTTCACCTTTTTGCTTTGCCAGAATTACCTCGTTTTCATAGTTGACGAGGGCATCTCCTTGACCTTGTTTGGCAAAGGCATCGGTTGATTCGCGTGCATCTTTAGTAAATACAGCGACGTTCTTGAATGCACTGGTGACAAATTCTAAGGCTTTTGCGTCATCTGCACCGGTTTTTTTGGCATGATTCCACAATGCAAAGTAGTTCCAACGGGCACCACCAGAGGTTTTGGGATCAGGAGTTACCCACTTTACTCCTTCTTTTGTTAGATCCTCAAAGCTTTTAATATTCTTGGGATTCCCCTCACGGGTAATGATCGCTGCAACTGTTTCTCCAACAATGCCGTTATTGGGGACACGACTACTCCAGTCGCTATTTACAAATCCAGCTTTCACTAACTTATTAACATCAGCCCCGATCGCCAAATGGACGACATCTGCTTCTAAGCCGTCAATAATTGCACGAGTCTGGGAACCAGAACCACCATAACTTTGTTTGAAGGTTACGGTTTGTCCGTGTTCTGCTTTCCACTTTTCTTGAAATTTAGGAATGATAGCGTTGTGGGCTGCTTGGGGCACTGCATAGCCAACAAGTGTTAACTGAACATCTTGTTTTTGTGCGGTTGTTTCTCCTGTGGAAGTGGTGGGGGTGTCTGAGCAAGCGGCTACGACGACGCTCAGGGTTGTGCCGACCAAAAATAGAGAAATCAAACTTTTAAGTGATTTGAGTCTGATTCGGTGTGTAAGGGCTGCTGCAAAGTGTTCTCCCTGGTTTAGAAATGCGCGCCATCGATTTGTGGCCATATGTATCCCTCTCTTGAAAACTACGGTAAACCACTAGGAATACCGGTTTATGCCATGAAGCTGATAGTACAGCGAACAGCCATGAAAGGCAAGAAAAAAACAACTAAATCTTGACCGATAAACCGTAGATTGATGGGCGAAGGGGCTAATCTGTGCAGTCTGATTAGATTGTGGGTTTACCTGGGTGTTGTGGGGGTTGGCCGGGTCAGCTACTGGGTACTGGCGCTGAATCTTGGCGATCGCTGCGTGGTGATAATTGAAACTAGTTCACAATAATTCTTTGGCTTCCTTTGAGTTGCTTGCAGTTTGAGGCAGGTTTGCTGCAAACAATGGCGATTTATTGGTGTTTAAATAGGCTGTTGTTCTGTCAAAAAATGATGTCTGATGGCAAGAAGATTGGAGACTAAATGGAAAACTTGGATTGATCAGGTTGCCATTATTTCCCAAGTTATTGGACTTTTAATTTTTGTAATCCTGTCTTGATACGCCTGAGAATGTGCTGAGTCAAGACTAAAGATGCAATGTTTGAGGAAAGCTTTGAAAGGTCTGACTGAATTTAACTGAGATTTAAAGTCAATTAGTCTTAGGGCCTTGCATGGAATGATATCCGCTCTGCCTGCTTGAATCCTGGGTTGAGCTACTTGCAATTTACTTGCATTAAGGTGTATGGTGCTTTCCAGGGAATTGAAAAAAACTGCACGGGGCACCTGAATCCGTGCGGGGATGCCGTTTGCCTTATGTGAAGGAAGGTTATGCAAAGGCTTGGAGAAATCTTGGTGGCTGCCGGGATTGTGGCGGTACCACTTTTATTGTTTTCGGTGGTGGCGATCGCGCTGATTGCCGAGCGGATTGTCTTTTGGGTGCGGATTCTTCGTCGCCAAGAGAAGGTTGTGCGGGAAGTGTTCGGTTTCTATCGAGAAGATCCCGCGTTGGCTGTGGAAAAGTTAAAACGCCATTTGGATTTGCCCCTTGCGCGTATTTTTTTGGAGGCATTGTTGCTGGATGATGCAGAACCAGAAGAGTTGGCTTTGGCGATCGATGGTGCCAGTCAGGCTGAAGTGCCAACCCTGAAACGGTTTAGTAACGTGTTTGACACGATTGTGACTTTATCTCCGTTGTTGGGATTGTTGGGGACTGTCTTGGGTTTAATTCGTTCCTTTTCGTCGCTGAATTTGGGCGATATGGGGGGAACGCAGACAGTGGGGGTGACCTCTGGTATTAGTGAGGCTTTGACTTCAACGGCGTTTGGTTTGGTTGTTGCTGTGGTGACGCTGTTTTTCGCCAACACCTTTCGGGGATTCTATCAGCAACAGTTAGCGTTGATTCAAGAACATGCGGCTGAACTGGAATTGCTGCATCGTCGTCGTCGGAAAAGTTTAGGAGGAGCCTATGAGACGGCGATCGCTCACTGAGCCGGAGCTTCCTCCCCAAATTAATATTGTGCCGATGATTGATGTGATTTTTGCCATTCTCACATTCTTTATCATGTCCACGTTATTCTTGGCGCGACTGGAAGCATTAACGGTCAACTTGCCTCAGGCAAAGACCGCAAAACAACAGCAATCAAGTCGAGTTGCCGTGACCCTAACGGAAGGTGGAGATTTATATCTGAATAAAGCTCCAGTTGAAGTTGAAGATTTATCTAGGGCGGTGACTGAGTTAGTGCAGCCCCAGCAAGATTTGATTGTTGTCTTGAATGCAGATGGCGCTGTAACCCACGATCGCGTGGTTGCGGTAATGGATCAAATCCGCCAAGTCAAAGGAGCAAAATTAGCGATTTCAGCACGGCAACCTAAGAAGTAAGTTATGAATTAGTTAAAGCTTTATTCTTGGGTTAAAATCAAAAGTTTTTAGCTAGTGCTTGAGTCTATTTTATTTAATGATTTTTTGTTCTTGACTGTAGCTAGCTTGGGCTAAATAGCTAGCAAAATCAACTCTTTCTTTGCTTTTTAATATGTTCAACTCTGACTCTATTCTTAAGCAGCGCCAGAAAGAACTTAAGACCTTGAAGCTGTTTTTGCTCTGTAGCTTAATTGGGTCTTTGGGGCTGCATGGGGCGACAATGACACTGCGGGTGGGCAACCTATGGGAGCCGTTGGTGTCATCGCCGGATGAGGAAGAACTTGAGATTGTTGTCGATGAGATTGTCGAGGATGAGGTGATTAAGGAGTCCTTGCCGCCGGAAGAGTTGGTGATGCAGACTCCGGCGGTTGAGTCTGAGGTGGTGCCAGAGGAACCGCAGGAGATGGCGTTTGCGCCAGAAGTTGCGCCGTCGCTGGCACCAGAGAGCCAAGCCCCGTTGCCCGTTGGCGAAGATGCACCCAGTGACGAACCGCCCGCACCGGAAGCCGATCCGGTTACGCCGCTGACGGGGGAGGCGGGGGAGCCCACAACGGCTCCGAACAAGGCTGCTGGCCCTGTCACGCAAGCGGGCGGGGCGGGTTCAGGCTTTGGTACGGCTGGTCAGCCGACTGGTTTTGTACCGGGGGGGAAGCCAACGGGTAGTCCGACGGGGAAGCCGGGGGGGCAAGGCACTGCGAAGTCTGGGACAACAGCCATCAGAACGCCGCCAGCGGGGTCGTCTGCGCCGCCCGGATCGCCAGGGAAGCCCGTGTGTGTGAGTTGTCCTAAGCCTAATTTTCAGGGAAAGGAAGGGGCCCCGCGGGTGACCTATGACATTGGGCCAGATGGGCGGGTGATGAATGTGCGGTTACGGAAATCTAGCGGGGATCCCAAGAGCGATCGCGCGGCTTTGGAGGCGATCAGCAAATGGCAGTTTGATCCAAAAAGTGTGGAGGGTGGTCGCAGTAATGTCCGGGTTAAGGTGACGTTTGAGGAGGATGGATCGCGTTACCAGCAAGAGAATGAACGTCGTCGCCAAGCCCTAGAACAAGAACGGGAGGCGGAACGTCGCCGTTTGGCAGAACAGGAACAACAGCAACGGGCGAGAGAAATGGCTGCACCACCTACTCCGGCGATCGCAACGCCAACCTCGCCTGCTCCTTCTGCGACTCCGGATGCTCCCCCCGCTGCGACTGCCAGCCCCGAAGCGCCACCACCTGCGCCTGTAGACGTGCCACCAGAGCCAGCCCCCGAACCACCGCCAGAGCCAGCTTATGAACCACCACCGGAGCCTGTGGAACCGCCACCGGAACCAGCGTATGAACCCCCGCCGGAGCCTGCCGCTGAACCACCCCCGGACTCTGGGGCCGATGTCGCTCCTGCTACACCTGTCGAGTAGGCTGTGGGCGTTTTGAGTTTTTGGGTATTAGGGAGTAATGAATAGAAGGGACGTTGTGCGATCGCGATGGAGAGCTGATAGCAGTTTGATTAGCTGGGTTGATTAATCAATCCAGCAATTTAGCTCTTAAATTCATACATCATCACTAAATCTTCATCTTTTTTCTCTGGATTCTCTGAGTCTGGGTAGAAAACTCTGATGGGATACCAGTCAGGCTAGAAAAAGATGAATGAGTTAATGGTCTATGGTAAATATGCAGCCGTCTGTTCGTTGGTATTAGCTTCAGTCTTTTTTGTGTTGCAAAAGCTCAGTAAGAAAGGCGGTGTACCCACAGATGTGGGAGAGAGCGATCAACCATCTAACGTTGAAAAGTCAAATAAGACCATTAACTATGTACTATTGCGAAGCACTATTCCAGAAGTTGAAACTAAGACTAGAGTTGAACGTATCAGTTCAGTTATCTTTTTATTCTGTATCTATGGTTCATTAGGGGGAATCGCTTCATTTATCCCTGTAATTGGTGGATTAATCAGAGATTTATTGATATTGCTGCCCATTGTCGTTGCTTACCTTTATATAAAGGGCGATAAAGATGTAATTTCTAAGCTGGTCGGTGCTTGTCCTCATGGTGCTTCTGCGGTAACAGCTAACAATATTAAATCTCGTAGCTGTAAATGTCCTCACTGCAAACAGAAGATCTTCATTCGTGACGAGCGTTTCTATACGGGTTTATGACAGGTTAAGAGAATTGCTAATCAATTCAGTAATAGCAGTAGAAAATTTCCTACGATACAGAATTATCAGCCCAGGAATAAAACTTAATTCCGTTTTGGGTTCGTTTTGGGTTCAATAGGCAACGTACAACTAAATTAGAGAAGGGAAAGAGTAAGCTATAAGCCGGGTTCTGTGCTCCCCACGGGGAGGACGGTTATCTATCTACGACGGCTGTTGCCAACCGCCTCTAGCGGACTCGTCGGAGTGACCTCCAACCGGAGCGGGCAAAAGACCAACCCTTGCTCCTTCAGCCTTGCTTCCAACCGGGGTTTACCGAGCCAACACCTCTCGATGTTGCTGGTGCGCTCTTACCGCACCTTTGCGCCCTTACCTGTAGCCCATGCAAGCATGGAGCCCATCGGCGGTATGTTTCTGTGGCACTATCCTCACGCTCACGCGCACTGGTGATTAGCCAGCAAGTTTGGTCTTTCGGAAGCCCGGACTTTCCTCGGCCTGTCAACGCAGGACGCAACCGTCTCACCTACTCTTTCCATCACCAGTCTACGGGGTTTTGGGCTGGCCGTTGCAGACTGTAACAGTCTGTGGCAAAGGGATAAACTTTGTAGCAAGAGGGGCAAGCCGGGGTGGCCTTGGCGAGTATGGCGAACGGGCCTTAACGCGCATTGGGCGATCGCACGGGAATTTCAAGTTCAAAGGTTGCGCCCTCGCCGGGAGCCGATGTGCAAGAGAGTTGTCCCCGGTGGGTTTCGGTAATCACCTGATAGCTGATGGATAAGCCCAGGCCAGTGCCTTTGCCAACGGGTTTGGTAGTGAAAAAGGGATCAAACAGGCGTTGTTGCACCGTTTCGGGAATGCCAGGGCCGTTGTCTGTAATGCGGATGCGAATGCGATCGCGGTCTACTCCGTCGGTGTGGATGGCGATCGCGGGGCTGTGGCCTGCCTGGGCCAAAGTTTCAAACCAGCCTGGCTCTTCCAGTGCGTCGATCGCGTTGCTCAACAAATTCATTAACACCTGGTTGAGTTGTCCCGCGTAACATTCGACCAACGGCAACGAACCATAGTGGCGGGTGACTGCAATGGCGGGGCGATCGCTCTTGGCCTTGAGGCGGTTTTGCAAAATCATGAGGGTACTGTCGATCCCGTCGTGCACATCCACTTCTTTGACTTCTGCCTCATCCATGCGCGAAAAGCTCCGCAAAGACAGCACAATTTTTTGGATGCGATCGGCCCCTACTTTCAGCGATGCGAGTAACTTCGGTAAATCATCGAGCAAAAAGGGAAGTTCGATCGCCTCAATTTCTGCCTGAATTTCAGCGGGAGGCTCTGGATAATACTGCTGGTACAACTCCAGCAACCCCACCAAATCCTGGGTATATTCAGCAGCATGGGTTAGATTGCCGTAGATGAAATTCACTGGATTGTTAATTTCGTGGGCGACCCCCGCGACCAACTGCCCCAGGCTCGACATTTTTTCGGTTTGCACGACTTGGGCTTGGTTTTGGCGCAACTGCTTCAGGTTTTCACTGAATTGCCGCGCCTGTGCTGCCGAAGCTTCTAGCAACGCTTGGTGGGCGGCCTGTTGTTCAGTCAGGTCGTCCTCAAGTTGATGGCACCGAACGAGTAGATCTAACTTATCCGTCTGGGCCGTTTGCAACTCGGTCTCAGTGGCTAGCAATTGGGCTGCAAGCTGCTGGACTAACTGTTGCCAGCATTCCTGTTGGTGCTCGGTCGATAATAAACATTGGTTCATCTGTGAGGTAAAGTCCGGTGCCGATGAGCGCGGAACGATACTTGCCCCCGGTTGTGTGACACCCATCATGTGAGATTCCTCCGTTGATGCTCGTTTGGGTGGTGGGTCTTTAAGCCACCAAAGATTCAGCTACGAGCCAAACTGCGCCCAACTTGGTTGGTTCAAAGCCTTCTGGGAAGCGGGTTTCGTCGGTATAGAGCGATCGCGCCAAAATTGCCCCATCCAAGGTCGCCTCGGCCAAGTCTGCCCCGTCCAAATTAGCCGCTTGCAGCATGGCTAACAGCAAATTGGCTAGCTTCAACCGAGCTTCCTGCAAGTTGGCCCCGGTTAAATTGGTATGGCGCAAATCTGCCCCGTTGAGTTTGGCCTCGCTCAAGTCCACCCCACTTAAGTCAAAACCGCTCAAATCCACCCCATTCAAATAAGCCCCTTGCAACTTAACATCCGTCAACACGGCATTGTGCAGTTTGGCTCCGCTTAACCGGGCTCCGCTCAGATTAGCCCAACTCAAGTTGGCTCCAGTTAAATTCGCCGATCGCAGGTTGATGCCGCGCAAGTCTGCCCCTCGCAAGTTCACTCCATGCAAGTTGGCTTCCCGCAGATTGACCCCCGTCAGTTGTGCGCCGCTGAGTTTGGCGTTTTGCAAGTTAGCCCGAACGAGCAATGCTCCCCGCAGATCGGCTTTGGTGAGATCGGCCCCGGCCAAGTTCCCACTTTGCAATTTCGTTGAAACTAAATTGGCGCGGTAGAGAAAGGCTTGACTCAGGTTGGCCCCCGTGAGGTTTGCCCGTTCCAGATTGGCAGAGGCGAGATAGGCCGAGCTGAGGTTGGCGTTGACTAATTTGGCTTGGGGGAGGGAAACCTCGGTCAGGTTTGCACCGAGCAACTGCAAATTGGACAGATCAACGCCACTAAAGTTGCGTTCACCTTCGAGATAGCGCTGTAGAAATTCGTAATCGTACATGAGAAGCCTCCAGTTCTGCCTGGAAACAGATGTGCCTGATTTGGTTCTAACCGTAGGCCAATGTCGCTTGGGCGACGGTCAAAGAGTTGGTTGTAGGAGTGCTGCTCGGCCAGCGTAGATGGGGACACTGGAGGCACTGCACTCTTGGGCTGTATTTACTAAGGTTCCCGGAAATCTAAACCAAATTAAAAGATGGTTAAATCCGACACAATCTGTAATGCGCTAGTGCTGGGGAGGTGGGCGATCGCGGTGGGGCGGCAAGCGATGAGTTGGTTAAATTTGGTCGAACCGGGGTTCCCTTTGCGGGGGACAATCCTTCTACTGACCAATCCTTCTACAATGAAGAAGAAGTGTGATGGTAACAGGAACGTTGATCCAAGCAGAAACCCTTGCCTTGTTGGAGTGGGAGCGGCTGTGTCAGCATCTCGCTACGTTTGCGGCCACCAAATTGGGGGCGATCGCAGCGCGGCGGGTTGTGCTGCCAACCCAATTGGCCGAAACGCAAGTCTTGCTAGCCCAAACCCAAGAGGTCTATACCCTGGAAGCACGGTTGGCGGGCGGATTGCGCTTTGATGGGGTGCAGGATATTGGAGAGGCGCTGGAACGAGCAGCCCGGAATGGGGTCTTGGCGGGGGAGGAGTTGCTGGCGATCGCGACGACCCTGGCCGGGGCCAGAACCCTACGACGCACGATTGATCAGCATGACGATTTGACGGTGCTGAATGGGCTGGTGGCAGAACTGCGAACCTATCCAGAGTTAGAACAAGAGATTCATTTTTGTCTGGATGACCACGGCGATGTGTTGGATCGGGCCAGTCCGAAACTGGGTGGCATTCGCGACCAATTGCGTCAGGTGCGAAATCGGGTTTACAGCCTGTTGCAAGGTTTGCTCCAACGCAAGTCGGGGGCAATGCAAGAGCAGGTGATTACCCAGCGGGATGGACGGTTTGTGGTGCCGGTGAAAGCGTCGCAAAAAGATGCGGTTCCCGGCATTGTCCACGATACGTCGATGAGTGGAGCCACGCTGTATATTGAACCGCAGGCCACGGTGAATTTGAATAACCAACTGCGGCAGCTTCAGCGGCAGGAGCAGGTGGAAGTGGAAGCCATTCTGCGAATGTTGAGCGCTAAGGTAGCGGAGGTTAAGCCGGATTTGGAGCGGTTGTTGGCGATCGCCACGACCTTGGATTTAGCCACAGCCCGCGCCCGCTATAGTCTCTGGTTGGAGGCAAACCCGCCCCGGTTTATTGACTGGCCCCGGACAACCCAATCTCCCTTGGCGTCGGCAGAATCGACTTCGACTGATCCAATTGTTTTGCGCCAGCTTCGCCATCCCCTGTTGGTTTGGCAACAGCACCACGAACAGGGGCCAGCCGTCGTGCCGATTGATCTGGTGATTCAGCCTCGGTTACGGGTTGTGGCGATTACGGGGCCAAACACTGGTGGCAAAACGGTGACGCTCAAAACCTTAGGGATGGCCGCTTTGATGGCCAAAATTGGCTTGTTTGTGCCAGCGAAGGAGCCGGTGGAACTACCCTGGTTTGACCAAATTCTGGCCGATATTGGGGATGAGCAGTCGTTACAACAAAGTTTGTCTACGTTTTCGGGCCATGTCCGCCGCATTAGCCGGATTTTGGCTGCATTATCGGCACCTCCCACTGATGAGCTGCTGGCTCCCGCGATCGCGGCCCCGGCTGAGACCGATGTTCAAACCTGGGATGAAGCGCCCACGGAGGCAGCGATCGCGGCGGCAACGGAGACTGCCAGTAGCCCTCCTCTTTCCCTGGTGTTGTTAGATGAGGTCGGTGCGGGGACTGACCCGTCGGAGGGGAGTGCCCTGGCGATCGCGATTTTGCAATACTTGGCGGAGCATGGGGGGTTGACGGTGGCCACGACCCACTTTGGCGAGTTAAAAGCCTTGAAATATCAGGACGATCGCTTTGAGAATGCTTCGGTGGAATTTGATGATGTCTCCCTGGCTCCCACCTATCGGTTGTTATGGGGGATTCCGGGGCGCTCTAATGCCTTGGCGATCGCGGGGCGTTTGGGGCTGAATGCGGAGATTATTGAGCAAGCCCAAACCTATGTGGGGGGTGCCTCCCAGGATGTGAACACGGTGATCGCAGGATTGGAAGAACAGCGCCGACGGCAGGAAACGAAATCCGAGGAAGCGGCTCAACTGTTGCAACAGGCCGAGCGATTGTACCGGGAAGTGTCCCAGAAGGCGGCGGCCTTGCAAGAACGGGAAAAGTCGTTGCAAGTGGCGCAGGAGCAAGCTGTGCAGGCGGCGATCGCGGAGGCCAAACGGGAGATTGCCCATGTTATTAAGCAGTTGCAACAAGGCCCCCAAACAGCCCAAAAGGCCCAGCAGGCGACTGAGCAGGTGAACCAACTGGCAAATCAGCATTTGCCCTCGCGGCAGCAGCCCGCCAAACCGAAGCCCGGTTTCCGACCTCAGGTGGGCGATCGCGTTCGGATTCCCCGTTTGGGCCAAACCGCAGAAGTCATCACTGCGCCCGATGCCAATGCCGAAATTACGGTGCGGTTTGGGTTAATGAAGATGACAATTTCCCTGAGTGATATTGAATCGTTGACGGGGGAAAAAGCGGTTACTGAAAAGAAAGCAGCGGCCAAATTACCGAAGGAAGCTCCTTCAACGGCCCCCTCTGTGCCACCGCCCCAACCCGAAGTGCCTTTATTCCGAACGTCACGGAACACGCTGGATATTCGTGGGAGTCGGGTGGCTGATGCTGAACGCCAGATTGAACAAGCCCTGGCAGAGCAAAACAGCGTCGGTGGGGCTCTGTGGATTATTCATGGCCACGGCACAGGAAAACTCCGCAAGGGCGTACACGAGTGTTTACAACGCAGCAGTCTGGTCGATCGCTATGAGTTGGCTCGCCGTGAAGATGGGGGTTCGGGCGTGACGATCGCCTATCTGCGTTAAATTTTCTACCGAATCACCGAGTAACACTGGAGCGCGATCGCACCGCCCTAGAACACGGGCGATCGCAAGCTTAGCCTTGTTCCCCGCTCGGTGGGGGTGGGGGTGGTTCCGAAGGCAGCATTGGTGCCGGGGGTGGGGGTGGTTCAATCACGGGCGCTGCTGGTTCGCTGGGTGCCGGGGGTGGAGCTGCTTCCGGGGCGGGTGCTGCTGGGGCTTCGTAAGCGGGTTCTGGCGGCGCTTCATAGGAGCCACCGCTATCTCCGCTGCTGCCACCACCGCCGGTGTTGCTATCGTTGGAATAGGAGCCCTCTGAGTCGGTTCTCTCCGGAGAAGACTCCGATTCTGGGGTGTAAGCACCGGTTTGCACGCGGCCTGGCCGTTCGGGTTTAGCCTTGATTGAGCCTTTCCGTCCATCTAAGGCTGGCAACTCAGGAAACTGTTCGGTTTTCATGCCTTTGGTGGCTGCCATCATAAAGTCATGCCAGGTAGCGGCGGCGGTGGTGCTGGCGCTCCAGGTGGGGTCGTTGTTGTCGTTGCCTAACCAAACGCCTGTGACCAGTTGGGGAATGTACCCGACAAACCAGAGATCCCGTGCTTTCTCTGAGGTGCCAGTTTTACCGGCGGCAGGGCGATCGAGGGCGGCAGCTCCGCCTGTGCCGCCACTGATAACTCCGCGCAACATCCAGGTGGTAATGGCCGCACTCCCTTTATCCAAAACTTGCTTGGGCGCAAATTTGGCATCGTAAATGACATTCCCCTGGCGATCGAGAATGCGGCGAATGCCGTGGGCTTCGATGTGGCGGCCCTGGTTCGCGAGAGTGGCATAGCCGTTGGTTAATTCCAACAAGTTGACTTCTACAGAACCCAAGGCCAGGGAATAGGCGGGAATCATTTTGGACTTGATGCCCATATCCTTGGCCATCTTGATGGTGGGTTCAAATCCTACATCCACTAAAACTTTGACAGCGACGACGTTGATGGAGCGGGCCAAGGCATCGCGCATGGACATCCAACCCGAATGCTTACGGCTGTAGTTTTCTGGTTTGTAGCCATCGACTGTATAAGGCGCATCTAAGTAGCCGTCGTTGGGGGAAAAGCCTGCCGCGATCGCAGTGGCATACACAAAGGTTTTGAAGGAAGAACCGGGTTGGCGTTGGGCCTGGGTCACCCGGTTGAACTGGCTGCGGTTAAAGTCGGTGCCGCCCACCATCGCCCGAATTTCGCCCGTTTTGGGGTCGATCGCCACTAGCGCCGCCTGGGTAAAGCCTTCGTAGGGGCCGTAATTGTTGACCGCATTCAAAATGACCTGATCCGCCGCTTTTTGCCACTTGGGGTTCAGGGTTGTGTCAACGGTCAAACCCCCTTCTTCCAATTTTTCTTTGGAAACATACTTGGGTAACTGCTGTTGGATATAGCTGGTGAAGTATGGCGTGTCACTGTACAGCTTTTTGGGGGTAGCTGGTTTGAGCTTCAGCGGTTCGGCTTTGGCTGCATCTGCTTCGCCTTGAGAAACATAGCCCGCTTCAACCATTCGGGAAAGCACCACATCCCGGCGTTCCTTCGCCGCAGAGAGGTTGACAATCGGCGAATAGGCACTGGGGGCAGGGGGCAACCCCGCAATCATCGCTGCTTCTGATAGGGTTAGCTTGTCAACTGGTTTGCTGAAGTAAATCCAGGCTGCATCGGCCACGCCATAGGCCCCTGACCCAAGGTAAACCAGGTTGAGATACTTCTCCAGGATGTCTTCTTTGGCTAGCTCGCGGTCAATCTTTTGGGCCATCATGGCTTCTTGAATTTTCCGCTCCAGGGTTTGAGCCTGGTTGAGGTAGACAATACGGGCCAATTGCTGGGTAATGGTACTGCCGCCTTCCACCACATCGCGGGCCAAGACATTTTTGGTGGTCGCCCGCAAAATCGATTGAAAATCGATGCCGTGATGCTGGTAAAAGCGCCGATCTTCCGACGCGATGAACGCTTCTCTCAGGCGATTGGGAATTTTGCTGAGAGGTACCTTATCTCGGGTAGCTGGCCCTTGCTGTTGCAGAACGGTGCCATCGCTGGCTTTGATGGTGAGCGTACCCCGGCGAACAAATTTGGGAATGTCGGCTGTACTGGGGAGCTGGCTGTCTAGCTTTTTGTATTCGAAGCCGATCGCGCCTACTGCTGTGAGACTAAAAAAGGCCACCCAGAACAGTTTGTATTGATAAATGGGTTTACCTTTGATACGGGTGAGGCGATCAAGGCGCTCGGTGGCCGCGGGCAAGTGGAGTTTGTGGGCGATCCGAACAAAGAGCGGCGCTTGGGCTTGGGCTAGCCGACGAGCTTGGCGGCGCGATCGCGCTTTGGTTCGTTGACCGTTCCCGTCTGAGGTGTGGCGATCGTCGGCTTCGGGGGAATCACTGAGGTCGGCCTGTGGCTGCTTCCGATCTGGCTGGTCAGGATCGGGTTCCAACGGGGTGGATTCCGGATCAGGAGAACCGAGTTTGCCAGTGCCAGGTTGGTTCGGGGGGGAGTTCGTTGAAGCTGGGGTGCCACCATTTTCTTTTTCAGAAATGGTTTTCAACTTGGAAAGAAAATTATCCACTGTGCGACCTCACCACCGAACGTTTTCCACTTGGCACTGTAATTTTTGCGTAACCTAAAACGACCAACACCCAAGCGTTTAACTGATAGATGCGTGTCCGAGAGCGAGTGCAGCAACAAGCATCCCTAACACGAGAAAAGGTTGGGCACTAGCTTGATATTTCACATCATTTTCCAAAGGATTACGTAGAAAATACATATCTTGGAAAGTTATTTGTGGAATTATTAACAAGATTAACAGAGTAGCATACAGGTTTTGGTGAATGTGGATCAAGTACGCCGCAATGCCAGCTTGAAAAATGTCGATCATCAAAACACAAATCCAGGCGGCGGTTTGAACCCCAAACATCACTGGCAAAGACTTGAGACCGAGCTGGCGATCGCCCTCCACGCTTTTGAAGTCGTTCACCACAGCAATGCCTAAGCCAGCCAAACTATAGAACAAAGTCAACACCATGATGGTGGGGGTCAGTTCCCCAAACAACGCTTGGCCCGCCCACCAGGGGAGAGCAATGTAACTGGCCCCCAAGGCGTAGTTCCCTAGCCAGCCATTTTTCTTGAGTTTGACTGGCGGTGCGGAGTAAAGATAGGACACGAAGGAGCCTCCCAGAGCCGCCACTGTAATGGTGGGGAAGGTATGGCCAGCCCAAGTGTCGAGTAAGAAAGCGACGGCAATACCGCCCCCCAGCAACACGAGAATTTGGGTGATGACCTGGGGGAGGGAAATGGCTCCCGACGGAATGGGGCGATAGGGTTCGTTAATCGCGTCAATGTCGCGATCGTAGAAGTCATTGATTGTTTGAGTGTAGCCAGTGAGCAGCGGCCCTGACATTAACATACAGGCGGCTGCTACCAGGACGTGCTCTAAGCTCCAACGAAAGCCACCCGAGGACGCAGCCCCACAAACTACCCCCCAAATCAGGGGAATCCAGGTGATGGGCTTCATCAGTTGCAGGCGAATTTTCCAAATGGAGGTTTCGCCAGATTGTGCGCCTTTCATGCCCAGGAGTTGGCGGGTTTTGGCTGAGCGATCGCCGGGGGCTTCCGTGGCCGGTGCTACGGCGGTGCCAGCAGCCTCGGTGGGGGTTGGGGGTTGGGATGGGGTCAGGTCAGACATAAGCGTTGAAGAGCATTGAAAGGGTATGAATTAAAAGCAGGGCTAGCGTTTGGGGCTTTTCCTCACTTAGTTTAGTCCCGCAATGGGCTTAGAAAGAGACAATTAAAAATCCATCTTGGAATTTGGCCCCTGTAACGGCCCGCCCCTGGAGTTCGGGGGGCAAGATAACGTTCCGGCGCTGGTCGCCTGCTTCGATGGTAAGTTCCGGCCCATATTGGGTGAGTTTGACCTGTTTGCGATCGAAGCCCGGTAAAAAGAGGCTGACTTTTCGCTCGGCAACGTTAATTGCGACGGGGCGGGGTGCTTGGTGTGCTTGTTCCAGGTTGGGTAAAGCGTCGATCAGGGGTTGCCAATCGTTGATGCTTTGGGTGGCGATCGCCGTGACAGGTAAAGGCTCAAACTCTGTGGGCAGATTGCCGCCTGGTTCTGCCCGGTTGAGCAACACTCCCCCCACGGTTAAGCCCGCTTGTTGGGCGGCCCCCCACAGGTACTTTGCCGTGGCGATCGCGGCTTCATCAGGGGTTGTCACCAGGTACGCGGCCACCCGGTTGGGATCGGCCACAGCGGCACGCCCTTGATCCAGCATATTGTTGACTTGCTTGGAGGCGGGCTGATCAAACAAATCATCCGTCCAATTAATATTCAAAACGGCTCCGGCCAAGGGTTGGAGCAAGGGCATGACGGTTTTTGCTAAATCTGAATTGGTAAAAACTTGGCGGAAGCGGCGGGTATACCAACTCAACATTTCGGGCATTGCCAGCATCCGCAGGGTGGTTTGGTCGCCAGCCCCGTCAAACACAATTACGTCGTAGCGATTGCTCCCGTCCAGTTCGCGGAGTGTGTTTAGACCGAGGGCTTGATCCATCCCCGGCAGGACGCTCAACTCTTGCCCGTACACTTCTTTGAAAAAGGGAGTCCGCAAGTACTGGGCTTCCAGCTTTTTCAGCTCTTCCCAGCTTTGGTCTAGCAGGGTGGCCGCTTGCAGTTGGACGACCTCTAGATTCGTGGCATAGGGCTGGGGTTTGGCTTCGAGGGGGGTGCCTAACATCAGCCCTGGGGCCGGCCCCGGATCTTGGGTCGCAAACAAGACGCGCTTACCCTGGGCAGCAAACTGCTTCGCGGCGGCGATCGCCAGTGTTGTCCGACCGACGCCACCTTTTCCTAAAAAAGTCAGAATCAAAGACATTGGTTTTGGCTTCCAAGTTCAGCTTGTGTACAGTGTTCTGCAATCCAAAGTTGCTTTCGGATGAGCAACCCCAAAATCTTACCCTGAAGTGCCAAAAGGATAAGTCTGCCTTCCGGCACTTAGGGATTGTACGGGCTGACCTTGTTCCCAGCACCATTGGTGCTGCATGGCAATGCTCAGGTGCACAGCACCACCGCAATTCAGGACAAACTTCCGGCAGTTGTCTGGGCGCTTAGGGGGTGGCCTCAACCTCGTCGGCAAAAAACCACGTGGAAAATTGGTCTTCAAATTTGACCAAAACCCCAACTCCGCTGCCATCTGTCATCTTGTAGTCTTCGATTGTGCCAATCTGGCCAAGCCGCTTGACGACACCATCTGAAACGCGATCGCGTAACCGACAAATCCGAACTTTTTGACCGACTTCCATCTCAACTCCGCAACGACGTAAACCACAGATTAGTGTATCAGCGTCCTGTACCCGATTTAGTGATGAATCTATGCCATCAGGCTAAAATTCAATGGATTTTATGGATTCTTGGGGCCAAGGAATACTTATGTTAGCCAAGCGAATTTTGCCCTGTTTGGATGTGAAGGCGGGGCGGGTGGTTAAAGGGGTGAATTTTGTGGATTTGCGTGATGCCGGGGATCCGGTGGAGTTAGCCCAGGTTTATAACGAGGCTGGGGCTGATGAATTGGTGTTTTTGGACATTACGGCCACCCACGAAGACCGGGACATTATTATTGATGTCGTTTACCGCACAGCGGAGCAGGTTTTTATTCCGCTCACGGTGGGTGGCGGGATTCAATCCTTAGAAACCATTAAACAATTGTTAAGGGCTGGGGCGGACAAGGTGAGCATCAATTCCGCTGCTGTACGGGATCCTGACTTTGTGAGTCGGGCCAGCGATCGCTTTGGGAACCAGTGTATTGTTGTGGCAATTGATGCCCGGAGGCGACAGGATGCCAGCAACCCTGGTTGGGATGTGTATGTGAGGGGTGGTCGAGAAAATACCGGGCTAGATGCGATCGCCTGGGCCAAAGAAGTGGCACAACGGGGTGCCGGGGAACTGTTGGTAACCAGTATGGATGCTGATGGAACTCAAGCGGGCTACGACTTGGCGCTAACCCGGACGATTGCAGAACAGGTCGAGATTCCGGTGATTGCCTCGGGTGGGGCCGGGAACTGCGAGCACATTTATCAAGCATTACAGGAAGGGAAGGCGGAAGCGGCATTGCTGGCTTCGTTGCTGCACTATGGCCAACTTACGGTGGCCCAGATTAAAGATTACTTGACGGCACGCCAAATGCCAGTGCGATCGCCGGCGCACCCTGGCTAAGTTGCAGTTCCCCGGCTGTTTCCCCCAGTTTATCTAACGCTTGTCAATCCCCTAAAGGAGGTAAATCATCTGGCTCGTGCGCGAAATCTGAGAGTAAACCGTGCCATTTTCTGAATGGCTGTTACAATACGCAATATATGCTGATACTCATTCTTGCCATTGTGATTGCGCTCGTTGCTTGGTCTCTGCACTTGATGCATGAGGCGATCGAGTATCGTGAGTTCTCTCTGATGTTAGCGGGAACCCTGGTGGCCTTCTCGGCGGCTGCGCTAGTAGGGGTTTATTTTTTGATGGGGAATTACATGGGGTATGTGAGCCAAATGGCGGAGCACCATACCTATGAATTTTCATCGGTTTATGATCTGCAATTAGTGATTTCGGGGCAGCAGTAGGAAAGGGCTTAGTCGCCCTGGGTGAGGAGTGAACCGTTGCAGGTGGGTTCGGCGATCGCCCTGGCTAACCCTTGCGATCGAGCTGGGGGAAAGGTCAATTATCTGCATTATTTGACCTGATTTTTTGAATTTCCTTGTCACCTTGCGTTAGAAATGAGGACAACTGGGCAAAACTAGAATCGTAGGTTCATTGGCTCCCACAGAGCTTCGCCATTCGGTCTTGCTGGAGGATTTAGGAACACGCTATGACATACACAATCCCTGAATTAGATACCATAAGCCGCCGATTGATGAGTCAGGAGCGACCGAAAAAGGCCAAGATGCTCGTGGTGGATGATGAACCGGATAATTTGGATTTGCTGTACCGTACTTTTCGGCGTGACTTTCAAGTGCTGAAGGCGGAGAGCGGGGTGCGGGCCTTGGAAGTGTTGGGCACTGAGGGCGAAGTGGCGGTCATCATTTCTGATCAACGGATGCCAGAGATGAAAGGCACGGAGTTTCTCAGCAAAACGGTGCCCAAGTTTCCCGACACGATGCGGATCATTCTGACGGGGTTTACCGACGTGGAAGATTTGGTCGAGGCAATCAACTCTGGCCAGGTTTACAAGTACATCACGAAGCCCTGGAATCCGGATGAACTCAAGGCGGTGGTGCAACGGGCGGCTGAAACCTACGAGTTGCTGAAACAGCGGACAGAAGAGTTACAGCGATCGCAAGCACAAACGGCGTTGATGTCCAATATTGTGACGATTACTCAAGACGCAGCCAGTGTGGAAGCTTGCCTAGAACCGTTGGCGACGGCTTTTGGCAAAACCTTCAGCACGGATGGAGCGATTTTGCAGTTGGTGGAAGGGGCGGCTTTGGCTACGGCCCAAGGTGTGTTTAGTGCGGATACCGAGATTGCTAACTGGCTGGCCCAAGATTCCCTGACCCAAGAAGCGATCGCCAGCCAAAAAATGCAAGTAGCGGTAGATATTCCGGCGGATACGAATTTAGCTTCGGCAGAGCACTACACCACCTCTGGTACGGAAGCGCACTTGATTGTGCCAGTTGTTTATCGCAGCACGGTCACAGCGGTTTTGTCATTACAGTGGAAACAGCCCTGCAAACTGCGAGAAGATGAACTGGTATTGTTGCATCTTTCGGCGCAGCAGGTGGCCTTAGCCCTAAATTGTCTGCGCTGTGCCTGAGGTTTTAGTTGCCAAATTCTCCTGAAGGTTGCTGATAAAGCGTTCTGCGATCGCAGGGCGCTTTTTACTGGCGGTACCGTAGGATAAATGAGGACGAATTTCTTGCTCCCACTACGTCCACCCTGTTCAACTCGTTACCTTCAACCTGCTGGCCATGTCTGATACTGTTCGTGCCATTTTTAACCGCATTGCCCCCGTTTACGACCAACTCAACGACCAATTGAGTCTGGGGCAACATCGAATCTGGAAGAAAATGGCCGTGAAATGGAGCGGTGCCCAGCCCGGTGATACGTGTTTAGATATTTGCTGTGGCAGTGGGGATCTGACGCTGCTGCTGGCTGAGGCCACGGCCAATACGGGGCAAATTACGGGCCTGGATTTTTCCACTGCCCAACTTGCGATCGCCCAACAGCGCGCCCAACACCACATTCCCCCCTGCCAAATTCAATGGCTGGAAGGGAATGCCCTACAACTCCCCTTTGCTGACCAAACCTTTGATGCCATCACGATGGGCTATGGTCTCCGGAATGTGGGCAATATTCCCGCCTGCCTCCAAGAAATTTATCGCGTGTTGAAACCCGGAGCCAAAGCCGCCATTTTGGATATGCATCGTCCGACGAGTGCCTGGGTGCGCACATTTCAGCAGTGGTATCTGGACGCGATTGTCGTGCCCACTGCCACCCGCCACGGCCTCACCGATGAATACGCCTACATCGCCCCCAGTCTTGACCAATTCCCGACCGGCACCGAACAAAAACAACTCGCCCGCCAGGTAGGGTTTTCCACCGTAGTTCACTACCCCATTGCCGGGGGTACGATGGGAGTATTGGTTGTCCTTAAGTAAGTCTCATTTCGGTGCCGCCTTGGATTTTTCGACCCTCTGGCTATTCATTGCTCCTCCCGTTGTCGGTGGCATCATTGGGTACTTCACCAACGACATTGCCATCCGCATGTTGTTTCGGCCCTATCGCGCGTTGTACATCGCTGGTCGGCGCTTGCCCTTTACACCGGGGCTGATTCCACGAAACCAGGAACGGCTAGCCAAGCGGATTTCAGACACGATTATGGGGTCGTTGCTAACGCCAGAAGAACTCCAAAATTTGGCTAAACGCTTGCTGCAAATTGAACGAGTCCAATCGGCGTTGCTGTGGTTGCTCAAGCTGGCGTTGGATCAGGTGCAGGCAGACAAAGAAAAGAAAACAGCCAAGGTTTTGGCTAATATTTTGCATGATTTGCTAGGTCAGTCCTTGCCTCGCTTGTTGAAGGTGTTGGCCCGCCGGGAAGACTTTCTAGAAACTCAACTGAACCAGATTTTTGATCAGGTGTTGTTGGAATTTCAGCTTTCGGAAGAACAGGCCAACAAGCTAGCAGATTGGATCTTGCAGTCTGTGTTGCCACCGGATGTGGTGCGGCAGGCGTTGATTGACTTCTTAACCGATCGCAACATTCAGGTGATTGATGAAGGCTTTCGGGAAAAAACTAGCGGCACCTATTGGGTCATTGCCAACCTATTTGGCGTGCGGAATACCTTGATTCGGCTCCGTACCTATTGTCTGGACGAGCGGGAAGCCTGTAATCAGCGTTTAGAAGAACTGATCATCGCGCTAAGTTTGCGGCCTCGCCTGAAGGAATTTCTACAAAACTTGTCGTTGCAAAACTTGCCTGTGTCCACCGTGCGCCAATTGCGGAAAACCTTGCGGGATACGGTGCGGAACTATGCCCAAGATAAGGGGGCAGAGTTTTTGCAGGATTTGGGTAAGTCGATCGATTGGGAAAATTTGGCGGGGGTCATTCTCAGTCGGCTCCGCAACTCAGCAGTGGTCAACGAGTCGCTGGAGGCGGTAAGTCTGGATCTGGCGATCGTCATCGATCGCTACCTGGAGCGGGATTTGGAAAAAATTGTGGCCCAGGCGATCCCGATTTTGAATATCGATCAGGTCATTATGAACCGGGTCAAAGCGACTTCACCCAAGGATTTGGAAGCCGCCATTAACGGTATTGTGAAAAGTGAGTTGCAGGCGATCGTCAACCTGGGGGGCTTTTTGGGCTTTGCAATCGGCTTGATTCAGGCGGCAACGTTGCTGTGGCGTTAATCGCGATCGCCCAGATACCGTTAAGACTCTAGGGCACAGTCAGGAAAGCGACCCAGGCCATTGGCTTCGACGATCGCGTTGCGACATTCCAACAGGGGTTTACCCGTGCGGCGTGACAGATCCCGCAGGTTAATGACCGGATTCGCCGATTGGGGGGCTTGGAGATACAGTTCGTAGGCCACTTCCAACACCTTGTGGTTGAGCATCAGGGGCTTTACGGTCGCTTCCAGAACGTTAAACATAGCCGTTTGATAAAAGATGGGTGAAATTGCGTAATTACGTTATACGCAACCCCAAGTGTTTCCCGTTTCTATCGCGAGGCGGAAGTGCGATCGCCCCGGTGGCGGAACCACCACGACCCAAACTAGACCCTGCGACTGAGTGGAAGCCACAAGACGCGAGTTCAGGATTGCACCCGTTTTTCAAACTCTGCTCGGGTCTGTTCCGCGACTTGCAAAGCCGTGGGGTAAAGGTCGGGGTGGGCCTGTTGTAACCAGGCTAAAAGGCTGGACAGTTGGGCATTCCGCAGTTCGAGGTCAGTCTGGAAAATTGCCGCTGTGGCCATGTGGGTGGCGTATTCGGTGGGGTGGCCCTGATGGATGAAGGCCGCAGTTAACGCCGCTAGAGCTTGTTGGCGAATGGGATCAGCAGGTTTTTCAGCAAACATAAGCGTTACCAAGAAACGGTGAGGAGGGGTGGGCGTTGGCCCAGTTGGCTGTTGTCCTGGGGCGGGGGCGGATACAGCCGACGGGTGCAGTGGGGGCATAGAACTCAAGACGGGCCGGAGGGCGATATCGCATTGGCTGGGCTTGACCGTTGTCGCCAGCGGGCAATGAGCCGGGTTTTGAAGGAGCGGAGTTTTCGCAGTAGATATTGGGGCAAGCCTTTGGAGATTTTTTCAAAGCGATAGAAGAAGAGAATATCGACCACATCTTCGCGGCTGAGGGGTTTGAGATAGGTCACGACCTTATCGACCATTTCATCGTATTCCCGCAGATAGACCTGGCGGCACAGACGTTCACATAAATTCCACTGTTGACGAAAAACGCGATGCATTTCGGTTTGGTAGGGCGCGAAGGTGGCGATCGCCCCAGTCAGGTAGCGTTGAATAAATTCGCTGGCAATCTCGGCGCTGTGCATACCGTGGCGAATGCCTTCGCCGCCCAGAAAGTTCACGGTTGAGACCGCATCCCCGATCGCGATCGTCCGGCCTTGATAGTAGATATCCTGCAAGCCAGAACTGTACTTCAGCGTGGAACCATGCACTTCAATCAGGGTGTAGTCGGTAACTTGGAGATAGTCTGTGATCACCCGTTGAATGTAAGTTTTGAGCGGTTCAGTCGTGGCGATGACCGTGTGATCCCCGTGGATAATACCTGCCCCGACCTTGAGTTGATTGGGGGCCATTGGAAATACCCAGGTATAGCCCTTGGGCATCCACTTGTAGCCCATGAGAAAGGTGAGAGCGTTGGCGTAGCGTTGGTAGGTGGTGCTGTCTACTTCAATCAAGTATTCGATGCCAACGCCGGTGAGGTAATCGGGTGGGGTGGGGTGGTGGGTGGCCATGACGGCGCGACTCGGCCCGGTGGCATCGACCACAACCTGCGTTTGGACAAGGCGTGTCTCTGTTCCTTGTTTGAGGGTGACGATCGCCCCAGTTGCAGTTTCCTGATGGCTCACGTAGCGCCACCCCATCCAAACGGTGCCCCCCTGCGATCGCGTTTCTGTGGCAAGAAATTCCCGGAGTTGACCAAAATCCAGAACGGCTCCTCGGGGTTCGGGGCCAGCCCACACCCCTTTTTGGGTTGAAGTGACGACGACAAACTCGCGCCAGTAGGCCCCGACGACGCGATCGGGTAATTCGTATTGCTGCAAGGCTTCGAGGGGTACGCCCGCACTGGAAAAGCTGTTGATCGCAAAGTTTTTGTGGCGTTCGACTAACAGCACCCGGCATCCGGCTTTGGCTAAGCGGCGGGCACAGTGGCCCCCGGCTGGGCCGCCACCAACGATCACTACGTCAAATTCGTCCATTCCAGCTTCTCAGATCGTGTGTCCTGTGTTTCAGAATAGCCTTTTGGGTGGTGCTCAAGACTACGGAGATTTGCGGATTCTCTGGGCGATCGCCGCCGACACAGACTCTCTGAATTATCATCAATTGAACCCAAAAAATTGAATTCAAAAGGAGGCAAGACTGCGGCAATTTCTCAAGCCCGTTGATGATCCCCCGACTTTTTGGGCCGCGCTCTTTAAATTTGGAGCTATGCTTGTGGGTGGGAGTTTTCGATTCATCACGGCAGCGCGATCGCTCAAGCCATCGATTGCCAACACATCACGTCAATTAATTGCTACACAAATTAAAGTTTTTCTCAACATAAGCTGCATTTTGCGGTGTTGCGAGTACCGTAGAGTCGGGTTCCCGGAACTTGGACGGTGGTTAGCAGATTGGTGTTGGGCGTACTGACTGAGAAATTCGCTAGTCATCGGTCTATTACTGAGGTTTGGCAGCACAGAAGGACTCTTCCACGAAATCTATGGAAAATCGACCAGAACGAACAGGGGAGAATGGGCGGACAGTTGAAAGCGTTTTGCAAACTGTTACCCAGGATTTAAAGCGGTTGCATCAGGATGTGATTACGCAGCTAGCCCAAGAAGTGCGGGAGTTGCAAACTGAGAAAAGCCGTTTGGCTGAAGAGGTGCAGGCTTTGCGATCGCAAAGTCAAGCGTTGCAAACCCAAAATCACCAAGCCCTTTCCCAGCAACAAATTGCCCAACAACAGATCTGGGCAAAACAACTGGCTTTAGCCCTCTCGAACCACCTGCAAGGCTTGATGATGCAGCAGATCGAGCAGGCCATCCAAGTTAAAGAGCGGCAATGGGGCGGGGGCAATTTGGCCAGCGGCACCGTCCACAGTGATAATGCCACTCGATTGTTAGCTTCCCTGGATTCGACTTTTAATACCACGTTCAAATCGTTGCAGCAAGAGCTGAATAGCTACCAAAGTTCGCTATCGCAGCAGTTGAGCCGGATGCACTCCTTAGAACAGCAGGGAGAAGCCATCCTGGAAGCGTTAGTAATGCGATTGCGGGAACAGTTACAAGCCCATGCAGCAAGCACGTCGTCGCTGTCGGGGACGACAAATCCGATGTTGATGCCGCCGCTGAGTGATGCTGACATCATGAGCCAAACTGAAGGGGGGCGATCGCCCTCCCTCAGTGAGTTGCAAGGGATACCCTCCCAGGTACAGTCCAACCCCAATTTTCAACCTTATTCGCGGCAACCAGCCAACTCTGCCTATGCGCCAGGGCCAAGCGATCGCCAACCTAACACCACATCGCTCCCCTTGGCTGTGCCCGGAGCCTCAACGCCCAAGCCACCTGCCGAAGCGAAAAAAGACAGTGCCAACTTTTGGTTAGGTTTAACGCTGGTTTTAGTTTCGACTGTAGCCTTGTCAATCCACAACGTGGTGGTGCGCATCATTGGCACTCCAAGCTCAGTGCTGGGTGCGCCTAAAATTGGTGGCTTTATTAACATCACAATCTTAGGCAACTCCCTCCTGATTCTCTGGTTGCGAATGTTGGTGGTGTTACCGCTGATGGTGGTTCTGGCGATGGTGCTGTATCCACCCGTGTGGCGGGATTTGAAGCGGTTTTTTCAATCCAAAGACTGGAAACCGATTTTCAATGTCGTTGGGAGTGGCTTTTTCCTGTTCTTGTCGCAGATTTTGATCTACATCGCGATCGGGAAAATTGGCGCTGGCCCTGCGGTCACAATCTTGTTTATGTATCCGATCGTGACGGTGCCGCTGGCCTGGGTGTTGTTTGGCGATCGCCCAACGGTTTTGCGCTGGGGGGTCATGGCGACCATTTCTTTTGGGGTGATTTTGACGGCCTTGCCGAGTATTACCGCCTCTAGTTCGGGCTTAGCGTTTGACGGTTTTCTGATTGCTGCGGCGTCTGGGGTAGCCTTTGCGCTGTACCTGGTATTGATGCAACTGGGCTTTAAGCGCTTGCATCCAGTGCCTGTGAGTCTTGTGCAATTTTTTACAATTTTTGTGTTGTCTTCCATTATTTTGATTGTTCTGGGGCCAAACCTCGGCGTGAATGTGAACGCAGATCAAAAAGTTGGCTTTGTCCTCAGTGGCATTGTTTTAGGGGCGCTGACTTTGGTGGGCTATCTGGCGAACAACTTTGGCGTGCGGTTCATGGGGGCGGGGTTGGCCTCAATCATTGCGTCGATTGGCCCTGCGATGACGGCTTTGCTGGCCTGGGTGTTGATTAACAGTGCCCTGAAAGGTGCCCAGATTTGGGGGATTTTGTTGGTGACTGTGGGGGTTGGGGCGTTGAGCTTTGAGCGGATGAAGTTACAAAAGCGTCCGTCCAAGCAGGCTTAGGGCATAGGTCAGGATATGACCCAGCCTCCGATTCAGCCTGCTAGCCCCTTAGCAGCATGGCAAACGTTTCTGGCTACGTCGCTGGATGCCCAATTGGCGCGATCGCAGACTACGGATCCGGCAGCAAATGCCATTGCCCTATTTCATCAGATTGTAGCGACGGTGCCGGCCTATCGCGCGTTTTTGGCCGCCCACGGTGTTGACCCGGCAGCAGTGCAAGCGATCGCTGATTTTCAGCATTTGCCCCTACTCACCAAAGCCAATTATTTGCAGCAGTATTCTTTGGCGGATCTGTGTCGGTTTGGGCAGATCGAGAGTTGCGATATGATTGCGGCCTCTTCTGGGTCAACGGGGCAACCGACGTTTTGGTTGCGATCGCTGGCGGATGAACTCCAAATTGCAACGCGCTTTGAACAGGTGTTTTATGACAGCTTTCGGGCGGATGAACGACGGACGTTGGCGATCGTCTGTTTCGCGCTGGGCACCTGGGTCGGGGGCATGTTTACCACGCAGTGTTGTCGGTACCTGGCGGCCAAAGGCTACCCCCTGACCGTAATCACACCGGGGAATAACAAGACCGAAATTTTGCGGGTGGTGCAAGCCCTGGGCTCTGAATTTGATCAGGTTGTGCTGTTAGGCTATCCCCCTTTTCTGAAAGATGTAATTGATAGTGGGCTGGCAGCGGGGTTGCCTTGGGCGAACTACGCAGTCAAGCTGGTGATGGCTGGGGAAGTCTTTAGCGAAGAGTGGCGATCGCTGGTGGGGCAGCGACTGGGGGGCAGTAATCCTTGTACCGATTTTGCGTCTCTCTATGGCACAGCAGATGCGGGGGTTTTGGGCAATGAAACACCTTTAAGTATTACTATTCGGCGGTGGCTGGCCGATCATCCTGCCGTGGCTCAGTCGATGTTTGGGGAATGGCGCTTACCGACCCTGGTTCAGTACGACCCTACCAGTCGTTATTTTGAGACGCAGGACGGTACTCTACTGTTTTCTGGTGATAATGGAATGCCCCTGATTCGCTACCACATTTCTGATCAGGGCGGCATTATTTCCTACGAGCAAATGCTGGCCACATTGGCAAACCACGGGTTTGACCCCACGATGGGCCTGGAGCGGGGCATGCGATCGTTGCCCTTTGTCTATGTATTTGGCCGATCGCACTTTACCATTTCCTATTTTGGGGCGAATGTGTTTCCCGAAAATGTCACGGTGGGGCTGGAGCAAGCGCCGATCTGCAATTGGGTGACGGGCAAATTTGTGATGGAAGTGCTGGAAGATGGCGATCGCAATACCTTCCTGGCGATCGTGGTGGAACTGGCTCCCGGACAAGAAGCCGACGCGAAGAAACAAGTGGCGATCGCCCACAGCATTAAGCAAAATCTTTGTCGGCTGAATAGCGAATTTGCGAACTATGTGCCTGCGGAGAAACAACTGCCCCACATCACGCTTAAACCTGCTGGTGATCCTGACTATTTTCCGGTCGGCGTGAAACACCGCTATACGCGCAAAACTGAGCTTTAGCGATCGCCATCGGCACTGCTTTGCTACGACCTGCTTTGACCCCAGCCTATGGTTGTTGCAGCCAACGGTCTAAATCTTCCGGGTTGCGGAAATCTAGCAAGGCTTCCCCCAGGGTTTCTAACTGCGCCAGAGACAGGGCTTGCACCTGCGATCGCTGGTGTGCTGAAAGCTCTCCAATCCGCCGTTTTAGCAAGCGTAAAATGAGGGCGATCGCTTCACTAATCTGCCCTTCTTGGCGTCCTTCTTGGCGTCCTTCTTGGCGTCCTTCTTCTTTTGCTTCTTGATAAACGCGGGTTTGTTGCAGCGAGATTCCCAACATGGCCTCTACCTCTTGCCGACTCAATGTGGTGAACTTATACACCATGATGGTGATGAGCATATCTATAATGGCACGACTTTCGGGCTGTGGGAGTTCTTGCTGCGATCGCGAGAGTAATAGGTGGGCTGTACCCACAGCTTGTTGATCGGGCAGCGTTGTGAGTACCATCAGGGCACTGCTTAAAGGTAAGGTTTCGACCGGGCCAAGTTCATTCAGATAAACTCGATGCACTTGTTCACTGTACAGCAGGGCACGATAAGGCGCAGTCTGGGTTTGTTCTGTGGCGCGCGTTGGATAGATAACCACTGCCTGCCAATCACTAAACCGCGAACGATTGCGATAGAAGTAGAGGAACAACTCGCCAAACAACCGTTCGTATAACTGTTCGTCTTTTTGAAACTGGATTTCACAGAAGAACACCACACCCGGCGGTTCTGTGTCTGGAGGCAAGAATACGCCATCAATTTCAAACTTAGGTTCTTTGACTGCAACCGAGTCAAACCGATAGGCTTCGGCGTTGGCCGGCGGATGGTCGAGTAGGGTAAAAAGAATCGCTGGCGATTGCGAAAATAGCTGGTAAAAGATTGAGTCTCGCCGCATGGAAGCAACCAAAGGCACTGGAACTATTGTACTGCTAAATTGGTGGACTGCTAAATTGGGCGATCGCCCGATGCTCCTGCCTGCTGAACGCTGAAGTTAGGCAGAACTTCCGGCTTCCGGCACGCCAGTTTGTCGAGCGATCGCCATACAGGTCATTCCAGGCAATACCCTTTACCGCAAGTTTTGAATCTGGAGTAACTCTTTGCCGCTTTTTGCTACGACTAAGGTTGCAGGCGATCGCGCAGGTTGATCTGGGTTTTCCATTGGAAACCGGAGGTTATAGCTGTAATCACCGTTAGTCCAGATGATCCCACAAAGCCCATCGCGGCAGGCCATTTTGCCCTGGGCTAAATCGATACATTCTTGCTTTGAGTTACACCCCCGATAAGTCAGATTTCCAGTATTATTGACCCCTGACCAAGAATTCATATTGCCAACTTCAATGACCCATTCGTTGTTGCTGAATACTCTACGATCTTGGGTTTCTGTTGGTGCGGCTGCGTCAATGCGATCGAGTTGAACAATAACATTCTGACGCCGAGTTTTACCACAGGGCTCGTTGCTTTCGCAGTCACTAACATTGCGAACTCCGTAGACCAAACGTAACCGTTGATTTAAGTATTGCTCTGGTTTTTCGCAGAGTTCAAAGGTGGCTCCTTCTGTGCGTTCTTTTCCAGTTTCATCGATAAAGGTGACGTAGCAGAGGAGATCGCCGGATTGAATCGCTTTAATTGTGCCAATTTCAGGGTCTAGATCGGTGACAGCAGTCTCTGGTTTGGCCGAACTAATGGGGGTTGGTTTCGGGCTGGTGGGAGGCGTGCTTGCAGTGGGGGCAGGCGTTGTGGTGGTTGGTGGGGGAGCGGAGTTGGAGCGACTGCATCCGGCTAAATTTAAACTGAATGCAAGGAGGGCGATCGCCAGATAAGGCCGAATGGGGGCGAACCGGTGGAGCATTCCACTTGTAAACATGGGGCTTAGTCCAGTGGGTTGTAATTTCATTATGAAGAAAACTCAACAACAATAAGTTCGTCAAGCAAGGCATTCTTCAAAGCGCTATCTAGAACTACGCTGTGATTAATCCATTTTTAGGAAAAATTCTACAGAAACTTGTTAAAAGGCGCACCAAGCCCAGCTGGCCGACGCTATGCTTATTCCCCTGGCTGGTTGTGCCCCTTGGGTTTGGGGCGATCGCGGGGTCAAGTCAAGCCCTTTAACCTTTATCAGGTGAATCCTAGGATTCCTGCGCCATCTTGGGGGAAGGGCAGTATGATGGGGCGCAGAGTATAGTGAGTCTCCTGCGGGGAGAACCTGAACATGGCAGTTTTTGTTCAGAAGCGATATTTCAGTTCGCTGGTGGCGATCGCTCTGGTTGGAGCCAGTAGTGGGGTCTGGGTGTGGGCAAATGGCGATCGGGCTGTGGCGCAACCCTCGCCCACTGAGAGCAGCGCCCCGGTTTATCCACCCGATGCACCGCCGCCGCGTCGGCCCCCTTTGCCCGATGAGCGCCAACGGGTGGAAGAGCAATCCATCGGGACTGACTACCGAATTAGCGCTTTGCAAGCAGCGGGAGGAAATGGCCTGTGGGTCGGAGGGTGGCAAGGACTAGCTCAAATTCATGGGAGTACGGGACGTATTCTCAAGCGGATCAGTTTGCCCAATACCATTGTGGGTGCCCTCGCCGAAGACAAAATGGGGCGGATCTGGGTCGGGACGTACGAAGGGCTGGTGCGGGTTGATCCAAAAACAGGCCAGATCACAGCACAGAATTTTATGTTGCCGTCTAATCGGGTGTTGGCGTTGTTGGTTGATCAACGGGGCTACCTGTGGGTGGGCACCGACGCTGGCCTAGCCTTGATCAGCCCCGACCAAGGGTTGATCATGACAACCGTGAAAAATTTGCCTGGTGTCAGTGCAAATGCCCTGGCGCTTGATCCCTTGGGCAATTTGTGGGTCGGCACGCTGGATGGCGTGGTGCAAGTCGATACAGCCAGTGCTTTGATTAAGCGCCATGTGGCCAATATTCCGGGAACAACTGTACAGGCTTTGGCGGTTAGTCCGTGGGGGGATTTGTGGATGGGCACGCCTGCGGGGTTGATCGAAGGGGATTTGGGCATCGAGCGCTATATCAAAACGATTAAGGAGCCAATTCCCCAGTCGGAGTTACCCAAAGCGAAACCTAAGCCCAAACCCACAAAACCGGGGCAGAAACCTGCGAAACCGGTGCCTCAGTTTCGCATTCGGCGGGAAGTGGCCTATCGACCGGGGCCGCCCGATCGCTTTGAGGTGCGCGAAGTCACGCTAATGAAAGGGCGGAATGTCACAACGTTGCAGTTTGACGGGGTAAACAGCATTTGGGTCGGGACGACGTTGGGCTTATTTCGGGTCAATCCATTTAATGGTGCGACGGGGGGCGAAATTCCCAATTTGCCATCGGGTCGAGTTTTATCGTTGTCTCCTGATACGGGCGGTAAGTTGTGGGTTGGCACAACGGAAGGGCTAGCCTGGGTGAATACGACAACATTTAAGGGGTATCCACACAATACCTTTCAGTCAGTAAAGTAGAGTGCTCCAACCCACTCTAAACCGAGGTCGGCTGTGATGCGTCTTTAAGTCGAGTGTTGGCTTAAGAACGAGTCAAACGTGGGGCGATCGGGCATGGCCGTTTGGGCACCCACTTTCGTTGTGGCTAAGGCCCCGGCGGCACAGCCCCAGCGGACAGCCTGGTCTAGGGGTAACCCTTCGGCGATCGCGGTGGCAAAGCCTCCGGCAAAGGCATCACCAGCGGCCACGGTATCAATAGCAGAGACAGCAAAAGCTGGTACAAAAAAAGAGTCTGTGCGAGTCGCGCAATAGGCCCCTTGGGCACCGAGTTTGATTATCACCGTCTGGGCACCTTGCTGTTGCAGGTGGGCGGCGGCGTGGGCCGCAGTCGTGGGGGAGGTGACGGGAAACCCAACGAGCTGGCTGGCTTCCACTTCATTGGGCAAGAGGAAATCGACCAGGGGATATAAGGGGGCTAGGGAGACAGGCGGTACTGGAGCCGGATCAAGCATGACTTTGACGCCAGCCTGTTGAGCGGCTTGGGCGGCGGCTTGGGCGATCGCGATAGGAATCTCCAATTGCAGCAACAATAACTTAGCACCCATGAGTTGGGTGGAAAGGCGTTGAATATCGCTTTGATCGAGGCGATCGTTTGCCCCTAAAACGCCGATAATTTGGTTCTCTCCGGTATCAGCCACGGTGATAATGGCCACCCCCGAATGGGCGGCATCGTCCACAACAACGCCACGGGTATCAACCCCCGCTTGGTGCAGTGCGGCTAATAACTCCGGGCCAAAGGCATCATTCCCCACGCGCCCAACCATTTGAGTGGGCCAGCCAAGGCGGGCGATCGCCACCGCTTGATTCGCTCCTTTCCCCCCCGGTGTGGTGTAGAAATCGGAACCAAGGATGGTTTCACCCGCTGCGGGTAAACGCGATGTCCGACTTACCAAGTCCATATTCACGCTGCCAAACACGACAAGGGTCACGGGTTTAGGCTCCTAGAGACGAGGACAATGGTAGCCGTTAGGACTATCGCTTAGCGGGATTGAAGGCCGTGGTGGTGTTGAGTTGATGCTCTGCCGCAAGTCGGGCCTTAATTTGGGGATCTTGCACGAGATACGCCTCAAAGGTGCTGCTGGCACGGCTTTTGACAAACTCAAAGGGGTTGCTCGTCCGTGCACCCAAAAACACATCGATATGATTGTCTTTGATCGCACTGCCCCCATCCGCAGCATAAAAATAGCCATCGTGGATGGCCTGTTCGCCGGAGGGGAGATTGAGAATGGTGCCTCGTGCGGCAGGGATGTAGAGCACGGAACCCATCGGAATATAGTTTCTGTCAACGGCGATCGACCGGAAGGGCACCAACGCAAAACGACCAGCACCTTCCCCATAGGGAGTCCGCGAGGGTTTGAAGCGCACCCGGTTGGTGTTGGAAATGGGCTTCAGGTTGGGATAAAAAAGGGAACAGTCTACCTGATCGGTGCTGCCGCGCCCCGCAAAATTGAACGTGCCTAAGCCTTGTTCGCCATCAGAAACCTGGACGCTACCCTGCAAGGCAGCATGGCACCAATCGCGGTAAGAAAGCACGGGGCCAAGGGGGTTACCCGCCAAATCGAGCAGGGGGACGCCCTCTGGGGCGACGCTGGCGACGTGGGTGTAGTAATAGGTGGCCCACAGACTGGTCTCCCGCGCTAGCATGACGCTGGGTGGTTCAGGGAGGTTAAATTGATCGCGGCTCAAGGGTGGGTTGAGCTGGGGGGTGCCTAAGTTGGGCAGGGGATTGGTAGGCGTGGGAAGAGGCTTGGTCGCCAGGGTTGGTAAGTTGACGGTGATGGGGGTAATGGTGGCTTGCAGTTGTTGCGTGGCAAGCCGTTGTTGCAGGGCGGTGGCAGTGGCGCGATCGCGAAATACCCCTACTTGCATCGCGGTTTGGCCGTTATCCGTTGTCCGAAAAGCGTTGGGAACCAGTTGCCTGACTCGGTTTTGTTGGGCGAGGGTTGGGGCTGATACCAAAACTCGATAGCTTGTCGCGAGGCTGTTGTTGGGCTTCAGCAGGTTTGTTAGGGTTGGGGCGGTTGTTGGCGTGGTGCTGGCCGTGGGCCGGGTGGGGCGCAGATTGGCCACGGGCACAACATAGGATTTGCTACGCGATTGGGGGCCGGGGGGCGGAGGGACAGTGGGCCGCAGAGGAGTGGTGGGCACTACGACACTGGGGACAACGACTCCGTTAGTGGGCGGCTGGGTGCTGGGTAGGGGCTCGGTGTAGCTAGCAGGGACTTCCCGGACGGTGGGAACGTCTGATTGGGGTTGGGGCTGAGGGGGGGCGATCGCTGGCGATTCGGGTGATCCCGTTGGAACCGTTGGGGATTGAAGAGAGGGTTGGGGCGTTGGTTCCACAACGGGGGGGCGATTGGCAAACTCGGTCAAACTGATGTCGCTGGTCAGGTAAATATGCCCCAGGGGTTGGCCGTTGTAGGTTCGGCGGGTGAGTCGCCAACCTGGATTGAGGTAAACCTTCATGAACCCATCGGCCAACCCGTAGGTTTTGCCAATTTCAATGGATTCAACGGTTCTATCCAGCAGGGAATAGGCAATCAATACCAAGTCATTTCCTTTGCGGGCCAAGCGGAGGTGGTAGCGTCCGGCCAAATCTTCGCCTGCCATCCGCACGGAGTACCCGTTGCTGTCTGTACTCCGCCCACAAATGCCAGTAAAGTCGAAATTATTCAGTAAGGGGTCGATGGTGGTGGGGTAAGCGCCGTTCTCTTGCCAACATTGCTGGCGGTTGTTGAGTTGCTCAATGATTAACAACTTGAAGTTGCCTGTTTGCCCAATAGGCGCAGCCAGCACCAGGAATTTGTTTTGGTCGTTAACTTCTGTTTGGGTGAAGGTACTGGCGATCGCGGGTGGTGTGGTCATGCCCCCCAACCCCAAAGCCAGAGCTGCGAGCCAAGTCACCTGGGAACCCACTGTATGTCGTCTCTTCATGATTGCCTGTCTAAACTTTGTGCGAGAAGTGTGAGCGAAAATTGCCGTGTGTTAGCGTTTCTAGACGCAGGCAGAATTAGAAAGTTGCATTCTACGCGACGGTGCTAATTTTAGTGCGATTCTTTCAGTCGGATTGCGGTTTAGTGGTTGCCGATCGCGACCCAGGTGACGAACTATCGGCTGCCGAGGCAGCAATGAGAAGACATTATGCAAGACAATGTAATAATCCGCAAATGAGTTGGGCGAATGGGGGAGGCCGCTAGTGCGGGGCATGGAAGTGGGGATTCAGGGCCAGGGCGATCGCCGCCAGCGCCCCCACAACCACGATTTCACCTTGCTGAAACGCCTGATAAATCTCTGTGGGCGGCAGGAGCACAACTTCCATTTCCTCCAAATCGCCTGAATTCGGCTCGGTGACTTTGCGGGCATTCTCCGCGATAAAGATATGGCCTTCACTGCCGCGATAGTTGGCACTGGTCACAAACTGGCCCAAAGAACGCCAACTCTCGGCTTGGTATCCGGTTTCTTCGAGTAATTCGCGCTGGGCAGCGGCGATCGCGGGTTCCCCCGGAGACAGCCCCCCACCGGGCAACATCAAACTGGCCCGCCCCACCCCATGTTTGTATTGCCGCAGCATAATGACCCGGCCATCGGGAACTTGGGCAAAGATAATGGCGTAGTCTTGCAGGGCAAGGCGATAGTAATCATCCACAATGTGCCCATTGGGTAATTGCACTTGCTCAATCGAGAGTTTGAGCCAGGGTTCGCCGTTGTGGACATCGCGGGTGGCCAAGGTTTTCCACGGTTGAAGCTGAAAATTTTCCATCGTTGTGTGCGCTTGAGGTTAACAGGGAGCACGCGTCGAACAGCCGTGCAGGGGACTGACAAAGCGGGGCGATCGCGGGAAAAAAAGCTTAAGTTTTGTCAAATTACAGTAAGCTGTTTCCAGTTGTCGAGTTTTTGGCTAAAGCTCCAGGGCTTGGCGCTAAAACTATCTGGGTTGTGTGAAACATTGCTGGCGCAAATTCCATCAGTTCCAGTAGATGCACCTGACTCAGTTGGCGAACACCTTGTTGCGGCCAAATGAAATGAAGCTGTGACGGAAAACCTGGCTTGCCCCTTGGGGGGCTTTGGCTAAGTTACTCCGGTTCTGACCTCCTAGTGTTAAGACAATTCCTGGCTAAACCATGACGACCCGCCCTTATTTATCAGTTGTTGCCACGGCCCGAAATGACAATCATGGCGGCAATATGCTCCGGCGAATGCAGATTTTTGTCAATGGGCTGATTGAACAAGCCCGCCGCTACCAACTCCCGACTGAGTTGATCATTGTGGAGTGGAACCCGGTCAGCGATCGCCCCCGCCTCACGGAAGCCTTGACCTGGGATGTGCAAGACAGTCCCTGTACGGTGCGGGTGATTGAAGTGCCCCCAGAGCAACACCAAACCTTGCGCTATGCGGAGGCGTTGCCTCTGTTCCAGATGATTGCGAAAAATGTGGGGATTCGTCGGGCACAAGGGGAGTTTGTCTTAGCCACCAATATTGACTTGCTCTTTTCTGATGGGCTGTTTGAGTTTTTGGCCTCGCGGCAAATGCGCCCAGGGGTGTCCTATCGGATGGATCGCTACGATGTCCGGGCGGATGTGCCTTTAGAAGCGCCGTTATCGGATCAGCTTGAGTTTTGCGATCGCAACATTCTCCGAATCAACCACAAAACTGGCATTGAAGAACTGGATCTGCCCCCCGTGGCCTTGCCGGAACCCGAACCTGTCGCGATCGAGCCAGAACCGCCAGCGACGCCCAAACTGTACGAGCGCATTCCCGAGTCTTCGTTGCCCCTTTTGAGCCGGGTGCGCCGCTTATACAAACAACTCCTGCCCACCCCCGTTCGGGATGGAATCTTGCGGTTAATGCCCAAAGACGCGACGGAATGGCTGATTGAGAAGGGCTTGTTAACCAAGCAGGATCCACCGCCGCCCCCGCCCGCCCCCGAACCGATCGCCATTGAGCCGCCACCCCCACCCCCCTGGCAATATCCCCAACTCCACACCAATGCTTGCGGTGACTTTACCCTCATGTCTAAGCACGATTGGGATCGGATCCGGGGCTATCCTGAATGGGAAATTTTTTCCTTCCACTTAGATTCGGTTTTGCTTTACGTTGCCCACTACGCAGGGATTCAAGAAGAAATCTTGACCGATCCCATGCGGGTTTACCACGTGGAACACGCCTCTGGTTGGTCGCCGCAGGTAGAGCGGGATCAAAGCCTGAACAAACGGTTGGCCAAGCTGAAAATTCCTCAATTAAGTTTTGAGCAGTTTGATGCGATCGCCCGGTTGATGGAACAAACCGGACAACCCTTGATTGTTAATCACGCCGATTGGGGAATGGTCGCTGTGGATTTGCCAGAGACAACGATTCAGCCGGAAGTGCGCGATCGCGCAGAGGCTACCACAGCCCAGTAATACTCGCTGGTTCCCCGACAAGGCCCGGTTTCAGATTAACCACCACTGCTTGCATCAGGGTTGACCACAGGCGGTACACTGGGAAAGATTGCGTAGACCTGGCCTCTAGGGTAGATTATGGCGACGTTTTTGCTGGAAGTTGGAACTGAAGAATTGCCCGCTGATTTTGTGGGAGATGCCCTGCAACAGTGGCAAAGTCGCATTCCCAAAAGTCTAGACGAGCACTATCTAACCTCGGACAAGATCGAATATTTTGGTACGCCCCGGCGGCTAGCGGTGTTGATCCACGGCTTGCCTGATCGCCAGCCCGATCAGGAAGAAGAGGTCAAAGGCCCCCCGGCTCAAGCGGCCTTCAAAAATGGTGAACCCACGAAAGCGGCGATCGGCTTTGCCCAAAAGCAAGGGGTTGAAGTGGCTGATTTAGAGGTTCGACCGACGGAAAAAGGCGAATTCGTCTTCGTCAAAAAAACGTTGATTGGCCAGCCAACAGCCGATTTGCTAAAAACCCTGGTGCCTGATTGGATTTTTGGCCTGGAAGGAAAGCGTTTTATGCGGTGGGCCGATGGCGAACTAAAGTTTCCTCGCCCAATTCGCTGGTTAGTCGCCCTGCTGGATGCGGAGGTGTTGCCCCTGGAATTGGTCAATGGCAGTCAAGGGTGCGTGAGCGATCGCACCTCCCAGGGCCATCGGGTGTTACATCCTGAACCGGTGGCGATCGCCCAGGCAGCGGATTATGTCAAAACTCTGCAAATGGCGTTTGTGCAGGTTGATGTAGCTCAGCGGCGCACCACGATCGAAACTCAGATCAAAACAGCCGCTAAACAGGTCAAGGGAACAGCGGTGGTTCACCCCGAATTGCTAGAGGAAGTGACCAATCTTGTGGAGTTTCCTTCTCCGGTGGTCGGTCAGTTTGATGCAGAATTTTTGGAACTGCCTGCCGAAGTCATCATCACGGAAATGGAAAGCCACCAACGGTACTTCCCCGTGTTGAAAAAAGCCGACTCGGATGAGCTTTTGCCTCACTTCATCACGATTTCCAACGGGGATCCCAAAAAGGCCAGCGTGATTGCCGAGGGCAATGGTCGAGTCATTCGCGCGCGGTTATCGGATGGCAAGTTTTTCTTTGATGCCGATCGCGCCCAACCGTTGGAAGCCTATTTGCCGAAGCTGGAAACCGTGACGTTTCAAGCCGATTTGGGTACCGTCCGGGCCAAGGGCGATCGCATTGTGCGGGTCGCCGAGCAAATTGCCGAGCAGCTTCAGGTGAGTTCCGGCGATCGCACCGCAATTCAACGGGCGGCGTTACTCTGCAAAGCCGATTTGGTGACCCAGATGGTGGGCGAGTTCCCCGAATTGCAAGGGGTCATGGGCCAAAAGTATGCTCTAAGTAGTGGTGAATCTCCTGCCGTCGCGACCGGAATTTTTGAACACTATTTGCCTCGGGGTGCGAGTGATGCGTTGCCCCAAACCCTGGTGGGCCAGGTGGTGGGCATGGCCGATCGCCTGGATACCCTGGTCAGCATTTTTGGCTTGGGCATGATTCCCAGTGGGTCGTCAGATCCGTTTGCGCTGCGGCGTGCGGCCAATGCGATCGTCAATGTGACGTGGACTGCTGATTTAGCCATTAACCTGGCAAGCTTGTTAGATCAGGTGGTCGCGGACTTTGCTGCATCCTTTGCCGCCGTGATGAAACTTCAGCCAGAGGAACTAACTCAACACCTGCAATCCTTTTTCTTGCAACGGGTGCGGACGCTTCTACAAGAAGACCATGATATTGATTACGACCTGGTGAATGCGGTGCTGGGGGAAGACGACCCTGAATACACGCAACGAGCTTTGGTCAATTTGCTGGATGTCCGCGATCGCGCCCAGTATCTGCAAGCAATTCGGACGGATGGCACCCTCGCAACAGTCTACGAAACGGTCAACCGAGCTTCCCGTCTGGCGGCCCAGGGGGCTTTGGCAACTAGCAGCCTTGATCCGGCCAAAGTCGTCCAACCAAAACTGTTTCAAAAGAACTCAGAGCAGGCTTTCTTTGATGGTTTAGTCCAACTGCATCAGCAAATGCAAGGCGAACAAAATTATCAAAAGTTGATTGCAGCCCTGGCTAAAATTGCACCAACGGTCAGTGCTTTCTTTGACGGGGAAGATAGTGTGCTGGTCATGGATCCCGATCCAAAAATTAAAGAAAATCGCCTCAATTTGTTAGGAATTCTGCGTAATCATGCTCGCCTTTTGGCTGATTTTGGCGCGATCGTCAAAGGGGAATAATGCTTGTGTGATGGGGCTAATCTGTGATGTCACTCAGGTCAATTTCACTAAGGTCAATTTGTGTAGTGCGATCGCGACCTTGATGCTTGGAGTCATACAACGCCCCATCCGCCGCTTTCAATAAATCCTCTGAACGTGTTGCCGAGGAAGGAATGCATGTTGCACTCCCGATGCTTACCGTTACATAGGGGGCAACCGAAGACCGACAGTGGAGAATTTGGCGCTGATGCATAAGTTGCCGAATTCGCTCAGCCGCGCACAACGCACCAGCAGCATCGGTTTCTGGCAAAACCACAACAAATTCTTCGCCACCATAACGGGCTACTAAGTCGCTAGAACGATTAATGGCTTGTGTTAAAACGGCAGCAAATTGCTTGAGACACTCATCGCCTTTGGGGTGTCCATAAGTATCGTTATAGGCTTTAAATTCGTCTAAATCAGTTAATAAAATAGACAAGGGTTTACGCGATCTCGCACAGCGCTGCCACTCTAGTTGAAACACTTCATTGAAACACAAACGATTAGCAATTTCGGTCAAACCATCGGTATAAACTTGTTTGCGTAATTGTTGTTCTAGTTGTTTGATCTCACTAATATCAAGCAGAATGACCCCAACTTGGGTTGGCTTTTGAGTCGAGTTTAAAATGGGAAAATAAGTCGCTAGCCAAGTGTGAATTTGATTGTCTGAATGGGCGAATTTCCCGCTTTCCTCTCGATTCAGAATCGGCTTACCAGTCTGAAAAACTTGACGATAGATAGGTTCAATATCAGCAGCTAAATCAGGCGTTGTATCACTGATAGATTGACCAATGTGAGCTTCCACAGATCGATCATGAATCATCGCTAAAAGGGTATTAACCCGCACGTAGCGCAAGTCGCGATCGACAATTCCTAGCCCTACGGGCGCAACAGAAAAAAAACCGTCTAAAATAGCTTGGCTTTCTCGCAGTTGAGCAGTGCGATCGCTCACTTGTTGTTCTAGACTTGATAATGTCTTTTCTAAGCTGAGTTCAACTGCTTTTTGTGTCGTTAAAGCCCCGCCTAAGACTAAACTTGAGATGGAACAAACACTAACAAAAGACTGTAAGAAAATCAATGAGTAAGTTGTAGGATGACCAGAAAAAATACCAGAACTATGAGCTGTGCTTACAATTGCAATAATAGCAATTAAGCTCACTAAAGTACTTGTTGCTAAACTCCCCAACCGCAAGCTAGACCAAATCAGCACAAGTAGCAACACATACTCAATGGGATGGCCTTGGGCAAACACTAGCCAGCAGAGGCCCAGAGTTGCCCCCAAAACCCCAAGGCTCTCCTTAAGCTGCTTAGATGGCATCGCTCTAGCCGCTTGAGCCCAGAATAGTAAAGTTGGAGTAAAAACCAAGATTGCTGCTACTCCCGCCGCCCACCACGCTACCCAGGAAACACCATAGTTCGCCCAAGGCACAATTCCCACTAACGCTGAGGTTGTGATCCCAATGAACGCTGGCAGCATCGGTGCAATGATGGCGGCTACAACAAAACTGATAACGCCCTTCATGCGATCTAAGGCCGGTAGCTGATGAGTGAGCCAATAGGTTATCCCCACCCCAATTACAGGTTCCAGACTATTCGCAAAGGCACAAGCCACAATCGCAATAATGTCACTGGTTAACGACCACGGTAGCGCCATCGTGAGTCGGTTCCACGACATAAAGGCGATCGACCCAAGTGCAATGCCAAGCACTCCCCGTTGGCCAAACCAGAGGATAAACGTAAACGTGAGCCCAGAAGGAAACCAAACCGCCGTAACTTTTCCAGGTAATACAGCAAACTCAAGGCTGAGCTTTGCTGTGATAGCGTAAGCGCAGGCAACTATCAGGGTTGTTAAGACAAACGTTTGAGCTTTCGATTTAGCTAAACGTACAATTAGTTGGCAAATAGCGTAATCCAATCCTGTCGCAACGATCCTTCTTACACAAATTTGATTTTAGTTTATTAACAATGGCATCTAAAAATCATGAATTATGTCGCTTATGTTACTCTGTTTCCTTGGCTGGAGTAAACAACCTTATTAAAAGCTAATAATTTTTTTAGATTAAGTAGCCAGATAAATATGTAATTCAGTTTACTTCTATACTAATAGGGAACTCGACAATTCAAAGCTTAAAACCAATCTGAGGTGATGGAATAGAACTATCATGTAACAATTTTTGTTTGTATTTAAGAGTTGTAAAGAGACTGATGCCTAGCAAACGGACAATCCAGATAAATTAAAGCCTTTTCAAATCAAATATAGACAAGAGAACCTTGCTCATTCTGAGGTGTTGTGCGTAGCTTTCACGCTTTTTTTACATTTCTCGGATAGAGTAGCGATACGCGCGTTATTTGATGAAACATTGCTAAAGCTCAAGTGCTGGATCTCAATCACCATTGCTAGATTGGGGAGATGATATGTTTCACACTATTTTAGTTGCAGTTGATCGTACAGATGTTAGTCAAGCTGCCTTTGAGGTTGCGCTGGCACTGGCGCAAATCTTTACGGCCAATTTAATACTGCTCAATGTGTTATCACCAGACGATGAGGCTCGGCCAAATATTCCAGTGATGATAGGCCAATTGCCTGGTGCGACTGGGCTAAGTCGTAGTATGACAACGATGTATACGGAACTTTGGCAAAGTTATTGCGATCGCGAGTTGGCCTGGTTGCGATCGTTGGCCGAAAAGGCAGCGGCAACTGGTGTTGATACTACCTTTCATCAAAGTCTGGGTGACTCTGGGCCGATGATTTGTAAGTTTGCCCAAGATTTGCAAGTGGATTTAACGGTCGTAGGTCGACGTGATTACTCTCCTTTAGATGAACTCATTTTAGGGAGTGTAAGCAATTATGTTCTTCATCACGCTCCGTGTTCCGTTCTAATGGTTCGTTAACACGCTGTACATACGACTACGCGATTTTTGGAGAAAACTATTTTCTTGTTTATGTATATTTAACCTATCTTTCACTAATCTATTCTTTGAATAACGAGTCAGATGAATCCAAATGATAATGATATAACTACTTTGTCTAATGTTGAGTTAAGTCTCTCAATACTCGATGTCACAATTAAGCGTTGTCAGTATCAACCAGATACATTAATTGAAATTTTACACATAGCCCAAGCTCAATTTGGTTATCTAGATCAAAAAGTGCTTCTCTATATTACCCAGCAACTCCAATTACCACCTAGTTGGGTGTATGGTGTCGCGACATTTTATCACCTATTTTCATTGATTCCTAAGGGCAAGCATCATTGTGTTGTCTGTACAGGCACAGCTTGTTATGTCAAAGGAGCTGATGCCCTTTTAGCTGCAATTGAACAAGTCAAACGATGTTCTCTAAAGCCAGAAGACTCAGCTCAATCTTTTTCTTTGGCAACAACTCGTTGTTTAGGAACCTGTGGTCTGGCTCCGATCGCCGTTTTGGATGATGTTGTATATGGTAAGCAAACACCTGAAACGGTAAGAGATAGAGTTCAAAACTTACTCCCTAACACCTTAAAATAATCTCTATTATGCTTTCTATTTGGATGGTTTAATCTGTTTCCAGTGGTATTTTATGGATTTGCCTGATCTACTACAAATTGCTCAGCAAGAACACCAATCACAGAAAGCTATTCAGATTCGGTGCTGTATCGCAGCAGGTTGTTTGCCAGCCAATGCTCAAGCTGTTAAAGCTAGTTTAGAAAAAGCCGTTATTGATGCTGGTATGACTGATACGGTACAAGTTTTTGGTGTGGGCTGCTTACGCTTATGTTCGCAAGCCCCTTTAGTTTATGTTGAGTCTAATCATGCTAATCATCCAAGTCAAATTCTTTATGAAAATGTAACGCCAGCTCAAGCTCCTGCGATTGTTGGAGCGTTGTCATCAAGTTCTGTGTTGCCTGCACCGGAATCGACTGCACTCCAAAAAGGTGATTTGACCCATCCATTTTTTACGCGACAACAGCCGATCGTTTTAGAAAATACTGGCAAAATTGATCCCGAACAGATCAAAGCGTATATTGCTGTTGGTGGATACCAAATGCTGCATCATGTTTTGCGACATCAAAGTCCAGTAAACGTGATCGATGCTGTTACTCGTAGCGGGTTGCGGGGAAGGGGTGGAGCTGGATATCCAACAGGGTTGAAATGGGCAACAGTGGCAAAAGCAACGGCGGATCGTAAATTTGTAATTTGTAATGCGGATGAGGGTGATCCTGGTGCCTTTATGGATCGTAGTGTATTAGAGAGTGATCCTCATCGGGTTTTGGAGGGGATGGCGATCGCTGGATACGCCGTTAAAGCAAATCAAGGTTACATCTATATCCGGGCAGAATATCCTTTAGCAATTCATCGCCTTCAAATTGCTATCTATCAAGCTCAACAATTAGGTCTTCTCGGGAGTCGCATTTTTGACTCGCCCTTTGACTTTCGTATTGATCTGCGGATTGGGGCTGGAGCCTATGTTTGTGGCGAAGAGACAGCTCTTATTGCATCGATTGAAGGTAAACGTGGTATCCCAACCGTCCGACCTCCTTATCCCGCAGAGCGAGGGTTATGGGGATATCCAACTTTAATTAATAATGTTGAAACGTTTGCTAATATCACTCCCATTATTCGGCATGGAGCAGATTGGTTTGCTCAGATTGGGACTGAGAAAAGCAAGGGTACTAAAGTTTTTGCCCTAGCGGGTCACATTCAACGAACTGGTCTTATTGAAGTGCCAATGGGCACAACTTTGTACCAAATTGTGGAAGAAATGGGAGGTGGTGCCGCTGGTGATCAAACAATTAAGGCTGTACAAACAGGTGGGGCTTCTGGGGGCTGCATTCCTTACTCCGCTTTTGATACGCCAGTTGATTATGAGTCCCTGGCCAAACTCGGTTCCATTATGGGTTCTGGTGGCATGATCGTTATGGATCAGAGTACAGATATGGTTGCTTTAGCGCGTTATTTTATGGAATTTTGCCAAGATGAATCCTGTGGAAAATGTATTCCCTGTCGAGTTGGTACGGTTCAACTGTATCGATTACTCAATAAGTTCGTTGAGGGTACTGCAACATCATCAGATCTAGATCTTTTAGAAGAACTTTGTACGATGGTTCAACAGACTAGCCTATGTGGTCTAGGCCAGTCTGCGCCAAATCCAGTACTTAGTACTTTAAAATATTTTCGAGGTGAGTATTTAGTGAAAATTTAGTTTGCTTTTGACTTTAGGTTTAATTTAAGTTCAGCTTATAAAAATTTGAATTTCAGCTTTAGGTTCTAAACTCAGTTTTCAAATTGAGTTATTGCTAAGTATCAATATTTTAATGTGATTAGATTTTATGACGATTAGAACGTTAGTTATTAATGATTGCCAAATAAGTGCTCGCCAAGAGGATACTATCCTTCAGGCTGCTCAGGATGCAAAAATTTCAATTCCAACATTATGCTACTTGCAGGGTGTTACGCCTGTTGGTGCTTGCCGTTTGTGCCTGGTCGAAATTGTCGGCAGTCCAAAGTTACAGCCAGCCTGTGTTACAGGAGTAGTAGAAGGAATGATTGTCCACACAAATACAGAGCGATTACAACATTATCGCCGCATGATTGTTGAAATGTTGTTTGCTGAGGGGAATCACACCTGCTCAGTCTGTGTCAGCAATGGTTCTTGTGAGTTGCAAACTCTTGCAATGGAGTTGGGTATGGATCATGTTCGGTTGGAGTATCAACATCCTTCCCGCTCCGTTGATCTCTCGCATTCACGCTTTGGCCTAGATCATAATCGTTGTGTTTTGTGTACTCGGTGTATTCGAGTTTGCGATGAGTTAGAAGGGGCGCATACTTGGGATATGGCTGGGCGTGGAACGCGATCGCATGTTGTGACTGATTTGAACCAACCGTGGGGGGCTGCTCAAACTTGCACTTCGTGTGGAAAATGCGTTTCGGCTTGTCCAACTGGCTCTTTATTTTATCAAGCTTCCACAGTTGGAGGGATGGTGCACGATCGCTCCAAAATTGAGTTTATTGTGAATGCTCGCCAGAATGAGAAATGGCGATTTAAATCGCCTTAGACCAAGCTATAAAAAATTTAAATCTGTAATGATTTGACAATCTCGCTATTTTTTAAATCTTTAATAAAATGAGGAAAAATAAATGCCTCGAATTAAGTTGGCAACTATCTGGTTAAGTGGATGTTCGGGCTGTCACATGTCGCTTTTAGACTTAGATGAGCGATTATTTGAGTTAGTCCAAAAGGCTGATATAGTTTATAGTCCTTTAATGGATGTCAAAGAATATCCTCAAAATGTAGATGTTGTCTTAGTAGAAGGTGCGATCGCAAATGAAGAACAGTTAGATTTTATTCAAGTTGTGCGATCGCGATCGCGTATTGTTGTGTCCTTTGGCGCTTGTGCTGTTACCGGGAACATAACAGCCTTACGTAATAATTTAAAGAGTTTAAATTCTGTCCTGGCCTACAACTATTTTGAGGCGGCTGATATTCAAAAACAGATTCCTGATACCCAAGAATTTGTCCCACGCTTACTTGAACGGGTTGTTCCCGTCCATGTCATGATTCCAGTCGATGTGTTTTTGCCTGGTTGCCCTCCTCATGCCGATCACATTTGGGCTGCTTTAGCACCATTACTGAATCATGAAACTCCTCACCTAAAAAATGAACAAATCAAGTTTGGATAGAATATAAAATATTAATCTGGCGAGAGAATTTTAAACTTAAATTTACTTACCTAAAAGCTAACAATTGATTTTATAAAAATGACTCGAAGAATCGTAATTAATCCTGTTAGCCGAATCGAAGGTCATGCCAAGATTACTATTTATCTAGATGAGGCTGATCAGGTCGTTGATGCTCAATTTCACGTAACTGATATGCGTGGATTTGAAGTGTTTTGTCAAGGGCGACCTTTGTGGGAAATGCCAGGAATCACATCACGAATTTGTGGCATTTGTCCTGTAAGCCATTTATTAGCCTCTGCTAAAGCAGGCGATCGCATTTTGGCTGTGGAGATTCCTATCGCTGCAACAAAGCTCCGTCGCCTCATGAACCTAGCACAGATTATTCAATCTCATGCCCTTAGTTTCTTTTATCTAAGTGCACCTGATTTATTACTAGGAATGGATTGTCCTGAAGCAAATCGTAATCTGTTTGAGTTACTTGCTGTATCACCGGATTTGATGCGTGGAGGAATCCGTCTGCGGCAATTTGGTCAGGAGATTATTGAACTTTTAGGTGACCGAAAAATTCATTCGGTTTGGGCTATTCCAGGAGGTGTTAGATCTGCACTCTCAATTGCTGGAAAACAGCATATTCGCGATCGCTTGCCAGAGATTTTTTCTATAGCGTTGAATGTCTTGAGTCAGTTTAAAGATCTTTTACGACAGTATGAGCAAGAAATTCAAACATTTGGAAATTTTCCCTCCCTATTTATGGGGTTAGTTACTCCAGCGGGTCTTTGGGAACATTATGAAGGGGCTCTTCGTATCATTGATAGTGCTGGCAATATAATTAATGACGGTCTCGATCCAAATCGGTATCAGGATTTTATTGGTGAAGCTGTTGAATCCTGGTCTTACTTAAAATTTCCCTATTATCGTCCTTTAGGTTATCCTTCTGAGCAAAATCAGTGTCATTTGGCGAATGGGATGTATCGTGTTGGGCCACTGGCAAGGCTTAATATTTGTACTCGTATTGGAACACCGCTAGCCGACCAAGAATTACAAGAGTTTCGTGAACGGGGAAAAGGTGTAGTAACGGCTTCATTTTTCTACCATTATGCGCGCTTAATTGAGATTTTAGGAGCACTTGAAAAAATTGAGGAATTGATTGATGATCCTGACTTATATTCAACTCGGTTAAGAGCAAATGCAGGTATTAATCAGGATGAGGGGGTAGGCGTTAGTGAAGCCCCTAGAGGGACTTTATTTCATCATTATCAAGTAGATGAAACTGGCTTAATTCAGAAAGTTAATTTAATTATTGCGACGGGCCAGAATAACCTGGCAATGAATCGCGCGATCGCCCAAATCGCTCGACACTTTATTCAAGGCCCTGAGATTTCCGATGGATTACTCAACCGAGTTGAAGCAGGAATCCGAGCCTTTGACCCCTGTTTAAGCTGCTCAACTCATGCTGCTGGACAAATGCCGCTGCATATTCAAGTACGGCATATAGATGGAACTCTTTTAAATGAAAAGTGGAGAGATAGCTAAAGTTTAGCCAAAGATAAAAAGTTAATATAAAAGCAACTTACAATAAAGGGAAGCTTACATAATAGCTGCAAGCTTCCCTTCCAAGTTATTTGTAATCAATAGCAAGGTTGCCTCCTTTTTCAACCATTGGAATTGTTTGGGTTTGTTTTCTTGTTATCCTGTTGATGTAATCGACTCTTCTTCAGATCCTGGTTCAGTTTTACTCTTCACTATTCTTAGTATAGACGAAGAGTGTTACTACTTATTTTTACATCTCAGTAAGTTCCAATCCCACTTTTATATTAACATAACTGTCAACAACGAGGAGGAGTAATTGAATCTTTGAAATCATTTCTACTCTGATTTTAGAGTAATAAATCACATAGTGCTGATGCTGCTTAAATCCATAGATATAGTTGAAGGGTGTTGTAATTTTTCTTTATATTTTCTGCTGAGTATTAACTTTTTTGAGGGGCTGCATTGCTAGGTGAAGGTTGATTTCTTGTTGCAAGTAGCGATGCCAAAACTTGTGTTTGATTCGGTCAACCCACCTATGTTGTTACGGTTTACCCTAATACAATCAATGGCTATTCATTTTATAGTGGAATTGTAGAGTAGAAGGTGATTTCACAGCCTAGAGATTAAAGTTAGACCCTTGCTTCAAGTTGATTTGGGTGTATCTCAATGTTTGGCGGTCGCAGCTTAGAAGGTAAGAGCTGGGACTGAGCTGAGAGATTTCAAACAGTAAATTTGCTCTGTTCTTTCAACTCTGAGCTTTGTGTAGAGTTGCTTGAAGCGGCAAAGTTCTCTCTATAGTTGAGGTGAGTGATTATGACATTAATTCGTTGGCAACCTTGGCAAGAAATCGATACATTGCGGCGGCAGTTTGATGATTTGTTTGAGGAGTTAGCTCCAGTTGGTCATTTGGCGGGGAGAACCAGTAATGGCATGTGGTCGCCAGCGATCGAGTTGAAGACGACAGATAATGCTGTTGTTCTGCGGGCCGAACTGCCGGGTATCAAAGTTGAAGATCTAGATATCCAAGTAAGCCGGGAAAATGTAGCGATCGCAGGTGAATACAAAACCGAAGAAAAAACGGAAGATAAAGCTCATCAGATTTATCGCTCTGAATTCCGGTATGGGAGCTTCAAGCGGGTTATTCCGTTGCCTGCAACCGTTCAAAATGACAAAGTTGAAGCAAGTTTCAAAGATGGAATTTTGACTTTGTCGATGCCGAAAGTAGAAACTGAGCAGCCAAAGATCGTGAAAATTAACGTTACTTAAGCTGTCTGCTACAGCCTTTCCTAGGGCTTTACGAATGATAGCAAGGAGGCTATCTGCTGAGTCAAGCGGATGATACTCCTACGGGTTAGTTGGTAATTTCTGGTGAGTTCTTTGTTAATCCTCTTGTGCGTTCAACCTTCGGTCTGGTGCTGATGGGAATGAGTGTGCGGGAGGATTTTTCATGGAAAGATGGCGATCGCGGCGCTTCACCTATCGTCATTCGATTGGTTATGACATGCAATTGACGATGCTAGAAGTATCTGCATGGTCTGGTGCTGGGATGGGAACTGGCCTTATTACTGGTCTGATTCTGCGGCGATGGCTAGGATGAGTGGCAATTCCACCACAAACATAGTCCAGTTGTTTTCGCTGATAACAGTGATCGATCCTTGTAAATAATCGATGAGCTTTTTGGCAAGGGTGAGTCCTAAGCCTGTGCCACTATATTTCCAGGGATCATGGCTAGGAATGCGGTAGAACGGTTCAAACAAATAGTCTCTATTTTCGACTGGAATTTCTACTCCAGTGTTTTTAACGATAATTTGGAAGTTTGAAGTTAGAGTTTGAGACGAGTCTGATTGTAAGCTCTGGATTGGTTTTTGAATCAATTTTGCTGAAATTGTAATGCTTTCGTTTGAAGGTGTGTATTTGCAGGCATTATTGAGTAATTCATTGATAACCCGCGTTAGACTGGGTAGGTCTGATACGAGGGCTGGCAGGGTTGCTGCAATGTCTATTTCTAGAGTCTGCTGTTGAAGGGTGAAGCGTGGTTGAAATTTTTCGGCAATGTGGGGAAGCCAGTCTTGAAGGTAGATGGAGACCGGTTTTAAGGGATAGGCTTTGGCCTCAAGGGTGCGGAGACAGAGTAAGTCATCAACGAGGCTCAATTCTTGTTCACATTCCTCGCGCAGGATAGAAAGATATTGATGAATTTTTTGGGTCTGGAAGGAATCTTTTGACTGTAATATACCGTCTTGATTTAAGAGGATTTCGAGGAGGCAAATGGTGAGTTTGATGTTGGAAAGTGGGGTGCGCAGTTCGTGGGAGGTTGTGGCAAGGAACTGGTCTTTTAACTGATTGAGCTGTTGTTGCTCGATGAGTTGTTGTTCGGCGAGTTGGGCTTGTTCGTGGGCCAGGTTATAAGCTTCTGCAAGGCGGCGTTGCGTGTCATCGTGAAAGACCATGACGGCCCCGGTGGTAACTTGGTCGGTGTCTTTGAGTTGGGCAACGCTGTAGGCAATGGGAACTTGGATACCATCTTGGCGGACTAAGAAGCCTTTGTTGTCAAGGGGGAAGCGGGCACTGGGCGCGAGGGCGATCGCGCAGGGATGGGGATAGGGGGCTTGGTTGGGGTCGCTGAGAACCGGAAAGAATTGATCAACTGGTTGGTCGATCGCGGCCTCCAGGTTCCCACCAGAAAGGGCAACGGCACTGGGGTTGAGATATTTGATGTGGAGTTGGGTGTCAACGACGATGATGCCGTCTCCCATGCTTTGTAGCACAATGGACAGAAAGCGCTCGCGTTCGTAGCGACCTAAGGCGGTTTGGATAGCGACGTGGAGTTCGTTATCGCGAATGGGCTTGAGGACGTAGCCAAAGGGCGAGGTGAGGAGGGCACGTTCAACGGTGCTGCGATCAGAGTGGCCAGTGACGTAAATGACGGGGATGTGAAGTTGATGCCAGATTCTTTCAGTGGTTTGAACGCCGTCGATTTCGCCACGGATGCGAATGTCCATCAAAATGATGCTGGGCCGGAGGGCGATCGCCTGTTGGATGGCGAGTTCACCAGTATCGGCAATGCCGACAACGCTGTAGCCAAGGGTTTCTAAACTTTCTTGCAGATTTAAGGCTAAGACAAATTCATCTTCGACGAGTAAAACTCGAATCAGGTTCGATTTGGTGTCTGTTGGTTTAAGGGTTAAATCGATCATGTTTTGCATCTCCAACCACGACCCGAATCTCTGTACCTTGTTGCGAGTGAACTTCCCATCTCCCGTCAATTTGGGCGACTAAACCTTGGACAAGAGAGAGTCCAAGGGTCCGTGAGGTTTGAGGGTTAAAATTGTCGGGCAATCCTATCCCATCGTCACGAACGTAAAGGGTAAAGCTGGTGGCAGGGGCAGAATCAGGCGCAATAGGTAGCGGGGTGAGTTGCACTTGAATTGTGCCAGTGCGATCGCCGGGAAAGGCGTGTTTGAGGGCATTAGAGACTAGCTCATTGATGATCAAACCGCAGGGAATGGCTTGTTCAACGTCTAAGTTAACCGGCTCAACTTGGATGTCTAAATTGATTTGGGCAGAACTGACGTTATAGGAATCGAACAGGTAAATCGTTAATTCGCGTAAGTATTGAGCTAGATCTACTTTTGCGAGATCGTCGGAACGATACAGTTTTTCGTGGACGAGGGCGATTGAGGCAATGCGATTTTGGCTATCCAGCAAGATGGCCTTGGCTTCGGGGGCTTGGATGCGGCGTGCTTGCATTTGTAGAAGACCGCTGACAATGCCCAGGTTGTTCTTGACGCGATGGTGAATTTCTTGGAGCAAGACTTCTTTTTCGCGGAGGGCAGCGGCAATTTGGGTGGCAGCCTGTTTGCGATCGCTAATGTCTTGGTGCACCGCTACCAGCACTTCACCATACTCCGGATGGGTAAAGACAGAGGTGGTTGCACTACACCAAAACGGGGTGCCATCTTTCTTAAGGTTTTGGACTTCGTAAGTGGCTTCTCCCTGCTGCAACACAGCGGTGCGAATCGCTTGGTTTACTGCCTCAGCCCCAACCGCATCGGGTGCGTTATTCACAATGGAAACGTGGCGACCGTTGAGTTCCCCCGGATCATACCCAAACATTTGCTCAAACTTGGGGTTGGCATAGATGATATTGCCATTGTCAGCCCTGACCAAACAAATGCCTTCCGCCATATTGCGGGTAATTACGGCTTGCAGTTCTAAGGTTTGTTCCGCTTGTTTGTGGGTGCTGACATCGAGAATGACCCCCAGCATTTGGCTTGGTTCACCCGTTGGGGTATAGAGACCGCGACCGCGCCCCGCGAGCCAATGAATGCTGCCGTCGGGATGGATGACTCGATATTCGGCTTCATAGTCTGTGTGGGTGGCGAGGGCGTGGTGTAAGGCGTGTTCGACCGATTCCACATCATCGGGGTGGATGGCGTTACGCCAGCGGGCATAGAGGTCTGAGGTGGAGATGGCGATGGCTGGATCTAGCCCCATTAACCGAAAGTGGTTATCGTTCCAGGTGGTGTGGCCGGTTTGCACATCCCATTCCCAGGTGCCGATGTGGGTAAATTCTAAGGTTAGGCGGATCTGTTCTTCGCGGTGGGCGAGGATGGCTTCGGCCCGTTTGCGATCGGTGATATCTTTTGCCACAACGGAAAATTGGGGTCTACCACTGGCGCTGGTGATGAGCGGACAGAGGTTCACAAACAACCAGTGGGTTTTGTCCCCGTGGGTGTAGGCATATTCAAATTTGAGGGGCGTTTGCTGGGCGTGGGCGGTGCGGCAATATTCTAACCAGGTTTGGATGCAGGCGGGGGGGCGTTCGAGTTCGCTGAAAAAACGATTTTGTAAGGTTTCGGGCGGTTTGCCAAGGAACTCTGCGATGACGCGATTGGCTGAGAGATAGCAAATATCCGTGTCATGCAATTCAAGGATGGCCATGAGGATTCCATCACTATTGAAAAAGCTACGGAGGGTGGATTCGCTTTGGTGCAGTTCGGCGTTGATTTCTTGAAGTTTGGCTGTACGTTCGGCTACACGAATTTCGAGGTTTGCTTTGGCTTGGCGCAGTTCTTGTTCGGCTTGCTGGCGGGCGGCTTCCAGTTGTTTGTGCTCGGTAATTTCTTCGCAAACGGTGCTGATGCCGATGACGCGATCGCCACTTTTCAACGGCAAAAAACTTTCTAACCACACCCGTTGAATGCCGGGTTGGGCTGGAGTTTCACCTACAATTTCCACATTCAACAACGGTTCGCCAGTTTCGAGAATGGGCCACAAGATGCGTTCGGCGGCATCGGCCAGTTCGGGTAGCAGTTCCCGGACGGTGCGACCAATGTGCGCCTCGACGGGAATCCCGTTTATGTTCGCCAAGCGTTGATTAATCCGCACGAAGCGCAATTCGGTATCTAAGACATTGAGGCCAATCGGGGCTGATTGGTAAATGGTTTCAATTTCGGCTAATTGGGCTTGGAGTTGGCGTTGGCTTTCCTGGAGTGCGGTTTCGGTTTCGCACCAGGCTGTAATATCTTCTGTAAAAATGATGATGCCACCGATAGTTTGATTCAGTTGATACCAGGGGTGAATCTCCCAGCGCAGCCACTGCACTGAGCCGTCCTCTCGCTCGAACTGATCCATCTCGCAGCGTTCGATGTTGCCTGCTAGACAACGTTGGTGAATGGCTTTCCACCGATCCGAAATTTCGGGAAAAATATCATAGTGCGATCGCCCCACAATTGCTCCCACCGAAGTGAGGTTGTAATCTTTAATCCAGCGCTGACTGGCCATGAGATAGCGCATGTCGCAGTCAAACATGGCGATGCCATTGGGCACGTATTTGAAACATAATTCCAAGAGCGCGGCGGGTGCTTGCTCGGTGGCTGGCAGGGGACAAAACTGGGCTGGATGGGGTGGGGCGAGGTCTGGCAGGGGGGATGGTAGCGCAATCGGGGTGGCGGGGGCGATCGTGCAGGTGCCAAAGACTCCCCCAATGTGCCCCGCTTCGTCCCAAATGGGGGTCAGAGAGTAAGTCAAATCGGTGAACAGGAGCCAGTCAGCATGGTTCGCGGCAACGTGCTGGCCTTGGATAGAAGCAGCTTTGCCTGCCTGCTTAACGGTGTCTAGCGTGGGTCGCCACTGTCGCCACTGGTTGCCCCAGACGGTGGCCGCTCCCTGGCCTAAGGCGGCTGGATGATCCTCTGCGGCTAGCAACGGACGATAGGCGTCATTGTAAAGGATGAGGTATTCCTCGCCCCAAAATAGGAGCATAGGCGATCGCGACTGGCAAAGCAGGCTAACGGCGGTGCATAAACTCGACGGCCACTGTTCGATTGCGCCAAACCCGGTTTGTGACCAGTCCTGCGATCGCAATAATGTGCAAATCTCGCCCTCCCCAGCAAATAAATGGGTCAACATCGGCGTCGTTTTGACTGGCTCTGTCACCATCTTTGCTCCCTGCCACGGCGCATCTGTTTAGTCCTACCTCTTAAGTATGACCACATCTATTGAGAATCTAAAAAAATGAACCAATTCTATTACTAAAGGCTAACCTCGTTTCAAATAAGTTTGACGGTTACTCTTATTAAATTAATCGTTCAAATTAGGGCGTTAACTACGCCTAACCCCCCAGATACGTAGCGTGGCAAGAGCCAACATCGCCGTAACAAAACTCAACCAAGAACTCAATCAAAGTCTAAAGTAAATAGAAAAAATCTTTAATATTATGATTTATACTCTAAATAATATTTAATTTCAGGTCGTAACACTAATCAAAGTAATGATTTAAAAATAATTCAAGAAACGAATTTAAGGGATGTCAATGGTGACGATAGTAAGTTGAATTTTGGCATCAGGGGGACTGCTGCTATCTAGGGCGATCGCCCTAGCCCAACGCTACCGCCACCCAGAAACTCGAAAATATCCAGCATTGTCAGTTTCCGATGTCTAGTTCCCCTTGCGGCCAAACCGCTCCTCACCCAACAACCAGCCCCGCCAAGCGCCGTCGTTAAGCCCATGCGCGATCGTCCAGTGAATACCCCAGTGGAAAGCCGTCCCCGAATCTGGACGCATTGGCAAATTCGTAGTAGTCTAGATTCAGTGCGTGCCGATGTGGCTCAGTGGTAGAGCACTCGATTCGTAATCGAGCGGTCGCGGGTTCAAATCCCGCCATCGGCTTTAAGAGAAAAACCCTTATAAAGCAATAATTTCAAGGGATTTAGGCTGTTTGGATACGGCTTTCAGAGTCCTGTCTCATAGTACAAACTTTCTATAAGTTGGTTATTTTGAGACCATACAAGCCAGTTTTTTGGGGTAAATTTGGGGTAAAGAAATCCCTCTTACCCCAAAAATCGTCATGACCTCCTCCAACTCCTCACCCCCTGGAAAACAGCGACAGAGCAAAGGTACCGTTCAGATCAAGGTCTCCAATGGTCGCCTTCAGCTTGTCTTTAGCTGGCAAGGACAACGATACTATCTGAGCATTGGACTGCCAGATACCCCACTCAACCGAAAGGGAGCCGAGCGGGTTGCACGGCAAATTGAACTTGACTTCGTATCGGGAAACTTTGACCCATCCCTAGACAAATATCGGCCTCAATCTGTTCTGAGAGTTCAAGAGCCAGACATTACCCCAAAAGTTACCCCAAAATTGAAAACCCTGTGGGAACAGTACATGGATTACAAATCTCCCCATGTTTCCCCAAAAACTATAAACGGAACTTATGAGCCTGTCGTTGCTCATCTCAAACGCTGTAAGACAGATGGTCTCCAAGACCCTTTGAAGTTTCGGATGGAATTGCTCCAAGTCACAACCGAGTCACAAGCACGTCGTACATTGATGCAACTGTCTGCTGCTTGTAAGTGGGGGGCTAAACATTCCCTTATTGATACAAATCCCTTTGATGGGATGTATAAAGATCTCACCCCTTCTAAACCAGCACCGCCCGTAGCATTCTCTATTGAGGAGCGCGATCGCATCATCAAAGCTTTTGAGAACGATACCCGACCTGGCATCAATTATCGGCATTATGCTCCCTTCGTGAAGTTTTTGTTCTGGACAGGGTGCCGCCCATGTGAAGCAATCGGCTTACGGTGGGGAAATGTCTCGCCCGATTGTAGCCGAGTCCACTTTTGCGAAAGTATCGTTGAGGTGTCAGGAAGGCTTGAGCGACGGTATGAGGACAAGACTGCGGTGAAGCGATGGTTTAGCTGCCCTCCACGACTCAAAGAGTTGTTACAGAAGATCAGACCTGAAAATTTCGGGCCTGATGACTTGGTTTTTCCGTCCCCTACAGGAAAAGCAATGGTCGAAAGCAACTTCTCGGATCGAGCATGGTCAAAGATTCTTGAGAAAGTAGGGCTTGCTAGTAAAGATGGCATCAAAATTACTCCTTACAACTGTCGGGACACCTTTATCACCCTTCAAGCAACACAGGGTAATTCTTCAACAACGATCGCCCGGTGGGTTGGCAATTCTAGTAAGGTGATCGAAGAGCGATATCTTGACAGAATGAAACTGGATCATTTGAGACCCACTGATGTGTAGATATGGTTGTGCAAGTTACCCGACGTGTGTCGGGTAACTTTTACCAGCTTAAATTTCGGTTAAAGGTAATTATCTGTGCTCAAGTAACTGCTCCAGCGCTGCTAAAAGATCTTCTAACTTCTTACTTCGCTGAGTACAGTTCCACACATCATCAGCCTTTTTTATCTTACTAAGGACTTTTGTTAGTTTTCTTTGCAAAGAACTGTCTTGATGATGGACTTCTACCTTTGTTCCTTTGATCCGCGCCCTAATATCTTCGACTGATAGCTGATTTTGAATAGCTTCATTGAGAAGTGCATCCTGCTTCTTCTGATCCTTAAGTCGCTTAATTTCATTGGCATGGCGGACATCAATTTTGCCAGATCTAACAGCATTAAGAAGGGTCTCTGGAGCACTCAGCAGGGAGAGTTCAAACCGCATAAAGTGACTGAAGCGAATTCCAAGAATTTCAAATGCTCGGTCAACAATCATCCGAGCTTCATTACCCGACTCGTGTCGGGTAACTTTTCCCTTGTTCTCATTTTCAAGCCGATATAAAACTGACTTGGCTTCAGAGACAGAGCATCCTAGTTTGAATGCTAATTCTTGCAAGACTGCATCGACCCTATCCACTACATTCAGATCTTGCCGCTGTATGTTTTCAAGCAATGCCAATTCCCAAGCTTGTTCATCAGTCAGGTTCCGAATAACAACTGGTACTTTTTCAAGATTAGCGAGCTTTGCGGCTCTATAGCGCCGTTCCCCAGCCACAAGGCTATATCGCTCATTAGCTATCGGCCTAACAATTAACGGTTCCAGGATGCCATGTTCTTGAATCGAGACTGCTAATTTTTCTAGCGCTGCCTCATCAAAATATCGTCTAGGTTGTTTTTCTGGTAAGGCGATCGCTGACCAAGGAATCTGTCGTGGTAGTTCTTGTTCACTAACAGTTTCTTCCTGATTGTTAGTTTGAACAACTGAGAGAGACCTTTCAGGCTGAGATTTCAGTCCTTTTAGCCCCTCGAATGCACTCTTTTTACGTTGTACTCCCGCCACTCCATCTCCTGCTTAATCTCTTGTCCTAGCGCTTGATAGCTTAACCATGCTTTCTGAGCGATCGCTCCACCAAAATCTTGTACCAATGCTCCATGATCAGGTGCTTCCTCAAACACGGCTAGCTGTTGAATTTCTGTTTCAAAGACTGGGATCTTCTCTTGGTATAAAAATTCTCGTGCTGTCATTCGCTTCGTGTGTTTATCTGTTCGCTTAGGTGGACGCACCATTGTAAGCAGAACCTTATATGGAGCTTGTAACTGCTCCAATGTCCGCACAGTCTGTAATAAAGCGTGTAAGTCCAAAAAAGATGGCCTAGAGGGTAAAACGAGGAGATCGCAGTTTTCTGCCAAAACTTGAATATCTTCTGGCTCAGGATGTGCTTTCGTATCAACAATCACGTAGTCGTACTGTTGCTCTTGCAAGTGAGTTTGAACAACAGAGGAATCAATCGTCTTAAAGGGAAAAGACTCTCTGTTTGCCCAGATCAATGCTGAATCATTTGGATCTCCATCTACTAGCAGGGTGGAACCCAAAGTCTGGAAATAAGCTGCAAGGTGTACTGCTGTTGTGGTTTTTCCAATTCCGCCCTTGCGACCTGTAATTGTGATAACCACGATATCTCCTCACATAAAGCCTGTTTCATTTCCTGTTTTATGGCTGCTTCTCCTTATGAATGCAAGGGATAATTCTGGAAGGATGTAATGCCTATCCGGGAACTTTCGAGCGCCATCTTTATGAATCAGCATGGAGAGGTAGCCGATTTTAGGTGCAAGATAGGCAAGAGGCAATCTGGTTAGCCTCCAAAATGACGAGCTAATAAACATGAAATATCTTAATAAAAAGATAAGAAGCAGTTATTTAGTGATAGGGAACTTTCGAGATTCTGCAAACTTGGATCCGGGAACTTTCAAGGTCAAGTTGAAGGTATTTCCGGGAACTTTCGAGCGAAATTATATAGACTTTTCGGGAACTTTTGAGTTCTAATCCGGGAACTTTCAAGGTCAAAATCGGGAACTTTTAAGGTTAAAAACGGGAACTTTCGAGTTCCATTTCGGGAACTTTCGAGGCCAAAAAATCAAATAACTCATTGATATCTGTATCGAAGTAGGCTAAAGACTCTTATGACTATTAAGACTATATAAGACTACGTAAGACTAGGATCGTTCGTTCTCTTTTATATTTTTAATTTATGTTTTAAGACCTAACTATGGCTCCAGCGAAACCACTTATTCCTGTCGCAAAGAGCGTCCCCTTTGAAATCATTCGAGCAGAAACTACTCTCTCCAAATACCCAATTCACAATTTAGTTAAAGGCAAGCCAACAACGATCGATATTCGGACAGTGGATCGACAGGGAAGGAGTATTCGATGGGAGGTTTCTGCTAACCAAAAGTACGGATTACCTGGTCAGCTTGCTTATAAACTCGACACTCTTGTTATTAACCGTCAAATAGAAGAATCTGGACAACCTATTCCAGAGATCATCTCACTCGGCAGTCTACGGCAAATATGTCAAGCTTTAGGCTTGACCGACTCTGGTAAAAACAAGAAGAACATTACTCATGCACTCCAGCAGAATGCTCTGACTGGTATTACTGCCTGCTTGCGGTACAAAGGCAAGGATAAGGTTGAACACGAATTGAAAGCTACTTTCACTCGCTACAACGTTATCTTTACAGGTCAACAAATGCCTAATGGGCATAGCGCAGACGGTGTTTATCTCATCCTAAGCCAGACATATCGGGAAGTTCTTGCTCAATCTCCTACACGCCCCTTGGACTATGAATACCTCAAAGCATTGACTCCGACTGCTCAACGGTTCTACGAGATCATCAGCTATCAGATCTTTGCAGCCTTGAAATACAACCACTCTCATGCTCGTCTACGCTATTCAGACTACTGCCTTTACTCAGCTCAGACTCGGTATGAGGATCTGAGTGCTGCTAGAAAGCAGATGTACAAGGTGCATCAACCTCATTTGAAGTCTGGATATCTTGCACAAGTTGAGTTTGAGGGAGGTTTTGATCAGGAGGGGAAACCAGATTGGATAATGTCTTATCAGCCAGGACCTAAAGCTAGAGCCGAGTATGAGATTTTTACCCGTAAACGGAAGTCCAGAAATGAATTCTACAGTCAACCCGTTATCGATTCTTCTACGTTAGAGACTGAGTTAATGGATGAGGACGTTTCTGAGGAGGAGAACCTTTTCCAACAAAGCCTTGCCTGGGACCTAGTAAATGATGTGATCAATAAAATGGGACGTATGCCCTAAATATCTGTTCTAAGCCGCTCTAAAGCTTACGGTGGCGATTTTCGACCTCATCCTGGCAGGGAACATAGAGCATCTTAACTCTCCCACAGGAAAGTTCTCTAAGCCTTTGGAGCAATTACCTTAAGCACAAGCAATCTGGATAGCTAGGAGATGTACACTCTCTACCGCATCTTCAGCTTGCTCTAAAATATGTTCCACAGTCATCTCAGAGTGATTTTACTCTAGACTGTTTTTGCAAAAAGATGAATTATTGCAGGCATCTGGATATAGACCGATAGTCGAATGCCTGTGGAACACTAGAAAACTTTTTCCCATTGGGGGATTGTGTGGAGGATCATGAATTTCTGAAACGACAAGTTCTCAATCTTCGTCTTGCAGGAGTTACCACTCCAGAGATCTGTAGAAACCTCAGTTTGGATCTTGATACTGTTCTTGCGTGGCTCATTAACGAACAACTTGTTCATACAGTAGCCTTTTTAGATCCTGAAGAACCTGTAAGGAGTAGCCACAAAAAATATAATTGGGTTCATCTGAGTACGATCATGTCACGACTGAGTGAGCCAGCATCCCGTTATGGTTACTCTGGAGATCTTTGGACACCGTGCCGTTTGATTTCTCAGTTCAATTTGCCACGAGGTACTGCTTACCGATGGATTGAGAAGACAGACCTCACCTTTAGTAAGCGGCTCCGTTCTCAGTTTTTGAATAAGGGGCAGTATCAGCGGTGGATCACTACTATCCTTCCTAAGATCGCTGCGTTGGTGGAGCGTCGTAAAGCATTGCTGTATTTGCTTGATGAATTGAGACCAGAGGATTGCCCGAATGCCGACATAATTTGGGAATCAGCGCAAGATTGCGAAGAGTCAGAGGCAGGAGACCCTGTTTTTATTTACGGTATTAGCTCTACGGGGCGTATTGCTGGGCAACTGCATTGGTGTCGTAAGCGGGCAGCCTCTGAGCAGGTACTCCAAGTCTTACAGGGATTTCTCAGTATCCACTCTCAACGGAAGGTTGTCATTTTAGCTCGAATGAAAAGTACGTATCGAACTCGGTCTATCCAGAACTTTTTGGAACAGCAGCCAAACTTACGGCTTATTACCTTTTAACCAGAGTGGCGTTGTGGTTGCCGCGAAGTAAATGGCGTTTGGCTTCTAGCGGGTTAAAGGTAATGGGTTGTAGTCCGGCTACCTTACGGCGTTGATTCACGTAGTGAAGTAAATGCTGTTTCTGCCGAACAACGCCAGGAAAGTTGTAGTAGGGGAGGGAGGCGATCGCCTCTTCAACGACTGATTGAGGTTGAAATATTAAATCCTCCATGTGCCGCTCAATCCTTCTCCAAATCCTGCTCGTGACTTGTACTGAAACTGTAGATCCCTTGAAACCAATTGAGTAACCCTGGAAATGCAGGGGAGCATCTTTCATGTCATAGCTATGCAATCGGGCAAATGCTTCATGAGTGCCCTCAGTAGCAAGTAATACAAAGGAGTGTTTAAACCGTAAATACTGTACCCGTGCCCTACCTTGCCGTTTCATCCGCATTCGAGCTGTTCGGCAAGAGGTGACTTGGTAGGCAGATCGAATTTTTTGGTCGATCGCGGATGGATCTTTATCCAGAGGTATTTCTTTTAATACGTACCGGGTATACCCAAATCTGGCGTAGTCGATCGCGATCCGACGCAAGAAGTTACCCAGAGATTGGGCTTCCCACTGTGCCATAACCCTCCATACAGAAATAGCGACTGGTTGATAGGCTCAACCAGCCAAAAGCCATAACAGCAAGCCACCCAGTCGCAGACAGCCGTCTGCGAGCATACGGGCAGCAGTAGCAGTCCAGTTGCCGCCGACCACTTTCCAATAAGCTGCAACTTTAGTTGTCGTTTCAATCAGTTATAAACCCTGAGAAAACGATGTCTTATTGGTGTCAGCAAGAACGCTGCGATCGATAAATGCTGTCTTTTGGATTGTTAGTGAACTGTCTTTTGAGTTTGTTTCGTCATACGAACTCCGTTTCGTAGAGTACCTGTGACGGCTGTGGTGGTTTACGAATGCCCCCTGTTTCAGGGACACTCGTAAACCCACGACAAAACGTCAGACCACGTGATCAATGTGAGTTCCGTCAGTGCTTTCGTTGTTGGTTATTTATATCGGTTACCAGCCGATACCCAAATGTCCATTGGACTACCCAGCCCGCTGTACACGGCTTCAAAAAAGCCCTTCTACATTGCACCACGCTCCCAGACTCCCGCGTTTGACACCTGGTCTGTACCTGACCAGGCACCGGCTTACCATTTCCGGCAGCGAGAGTCCTTCCCCGATTAGCCATAACGTTGGCAGAGAAAGTCTTGTCACTAGTTGATTGCTATCAACAGAACATGCATACCGAGGGGTGTCCCCTTTTCATTCCAGATTTCAGGAAGCAGAAAGCAGAAGCTCTTCCTTACTGATATGCAGTCTCTTCGTCGTTGGGCACAACTCTTTCTCTCCTTACCAGCAAGCGGTTTCCCGCCTTTCATCGTTGAGCTTTTCATGTTGGCCTTATTGAGACCATACCCGGAGATGTCATACTCCGGTCGCCACGGTCACCCGTGTACGAACTCCCGACGCTGGCAGAGGTTACACGCCATAGAACTTCCGTAGGCTATGTCCCCTCTGATGGATTTTCACCATTTCCATTATGACAGCCTTCTTTCTGAAATTAGAAAAAAGGTCTGTCTCGGTCGCCCCCTTTCGGAAATGAGCGCTAATTTTATGGAATAGAAGCACGGTATTACTCTTTAACAAATACATCTACTGGAGATGTCTTGCATAAAGGATTACTCCGTACAGCCTTCCTCGTGCTGGGCGAGCGACTCTCATCGCACCCAGCGCTACGGATAACAGCACAGTGCTTTCGGGGTAAATCGAAAGCAGCCCCTTAGCCAGAATGGTAAGCTCTGGTTTACCGGAGTGTGCCGTCACACGATCAAGTAGCTATTCCGTTCGCCATGTTGGGCGATTCAGGAACACAGCCATTGAAGTTGGAAGATAGCGAAAAGAAATAGTAAATTAAAGCAAATTCTCAGTGCGGTAACTGGTGAGTAACAGGCAAGGAAAATCATATGGTGCGATCGCACCAACAGTGAAAAGAAAAGCAGGGACAAACCCGCAAGAAAGAAAGACAGCTCACAGGGATGTCCCTGCGAACCTCTAAATAACAACCAAAGAAAACGTATCAACATCATCAACAGCACACAAGAGAATCACATAATGACTCCATAAAAAATGAGCTTTCAACCTACAGGTGAAAAGCTCATTGTTAAGGTTATTAATAATACGAGGGGAACAAACCCCACTCAGGGGCTGATGTTCTGTTAATGGTGAAATCAACAAGGCTGAATTACATAGGCATCCTCGAACCAGATTGCTCGAAAGCGATCGCCTGCTATCTGCCCAAGTGACGCATGGATCTGTACCAGTCTTTGGTTTACCCAGTCCTGAAGCTGTTGGTCATCACCCATCATGAGCTTTGTAGCAACTTCAGCTAGAGCTACGGTTGAACTGGTTACCACTATCCAGAATTGCTTTTCTCCATCATAGGGTTGCAAGGATTCACGAGGCACCATATCTATTTGCCCCTCAAAATAAGCTGTATTAATTTTATTCATAATTGATCTCTCATAAAAGCCAGAGCACCCAACGAGGTACTCTGGGTTGTTTGTTAAGGGTGTTCAGTTCATCTCAGTGCCGTTTCGGTCATGTGAGGTAAACGGGAAAAGGCTAAGGGAGGTCGTTAACCTAAACCCTTAACCTTCTAAAATGAGCTAGCGCAAGAGCGTCAGCACTTTCTCGATCACCTCTGTTCCCATTCTTTCGTTAGACGGAATAAACACCCTGCGCCGCCAGGAGATGATCTCTGTGAAACACCCTGCTGCTTTGAGCTGATCGCAGAGTGCATCAGAGACCGTTCCTGTTAACTCCATGCGAAGTTCACTCATCACCGTTGATGACCGCAGTGACAGCCCTCCAGGAAGAGGAAAGCTTTGCCGTTGGGACATCACAACGTGAAAGATTTCAGAAGCAGAGAGATCGACTTGATGTAGCCCTAACGAAGCTGCAATGTGCTGCATCTTCTCTGGCTCAATCACTCGTCCAAGGAGTTGTTCTCCTGAATCTGTTTGGAGACGAAATACCCGTAGGTTCTCCGAATCCAGCGAATTCCAGATCGGTAGGAGCAATCCGCAGATGAGGAAGAACCGCTTTGTTGAGAAAGTAGGGGCTTCTGCCACCTCCTTTTCCCAGAAATGTTGCCATTCTTCCTGAGTAACCGATTGCCACGAGCTATGGGTTAGCTCTGCTTGTGTGAGCTTGCTTCTTCCGGTTGGTCGCACCAATGCCACCCGTGGGACGACTGCTCCAGCTTCATCAACAGTTGATGAGGTAGGAATAGCCACCGCTGCACGGACTGACCGGGTATTGAAAACCAACCGCCCTTGATGCTCCATGAAGAGCTGCAACGCTGCTGACGCAGACAGAACCTCCGTTGTCTGAGTTTCTTCAACCTCGACACAGATAGTCTCTGCACCGGATGCATGGGTATAGACCACGTTACGGTTTAAGACCTCGAACTTCTCAGCCCTGAGGGTTTCTACCCCAAGCTCAAACGTTCCAGACGCGATCGCGGCCTCAATCCTGGTTTCAAGCAACAGCTCAAACACCTCAAACAAGTCATTCTGAAGCTGAATGGGCAGTGCCAGTAGCCGATTGAGAAACTGCTGAATGTTTGGCAGGTTCTCCCTCAACTGGCCTTCATCAGTTTTCAGGGCTAGCCCGGTTGAGGCTTCAAATTGAGCCAATGAACAGCACTTCACCTGCCCTGAATAAAGGAGCATAAAGAGGTGCTGGAGGGCTGCTGCTGCGTAGATCGACTCCAAATTATCCTTCGGATCAAAGAGTCCTTGACCTCCGGTTTGTCGTTGACCTCGTGTGAGTGCCCCTAGTGCATCGAGCCGTCGAGCAATGGTTGAGATAAACCGCCGCTCTCCGCGCACATCCGTCACAACGGGTCGAAAGATGGGAGCGATCGCCTGGTTTGTCCGGTGACTCCGGCCTAAACCTTGAATCGCGTTATCCGCTCTCCAACCTGCTTCCAGCAAGTAATGCACCCGTCGCCGAGTATTGCGGCAGTTCAGATCCGCATGATACGAACGTCCTGTGCCACCCGCATCGCTGAAGATGAGCACCTGTTTTTCGTCACCCATGAAAGCGAGGGCTTCATCCAAGTTGGCTGAGCCTGGGCGATTACTTACAAAGAGCCGTCCAGTTTCTCGCTCACAAAGAATGCGTTGCGATCGCCCTGTCACTTCTGCCACACGATCATGACCAAAGTGATGAATCAACTGATCCAATGCTCCTGGTAAAGGAGGCAGGCTTGCTAAGCGTTCAATGAGTGCATCTCGTTGGGCTACCGCCTCACGAGACAAAACCGGATTCCCGTCAGCATCAACAACCGGACGAGACAAGATCTGTCCTTCCTCCGTGGTGTACTCCTCATAGAGATGCACCGGAAAGGCATGAACCAGATAGCTCATGACGTTTTCGCGGGGAGTGATGTCGATGTTCAGATCCTTCCATTCCTCTGTCGGGATCTCCGCTAAACGTCGCTTCATCAACTCCTCGTTTGTGGAGACAACTTGGATGACCACAGCCATACCTGCTGCCAGATCCGATTCAATTGCTCGAATCAGAATGGGGCATTTGATCGATGTGATCAGATGATTGAAAAACCTTTGCTTGTGGGATTCAAACGCAGATTTTGCAGCCATCTTTGCAGCTCGATTGCGTGTGCTACCATCACGACCGACAATGTTGCAGATTTGCAGAGCTTGCTCCAGGTGATTGTGGATGACGATAAACGCATCCGCGTAGGCATCGTAGATGGCAATCTGCTCAGCGGTTAGCGGAACGTCTAAAGCTTCATACTCTACCCCTTCAAAGCTGATGTTACGGGCAAAGTAAAGCCCTAAGGCTTTCAGATCCCGACAAACCACTTCCATCGCAGCAACACCACCAGACTCGATCGCAGAGATGAACTCCGATCGGCTCGCAAAGGGAAAATCCCCTGTTTGCCAGAGTCCTAACCGTGATGCATAAGCCAGATTGCTCACTTTCGTTGCACCCGTGGCAGAGACATAGAGTACCCGTGCCCCTGGTAGCGCATGTTGTAAACGCAGACCCGCTAAGCCTTGCTGGGAAGCTTGCTTGAGTCCACGCCCCCCTAACTCTGCGATCGCATTACCCATCGCGTGAGCTTCATCAAAAGCGATCACCCCCTCAAAATCAGACCCAAGCCAATCAATGATTTGCTCTAGCCGTGACTTTTTACCCTGCCGACTGGTGCCGCGCAGCGTAGCGTAGGTCGTGAACAGAATGCCCTGAGCGAGAGGAATGTCGGTTCCTAGATTGAACTGTGACAGCGAGTAAACCTGAGCTTCATCGCCACCTAAAGCAGACCAATCCCGCCGAGCGTCTTCGATCAGTTTGTCTGACTTTGACACCCAAAGTGCTTTGGTTCGCCCCTGCATCCAGTTGTCCAAAATAACACCAGCAACCTGGCGACCTTTACCTGACCCCGTACCGTCTCCCAGAAACCATCCTCTGCGGAATCGCACCGCGTCGGGATCGTCGCTGCTACAAACTTCAACCGAGTCAAACGATTGATCAACCTTGTAGGCTCCACTCAAAAACTGCATATGAGCCTCACCTGCGTAGACCACACTTTCCAGTTGCGCCTCTGATAACAGCCCTTCGATTACCTGCTTAGGTAGGTGAGGACGGTAGGTTGGTGCAGGTGGACGCACTGATGCCAGAGCAACGGACTCACACAACGTCGTTGGATGAGGTCTTGCCCCTTGAATCGCGATGCGTTGAGGATGATAAACCTCATAGAGCGTCGCTTCTAGGGATTTCTTCTCAGTCACTTCGATGAGGTTGTACTGGAGTTCAGTGACCTCATCCCAGATTGAGATAGGGGTTGCCGCAGGGGACTCCGATAGTGGTGTTCCCGGTTCAGGCAATACTTCCGTAACCGACGCAGACTCCTCAATTGGGCGAGTGCTTCGTTTCAGACAGATATCGAGTTCTGGAACAGAAATCACCTCTGAGACAGAGACCTCATTCACTGGCTGAACTTCATTTCGTGGGGGAAGCGACTTCAGCAAGTAAGCAACCTTAGCTATCTCTAGCGATCGCACTTTGGTTGGCTGCTGATTCACGGGCAGGATTATCCATTCCGTGCCAATGTCCAGGGTGATAGATTCTTCCTCAGGCGCTTGCTTATCAATGATCGTCAATCGAGTTTCGATAGAAGTGCCGTGTTTGGCATAGACCTCACCCGACAGCACGACTGTTGCTCGCACACACACCTGATCTTCCAGTCCAGCAAAAGCTGATTGCCAGAATGAGGAAGTAGGAGAGAACCAATGTCCGGTAATCAGTACCATACGTCCCCCTGGCATGAGCCGAAGGAATGCTGAGCGCACATGTTTCCCTGTAGCCTGAGGATTCCGCCTGTCCTGTTTCGGGGAAGCCGAAAAGGGAGGGTTCATCAGTACAACTGACGGGCGGATTGTCTCAGGTAAGAAATCGTGAATCTGTTCCGCATTAAACGGATAGATTGCACTTTCAGGAAACAGGAGCTTAAGAAGCTGTCGTCTACGATCGCTCAATTCATTGAGGACCACTTCAGCTCCCCGTAATGAGCAGAACCGAGCCAGAATGCCAGTCCCGGCTGATGGTTCTAGCACGAGGTCTTCTGCACGAATTCGCGCACAGTGCGAGGCAACATACGCTAATTGCAGCGGTGTTGAAAACTGCTGCATTGCGATCGCCTCTTCACTGCGACGAGTATGTGTAAGACCTAAACTCTCCAAACGAGCAAACTGCTGAAGTACAGTCATAGCAGGGAGATTCCTCAGGTGCTCGATGTAATACGGCAAGATGAACACCAGCGAAACTTCCTGGGCTTCGTAAGCATCCTTCCATTGCCATTTCCCTTCCGCATCTGAACCGCCAAACTCCTTTTGCATCAGAATTTTGGCTTGGTTGTTTGGTAGTTTCTGATGTTTCCAGAAGATACGCGCCATCTGCCGCGCAACCTCTAGGACTTTAACCTCATAAGCGACTTCAACAGGTTCGATATCTGCGAGAGTCAACTGCGTTACATCTTCCATAACCGTTTCCTCTGTGTAGGACGAAAGGCTTGAGAACCTGAGGATCCCTTGCCTTTTCCTGTTCGCCTCTACCCATGACCTGGTTGTGGAGATGTCAGTATTAACTTGATCACAGTCTTGAGTTATGTCATTTTTCATATCGATTTCCATAAAAATGGGGATTTAACCAATTGGTTAAATCCCCGCATGTTGATGAGTTACTGAACTGGTACTTCAGCAACTCGATTTCTTGGCTGCATCGTTAACTACGGTGCAGCACCTTATTGTTTGTGGATCTGGCAGACATTTTTTCTGGCTACCAGAGTACTAGGTGCGCTAAGGATGATAATTCCTTAGATCTCTACAGGTAAGAGTGCAATGTGGGCTGTTACTTCTGGTGTTTCTGCGAAACAGGTTGATTGTACCCATATTTCTAGGAAGTCATGAGGGCAGTTAGTAAAGCCCATACTTTCCTCATAAATGACTTTGTTGTTTTCATACTCACAAGTAAGAACGAACGGATTGCCAGAGCTTCCTTGCAGTCGCCATACTTGAGGCTCGTTCCGTTTCGGATGATACTTGACGGTCGGGTAGTTTTGGAGCACAGCGATCTTCTCAAATAACCATTGAAGACATCCATGATCAGCTACCGCTTTTGTTCCGTCGGAGAGTAGGAAATGAGGGAAGAGAAGTGAGAACCGATGATATCGTGTTATCCATCCAGAATGGCATAGATCACTCAAGAGCCATCCACGCCTCATGTGCTCTAGGAAATCATCAAAGGACAATGATGTAAGCACCTTGATGGCTTTCCCGATACAGTTCTGGCGCTCTCTTGGATCTAACCATGCATACTCGGCTCTATCTTCATGAAGGCAGATTTGAAGGCTTTGGATAGCTTCTAAGACCTCGGAACTGAGGGGTTTTCTTTTATAATGCTTATCTTCTTGAGCAAGGATTTGAGTTGTGTTATTCATATTTTTATTCCAATGAAAAGGGGGATTCAACCAATTGGCTGAATCCCTAGTTTTTGGGGTTACTGAAGGATCAGTTCAGAAACCTACTCAAGAGCTGCACCGTTGACGTGCTTAGTAACGTGCTTCGGTGTGGCTTTTGTTTTTTGGCGTAGCTGTCTAGCACTGAACCGTTCAGAGATAACTCGTTCGAGTTTCTCTACCTGACCCGTGAGATCGGTCAGGGAGCTAGAGCTAGGCAATTTCTCCATGTGAGCTGCAATGACATTGAGAGTCTCATGCACTGCTTGCAGCTTCTTTCCTGGACGCAACCGCTCTAACCAGTCTGCTGCTCCATTCACTATATAGGGCAAGCACACACCGAGAGCGAGGCTACATACAGGCAACAATCGTTCGTAGATGTTTTCCATCTTTTCTCCTTATTTTTTACGTTAATGTTTTCCAAAAACACATTCCGGTTTTGGAGTGTGTTCTTGTTGCCAGAATATGGCGCGACGAATTTCGCGATATATTCCGGTTGCTTTGGTTAGCAATTTGGTAGAGGCATACTTCTGCACAAGAATTCAGTGCTTTTTCTAGGAAAATGTTCCAGCACGTTTCTTGTGATTTTTTGCGGAAAAACAGTACTGCTCTTTATCAGAGAACTGTTTAGAGATGACGAGGAGATACTGCGTACTTTGAGGATTTCCACAGGCTATCTCAGAAATGATTTCCGGCAATATTTCCGCTAATAAATACCAGAAAAAGAGCGAGAAACGTTCCGTTTTCTTATCCCGGTAATGCTTGGTGGGAAACGTTTCGAGAGGTGATTTCCTAAGGAGAAATCAGAAGAAAAAGCATTACACTAACGGTTTTATCTTAGCAGATACAATAGAATTTGAGTTGTTGAAAGAGGATTGATTTATGCTTGCAATTGCGAGGGTTAAATCTCCCCGCTACTACATTGATACAGCACAAAAACAGGATGAGTTTGATCCGACGACGAAGGGAGAGCCACCAGGTAGATGGCTTGAGACAGCAGGTGCCGTTTTTCTTGGGCTTGCTGGTCGAGTCAAGCGTTCTGACTTCCTTAGCCTGACTCAAGACTTCTCGATAGGTGAGAAGACACTCATTCACCCTGCTAAGGAAATACGACGAGTACCAGGCTGGGACTGACCTTTTCTGCCCCCAAAAGTGTAAGCCTGCTCTGGATGGTGGCAGATGTAGTGACAAGACTAATCATTGAGCAGGCCCATGCTCAGGCGATTGCAAAAGCGATTGCGTACCTTGAGCAGGAAGCATTTGGCTGCGGCAAAAGTCTCATTATTGCCTCTTTTCAGCAGGGGAGTAGCAGGGAAGGGACAAATTCCATTCCTGATCCGCTGTTGCACACCCATGCGATCGCTTTACCGATGGTTTATGAAAAAGCCAGTGGGAGGATCGAAAGCCTATACCCTTATGCCAAAGCACTTTACCGTCACAAGATGGCAGCGGGAGCGGTGTACCGGGCAGAGTTTGCAGCACAATTGCAACAGAGCTTGGGGATTTCTCTACAGCGTGAGAAGAGCTGGTTTGAGTTAAAAGGCTTCTCCCGTGAAGAAGGTGTCTATCAGGAACTGATGAATCATTTCTCCTCACGTCGTCTTCAGATTGAGGCAGCAAATCCGCAGGATGCGATCGAAGCTCAGAAAATTGCCTATGCAACCAGGCAACGAAAGGAAGTAGCTATTGCTCGAAGTGAACTATTTGCTCAGTGGCAAGAAACCAGTGAGCAGTATGGATTTGGTCAGAAACAGGCACTCAAACTTCTTCATGCTCCACGAGAACGAACAACAGTCCGGCAGAAGTGGCAGGAGTGGCGAACACTGAGGGAAGCTGCAACCGCCGTTGTGCGTCATCAGAGCCACTTTACCCGACGCGATATGGTGCGGGCTATTGCTGAAGCGGCTCAAACCAGGGGATTGAATAGCTACGATGTGCTGAGACTCACGGACAAGTATCTTGCCTCTCGACAAGTAGTGGCGTTGGGTCTGATTGATCGGGATGAACGGTGGGCTAACAAACGGCTCTACAACTTGGAAAAGCAGATGCTTGCTCAGGTGCGAAAGTTGGAGCGAGATACTACGTTTCGGGTTTCGACTCGTTATGTGCGATCGGCAGCAGAAAGTCAGCGTCTAACCCATGAGCAGACGCAGGCACTTGAAGCGATCACGGCTAGAGGCCGAATTAAAGTGCTTTGTGGGCTTTCTGGAACAGGGAAAACTCATACCTTGGCTGCTGCTTATCAAGCCTGGAAAAGCCAGGGGTATGACGTGGTAGGAGTTTCCCTGTCAGGTAGACAAGCCCAGCGGCTTACAGAGCAAACTGGTATTGGACAGCAGAGTTTTCTTTCCAAGGTTTTTGCGGGGGAGAAACAGCAAAGTGTGACGCTCTCGAAGTTGTTGTGGGATATTGAGAGGGCAGCAGAGAGTCAGCGCTGCTACGGTAGCCGTTCCGTTGTTGAGTCGCCTATCTCTTCAAAGACCGTGGTAGTCGTCGATAATGCTCAAGCGATTGGTGTTTCTCATATGAAGCAGTTGGTTGATGAGACAGGAAGGGCAGGTGCCAAGCTGGTGCTTTCTGGGGACTTACAGCAACCCCAAGCGTATGAGCATAGCGGGGCACTAAAGGCGATCGCCCAGAACGTAGGAGCAGTAGAACTTAAAAGGATTCACCGCCAGGAAGAGACGTGGGCACAACAGGTGGTGCAGAAAGTAGGGGAAGGTCAGGCAAAGACAGCACTGGAGCTATTGGCTGACCGAGGGCTGCTCTCCATCACTGAAACTAAAGAGGCTGCAATGTTGGCTGTGATTACTGCATGGTCAGAGCGGGGGCTGAAGCGATCTCACGACCACCTCATCATTGCTGAGACTCAGGAAGATGTTCAGACTCTTAACCGCTTGGCTCAAGCCAGGTTAATTGAGGCAGGGTATCTCGGAAACTCTGCCGTGCGGGTGGGTGCGGAATATATCCGGCGAGGAGAGCGCATTAGATTCCAGGAAACATCCCGCACCTATGGCGTGATGAAGAACGGTATGGGAACCGTGAACCATATTGACCCGATTTCTAAGGTTGCGCTGGTGCGACTAGATACCGGAAAAATGAAAGCGATTAATGTACGGCATTATTCCGGGATTGAGTTAGGGTATGCCGTAACGACAACGGATGCCAAGAATATGGAGGTGAGACATTCCTATGTCCTTACCCAAGGCAAAGGACGGGATGCAGCCCTAGTACAGGTATCGCGAGCAAAGTCTGAGACGAGAGTATTTACCTATGCTCTGGATAAAGAGGTGGAAGCATCCCTGAAGCTTGCACGGCAAATGAGCTGGGAAAAAGCAAATGAGCTGGCAATTATGCTTGAGGAACAAAGGCTGGAGCAGGAGAGGTGATAAGTGAGGAAACTCCTTAGAGACATGGAAGTCCTGAGAAATTTTGACACAGGGATTTTGGAAAGGTTTAGATAGGATCTCTCGCAAGACAGAGGTAACCTTGCAGAAATGCTAGACTCTCTTTAGCCCAGAAAATTATTTACCGATATGGTAAACTGTTTACCAATATGGTAAATTATATTTATAAGCTCTTATGGAAATCGATTTTAAGGACAAAACGCTCAAAGACCTATGTGAGCAGACAAAGCTGGCCCAGCGTAAGCTGGGTTCCCAAATGGCACGAAAGCTACGGGCGAGGCTTTCTGACTTACTTGCGGCCTCATCGGTTACTGACCTGCCTCGTGCTGGCCGTCCTCATCCATTAACTGGAGACCGGGCAGGACAGTTTGCGTTGGACTTGGTTCACCCACGTCGTTTGGTGTTTGAGCCAGCGCATGATCCGGTGCCTCAGACTGATGATGGTGGCATCGATTGGAGCCGAGTTACACGGGTCTGCATTATTTGGATAGGGGATTATCATGGCTGAGATTTTACAAACATTTGCCCCAGATTGGGTATCACCGCCTGGTGACACAATTGCTGACTTAATTGAAGAGCGGGAGTGGAGTCAAGTTGATTTGGCAAGAAGGCTGGGATTTACTACCAAGCATGTGAGCTTGTTAATCAACGGAAAAGCACCCATTACAGAGGAAACAGCACTTAAGCTTGAAAGCGTTCTGGGAGGCAGTGCAGGTTTCTGGTTAAGTCGTGAAGCACAGTATCGTGCCAAACTAGCGCAGCAAGAGGCGGAAGCTGACTGGCAGCAGTGGGTTCCGTGGTTACATGAGTTCCCTATTAAGGAGCTGATGGATCAGGAGGTCATTCCTAAGCGTCGTAGAGATGACAAAAATAAGCCTGCTATTGTTCGGGATCTGCTCCGCTTTTTTGGTGTCGCCTCCCCTGAGGAATGGCAAGGTTACTATGTCGGCATGGAAGCTTCTTTTCGCCGTACTCGAACTGAGCAAAGCGATGTGGGAGCTATTTCAGCGTGGTTGCGTCGAGGGGAGATTGAGGCAGAGAAACTTAATTGCCCTAAGTACAGCAAAGCAAAGTTTGAGAACGCTGTTCACACGATTCGACAACTCACCGTGCTATCTCCTGAGGAATTTGTGCCGCAGATACGCCAATTGTGTTGGGATTCAGGGGTTGTCTTTACCCTTGTACCTGCAATTCCACGAGCACATACCAGTGGTGTAGCTCGCTGGCTTAATCCTCACAAGGCACTCATTCAGCTTTCGCTCTATGGCAAAACCAATGATCGCTTCTGGTTTACGTTCTTTCATGAGGCAGCACACATTCTTCTACATGGGAAAAAAGATATTTTCTTGGATGAATTTGATGGAGGAGAGAAACTAGAGTCGCAGCAGGAAGCAGAAGCGGATAGATGGGCTAGTGAGTTCTTGATACCACCTGAATACGAAGCAGAATTACCAAGTCTCAAGTCAAAACAATCTGTTACTGAATTTGCAGAGAAGCTTGGAATTCATCCGGCGATCGTCGTCGGACGTTTACAACATGATGGAGTGATTCCTATGAAGTGGATGAATGAGTTTAAGGAGTATTGTCGTCAGGCTATATCTGGAGTGACAACAGCCGATCGTGTTCGAGAGAAGTTAGGAACTTTGGAGATTACTGAGGAGGATATTGCAGAGGCAGTTACCTGGGCACGCCAAGATTTTTAGCAATGGTGATGCGAGTTGTTTTTGACACAAATACAGTGGTGTCTGCATTGCTGTTCAGTAAGGGGCGATTATCTTGGTTGCGGGAGGTATGGAGCCAAAACAAGGCTACCCCGCTTATTTCAGAAGTAACAGAGGCAGAGATTCGACGAGTATTAGCCTATCCAAAGTTTAAGCTTTCTAATGCTGAGCAGGAGGTGCTATTGGGGGAGTATTTGCCGTTCTGTGAACGTATTACTATTCCCAATTCACCTCCTTCTGTTCCAGAGTGCCGCGATCCGAAGGATGTTCCCTTTCTGCTCCTAGCTGTCGCAGGCGGTGCAGCGTATTTAGTGACAGGTGATAAGGATTTGTTATCTCTAGCAGATGAATTTCCAATTCCTATTGTTAGGGCAGAGGTACTTCAAGAGATTTTGACATTAAGGCAATGAGTGACGTTTGAAATATCACCTTTTCAAGATAGCAAGCTACGTAATCGAGGACTAACTAGATAGTGCCTTGGATAAAAGCTAAATATGTATACAGCATTGAAGTAGTGTGAGGAAATGAATGGCAAGGGCAATTGCTGCTCGCAATCAAGGGGATGATTACCAAGCTCGTTGGTTTTGGTTTCAAGCGTGCCGTCTGTTTGGCGATCGCACAAAAGTTGTTCGCGTTGTTTACGAAGCGAATAACATAAAATCCTTTGATGATATTTCAGTCTATTTTGATGGCAGATTTGATGAGGAGGGCAATCCGCTTCATGCTGAGTACTACCAGGTGAAATTCCATGTCACTTCAGCGGGAGCGTTAACTTGGGAAAACCTAATAGATCCAAGCTTCATCAATGCTACCTCGGTCTCTCTTCTTGAGCGATTAAGAGACGCTCAAAAAAAGTATGCTCCTTGTGGTACAGAAGCTCACTTTATTCTTCATTCACCGTGGACAGTGCATCCTGACGGTCTGTTAGCAAAGATCCATTCTGAATCTGATGGGCGATTGGATTGGCATCGACTCGCTGAAGGTGGATCGAGATCAGAATTAGGCAAAGTTCGCGCAGCGTGGCGTGCTCATCTAGGAATCAAAACCGATGAGGAACTGCGGATTATTTTACGTCCTCTTAGAATTCGCCAAGGACGAACCTTACAAGAATTAGCAGAATCCTTAAACGATAAACTCTTTCGAGCAGGCTTACGACCAGTAGATGAAAACTGTCTATGTCATCCTTACGATGATTTGATTCGCAAGCTCTTGCAGTATGGAAAAACAGAATTTACACATACTGATATTAAAGATATTTGCAAACGGGAGAATTTATGGATGGGACACTCTGCTGTTGAACCCACTATTCGCCAGATAGGCATTCGTAGTTTCTTACGGTGGGCGGAGAACCTCGAAGATGAGACTGATGCAATGCTTGACCTTCTTCGCTGGTTTGATGGGCGAAATATTCGCTCACCTGAACTTTGGCAGGAGATTTACCCGAACATTGAATCCTTCCTTTCTAAGGAGTTGCGACCATCTCAACGATACGATTTTCATATTCATGCTCATGCGTCCATTGCTTTTGCAGTTGGATATTGTGTGGACTCGAAGTCAGGGATTGATGCAGCAGTTGTTCAATCTACTCGCGCTGGGCGTCAAATTTGGCGACCATCATTGCATATAAATGCCGAAAGATATCCAAGTTGGACGGCTAGTAGCGAGTTGATATCCCAAGATGAAACAGATACTGCTGTTGCGCTCTGTGTTACTCACAACGTTACTGCTGACATTCGACACTATATTGAGCAGGAAAATTTGCCCATTGGCCGTATCCTGACCTTCTCTCTTCCAAGTGGATCAAATCAGAGTTCCATTCTCGATGCTGACCATGCCAAGTTACTGGCAGAGCAATTAGCAGCACTTTTACGAGAACAGCGAACAGGCCGTGAGCGTCAAGGCAAGCTACATCTTTTTGTTGCTGCTCCCAACGCCTTAGTTTTTTTCATCGGGCAGGTTTCCCGAAGCTTTGGCTCATGCGTTTTCTATGAATATGACTTTGATAGTAATGCCCCTGGCGCGTATCAACCCTCACTGGCTTTTCCACCCAGCAAATGATGCCAAAGAATGAGAAACGGTATTTTTTGTACACAGAAACGCTATGGGCAGCATAAGTTCAAATGAACTATACTATGGATGGTGGTTTTCTTTTTTACTCATTGCGTGATAAGGAACGTAATAATTATGGATCTGCCGAGCTACTTCACCGATTTTCTTGCTGCAATTCGACCTCAAGAAAATCATATTGAGGATTTCAAAACAGGTCACAGGACTCTCAGAAAGAGGCTTAAAGAGTATCAGGACCTCTCTCCAGTTATAGTGACTACATTCTTGCAAGGGAGCTATCGGCGAGCTACAGCAATCCGTCCTCAGGGCGATAAGCGAGCTGACGTTGACGTAATTGTTGTTACTAAATTGAGTGAGAATGAATACAAAAATCCCAAAGAAGCGATGGATCTGTTTATTCCGTTCCTAGAGAAGCATTACAAAGGTAAATATGAAATACAGGGACGATCGTTTGGGATTCAGTTATCTTATGTTGATCTCGACCTGGTAATAACTTCAGCTCCATCTGAAAGCGAAGAGGGAATCCTTAAATCTGATAGCGTGAGTTCGTATGAAACTCCAGAGACGTTTGGTGCCGATGAAGATTGGCGACTGAATCCATCATGGCTTTCTCTCGAATCAAGATCTATCCTCTCCTTTAGCTCACAACAATATCGCTTGGATGCCGCAAAGAAAGAAGCTGAATGGAAAATATCGCCCCTTCGTATTCCCGATCGTGACACTGAGGAGTGGCAGGATACTCATCCACTTGAGCAAATTCGGTGGACATGGGAGAAGAATCGAAAATGCAATAAGCATTACGTTAATGTTGTTAAGGCAATTAAGTGGTGGCGTAGAGAAAATCATCCAACGCCTAAGTACCCTAAGGGCTATCCGGTCGAGCATTTAATTGGAGAATGTTGCCCTGATGGTATTACCTCTGTAGCAGAGGGTATTACGAAGACATTGGAGACGATCGCACAAACCTACCAATTGTATGCTGCGCTAAAACTAACTCCTAATTTACCTGATCGTGGTGTACCGTCGCACAATGTCTTCAAGCGGGTTTCGGGTGAAGATTTTGCTGAGTTTCATGCCCAGATCTGTGAGGCAGCAGAGATTGCACGCGCAGCTCTCGATGCGACAGATATACATACAAGTGTCGAGCACTGGCAACAACTCTTCGGCAAAAAATTTCCAGATGCTCCGCCAAAAAACAATAGTGGTTCAGGAAGTGGTGGATTTACACCTCGGCAAGGTCCTTCTGTGATCACAGGAGGTCGATTTGCCTAGTGAATCAGAGGAGTATACCAGAATCGCTCCAAGTTGCTCGTAGGTCTCTTGAGTCAATTCCGTTAGTCAAAATTCTCCATGATTGGATCTGGGAAGAGAATGTCGCACAATGGGTACTTCACTGTGAAATATCCATTGCATCATCCAATTATGAGTTAGTTCCTGACATCACAGAATGGTATGTTCTGGTCTCTCCAGATTATCCTTGGGGATTGATTGAATTTTTCCCAAGTAAGAGAAACGGACTGACTCATACGTTTCCACACCAAAGTTTTAATAGCATAGGAAGAGCTAATTGTCCTTGGCGTGACGGAAACCTCTGCTTGAGTACACATCTACGGATATTAGGTAGCTATGAATACGATAGTGAACCATATGACGTTTATTGGCGGCTGCATTGGAAGTTTGAAAGAGCTATTCAATGGTTACACGCAGCTTCACATGGCACCCTTACCTTACTAGGTGAGCCTTTTGAACTTCCTGTTTTCCCAAAAGGATCTTTAAGTACGGTAGTCTTTTCGGAAGGAATCAAGTCCTTTAATCTTTGGCAGCAAATTCCAAACTCAGCAGGTTTACTGGATGTAGTGCCGTTAGATAAAAAGCCAGATACGTTTTTCGTAAAATCTTTCAGATCTGCTAATGGCCATGAACTGCTGGTTCCAGCATGGGGCAAAGTCATGACCGAGATGACGAATGAAAAGGCAACTGGAATTTGGGTTCGTTTGAATCATGTTCCTGTTCTAGATCCGTGGCAAACTCCATCAGATTGGAAAGAGCTAAGAGACATTTGCAAAGAACAGCATATTGAGCTAGATGAACAGCTCAGATCAACAGTTAAGGGAATTCGAGATGGCCAACGCCACATTCTACTTTTGGGTTTTCCGGTCCCATCACAAGTCGGGCATTCCCCCTGTCAGATCCATTGGCAGGGGCTTGAGCTTCCAGTGCTGTCTCATAGTACCAAGACAGCAAAAGGATTTAGGACAAATGAATTGGGTTACTGGCAGCGCGATCGCACTGAACTTCTGCGAGGAACGAGAAATTTATTGTGGATGAAATCTGAAAATTGGCATTCTGAGCACATATCAACTCGTGGTAGCTTTTCTGAAATGATGGCGAATAAAAAGGTATTGCTACTAGGCGTTGGGGCAGTTGGCTCTCTCGTAGCAGAGCTTTTAGTAAGAGGCAATGTTCAGTGTATAGGCTTATTGGATTCCGATAAGCTTGAAATCGGCAATCTATCCAGACATACATTGAATTTGGAAGATCTTTTAGAAAGTAAAGCTGTCAATGTTGCGAAACGTCTTAATGTTGTATCGCCTCATGCAGTTGTTGAAGCTATGGAATGTGAGTTTCCCTTTGTTTCTGAAGCACAGCGGGTATACATTCAGCAGTGTGATCTTATTTTAGATTGCACTGGGAGTGATAGTGTTCTTTATCATTTGGAGAAGTTCGCATGGGAAAGTGAAAAGATTTTTATCTCTATTTCACTTGGAAGGGATGGAAAACGCCTTTTTTGCTTTGTGTCTCAAGGTCGCAGCTTTCCAAGCCATATTTTTAGAGAAATGATCAATCCTTGGTTGGGAAAGGAACAAGAAGAATTTAAAGATCAGCCATTACCCTGGTCAGGAATAGGTTGCTGGCATCCCGTGTTTCCTGCAAGAGCTGATGATGTCTGGATGATGGCATCAGTTGCCGTAAAACATATTGAGTCTTTGATAGAATCCAATTCGCTAGATAACAATCTCGCTGTTTTTGAGCAGGTTTTTGATAAGAACGATAACTTTTGTGGTGTTCGTCTGGTATAACCTCATGTTAAAAGCACGTAGCTTAGAGTTTATATCTGATGATCAAAAGTTTGGCGTAAAAATGAAACGCAAAGAGATCTGTCGCATGTTAAAAATATGCAGAGATGCTAGAGATCAAGAGGTTGGTGGAATACTTATAGGGACATACGACTTAGAAAATAGATATGCTCTTGTAAAAAGTATCTCAGACGCACCCTGTGACTCATTACAGAGTAGAAACTGGTTTCAGAGAGGTGTTCAAGGGCTGCAAGATATGCTTAATTATTCCTGGCAAGAAGATCGTCAGTTCTATCTTGGAGAATGGCACTTTCATCCATACAGTAGCTCGCAGGCTAGTCCATTAGATGTTCAGCAAATGCGAGATATTTCTCTATCAAAAACTTCTAATTGTCCTGAACCAATACTTCTTATTCTTGGCGGCAATCCGAGAAAATCTTGGGAAATTAGTGCTTATGTCTTTCCACGTAATCAGATGTGGCTAAGACTGAGGAATGTATCACGAACTTGTCTTTGAAAAAGATTTTATACTGGCTTCTCAAAAGTCTTAAGAAACTCCTCGTTTCTTGTTGAGAGCTTCTTAGCTCTCATGACATGACGAAGTTCATCCACATCATCAAGCAGGTCTCTTTCCCTCTGATATCTCTTATCAGGATCGCGTGCTAAACAACGCCCAATAACTCTATCTACTAGATGCCATGCTTCAAGTGGAAGCCGATTCTTATCGATATTAAGAATACTGGCTGCTTGACTGGGGGGGTGGTAGGCTTGTTCGGCTGTTATGCTCTCTCGTTGGTTTAGCCTACGGAAGTCTCCTCCATATCCTCCATAAGGATACTTGAGCGTTAAAAGCTCGTACCAAATGACACCAAAGCTAAACTGGTCGCTGCGATCGTCAGCAAAGCACTGTTCAGAATCTTTCACCAATAGTTCTGGTGCTGCATACTTTGGACGGTTCCCATCTCCAAGATCTCGATTCAATGTATGTTCCACAAGCCAAGCACTTCCAAAATCGATCATCACGAGTCGGTTTGGGTTGCGTTGAAGAATTAAATTTCTTGGATTGAGATCGCCATGAACTATGTTCAGCCGATGAAGTTGCCGCAGTCCATGAGCAAGACTGATCATTAACAGACAAACTTCATAGGCACTAGGGCGAGGCTCGCATTTCGTCCCAGTTTCGCGCTTCTTAGCGCATATCAGTTTTTTCTGAATACACCTATTTCCCTCATGCTCACAGTAATTTCCATTTTTGACACGTTCCAAATAGCACCCTAAATCTTCACCCTCAGTCCATGAGGTAACAAGGTAGGCTCGCTCGCGGCCTATCCGGTAGTAGCTAAAAATGACAGGAAGCCTACCATCGTTTCCCGACAGCCGTTTCAGTTTCTCAACCAGTCCTGGCGATCTATTCTTATTTCTAGCATCGAGGTTCTTACCATCAATGCCCAAAATGCACCACATCTCGCCTCTGTTTTGGCTCCATTTATCGAACGCCATATAACGCTCACGTTGCCCTGAGAGGTCTTTAACAATGTAATAGGTCTTCTTCCCAAGAGTCAGGGTGTGGGCAGCTTTGTAGCTCTTCCCGCGCCAGCGAATTTCCTCTGGCTCATCAAGTTTTCTAAGATATTTCGTACCCCATTCATTCACGGTACATAGCTCCCTATGTAATTGCTGTATCGGGACATAGATTTAATGAAGTGTGCGTGGAGAAGGTTATTCGAGATACTTGTCTGATGCTTTTTCATGAGGGGGTAACCATTTGAAGCGATCGCCACATTCGCTGTGATAGTAGCGGCGATCAATCCCACTGACATGTAGATTTACTGGAGAGTTTAACCTTCCGGTTCTTGCATCACTTTCGCCCTCTCGATAGGCAAAAGGCTTTCCTTTTGGACAATTGAGACAATTTCGTTCATCTGGGGGTGAGGGATTTCGGCCACCTTTGGCTGAGGTTACAATGTGTCGAGCTTCTTTCAAGCCTTTGTGAAATGCAGCACGAGATCCTACACCGTTAGAAACGGTAATTCCTTCATACACTTCTCTTCCAAGCAAAATAATACCGTAGGGGCTACGTCCACCTTCTGCCTTCTCAAGGAGATGGCAGTATGCAGCCATACGAGCATAGTGCTGTCCTTTCAGTTTCCGTGTTGACGCATTCTCATCTTTCCGTCGCCATACTGGTATGCGTAAAGATCCCTTCTTAAGGACACGCCACGGTCTTCCTGCTAATCTATATTTGCGGTCTCGGAGCGGCTCTTGATAAGCAACTGATTCAAACCCCGCAGCAAGCAGATCCCACCAATTTACGGATTCATTATCAGTTGAGAGAGCAGGTTCTTTTGGCCTTGCCCTCAACGCGGCTGCTCGTCTCGCTTGTAGAAGTTTTATATTCGATTCTAAAGAAGATATATTTGAATCCGAATAATACACTTTAGGGATACGAGAAAGAACAAAAAGATAGGCGATACCAGCCATTAGAAGGTGTAACCATGAATTAAAGCCTAAGAAGTAGAGAACAACTATTGTGACAAAAGCTATGGCTGAAGTTACAATTAATTTTTTCTTCCGTAGTTGCTGCTGTTGAAGTAGTGATTCGTCTCTCTTTGCTACGCGAACTCGCAGCTCATTTATAGACCAGTTGAGTCTTGTTTCTATTTCACTGAAGTTGTAACAGGGTAGGTACTGGAGGTTTGTTCGTTGCTCTTCGTAATACTCGTCATCGTCCTCCTGTCCTAACTCATACGCGATGAGACCAGCTCGTGGGCAGAACATAAACTCAGTCATGGCGTGAACCCCAATCCAAGGGGTATGCTCACGAGCTGTCAACCCTTCACCTGGACTGCTCTTGCCGCTATATGAATACGTCATGTCCTACCCCTGGTTCCTCCTAAACGCCAAAAAGATAGAGCTTTTGATATTTCCTTCGCTGAGTGGGGTCTTTCGTCAGGACAAATACTGAGACAAGCCTCCACTTGCTGGTAGAGTTTCTTAGAAAACACACTGATGCAGTGAGGAAGATCGGCTCTTTGGGGTTGCAGGTTTCCAGTGGCGATCGCGACGAGGATCATTGCCCAACTATAAAGATCAGCTTCCACGGTTGGGTTTTCATCCCCCTCTACAAGCTCTGGCGGTCGGAAGGGATTAGCTAATAATCCTCGATTTGACACCGATGATTTTCCAGTAATGATCTTTGCTAGCTCGAAGTCGAGGACAAATGGTTGCTTATCAGGTCTGATAACTATTGATCCTGTATGGAGGTCTCGCAGAATAATACCTGCGGTATGAAGCTCATGCATTGTAGTTAGAAGGCAACGAGCAAAGGGAAGGATATCTGTGCGAGAGAATTGCTTGTTCTTCACCAGTGTTTCTACAGTGTCCCCTTCAATCCATTGATCAATAACCCACCACTCATAAGGTTCCTCTGGATTATCGAGGAGGGCAGTGCGGTTTACGGGAATACCCTTGACTTGTCGCTCGGTGAGCAGATCAACCACCTTCTTATGTCGGGAAAGTTTTGATTGAAGTGCCTTCTGTTCATCAGTACTTAGATACCTGATGTCATAACATTTCCCTCTATCAATACGATTAAGGTACTTTTCACGGACGCGAAAGACACGATATTGAAGTCCATTTGAGGCTGTTATCCACGGAGTAATACGATCTTCAATAAGCCAATTATTGATGCTCTTTTGTGCTGTTGTAGTGGATAGTTTTATAGGAAACAAGATACTCGACGACGAAGACTCTTGGCTGGAATATGCGTTGATGTTATGAGATTTCTCTTTAACAGACAAACCAGTTTCAGGGATTGAGTCGGGATATTTTTGTGGAGGATTTCGAGTGAGATATTTGTCTTTGAGTTCCAGCTTTAATGCAGAGAAGAGCAGTTGAATTGAACGCCTTGCAGCACGTTTTTTCTGTCCAAAAATATTTGAAATCACCTTCCTATCTACATCTATGCCTCCATTACTTTCTGCAATCAAGTTTTGGAGGTATTCAAAGGACACGCAGTCTTTTTCCTCATGTCCAGCTAACTTTTCCCGCTGCTCTTCAAGGAGTTTTTTCGCCTCGTTAGTTATGAAGAAGCTATCGCGGTTACGTTGTTGCTTCGGAAGGTTCATTGATCGCCGGGTGGGGGACGCATATTTTTTCCCTCTACAAGCGATTGGCTTGATGATCCGGATAGATTTAAGAAATGTGTTCTTGCTTTGTTATGAAGATTTCAGGCATTGTTTAATCGAGAGGCCGCAACTTAGAAGTATCTAGTATGAGCAAGTACGGAAAAAACTGTGAATGTAGATAGTAAACACAGATTGTGGAAAGCCATAGAAAAAATCAAGCTCTTAAGCAAGAAAATATTTGCGGTATTGCTATCCATTTCTATGAGTACGTATATTCTGGGAGTTTGTATTTTTGCTCCTTACTATAATTGGCAGTATTCTCAAAAAAATGGCTTCGTAAGTTGGCTATTCTTAGGAGAAGTTATTTCTTGTTTACATGCAATTGGATGGCCATATTTTGTCTTAAATCGGATAGAAGATGATACGAGAACAAGGATGGTTGTTGCTCAGAAACAAGAATTTTCTACATTGTCTGAGTCACAGGGAGAGATAGTTCCACCTCAAGAAGCTGAAAGGATTGCAGTCCAAAGAGCATGGGAAGGTTTCTTACAAGGGGCAAAAGAGAAGGGACTTACAGAAGTGGAAGCAAGAGCGATATGGGTTCAAAAATATGAGCCTATTGTTAAGCAGCAAATTAAAGAGCTTTTGAAGAAAGTAGAAGTCGTTAGGTGATGTCTAACTCTGGATGAATCTGTGTTCTAGATAGCCCATCGTTACTATGCTTCAGCTCTTAAGGTTCTCAAGAATCCAAGAATAAAAGTCCCTGTGACTTTAGCGAGGGGCACGAATCTAAATTTATGTGCTATTCCAGTCAAGGAATGAGGCTGACCAATCGCTACAAAGCTTTTATAGAAGGGATTCTAGCAAGTTCATAGTTTAACGCTTAAAGTCCCATCCTTAAAGCCCCTATTCTCCCAGACAAACCATTGTGGATGTGCAATTCTGAATTATCGAGCAAATCAACAAGCGACTGCTGGAGGAGGCAGAAAGAACTGCTGAATTCACAGTCATGGGATTCACACAGCCACAACAAAACCAGTAACGTTCGCTGAGGAGAAACACAAACTTGTTTACTAGCCATGCTCAGATCGGGCAGATTGCCTTGAATGTATCAATTTTAGGATTTGATGTATCGCTTACATGTGAACTGAAGATGGAAAGGTGTCCAGAGATAACTCTTCCTTCTACTCATTCACTAGATGTACAACCCAGAAATGCTCAACCTAAATACCACGATCGCGCCGTACTTGTTGATTTAACGCACATCTATACAAGAGCACAACATGAAGGAATCTGGATTGACGATGTGCAACTTTACCACCAACTTACTAAAGATGAAGATGAACTATTGGGAGTCTTTGCCTACCTAGTGATTCGTCCAGATCAACAGGAGAAGGTGGAGAGTTTGCGACGAATTGGCTATCAGGTTAGCCCACGAGTTGTTCAGCCTCGATCCGATAATTCCGAAACCAGGAAGGATATTGATACGTGGTTGATCTCAGATGCAAGTCTTTACGCGCCTTTCGTCAAGACAATTGTGGTTGTAAGCAGTGACTCGGACTATGCCTATCCGCTCAGGAAGCTTAAACAGGAGCTAAATAAGCGCATTGAGGTGATTTACTTCTCAGAGCAAAGCCTGAGTAGTGAGCTGAGATTTGTTGCAGATAAGTGTACGCCCATAACCGCGCTTCCTGGTGTTTGTAAACCACGTCTGCCTAGCAGGAAGCCTGAGAAATGAGTGTCCATAAGCTATGTAGGCACTGGTCTGCTAAGGAGTGATGTGTAAAATGGTTGCATCGAGTGGATTAGAGCCGATGCACTGCCTAAAATGTGAAAGTCAGCAGGTCGTCAAAAACGGCAAGGTTACCCTCCAAGACAGTGTTGTTGTGCAGAAGTATGTGTGCAAAGTTTGTCGCAAGCAATTCAACGACCGTACTGGCACCCCAATGGCGCGACTGCGAACCTCCTCAACAATTGTGACATTGGCAATGAATGTCCGTACTGAAGGAATGGGGGTGCGAGCAACTGGACGGTCTTTTGGCAAATCTCACTCAACCATCCTGCGGTGGGAGGAGCGTTTAGCCAACCAGCTCAACCAATGGTCACCGACTGCGCCAGAGACAGCAGACCTCACGGTCGAGGGGGATGAGGTTTACACTCGTGTGGGCGAGAACCTTCCCCCCCAGTGAGTGCGAAGGATGGACAATCCACTTTATCGAACGAGAGACGCGCTACTGGATCGCTGCACAAGCGGGACAAAAACGGGATGAATTATTCCGCCAAGGAACGCAAGCAGCATGGGCATGGGCATCTGCGGCCCAGTTTATTCGTTGGTTTAGTGATGGAGAACGACGCTACGGCATCGCATTATGGCAACTTGCCAGTGTGACGCTTGCTTCTGGTGAAGCTCATCCCGATTATGGGCGACGCAAAGTGTGGCGTGAGGGATTAGAGGTAGCGATGAAGATTAAGGGGTCACAAGGGCAAAAGCGAGTTGAGTGGGTGAAAGTCGAGCATCCGTTTACCGCAATTAGCCCTGAGCATGAAGTCCATGCCAATCACAATGAAGCGCACAATAGCGCGTTGAGGCGGCGGGCGAGTGCCTATCGACGGCGACAGAATTTGTATGCTAAGCGAGTGGCAGCCTTACAACGAGTGTTAGACATGCAGCGGTTGGTGCATAACTGGGTACGGCCCCATCATGGGTTGAAAAAAGATACGACTCCGGCAATGGCAATGGGATTCTGTGATCGCCCGATCTCCATGCTTGAATTGCTGACATGGCGAGGCTTTACCTCCCTCATCCGTTAGAAGACCAGTGCCGCTATGTAGGGTGCAGATACCATATCCATCTACTAGCGTTTGAATCATTATGCAAGCTAGAACAGCACAAACCGAAAATGAATCAGTTGATCGCTCCCATGTTGCCGCTCTTGTTCAATCAATCGATGCTGCAAACCTGCCTGCAACGCTTGTTGCAAAGCAAGGCATTATTGCTGCCATCTCGGTGAGTAATTCGACATTAAAGAATTACCGTAAGCAATTCTGGATCGAAGGCATTCACTATTTCTATCTTGGTCCAAAATTAGTGCGCTACAACTTAGAACTAATTGTTGACTGGGCTATTCATCGAGGAGATCCACAAGCACATCAGCGTGCTATTGAGGCTTTTCTCTTCAAATTGGAGAGCAATCAATCCACTAAGAAACGGCAACGACAATCTAAATAGAGAGGCTTAACTATGTCAATTCGTCCCAACGCTGGGACTGGGGACGATGCAGAGCGAGAAGCTGCTTTTCTAAAGCGACTTGAATCTTTGGAGGCTAAACCTCGGCGGCGACAACAGAAAGCAACGCTGCGAGATCTTGTGGTCAAATATTACCCCATTCTCAAACGTGCTCAGGAACGGGGTCAGACCTATGATGAACTCGCTTTGCTCTTTGAGGAAGAGCTGGGGGTGGACATCTCGCCAGGAACCTTACGGAAATACATGGCTTACGCCAAGAACCATTCAGGAGATAACGCTGCTCTTCCAAAGTTACCTGTTGCTAAGCCTACAAGAACTCGCTCCCCTCAAGTATCGCTCCAAGTCCAACCAAAATCCACAAGTATGCCGCCAGAACGACGCGAGATGTTGTTACGCAACTCTCAATATGACGATATCGAGTCCGAATTTGAAAATCTTTGAATGATTGGAGGTAGTTTCAATGGATAAGCTACACAGACAAATACTTCCTCGTTTTCATCCAAGCATTGTCGTTGTTGGAGGGAAAAAGGGTGGAATTGATAAGCAGACATGGGCTCGTATTCTAGTAGAGTCCCTGTCAGAGATGGAATTACAATCCAATTCTGCTGAGTGCGATCGTATCAACCTAAATGAAAACTGGAGGTAGTTTCAGTGGATCAGCGACTAGCAGGTACAGTTTCCATCAACCCTCAGCGAAAAGTTTTCTTTGTTGGAGGGGAAAAGGGTGGAGTTGGGAAGAGCATGTTTACCAGTACCCTAATAGAGTTCTGTTTGGAATCAGAGCTACGATTTATTCTTGTGGAATGTGATAAGGTCAATCCGGACACGGCAAGGATGTATCGCTCTAAAATTGATGTCTCGTTCGCTTACTTTAGTGAAGATCCAAACAAACGCACAAAAGCCGATCCTGTGTTTAAAGCAGGTCTTGATTTCCCTTTAGTGCTTTGCAATCTCCCTGCTCAATCTTATCAAGGCATGAAGGATTGGTTCATTGAAGATGGTCTTTACGAATTGGGACAGGAGCATAATATCGCATTCTATCACTGGTATATTTCCAATGGAGGGTATGACTCTGTTCAGATCTTCATCAGATCGCTCGAAGAGCTAGGTTCCTATATGCAGCATTTTTTTGTAAGGAACTGGGGACTTTGTGATAGCTGGAATCATGTAGACGATCATAAAGATATGAAAGCTGCAATAGCAGAGTATAACTTTCCTATCATTGATTTGCCCAAGTTTCCTTACGCAGAAAGAAACTTTATCGAGGACTATAACTTTTCCAGGAAAAAAGATGAAGTAAAGCTCACTTTTTCCTCTGCTGTGACTCATCCTGAATTGAGTCTAGTTTCAAAGCAACGGATCAAGAATTTCCTGCGTGATAGTTTTGCTCAAATCGAAAACACAGAAATATTGAGTGATGAAAAGCCCTAAACGTCCTGGGGCTAGCGATCATGATTTGTTCAACGATGTGCTTGCAGGTGCTAGTCCAGAAGCAAGGGAGAAGCTTCTACGAATTCTTTACCATTCTGGCATTAATGAGGGAGATCCGATGTTCTGGGCACTTGCGGCTCTCACCAATTGCCAGATGTCAGTTGAGCCAATTCCAGAAGAACTAGCAAGTTTGAGGGAAGGTATTAAAGCCGTCTTACTAGCCCTTTGTGAAGAAGTCGAAATTAGTCTCCATCGACACGAGGAGTTGAATCACAGCTTCTATGTCACTGCTGAACGGCTAAGCACTATTTTGAATCAGAAATTATCTGAAGTTGAGCGGCATCAGAGCCGCCATAAGAGTGCAATCTCCCTTTCTCTTAAAACAGCTTTGCTCTGGTGCCTTGTCACTTCTGCGATCGGTGGTATTGCTGGAGCACTCTTGATAGCAACCGTCATGATTGTTGCTGCCGCCCATTAACAAGAGGAAGTAACTCGTTGGTTCGATAAATTCCTGACACAACGAGTTCTTCCTACCCCGTAATTTTGAATTCCGATTCGTTCATTCGCTTACAAGCCTATGATTACATTTCTTCGGCGATTAGCCTCAACTGTAGGGCTAATCATACTCTGGGCACGCTTGTATCCATTTATTCTCGCAATAATCAGCGTTCTGCCCTACAGAGATAACCTCGCATTCGGTTGGATTAGCCCTGAGTTGGTGCAAAGCATTTTCTTTAAGGTGATAACGCTTCTCTACCTCACATTTTGGTTTGGGATGTATCTCGATGGTTTCTTCAATGAGTGGTCTTTGTTGAGATTTCAGTCTCTCCAAATTATGGCTTGTGGGTGTCGTTGGCTGGTTCAGTCGATTATCAGGCTGTTACTACCTTTCCTAGTCAGCATTGGTGAATATTGGGGACTGGTTCACTTTACGACGACACCTCCGTTACTTCAGCGAACAACAGCCATTGTCTTTTTCATTATTTTGGCTCTTCTAGGTTGGTTTTATCCAAACACAAAAGTAGCTCAGATCCATTATTGGAAACAGTTTCAGTGACACATTTCTCTTCATCTGAAAGAGGACAGCAAATATGCGTAATAAACAAACCGTAGATCTTCGTGCAAGGATGCTTCAGTCTGTACAAAAATCTCCTGCATGGGGCAGGGGAGTAGTAGCTAGCTTCTTTGTTATTGTCACTGCTCCATGCATTTATACACTCGGAGCAGGAGTGACTGACCTCTTTCTAAATCTGTTTCAGCTCTCATTCTTTAATCCTGGCAATGTTATTGGTCATTTCGTTGGTTTACTGTGTTCAGCAGGGAGTTCCTACGTCATCTTCAAGGCCATTTCTGTATTGGTTACTCTCAAGAATTGGCAAGAAGGGCTAATCCCGTTGAATTTCTGGGGGCTGTCAGTCTTTGCGGTGATTGGTGCTGGGTTTGGGACTCTAAGCCTTAGTCTCATTCTCCTTCCCAGTATTAGTCTTAAACTCGCTTTGGTGTTTGCTGTCTTTATAGCAGGATTGGTAACAGCAGCATTGGTGGAATCGCAATGGGTTCTTTGGGATCGAGTGATACGAGGAAAAAGGCTTCGATATTCTGGCGATATCAGCAATCGTTTAACTGAAACAGCAAATCATCCTCTGCCGTGGGGAAAGCTGTGGGTCAAAAAGATTCAGGAATCCTTAGGCTACTTCGTTTTAGGCGCACCTGGAATGGGGAAGAGTACTTGGCTAGAGGTGCTGATGACGATTGCCTTGTCAGGTATTGGCGTTATCCCAAATCATCGTGGGTTGCTTTACGATGCAAAGCCCGATCAGACAGCAGGTTTGGTTCCGTTTCTAGAAGCACTAGGTATTCCCTATAAAATCCTTAATCCGCTCGATCGTCGTTGCACCGGATGGGCAATAGGTAAGGATATTCGAGGTGAAGCAAGTGCTGCGGAGTTTGCGGCAGTACTGATTCCAGAAACTGAGAGCAACAATGACAATCAGTATTTTATTGATGCTCCTCGATTGCTGATCACAGCAGTAATTGTTGTTCTCATCAAAATATTTGGAACGAACTGGACGTTGCGTCATCTGATTCTGTTTTGTAGTGACAAAGTGCTCATGCAGAAATTGTTGGAGAAGCATCACCCACGCCATCAGGCATACATGGAGTTTTTTAAGGAGAAGAAAGGACAGAAAAACGAGGTGATCACAACAATTCAGTCAAATCTACTGCCCCTCGCTATTGTTGCTGCTCGCTGGGAACATGCTCAAGACATGATTTCAATTCGTGACTGGCTTAAGGGGGAATATGCCCTCGTCCTGGGCAGTGACTTTGAATTCCCAGAGACCCTCAAGCGGATTAACCAGCTCATGTTCCGCTTCGTAACAAGTGGTCTTAAGGGGCTACCTGATGACCCGGATCGTCGTGTCTGGATGTTTATTGATGAATTAGCAGCAATGGGTGATTTGCCTCAACTGGAAGATATTTTAGCGTTAGGTCGTTCCAAATCAATCTGTACGTTTTTATCTACTCAGAATGTCCCTGCCTTACTAAGGATTTTAGGTCGAGAGAAGACATGCGAAATCATCGGTCTTTGCCGATGGAAAGCAATTATGGGAGTCGATCCTGAAACCGCTAAATTCTTAAGCGAGTACTTCTCTGATTACGAATACGTCGATACCAGCTATAGCACTTCAGTCTCATCCGGTCCTCAAGGCAGCACGTTCACTTCAGGGACACAAGAGCGGATAGGCAATCGACGCACTGTCACAGCTCAACAACTTATGGATATGAACATTCCATCTCCTGGTCCTGAGAATGGATTGCACGGTTACTTTGTCGGGCCTGGAGAAGGCATCCATTTTCATACATATGGGTGGAATGAAATTGAAAGGATGAGAGCCGAGCGGGTGGACTATGTGACTGCCTACGATCGCATCAGTGACGATGACCCTACAACCTCACTGCTTTCCTGGACGGATGAAGAGCGTGAAGCCTTAGGGATCTAAGAAATCTCACGGCTCTTTTCAGATTTAACTTCGCCTCATTTGTCATCTTCACATCTCAAGGAATAGAGAATTATGCCGTTATCTTCAAACGACTCAAAGCACAGCATTCTTGAAAACCAGGAGCAGCACCCTGAACACCTCATTGACTACTTGAAGGGAGAACCACTTTTAGCTCCCCTATGGGAAATTGCTGCTTCTAGAGGAGAACTGAAACTTCCGCAACCGCCACTCTGGAAGAAACTGCTCAAACCTCTGGCAGATGTTGCATGGGCAGATTCAGAAACACTATACGGTCGCAGTTACGTTACCCCTGAGCTGGTTACTGAGGCGAAAACAACAGCAACGATCCTCAGTACTGCTAATCTCATCAACATTTTGACGACCTATCCCTATCTTTATTACGCTTTTGCAGGAATGGGCGGTAGCGGTACAGCCCTCGCAGTTGTGCTGGGAATCTTGCTCAACAAAACGGGAAATGCCCTTGGAGAAGCTGCTTGTCGTAACCGCCATCCCAAAGGTGCGATCGCTGCTTTAGCGGGGACTATTCTTCTAAACGTTGTGCTCACGCTGACTGCGGGGCCAGGAACAGAACTCTTGCTTAATACATCAGGACTGGCTGAGCAACGTGGGCGGGAACTGATTCAGGAGAAGGTTCTCGACACTACCCTCCAAGACCAAAATCTTGCTCAACGTCAAGAGTGGCTGAAAGCGGCTCAGGCAGACTGCCAAGTGGTGCTTGATGAGCTTCACGCTTTAGCCCCGGATCACCCCAATCGAGACCTGTTGTATCAGCGAGCCTATGGAACCTGGAGCGAACGCGATCGCGACTGGAGCCAGGTGCCAACCACTAACCTACCTCTTTGCCGGAAAGCCGCTCAGCTAGAACAGGAGGTTCAGGCGTATGCCACCAAACTCCAAACGGAGCAGGAAGCAAAACAGGCTGAGATTCATCGGCATGGAACTGCTTTGCTCTATTTGAAAGCAGTTCACCCAGACATTTACCACACCTATGTTGATGAGTATGGTCAGATTCGTTCTGGACTTGAGGCAAGCCGATTGTCACTTCAGGGTTTTACTCAAAAGCTCAATACCGGAGACCTCGCTGATTTGGGCTTCCCCCTGTTCTATTTCGTGATCAGTCTCGTAACCAGTGGTGTGGCGATCGCCAAGGTCGCTACGTTTGCTAGACGGAAGGATGTGTTGCGGAGTTGGGATCCGGCAGTTTACCAATTGAGGGAAGAGCTTTTTTATCGGGCAGGGAAGGGGCTTCAGCAGCGGGAATACCTAGATGTTGCAGCATTGCCCAATGGCAAAGTTCCTCATTGAAACCCTCGGTACTCAGGGTGCGATCGCACACGAAATTCTCCCAAGTATTTTGATGTTTCCTTATTCACCACAATGAACAGCAATTATTTCATCACTTCAGCACAAGAACGCACGTCTCAACAACGGTTTTTGGCTCTCTGCCTTGAAGCAATTCGCCAAACGGGGCAATGCGCCTATCCACCGCTGCTACGGCTGATTGAGCTGTCTGAGAAGAATGTATCAATGGAATCGCTTCCTCTTAAGCAGAACCATCCTGAGGGACTTAAGCAGCAGGTGACAGCAAGTCACCAGACTATCGCCACTGCGGTTCAAACACTGCAAGCCCAACCAACCTGGAACTCCTCATCAGAAATTGAACAAGCTATCCAGGCAATCGCTCAAGAAACTAAAGCCCTGGAGATGCTTCTCCAACCGATTTATCCAGCAGGCTCTCAAGGAGCATCAGTTCTCAGCAGACTGAATTTCCTGCGAGAGTATCTCTTCAAAAAATTGACCGATACCCACTTCCTCTCTCCTCAGGGCTTACGGGCTGAACAACCGATGGTGTTTCTCCAGCAGCATCAACGAGTCTACCGCTACCTCAGCCAACTTCAATCTGTAACGCAAGAACTAATCGAGATGCTTTGAAATTCCAGTCTCAATGAACAGGTAATTGGTATGAAGAACGTAACCGAGATGAATCCGTTCCATAAACGCGCCCTTACTCAGCAGGAATTTGAACAGGACTATTACCGAGACCAGCGGGATTTCAGGCGTACCCGTCTGATTGGTGTTGACCTACAAGGGATTGAACTGGCTACGCTTAACCTTCAAGGTGCTGATCTGAGGCTCGCGATCAACCTGCATCGTGCGGTTTGGCAGGGTGCGAATCTGAGTCAGGTAGATATGCGTGGTGTTGATCTAACAGAGCTAAATCTGAGTCAGGTCGTGTTCTGGAAAGCTAAACTTCAGGCAACCAACCTCACCCATGCACTGCTGACGGGGAGCAACTTAACCCGTGCGAACCTAAATGGTGCCAACCTAAGTGGAGCGTTGATTGATCATGCCAACCTCGCTTATGTCAGACTTCAGGGTGCTAACCTCAGCAAGGCTGTTCTCACAGGCAGCAACTTGAGCTTTGCCCGGATGGAGCAGGCAAATTGTGCCCAAGCCTGTTTTACGGATACCAACCTGGAGCAGACAAAGCTAATTGGGGTCAATTTCAGTGATGCACTCCTCGATCGCAGTAATCTGAATCGTGCTGATCTAGCCTGGGCAAATCTAACCAGAGCTGACCTATCAGGGGCTTCGTTAGCCCAAGCAAAACTCTGGCAGAACAATCTCTACGATACTGACTTTCAGAATGCCAACCTCTCTCAAGCAGATAGACACGGGGCAAGTGAACGAGGGGTGAGTGCCAACCTGAGTCTGAAAGAGATATTTATGGGGAACTATTCGAGCCAAAATGCTCAGCAACAAACACAGGGATAGATAACGGAATTCTCTGGAATTAGCCAGGGAAAAGGATTTTCAGAAGGGGGGAATAAAGAGTGGAATGTCCTAACGGACGGTTCGGACACCTGAAATACCCCCGTCGCGTGTCAGCAGCCAGAAGCCCTGCTCCACTTGGATTTGGGGCTGCATACAGATTGTTAGCGATTGCACTTTGAGAGTGCGTACACTTCTTGCTGTGAATGGGGTCAGCAGTGCTGGCTTAGGTTTCATGAAAAAGCAGCTTTCTACAAAAACGGTTAGTTTTCGGATCGATGGTCAGTTAGCGGCAAAACTCAATCGACAAGCCTTAGATCAACGATTGAGTCTCCATGAGTATATCCGTGAACTTTTCCTGGATGCTCTGAGCCAACAGCCATTACGGGACGAGGTGATTGAGTTGCACAGCGAGTTGAAAAACATCAGTGCAGAAATTGATGACCTGCGGCATGACTTGTCTGTCATGTTGCAAAAGTTCCTGATGGAGCTAGCAGATATGGACGAGGATGAGGCACGAAGCTGGATGACTAGCAGATTGTCTTCTCAGGGGTTTCAGGTGGCAGATGAGGATAACGCTCTCGATTAGGGTATGAGCGGATAGCGCAGCTACCGCGTTAGTTGGAATGAAGTTACCCACGCTTGAGCTGGGGTGAAGGGCAAAAAGAAGCCCCGGAACCACAGCGAAGGGGTGGATAACTTGCGAAGTTGGTCATGGGTTTTGCATAGGGGCTGAATGCCACTGTGTAAAACCTGTGAGCAAGTGAGCGCGATTTCCCTAGCAGTCCTGAAAACACCAGGGAATTATGCTGCTCGGAACAACTCCATGCCGGGTGCCTCGCTACAGGTGAATGTTAAGAATTTTCATAATGTACCTGTCATTCCCCTATCCCTGCTTCGCAGGCTACGAGGAATGACAGGTTTGATATCTAGAAGCCAGAAAAATATTGACAGAAGAAAATCCTTATCCAAACTCCTAACCAAATAACGTGACTCAGGAGGAGGATGTCGTCACTGAACAGCCATAGAGAAGAGGACGAGTTTGAGCAGCTCTCCTTGGACATAGAGCTAGAGGTTGTGCCCTCTGAGCAAAACTGGTCAGGGCATTGCTATGAATCCCCTCTTGCCAAACATTCATTTGGGGTGTCACTGAATGATCTACCATCAGGGGAACGACCTCGCGATCGCCTCGTCGATGCTGGCCCCTCGGCATTATCTACGGCTGAATTACTCTCGATCGTGGTTGGTACAGGGCAACGGGTTGGAAAATTTTCGGCTTTAGCACTGGGACAACACCTTCTCCAAATTCTGGGAGCTGATGGCATCGATCCTTTAAGACGGCTGCGGGGAATTACCGTGGAGGAACTTACTACGGTGCTGGGGATTGGGCCAGCGAAGGCAGCAACCCTGGTGGCAGCGATCGAGCTGGGGAAACGAGTATTTTTGCCTAAGCCAGAGAAACGGACGGTAATTGATGATCCAGGGTTAGCTGTCGAGGCACTGTCACAAGATCTGATGTGGCGGAGCCAAGAGTGCTTTGCGCTTGTTCTGCTGGACGTTAAGCACCGATTGCTGGGTACCCAAGTGGTGACAATTGGCACCGCTACTGAGACTCTCGCCCATCCAAGGGAGGTGTTTCGAGCAGCGATTCATCGGGGGGCGACGCGGATTATTGTGGCTCACAACCATCCAAGTGGCGCGGTTGAACCCAGCCCAGAAGATATAGCTTTGACAAAACAACTGCTTCAGGCGGCATTAGTGGTGGGAATCCCGGTGCTGGATCATTTGATCTTGGGGGGTGGGCAGTATTGCAGTCTACGGCAGACGACAAAATTGTGGCAGGAGAATCCTCAGGATTAATTCCTCCTGGGAAAGACTGAAACGTCTAGAAAGATCTTGAGGATTGGCCACTCCCTTTTTCCCTGTGCTTCAATGAAAAAGTCAAATTTCTGATTAAAGCCTATTGGGATTAATTTCTATGTTTGATATTGCTTCTGAAAGTCAAGAAATCTGAAGGTATGTAAAGGCGCACGTATAGTAACTTGGCATGAGTCCATTTCTTTTTATTTTGCTTGCTAGCGAGGGCTTGAATGGCTGATCGTTTTCTTCCCACTCCAGGGGCTGTTGTTACCTGCCGCGATCGCCAATGGGTTGTACTCCCCTCGGAAATCCCTGAAGTCATCCGTTTACGCCCTTTGAGTGGGAACGAAGATCAAGTTTGCGGTATCTATCACCCCCTGGATCTGGAGCCAATTACCTCGGCTCAGTTTCCGGTTCCGAAAGCAGACGCAATTCAAGACCATACCGCTGCTCAACTGCTCATGGATGCAGCTCGATTAAGCCTACGGAGTGGGGCAGGTCCGTTTCGATCTCTCGGTCGCTTATCAGTCCGCCCTCGACCGTACCAGCTCGTACCACTACTTATGGCACTGCGGTTAGAGACCATTCGGCTTCTGATTGCGGATGACGTGGGAATTGGCAAGACAATCGAAGCAGGGCTGATTGCCAGAGAAATGCTCGACCGTGGGGAAGTCAAACGTCTGGCCGTTTTATGCCCTCCTCATCTGTGTGATCAGTGGCAGCGAGAGCTGAGGGAAAAATTTCACATTGATGCGGTTGTGATTCGATCGGGCACGGTCAGCAAATTGGAGCGTGGTCTGCCTGGAGGAGATCATCACGTCTTCGGGTATTACCGCCACATTATTGTGAGTTTGGATTATGCGAAGTCAGACCGCCGTCGAGCTAGCTTCCTAGCTCATTGCCCAGATTTGGTGATTGTAGATGAAGCACATACCTGTGCTCGCCCAGGGGGACGGAGTACCTCCCAGCAGCAGCGACATCAATTACTTCAGGAACTAGCCGAGCGAGAGCAGCAGAATTTTATCCTTTTGACGGCGACTCCTCACAGCGGGATTGAAGAATCATTCCTCTCAATTATTGGTCTACTCAAAGGTAAATTTGAGAGTTGGGACATTAATAACCTGACTCAGGAGCAACGAATTGAGTTAGCTAACCATTTTGTCCAGCGTCGCCGAGCGGATGTGAAGCAATGGTTAGGGAACGAAACGCCTTTCCCAGAGCGCGACCCTTTAGAACACCCCTATAAGCTGTCCAAGGAATACCGGGATCTTTTTGAGGAAGTCTATAACTTTGCGCGTGGATTGGTGAAAACAACCACTGCGGATATGAGCTACGCCCAGCGTCGAGGACGGTATTGGGCGGCATTGGCGCTAATTCGTTGTGTAATGTCGTCACCTGAGGCAGCGATCGCAACACTCGGTAAACAGGTGAATAAGACCGCAACGGACGAAGGGCAGGGCGCGGAGATCGACATCGACGAAGACCTGATGGTTGCCTATACCTATGATCCAACGGATCAGGAGCAGGCGATTGATGCTCAACCTACGATCGCGATTGAGCAGGGGCAGCGGTCTTACCAGGATTCCGATCGCCGTAAATTGCGGGGATTTATTCAGGCAGCAGCAAAACTCAAAGGGGCAAAAGACACCAAGTTACAAGCAGCGATCGCCACCGTCACCGATCTCCTTGACAAAGGCTTTAATCCGATTATCTGGTGTCGCTACATCGCTACAGCCAACTACGTCGCTGAAGAATTGCGAAACAAATTTGAGAAAAAGCGGGGGAGTACAACCCGTGTGATCGCCATTACAGGCGAGCTATCCGAGGACGAGAGGGAAGTTCGCTTGGAGGAATTAACACGCTACCCGCAGCGGATTCTGGTGGCAACGGACTGCCTCAGTGAAGGGGTGAACCTGCAAGAGTGTTTTAATGCAGTGATTCATTACGACTTGCCCTGGAACCCGAACCGCTTGGAACAGCGAGAAGGCCGGATTGACCGCTACGGTCAGACGGCAACTGTGGTGAAAAGCTATCTGATTTATGGGCAAGACAATCCAGTCGATGGAGCCGTATTGGACGTTTTGATTCGGAAAGCGGTGGAAATCCACAGAACTCTGGGCATTACAGTACCCGTGCCTATGGATAGTGCCACGGTATCTGAGGCAGTGTTTAAATCACTCTTTGACCGGAAGGAGGATGAAAAGCAACTCTCTCTGCTGGATTTGCTGGATAAGGGCGAATCTGCTGTCGAGCAAGTTCATAAAAATTGGGATCGGGCGGTCGAGCGAGAAAAGGTTAGCCGGACTCGGTTTGCTCAACGGGCGATTAAACCGGATGAGGTTGAACAGGAGCTGGTGGAGTCGGATCAAATTCTGGGCAATGAAGCCGATGTTGAGCGATTTGTGAAAGCTGCCTGTAGCCGCTTGAATGCGTCCTTACAGAAGAAAAAGCAATCCTGGCTACTGCCATCGATCCCTTTGCCGTTGCAACCCGGCTTGGGTACACAGCCCCGCACGATTACCTTCACGACACCCGCACCGGAAGGGGTGGAATATGTCGGGCGCAACCATCTGCTGGTTGAGGGGCTAGCCCGTTATCTATTAGAAGAGACCCTCGAAAATAACCATGACCCAATCGCAGCTCGTTGTGGCTTTACGATTACTGATGCAGTTGAGCAACGCACCACACTGTTACTGCTGCGATCGCGCTATTTGCTGACCAGTCCAAAAGTTGAGTCTCTTCTGGCGGAGGAATGTTTCGTTGCTGGTTTCACGGGTCCACCCTCTAATCCCTTATGGTTGGATCCTGAGGATGCCCAGAAGTTACTCCAGCAAGCGGAACCTGTGGGGGATATTGCTCCCGCCTTGAAGCGACTAGAAATTGAAGATTTGCTGAACAGTCTCGGTGATTTTGAAGAAGAACTAGACGCGATCGCCCAGGTCAGGAGTCAAGGTCTGGTTCAGTCTCATCGACGAGTTCGGAGTGTGACCAAGGAAGGACAGGTGCGTGTGAAGCCTCAATTGCCAATGGATATTCTGGGAATCTTTGTTCTCCAGCCCGGTCAGCGGAGGAAAGTGGCATGAAGAATACGATTGATATGCCAGTCGGGGTTGATATTCAAGGCAATTTGATCGCGCCGGATTTAACCACAGAGTTATTGGTTGGGGAGATTAAGGGTCAGTCACCGGAAGACTTTGGTCTTGCCAAAGGGGACAAGCTAGCAGATGAAATTGCGACTGCTTGGGGGGATGCCAAAGCGTATTGGGCAGCATTCCAGCGAGCTGTATCCCGACTACCAGAAGATGATCCAGCTACGACGGTGACACGAGAGCAGTGGGTGGTACCGTTGCTCCGAAGTCTGGGCTATGACCCGGTATATGTGGCAAAGGCTGAAGTGGTGGAGGGACAAACCTATGCAATTTCCCACCGAGCCGAACCGGGAGAGAATAAGCCACCTGTTCACATTATTGGCAGTCGAGTACGACTGGAGCAGCGACCTCCCAGCGGTACACCCCGACTTTCTGCCCATGCCTTAGTGCAGGAATATCTCAACCGCACGGAGCATCTCTGGTCAGTAGTAACCAACGGTCTGCGGTGGCGATTGCTGCGAGACTCGACGTTAATGACCCGGCTGACCTACGTTGAGTTTGACCTGGAGCAGATCCTCAATGGGGAGAACTTTGCTGAGTTTGGCTTATTTTATCGGCTGTTTCACCGTTCCCGGCTACCGGAAAGCATCGACGACGCGGATGAATGTCTGCTGGAGTTTTATCACCAGGAGTCGTTACAGCAGGGTGGACGGGTTCGCGATCGCCTCCGTGACGGTGTAGAATCTGCCCTCAAGCGGCTGGGGACAGGATTCTTACAGCATCCCCAAAGTCAGAACCTGCGCGAGAAGTTGGAGGCAGGCACACTGACGGAGGTAGCGTATTACCGACAGCTTTTAATGTTGATTTATCGCCTCCTGTTTTTGATGGTAGCGGAATCACGAAATCTTTTGCTTTCAACGGACGATCCAGAGAAGGCACGAATTTACCGGGAGTATTACAGCATTGAGCGGCTGCGAGCCTTGGTAGAGCGACCGAGCTGGCGACGGGAAGGCTTTCAAGACCTGTGGCAGGGGTTACGGGTCACATTTCAGCTCTTTGATGAGAATTGGCGGGGACAGGTGTTGGGGCTATCACCCTTGGATGGTGATTTGTTTGGATCGCATACCTTAGCTGATTTGGAGAGCTGTGGCATCGACAACCATGACTTGATGTTGGCGTTGCGGGGATTATCGCTCTATGAGCAGAAGGGGCAATTGCGCCGGGTCAACTATGGGGCACTGGATGTTGAGGAATTGGGCAGTGTTTACGAGAGTCTGCTGGAGTTTCACCCGAATGTGAGTCAGGTTGATGGGATTTGGGAATTCCAGTTAGTCACGGGGAGTGAACGGAAGACGACGGGTTCTTACTATACGCCACCGGAGTTGGTGGGACAGTTGATTAAGAGTGCGTTGGAGCCAGTGATTGCGGATCGGCTAGCATCGTTGGAATCTGGAGCAACAGTAGAGGCTCAAGAACAAGCCCTGTTGAAGTTGAAGGTGTGTGATCCGGCTTGTGGATCAGGGCACTTTTTGCTGGCGGCAGCACGACGCATTGGTAAGGAACTGGCACGGGTACGCACGGGAGAAATGCAACCAGGGGCGGAGCCGTTGCGGGTAGCGATTCGCGATGTGATTCAGCATTGCATTTATGGGGTGGACTTAAATCCACTAGCCGTAGACCTATGCAAGGTGGCGTTGTGGCTAGAGGGGCTGTGCCGAGGGTTATCGCTGAACTTTCTGGATCACAGAATTAAGTGTGGAAACTCGTTGGTCGGGGTGTTGGATCTGGATTGCTTGAAAGAAGGAATTCCAGACGATGCCTATAAACCTGTAACGGGGGATGACAAAGCCATTGCCTCTCGCATCAAGAAAACGAATAAGAAAGATCTAGAAGATTTGCAGCGAGGTCAACTTTCCCTGGAGTTGGAGTCAACCTTTGAGAAAGACCGAGAGGAGTATGCCAAGGCGTGGCGTGAAATTGAGGTGATGAAGGATGATGACCCGGCAGCAGTGCATCAAAAGCAGAAGAAGTATGAGCGCAATCGTCATCTGGTTTCGTGGTTGCGGGATCGTTCGGCCTGTAATCTCTGGACATCCGCGTTTTTTATGCCGTTGACGGAGCAGAATTTACAGCTTCTGCCAACTTCTGGAGTGTTAGACAATCTGCTGAAGGGGAATTGGGCAACCCATGTAATCGTAGATGCAGCGGATCAGTTAGCGGAGGAAAAGCGGTTTTTCCATTGGCCGTTAGAGTTTCCAGAAGTGTTTGAGCAGGGTGGATTTGATTGTGTGTTAGGGAATCCGCCTTGGGAACAATTGCAATTCGACCCCAGAGAATTCTTTGCTATCGCCAAGCCTGAGATAGCCAACTCTAAGAATCTATCTAAGAGGCAAAAACTAATAGCATCACTTAAATTTAGTGATCCTGACCTTTACAGAAGTCTTGAAGATTTTGAACATTCAATAAGCGCTCAGCAAAAATTTGTCCATTCGGGAGGGAACTACCCTCTCACGAGCTATGGAAGACTCAACTTATATTCACTCTTCGCAGAACTGGCAAAAAACACAATCAACACCAAAGGTAATGCCGGACTAATTATACCAACCGGCATTGCAATAGATTCTTTTAATCAGCACTTTTTTAGTGACTTGGTCAGGCAAAATAGAATACTCGCTCTATATGACTTTGAAAACAGAGACAGAATATTTTCTGATATTTACTATCGAGTACGATTCTTGATCTTTGTCATAAGTGGAGGAAGTGTTAATAAAACTAAGTTTGCTTTTTTTCTGACGAAGCCTAGCCAGGTTGAGAAAGAAGAGAATATATTCTTTTTAACTCCACAGCAAATTCAGCTATTAAATCCCAACTCACTTACATGTCCTACATTTAGGACTCACAAGGATTCTTTGTTGACTGTGTCAATATATCAAAGATTTCCAGTTTTTGAGGATGAGCAAAAACAAAGTAATCCTTGGAAAGCTTCTTTTATGCTGATGTTCATGATGAGTTCAGATAGTGCTCTTTTTCTCGACAAAAAACTTGGGGATTCCCTGCCCCTCTATGAAGCAAAAATGATTCAGCAGTTTGATCATCGCTTTGGATTTTATACCCAGGAGATGATAGAACGTGATCAAAACAGCTTCAAGGCTATTCCTCATCCCGATGTGGAGCAGAAAAAGAACCCAGATTTCCAGGTTAATCCACGTTACTGGATTGATTGGAAGGAGGTAGATAATAAACTTTCTGGAAGATGGGATAAACAATGGCTTCTAGGGTGGCGTGACATAACAAGTGCAACCAATGAGCGTAGTGTGATCTTTAGTGTGCTCCCAAAAGCTGCGGTTGGACACACCGTTCCACTGTTATTTCCTAACGTCAAATCAGGGCAGTTGATTTCATGTCTTTTAGGTAGTCTTAATAGTCTGATATTTGATTTTGTGGCAAGACAGAAAATAGGTGGGACGCATTTAACATTTACTGTTTTCCGCCAACTTCCTGTTATTCCTCCCGATCGCTACAGTCGTGCCGACATCGACTTCATTGCCCCCCGCGTCCTTGAACTCACCTACACCGCCTGGGATCTGCAACCCTTCGCCCAAGACATGGGCTACGACGGCGAACCCTTCATCTGGAACCCCGAACGCCGCGCCCTGCTCCGCGCCGAGCTTGATGCCTACTATGCTCACCTCTACGGACTCACCCGCGATGAACTCCGCTACATCCTCGACCCTGCCGACATCTATGGCCCCGACTTCCCCAGCGAAACCTTCCGCGTCCTCAAAAACAACGAGATGAGACAATTCGGCGAATACCGCACCCAACGCCTCGTCCTCGCCGCCTGGGATCAGTTGTTTGGCAGCAGTTAAGTGGTGCTGTCTAATTACTACACAACTTGTCTACACAATCTTTAACTCCATAAGGAACATGCAATGTACAAACCTGGCGGCCCGATTATCGATGCCCTAACCCGTATTCAAAACAATCAATATGTGCTGCCTGCCATTCAACGAGAATTCGTTTGGCAACCCGAACAAATTGCAAAACTGTTCGATAGCTTGATGCAAGACTATCCGATTGGAACCTTTCTATTCTGGAATGTAGAAGCGGTGAATAGTCACAAGTTCAAGTTTTATGGCTTTGTCCGCGATTATCACAAAAGGGATAGTCCCCATTGCCCTGATTTAGGACTGCTCCCTAACCAAACCCTAACTGCCATTCTAGACGGACAGCAAAGGCTCACTGCCCTTAACATTGGGCTTCGGGGTTCAATGGCGATGAAGGTTCCCTACAAGTGGTGGAGTAGCCCTGATGCATTTCCGAAATGCTTTCTCTACCTTGACCTACTCGCTAAAGGTGATGCTGAGTACGAGGACTTCAAATACCGATTCAAGTTTCTTGAACCATCCAAAACCAAGGACACCAGCGACGAAATTTGGTTTAAGGTTTCTGATGTCTTGAACCTCAAAGCTGGCCCTTCCATGCTGAAGTGGATTACAGATAGACACCCAAACCTGGATAACGATCGACTTAACTTGGCATTTGAAGTTTTAGCAAAACTCCACGAGACTGTACACATTAAGCCCCTTGTTCACTATTACGAAGAAACCAGCCAGGATATTGAGAAAGTCCTAAATATCTTCATTCGCCTAAATAGCGGCGGAACGGTCTTATCCTATTCAGACCTTTTGCTGAGTGTTGCTGTTGCTCAGTGGTCGAAGCTAGATGCACGACAGGAAATTCATAACCTGGTCGATGAAATTAATGGTATTCGTGACGGCTTTAATTTCTCGAAAGACTTTGTGCTGAAAGCAGGCTTGATGTTGGCAGACATCAGTAGCGTAGGGTTCAAAGTTGAGAATTTCAATCATGAGAATATGCAAACGCTGGAGTCACTCTGGCCTAACATTCGCACTGCTATTGTATTAGCAGTTCACCTAATAGCCGACTTTGGTTTGAACTGGCAAACTTTACGAGCAGACAGTGCCGTATTACCGATCGCCTATTACCTTTATCACAAGAATCTTTCAGATAACTACCGCTCCCATAATTCCTATGATGGCGATCGGACGCTGATTAAAGGATGGTTATTCCGCTCATTGCTAAAACCATCCGGCATTTGGGGTAGTGGTCTGGATACCTTGCTCACTGCCCTAAGAAGCGTCATCAAAGACTCAACTGACCCAGGATTTCCGATAGACGCTCTTAATCAGTCCATGCGGCAACGGGGTAAGTCACTTACTTTTGAGCCGGAAGAGATCGAAGAACTGGTCTCGATGAACTATGGAGACAAAAGAATTTTTCTATTACTCTCTTTGCTCTATCCCTTTGTTGACCTGAGAAACCAATTTCACATCGATCACGTTTTTCCTCGATCGCAATTCAAACCAGCTCAGCTCAAGAAAGATGGATTTGACGACAATGGTGTAGAACTGCTCCGAGAACTCCGAGACAAACTCCCCAACCTTCAACTTCTAGAAGGTAAGGAAAATATTCAGAAACAGGCTACACTTCCGGTGCAGTGGCTAAGAGATAGATATCCTGGGAATAACGGAAAAGGTGATGAAAATGCAATTAAAGACTACTGCGATCGTCATGACTTAGGACAGTTACCAGAGGAGCTGAAAAATTTTCAGCAGTTTTACGACAAGCGGCAAACTACCTTAAAATCTCGAATCACAAACCTCATTAACAAAGCCTAAAGTGCCTCATTTTAAGTGAAATGATGCCTAATCGCATCACTTCTTGTAGCTTTCTCAATAGCATCTGCTATTTCCCAAACCTCATTGATGGCTATCTTCCAATTTTTCACTCAATCCTTGGCCACTCTAAAAAATAGATTCAAAAGTTTATCAGGGACTCTACACATTGACTCACTTCCATAATCCGGAACGAGTATTAGGGAACAGAAATTGAAATTATTCTGGAGCACTTCTTGAGATGACTCTTCCATCACCTGATGAAATTAATAGACAAGAATACTATTCAGACTACTTCATTAGGACACCTACATTTGATCTAACTCCTATTGAAAAGCCTGATATGTCTCCCTTTCTAATTCATATGACTGGGAAAGATGAAATTGTCAGTATTTTGGAAGGAGAAGAAGGTATTTGTGAACCAGGCGAGGGCTGTCTTTTGGCAGTAGCACCTGAATATAGCAACGGCAATATGAGTTTTGATGCAAAAGTAGTTTGCTTTACAGAATCACCTACTTTTGCAATCGATTTCTTCAGACATCGTAGGGTTGAAAGATGGGAAAGGGATCAGAGGTTTGGGATTGGATTTAGTAAAATGGCTCTTGCAGCTCGCGGAGTGCGACCAGTCATATATTTGCAGGATAGTATAGTCACCAGTATTATTTCTCTATTTTTTCGTAACGGTGAGAGGATAGAAAGTTTAAGGGAGGAGGAGGAAGAAGAAGGATTAGATAGACCTACGAGAAGACGGCTGAGAGAACTAGAGGAAGTTAATTCAATATTAGAAAGTATGTACCCGCTCTTGTTTCCACTTGGGGAGAGCAGCCGCTATCAAGGATTTATGTGGGAGAGAGAGTGGCGTTTCTTTGGGGCAGATGAATTTATATTTAATTATCAAGACATCGAGATAATTTGTTGCCCCAGAGATGAAGAACCAGAAATCCGAGAAATCTTAGGTCACTATGCTGATGATATAGTTTTTGTCCGAACTTGGGATGAATATAGCGATGTCACTCAATACCTGGAGAGCCAACAAGAGATTTGGGATGAAAGAAATGCCCGTATTGCCCAAACTGCTCGCCAATCAGTTCGAAGAAGGCAGCTAAAAACACTACTTAAAGAGAGAACAAGAACTCTCCGAAGTCTTCAATCTTATATTCAGTTTATTGGCCAGATACAGCGTGACTTGACAGTAGCTCAAGGCTCAGAAGCAACTTTGCGACAGGAGATTCAACAGCTCCAACAAGACTTACAGCAAATGGAAGAAGAGTCATCATGATTAACGATGGAGAAACATAGTCTGTTAGACATAACTTATGTAATGTGATTATCTAACAGAAACAAATTATTGATACAGCTCACTCAAGCATAATCCTATTCCATTCCTAAAAGCTGGCTATGCAATCCGCCTGGGCACTTTCATTTACTAACACCTTCTTTAGCGAACTGCTGAACCTCCCTCAAGCAGTTCAAAAAAAGATTAGCAAGACGTTGAAGGTGCTTGAAACCGATCCAATTTCTGCTCAGGGTGATGCCAAAAAGCTGAAGGGTTACACCAATAATGTCTACCGAGTTCGCATTGGTGACTACCGCCTGTTCTATAGTTTTGGACAGGGATGGGTAAAACTGCTCAGTGTTCGTAAGCGAGACGAGCGTACTTACGAAATCGAGCTGCCCGGAGTAGATTCTCCTGCCCCACCTCCTGAAGAGAGCATCCTTGAACCCCAGTATCAGGAGGCTCCAACAGCAGAGGTGACCGCTTCTAAACCCATCCCCCAAGCTGAACCAAGCTCGTCTAGCCAGAATCCGTCCCCAATTACTACCGCATTACCATTCAAACTAACAGAAGTGCTTCTCAAACAGTGGCAAATCCCCTCTGAACATTGGCCCGGAATTCTAGCTGCCCCGCACTCTGAAGCCCTATTAGAATTGCCAATTCCCGATCACTATCTCCAGCGCATCATTGATAACCTCTATCCTCGCCCCATTGAGGAGATTATTGCTGAACGTGAGTATGTATTGAAGCAGCCAGAGGATCTCGATCGCTTCGTTGAAGGGAGCCTCACAACATTCCTGCTGAAGCTTGATCCAGAACAGGAGAAGCTCAAAACCTTTGGTAAACAAGGCCCCATTCTGGTGAAAGGGGGACCGGGTACTGGAAAATCAACGTTAGCGATTTACCGAGTGCAAAGCCTGCTAGAGCAGGGTTTTAAGCCTGTACTCTTTACGACCTACACAAAAGCTCTGGTCACGTATTCCGAACAACTGCTGACCCAGCTTATCGGGCAACCGCTGGATCAAGCGGGAGTAAAAGTCACAACTGTTGATTCTTTAACCTTTCACTACTACGTCCAGACCTACGGCAAGCCGATATTTGCGCGAGAGGATCAGTGCCTTGCCCTACTAGACGTTGCTCTGCGAACAGCCGAAATTCCGGCAAAAAATAGCTTCGATCGCCAGGGTCGTCGCCAGTCCCTAGAGCGGCTTGGACTGCCTTACCTGCTTCAGGAAATTCAAGATGTGATTGAAGGCTGGGGAGTAACGAGCCTGGAGGACTACCTAGCTTTAGACCGTCGAGGCAGGGGAGCACCCCTCCAGGCAAAATTGCGAGAAGCCCTATGGAGCATTTACCAAACCTGGCAAAAACTCATGGAGCGAGACGGGTATATCACCTGGCCTCAGCTTCGCTGTAAGGCGTTGGCAGTCGTTGAGCAACTAGCAGAATCACCCTACCAAGCCGTTGTGATTGATGAAGCCCAAGACTTATCACCCGTTTCCCTACGATTTCTCTTAGCCTTGGTGCCGTCCCTTGAAGGGGTTTACCTTACCGCCGATGCATCTCAGTCCTTATACCAGCGTGGTTTTAGCTGGAAGCAAATTCATGCCGATCTAAAGGTTACTGGACGTACCCTCTTGCTAAAGCGAAATTATCGGAACACAGAGCAAATCATAGCGGCTTGTGCCACGATTTTAGAGGGGACATCTGCCGGGGATGCTGAATGTTTGGCTCAAGAGCCATCTGCCTACCAGGGAGAAATTCCGACCATTATCCTGACCGATAGCGTTGAGCAGGAAAGTCGCTTGATTCATTCGTTTTTTATCGAAGCTGCCAAACGTTGCCGCTTGCCTCTGCATGGAGGGGCAGTGCTTTGCCCCAGTGTCGCAATGGGTAAAGCGATCGCGCAACGCCTTGTGAAACAGGGTGCAGAAGCACAGTTCGTTGCAGGCAATGATATTGACCTCAATGCGCCCTATATCAAGGTTATGACACTCCACTCCGCCAAAGGCTTGGAATTTCCTTATGTGGCAGTCGTGGGGTTGCGTGAGGGCACACTTCCTTATATGGGTGCGGATTTGCCAGAAGACGAAATGAAGTCTGTTTCAGACGAGCAGCGTCGCCTATTCTATGTGGGGTGTTCGCGAGCCATGCGAGCACTGCTGGTCAGCGGTTCGCGCTCCAATTCGTCATCGTTTTTAGAAGGTCTCTCGGCTCCTTATTGGAAAAAGTAGGAAGGTTCTATGAAGGTACCCGTTCGGTTACACGAGCTGCTCCAGCAAAGCGATGAAGCCATGAAGCCGTTCTTGATGCTGATCGGTCAAGGCAGTGCCGAGATTGATTGCAATGGGGTGGAATCTCTAGAACCTGAACAATTAGACCTTCTCTTTTCCTATGCGCCAGACAACTGGGATATTGCAGACCTCTGGCCAATCATCAATGTTGATACCCTCACTGATGAACTAGCCACTCAGTTAGAGCAATGGATTAACCAACGACGAGGCAGAACGTCTGGGCAAGACTTATTCCCAGCTCAACTAGCAGCAACAGGCGATCGCCCCACTCTGGATATTTTCAATCTTCGGGATGAGGTGATCGGGGATTATCGGGAATACATCGAAAGTTTTCTTAAAATTCGCGACCAGCGAATAAAAGATTTTGTCGATCAAGAGCTAGAACGGGGAGAACTGTGGCCAGACCCGTTGGTTCAGCTTAACCCTTCCTATCGGCAGGGAGCCAATATACCAGCCTTGGTGAACGAGGGGATATTGCATCCGTCCTGCGATCGCTATTTCCCAGACTATGTTTCCAAATACAGCTTTCGGTTACATCAAGAACAGGCTTTTCGTGTCGCACAGAGCCAAGAGCCTTATGTTCTAACAACCGGAACTGGATCTGGAAAGAGCATGACGTATGTTGTGCCGATCTTCGACGATCTGCTCAGAAATCCGAGTCTTAAGGGAGTCCGGGCAATTCTGGTCTACCCTATGAATGCCTTGATTAACTCTCAGAAAGAGGAGTTCGATAAATTCTTAAACCAGGTGCCCGGATCCCATATTCGGGTTGAACAATATACAGGGCAGGAAAGCTTAGCAAAGAAAACTGAAATCCAGAACAACCCACCTCAGATTATTCTGACCAACTACATGATGCTGGAGCTAATGCTCAGCCGCAATCAGGAGGAGAAGCTTGTTGCATCGCCTGACCTGAAATTCCTGGTTCTGGATGAATTGCACACTTACCGGGGTCGTCAGGGTGCAGATGTCGCCATCCTGATCCGTAAATTGCGACAACGCTGTGGACAGAAACTATTGTGCATTGGCACCAGTGCCACGATGTCTACGGAAGGAACGCGATCGAATCGAAATCAAACCGTTGCGGCTGTCGCCAGTAAGCTCTTTGGCATTGAGGTTAAAGCAGAGAATGTTATTGATGAAACGTTAGAACGGACGATTCAGCGTCCCGATCCGACAGTGGATGAACTACGGGAGGCGATCGCCGTAGGGCTACCCCCAGAAGAAGAACAAAGTTTAGAAGCATTCCGATCGCACCCTCTAGCTGCCTGGATGGAGATGGCCTTTGGACTTCAGGAAGAAGAAGGGCATCTAGTTCGACGAACACCCATTTCGTTAGCCACTGGCGCAGCCAAACTCGCAACAGAGACCCAAACTGATGTCGCCCATTGTTTGGAACTGTTACGGGAGATGTTTTTTTGGGGGAGTAAGACGAAGGGGCTTGCTTTCCGGTTACACCAATTCATTTCCCAAGGGGGAAGCGTATATGCTACGGCTGAGAAACGGGGCGATCGCTTACTGACCCTCGAAGGGCAATACTCAACGACTGAGGATCGACTGCTCTATCCCCTTGTATTTTGCCGGGAGTGTGGTCAGGACTATTACCTTGTTCATTACGATCGCGATCAGAATGAGGTAAAGCCGCTTCTACCAACCGCCCTGAGTTCTAGTTTGGAAGATTCAAATGTTCAAGAGGGGTATATCACCCTGGATGAACCAGGATTGTGGGATGAGAGTGAGGAAGACCGCCTTCCAGATACCTGGTTCAATGAGACAAAGCGGCAGGGGAGGGTTCCTAAAAAAGAATACGCTGACTTTATTCCCCAGCGGCTACGAGTACTGCCGGGTGGCCGAGTCGTTTCCTCTCTTTTAGAGGGTACGGCTTACTGGTTTGTACCCAAGCCATTCCTGACCTGCTTAAACTGCGGGGTCGTTCACGACAAAAGGAAAAACGAATTCACGAAACTTTCGCGCCTTAGTAGCGAAGGTAGAAGTACCGCCACAACTTTGCTTTGTCTTTCAACCGTGAATCGATTGAAGACAAGCGGAGCAATATCACCACAGGCACAAAAAATTCTGAGTTTCACCGATAACCGTCAGGATGCCTCACTTCAGGCAGGCCATTTTAACGACTTCGTGCAAACCAGTTTGTTGCGAGCTTCCTTGAACGGTGCAATGCAGGCTAACCAAAAACTAACCCATACAGAGTTAGCCCAAGCGGTTGTGGAGCAGATGGGGCTAGCTCAGGCAGATTACGCCAAGCAGGTTGCAGACTATGGCCCTGGTAAACGTCGGAATGAAGAGGCATTTCGCAATCTCATTGAATATCGACTCTACGAAGATCTGAGAAAAGGATGGCGAATTGTCCAGCCGAACTTAGAGCAGTGTGGACTCTTGGGAATTGAATATGAGGGGCTTGAAGAGGTCTGTGGAGCAACAGAATTGTGGCAGAAACACTCCCACCCAATTTTGCTTCAAGCCAGCCCGGAACAACGCTACGAAGTAATTCGAGCTGTGCTTGACCAGCTTCGTAAGGATTTAGTGCTGGATGCAGAACTTCTACAACCTCAACGGGTCGAGCAGCTCAAGAAAGAGGTACGGCAGGCAATTAAAGAGCCGTGGTGCTTTGATGAATATGAGCGTCTCAACGAAGCGCGATGGGCCTCAATCTCAACAGCGAAAGCAGGGAGAGATCTAATTAAGCTTACAGCACGTAGCAAGATCGGTAAATTTTTGCGTTCTGCCCAAACATGGTCGTGGCGTGACCAAAATATTTCTGAGGCGGACTATGACAGCTTAATCAAAACTCTCATAGCAGCCCTGGCAGATGCTGGTTATCTTCTCCAAGAGGGGCAAGATATCCAAATTCGGGTTGATGCGATGATTTGGAGGGCACAGCAAGCAAGCCATATCAAGCCGGATCCGATGACCTCAAAACGATTGCAGGGTACTGAAGATGTGCAGTTAGAGGTTAACCAGTTTTTCCAGGAGTTCTATGGTAGGAGTGGCCCAAATGTTCACAATATGGAAGGGCGAGAGCATACGGGTCAAGTGAAGAATGAAGATCGGCAAAAAAGAGAAACCCGATTCAGAAATGGAGAACTTTCAACCCTTTTCTGCTCTCCTACGATGGAGCTTGGAATTGATATTTCAGATCTGAATGTCGTTCACATGCGAAATGTACCGCCCAGTCCGGCCAATTATGCCCAACGAAGTGGACGAGCTGGACGAAGTGGACAGGAGGCATTAGTCATTACCTACGCCTCCGTTGGCAGTGGACATGATCAATACTTCTTCAAGCGACCGGAGCAAATGGTTGCTGGTGTGGTTGTGCCACCTAAGTTGGAGTTAGGAAACCAGGATCTGATCAAATCGCATATTCACTCTCTGTGGTTGGCTCATACAGGTCTTTACCTTGAGAGTTCAATGAATCAGATTCTTGATTTGGAGGGGAATGGCTACCCACTCAAGGAGACGATTCGCAACCAGCTTACTTTATCATCCGACGCTTTGAATCGCTGCTTTCAAGCGACAAAAGTCATTTTAGAGGATGCATTCTGTACGGCTGATTTACGACGAGCAACTTGGTATACAGAAGATTTACTCCGCCAAGTCATTGAGGATGCACTAACAAGCTTTGATCGCGCTTGCGATCGGTGGCGAAAACTTTACCGCGATGCAGTCACACAGCTTGAAGTATCCCGGCAAACAATTGATAAAGCCACACGAGGTTTAGCATCTCAGGAAGAGCGCAATAATGCTGAAGCTCAAGAACGAGAAGCAAAACGACAAATTGACTTACTGGTGGGGCAGACAAATCAAGGCAAGAATCAGTCGCAGTTAGAGTTTTATCCCTATCGCTACTTCGCTTCTGAAGGCTTCTTACCAGGTTATAACTTTCCTCGATTACCAGTACGAGCCTACATCCAGGCAGGGGAAGATGGAGAATTTATTTCCCGACCACGAGTAGTGGCGATTCGTGAATTTGCGCCTCGAAACATTCTTTATTATGAAGGAAGTAAATTCCAGATCTCCAAGACCCGTATTCCTGTAAAGGGTATTGAAAGCGGGTATCAGCGGGTCGCACTTTGTCCCCAGTGTGGGTATTTCCATGCGGGGGATGATTGGCAGCGAGACTTATGTGAAAACTGTAGTACTAAGATTGCACCGGATAGCTATGGCAATCCTGCAAAACTCAATCGAGTCTTGAGTATGGAGACGATGCTCACTCGACGACGCGAACGAATCACTTGTGATGAGGAAGAACGGCTTAAGTACGGCTATAACGTTACAACCCACTTCCGTTTTGAACAGCAAAAACGAGAGTTAGCCGTTGTTACTGCCAAAGATGGCACGAAGCTACTGGAGATCACCTATGGCGATACAGCAAATATTTGGCGGGTTAACCGAGGCTTAAGGAGTAGTCAGGAAAGAGGATTCAAAGTCGATCGTGCAACGGGGATTTGGGGAGATACAAAGAGTGAGGAGAACTCTGATACATTGCAAACAGAAGTACATCTCATGGTTGAGGATGTTTGCAATGTACTCCTCATTAAACCTTTCAACATCCCGATACAGCATTCAGATAAGTTCCTGGCTAGTTTCCAATATGCGATGGAAAGGGCTATTCAGGCTGTATATAAGCTTGAAGAAAACGAACTTGCATCTGAGCGACTGGGACAGGGGCAATATCTTCTATTCTGGGAAGCTTCCGAGGGAGGTGCTGGTGTCCTCTCTCAGATCCTGGAGAATCCAACGGCATTCCAGGCATTAGCAAAAGAAGCTCTAGATATCTGCCACTTTGTTCATGAAAAAGAGAACTGCACCAAGGCTTGCTATGAGTGTCTACTCTCCTATCGCAACCAATTTGACCATCCATTACTCGATCGCCATGCAATCCGTGGGTACCTTGATCAGCTTACACAAAGCACGATAAACCGTCATGTTCAAGGGATGTCTCGTGAGGAACAATACCAACAATTACGAGCACAGACAGACCCAAATTCAGCCTTTGAACGAGAATTCCTCGATGAATTATACAACCAGGGCATGAAGTTACCAGATTCAGCCCAAGAACTTATCCCAGAGGCTAATGTAAAGCCTGACTTCCTATATCGAGATGCTAAGGTAGCGATTTTCTGCGATGGTTCAGTTCATGACCATCCTGACCAACAGGAGCAGGATCGCATTGCCAGGGAAAACCTCAAATATTCTGCTGGATACTACGTTCTTACTTTCCGCTACAACGAAGATTGGAGGGCAAAGTTAAGTGTGTTGAACTCATTTTAATCGAGGTAAATCCAGAGAGGAAAATAGGTACGGCAAACCAAACTAGAGAAGAACGCAAGTTGAGCTAGAGAAAGGATAGAACTGCTGATGACACGCCCATCTCCTCGCCACCTTTTTGATGACCCTCTCTCTGGATGGGCATTTCTGACTCAGCCAACAGATGACAAATTTGAAGGTCAGCATTTTGATCGTAAAGAAGCTGGACGTCCACAAGGTAATACGCAATTATCAAGTAAAGAGCTTGATGGAATCAAAGCACACGTCATCAAAACTGTTTCTGCATTTGCTAACAGCAACTTTGAAGGTGGACTTTTGGTTCTCGGAATTTCTTCTGATGGAGAAATTAAGGGAATTGATCACCTTAGTGAAACCCAATCTAACTCCATTACTGACTTAAATTCACTCCTTCATACTCACGCTGCTGAAGTGAGATTTTATCCTTGTCAGGATACAAGTGGCTCAGAAAAGACACTCTGCCTCATTTATTCGGCATATCTTCCGAATGCCATTTGTGAAACACCCGAAAAGCTCCCAAAGGCGTGGGTTAGGAATGGATCACAATCACTGCCGATGAGCCAGGAAATAAGAGAGCGAATTCGTCTTCAAAAGGGATTACTTGATATAGATAGCAAACCTTGGTGTCCGTTTACTTTGGAAGATATTGATGCTGAGGTCATTAAGGAATTCCGGCGTGTATTTCATCCCGAATCAACACGAGATTTCTCAGATGAGCGACTTCTCTACCAAGCTGGAGCGATCGTTAAAAATGGAGATGAATATTGGTTTACATTGCCTGGGCTTTTATTCTTTGCATCCAATCCACAACGAGTACTCTCCCATGCTTATCTTCGTCTTCTCAAATTTTTAGTTTCTTCGAGCCAGTATCAAAATCGTGGATTACCTTCATTTGACAAAGACTTTCGAGGGCCAATAACTAAACAGATCCGTGCTGCAAGAACCTTTCTTCGGGAGGCTGCATTCTTTGAGAGATTACAATATCGAAAACCTGATGGTGGTTTTGCTGAGCAGTCAGAGCTTCCAACTATTGCAGTTGATGAGGCTATTGTAAATGCCGTTGCACACCGTGATTATCAGACAAAAAATCCTGTGTATTGTGAGCACTATACTGATGCATTTGTAGTTAAAAATCCTGGGCGTATTCAACAACAGAATATTGACTTGCCTGATAGATTTAGCCTTGGTGCGACGATTCTTGATTCAATGCCCCGCAATCGTAAGTTGGTTGAGTGGCTCCGTCTTATGAGAGACCCTGATGGAAATACATTTGTGCAGGCTCTCAGCGAGGGAACACAACGAATAGCTAGGGAAATGCTAGCTCTGAACTTACTGCAACCATCAGTTATCCTTCGTGAGAATGAGACGATTCTTAGGCTAGAAAGTGAGGCTGAAAAGCGTAAGGCTGCATTCCTTGCTAGCCTTCAGGTTGCGAAAACGGAGTTTATGAATGTTTATCCACTTACTGTCATCAAAGGAAACGATTGTGCGACAAGAGATGAGATACATGTTCGACTAGGTGAGCTTATCAAAGCTTTGCGTGATTCACTTGCTGCCCACAATTGGTACATCGATCGTTTTTCATTTAGTCAGATAGTTGCTCATCGGAAGGGCATAGATTTAGCCATTCCACCAGACATAAAGAAAGTACTCCGGCTTTACCCAGCCTACTGCATTCAAATTCATGAGATGTTGGGGCGGGCTTATGTTTCAGTTGATTATACTTGTCAGGTCTTAAGCGTACTTAAAGGAAATGAAATAGGAGAGTACATCCCCATTGAGGACCTGGCAGGACAACGGTGTAGTGCTAGATTAGAAGACTGGCAAGTTGGAAGAATTGTATCTGCTGATGCTGAATGGATGAGTATCTATTTTTTTGATACTGAGGAAGAAAAGCAAGTGCAGTTAGACAAGGTTATCCCCAGCTTGTCACTAACACAAATTGAGTTCATTCTTCAAGAAAAGAAGATAACTTTTGATCTACATGGAGCCATAAAGAAGTATAGCCTTGCTTCTGAAACTGGGGCAGCTCGTAAGCGTGCTGAGAGGATCCAAAAAACTGCATCACAGTTATCTACTGATATATTTCCGATTCTATTTGGTGAATTTATTGTCCAAATGGGAGAGAAGGCTGTGACTCTTTCAGAAATAGAGAAAGCTTCAGACTCTACATTTCATATAGAACGTCTGAGCGAGCCAGCTGTAGAATTCAGGGATAGACATAAACTTCCAGATGTGCGGGAAGGGATTACAAAATATGGTTCCTATGATACCGAACCACATAATATAGAACTCATTCCTATTTGCCTTGAAGATCAAAGGCAACAGATGGAAGCACTCATTTCTCGCTTAAAGACTGGCAAGTATAAGTATCGTGGAGCAGAGCGGACTTTTTCTACTCGCTTTAGCTATCCAACAATTGTTACAACCGACAGTGTTGAAGGTATAGATCGAGAAGTTAGGCGACTTCTATCAGAGCATCCTGATTGGATCGGAAATATAAATCTCGACCGTCTCTTCTTAATTTACACGCCGAAAAAAGGGTACTCAACAGATGATGAAAAATCTCCTTACTTTGTTGTAAAACGAAGGCTGTTAGAAGCAGGAATTCCCTGTCAAATGCTTGATACTGGTACACTCAATAATCCTGATTGGAAAGATTTGAATCTTGCCTTGAACATAATTGCGAAATGTGGAGTAACACCCTGGGTTCTACCTGAAAATATCCCGGATGCTGACTTCTTTGTGGGTCTTTCATATACACAATCAAGAGATGGTCAGAAAATCCTTGGTTTTGCTAATGTTTTTAACAGCTACGGTAAGTGGGAGTTTTACGCTGGTAACACGACAGCATTTGATGCTCGAAAGCGAAGTGAATACCTATCTAACCTGGCGCGATCTGCGCTTGAACGCCTAAAGCGCGAGCAATTGCTTCCGACTGGAGCAAACTTGGTCTTTCATCACTCAGTACGTATTTCTAAAGAAGACTATAGAGCTGTTCTTTCAGGTGTTAGGGGTATAGCCCCTGATGCCTCTGTTTCTTTTGTATGGATAAATGTTCATAATAATTTTCGATTGTTCGACTCAAAGGTGGAAACAGACGGAAGTATTCAGCGAGGGAGTTTTGTACCAATCTCTCGTCGTCGATTGCTGCTATCAACCACTGGTACAAATGTATATCGCAAGACTCTAGGAACTCCTCGACCTCTTGAAATCTCAGTCGATCACTATCGACCAGACAGTACTGAACCTGTTACATGTGATGCGAGATCACTAGCACTTCAAGTACTAAGCCTGACAAAGCTCAACTGGGCATCAACAGATTCTTTTACAGCAGAGCCAATTACAATCAAATATGCAGGTGATATTGCATATTTGACTGCTGCATTCCTTCGTCAACATGAACCCTTTCAATTACATCCAGTTTTAGAAAGAACACCGTGGTTTGTCTAAGGGGTAAACCCAACAGTCAGTGAAAAATCGGCAACTTAGCACGATATTCTATGAGTGTTTTTACATGACGCGGAAATATTTACCATCCCCGCCTGGCCCAGTCTCAAAATCGTAATTTCGGGTTGTGTTCTTCAATTAGACTAATCAAAGATTTCGATTCTATCTTAATTCGCTCCTGATCCTCTGAGGAGATCTTCCCCCAGTGACACTTAGAATAGGGATTATTGGGCGACTCGAAGCACCAAACAGTCCCGTCTTTAGGATATAGATAATAGTCTCTATCCCATGACCCCTTTGTGGAGCCGAGCAGTATCATATTTTCTTTGTCTGGAGCGTCCATACGTGACGGGAGCATAACATAAATTTCAGGGTGATAGGAACTAAGCTGAGAGGAGCTAAGACACGGGGTGAGTTAAGCAGAAGAGCAAGGACTTTGAAAAAGGATAGAACGTATATTGAGAAATAAGAGCGTCAGTGGAAGATGCTGGTTGGTCTATCCATGAGTAGGGGTAAACCCACCAGTTTCCACTTTCACAGCCATTTAGCATGTTGTTTAATTAGTATCGTTTTTAAGGTACCCTTTTTCGACTGCCTCAGTAATGAGCTGTGCCGCGAGACTCCAAATGAGCGTTGCTCCTTCTAGAATACTTTCATTTTTCCTAATGACTTGCTCAGCCGAAAGTTCAAGTTCTTTCCAACTGCCGCCATTGTTATTTGAGTTCATAATGAACGCCATCAGCCTATCCACACTTGTAGCAAACTTTGCATCATCCGTTTCCTTGGCTTCAAACTCTTTCCAGAGTGATAAGAACTCTTCGCCTTGTTTGTCGGGCAATATTCCAAAAATTCGTCGCGCTGCGATAGTCTCATTTTCATATGTCGAGCTAGATTTGTTGTAATGAAGTGTATCTCCGACATCAATTTCAACAAGATCATGAATCATCAACATTTTCAGGACTCGAAGGATATTTACTTCCTGATTTGCATGTTCTACAAGCACAAGAGCGGATAACATCACTTGCCAGCTATGCTCTGCTGAATTCTCTTTTCTTTGTTCACCGATAGGCGAGGTCTTCCTCAAGATGCCCTTGAGTTTGTCTGCTTCGATGATAAATTTGATTTGCTGCTCAAGGTTGGCAGTAAGTTTATCAGCACTTCTCTGATTCATCGTACTTTAAGTCAACGCAGCGTTGGCTAATCTCTTCCTTGCTGTATGCCTCAGCAAAGCTTCTTTGGCATGATGACTATAGCAGCATGATGATCAGGAGACTATCGGGTAGTGCCGTTGAAATAGAGTGCGGGAATTAAGGCCACCACGGGTCTTGAATCCATGCCTGAAAAGCGTTTCGATGGATATCATCCCACACTGAAAAAGCTTCAATGAAATCGAATGGTCCACATTTCCAAGGACAGTTCTTCATTGTGGTGTGTCCCCATACAGAAAGCACAAATTGAGCAGTACAGCGTTCCCCGTGGGAGATGGCAGTAGTTGCCCATGCATCAAGTTTGTGCTGATCCCAAGGAGATGCTCCTGGAGCATTTTGCAGAGACGGAAAACTCAATGCCAACTTGCTCATTTTCGTGAGCTTGATTTTTTCGGGGCTGATATCGGGTGTCGTAATCATGCATTTTTCCTGGCACTGCTAAGCAAAATTCAAGAGACACAGCAACGACTATATCAATGGTCGTGGTGAGTGCAAGCTAACCACGATAATCAGTCAGCTCCTTAGTGAGAGAAGCACCCTAACCAATTAAAAAAAGCCTAAATAAATCCCCTATCCTCTGAGTTTTTATCTTACATAACTCCTCTTTATGTCATATAGTTCAGAGGCGAAAAACTAAGCCAATTTTGGCATTTCTTTGTATGTCATGAGCCTTATTGAAATACCACAAAAAGATTTAGCTACCCCTTTACTTGCTCAAGGCTCAGTTCTTTCATTACCAGTTTTAATTACAAATGCTGGGCAAGAAACTGCTCGTCGTTTTGTAGAGTTTTTCATTGTTAGTATTCGCAATCAAAACACCAGAGAAGCCTATGCTCGCGCTATCAAGCAGTTCCTTGATTGGTGTAACGAATACGGCTTGGAGTTCTCTGACATTAACTCACTTGCGATCGCAGCATATGTTGAACGTCATCCTGGATCAGCCCCAACGATCAACCAGCATCTCGCAGCGATTCGCATCATGTTTGCCTGGATGGTGACGGGTGGCATTCTTAAGGAGAATCCAGCCACAGAGGTGAAGGGGCCGAAATATCGAATCAAGCAAGGAAAAACCCCAGTACTCACTGACGATGAGATGCGGGAGCTACTCGACTCCATCAATGTATCCCACATCGTTGGGCTGCGCGATCGAGCACTGATCGCCACCATGTTTTTTAGCTTTGCCCGAATCGGTGCTGTGTTGGGAATGCAGGTAGAGGATTACTTTCAAAAGGGCAAACGGTATTGGCTTCGGCTTCATGAGAAAGGCGGCAAGTACCATGAGGTGCCGACCCACCACAAAGCTGAAGAGTACATCGATCAATATATGGATGAAGCTAGTCTCTGGAATGAGAAAGGTACTCCCCTCTTCCGCACAACGATTGGCAAGACACGAAAGCTGACTGAGCGAGGTCTTCAGCGGCAGGAAGCCTGGGCAATGATTAAACGGCGAGCACTGGCAGCAGGAGTAAACACTGATGCCTGTAATCACACATTCCGGGCTTCAGGAATCACGAATTACCTTAGGAATGGTGGCAGTAGGGACAACGCTCAAAAGATTGCGGCACATGAAGATAGCCGGACGACAGCACTATACGATCGCAGAGACGATACGATTAGCCTCGATGAAATTGAGCGGATTCGGCTGTGATTTGACTTTAGACATTTGAGGTATTTTACTACCCTTTGCAGCAACTTAAGTGGCGTGGCTAATGAGCAGTTTGAACGGGTAGCAAAATTATTTTATTTCTCGTGGCTCTAATGATTGCCGTATGCCCTACAAAGGTAATACGGATCGCCACTATTAACCTAAGTCAATTGAGATGGGAGTACCCTACTCTAACGCTTACGTTTGAAACTTTTAAAGTTCCAGAAAAAGTATTTTATGACACTTACTGAAGAAGAAAAAAGAAAAATTGAGGAAGAGGAAAAATTTCGGGCAGAAGCTCGTGTGCGGGCTGAGGCTAAGACAGTAAAAAAATCTAAATCGGGTTCTTCTGGATGCCTGGGAGTCATTTTATTAGTATTTACAGTACTTGTTCTTATTGGGCTACTAAAAGATTCATCAAAAACCCCTGAGCAGAAAGCACAAGAAAAAATAAATCGAGAGGATAAGTACTGCAATAACGACAACACTATGGCTTTTGTAATGGCTAAGGATTTTGTTGAGAAATCACTTAAAGCTCCATCAACTGCGAGTTTTCCTTGGACAACCTTGGATTCAGAAATAACGAATATTGGTGATTGCACCTATACTGTTCGATCTTATGTAGACTCTGAAAACTCTTTCGGAGCAAAGGTTAGGACAAGTTACTTTGCAAAGATTAAGTATATGGGAAATGAGGAATGGAGAGCCTTAAACATAAACTTTGATAACTAAAGAACTCTTTCTCTAAGAAGTTTTAGACCCTTCCATAGCAATGGTTGCTATTCAGGTGTTTAATCATGCAGGGCAAAAGAAACTGTACTCCTCTACCCTGCATGGCTGTGTTCAAATAATCATCCTTAGTATTCAGATGGTAGTAGCACTACTCCATTCTGGAAATACAACCTCACCTGCCTGAGCGGAAAATCTGGTGAAGGGGATTTCTTGTAATACTGCAACATCCCCTTCCTCTCGTTCGCAAACCAGGAGTGCTGACCGATCGTCATTGACTACATTGACTACCAGCTTCCAGAATTGAATCTGCTGAAGCATAGGATCTCGATGTACCCGTGGATCGATCTGCTATGAGGCGATCGCGTCGATGAGCCAATAAGCTCCCGCACGTTCTGCTAGGTAGCGAACTACATCCGTATACTAAACCCTTAGCAATTGCTGATAATAGGTGCTCGTTCCCGTGAGATGAACGAGCTTAGCTTCTGTAAGCGGTTAACGACACGATCAGTCTCGACGAGATAGAAAGAATACGTTTGTGAGAATAAATTAACCAGAAATTTCTAGAAGAAAGCAGTGTGACCAAGTAACCCTTTGCCACCTGCAAATTAGTCAAGGAAGTGTATCCCGATTCTTATATCAATCTGTCTGCTCGCTGCGGAATATGGCAGATCATGGGTGAAGCATCACAACATTTCACCAACTTTCCTGATGCCTAGTGCATTACTCCATAAGGAGAACGCAACCCTTCACCCCAGAAAGGAAATACAACTTCATCAAGACTATAAAAGTCTTGGGTAAGCACCCCGGCTGTCTTTCCTATACGATGTTGATGTAAGTAATCAGAGTTGATGGTGTAGAGAGAAGCTCCAACACAAGTGCTAAAACATCCCTTAATTGTTCCAGTCTCCCAAACTCTCGGAAAAGAGGGAAAGACATTTGACGGAATAAGTTGAGCATCTCGAATACTCTCATCGAGAGTTTTGCCAATGTTTTGATTTCCAAATGCACCGTAAGGCTCATCATAGAACGTGTTGTTGGACATATTCTCAGAAGTTGAAACATCATGATGAATAAACTCAGACGTTCCAAAGAAGTCACTAGCCCACTTAGGAGTTTTTACATCTTCTAAGCGGAGAAACGCTTTGTTTCCAAACTTCGCGAGAAAGGACTCATGCTGATCATCATAATGTTCCTCAACCTGAGAAATATCGTGATATGAAAAAACAGTAGATACACCATACTTACGCCCTAAATCGAGAAGATCAAGCATCCCCTCTACCTTTCCAATCTTTGATCCTTCATCGATGATAATCCAGGTTCGCCGTGGATTAAAAGCATCTTCGGCAAAGTGTTTTGAGGTCAATATCTCATCAATAAGGCGAGCAAGAAAAAGACGGTTAACAGTTTCTAGTGTTGATTGCACTGTCTGATAGGCTCCAAGTAAGAGCACATAACTACCTTGTAAAAAACTAGAAACCGTTACCTTTTCCTTTGCATAGCACCAAAGAGCAGCAATCTCGATATAATCCGTAAGAACAGTTCTTAGAACCTCAAGAATGCTCGAAGTCATCTTCTCCGCAGGACTGGAGAGTAATCTGACTTGAGGAGCGTTGATACGACTCCATCCTAAAAGCTCTATCAGGAAGCTCTCCTCCTCAAATAAACACACCTGAATAACATCCCGCAGGTTCCACTGCCGAGGATACCTCTCGTTCATTGAGATAAGGACACCAGCAAGTATATTGCGGGCAGCATTATTCCAGAATGGATCAGTGACTTTCGGATTGTCAGGGATGATGATCCGTGCAAACTGGCGAGCCAGACTCGGAGCTGTAATATCCTGAGCAATATCCCAAGCAACACTCCTTCGATCAAACGGATTAAGCGTCTTGAGAAACCCATTCTCAAAGGTAAATCCGAGATTATACATGACCGATACACTCTCCCCACTATGATCATGAATCAGCGCACGGTGATCAGCGTTGGTTCCTACATAGCCAGGAAGTACAGACTTCATCAAGATATCAATGAGTGTTGATTTTCCAGCTCCGGGAACGCCAAAAACAAGAAAGTTCTCGACTGCTGAGGCATACGGTAAACTGACCCCACCAAAAGCCGGAAGAGGCTTCATAGTGCTAGCTTCCGCGAGTTGTTTAGCCCGTTTTTGATACTCCTGTGGAGTTAACAGTTTCCTGCCGTTGTAGTGAGTTCGATAATTCATCGCAAACCTTCTCCTCTACTTTTTCATTGCACCTTTATCAGTGCACACTGCTTTCTTCTAAATCTCCTTAGACATCTACCCAAAAAAATTACCCGTTTCTCCAAAGAAACGGGTTTAGTAAGATGCAACCTTAGTAAGGGTAGTACTAGGTATTCAACTGATTGAAGAGTCGAGATCAGGATCATCACTCGCTGTGTCCGGGTGTTTACCATTACGAGCGCTCAGAGGGAAAGCCTCCTCGACACTGCTAGTACGATCACTACCAAGCGAGACCTCTTGATTTTCAAGGAGCCTAGCTGAGTTCGTTTCAGCATTTCGTCGGTCTTTGCCCGATTGAGCCGGGATTGTACGGTTCTTAGTACGGAGTCGAGATGTATTTCTTGAACGGCTTAGCTCAGTACCGCTACGCTCTAGATACTCCACTCCAAACACCTGAAGGAGTGTCTGTCGATACTGTGCCTCAGTGTCCATAAGGAACTTACTGAGTGCTTTCATATCTTGTTCAAGTGTCTTCTTCTGTCGTCGATACTTCTTCAACTCAGCTTTGAACTTCTCATGCCATTCATAGGCTTTCAGTATGTTGTTTCCTAATTGCTCCATCTGCGCTCTGATTGCTCCTCGATCTTTCCTGGCTATTTCATCAATGATTGAAGCCGTAAGAAAGCTAAACCCAACAGAGAGCGCGAAGAGAAGAAATGACCACAGATCAAAAGCAACTCCATCAACAACCATGCTCATAAGGATTGATACACCAGAGATGACGGCATCAACTACTACAAATGTGATAAAGCCTCGAAGTCGCAGTTTTTGCTCTATACTTCTCTCGTTTGGTTTTGAGTAAGGAGAGAGAATAGCATCTCGAAAAACTAATTCCAGTAGATGCTTTCCTCCAAGAAACAATGCAGCTCCTCCGAGAAAACCGATGGTATAAGCACCAAAAGCAAAGGGTACCCAAAACTCCATCAACTTTCCGATGGAGATACCTGGCGCAAGAGAGAGTCCAGCTATGACTACCGTGTACCACCACGGAATCTTGGTTCCCCTCACGATGAGAGCCTGAGCAGAGTTCTCTTTTGCCTCTAGCTCATCAAGATAATCACTACTCTTTTCCAACTGAGTCTGAAGATTGGACATCTCAGCAATAGTTCTCTCTTTAATTAGAGATAAATCAATCAGCTTGCTAATTCCCTCTCCATCGAAAGCTTTAAGGTCATGCTCATTGAGCATGTTCGTATCGAGAAGATCGTCTATGAAAGCTTCTCTAGCAGCTAAAAATTCAGCATTTGTATAGATCAGCTTGTGGACAAAGGAAGCAGGTGCGGGAGGCAGATTTTTCCTCATCATCAAAAAATCCTATTGATGTGTGTTTGGTGATTTGCCTAAGGAAGGCAGTTAGAAATCTCTTCTTGAAGAGAAACAACGGTAACTTTGTCACGCGGAATGCCTTCAAAAAGCGCACCCGTCTGCGTGCGTACTTCACCCTGAACTCCGTAAAGGCAGAGCCGTGCAAGCTTCTGTTGCTCAGATGCGATCGCTTGAATGAGTAGTTCTAGACCGTTTGTCTGTGCAGCCGATGCTGTATCGTCATCTGAACGACCTATCCCCTTAGTCACAATGACTGCATATACCTGCGTGTTGTCGTTTGACTGTTTGAGGATGTAGGACAACCGCTTCAGCCCCTCGTAGAGTGCTGTTGGATCCTCTCGCTCTGCTGTCTTCTCTACGACTTGCTGTGAAAGCTTTCGATGCAGCCCACTTTGGTAGGAAGTCCTTTGAACTGCTCCTCCGTAGACAACATAGTGATTTGACGACAGCACATCGACATCTAGCCATGCTGGTACAGTAGACCACGGGCCTTGCGGTTTAATGGCTTTACGGAGAATCGTTGTAGCTACTTCCTGTTCGTTTGTATCTCCAGAAGCAAAGCCAACATACACTCTTTTTGTGATGTCTTGTTCGACACTTCTACCCTGTGAACTACAGGCTACAATTCCGCATAACAGAATGAGCTGAAGCCCTTTCAGTACTTGTTTCAACACGAAATCAACCTCTTTTCAACCTGAACGGTCGAGAGGCTACCAAACAGCTTTTACAGATGCAACACTGTTTGTTTAAGTGGCCGATACTACCACCATTTACGTTGTGCCAAATGAACAGAGAAAAGGTTATGTACAACCTTCTGCTCTGTAGAAATGTGAAGAACCTTAACAATCACCTTTATCGCTCGAATTCCCAGTCAATCTGCCGATGCTTGACTGAGTGACCTGATGCCTCGTCACGCTGCTTCTCTTGAAGAGTACGAGTTTGCTCAAGGTTCTGTTCAGCGTGCCGGAAGATTTTGCTTTGCCGTTGCCTGTGCTGTGTGACACCTTGTTCAAGACTCGTAACAGCGTGCTTGATGGGATCAAACTGCTCATTTTCTCCACGAACAGACGGATTCCTCCAGTGTTCTGGAACAGGTACACGCTGCGGGTTAAATGACGGGTTATTTAGTGAGACTTCAGGAGTCTCCTGCTCCCTATCTAATCGATGCTCGCCATTCGATGAACTACTACTCTGTTGAGTCATTGCTGCTGCGAGATCCTGTCGAGCTTGAAATGTCTGCTCTTTGGCGCGAACTGCCTCAATCAACGCTTGGTCACGCTGTTCAATCTGAGTAAGCCGATCGTGAAGCTCTGACTGTTGCTTAGCAAATTGAACTTCTCTCTGCTTCGCTTCAGTTTCAAGCTGTTTGACCCGCTCTTCTAGATCGCGAACCCGTTGCTGTTGCTCAGCCTCCTTTTGTTTGGCGTATTCTTCAACTTTGCCTTGAGCACGAGCTTCGGCTTCTTTACGGGCACTTTCAGCCTCTTTGAGGTTGGCAGTCTCCTTCTGAACAGCCTGCTCGTGTCTCTTGATCTCTTCAGCCTGAGATTTCTCTTTGGCTTCAGCAAGCTGCTTTTCAGCAATTTCCTTCTGAAGTTGCTGGTGGCGCTCGTCAAGCTTCGCTTTGTTAAGCTCTTTCTGAGCTTCAATACGATCTTGTTCTGCTTTAGCCTTTTCTACCTCACGCTGCTTTTCAATCTCGCTCTGGTATTTCTTGGCGTTGGCTTCCTTGAGTTTCTCGTCAGCGAGCTTTTCCTGCTTCTCAAGCTCCTGGCGCTCTCGATAAAGTTTTAGCTTCTCGGCATCAACCTTGAGCTTGCCTTCAGCCTCAAGCTTTCTAGCTTGTACTTCGGCTTGTTCAAAGGCTTTGTCGTACTTAGTACCAAAAAGAGATCGGATGCGCTGTTTGTCTACCTCCCAGGCAGTCCAGAAATTGTCTCGAATAAACTCCTCTGCTTGCCATTGACGGAACTGACCAGGCTGGGAGTTAAAGTCACCGCCAAAGCTGTAGGTTCCATTATGATGTTCCTTTTCAATCATTTGGACAACGGGACTTTCATTGAGACCTACTGAAGTAAGCCAGTAAAGAGTGTCCCACGCCCAAGGATGATGACGTTCACATCCTTCTCTCTTGGTATCTTTCCACAAACCACCGTAATATTCTGTCATTAACCTTCATTGAATTCGACAACAAAAAACGCGCTTTTGAGCGCGTTAAGAAAAACCTATAAAGGTTGGTAGTAGAAACCCTAAATATTTTCATCACCGGGGTAACCCATTGCGATGTCAGATGCTCGCTTATCATCCTTCAAATAGTTGACGAGAAAACCTAGCTCTGAAACGACAATCTCTCCGTATGTACTAAGATCTAACTCTTCTCTTATCCATCGCTTTAACTCCCTTCGAGGAGTATCGAGAAGACTTTTACCCCGAAAGTAAGCCTTTACTTCTAACGCTCGAATTTCTTCTTCAGAGCTACCGTGATGGTCAATATCGCCAAAGACGATATTCTTAAGAGTCAAGTCATTTGCGTAGTAAAACACGAACGGAACATTATCAAATGCATCAGAGGGGCATCCCTTAATACTAAATGGGTTATAGTCGTATGTACTTTTAACTCGACTTCTTACTGTCTCCTGATCCATCCCTAAAAGGACTTCAGTTTCTGTACCATCTTTGTACAGAAGCTTCATCCCACGAGGTGGATCAAACTCAACTGCTCGAAGCGGCTTCGTCGCAGCTAACTCTTTTACGCTTTCAGACAACATGGAAACCTCCATCATGTTAATAAAAACAGATGCCTTGGATAGAAACCTTCTATCCTTTTCACCTGTTCATTTCGCACATCTTGTTATGATCTTCTACCCCTAGCAGATTAGGAATATCTAGATAAAGAAGACTGGCTTAAAAGTAAACTTGATTTTAGAGACCAAGGTATAAGTGAGTAGAATCTGCTGGGTTTTATTTATCTGTATTTGCAGAATTGGAAGTAGTTCATATCAAGCAGCTATAAAAATCTTCAAATGTAGGTGATAGAAACGCTAAATATTTTCATTGTCGGGGCAGCCCATAGCAATGTCAGATGCCCGTTTATCTCCCTTTAAGAAATTCACTGAAAAACCGAGAACCGGAACAACAATATCTCCATAGGTACTAAGGTTTAAATCATTTCTAAACCATCTGTTAAGCTCTCGTCGTGGTATATCGAGTAGATTCTTGCCTCGAAAGTAAGCCCTTACTTCCAAAGCTCGAATTTCTTCTTCAGGGCTTCCCTCCCAATCGATGTCACTGAAGAAAATATGTTTGAGAGTGAGATCCTTTTGATCGTAATAGAACATAAAGGGATGGTTTTTGAAGGTGTCACAAGGACGCTCACCATTATCAAATGAGTCAAAGTTGTAGTTACCTTTAACTCGATTTCTTACTGTCTCCTGATCTATGCCTAGAAAGACTTCAACTTCTGTACTGTCTTTGTACAAGAGCTTCATTCCATGAGGTGGGTCAAACTCAACAGCTTTAAGCGGCTTCTTTGCAGCTAACTCCCTTACGCTTTCAGACAACATGGAAACTACCTCCATTAGTTGAACAAACAGATACCTTGGATAGAAACCTTCTATCCTTTCCACCTGTTCATTTCACACATCTTGCTATGAACTTCTACTCCATCTGAAAATACTGATTCTGTAGACACAGCGGTGTAATTATTAAATAAAATCAAGGAAAATCCGGTAATGCTAGGCTGTTGTGGCTGCATCGACTTCGTAGTAATACCCGGTAAATAGTAAATTTTTTAAAGAGTATTCCTTCTAGCAAAGAACGCCCCATTTCTGCCTCAGTAAATCATGCAGGGCAAAGGAAATTGTACTCCCCTATCCTGCATGGCTGTGATCAAACAATCCAATCATCCTTAGTATTCAGATGGTAGTAGCACTACTCCATTCTGGAAGTACAGTCTCACTTGCTTAAGCGGAAAATCAGTGAAGGGAATTTCTTGCGAAACTGCAACATCCCCTTCATCTCGTTCGCAAACCAGGAGTGCTGACCGATCGTCATTAACTACCAGTTTCCAGAACTGAATCTGCTGAAGCATAGGATCTCGATGTACCCGTGGATCGATCTGCCATGAGGCGATCGCGTCGATGAGCCAATAGGCTCCCGCACGTTCTGCCAGGTAGTGAACCCCATCTGTATACTGAACCCCTAGCGAGTGCTGATAATAAGTGCTCGTTCCCGTGAACTGAGCGAGATCAGCTTCTGTAAGTGGCTGTGGCGATTGAGTCATAAGGCAGCGCCCTCAAAACAACAGAGAGTTCCTGCAATCACAGGCCATGCCGATGAAACCCTATGGTTAAACCACAAAGCTTTGCCCAGCATGGTCTTCTGACCCGAATTAACTGCCTTCTACTCAGACCACACAGCAGAGTTGAGCGTAAACGTTCTGATTTCCAGGTTCAAGAAAAAAGGACTGATAGTGATTAGGGGAATGGCTGAAGCGATCGCCATTCCCCACATTATGAAGTTTCTTAACAACCTTCTGGTAGCTGTTCGAGTGCTTGGATGGCACTAATAAGCCGAACCACAAACTGCCAGCGATGCTGTGGCGGAATCTTTGCTAAGTACTGGTCTACCAACGTCCTGATCTGCAACCGCATGAGAAATTGCTGCTGGGCAGCGCGATCCAATCCCTCCTTTTCCATCTCCTGAATTACCCAATCAGCCAACTGTTCAGCGCGAGCTTCGATATCACCCTCTTCCTCAACCGGAAAAGATGGGTCAAACAGAGAGAGCTGAAAGGGTTCCATGTCCAACACCTCCATTGCCGTTGAGTGATGCTACTTCCTGTATCGGCTTTCGGTGCTGTCTCTTAGGCTTTGTCTTCCTCTGTTGGTTCCACTGCTCCCACTTAGAGATCACCTGACCAGCATCGATCGCTACTGTCCCGTAAACGTCTTGGAGATCTGAAAGCCGGATGGCCTTATCCCCACGCAGGGAGAACGTCTTGACCTTTCCTGGAATTGCAATCGAAATATCTTCCATCTTCACAACGAGTTGTCCATGAAGCTCGTAAATTTGGATATCCAGAATAAGCGGTAAGTCCTTTGCTACCTCTTCTTGTGAACCTGATAAATGTACTGGCTGAGCTGTTGTAACCTCTTGCTCAAACTCTTTTGCAAACTGCTCCTCCATTTCGTTGCAGACCACATCTGCTAGGCAAATCGCAATCAGAGCTGCGATCGCGTACATTACAAAATCAAACCCACCAAAATAAACGTGAAACATGAACCTGACCTCCTGGGTCAACCTATGACTTCAGGAGTGGGTTATCAAAGGAGAATCGAAACTTCAATCAAAAAGATTACTCTGTCTTCAGGAAAATATTTGACCATGTAGCCCAGAATCCCTAGCATCCAGCGGAAACGAGGGGTTTAGTGGAGGGAGTTATGGAGGGCGGAGAAGCTATAACTATCTTGGGCTTAAGCATTGCAGATCTGACAGCACTTTTGATGATGGGACTAACGTTTGTCACGACGATAGCCAACATCCTGCTTTGGATTTCCACACGGCAAACAGTGCGGCTTTTTCTAGGGCAGGTTCAGCACCAAGTGGCAAATGGATACAGCGAAGCTCAGCGAAATATTGTGGATGCTCACCGGGACCTCTTTTTTCAGATTCTTAACAATCCACCGTTGCTGGAGAGATTTGCGAAGGCTAATGGACTGAACCCAGCCGAATGGGAGCTTAAGAAGGTCAGCTCATTTCTCGTCAACCAGGTGATGATTGGCTTTCTTAACTTTAGGAATGGCATCATTGGCTCCAGTCACTTTGAGGGTTTTAAGCGAGATGCCCAAGATGTTTTCTCCTACAAGACGGTGCGATCGCACTGGCAGAAGGTTCGGTTAGCCCACTCAGAGGAGTTTCGTCGATTTGTAGATACGGAGTTGCTCTGGCGTGAGGACGGAGCTACCTAATACAAAAATTCCCGACCCCTAGAAGAGAAGCCGGGAGCAAGAGAAATTAGATACAGGGGCAAATTACTGTGACTTTAGAAACGTAATCAGCTCAGGAGAGATTTCAACTACTGCCTCATGATCGGGCACCATAAGATCTGCGTGTTGTGTTGGATTCAGTTTGCTTCCTTGTACGAATACCCGACCAGCCTCATCGGTATAAAGCGCTGGACACATACCGCTATCACAGGGACGAACGAGCACTTTCAAACTATTTTGGGTCGTCATACGCAACTCCTTGCTGAGAAAATTTGATGATCAGGCAAATGCACCCAAATCTAATTGCCGGGAACGTGAGGCAGATTGTTCACTCACCAGTTCCAGGGGAAAATTCCTTTTACCTGTTCTGAGGTATCCTCTACGGTATCGATGATCTGCTGATGCCGTTCACGTTTATTGCCATCAATAGCGGTGGCTTTCAGGCGATGGGTCGCGGCAGTTTCACCGACGATATAAGCAGACTGAGCATCCTGTGGCAGCGTTGTGCGATCGCCCCGTCTCCCCTCGGTTTCCTCGTAGAGTTCATCAGTACCACATCCGAACAGTCTGCGAGTCATCCTTTCAGTAGCATGGGCTTGGGTACGACTGTCCCCACCCTTATCTTGAATCGTTCTTGTGAAATCCTTCCGAACCGTTGCCCCATCAACGCGAGAGCGTACTGGCTTCGATTCTTCTAATAGACTCAACTGGGAGCTTTCCGAATTCTCTTCCGGTTGATTCCTCAACCAATTGATAAAACCCATCGGCTTGTCCTCTCTCTTCAGATGTGAAGTCGCGGGAAAACAGTTGCTCTAAGCCAAGCTTGATCAGCTCAAGCCCATCTGGGAGAGTGAGAAACTCTTCCAGAATTTGATGGCGATATTCATAATCCCAACGATCAGGCGTGAAATTGAAGGTGTAGAGGATGAGCGTGTGAGCATCGAGGAGTCCAATTTGGGCGTTGAGTGCCTTGAAATGGCAAAGTGCCTTTTCCCATGTGACTTTCCGACGCATATCGCCAAAACGCTCTCGAATCTCAGGCTTAAACGTTTCCGGTTGGCAAACGACCTGCTTAAACCAGCAGTAATCTTGCCATTCCTCGAAAACCTTTTGCTTGAGTTCCTTCAGTTTCATGCGCTGCTTAAGAACTGGGCTAGACGAATACCGAGCCGTGCTCAGGAGCACGCCGAGGGTTTGTGCCTCTATTGTATGTCCTTTGCTTTAGCTCCCCAACATCATAACACAGGTACAGCACTCTACAGCTAAACACAGTTTTAAGCAGCATAACGCATTACCCTGCTGGGGATAGCAGTGGCATAAGATGTGCTGGCAGTAGGAGACAGCACATCAAGCATGACGACACAACTAGAACCTGTGACGGTATATATAGAGCCTGAAGTAAAAGAAGGTTTAGCTGCTTGGGCAAAGAAGGAGCGGCGATCGCTCTCTAGCCTGACCGCCTACTTACTTACGAAGGCATATCAGGACTATCAACAGCAACAGAGCCAATAAGCACATTTACTCATTGGCTCTGTATGAGAGAAAGCTTAGGTCATGCAGTAAAGCGTGTCGAAATATTAAGCCTTTTTTTGGGGTAAATATGGGGTAAGTATTTTCACAAAACGCCACATTGCCGACGATACAAAGCTTTTACACTCGATTCGTAATCGAGCGGTCGCGGGTTCAAATCCCGCCATCGGCTTTAAAGAGAAAATCCTAATACGCTCAAAGACTACTGACACAATTACGTTAGCTAGTAGAGACCATATCAAAATATCTTCTACCGACGATTAAGAGCCATTGATCGGCTTTCAAGAAACACAGGATAATTCTTAGATAGCAATTAGATAGCAATTACTCGGTGGATTGGTAATTCTAGCAAGGCGATCGCATCGTAATCCTTTGATTGCATGAAGCTAGAGCCTTTAGCACCTAGCGGCTACAGATTATGATGGCTCAAGTCGCCCGAAATAGGTTGGATAAATTTTTCAACTTAAAATTTGGTTAAAAGTAATTATTTTAATCAAGTAACTACTCCAGTGCTGTTAGGAGTGCCTTTTGCTTCGCTGAATATACTTTCATCCATTAGTTGTGTTCATTTGCTCGGAACTTTGGTAGTATTCTTTTCCAAAAGAGTGCCTTGAGAATAAGCCTTTATGCACTTCCTATTATCTGTTCCCTAATCTTCATATAAGAAAGCCGCTATAGATTCTGATAGAAAAATAGAAATTAAACCTATATACAAGCGATCGCTATGTTTTTCTGTAGAGAAATAGGCTCTAGACAAGTGAGAATTTTAGTAGAAATTAAAGCCTTAACGTAATGTCAATTATTTGAACATACGAGTTCTAAAAATAGTGCTTATTTAAATAAATACTAGCATACCAAGTAGCTGAAAACGAGTATGACTAGTATCATGACAGTATCTAGAATCTCTACGAATAGATCAGGTCGCCTGCCAAAATCGGCTAAATTTTAGACCGATATCATCTCCTCAAAGTTTGGGCAAAGCGAGTGGCTTATGATATGTCTAGCTTCAGTGAAAAAGAACTTATGGCGTGGGATTGTTGAAGCCACCATTGGACCGCACCAAGATTAGCCCCACCAATAAGTTTGTGCATTTATTGTCTATCTGGGCAACATCGTTATTGTGTTGTCAACAATGCGTATTATCAAACTGAGAGCATTTCCATTGGTTCTGGCGTAGTCGAATCAACTGTTACAACAACCTGTTCGACGCCGCAGGCTACCAAGAGTGCAATACTGTAAAGATGCTGTGTCGCAGGTGCTGCCTCGCTGCACTTACTTTAATGACTAATTCTCAAAATAGGTCTTGCAAGATTGAGCTGTTCTCAGGCAAATTAAAGCTAAGATCTGTTTCCCTTCATATATCGTTCTACGATTTTCCGTTGTAAGGCGTAAGAATATACCCTCATGACAGATCACTCTTAGATAACGTTTTGATTATCCTAAGCTTGTACTCGTAGGCCTGAAAAAGGCTGTGTTGCGGCTATCTATCAATTTACTGGCACAATGTTCATAGAGTGATTGGCTGATACAGCCACTATATCTTAGGCTATCTCCGAATTGTACATTGGTTTTCATACCTCGATTTCTCTCAAGTGGTGATGTTGTCTTGATAAGATATATGAATGTAAAATCGCTTCTTCAAGAGAGAACTTATCTATGGTTCAGTCTTCTGAACAAACCAAAATGATTCTTGATGTGTCTAGTTTAGAGGAAGAGCTTAAACAGCAGACCCCTCAAAAAATTCTAGAGCGTGCCCTTAGCCATTTCGACAACATCGCAATTTCTTTTAGTGGTGCTGAGGATGTTGTGCTGATCGACATGGCCTGTAAAATTAAGAACGACATCAAGGTCTTTAGCCTTGATACCGGGCGACTTCATACCGAAACTTATCAATTTATTGAAAAAGTGCGTACTCACTATGGCATTGAAATCGAGATTATGTATCCCGATGCGGCTCAAGTAGAAACTTTGGTAAAAGCCAAAGGTTTGTTCAGCTTTTATGAAGACGGGCATAAGGAATGCTGTGGTATTCGCAAGGTTGCATCGTTGCGCCGTAAATTATCGACGTTAGATGCCTGGATCACGGGACAACGTCAAGACCAAAACCCTGCAACTCGTGGCACGGTCCCTGTTGTCCAAGTGGATGCAGCCTTTTCCAACCCAGAGCGTCAGCTTATCAAGTTTAATCCTCTATCGTATTGGTCTTCTGCAGATGTTTGGATGTATATCCGCACCTATGATGTCCCGTTTAATCCATTGCATGAGCGTGGCTTTGTCAGCATTGGCTGCGAGCCGTGCACCCGTCCTGTACTGCCAAATCAACATGAACGCGAAGGTCGATGGTGGTGGGAAGACGCTGGCAAGAAAGAATGTGGACTCCATGCTATTAATGAATCCAAATAAATACCTGGTTGACTTCTGGCCAGCTAGAAGTCAACCAGGTGTCTAGACCTTGTTACCACTCCTCCACCGCAAAATACCAAATAGCTACAGGAAAATATTATTTCCTCACAGCATTAATTTTTGGATGATGGGGTCATTGGATTGAGCGTTGGTGGCTAGTCATTGCTCAATCCAACCCCTCGACTACCTCGACTACCTGGGCCACCTCGACTACCTTGGCTATCTGGCTACCTCGACTACCTGGGCTATCTGGCTACCTGGGCTATCTGAGATTTTTGTGGGGGATGAGATTTTTTCTAGCCAAGGGGGTTGACAATCTTGTTTGAGGAGCGTACCTTGGTAAATGCGGCTGAAACGAAGCGCCCTCCGGGGAGTGACGGGGAAGCCGACCGAACCTAGACAGAGAAATAGTTTGAGAGCCATAAGATAAA